>ERZ1643249.6-NODE-6-length-422733-cov-36.387252_pt1 | contig 422733 bp, 330 predicted proteins | sample MGYA00579263_ERZ1643249 | MGnify/ENA primary metagenome ERZ1643249 (study PRJEB29033, sample SAMEA4952264) | chicken gut metagenome | biome: Broiler Chicken; feature: Gastrointestinal Tract; material: Caecum | place: Ireland | collected 2018 | study: Broiler...
AAGGACCCCCGGTCGAGCACCACGCTCCCGGGGGTTCCTTATTACACCCACACCCACAAAAACCCACCCACACACAAGACGCCTGTGGACCCGCGCGTAATCCCCGTTCCCCCGCGCACACACCAACCCCAGACGCCCGACCAGGCCGCACAACCCCGAAAGCCAGTCGGATACCACAACCCACCAGAAAACAAACTCTGAAAACAACGGACAAGACCTCAACGGGGGACATATCCATCAGCGTCGTTACGATGTACGACATCGGACACACCCAACGAAGGGAATGGATATGCAATACAGCACGATAGGCACCACCGGCGTCAAAGCCTCGCGGGTGGCCCTCGGCGTGATGCGGTTGAACGGCAAGAGCCGCCAGGAGGCCTCACGAATCGTCGGCACGGTGATCGACCGGGGTGTCAATTTCTTCGATACCGCCGACGTATACGGCGACGGACAGAGCTCGCTCGCACTCAACCAAGCGCTGGACGATCTGGGCGTCAGCCGTGGCGCCGTATACCTGCAGACCAAGGTCGGCATCGTCAGTGGACAGCGTTACGACTTCTCCAAGCAGCATATCCTGGACTCCGTTGCTCAGGAGCTCACCCGTCTGGGCACCGATTACGTGGACCTGTTGCTGCTGCATAGGCCCGACACCCTGGTGGAGCTCGATGAATTGGCCGAGGCGTTCAATCTCCTGCATCAACAGGGCAAGGTGCGTTATTTCGGCGTCAGCAACGTCAACCCGATGCAGATCGAGCTGCTGCAGAGCGCTATCAACCAGAAGCTGCACGTGAACCAACTGCAGTTCGGCTTGGGCCACGCGGATATGATCCGTCAGGAATTCCACGTCAATATGAGCGATGCTGCCAGCATCGACCATGACGGCGGCACACTGGCGTACACCAGGCTCAAGCATATGACCATCCAGGCGTGGAGCCCCTTCCAGTACGGGTTCTTTGAAGGCACGTTCATTGACAACCCCAAATTCCCCGAACTCAACGACCAGCTGCAACGCATCGCGGAGAAGTACGGTGTGACCAAGAACGCCATTGCCACGGCCTGGATTCTGCGGCACCCCGCCAAGATGCAGGTGCTGTTGGGCTCGATGAATGCCGAACGGCTCACGCAGATGATCCAGGGTGCGGATATCACGCTGGACCGCCAGGAATGGTACGACCTGTATTTCGCTGCCGGTAACGATCTGCCGTAGCGCCTGCTGTGTCGCCGTGCGCCGGGATTGACCGCGTATGGCGTGGGGAGACGGGGCCATATGATGTGAGCATGCATTATTTCACACCGAAGCGCTGTGCGTCGTCGAACAAGATCATGTATCACGACAAGGCGCAGGCGCAACGTGCCGCCGACGAGAGCTTCAGGGAACGGGGCATCGAGTTATGGGTGTACCGGTGTGAATTATGCGGAACGTGGCATCTGACGAGCCGCGACCCCGATAGCTCATATCGATACGTGCCGTTGAACCAGCAGATTCGTCCGCATTCACGGAAGAAAGGGTATAAGCCGCGGCGTCGATGACAGTGTCGGTGACATGACGTTACCGACACCGTTCGTATGCTGTTTGCGGTGCGGCGAACATAGCCTGACGTACATCGGTGTACGGTTGGCTGCAATATGTGTTTGGTTGCGAATCCGCAACCAAACACATATTGCGGAACACGAGGCCGGTGCGCCTGCGCCCCGTGCCGGCCGGCGGCTCAGCCGTGCCGGCGGTGTCTGCGATTGACGAACGCCTTGGAACCGCGATCGGCGAGTGTGGTCAGGATGGCGCCGAACGCCGCCGACGCTCCCGCGAACAGCACGCTCATCAGCAGTCCCTGCTGCGCGTCCTCGCCGGCGGCCGCCTTGGCGGTGCGCGACGTACCGCGGTTCCACAATGCCTGGAACAGTCTGCCGGCAACCAGACCGGCCAGCGTCGGGATGAGGTATTTGATGAGTTTGTCGCCCAGGGAATCCGGGTCGTTGAGCCGTTGTTCGCGCATGGCGTTCACCCTTTCATCAATGGCGTGGAACCCAGCGACGATCTGGTCTGCTGAGGAACCGGAGTCTGTCATGTAGTCCACATACTCGTCGGTCATGGTTTCCATCATAGACGTGGCCGTCTCCGGCTGTCTCCGGACAGTATCTGACCGGATGTCGATTGCCGCGTGAACGTGGGCGTGCGAGTACAGTATGAGGTATGACTGACACGATTGTTGGCGGCAACGATGCCCCCAAGCCCGGTCGCCTGGTGCTGTTGCGGCATGGGCAGACCGCATGGAGCGTTTCCGGACAGCACACCGGACGGACGGATATCCCGCTCACCCCCGCCGGCGAGCATCAGGCGATTGAGGCTGGGGTACGGCTGAGGGAGTCGTTCCCCGATGGATTCGCCGAGGGATGCGTATTCGCCAGCCCCCTGCGGCGGGCGCGGCAGACCGCGGCGCTGGCCGGGTATGGCACGCATAACGTGCTGCCGTATATCGCTGAGTGGGATTACGGCCGCGCCGAGGGACGCACCCGCGGCACCGTGTCGCAGCTGCTGGGGCGGCCTTGGGATCTGTGGCGCGACGGAACGGAATCGCTGCCGGCGACTATGGACGGCGAACGTGTGGAGACGCTGCCGGGCGGCGCGCAGGTGACGGTGCGCAACGGCCGTGGTGAGACGCTGGATGAGGTGGCCGCACGCACCACGGTGGCCATCCGCGAGGTGCTGCCGTTGATCGAGGAAGGCCATGACGTGCTGCTGGTGGCGCATGCCCATGTGCTACGCATCCTGACCACCCAATGGCTGGGCATGGATCCGCTGACGGCCAAGCTGCTGCGTCTGGACACGGCGCGGTATTCGGTGCTGAGCCAGTACAAGGGAGACAACGTCATCGAGCAGTGGAACGTGTGAATCACGCTACTCGCGAATTGACAACGTGTGCAGTATTCTTGAAACGGTTGTCATTCGAGTGTGGCGTGCAGTGATAAGCGCGTTCTTGCATGCGGGGAGGCGTGGCCCATGAACAAGGCGGGTATTCGTGATGTGGCGGAAGCCGCCGGCGTGTCGATCTCGACGGTGTCCCGTGCCTTCACCCGTCCCGACCTGGTCTCCGAGAAGACGCGCAGCAAGGTGCTGGAAACCGCCGACCGTCTGGACTTCAACATCTCCCGTTCGGCCACGGCGCTGAAATCGGGCCAGACGTACCGTGTGGCGTTGCTGATGAACGAGGACATCACTAGCTGGTTCAACACCCAGGTATTCGCCGGGGTGGAGTCGGTGATGCACGACGCCGGGTATGACATCTCGCTCTACCAGCACATCGATACCGCGGAGAACCGTCGGGACTTCTTCACCACGCTGCCGGTGCGCCGCAACGTCGACGCGGTGTTCGTGGCCTCGTTCGCCGTGGACGCCGAGGAGATCGAGCAGCTCAAGCGCACCCATGTGCCGATCATCGGCATCAACACCCCGACTACGGAGGGCTTCGACGCGTCGATCAGCATCGACGACGAGAACGGGATGTTCACGGCGGCGCAGCATCTGATCAATCTGGGGCATAAGCATATTGTCTATACCTGCTCGGCTCCTGTGGAGACCATGCATTCCAGTATCGACGCCCGTGCGCGCGGGTTCATCCGCGCCTGCAAGGCCGCGGAGGAGAGCCGTGAACTGGACTGGGAGGTGATCACCGTGCCCCGCGGTACCGAATTCGTGGAGTCCACGCTGTCCTCGCTGCTGGCGTTGGATGATTTCCCCGATGCGATCTGCTGCCAGATGGATATGATGGCGATCCCGCTGGTGTTGCGGCTGGTGCGGTACGGGCACCATACGCCGCGGGATTATTCGATCATCGGGTTCGATGACAGCCCGTACGCCGACACGGTGAACCTGACCACCATGCGTCAGAATCCGCGCGATATGGGTATCAGGGCGGCGCAAAAGGCGCTGGCGCTCATCCGGGAGGAGCCGCTGGACACCCCGCATGAGATCGTGCAGCCGCATCTGGTGCTGCGCGGCACCGACCGCCTGTACGAGGGCTGAGCCGGCTGGTCAAGCCGGTCAGGCCAGCAGGAAGTTGGCCAGCCCCTCGTAGTCGGCACCCTTCAGTGACAATACGGCGGCCTGCGACTCCATCGGATCGGAATACGGGGAGATGCCGGTGCGCAGGTAGACGCCACCGATGCCGGCATGTCGGGCGCCCAGGATGTCGTTGTCCTCGTCGTTGCCCACCATAACGGTCCGGTCGGCGGTGGTTCCGGCGCGGTCCAATGCGCGAGCGAAGAACTCTTTGCCGGGTTTCCGGACATGCTCCTCGCTGGAGATGAGGATGTCGTCGAAGACGTCATCCAACCCCAGCATGGTCAGTTCGGGGCGGGTGTAGCAGGATTGGGCGTTGGACAGCAGGACGACGCGCAACCCGCGGTCCTTCAACAGCTTGAGCATGTCGAGGGCGCCCGGATACAGCCAGATCAGGCGCGTCGAGGCCTGACGGAACACCCAGGCCGCCTTGCGGCTCAGCCGTTCCCCGACGCGCATGCCGCGCAACGAGAACATCGCACGGTAGGTCGGCAGCAGGTCCGGCTCGTAGAACGCCGGATCGTGCCCGACCGGCACCGCCGATGACAGCGCCCTCGCGCCCATGAACCGGTCACGCAACTGGTCGGCGCTGTCGTAATGCGCGCCGGCCTCGTCGAGGAAATCACGTAACGTCTCCCATGCCTCCGGGTCATCCTCGTCGGTACGGATGTCCACCAGCGTGCCGTACAGGTCGAACAGCACGGTATCGTACCGGCGATCGCCTGAATCCTGCTCCGCGACGACCGTACGGAACCGTTGCATGCCCGAACCCATCGGAATCACCCCTTGTCAGAAGGAAAACGCCACGAAACTCTGCGGGCCAAGCGTCACCGTGGTGCCGTCGGCCGCCACATTGCCCCGACTGAGTTCCATCGTAGGGGTGCCGTGAGACGTCGCCGCATCCGGCAGCGGGAACGATTCGGCCCCCAGTCCGGGATTCAACGCGATGACGAGTCGATCCGAGCCGTCGCGGGAGGTGCGCGCGTAGGCGAAGAGGCGTCCGTGCTCCGGCGCCGCGATGACGTCGAAGGCGGCGTCGGCCTGCAGCGCGGCATGGTTCCCGCGCAGCGCCAGCACGGTGCGGACCCAGTGGTACAGCGATCCGTCGTCCGCCCGCTGGGCCTCGACGGTCGGCGCGTCGGGAGCCGGGTCGACCGGCAGGTACAGGTCGTCGGCGTTGGCCGTGGAGAAGCCGAGGTTGGCGCTCGCGTCCCACTGCATCGGGGTGCGGGTGCCGGTGCGGACGTAGCCGCCCTCCTTGGTGGGCAGGTTGCGGTACCGCATGCCGATCTCGTCGCCGTAGTACAGGAACGGCACGCCGGGCATCGTCAGGATCATGCCGTAGGCGACGGCGAGCTCCTCCGGCGTCAGCCGCGGCGCCAGGCGGGCCGTGTCGTGGTTGCAGGTGATCAGGCAGAAGTGGCCTTCGTCCTTGGTGGCTTCGTACTGCGGCAGGTACTGGTCGAGGAATCCGTGGACGCTGCCGCCGCCGTGCGCGGAGAAGTAGCTGTGGTCCCGCTCCCGGTCCAGCGGGTCGGGGGTGTTGCGGCAGAGCAGGTAATACCCGTTGCGGTCCCAGCTCCAGTCCAGGTAGAAGTCCATGTCGAATCCGGCCCGCAGCGCCTGCTCCGGCACGCCCCATTCGGAGACGAACGCGGCTTCGGGATACTCGTTCTTGACAGTGCCGAGCATCTGACGCCAGGCGGCGATGGTGGCGGTTTTGCCGGCGTCGTCGTTCTTGACCAGCGAATTGGCCATGTCCACGCGGAAACCGTCGCAACCTTGACTCAGCCAGAAGCGCATGACATCGACCATGGCCTGCCGTGTCTCGGCGGCCGCGGGGGAGTCCACGCCCATCTGCCAGGGGCGTTCCGGATGGGCGAATCCGTAGTTGAGCGCGGGCTGGCATTTGAAGAAGTTCAGCACGTAGGTGCCGTTGCGCGGGGTCTCGCCGCCGATGAACGGCAGGCCGTCGGCGCCGGACATCCATGAATCGGTCCAGATGTATCGGTCGGAGTACTGGTTGCGCTCCGGACGGCTGCTGATGCGGAACCAGGGGTGCTCCTCGCTGGTGTGGCCCGGGACCAGGTCCAGCAGCACGTGCATGCCGCGGCGATGGGCCTCGTCGAACAGGGCGATCAGGTCGTCGTTGGTGCCGTAGCGCGGGGCGACCTTGAGATAGTCGCGCACGTCGTAGCCGGCGTCCTTGAACGGGGAGTCGAAACAGGGGTTGATCCACAGTGCGTTGCAGCCGAGGTCGCGGATGTAGTCGAGCCTGGAGATGATGCCGGGGATGTCGCCGATGCCGTCGCCGTCCGAATCGGCGAAACTCTGCGGGTAGATCTCGTAGAATCGCGCGTCGGCGAGCCACTGGGGGCGTGGGAAGGTGCTGGGCATCGTGAATCCTTTCCGTCGGTCGGCGTCGGTGGGGTGCCGGTCGTGGGCCCCGTCCCTCGCCGGGGGTGCCGGCATGTGCGGTATCGACGCCGTATGGGCATTGGATATGCGAACGTTTACAACAGTGTACGGCCAATCTCAGGCGGGACGTGCCGTGGTTGCTGGAATTCTTGGTGGAAACCCGACGGGGTCACCCGGTTGCGAACGTTTGCAATATGGTGTATACTATCAGGCAGCAACACGTCGTGTTGCCCCGCGTTCCCGAGTATGCCGTGCAATCGTTGTCATCCAGTATTGACGTCGAAACGACCGACGTGCCCGGGGGGGGGGTATTCGATGCGTTGCGGGTTCGGATACCGCAGTCAGAACCCGAAGAAAGGAATAAATCAACGATGATTGCGCGATGGAACAAGGCCTTGGCGGCCGTGGCGGCATGTGCGCTGTTCGCAGGAGGGCTCTCCGCCTGCGGCACGGGCGCATCCGCCAATGGAGACGCCGAGAACATCACCCTGGTCGTCTGGGCATCCCAGGAGGACCAGGCCAATGAGGACTCCTGGCTCCAGGAAATGGAGAAGGCATTCCAGGAGGAGCATCCCGAATACAACATCACCTGGAAGAACCAGGTCGTCGCCTCCGCCGACGCCGCGGGCGTGGCCAAGCAGGACCCGACCGTGGCGGCCGACGTCTACTCGTTCGCCTCCGACCAGTTGGGCACCCTGCTGGACGCCGGCGCGATCGGCCAGGTCAGCGATCCGACGATGGCGCAGCTGGAGGAGCAGACCGAAGGCAGCGAGACCATGCTGGACACGGTGCGCGGCGAGGACGGCAACGTCTACGGCGTGCCGCTGGCCGGCAACACCTGGTTCATGTACTACCGCAAGAGCAAGTTCACCGAAGAGGACATCACGTCGCTGGACGCCATGCTGGCCAAGGGCAAGGTCTCCTTCCCGCTGACCAACTCGTGGTACGTGCCGGCGTTCTACATGGGCGCCGGCGGCGAGCTGTTCGGCCCCGACGGCACCGACGGCGCGGCCGGCGTGCAGTTCGGCGGAGAGATCGGCGCGGCCGTGACCGAGTATCTGGTCAACTTCCGCAACAACCCGAACTTCGTGCTGGACCAGAACGGTTCCGGTCTGGCGGGCTTGAAGGACGGCTCGGTGGACGTGGTCTTCACCGGCAACTGGGACGCCGCCACCGTGCGCGCGAACCTCGGCGACGACTGGGGCGTGGCGCAGCTGCCCTGCTTCACCCTGAACGGACAGCAGGTGCAGATGAAGGCGTTCGCCGGATCCACCGTGTACGCGTGGAATCCGTACAGCAAGCATCCGAAGGCCGCCGACCAGTTCGCCGCGTTCCTGTCCGGCACCTACTCGCAGGAGAAGCACTACACGATGCGCTCGGTCATCCCCTCGGACGTCAAGGTGGCCGCGACCCCCGAGGTCGAGGCCGACGCCGTGGCTCAGGCGCAGATCGATACGATCGCCAACACGTCGGTGGTCCAGCCGTCCATCTCGGAGATGAACAACTTCTGGGTCCCCTGTGAGAACTTCGGCAAGGCCATCTACAACGGCGAGGTCACGCTGGACAACGCGGCCGAGCAGACCGAGCGGTGGATGGCGTCCTACGAGAGCCTGATGTGACGCAAGGAAGGGTTTGAACATGGAAGCAACCGTTTCGCCACGCCCCGCCAAGCGTGGTCTGATCCGCCGCAAGGCGGACTACATCCCGCCGTCGCGCTACACGCTGCGCGCGGCCGCCTCGGACGGTGACGCCCTGACGCGTCTGTCGTTCCTGATCCTGGGCGCGGGCAACCTGGCCCGTAAGCAGATCGTCAAAGGCCTGCTGTTCCTGGCCGTCGAGATCGCCTACATCGTCTACATGGCGACGGCGGGCGTCGGCAGCCTCGGCACGCTCGCCTCGCTGGGGTCCCGCACCCAGACCCGCCAGAAGATCGACGGCTACTGGTACTACGACGCCGGCGACAACTCCGTGCTGCTGCTGGCCGCCGGGGTGGCCACGGTGTTCATCACCATCCTGTTCGTGGTGTTCTGGTCGTACGCGGTGCGCAGCGCCTACAAGGCGCAGGTGCTGCAGCGCGAGACCGGCGCCGCGCCCACGCTGCTGGACGACTGGCGCAATCTGACCGACCGCAACGCGCAGGTCTCGATGATGTTCCTGCCGGTGGTGGGCATCCTGGTGTTCACCGTGCTGCCGACGCTCATCATGATCTGCATCGCGTTCACCAGCTACGACTCCGATCATGTGCTGCTGTTCGACTGGGTCGGCTTCAAGAACTTCGGTTCGCTGTTCGCCGAAACCGGCGCGGTGACCGCCAACCAGTTCGTGCGCGTGCTCGGCTGGACGCTGATCTGGGCCATCTTCGCCACGTTCCTGAACTTCTTCTTCGGCCTGTTCCTAGCGATGATCATCAACCGCAAGACCACGCGCTTCAAAGGCATGTGGCGGTCGATCTTCTCCCTGTCGATGGCCGTGCCGCAGTTCGTCTCCCTGCTGGCCATCAACCAGATGCTCCAGCCGGAGGGCGCCATCAACAGCACGCTCGAATCCTGGGGCTGGATCACCGAACCGCTGCCGTTCTTCACCGACCCGACCTGGGCCCGCGTGACCGTGATCGTCGTGAACCTGTGGATCGGCATCCCGTTCACGATCATGCAGATCACCGGCATCCTGCAGAACATCCCCGCCGACCAGTATGAGGCCGCCAGGATCGACGGCGCCAACTGGTGGCAGACGTTCACCCGCATCACGATGCCGTACCTGGTGTTCGTGCTCACCCCGTACCTGATCACCACGTTCACGGGCAACGTGAACAACTTCAACGTCATCTATCTGCTGTCCGGAGGCAACCCGACCGCCGTCGGCGACACCGCCGGCTCCACCGACCTGCTCATCACCTGGCTGTACAAGCTCACGGTGGATCGCGGCGACTACAACCTCGGCGGCGTCATCGGCATCTTCACATTCGTGGTGCTGGCGATCGTCTCGCTGATCACCTACCGCAGCAGCGGATCCTATAAGAACGAAGGAGGCTTCCGGTGAGCCAAGCAACCCAGTCGGCCACTGTCAAGGCCGAAAGCAATCCGTTCCTGCACGACCAGCGCAAGCGGCGCATCGTCGGCGATGTGCTGAGCCACCTGCTGCTCGTGGTGCTCGCCGTCATCTGGATCATCCCGATCGCGTGGGTGGTCATGGAGAGCTTCAATGCGAACCCGGGACCGTACAACCCGTCGTTCTTCCCGGAGGAGTACACGCTGGACAACTACATCCAGCTGTTCACCGACACGCACATCCTGAACTTCCCGAAGATGTTCATGCACACGTTCATCATTGCGGTGATCTCGTGCCTGATCAACGTGTTCTTCGTGCTGTGCGTGGCGTTCTCGATGAGCCGTCTGCGCTTCCGCTTTCGCAAGTCCTTCATGAACGTGGTGCTGGTGCTCGGCATGTTCCCGAACATCATGTCCGTGGTCGTGATCTACTTCATCCTGAAGTCGCTGGGCCTGACCCAAGGCATCGGCGTCACCGTCGCGCTGATCCTGGTCTACTCCGCCGGCGCTGGCGCGGGCTTCTACGTGATGAAGGGCTACATGGACACCATCCCGATGTCCCTGGACGAGGCCGCCGCGCTCGACGGCTGCACCCGCTGGCAGACCTTCCGCCTCATCATCCTGCCGGTGTGCAAGCCGATGCTCGTCTACCAGGCCCTGACCGCGTTCCTCGGCCCCTGGCTCGACTTCGTGATGGCCAAGGCCATCTGCCGCACGCAGGACAACTACACGGTGGCGCTGGGCCTATATCAGATGCTCAGCCGTGAGTACCTCAACTCCTGGTTCGCGCGATTCGCGGCCGCCGCCGTGATCATCGCCATCCCGATCGCCATCCTGACGATCGTCATGCAGCGCTACTACCAGGAGGCCATGTCCGGCGCCGTCAAGGGCTGAGCCGGCACATCCGATCACACATCCGCTAGGCGGGCGGAGGCGGGAACCCGCTCCCGCCCGCCGCGGAGGACCCGGGGCAATGCCGGTCGTGGCCCCGGACCTGTACCATCGTTGTCATGCAAGGAGTTCCGATGACGCAACCCCGTGATTACCAACGTTCCACGGTTAATCCGATCTCCACGTTGCCCGCGTACGACGGCGAACTGGGCGCACGCCTCACCGCCGACGGCACGGCGTTCGCCGTCTGGGCCCCCACCGCCGAAGCCGTGACGCTGCGACTGTTCGCCACCGGTTCCGACGACGAGTCGGGCGCACGCGCCATCGCCGAGCGTCCGATGGCGTCCGGCCCGCGCGGCACCTGGCATGTGGAGATCCCGGAACGGCTGGCGGGCGTCTACTACGACTTTCTGGTCGCCTTCCCCGACGGCACCGTGAACCGCGTCGCCGACCCCTGGGCGCGCGCGGCCGGCGTGAACGGTGTGCGCAGCATGGTCATCGACCTGACCCGAACCAACCCCGAGGGATGGGACGAGGACCGCGGCCCCGATATCCCCGACGGCGAACTGGTCGTATGGGAGACTCATATCGGCGACTTCAGCAACGACCCGGACTGCGGGGTGCCCGCGGAACATCGCGGGCGGTTCCTGGCCTTCACGCACGATGGGACCCACATCACGGGCGATCCCGCATCGCCCACCTGCCTGAACTACCTCAAGCGCCTCGGTGTGACCTGCGTGCAGCTGCTGCCGTTCTACGACTACGGCTCCGTAGACGAGACCCTGCCCGAGGACGGCCAGTTCAACTGGGGGTACGACCCGGTCAACTACAACGTGCCCGAAGGCTCCTACAGCACCGACCCCTACCACGGCGAGGTGCGGATCCGCGAATGCAAGACTATGATCCAGGCCCTGCACCGCGCGGGGTTCAAGGTCATCATGGACGTGGTCTACAACCACATGTACTCCGCCGACAACTGGTTCGAACGCATGGTGCCCGGCTACTTCTGCCGCCGCACGGACGATGGGGCGCTCGCCAACGGTTCCGGCTGCGGCAGCGACACGGCCAGCGAACACGCAATGTTCGGCCGGTACATCGTCGATTCGGTGACGTACTGGGTCCGCGAATACCACATCGACGGCTTCCGCTTCGACCTGATGGGCCTGATCGACGTGGAGACCATGAACGCCGTGCGCGCCTCGGTCGACGCGCTGCCGAACGGGCGGGGGATCCTGCTGTACGGCGAGCCGTGGTCGGCCACCGACTCGGCCGTGGAACCCGGGACGATCCTGGCGAACAAGGGCGGCGTGTCCCGGCTGGGCCGCCGCATCGGCTGGTTCTGCGACGCCACGCGCGACTCGATTAAGGGGCATGTGCTGTACGCGGAGCAGGCCGGTTTCGTCAACGGGCTCGGCCGTGCGTTCGCGCCGTCCGTGCGCAAGGCGGTGGACGCCTGGCACGGCGCGGTGGGCGAGCCGAAGGACCCGATGCAGCTGGTGCAGTACGTCTCCGCGCACGACGACCTGACGCTGTGGGACAAGCTGTGCGCCACGATGTGCCCGGGCGGGCCGACGGAGGCGGATTACGCGGCTTGCGGCACGTGCGGCGGGGTGGCCGGGGAAGCGGCGGGTCCTGTCGGTGGCGGCGCGGCGGACGATGCGGTCGGCGGCGAAACCGGCGGATGCCACGGTGACGTCGCGGACATGCTGGCGGCCAACGCCATGGCCGCGGGCCTGGTGATGACCGCGGCCGGCTTGCCGTTCCTGCTGTCCGGCGAGGAGTTCGCCCGCACGAAGCTCGGCTGCTCCGACTCCTTCGACCGGCCGGCCTCGCTCAACCTGCTGGATTGGCGGCGCGCCGTGCGGATGATGCCGCTGGTCGGCTGGTATCGGACGCTGATCGCGCTGCGACGGGAACATCCGGAGTTGTGCCGGGGCGCGCATATCACGCTGCCGTCCGCGGACGATGTGGCGGCGTACCGTGTCGGCGATTTGGTGATGGCGGCCAACGCAGGGTACGGGGAGTCCACGCTCGATATGACGGGCGGGGCAGCCTCGGACGGCGAATGGGCTGTTGTCGCCGATTCGACCGACGCGCTGGCCGGGCGGGCCACGCCGCCGGATGCCGGTGCCGAAACCGGGCACGGCGCCCGCGGGACGGCCACGGTGACGCTGCCGGCACGGTCGTTCACGGTGTGGCAGCGGTGTGCCGGCGACGCACAATAGGACTGTCGGCATAGGGTGTGATGGACTGACGGACAACGGTGACGGAAGGACACGTGAACACGATGAACGAATCTATGGCCGGGCATGATGCCTCGCTGGACAACGCCAAAGGCATCACCACGTTCGCGATGAAGACCATCGCGCTGCTGCTGGTCATGCTCGGATCGTTCAGCACCGCGGTGCTGCTGCCCGGCATCGGCGATCTGGCCACGGCGGATATGGGCGCGTTGACCGGCGTGGTGCTGACCGACGCGTTCTCCTGGTGCGCGGTGCCGCTGTACGCGTGGATGCTGGTCAACGGGTTCCGCCGCACGCACGCCGCCGGATGGTATCTGGCCCGGCTGGCCGTGCTGGCGGTGGTGTCCGAGGTGCCCTACGATATGGCGACATCCGGGCGGTTCTTCGACATGACCTCGCAGAATCCGGTGTGGGGGCTGTGCATCGCGCTGATCGCGCTGATGGTGCTCCGCGCGTTCCAAGGGCGCCGCGACGTGGCGTCATGGGCGATCCGGATTGCGGTGCTGCTCGCGGCCACGCTATGGGCGTACCTGTTCAACGTGGGGCTGCGGCTCGGACTGGTCGGCGAAGGGTTGATGACCTTGGTGTTCGCCGTGATCTTCTACACGCTGGCCAGGCGCGAGAACACGATGATGCTCACGGCGGGCGCGTTCGGCGCCTGCATGTTCATCCTGCCGGTGCTGGGCGTGATGCTGCTGCACTGGCGCTCGCGGAGGGAGGGATATCCCGCCCCGTGGGTCAAATGGCTGTTCTACGTGCTGTATCCGCTGCAGCTGCTGGCATTCGGGTTGGTCGGCATGGCGTAGCCATTCACTTGCAAACGTTAGCATCATGCGGTAGGCTGTGGCGTGTACCTCCGAGAGCGTTGTGGCTTCGGTCGCAAGGCGTATCGGGCGGGTGTGACGTTCCGAGAAAACACGAAAAACATGGGATTGGTGACGGTTGCCCCTGACGTTTCGTCGATGCGACGCTCTAGAATCTAAGCGGATAGATTTATAATGCAAGCGCTAGCATCACGAGGCCGTCCTCGCTGGCGACGCATCATCACATCACTGCAGAAAAGGTGAGAACCGATGACTGATAGCAATGAAGCTCAGAATCAGACGCAGACCGTCCAACGGGAGGAAAGCCCGGCGCGCCTCAAGCGTCCGCTCATCCGCCTGGCCAAGGCGTGCGGCGTCTCTACGTCGTATATCGACCAGCTCGGGGCCTACGTCGAAATCCGTGACGAGGTGCTCGTCGCCGTACTGGCGTCGCTGGGCGTGGACGCCTCGAATCCCGCGTCCATCAGCAAGTCGCTGCTGGAAACCGAATGCCGTCAGCGCGAACAGCTGGTGCCCCCGACCGTGCTGGCCATCACCGGCCGGGCGAACAACGTGCCGCTGCGCTGCTCGGCGGACGCGCTGGTGGCGCTGACACTGGCGTTGGAGGACGGAACCGCCTACGCCGGCGACCTGCGCGGGAACCTCTGCACGCACAAGGACGCCGACTTCGGCGAACAGCTGGAACTCACGCTGCCGGACGACCTGCCGATCGGATACCACACGCTCAACGTGCAGGTCGGCGGCGTGCAGCGTCGCGCCACGGTCATCGTCGCCCCGCCCCGCATCGAACTGCCCGAAGCGGTGCGTCAGCGGCAGCGTTGGGGGTGGATGACGCAGATGTACTCCGTGCGGTCGGCCGATTCCTGGGGTGTCGGCGACTACGGCGACCTGAAGCGGTTGGCCGCCGACGCCGGTGAGAAGTCGCACGCCGACTTCATGCTCATCAACCCGATCCACGCCGGCGCCCCGGTGCCCCCGTTGCAGCCCTCGCCGTACTTGCCGGAGTCACGCCGGTTCCTCAACGTCACCTATATCCGGCCGCAGGACATCCCCGAATACGCGGCGCTTGACGACGCGACCCGCGCGCAGGTCGAGGAGCTGCACGCCTCGGTGGCCGCCGCCAATGACAGCGCCGAGCCGATGGACATCAACGCCTCGTGGGACGCCAAACGGCAGGCGCTGTGGCTGATCTTCTCCGCGCCGCGTTCCGAGGAGCGCGAGACCGCCTTCGCCGAGTTCAAGCGCGCGGCGGGGCCGGACCTGGACGCCTTCGCCACCTGGTGCCTGGCGTTCGAGGTGTGGGGCGCGCCGTGGGAGGAGAACTCGTGGTTCTTCCGCACCGACAAGAACTCGCCGGCCGTGGCGGCCCTGGTGCGTGACCACCATGACATGTTCGAATTCCAGCGCTGGCTGCAGTGGATTGCCGACGAGCAGGTGGCCGCCGCGCAGCAGGCCGCCAAGGACGCCGGCATGGCGCTCGGCCTGATGCAGGACATGGCGGTGGGCGTGCACGCCCTCGGCGCCGACGTGTGGTGGAGTCCCGAACGATTCGCCGACGGCGTGACGGTCGGCGCCCCGCCGGACTTCTACAACCAGCTCGGACAGGACTGGGGCCAGCCGCCGTTCAGTCCGCAGTATCTGGAGTCGACCGGCTACCGCGTCTACCGTGAGATGGTGCACAACATGTTCGCGCACGCCGGCGCCCTGCGCATCGACCATGTGCTCGGCCTGTTCCGCCTGTGGTGGATTCCGCGCGGCTGCACCGCGCGCGACGGCGCCTATGTGACGTACAACCACGAGGTCATGCTCTCCATCCTGGCGATCGAGGCCTCCCGCGCGAACGGTGTGGTCATCGGCGAGGATCTGGGCACCGTACCCGAATACGTATCCAAGGTGCTGGCCGAACACGGCGTGCTGGGCACGGCCGTGGAATGGTTCTCCCGCGTGGACAACTCCCCGAACGCCGGCGATCCGTACGCCCCGCCGGAGGACTACCGCAAGTACGCGCTCGCCTCCGTGACCACGCATGACCTGCCGCCGACGGCGGGCTATCTGAAGCTGGAGCATGTCGATCTGCGCGAGGAGCTCGACCTGCTCAACGAGCCGGCCGAGCAGTTCCGCGCCGAGGTGCAGGCCGAGATCGATCAGATGCTGGCGCTGCTGGTTTCGTGCGGATACCTGCCGCAGGAGGTGGCCGACGGGCTGAAGGCCGCCTGCGCGCCGGACGCCGACGATGCCGAGACGGCCGACCGCGAGGCGCTGATCCAGCGTGTAGTGGAGGCCATGCACGTCATGCTGCGGGATGCGCCGAGCGTGCTGGTGCAGGCCGCGCTGGTGGACGGCGTGGGCGAGCACCGCACCCAGAACCAGCCGGGCACCAGCTGGGAGTACCCGAACTGGCGCATCCCGCTGGCCGACGAGACCGGGCGCGTGGTGCATACCGAGGAGGTCTTCGACCTGCCGCGGGTGCAGTCGTTGGCCGCGGCGCTGAACCGCTGAGACGGGCTTCGCACTACCTCGGGTTTGAAATTTCAATCGCCGGAATATCAACCCTCCGGCATAGAAACCCCGAGGTAGTGCGAACCTGCCTCTGCGCTACTGGAGGTCTTCCCCCAGAAGCCAAGCCGCATATAAGGGAATGCTGCGGATACCGTTGCCGACACCGAAGTTACGTGCACTGACGCGCACGAGATACGGCGGATGGTAGCGTTCCCGGAATGATTCGAGGCTTCTGGCGGTGACGTTGCGTCCGGACTTGACCTCGATGGGGATGACGTCGCCTTGTTTGGCGCGGGCGATGAATTCGACCTCTGCTTTGCTGGTAGTACCCCAGTAATATACGGATGAATCCGAGGCGACGAGCTGCTGCAGCACATAGTTCTCGGTGATGCCTCCGCGGAATCCGGCTGCCTTGTCCGTCGCCGGTTCCAGATCCTGCGGGATGGCTTCATACTGCGCCGACAGCAATCCGACATCAGCTGTATATATCTTGAACGAGCTACTGTTCTCGAAGGTTTTCAGCGGTGCCGTGGCCTCGGTGACTTGGGTGCATCGCATGATGATGCCCGCAGCGTCCAGCCATGCGATGGCATTCTCGTATATTGCAGCCCGGCCCCCCGACTTGATGAGCTTGTACTGAAATTTATGGTTCTCCTTGGCCAGTTGCTGGGGAATGCTGTTCCATACGGCCATGATGCGCGGCGTTTCCGTGGGTGTGGCGTACTTGGCCATATCCGCGAGATATGCCACGTTGATTTCCTGCTGCTTGTTGCGCGCAGATTCCATTGCGTCGATGCCGGGGGCATCATTGGCGACGTATGCCGAGACGATTTCCGGCATGCCGCCGATGAGCTCATATTCATGGACAAGCTGCATGGCGCGATCATGCAGGGCGAACGCCTGATCTGGGGCGTTCTCATACGCGTCGCGTATGGCGTCGGCCAGACGTGTTTCTCCGCGTGCCCACAGGAACTCTTCAAAACTCAATGGGCGCAGCTGCAGTAAATCGACCTTGCCGACGGGGAACGAGTACAGCTCGGGTTTGAGGGCGACGCCTAGTAAACTACCGGCTGCCACGACGTGATATTGCGGTGCGTCATCGCAGAAATATTTCAACGAGGTCAACGCTCTTTCGCACAACTGTACTTCGTCGAAGACTATCAATGTGCGATCGGGGTCAATGAGGGTATGCAGAAAAACCTCCAGCTTGGGCACGAGCTCGGCTGGCGCTAGTGAAGCGTCGAATAAGGCCGCTGCTCGGGCGTCCCGGGAAAAGTCGATGTAGGCCAGAGAATCGTAGCGGTCTGAGGCAAGCTGTTTGATGGCGTAGGTTTTCCCCACCTGCCGTGCGCCGAAAATCACCAAGGGCTTGCGGTGCGATGACTCGCTCCATGCCTGAAGCTTGTGGCTGATGGCGCGACGCATGTTCGGCATGGGATCCTCCTTGGCTATGAACAGAAATTAGTGTAAAAGTATACACTTTTTTCCGGAAAAAAGTGTAGAACTTGACATTATTTTCCGCTGAGGTGGTTGATGAAGTGGAGTAAATGAAGGCGGTGTTCGCACTACCTCGGGGCTGAAATTTCACGTGGCGGAATATCAACCCGCCGCCATTGAAACCCTGCGGTAGTGCGAACCTGCAACACGGATGATAACGTTTGCACTATTTGCTACACTGATACTCGGATTACGGTGCATTTGCGTCGGATCAGATGTTGACAGCGCTGTACATCATGTGTGGCCGAAAGGAGCTGTATATGACCCTGAACAACACCCATGCGGACTGGTGGAAACAAGCGGTGGTCTACCAGGTCTACCCGCGCAGCTTCAAGGATGTGAACGGCGACGGGCTGGGCGACATCGCCGGCGTGACCGACCGCATCCCCTATCTGAAGGAACTGGGCGTGGACGCCATCTGGCTCTCGCCGTTCTATCCGTCCGAGCTGGCCGACGGCGGCTACGACGTCATCGACTACCGTGACGTGGATCCGCGTCTGGGCACCATGGACGACTTCGACGCGATGTCCGCCGCCGCGCATGAGGCCGGCGTGAAGGTGATCGTGGACATCGTGCCGAACCACACCTCCGATGGACACGTCTGGTTCCAGGAGGCGCTGGCGGCAGAGCCCGGTTCCCCCGCCCGCGACCGGTACATCTTCCGAGACGGTCTGGGTGAGCACGGCGAGCTGCCCCCGAACGACTGGCAGTCGATCTTCGGCGGCGGCGCCTGGGAGCGAGTGCCGGACGGCCAGTGGTACCTGCACATGTTCGCCAAGGAGCAGCCCGACCTCAACTGGAAGAACCCGGAGGTCCACGAGGAGTTCAAGAAGACCCTGCGCTTCTGGTCCGACCATGGCGCGGACGGGTTCCGCATCGACGTGGCGCACGGCCTGGCCAAGGACCTCGACAGCGCGCCGCTGACCGAGCTGGCGCTGAAGGGCAACCCGCTGGAGGGGCTGTGCCATGACGGCACGAATCCGTTGTGGGACCGCCCCGAGGTGCATGACATCTACCGCGAATGGCGCGAGGTCTTCAACGAATACGACCCGCCGCGCTTCGCCGTCGGCGAGGCCTGGGTGGTGCCCGAACACCAGCACCTGTACGCCTCCGAGGAGGAGCTGGGGCAGGTGTTCAACTTCGAGTTCGCCAAGGCCGACTGGTTCGCTGAGGACTTCCGCACCGCCATCCGCGAAGGTCTGGAATCCGCCGAGGAATCCGGCTCCACAACCACGTGGGTGATGAGCAACCATGACGTGGTCCGCCATGCCAGCCGATACGGCCTGCCGCAGGTGAAGACGCAGTGGTACCACCAGCTGGCCGATGCGTGGCTGTTGCGCAGCGGCTCGAACTTCATCGAGGACCGCACGCTCGGCACCCGCCGCGCCCGCGCCGCCATCATGATGGAGCTCGGCCTGCCCGGCTCCGTGTACGTGTATCAGGGCGAAGAACTGGGCCTGTTCGAGGTGGCGGACATCCCGTGGGACCGCTTGGAGGACCCGACCCCGTTCCGCACCGATCATGGCCGCACGGCCAAGGGGCGCGACGGCTGCCGTGTGCCGCTGCCGTGGTCCGCCGCCGACGAACCGACCCCGGCGCCGTGGGATGCGAAGTTCGGCACCGGCGCCTCGTTCGGCTTCTCGCCTGCCACGCGCCCCGACAGCACGCCCGCCGCCGACCCGCATCTGCCCCAGCCGCTGTGGTACAAGGACTTCGCCGCTGACGTGGAGGATTCCGATCCGGACTCGATGCTCAACCTGTACCGCAGGGCCATCGCGTTCCGTCAGCGGATGCTCACGCCGACCGGCGACACGTCGATCCGTTGGATCGGGGAGTCCGAGTTCGGCGACAAGGCGGGCCAGGTGGTGGCGTATTCGCGCGTCAGCGCCGATGAGGGCGGCGACCGCTTCGCCAGCATCACCAATTTTGGGCCGGATCCCGTAGAACTGCCGGCCGGCGAGATCATCTTTGCCTCGGAGCCGATCAGCGGGTTCATCCTGCCCGCCGATACCACCGTGTGGATGATGATCTGAGCCAGCGCGCTTCCCGCGCCCCTAGACTCCTTGGCCCCTCGGATTTCCCGAGGGGCCCTGTTGCATGCGGCCTTGGGTTTGGGTGTTTGCTCGAATCTGGGATTCGGACAATATGGCGGGATGGGTGTACCCCAGCCTGCTGGTCTTGTCGGGGCGGGTAACGGCGGGCGTGACAATTACTATGCATAACCGTCAGGCGTGTTTTGCGAACGTTTGCACTATACTTGCGTGCAAGCGTAATCATCCATTGAAGCACAATGAAACAAAGGAGTTGGAAGCACATGTCTTTTCAATACTTTCAGGGTTTTGGCCGCTTCCTGCGGGGCATGCATCCCGCAATGAGTCCGACCACCACGCTGCAAGGTGAGCACTGGCGCATCGGACTGATCACCGAATCCCTGATCCGTTTGGAATGGTCCGACAGCGGCGAGTTCGAGGACCGAGCCACGCTGATGGCCGTCGACCGCGCCTTCCTGCCGTCTGGTGCCGTGGATTACACCACCGGCGAACGCGACGGGATGCTCGTCGTCGAAACGCCGGCGTTGCGTCTGACCTACGACCGCAAGCCGTTCAGCAAGGAGGGGCTGACGATCGTCGTCAAGGGCGTGCCGGACTCGCAGTTCAACACCTGGCATTACGGCGACGATCCCAAAGGCAATCTCGGCGGCACCGCACGCACGCTCGATGAGGCCGACGGCGCGATTCCGCTCGGACAAGGCGTGATCTCCCGCGATGGCTGGGCCGTGCTGGATGATTCCGCGTCGAACGTGTTCGTCACCGCCGACGCGGACGGCAACCTGCCCGACGGCGTCGTGGCGTACGGCGGCATCGGCGTCGCCCCGCGCGACCATCGCGAAACCGACATCTACTTCTTCGGCTACGGCCGCCGCTACCGCGAGGCCGTTCACGACTTCCAGAAGCTGTCCGGGCCCGCGCCGCTGCTGCCGCGCTTCGCACTCGGCAACTGGTGGAGCCGCTACTACCGCTACTCGCAGGACGAATACCTCGATCTGATGGACCGGTTCAAGGCCGAGGGCATCCCGTTCACCACCTCGGTGATCGACATGGACTGGCATCTGGTCGACGACGTCGACCCGCGCTTCGGCTCCGGCTGGACCGGCTACACGTGGAACCGCAAGCTGTTCCCCGACCACAGGGCGTTCCTCGAGGGGCTGCACGACCGCGGCCTGAAGACCACGCTGAACGTGCACCCGCGCGACGGCATCCGCGCCTTCGAGGAGCCGTACGCCAAGGCCGCGGCGACCGTGGGCGTCGACGCGGAGGCACAGGAGCCGGTCGAGTTCGACCTGACCAACCCGAGGTTCGTGCGCGCCTACTTCGACATGCACCACGACCTGGAGACCGAAGGCGTCGACTTCTGGTGGCTCGACTGGCAGCAGGGCGGCGTGACCCGCCAGCCCGGCCTCGACCCGCTGTGGGTGCTCAACCACCTGCACTATCTGGACTCCGGCCGCGACGGCCGCTGGCCGTTGACGTTCTCGCGCTTCGCCGGACCCGGCTCGCAGCGCTACCCGGTCGGCTTCTCCGGCGACACGGTCGTGACCTGGAAGTCACTGAAGTTCCAACCGTACTTCACCGCCACCGCCTCGAACATCGGCTACGGCTGGTGGAGCCATGACATCGGCGGCCACATGTTCGGCTACCGCGACGAGGAGCTGGAGGCCCGATGGTACCAGCTCGGCGTGTTCAGCCCGATCAACCGCCTGCACTCCACCTGCTCGCCGTTCTCCGGCAAGGAGCCGTGGAACTTCCATGAGCCGGTGCGCTCCGCGATGGTCGACGTGCTGCGGCTGCGCCAAGCGCTGATGCCGTATCTGTACACGATGAACTGGCGCGCCGCGCTCGACGGCGACCCGATCGTCGAGCCGATGTACTGGGACGAGCCGAACAACGGCGAGGCCTACCAGGTGCCCGACGAGTTCCGCTTCGGCACCGAGCTGCTGGTCGCCCCGATCGTCGATCCGATGGACAAGGCGTCGATGCGTGGCAAGGCCGACATGTGGCTCCCGCAGGGCGAATGGTTCGACTTCTTCGACGGCCGCCGCTACGTGTCCGCCGACCCGGCCGGCCGCCGCATGCAGTCCTGGCGCACGATCGACCGCATCCCCGTGTTCGCCAAGGCCGGCGGCATCGTGCCGATGCAGTCCGACCCGCTCGACAACTCGTCCGCCAACCCGACGGCGCTCGACGTGCTGGTGTTCCCCGGCGCGGACGGCGCGTTCACGATGCTTGAGGATTCGGGCGTGTTCGGCGAGGTGTGCGCCGATGCCGCTGCAGCGCAGGAATCCGCCACGGCCGTGACCGCCATGACCTGGCAGTGGGATGATGGGCGCTCCCCGCAATTCGTCATCGAAGCGCCGACCGGCAACACGTCGGTGGTGCCGGAACGGCGCGACTGGACCCTGATCTTCCGTGGCGTGGCCCGATCGGCCATGCAGGTGATCGTCGGCGGCGAAGCCTGGGACAAGGACCTGGTCGGCACCACGGTGACCGATTATGACGGGGAGACGCTGAGCCTGAGCGTGCGTCTGGTTGACGTGCCGACCTCGGCCCGCATCCAGGTGGTCTTCCCCTCCGGGCTGGAGATTGCGCCGTCCCCGGTGCTCAAGGATTGCGAACGCATCCTGTTCGACGCGCAGATGCTGTATACGACCAAAGAGAAGGCGCTGGGGCTGGTTCAGCGGTTCGGCGTCGGCGCACTGGCCGGCATGCGCGCGCTGGAGCGCGAGCAGAAGGACGAGCGTGATTTCTTCCAGTCGCATATGCCCGAAACCGTGATCGGCGCGCTTGAGGAGGTGCTGCTGAGGGGTTGATTCCCGGAGGCGGTTCGCACTACCTCGGGTTTCACATTCAGGACCGGCGGAATTCCGCCGGTCCTGTTTTAAAGTTGGAGGTAGTGCGAAGCTGCTCCACGCTTCACAACGAGTTCTTTGACCGTTAGCTCCAAACGTCCGTGTTGTCGCATGGCTGCGACAACACGCCGTCTAGCGTTGTGCTGCCATTGTTCCAACCAGTTTTGGTGGTGGATTTGCCACTTTGCCAACTTTCGGTCGACGAGGACCGCAATCCTGCGTGTAACACCGAGACCTGGATACGTAGTCGCCTGTGGTTCATGGAGAGTTCGCCGTTCATTGCAGTTGTTCACCATTGCGTGGCGATGCCGTCAGCTAGCCGACGGTTTGGCGTCCTACCGTGCGTGGTGGGGAAGCCGGAAGGGTCGGAACGCCTGGCATGACCGGAATCCCGAGGGTGGCCGCAACCCGTGGGGTGCGCGGCCGGCCTCGTTGTGAAGCCAACGAAAAGAGGCAGAAGTGAACAAGCATCACGTGTTGAAGGGAACCGTGGCGGCGCTCGTCGCCACCGCCGCGCTCGCCGGCGCCAGCGGTATGGCCTACGCGGCCAACGGCAAGCAGGCCGCCGACCTGGCCGTGCACGGCCGCGCGCAGCGCATCGAGAACATCACCATCGGCAACACCCAGGCCAAGAACGTCATCCTGTTCATCGGCGATGGCATGGGCGATTCCGAAATCACCGTCGCCCGCGACTACCTGTATGGCGCGAACGGCACGTTCGATGGCCTCGACCGTATCGGACAGCCGTCCGCTTACGGCGACACCACCGTTGGCACCGGCCAGTACACCACGTTCTCGCTCGGCGCGGGCATTGAGGATAAGAACGATCCTGCGGTGACCCCGGTCACCGACTCCGCGGCCTCCGGTTCCGCATGGGCCACCGGTACCAAGACCTACAACAACGCGCTGGACGTGGATGTCTACGGCACCCCGCAGATGAACCTGACCGAGTTGGCCAAGGCCGCCGGCAAGGCCACCGGCAATGTGACCACCTCCGAAATCCAGGACGCCACCCCGGCAGCCCAGATGTCGCATTCCACGCTGCGCTCCTGCTATGGACCGCAGGGCAAGACCGACGGCTCCAGCAACAACGCCGCCGACCAGTGCGAGGTCGCCCAGCTCAAGGAGAACGGCGGCATCGGCTCGATCTCCGAGCAGATGCTCGACACCCGCGCCGACGTGACGATCGGCGGCGGCGCCAAGTATCTGCACCAGACCGTGCAGGGCGGCGAGTACGCCGGCATGACCGTGTGGGATCAGGCCAAGGCGATGGGCTATGAAACCGTGGAGAAGGACGTCGACGCGCTCAACGCCCTGCAGTATGACGGCAAGCCGGTGCTGGCCCTGATGGCCGACGGCAACCTGCAGACCCAGTTCGCGCCGAGCGTGGCCACCAAGAAGGACCCGGCCAAGGACGAGAACCCGATCCAGTGCTCCACCAACCCCGACTGGCTCGGCAACAAGAACGCCAACGGCAACTCCGCCTCCCTGGCCGACATGACGCGCAAGGCCATCGACCTGCTCGAGGCCAACCCGAACGGCCAGAGCAACGGCTTCTTCCTGCAGGTCGAGGGCGCCTCGATCGACAAGCAGGACCACAACGCCAACGCTTGCGGCCAGATCGGCGAGACCGACGACCTGGACAAGGCCATCTCCGCCGCGCTCGACAAGGTGGACCTGAACGAAACGCTGATCATCGTGACCGCCGACCACGCGCACACCAGCCAGATCGTGGAGGAGCAGCCGAACTACGCGCTGAGCACGGTGCTCAAGTCCCTGAAGGACGGTGCCAAGATCACCGTGGCCTACGGCACCTCGCCCGACCCGATGTACGCGGACGATAATGCCCCGAAGTTCGACGAGGTCAAAAGCTCGATGTCCCACACCGGCACCCAGCTGCGCATCGCCGCCTCCGGCCCCGGCGCCCAGCGCGTCAACGGCCTGACCGACCAGACCGACAACTTCTACACCATCGCCAAGGCGTTGGGGCTTGCCTCCACCGCCGACGAGTACAAGAACCTGTCCGCCGGCATGGATTACGCCGTCAACGTCAAGGACGGCAAGGTTTCGCTCGACGTGACCGGCCTGAACGGCGACGCCTCCTTCTCCTACGCGGTCACCGATGCCGCCACCGGCCAGGTGGTCGCCCAGTCCGTTGACGGCGACCCGGTTTCCGGTGAGCGCGTCCGTACCATGCAGACCACGTCGGTGGAACTGACCGACAAGGTCACGGAAGGCAAGACCTACAAGGTCACGGTGACCGGCCGCCAGACCGGTGTGGCGCTGGACAAGGAGATTCAGATTCCCGCCCAGACGACCTCCGAGGTCATCCCCGGCAAGCCGACCGGCGGCAACGCCAACGCCGCCGGGAATGCCTCGGCCGCGAGCCCGCTGGGCAAGACCGGTGTGGCCATCATCGGCGTGGTGGTGCTGGCCGCGGCTCTGGTCTCCACCGGACTGGCGGTTCGGACGATCAAGTCCCGCCGCTTTGGTTCTACCGAAAGGCGTTGATGGTTTCTGACTGTCCGTCTTGAATGCGCCCCGCGACCGTAAGGGTAAGGTCGCGGGGCGCGTTCGCATCGAACCGTCGGATCGTGAGTCGGGCCAGGCGCGAACTGATGCCGCAGGGCTTTTCGCGCGCTTGGCCGGCAGCGGCACGCGCCGGACCGTCGTGTCCGCGCGAACGACATGCAGGACGGCCCTCGCCTGGTCCGGTGGCGCGGTGAAGCGCTCGCCCGTGCGGATGCCGGAGCCGGTGAGGCGGACGGCGGTCTTTGCCGCCGTGCCAGAAAATTCCTCCCCAATCCGGGAATAAACACTTGCGCCGTAAAGTTGAGTGGTGTAGGCTCAAGTTTTGGAAGCACCCAGAACCTGGGCGTAGGACGTAACTGACAACGAATAAAGGAGCGAACATTATGGGACGTGCAGTAGGCATCGATCTGGGAACCACCAATTCCTGCATCGCCACGCTGGAAGGCGGTGAACCCACCGTCATCGTGAACGCCGAAGGCTCGCGCACCACGCCGTCGGTCGTGGCGTTCAGCAAGTCCGGCGAGATCCTCGTCGGCGAGGTGGCCAAGCGCCAGGCCGTGACCAACGTGGACCGCACCATCAGCTCGGTCAAGCGCCACATGGGCACCGACTGGACCGTTGAGATCGACGGCAAGAAGTGGACCCCGCAGGAGATCTCCGCGCAGATCCTGATGAAGCTCAAGCGCGACGCCGAGGCCTACCTGGGCGAGCCGGTGACCGACGCGGTCATCACCTGCCCGGCGTACTTCAACGACGCCCAGCGCCAGGCCACCAAGGACGCCGGCACCATCGCCGGTCTGAACGTGCTGCGCATCATCAACGAGCCGACCGCGGCCGCCCTGGCCTACGGTCTGGAGAAGGGCAAGGAGGACGAGCGCATCCTGGTCTTCGATCTGGGCGGCGGCACCTTCGACGTGTCCCTGCTGGAGATCGGCAAGGACGAGGACGGCTTCTCCACCATCCAGGTCAAGGCCACCAACGGTGACAACCGCCTGGGCGGCGACGACTGGGATCAGAAGATCATCGACTGGCTGGTCACCGAGGTCAAGAACAAGTACGGCGTGGATCTGGCCAAGGACAAGATCGCTCTGCAGCGCCTGAAGGAAGCCGCCGAGCAGGCCAAGAAGGAGCTGTCGAGCTCGACCTCCACCACCATCTCCATGCAGTACCTGGCCATGACCCCGGACGGCACCCCGGTGCATCTGGACGAGACCCTGACCCGTGCCCACTTCGAGGAGATGACCTCCGACCTGCTGGGCCGCTGCCGCACCCCGTTCAACAATGTGCTGGCCGACGCCGGCATCGGCGTGAGCGGCATCGACCATGTGGTGCTGGTCGGCGGTTCGACTCGTATGCCGGCCGTCAAGGACCTGGTCAAGGAGCTGACCGGCGGCAAGGAAGCGAACCAGTCCGTGAACCCGGACGAGGTCGTGGCCGTCGGCGCCGCCGTGCAGTCCGGTGTCATCAAGGGCGACCGCAAGGACGTCCTGCTGATCGACGTGACCCCGCTGAGCCTCGGCATCGAGACCAAGGGCGGCATCATGACCAAGCTCATCGACCGCAACACCGCCATCCCGACCAAGCGCTCCGAGGTGTTCTCCACCGCCGAGGATAACCAGCCGTCCGTGCTCATCCAGGTCTACCAGGGCGAGCGTGAGTTCGCGCGCGACAACAAGCCGCTGGGCACCTTCGAGCTGACCGGCATCGCGCCGGCCCCGCGCGGCATCCCGCAGATCGAGGTGACCTTCGATATCGACGCCAACGGCATCGTGCACGTGTCCGCCAAGGACAAGGGCACCGGCAAGGAGCAGTCGATGACGATCACCGGCGGCTCGGGCCTGCCGAAGGACGAGATCGACCGCATGGTCAAGGAGGCCGAAGCCCACGAGGCCGAGGACAAGAAGCGCCGTGAGGACGCCGAGACCCGCAACCAGGCCGAGTCCTTCGCCTACCAGACCGAGAAGCTCGTCAACGACAACAAGGACAAGCTCTCCGACGACGTGGCCAAGGAGGTCACCGACAAGGTCAACGAGCTCAAGGAAGCCCTGAAGGGTGAAGACATCGAGGCCATCAAGACCAAGCAGACCGAGCTGATGACCGCCGCCCAGAAGATCGGCCAGGCGCTGTACGCCCAGCAGGGTGCTGCGGACGCCGCCGGTGCCGCGGGTGCGTCGGGTGCCGCCAACAACGGTGGCGACGACGACGTGGTGGACGCCGAGGTCGTGGACGACGACAAGGACAACAAGTAATAAGGGCCGGTAATCATGGCTGAGTTCAACAAGGACGATTACCTCAACGACCTGCCGGACGCCGACGACTTCGCGGACAAGACCGCGGCGTCGGCCCCGGCCGGGTCGGCCCCCGCCGACGGCACGGCCCCGGCCGACGGCCAGGCTGCGCCGGGTGCGGGCGATGCCGGAGACGGCTCCGAGACCGGGGCGTCGGTCCCGGCCGACGGCGACGCGCAGACCGAGCAGGACGCGGCCGCCGGTGCCGACTCCGGCGACAAGTCCCAGTCCGAGTCCGAGTCCGGATCCGAGCCCGCCGAGGACACGCTGACCCCGCTGGGCAAGGCCAAGCAGGAAGCCGCCGAATACCTGGAGGCGTTGCAACGCGAGCGTGCGGAGTTCATCAACTACCGCAACCGCGCGGCCAAGGAGCAGGAGCGCTTCCGCCAGCACGGCATCATCGACGTGCTCACCGCACTGCTGCCCGCGCTCGACGACATCGACCGCATCCGCGAGCACAGCGAGATGGACGACTCCTTCAAGGCCGTCTCCGCCAAGATCGACAAGGCCTTCGAGAAGTTCGGCGTGGAGAAGTTCGGCGAGAAGGGCGAGGACTTCGACCCGACCCGTCACGACGCGATCCTGCACAAGCCGGACCCGACCGCCGACAAGGAGATCGTGGACACCGTGGTCGAAGCGGGCTACCGCATCGGCGACCGTGTAATCCGCGCCGCGCGCGTGGTTGTGGCCTCGCCGCAGGCGTAACCGATTCGACATCTATCCGCAAGCCGGGCGTCCCTCCCATTCGCGGGACGTCCGGCATCTGTACAAACTCATGATTTTCGCAACGAAAGGAGGCAGCGAGAATGGCTGAGAATGAATGGCTCTCCAAGGATTTCTACAAGGTCCTCGGTGTCTCCAAGGACGCCAGCGACCAGGAGATCACCAAGGCCTACCGCAAGCTCGCTCGCCAATACCATCCGGATCTGAACAAGACCAAGGAGGCCGAGGAGAAGTTCAAGGACATCTCCGAGGCCTACGATGTGCTGAGCAACAAGGACAGCCGCCAGAAATACGACGCCATCCGCCAGTTCGGCATGGGCGGGGCGCGCTTCGCCGGCGGTGCCGGGGGCGGCGGGTTCGACGCCGGCGGCTTCTCCGACATCTTCGGATCGATGTTCGGCGGCGGCAACGGCTCGCACATCCGCTTCCAGACCAACGGCGGCGGACCGACGAACATCAACGACATCTTCTCGATGTTCGGTGGCGGTGCCGGACCTGCCGGCGGCGCCTATGGCGGGTCGCCGTACGGCGGGTATCAGGAGGCGCCCCGTCCCGAGAACGGCGAGGACCGCAACTCGAAGGTCACGCTGACGTTCCGTCAGGCGGTCAAGGGCGCCACGGTGTCCCTGAGCGTGGACGGCAAGAAGTTCAAGACGCACATCCCCGCCGGGGTCAAGGACGGTCAGAAGATCCGACTGGCCGGAAAGGGCAAGCCGGGCCGCAACGGTGGCAAGGCCGGCGACCTGTACCTGGAGCTGAGCGTCAAACCCGATGACCGCTTCACGCTGCGCGGCCATGACCTGGTCATGACCTTGCCCGTGACCGTGGGCGAGGCCGTGTGCGGCGCCAAGGTCGAGGCTCGGGATATCGACGGCGAATCGGTGACCTTCAAGGTTCCTGCCGGTTCATCGAGTGGCACGGAGGTTCGCGTGTCCGGCAAGGGCGTGCAGTCCTCACGCGGCACCGGCGATCTGATCGGCCGCGTGGAGATCCGCGTGCCCGCCAAGCCCGGCATGGGGCTCAAGCGTGCGGCCAAGGACTTCGATAAGGAGTCCGGCGGTTTTGCGGACGAACTCGCCTCGCAACGGTAAGTAACTAGGAGGGCGTATGGCACGGGTGGCGCAGCAGGTGCGGCAGCTGTATGAGATGTGCGCCGTGGCGTTGGTCTCCGGACGCGCGAACCTCGACGGTGCCAGTGAGGTGGGGTTCGACGTCGAGCTGCCAGTGTTCACGGTCGGCCGCGCCGCCGAACTGGCCCACATCCACCCGCAGACCCTCCGCCAGTACGACCGTCTCGGACTTGTGGTGCCGCAGCGGACCGACGGCGGCGCCCGTCGCTATTCCCTGCGCGACGTCTCGCGTCTGGCGCACGCGCAGCAGCTCAGCCAGGACGAGGGCATCAATCTGGCCGGCATCACCCGCATCCTCGACCTTGAGGAGGAGAATCGCGAGCTGCGCCGGCAGGTGGCCCGCCTGCGCAAACCCTCCGGCTCCAGCGTGTTCGCCGCGGACGCGGATGGTGGCATCGTCGAGATCGAACGCAGTGGCAGCGCCCGTCGGTGGCGGCGGCAGATTCACGTCGACCCCCGGGCGCTGCCCGCGCGTCGCGAACGGTATGACGACGGTGGGACGGACGACGGCGCCGGATCCCAGGCCGTGGTCGTCTGGCACATGGCGTAAGCGGTGGAATGCGGGCAAGCCGCGAACGCGGCGTGAATGGGACTTACCTTCGAATATGCGATTAGTTGCGGATCGGCAACCAATCGCATATTGCGTATGCAATGCAATGTTTTTGGGCGCGATGGTGCCACCCGCCCTGCGGCGAATCGTCCCGGACCTTTGGTGAGATGGCTGATAACAGTCGAACATCGGAGGGCAATGATGGAGCTGAAGGCCGTATTCTGGGATCTGGATGGCACCCTGATCGATTCGGAGCCGCTGTGGCACCAGGGTGAGATCGAGATCGCCCACGCCAACGGCGGCGAATGGAACGAGGGCGACGGCTGGGCCGGTTCCGGCACGCCCGTTCCCGACGTGGCCCGCCGCATGATCGCCAAGGGATGCACGCTGTCCGTCGAACAGATTGACGTGCAGCTTAAACGGTACGTCTACGAATCCGAATTGAAGGGTCTGCCGTGGATCGACGGCGTGCTGGACGTGCTGCATACGCTGAAGGATGCGGGCGTGCCGTCGATGCTGGTATCCACCTCGCCCAGGCCGATTGTGGAGAACGTCATGCGCCAGTCGGAGGGGCTGTTCGCCGGGTACGTGTGCGGCGACGACCCCGTGGCGCATAAGCCCGATCCCGCGCCGTACCTGGAGGCCGCCAGCCGTCTGGGACTGAGCGCCGACGATATGCCGCGTTGCGTGGTGTTCGAGGATTCATCCTCGGGCCTGCGTTCCGGCGTGGCGTCCGGCGCCACCGTCATCGCGCAGACCGGCTGGATCCGCACCGATACCTCCGGCCTGGGCCAGTTCCTGTCCATCGACTCCTACGACGGCATCGACGCTGACTCGCTGGACGCCATCGTGCGCAAGCGGCTCGCCGCGTAGCCGTCACCGCTGGGCGGTGAGTCGGGACCGGGCCAGATCGCGTAGGGACGGGATTACGGAGGGGGCATCCGCCACAGCTCGGAAGCAAGCCTGCGCCTCGGCGCGGTGCCCGGCAGCCTGATTCACGCCACCAAGGTTGTACAACGCCTTGAGATCACCCTCCGCAGCCGCCCGCGCATACCACCGTCCCGCGGTGGCCAGGTTCCGCGCCAGACAGTGGCTGCCGCGGAAATACAGGTTGCCAAGCAGCCGCATGGTGTCGATGTCGTCGTCGGTGCATGGTGAATCGACGGGCGCGGGGTCGGAGACCGTTGCGCCGTCCGGCGGAGGGAATGCCGCCGGACTCTCCGTCGGCGTGGGGTGGTGCAGCAGCCCCGCACGCAACCGTTCCAGCAACTCCGCGGCGGATGGGCGCTGATCGGGATCAGGACGCAAGGCCGCCGAGCACAAGGCCCTGATCCATGAGGGCACCGGCTGGCCGCTGGGCGAAGACGTGTGCCCCGGTTGGCTCGACCGCTGTTTGGGTTGCGGCGCAGCCTGTGGGGCGACCTGCGGTTTGGGCTGTGACTTGAGTTGTTGCAATCCGCCGACCAGCATCTCGCGCCAGATGATGCCCGCGGAGTACACGTCACTGCGCTCGTCGACCGGTTCGCCGCGGCGCTGTTCGGGGGAGGCGTAGTCGTTACTGCCCACAGCCTGCCCGAATCGGGTGACCTGATCCGCCTCCGGGTCGGTCGGTTTGGCGATGCCGAAGTCGGTGATGATCAGCCGGCCGTCGGGCGTGATGATGAGATTGCCCGGCTTCAGATCACGGTGGATGATGTCATGGCGGTGGATGCCGCACAACCCTTCGAGCAGCTCGACCATCACCGTGCAGGTGTCGTGCGGGGAGAGTACCGGCTTGCCATGGCCGAGCTGCGTGATCTGGCGTAGCGTGGCACCGCGGATGACCTGCATGGCGTAGTAGGGGGTCGGGGCGTCCTCCGCGCTGACGTCAAGCAACGCGGGAATGTGCGGACAGTCGTCCACCGTGGCCATGATGGTCTGTTCGCGGGCGAAACGCTCACGGAACGAGGGATCCTCGACAAAGCGGGTGTGCATCGTCTTCACGGCTGCCGTGCGTGTGGGCAGCCGCAGGTCCGCACCCAGCCATACCTGTCCCATGCCGCCCTGCCCGAGCAGACGGGTCAGCCGCCACCGCCCGTCGAGCACGCTGCCGACACGGGGCGCGTCGGCGATCGGTGGCGCGGGCTCGGTGCCGTCCGGTTGCTCGTGGCGTTCAGACGATGGCGGAACCTGAGGAACTTGAGAAACCTGAGAGACCTGAGGCGTTGACTGCACCACACGTTCCCGCGGCCGACGGATCGGCTGCGCTTCGGAACGGGGCCGGACGAGGACGGTCTGCGGTTCGCTGACCACCTGCCGGGGTTGGATGACGCGTGTACCGCCGTCCGATGCCATCGGCAGCAGCTCGGTCGGGGCATCATGCGGCGCCGCGGATCGGACAGGAGCCCGTTGCCCCGCATGGATGGCGATGGTCGGTGACTCCGCGGCGGGAACGTGGTCGGGGTGTTGCAGGGAGGGGGATGACATGATGCGCTCGCTTTCTTGGGGAGGATACGGGATGGGATCAGGACACCAGTTCGCCGATGCGGCCGACCAGATCGGAGAACCAATCCGCGGCCTGTCCGGCGAGTGCTTCGACCGTGACGACGACGTCGTCGACGTCGAACGGCAACGGCATCAGCCAGCAAGCCAGTGCCAGCGCGCCCAATACGGTGAGGGCGAACAGCATCCGGTGTCCGCGCCGTGGCGACGGATCGGCATCGGGGGCGGCACCGGGACCGTCGGCTCGCGTGTCGGCCTTCGGCTGTGGTGGGAGGGATGCTTCCGCATCGGTATCGTCGTCATCGATGAAGAGATACGGATCCGTGGCGGCGTCCGATACCGTCGGCGACGACTGCACGGTCAGGCGAGGCGTTTCGTCGAATACCGCCCGCACCTCGGGAAACAGCGTGAGGTCGGCATGCTGGTAGACGGTGACGCCGGCATCGGCGTTGCCGAGCAGGGCCCGGGCATACCAGATCTCCTGCCGTAGCAGCGCGGACGGATCGCCGGTGCAGGGTCCATTCGGCCACAGGCTGCGGATGGGACGGTTGGCGTTGGACGCCAACGGCGACACCGGACACAACAGGTCGCCGCCGCCGTCGCGTACGGCCACCGCCACGACCAAAGCCGTGTCCGGCGCCCCGCTGCAGAGCCGGCCGACGGTGGCATCCTGCAGTACGGCGACACCATCGACGATCAGCACGGCGATTGCGATATCGGCGGACATGGGTCACCTCGTTTCATGGTGGGATTGTGTCGGGTCGCCGCCGTGCAGGGCGCGGTAGAGTTCCGCCATGCTGGGGCGGTCGGCGGGGGTATCGGCCAACGCGTCGGTCAGAGCGGTCAGACCGGCGTTTCCGAACAGGTCGACGATGGTGTTGTGCTGCGTGGCGCTGCGAATCCGACGCACGCCGGTGGGCTGCTCCTCCTCGCATGAGCACATGCGCAGGATCAGCAGCGCCGTCTTATAGACGTCGGAAGGCTGAGTCTGCAGACCGGCCATGGCCAGGGCATACCGTCGTTTCGGACCGTCGGGTACGGCGTCGGCCTTCCTGCGCCAGAATCGCGATTCCGGAGGGTCGAACGCGGGCGTGGACCCCTGGGGCAGGCCGCAGCCGCCGATTGCGGGACGGCAGGCGTCTGCGTCGATGAATGCCGCGGACGCCTGGTTCCGCTGGTCGTGCTCGGGTACGTAGACCATGACGTTACGCAGTGAGATGTCGCCGATGACCAGACCGATACGGTGCAACAGCGAGGCGGTGGCCACCAGCTGCAACGCGATGCGGTGCCGGCCATCATCATCCAGCGGATGCAGACCCTGGCCGAGCAGAAGCGCGCGCTCGCCGTCCGGGCGGATGAAACGTTCCAACGGCACGGCCGGCGTAGGGTCGTCGCAAGGGGCGCCGAGGAATGCGGCGTCGACCTTCGGCTCCACAACGCCGAGCGCGGCATTGCCGCGGGACACGACCGCCAGCGGCCATGCCACATGCCGTTCGAGCGCCGTGCGGATGCGTTTGCCGTTCGAGGCGAGATCCAGGATGTGATGCAGGCCGATGAGCTGTTCGAGGGCGACCTTGGTCGCCGCCTCACGTCCCCGGAACGAAGGCGCTTTGGGGCGGTAGCGCTTGTAGACGAGGTTCGCGCGGCCGTTGACGCGCAGGGTTTTGGGCAGCAGATACACCACCGACTGCGCCCCGGTGCCGCACTGCTGCAGCCCCAGGTCGCCCGGCCGGTCAGTGGCCAGCATATGCAGCGTCAGAGCCATACGATCACCGCCGATCGGTCGTCGGTTGAACCAAGTTTGAGATAGGAGGCGATGCGCAGCAGCTCGTGCTGCGGAATGGGGCGCACCAGGCGGCGGAACAGGTATCCCGCGGCCGCGGTGGAGCCGTCGCGCAGGTCGTCGCCCAAGCCGTCGCTGACGATGGCCACGGCCTGCCTGCCGCGGAGCAGCCGACCGGAGACGACCATCGGAAAGCGGTCCCCGGGGTCGGCGGGCAACGGGCGTACGGCGCTGGAGGTCAGCCGCGCGTCCGGTTCGATACCGGCCTCGTCCGCGGGGAGCGTGGCACCCGGCCGGACCTTGGTCGAGCCGAGGAACTCGATGCCGCGCACCGCATCCACCAGATATCCGAACCCGTCGCCGGCCAGCGTCGCGCGTGTGAACCGCGGGGTATCGCCTCCGACATCGACCACCAATACATCGCAGGTGGTGCCGAGCAGTTGCGCGGCCACGGCATCCGCGTCGGCCGCCTGCCGGTCGGCGTCCCCGGGCGCACCGTGCCGCGGCCTGAGCGCGCGCGAGGCCTGCTCCCGCAACGTCGCACGCACGGCATCGGTCACCTGTGGCCAGTCGATGCGGTCGACGTCGATGCCCTCCTCCAGCTGGCGCTGGACGCAGGACAACACGGCCTTGCACGCCGACGCCGCGCCGATGTGCGACCGGGGTGAGGCCGAGACCCCGTCGCACACCACGGCCACAATGCGCTCGCCGACGGCGCGGATCGCCGTCGCATCCTGCCGCGGATGGCGGAAATCGCGGTGTCCGACGCCGCGGATCGATACCGACGCGGCGGTGGCGCCGTGGCATTCGAGCATGTCGAGCGCCACGGCCGTCGGTGCCGAGGACGCCTGCGCGTCGTTGACCGGACGGTGTTCCAGTTCGGCGTATTCGCTGGGCTCGCCCAGCTCATCCAGTCCGGCTGCAACGCCCGACTCCACGGTGCGGATGTCGGTGGCCAGGGGCGGGATGATCCAGTTGTGGGGCGGTCGCGGCGGCAGGGCGGACACCGATTCGGGATGTGCCGTAGCTGGCTGCTGCCGTCCGGCGTTCGCGGTGTCGTCGGTGTCCGTGGATGGCGTCTGCGTGGCGGTGTCGGACGTGACCAGTGGTTCCGGCGACTGTGTGGCGGGTGGATTCGGTGTCCGTACGGTGCCGTCGGATCGCGGCGGGAACGCAGGCGGCCTGTCCGCAGCGGTTTTCGGTACCGTGACGGCGGACGGTGTTGCGCCCGGCATGGCGGCCGCGGCGGCCGTCCCGCTCGCCGGCGCGCCGTCGTTCGGGCAGGGTGTCTCGGCGGCCGTAACCCGGTGCGGCCGCTCCTGTTCCGCGTTCACGATGGCGTTGGCCACGAACGGCGCCGCGACGGCCACTACGAACGCCGCCGCGACGATCGACAATCCCAGGCACATCTCGGCCCACATGGTTGCTCCTTTCCTGTGTGTATTCCTGTGTCCTGTACGTGTCCGCCGGGCTATTCGAGGATTTCGAACAGGTCGTCGTCGATCATCGACTCGTCGATGATCGGCTGCGACGCGTTGTCCGCCTCGCCCATGGCGATGATCGTGCCCTGCATCAGATCGATCAGCCCGGTCAGCGCGCCGGAGACATCGTCCGGCGTCTTGCTCAACAGGGCCACGCCACGGCGGTTCTTGTATCGCTTGAGCTGGTCCGGGTCGGCGTCGCCCACACCCACCATCACGATGTTCGGACTGAGCTTGCTGTTCACCAGCCGCTGCCAGGCCTGATCGCGTTCGTCGACATCGTCATTGGCCGCACCGTCGGTAACCATCACCACCAGCGGACGGCGCAGCGAGAGACGTGCGCCATGCAGCCGGCCGCTGTCGCGCAGGCGCTGGGGCAGCGCCTCCAGCTCCGTGCGGGCCAGGTCGAATGCGGTGCCGAAATGCGTGAATCCTTCGGCATTCAGGTTGATGTGCTCGTCATCCAGTTGGGAGAGGCGTCCGGAGGCCCCGATCGGCAGCGCCACTTCGGCATTGGTGGAGAACAGGATCAGACCGGCGGTGGTGGTCTGATCCACGGTCGGGTGCTCACGGCCGAGTCGGGAGAGTTCCGGTACGATGCAAGCCTCCGTGGCAATGGGCGAATTGCCGTTGCGGTCGAGCCTCATCGAGCTGGATACGTCCAAGATCGCCAGAAAGGGATTGAAAACGAGTTCGTTGTAATACTGGGACATTGCCGTTCCTTTCTTGAATCGCAAGGGCGGGCGCCCTTGTTGGCATCGACGGTACGGCGGCCGACGTGGGGGAACGACGGGGGAACGCGCCGATAACCCGTTCCCCGGTCCCGGTGCCGCGCGGCAGTGCGACTGCGCGCCGTAGTATGGAAAGAGTCGTGGAGCAAGGAGGCGGGCATGGCCAGAGCGAAGAAGGAACCGGCGTCGGGCTCCGGAGCGGTGTCGGCCGTACCCTCTGACGGGCGGTGGCGTCTTGAGGCGGTCGGCTACCGGTTGATCGAAGCCCTGCTCCGCCCCATCCGCGACGATGCCGACCCCGCGCACCGCGAATGGTCGAATCCCGCGGAAACCGGCAAATATGTACGCAGCAAGCAGACGATGCTGCTGGAACGGATGATCGGCCCCTGCTTCGACGACAATGCGGACGCCGTCGTCGTGTTCGGCACGTGGACGCCGACGGAAGGCGGAGAGCCGCAGGCGCATGCGACCGCCTACAACCATCGGTGGTCGCAATACGTGACCGTGTCGGATGAGCACGGCGTCTACGCGGACGACGACTGCTTCGACGCCTGGTTCTGGCGGGTGATGGACGGATTCGACACGGGCGAACGTGCATGCATCGCCGCGGGACTATCCAGGAACCTGCCGGCCGGAGCCGCCGCGGAGCCGGACGGTCCGCGGATTCCCGAGGCGTCGGCGGTTGATTGCCGGTACCGGTTCGTGGACGGGGTCGATGTGGACGATTGGGCCCGGTACCGCGGCATCTGCGACGTGACGGTCAGCTACCGACCGATCTCGGGATTCTCGTTCTACGGGCAGTGCGGCTGGCAGGACGCCCGCGTGCAGCTGGCGGAACGGGAGCAGTTGCGTGCCGCCGGCATGGCGGGCGGGGAACTGTACCTGTCGCGCGGGGCGGCGTACCGGATGCGCGGCATCGGCCCGCACGGCGAACTGATCCTGCGGTTGCGGCCGGTCGGGTCGCTGCGGCTGGAACCGGACGCCGGATGGCGCATCTTCCCGTTCCATCATGGCGATCGTAACGGCGAGAACGCCGCGGGCCGCAACTGCTGGAGCGAGACCGACGCCTGGCGGGCCGACGTGGGAGAACGCCTCAAAGCCGATTTCCGCAGTCGCAGCATCGGCGCGGACAACTATCTGGACTACGCCGTGTGTTTCCCGTATGCGGTGGCCGCATGGCTGGACCGCGTGCAGTGCGCCGGCGACAGGGCCGCCGCATGCCGGACGATGATCGACGCCCTGCAATCGGCGGATGATGCGTTCGACGCCGCACCCCCCGCGGGCCTGCGCATGCCGGACGATCCGTACGCCATTGCACAGGTGATCGCACAGGCGATGATCCGTCTGTACTTGAACCATGAGCATGACCATAACGGGCGTGGATTCGGACAGGTGCTCGCCGACTGCCTCAACGCCCACGCCGAAGGATTGGTGCCGCCATATCTGCCTGATTATCTGGACGGCGTGGCCGAATGGGGGCGGACGATTCCCATGCGCCGTCCGGACGGCAACGACGAGGCACCCACCTATGACGAAGGGTTTGTGGACCCCGGTTTCATCGGCGCGCAGCCCGTGCAGTGGCTGGCCTCCGTGGCCGGTGTCGAGGGCGGCAGGCGCGGGCTGTTCGTGCGCGCCAACGCGGGCATGGGCAAGAGCACGTTCGTGCGCGGCGTGGCGTATGTGCTGGGCGGCCTGCTGCCGTATGAATACCGGTCGGCACGTAACCGCGCCCCGCTGCGCGCGGGTTTTGTGGACTATATGCGTGCGCAGGTCGATGCGGACCAGTGGCGGGCCATCGCCGGAAGCGGGCTGATACCGGTGGTCATCGCCCAGCGGGATGTGCCGTATGCGATGAGCGCCACCGAGGCGGATGTGCGCGAGACCGAATGGTACCGTTCGTATGATGCGCTGCGCTCCGGCCCGTTGGAGCCGGAGGAGTTCACGGCGTTCCTGTACGACCATCTGCCCGAAGAGATGAAAACCCGCATGTACGGCGAGCGGGTACACGCCCCGCAGCGCCGCGGCAACGACTTCGACGCGCTGATGGCGCTGGGCGGGCGGGGCTGCGCGGCCGGCGACGCGGTGGCGGTGGGCGTCGACCGGTTCCGGCGTCTGCTCAAACGACCCGATACGTTGGTGCTCATCGATTCGGTGGACGAGATACCGTTCCAATGCCGCGGCAACTTCCTGGAGTCGCTGGAGCGGCTGATTGTGGACGACGGGTACGCCATCGGCCGGTACATCATCACCAGCCGGTCGCTGGGCGGCACCGAGGAGTCGCGGATCGACCGGTTGTGCGGCGATGGGGAACGCGCGGAGTTCGCCCCGTTCGACGAACCGCGGCAGCGGCGACTGTTCGACATCCTCGACCGGTCGTACGGCGGCATGGCTCCCGTCGGATTCGAAGCGGTACGCGCCACGCCCGGGTTCGGCAGCCTGCTCGGCAACCCGGGCATGCTGGCCGCGATCGTGGAGGAACTCAAACGGTCGGACGGCAACGTCGGCACATTGGTCAACCGGTGTCTGGCGAATATCGAACGCATCCTGCCGAAAACCGGTGGGGAGATCCCCGGGTGCGACCGCATCGCCATCGCCCATCTGGCATACGACGCCATCGTGCCGGAATGTCGCGTGTTCGCCGACGGGGTCGAACGTGCCGCATCGAACGGACAGGGCGTGTTCGACCGCGAACGGTTCCTGGAACTGTTCAATCGTTACCGCGAGGAGGACGGCAACGGCGACCGCGCCGACAATGAGGAGGCGCTCGACCGCACGATCTCCCGCTGCGGCATCTTCCGCGAGGACGCCGATACGATCCGGTTCGAATACGACGCCGTCAAGGCGTACTTCGCCGCGATCTGGCTGTGCCGCAGACTCGCCGTGGACGAGGACGGCGGTGTGATGGTCGACCGGTTCCTAGCCGACAACGGCCATGTCAGCGACGCCGTGGCCATCGCCATGCTGTGCGCGCTGGAACGCATGGAGATCGGCGGGGACGGCGGCACGGTGCTCAGGACGTTCTATCGGCGCGTGCTGTGCGCCGCGTTCGCCCACGACGACTACCGGCAACGTTCCGGCATGGTGGCCGCAACCAACGCGCAACGCGTGCTGCGGCTCATGAACGATTTCGACTTCGGCGGACCGGTTCGCCAGCCCGAGCCGATCGCCGCCTGGCACAAGGCGTTATGCGGCTTCCCCGGCGCTTCCCCGGCGGGCGGCACGCGATAATCGAAACAATCACTTACGGCGCGACACAACAACGCAAGGAGAGCGATGATGACGGTGGAATCCATCAACGGCGATGTCAGCGGCGCCGTCGGCCCGGCGGTCCCGGGCGAGGCGTCGGAGGAATCCCGTGTGCCCGACAATCGGGTGCGTGAGGTATGGGCGACCATCAAGCGGTTGACGAAAAGCAAGTTCACGCGTGTGTTCGTCAGCGACGATGATGACGATGATGCGTGGATGCTGCAATATGCGGTGTCCGACTACGAGCGTCATTTCGTGAGCGAACGGGTGATCTTCGAGCCGGACGCGGACTCGGTGCAGATCCGCATCCTGTATCCGTTCCGCATCCCGCCGGAGACGCTGCCCTTCGCCCAGGCGTACGTCAGCACGGAGGCGTTCGGCATGCGGTTCGCGCAGGTGAAGCTGGACAGCGACGGCGAGATCATCTGCAACTGCACGATTCCCTATCGCATCGGAGACCCATTCCCGGAAGGGGTGTTCGTGGATCTGCTGGAGCTGACCGCGCGCGCGGGGCTGAGTCAGTACTCGAAGCTCAAGGCATATGCGGAAGGCGAACTCGACGACGAGGAGATCGACGCGTTCCTGACCTGGCTGCCGTCGGCGCGCGAGATGGTCGAGAACCGTGAACGGGTCAATCGGGATCAGTCATGAGCACGCTGTCCGATTGGTACCGGCGGGCGGCCGTCCGTATCCCCGAAGTCGCGCGGCCGCACCGCTACGGTCATGACGGTAGCGGCGGCACCGTCGACTGGTTCCCGGACACGGATGTCTGCTTCCCCCTGCGCCTGATCGATCGCAGCCCGTCCGTGGAGAGTGACGGGCATCAGGGGCGGCGCAGCTGCACGGTTATTGCAATCCCGGAATCGTTGGCCGCCATGGCTCCGTTCCTGCGGCAGAGCCTGATGGCGTTGCTGACGCTGCCGGTCCACGCAGCGGACGATGGCGGTGAACGTCTGCGACAGCGGTTCTTCGCGCCTTTGCGGCTGAACGCGCCCAGTCGCGACCCCGGCGTGGAACCGGTGCTTTACTTGTCCGGCGAGGCTCTGTGCCGGTACGGCAGGGGGCGGTGGATGGTGGATACGGACCTGTTGCGCGCATCGGCCCGCGCTTTACGGGCGGACCGCATGCCGATGACGGAACCGGATGAGGCTGAGCTCCAGGCCGCCGCCGCGCGCGGATGCTCCACCTGCGTGGTGGATTGCACCGAGGGCGGGGCGGAGCTGCTGACCATTGCGGACCGGCTTGGCATGACCCAATGGACGATGGCGTATCGGGAGGACATCGACCATCTGGTGATCCTGGTGCGCAGTTCGCAGTCGGACGGATGGGTGCCGCACGAGCATTCCGCCGATCTGCCGACCGCGGGACTTGGCGAACGGTGCGGCATCGGACGTACGCTGCTCGAACGGATTCGCCGGGATCGGTACCCCGGCTTGGAGGATGCGCAATGGCGGCTCTACGAGCTGGAGCAGGTGGCCGATCTTGATGCGCTGAACCGATTCGCCGACATATGGTGGAGATGGTTCGGCCACGGCGGTACCGGCGACGAATTCCGCCACGAACTGGGCAACCTGGTAGCGCAGTTCGTGCACGAACTGCCGGAACATCGCCCGGAATCGGACAAGGAGACGCTGTCCTCGGCGCGGGAGCACGGGCACGGACGCAATCGTGGGCGAGATCATGGCCGCGGCCGTGGATACACGGAACGTCCCGAGGCGAACATCGACATCCTCATCGCCTTCGCGGCGTTGCTGTGCGACGGCGTGTACATCGACACCCCATACGAATTCATGGAGGCCATGGACGCACGACTGTTGCGCGCGGGCGAACGCCGCAGACTGTATGACGCCGTGCAACAGACACTGCACGATTACTGGGAGGACAACATCGGCGGCGCGATCGGCGCTCGCAGCCTGGGGCGGCGCTGGAAGGACTGCCAGACGGAGCTGGAACACGCGGCCATGGAGCGCGGGGAAGTGCCACGGGACGGCGTTGTTCCCGAACGGAGCCGATACGCCCAATACCTGGAATGCACAATCCAGAAGATGCCGAGCACCGACCTGATGTACCACGAGCGCACCGTGCTGTCGACCTTCGCGTTGTGCTTCCTGGCTAAGATCCTGGTTGACGCCTCGTATGAGGGGGAGCGTGGTGCCGCGGTGCCGGTCGATATCGTGGCCGCGCTGACCAATGACCTCTCGTTGCGGCAATGGCGGACATTGGTGCGTTACATGCTGCGCATGATGCTCGGCATCCGTTCACAGCAGCGCGAACGGCAGGCGTTGCGCATGCTGGAGGTGTCCTACCGGCATGTGGTGGGCAATGACAGTCTGTACTGCAACGGGTTCGATGCCGATGAATGCCGCGACCGGGAACAGGTCGGATGGAACTTGGTGCGGCTATCTCTGGGGTTCGACTTCAACCTGGGCGGCCAATGGCCCGTCATGTGGGCTGACTGCATGCTGGAGGGCGGCACGAACCGGCATCAGCTGCGCGTCATCGACGGGGCACGCGCGGACGGCGCGTTGCTGCCCGGCAACCTGCGGGTGCTGCGGCGGATGGCTGTCGCGGAATTCGAGAACGCCTGCAATCGGTATCTGGACACCGCTGATGCCGGGCAACTGGACCGGGCCCGGAACGCCGTATGGCTGGAGCTGATCGTGCATGAGGGGACGATGGACAACGACCTGCGCGAGGCCGTGACGATCGCCGCATCGGTTGCGGGCGGGTCGGACGACGGGATCGGCGGCGTGGTTGTCGACGGCGACGGATGGCGGCGGCAACTGCATGCGATGCTGCTGATCGACTTGGCGGCATGGTGTGTGCGGCAGCGGTTCGTCATGCCGCAGCCGGTGCCGCGAGCCGTAGCGGAATCATGTCTGATGTCCGAGGACTACCGCCGGATGGTGCTCGCCGTCCTCGGCGGCGAGCCTGTATCCGTACCGAGCGCATCCTCCGCGGAAGGGGATTGCGGAACCGTTGAGGAGCAGGTCGGACGCTGCTGGGTCTCATCCGCATCCTCGGCGGCGGAGGACGAGGTCCGGCTGAAACGTGAAGCGCTGTACCGCGCCGCATGCGAACCGTTCCAGCAGTTGGTCCTGAGAAACGCCTTCGCCGGACAGTGCCGGGCGTTGCTCGCGGTGGTGGATGCCGCATGCTCGGCTCTGCTGCGTCGCCGCGCCCGCCCCGATACGGCGCGATATACACTCGACGCGCCGGCCGTGCCTCCGTCCGTGCCGTCGCGCGAGGTGCAGCGGGCGATGCTGATGCATATCCTGACGCCGTTCATGGCGGTGCTGGCGTTTGCACTGTACGCGCTCGCCGCTGCGGGGCACGATGGCTCCGAGGGTGCCCGTGAGGTGCTGGAGGGGCTGCGGATTAGATGTGGCAACGACTGCGATGTTCGCGCCGTGTGGAACGAATGCCTGCAATGGTCGTTGGAGGTGGACCCCACCGAAGGTCGCTGGCAGAAGAGGCGCACGCGACTGTACTGTCTGGTGGCCGGCTATTATCTGCGGTTCGAGAACGACACGGAATATGAACGGTACCTGGAAAAGACGCCGTTCCGGCGGTGCGGCTCTGATGGGGTGCTGCTGAGCGCCGCGTTCCAGCAACTCGAATTCGCGGTACCGGTTGGCTGAGGCAACACACGCTGTAATAGATCCGGAAAAAGAAAACCCTCCGGGGTGGAATCCGGAGGGTCCTCGTGGAGCTGATGGTAATCGAAACCACGACCTCTTCGATGCGAACGAAGCGCTCTACCAACTGAGCTACAGCCCCGTGGATGTTGTCTTGCTCCGCAGGACAACATCGGCAACTATAGTGCTACCCCTGTCCAAATGCAAATCCGCGTCGTCGCGGCGTCGTCGGACTCTGATCTATGGTGACCGTGAATTATCGCCGATAAATCGTGGGATTGGATTGTGAAGATAGGGGAGAAGTAAGAAATGCATCACAATCTGAGCAAGGCGGCGTTGCCGGGCGTCTGACGGATTCGCCGTGTTGTAACTATTTTTATTACAACAAAGAGCATGCGCCCTCGTTGTTGTAATGTCAAGTGTTACATCGAGGGTTTTCGCGAAGAAGTTGTAACAATTGTTGTTGCACTGCTGCGCGACGGTAGAGTAAGACGGAAGCGCATACAAAACAACCGGTGCCGCGAGACGGCCGCGACGGAAAGGAACGGACCCATGCAGGTCTCCACTCGCTTCTCGATGGCCATGCACACCCTGCTGTGCATCGGCTACTTCTCCGGCAAGGCCAAGACCACGTCGGCGTTCATCGCCTCCAGCGTGAACGCCAACCCGGTGGTGATCCGTCGCGTGCTCGGCCAGCTCAAGGAAGCCGACCTCGTCACCGTGGAAGCCGGCGTGGGCGGCGCGTCACTGGCCAAGGATCCCGCGGATATCACCATGCTCGATGTGTTCCGTGCCGTCGATTCGCTGGATGGCGGCAACCTGTTCGACTTCCACACCCATCCCAACCCGGACTGTCCGGTCGGCGGCCATATCCACGAGGTGCTGGACGGAGAGCTGGCCGACGCCCAGGCGGCGTTGGAACACCGTCTCGCACAAACCACACTCGTCGACCTGTTGAAACGCCTGAACTAGCTCACGTCGAGCAACGACCGCGGGACGGCGCATCGACCGGTTGCGGGATACTGGATGGTATGGAAGACGTGCAGCACCTGACATATGCGATGACCCCCGACGGTTCCGACGACTCGGCCGCAGTCATGGACCATACGACTGCCATAACCGGTACTGACGATTCCGCGGCTGACGTTGGCGACTCCCGGTCGTCGGAACGCACCGCGACGCGTGCGATTGCCATTCCCCGGGGCACCGTGGTGCTGGCCGCCACGCCGATCGGCAACGACGGCGACGCCTCCGCGCGTCTGATCGCCCTGCTGGAGCACGCCGACATCGTCGCCGCCGAGGACACGCGACGGCTGTACGCGCTCGCCAACCGTCTCGGCGTGCACGTCGGCGGCCATGTCGTCGCCTACCACGACCACAACGAACGCGAGAAAGCCGACGGCCTGCTCGACCGGGTGGAATCCGGCGCCACGGTGCTCGTCGTCTCCGATGCGGGCATGCCGACGATCAACGACCCCGGTCTGGCGGTGGTGCGCCGAGCCATCGAGCGCGGTCTGCCGGTGACCTGCGCGCCCGGCCCCTCCGCGGTCCTGGACGCGCTCGCATTGTCCGGCCTGCCGACCGACCGGTTCTGCTATGAGGGATTCCTGCCGCGGAAGCACTCGGAGCGGATGCAGTACCTGCGCACGATGCGCGCGGAACGCCGCACGATGGTGTTCTATGAGACGTTGCACCGCATCGACGAGTCGATGGCGGACCTGCTGGAGGCGTTCGGACCGGACCGTCCGATGGCGCTGTGCCGCGAGCTGACGAAGGAATACGAGCAGGTGCGGCGCGGCACGATCGGCGAGATTCGGCAGAGCGTGGTCGATGACCCGCCCCGCGGGGAGATGGTGCTGGTGGTGGGTGGCGCATCCGAGACGGACGTGCAGGCCGCCGCTCCGGCGTCGCTGTCGGTGGCGGATTTGGCGGTGTTGGCGGTCGACCGCGCGCTGGAGGACGGGCTGCGCATCAAGGACGCCATCATGCAGGTGGTGGAGGAGCATCCGCTGCCGGACGGCTCCTTGGCGAACCGCAAGCAGGTGTATGCCGCGGTGCTGGCGATGAAGTCGTGACGGGACCGGGCTCAGGTCTCATGCGAGCGAGGCGAGCAGGATATCCAGTGAGCGCCTGACGTGGGGGCCGCCTTGCTGCGAGATGTATTCCAGGAGATCGGCGTCGGCATTGGGGTTGGCCACAATCCAACGTCGCAGCTCCGGATGGCTGCGGGCTATGGCCCACAAGGTCTCAACCGGCGTGTCCGGTGCGCAGGCGATGGCCGGCGTGGGCTGCAACGGCGGCGGGGGAACCGCGGCCGTTGCCTGTCGGATGCGCTGCAGTGTGAGGGCGTGCAGCCGTTCTTGTGTCGTAGATGCGCTGCGCTGCTGCGTGTGCGTCTGTAGTCGTGCAAGTCGGGCGGTCATGGGGGGCTTCGGTGCTGTATGCGGTCGGGGGTGGTCGGGCGTAGTCAGAAACAGGGTGCGAGATATTCGAAGAATGTGCGGGCGCGAGGGGCGTTGGCCCAGTAGCGGTTCTCGTCGAGGATGTCCAGGCAGTCGCGTGGTTTGCAGCGTCCGGAATCCATCATGGCGTAGATCATGGCGGCGGCTTCCCTGCCGGGGTGCTCGGTGGCGGGGAGCAGTGCCAGATCGCATGCCGTCCGCGCCGGCGTGGTGACCTGCAGCGAGCCTATGGTGGCGATGTGGTCGCGCGGGGCCTTGCGGTTGAACACCCGGACCCGTCGTCCGCGTATCGGGGCGCGGTAATGCGAGGTGGAGATGACGTCGATGGTGTCGGGGAAGCGACCGCCCAGCCAGACCCATGCGGCGCTGACGGCGCAGGACACCGTATTGAACGGCTTGAGGATGTTGGTGATGTTGGCCCTGCCGAACAGCGTCTCCGCGTCCTCGGACAGGTAGGCGCTGTCGTCATCGAGCTGGTGGATCGCGCCGATCTCGGCGAGTCGATGCATGCTCATGGGGCCCGGAAGCGCGTCGTCGCGGAGCAGCGGGAACATGGCTGCCGTGGTTGATGATGTCGTATCCATGGTTCGACGGTACGCGTCGGCGGTGGTCGGTGCCAGCGCCGGAGGGAAAGTTGTGGATATGTGGATAATCGCCGGTGGACCGCGCTGTATGGTGCGTAAGTCGGGGTTGGCGAACTGTCCGCGCTGAGCCTGATAATCGGGGCTATGACTCATGTACTGGTGAATGTTGCCTGGCCGTATGCGAACGGCCCCCGCCATATCGGCCATGTGGCCGGATTCGGCGTCCCCTCGGACGTGTATGCGCGCTATGAGCGTATGAAGGGCAATGACGTGCTGATGGTGTCCGGCACCGACGAGCACGGCACCCCGATCCTGGTGGAAGCGGAGAAGGAGGGGCTGAGCGCCCAGGAGCTGGCGAACCGGTATAATCGCGTGATCGCCAAGGACCTGTGTGACCTGGGCCTGAGCTACGACCTGTTCACCCGCACCACCACCGGCAACCACGAGCAGGTGGTGCAGGAGCTGTTCAAGCAGTGCCTGAAGAACGGATACATCTATAAGGGCACCCAGAAGGTGGCGATCAGCCCCTCCACCGGGCGCACGCTGCCCGACCGCTACATCGAGGGCGAATGCCCGATCTGCCACACCGACGGTGCGCGCGGCGACCAGTGCGACGCCTGCGGCAACGAGCTGGATCCGGACGAGCTGATCAACCCGGTCTCGAAGATCAACGGCGAGACCCCGCGCTTCGAGGAGACCGAGCACTTCTTCCTGGACCTGCCGGCGCTCGCCGAGGCGAACCTGGCGTGGCTGAAGACCCGTACCGACTGGCGTACCAACGTCATCAACTTCTCGATCGGCCTGTTCAAGGAGGTCAAGCCCCGCGCCATCACGCGCGACATCGACTGGGGCATCCCGGTGCCGGTGGACGGCTGGATCGACAACCCGAACAAGCGCCTGTACGTGTGGTTCGACGCGGTGATCGGCTACCTGTCGGCCTCGATCGAATGGGCCCGCCGATTCGGCGAGACCCCGGAGGACTGGCGCAAGTGGTGGTGTGACCCCTCCACGCCCGGCTACTATTTCATGGGCAAGGACAACATCACCTTCCACTCGCAGATCTGGCCCTCCGAGATGCTCGGCTACAACGGTGCCGGCTCCAAGGGCGGCGAGGCCGGCAAGCTCGGCCCGCTCAACATGCCCGAACAGGTAGTGGCCAGCGAGTTCATGACGATGGAGGGGCGCAAGTTCAGCTCCTCGCGCGGCATCGTGATCTACGTGAAGGACATCCTGGCACGCTACCCCGTGGACGCCGTGCGCTACTACATCTCGGTGGCCGGTCCGGAGACCTCCGACGCCGACTTCACCTGGAGCGAGTTCGTGCGCCACAACAACGAGGAGCTGGCCGCCAGCTGGGGCAACCTGGTCAACCGCGTGGCCAATCTCATGCACAAGAACTTCGGCGAGATCCCTGCGCTGGACGAATCGAAGATGACCGACGAGGACCGTGCCCTGCTGGAGGAGACCCGGGCCGCGTTCGCCACGGTCGGCGACCTGATCGAACGCCACCGCCAGAAGAACGCGCTGACCGAGGCGATGCGTGTGGTCGGCGACATCAACAAGTACATCTCCGCCACCGAACCATGGAAGATCAAGGACGACCCGGCGCGACTGGGCACCGTGCTGCATGTGGCCGCGCAGGCTGTGTCCGACGCGAACCACCTGCTGGCCCCGTTCCTGCCGCACTCCGCGCAGAAGGTGTGGGAGGCGCTGGGCGGCACGGGCGTGTTCTCGCCGCTGCCGCGCATCGAGGAGGTCGAGGACCTGGACAAGCCGGGCTTCACCTACCCGATCATCACCGGCGACTACAAGCTCGGCGAGACGGTTCATCCGTGGGCCAGCGAGCCGATCGTGCCCGGCACTCCGGTGGCCAAGCCCGCGCCGATCTTCGCCAAGATCCCGAAGGAGGCCGTCGAGGAGGAGCTGGCGCGCTTCGAGTCCGAGCTGGCCGCCCGTCGCGAGGCCGAGGCCCAGCGCCTGGCTGCCGAGCGGGCCAAGCTCGCCGCCGAGTGAGTCCGGTGAGTGGTTGACTCCGGTCGTCCGTTGTGCAACGGATGATTGGCTGGCGCTGCTACGCCGTCGGCGTAACGGTGGTCAGCTGTTGAAAAAATGGCGCTGGACCCTTCGTCCGCGCCATTTTTTCAACAGTTGACCGGTCGAACTGTCGCGTCAAATGGGTTGGCGATCATCACCCTTCAGCTACAGGACGGTTCGCCTGCGATTGCCGTTGTTCGACTGTTGAAGAATTGGTGCTAGCCGTCGTATTTGCGTCATGTTTTCAACTGTTGAGAAGTTGGTGCCCGGCCGACAGCAGTTATCTGCCGGGGTGCCTGTTGAAAGGTATGTGCCAACCGCCTGATTCGAGCCGGTGCTTCAACTGTTGGGATATTGGCGGCGGTCACGGTGTTTGCGCCGGTGCTTCAACTGTTGAAAGCCGGCGAATTGCGCAGTGTTGCCAGCGTTGTCTGGTCCTCACATTCCCGCCACATTCCTCTCAGCGAGCTTTGAGGGAAACGCTGAAGTTCCTCCAAGCAACGAGCGGTTATATGAATGTTGTCAGCAGTTACAGCTGGTGGCGAGGTTCCGGTGGAACCCCATAACTGAACCCTTCTTCTCTCTTCTCTCTCACCCGGCGGCTCCCTCCGCCGGGTTTCTCTTTATTCGGACGCGGGATGGCTGGTCCGGAGGCCGAGTTGAAGAAAGGTAAACGATGTACTATGGTGATGGATACGATGGCGGGATATCGCGGCGGATACCGGCCCGACGATGAGGATTGGGGAGCGATTCCCGCATGTGAAAGGAACCGTACATGCAGTATCGTAACGTCGGCAAGGCCGGCATCAAGGTCAGCGAGATCGCGCTGGGCAGCTGGATGACCCGGCTCGAGGACACGGCGGCCGTGGAGAACGCGGCGCAGATCGTACGCAAGGCGTGGGACGCCGGCGTCAACTTCTTCGACTGCGCCGACGCCTACTCCGGCGGCGACGCCGAGATCTTCCTCGGCCGCGTGCTCAAGGAGTATCCCCGTGACGAGGTCGTGGTGTCCAGCAAGGTGTTCTTCCCGACTGGCCCCGGTGCGAACCAGCACGGCCTGTCCCGCAAGCACATCCTGGCCAACTGCGAGCGGAGCCTGAAGAACCTCGGCATGGACTACATCGACCTGTACTACTGCCACCGCTTCGACCCGACCACCCCTATGGAGGAGACCCTGCAGGCGTTGAGCGATCTGGTGGATCAGGGCAAGATCCTGTATTACGGCGTCTCGGAGGAGTGGAGCGCCGCCCGCCTCGAGCGCGCCCAGCGCATCATCTCCGAGCGCGGCCTGCACCCGATGACGGTGGTCCAGCCGCAGTACCACATGCTGGACCGGTACATCGAGCATGAGATCGTAGAGACCTGCGAACGCTACGGCATCGGCATTACGCCGTTCTCTCCGCTCGCACAAGGCCTGCTGACCGGCAAGTACCGCAAGGGCCAGCCGCTGCCCGCAGGCTCCCGTGCCACCTGGCAGGCCGACCGCCAGATCAACGACCTGCTCACCGACGGGAACCTGGACAAGGTCGAGGCGCTGCGCAAGGTGGCCGACGGGCTGGGTCTTGCGATGCCGGTGCTCGCGCTGGCATGGATTCTGCGCTTGCCGGTCATCAGCTCGGTGATTGTCGGCGCCAGCAAGCCCAGCCAGCTCGAGTCCAACCTGGCGGCCTCGAGCGTGGAGCTGCCGGCGGACGCGCTCGCCGAAATCGATCGTATCCTCGGCTTCCGCCGTTTCGAACGCCACATCGGCTGACGATCGGGAGCGAACAAACGCGGTGTGGCCCAAACTCGTTTGGGCCACACCTAAGTGGCCCTTGTGGTGCAGGGTGCCGGCGTTGGTGCGCCATATGGACCTGACAGGCGCCGGCAGCCACGAAAAAACCACATACATCCGCATAGGGCTAAGCAGTCGGAAAACGTTGCGATGACGCGGCAACACGCGGATGTAGTACAAGGTTGCAGTCGGTGATGGTTGTTCTAGAATGAACCGCGTTTGCGAATCCGAACAGGGGGTTCGGCCGGGAGAAGAGCCGGTGACGGGACTACTCGAAACACGACGGACGTGAATCGTAGCGGCCGCGGAATGGCCGCACCATAAAACCGAAACCGAAAACCAAGCAAACACAATCCAAGAGTCAGCCGGTGACCGTCGAACGAGACGGTGGCGTAGCCATGCCACCGGATTCTGCGCGGCCATGTCCGTCCAGCGGTGCCGACGCCTTGCGGATTGCCTACCTACCACAGGAGTGAGGGTTCCCATACCATGTATGTCGATCCGAACCGCAACCAGCAGGCCAGCAACCTCCGTTGGATCCTGCCGTACTGTAAACCCGACCTGCCACGCGTGCTCGGCGCGGTGCTGCTGTTCATCGTCAATGACACGATGGCGCTGATCATCCCGCTGATCACCGGTGTGATCGTGGACCAGGTCATCACCGGCGGCCACGCCGACATGCTGACACGGCTGTGCCTGATCATGATCGTGTTCACGCTGATCCGCGTGGGCTCCCGCTACGGCTACCAGATGTTCATGGAGCGTTTCGGGCAGAACACCATCTTCCGTCTGGTCTCCGACCAGTACGAGAAGCTGCACCAGCTCGACTTCACCTACTTCAACCACACCCGCGTCGGCGACATCATGAGCCGCATGACTTCCGACACGGACGCGATGCGCCACTTCCTGTCCTGGACCACCTACAACATCCTCGACTGCGTGGTGATGTTCGTCGGCGCGATCTGCGTGATGTTCGCCATCGACTGGCGGCTCGCCCTCGCGCTGGCTTGCGTGACGCCGTTCATCTGGATCTTCGCCCGCCAGCTGTCCAGCCATGCGCGGCCGCTGTTCCTCGACATCCGCAACTCCCTGGCCTCGCTCAACTCCATGGTGGAGGAGAACATCGAAGGCAACCGCGTGGTCAAGGCCTTCGTGCGCGAGGATCATGAGACCGAGAAGTTCGACGAGCGCAACGACGACTACATGCGCAAGAACATGGCGCAGGCCTACAACTCCCGCCGCTACCTGCCATGGCTGGACGGCTGCTCGTTCTCCCTGCAGCTGATCACGCTGGTGTTCGGCGGCTGGCTTGTGATCAACGGATACATGACCCTCGGCAACCTGGTCAGCTTCAACAGCTTCCTGTGGATGATCGACGGCCCGGTGCGCCAGTTCGGCTGGCTGCTCAACGACCTGCAGCGCTTCAACGCCAGCTGCGTGAAGATCCGCCGCCTGCTCACCGCCAAGTCGCGCATCGTGGAGAAGCCCGACGCGGAGGAATCGGTCAAGCAGGCCGTGACCATCCAAAGCCAGGTCGGCCAGCAGCGCGCGGCCGCCCCCGACCGCATCAGCGGCGAGATCCGGTTCGACCACGTCAGCTTCGCGTTCCCCGACGACCCGAACACCCCGATCCTCAAGGACATCGACTTCTTCGTGCCCGCGGGCACCAAACTCGGCATCCTCGGCGAAACCGGCGCGGGCAAGTCCACGCTCGTCAACCTCATCTCCCGGTTCTACGACCCGACCGTCGGTCACGTCGTCATCGACGGCATCGACGCGCGCGACTGGCCGCTGACCACCCTGCGCTCGCAGGTGTGCGTCGTCGCGCAGGACACGTTCCTGTTCTCCGACACCATCGGCGGCAACATCGCCTTCGGCGCCGGCAACAACCGCGACGAGAACTACATCCGCCGCATGGCCGCCATCGCCGGCGCGGACGGATTCATCCGCTCGATGCCGGAAGGCTACAACACCGTCGTCGGCGAACGCGGCGTCGGCCTGTCCGGCGGGCAGAAGCAGCGCCTGTCGCTCGCCCGTGCGCTCGCGGACGACCCGGCCATCCTGATCATGGACGACACCACCAGCGCCGTGGACATGGAGACCGAGGCCGAGATCCAGCGGCATCTCAAGGAGATGGGCGGGTCGAAGACCATCATCACCATCGCCCACCGCATCTCCTCTATCAAGGACGCCGACCTGATCCTCGTGCTCGAACACGGGCAGATCGTGGAACGCGGCGACCACGCCAGCCTGGTCAAATCGCACGGCCGGTATTGGGAGATCTACAAGAAACAGCTCGGCATGCAGTCCGGGCGTTCGCAGGGATACGACGAGTAAGGAAGGAGGATTCGACCATGGCACAACGCAATACCTACCGCGAGGACGAGGCGCTCGAGGAGCAGATCAACCTCAAGGATATCCTGCGCATCGGCGCCTATCTGAAGCCCTACAAGGCCGATGTGTTCCGCATCCTGGCCGTCGTGATCTTCATGAGCTGCATCGCCGTGTCCATCCCGTACATGACCAAGATCATGATCGACCAGATCATCCCGGCCGGAGATATGACCGGACTGCTGATCCTGGGCGGTGTGTTCCTGGCGGCGATCGTCGTATTCGAACTCTGCCTGCGGTACCGCACGGTGGCGATCACGCGCGTGGGCCAGCTGATGCTCAAGGACATGCGCCGCGACATCTTCACCCACATCCAGACCCTGCCGTTCAGCTACTTCGACTCGCGTCCGCACGGCAAGATCCTGATCCGCGTGGTCAACTACGTGAACACGCTGTCCGACACGCTCTCCTCCGGCCTGATCAACGTGATCTCCGACGTGTTCACGTTCCTGATCACGTTGGTGGTCATGTTCGTGATCGACTGGCGGCTCGCCCTGTTCAGCCTCATCCTGTTCCCGGTGCTCATCATCTGGGTGCGCGTGCTGCAGTACTTCCAGCGCAAGGCCTACCAGAAGCTCTCCAACAAGCAGAGCAACCTGAACGCCTACATCCACGAGTCGATCGCCGGCGTCAAGACCACGCAGACCTTCGCTCAGGAGCAGGCCCAGTACCGGACCTTCCAGGAGCAGTACGCCGACCAGCGCACCGCCTGGATGCACGCGGTGCACATCCAGTTCCTCATGTGGCCCGGCGTGCAGACCATCTCCGTCATGACGATCTCGTTCATCTACTACGTGGGCGTGATGGGATTCGGCGGCGTGAGCGTGACCACCGGCGTACTCATCGCGTTCGTGGGTTACGCGAACAACTTCTGGAACCCGGTCATCAACATCGGCAACTTCTACAACCAGCTGATCACCTGCTCGGCCTACCTGGAGCGCATCTTCGAGACACTGGACGTGGTGCCGGCGATCCGCAACAAGGAGAACGCCTGCGACCTGCCGCAGATCCGCGGTCGCGTGGACTTCAACGACGTGGTGTTCCGCTACGAGGAGGGTGGCCGCAACATCCTGAACCTGGTGGACTTCCATGTGGAGCCGGGCAGGACGATTGCGCTGGTCGGCCCCACCGGCGCCGGCAAGACCACGATCATCAGCTTGCTCTCCCGGTTCTACGACGTCTCCGAAGGCTCGGTGACGATTGACGGGTACGATGTGCGCGACGTGACGCTCGAATCGCTGCGCCGGCAGATGGGCGTGATGCTGCAGGATACCTTCATCTTCTCCGGCAACGTGCGCGAGAACATTCGCTACGGCAAGCTGGGTGCCACGGATGAGGAGATCGAGGCGGCGGCCAGGGCCGTGCACGCCCACGAGTTCATCATGGAGCTGCCCGACGGGTACGACACCGTGGTGGAGGAGCGCGGCTCGACGCTGTCGGCTGGGCAGCGCCAGCTCATCGCGTTCGCGCGTGTGCTGCTCGCCGATCCGCGGATCCTGATCCTGGACGAGGCCACGTCGAATATCGACACCCGCACCGAGGAGGCGCTGCAGGCGGGCCTGAACCACCTGCTCAAGGGGCGTACCTCGTTCATCATCGCGCACCGCCTGTCCACCATCGAGAACGCGGACGAGATCTTCTACATCGACCACGGGCAGATCATGGAACACGGTTCGCATGACGAGCTGTTGGCGCAGAAGGGCGCGTACTACCGCCTGTACGAGTCGCAGTACGCGATGATCCGCGCTGCGCACAACGCGGATCTGTGAGCCGCGGCCCTGCTGGAACGGAACATCGCTTCAGTGGGCGGATGACGGTTTCAGTGGGCGCCTCGTGGGGGATTTCCTCCGCGAGGCGCCTTGATATTGCAAGGATTAACGGGCCGGGTCTCGGCTGTGGGGCGCCCACTGAAGCGTCAACCCGCCCAGTGAAGGAAGATTGAGGGCGGAAGGAGACGCGTTGCTGGCGAGGTTATGACGCCGCGATGGTGGTGAACCCGGTGGATGCGGTCCGTCCCATGGTGGATTCGCATTTATGCAGTTGGAACCCCACGATGATGCGACGTGGCAGTGTTGGGGTTCCGCTGCTGCGCCGTTCTGCCGCTTCCTGCATCATGTGGATGGCCGTCTGCGCCATGCCGTTGAAATCGACGGCTATGGTGGTGAGGGTCGGTGTGATGTACTCGCCGGCGAGGACGCCATCGAAACCGGTGACCGCCACCTGATTGGGCACGTTGATGCCGCATTCGGCCAAGCCGCGCATCACGCCCAACGCCAGTTCGTCGTTCATGCAGCATAGTGCGTCATAGCGCATGCCTTCATCGGCTAGACGATGCGCGACCTCAACGCCCACGCGGAATCCCCAATCAGTGGCGACCATCGTGTGTTCATCGGCCAGACCGTAGGATTCCAACGCCTGCACGGCGTAGTTGCAACGGTTCTGGCGCAAGGTGAATCCCAGGGTTCCCGGCTGCATGGAGCTTGTCTTCGATCCGAGCACTCCGATGCGTTGGCGGTGGCAGTCCTCCACGAGATGTCGGATCGCCGCGTACATGCCGGCTTGGCTGGGCGTGTCAATCGAGTCGTAGCATGATTCGGCGCCCATGCTCATGTCGTCGAACATGACCACCGGATAATTGCCGCCGATGGCTTGTCGGACATCGGAGGCGGAACTGGTGGACGAACAGATGAACAGGCCGTCGCATATCGAGTCATTGATCGACCGGATGAGCTGGAACTCCTGCTCGTGGTCGTATCTGGAGACCTGGATGATCAGACGTTTGCCGCGGGTCAACAATTCATAGGAGAGCGAGTTGGCGAGCTTGGCATAGTATTGGTTTTCCAGATCGGGGATGATGAGTGTGAACGTGTCGGATCGCCCGGAACGCAGCGCGCGCGCGGAAAGGTTGGTCTGGTAGTTGAGCCGGGCGGCGGTCTCCAGCACCTTCTTGGCAGTGTCTGGCCTGACAATATCCATGCCACGGAGTGCGGCGGAAGCCGTCGACGGAGACACCCCCGCTTCTGCGGCAACCTGTTTGAGCGTGACCATGATGCTCCGTTTCTCCCTGGTTCCTTCATTGGATGATGATGCGGAGTGCGTAATCGAGTATATCGCATAGAGTCGCATCGTTGCGAATAATCTTAACAAAATGTCGCAATGTTGAATATGAACGTCTGATATGTGCGGTAAAGAATGGCTGATTTCTGCGCTCTGTTGTGCGAATTTGACGAATTTTGTTTGTTGACATAGAATCGCATCGTTGCGATTTACGATGTAGAAATCGCAGCGAGGAAGCATTCGCCGGTGTATGACGCTGATGCGTCACCGCATGCACATTGTGGTGACACGACGCAGGCACCGGATTGTGTGGGAAAGGAACTCCTATGGCACGGAGAAGTGTAGTGGCCAAGTTGATCGCAACCGCCGCGGCAACTGTGATGATCGGTTCCGGTTTGTCAGCATGCGGTGGCAATGACGAGGCAGTCGATGCGGACGGCAAGCCGATTGTTACCATTCTGGTGGTGAAGAACTCGAACCAGGCACCGATGTCCAAGATGACTTGGGCGAAGGAGCTCGCCGAGGACGCCGGTGTCTCGATTGAGTGGAAGGAGGTGTCCGATGACCAGTGGAGCCAGCAGAAGAATCCTTCGTTGGCTGCCGGCGACATCGCCGATCTGAATATCCGGGCGTACAACCCGGATGATGCTTCCCGCAATCCCTCGGCGTTCGAGCCGCTCGGCGACCATCTCGACGAGATGCCTAACGTTCAGGAGTTCTTCGAGGAGCAGCCCATCGCCCAGAAGTTCGTTGAGGTCGATGGCAAGGTTACTGTGCTGCCGTCCAGCCGCACGTCCGGGTTTATGGCTTCCGGCCAACATTTCCTGATCAACAAGACCTGGCTCGACAAGCTCGGTCTGGAGGCGCCCACCACCTGGGACGAGATGCGCACCGTCATGGAGGCGTTCAAGACCCAGGATCCGAACGGCAACGGTCAGGCCGATGAGATTGCGTTCAATCCGCGCGAGCTGGTTACCGCTAAGATCGGCGACTGGTGGAGCCCGTTCCTGATGATGAACGCCACCGGCATTGCGACCCATTTCAACTCCGGTCCCTCGCAGCAGGGCATCTACGTCAAGGACGGCAAGGTCGGCAACTGGATGCAGACCGAGCAATTCCGCCAGGTCATCGAGTTCTACCACGAGATGGTCGAGAATGGCTGGGCGCCGGCCGACTGGGTGACTGTGAAGGACGACAAGTACAACGCCCGTAACCAGTCCGATGGCAAGACCGCCCAGGTAGGCATGGTGTTCGGTTGGGACGAATCCGCGTTCGGGGCCTACGGCTCCGAACTGGCCAGCCAGTACATCTCCATTCCGATTCCGTCCGCTGACGGCGTGGCCGCCGAAGACACGGTATGGGACGGCTCCCGCGAGGCCAACCGCTATGAGGACTATCACATGGCCATGTCCGCCAACGCCAAGAACAAGGAGGCCTGCTACAAGGTCATCGACTTGCTGTATTCCGAGAAGTACTCGATCCAGCAGCTGTATGGTTCGTTGACCGACGGCATGGTTGAGCAGACCGGTGAGCACTCCTACAAGGTCACCGACAAGTTCCACGCCCTGCAGGATGACGCCACCGCCATCCCGGCCCTTGAGGATCGTCTGGCCGGCTGGGTCTCCGACGATGTGACCGTGGAGGGCGACCGTGGTATGGATCATGTGGCCGCCGCCGACGCTCCGTACGCCGACCAGTATGCGAACTACGACCACGAGAAGGATATGATGCCGATCTACGTGCGTACGAGCGAGGCCGACCAGAACACCATCGCCAACAACAACACCGCGCTGTTCAACTACGCGATCCCGGTGGTCTCCAAGTGGCTGGCCGAGGGCGGCGCTGAGGACGACGCCCAGTGGAACGAGTTCCAGGAGAACCTGAAGAAGTACAACATCGACCAGAACATCGAGATCTGGCAGAAGGCGTACGACAAGTACGTCAAGTAGGCCGGACGCTCCCCGATGGCCGCCGACGCGTCCAACCGCCGGCGGCCATCGCCCGGGAGCCGGGACCGATCAAGGAACAAGGAGGTTTAGGGTGTCCAAGAAAGCCAAGCCCGTCGTCGTGGACGCCGACGGCGTGGTGGACAACAACGCGATGCGCAAGTCATGGCCACTGTCCAAGCGTCTCGGATGGCATTTCAAACGCTATTGGCAGCTGTGGCTGATGGCCTTGCCCGCGATGGCGTTCGTAGCGTTGTTCGCCTATGTGCCGATGTACGGCATCCAGCTGGCGTTCCGTGAGTTCGTGCCGTCCCAGGGGCTGACCGGCGGTGAGTGGGTCGGGTTCAAGTACTTCGAACAGTTCTTCACCTCGCCGATGTTCGCCTCGACGATGATCAACACTTTCAAGATCAGCCTGGGAACGCTGGTGCTTGGTTTCATCGCACCGATCATCCTGGCTCTGTTGATCAACCAGATCGCAGGCAAGCGCATTAAGGGCTTCGTGCAGACGATCACCTACATGCCGCACTTCATCTCGACCGTGGTGATCGTGGCCATGCTCAATATCTTCCTGACCCCGGAGAGCGGCTTGCTTGGCCGGTTCCTTGGCGAACAGAACATTCTGGACAACGCGGATCTGATCGCCCCGATCTACTGGATTTCCGAGGTCTGGCAGCATTGCGGTTGGAACGCCATCATCTACTTGGCCGCGCTCTCGTCCGTGGACGTGAGCCTGTACGAGGCTGCGCGCATCGACGGCGCCGGACGCCTGCAGCTGATCCGCTACGTGGACATCCCCGCCATCATGCCGACCTGCGTGATTTTGCTCATCATGAACATGGGCTCGGTGCTCAACGTCGGCTTCGAGAAGGTCTGGCTGATGCAGAACGCCATGAACATGCCGGGGTCCGAGGTCATCTCCACCTACACGTTCAAGATCGGCATCCAATCGTTCCAGTTCAGCTACGGCACGGCCATCGGCCTGTTCAACACGGTGATCAACTTCGTGTTCCTCGTGGTGGCGAACGCGATCTCGAAGCGCGTGTCGGACACCAGCATCTTCTGATGGGCAATCGTAGGAGGAAAGAATCATGAGCACTGTCGCATCGCCCGCCGTGGCTCCCAAGGTCTCGTCCGACCAGATTCCATGGAACAAGCACACGCATCAGAAACGCACCGTATCCGACTGGATCGTCGATATCGTCATCGCGCTGCTCGTCATCGCCATTGTGGCCGTGGTCGTGTACCCGCTGTGGTTCATCATCGTGGCGTCGTTCTCGGATCAGACGCTGGTCTCGAACGGTGAGGTCACAATCTGGCCGAAGGGCTTCAACGTGGCCGGCTACGAGCGCGTGTTCCAGGACACCCGCATCTGGACGGGCTACCGCAACACCATCCTATACACCGTCGTCGGCACCGCGTTGAACCTGGTCGTTACGCTGCCCGCGGCCTTCGCGCTGGCCCGCATCGAGTTCAAACCGCGCCGTGTGATCCTGTTCCTGTTCACGTTCACCATGTACTTCGCGGGCGGCATCGTGCCGAACTACCTGCTGTACAAGGACCTCGGTCTGCTCGACAACTGGCTGGTGTTCATCCTGCCGGGCGCGGTGAGCGTGTGGAACCTTATCATCGCGCGCTCGTTCTTCGAGAGCTCGATTCCCGAGGAGCTGCACGACGCCGCGCAGATCGACGGCCTGAGCTACTTCGGCTACTTCATGAAGATCGTGATCCCGCTGAGCTCCGCCATCATCGCAGTCATCGGCCTGTACTACTTCGTCGGCCACTGGAACGACTACTTCACGGGCCTGATCTACATCCGCGAAAGCGGTCTGCAGCCGTTGCAGAACGTCCTGCGTGACATCCTGCTAGCCAACCAGACTAACCAGCTTGGCTCCGGCGCCGGCAGCGGCCAGGATGCGATAATGAAGCAGCAGATTGCCGACCAGATCAAGTACGGCGTGATCATCGTCTCCACGCTGCCGCTGCTGGTCATCTACCCGTTCCTGCAGAAGTACTTCAACAAGGGCGTCATGATCGGCGCCGTGAAGGGCTGACCGGGAACCCCACCCATTCACCCATCCATCAGGCATGGCCGTGCAGGCGGCATCGCACCGTTTGCGCGGCCATGCCCGTCTTCGACGTCGGCAAAGGAGCATCGTGGACAATCCCCAATACCCGCTCGGCATGCATGACGTGCCGCTGCACGATCCGTTCGTGCTCGCAGACACCCGCAGCGGCATGTACTATCTGTACAACGCGAATTACTACCAATACCGCACGCCGGAATTCGGCGACGGCGTCTCGGTGGTGATGTACGCCAGCCCCGATCTCGTCCATTTCAGCGAACCACGCAACGTGCTCGACGTGACGACGGCACCGGACGGCGCATGGTATGACGACTGCGATTCCCCCTGGGCCCCCGAAGTCCATGAATGGCGTGGACGATACTGGATGCTGGTCACGCTGCACGGCAGGCGCAGGGAGTCCGCGGCTCCCACGGGCGGCCCAGCGTGGTACCGCGAAGGTCACCGGTTGCGGGAGCGGCGCGGGATGTTCGTCGCGGTGGCGGACAGTCCCGAAGGGCCGTTCGAGGTCATCGCCCCAGAGCGTCCGATTACGCCGCCCGACGACATGACATTGGATGGTACCTTGGCGCTTGACACGGACGGCACGCCGTGGATGATCTACGCCCATGAATGGGTCCAGCTGTTCGACGGCACCATGGAGGCCGTCCGGCTGGATCCGGAGGACCTGTCGCAGGCCGTAGATGAACCAGTGTTGCTGTGGAGGGCCAGCGAAGGTCCGTGGCACGAGGACGAGGGCGACGCGCCAGCCGGCGGCTGGGACGGGGACTTCTCTACTCCCGAGGTCGAACGCCTGCTGCAGCCCGGCGCATCCGGATACGTGACGGACGGACCATTCGTGCAACGCACCCCGAACGGATCGCTGCTGAGCGTATGGACATCGTACAGCCGGGGCGAATACATCCTCACACAGGCCATCTCCCGCTCCGGCGCCGTCGCCGGCCCGTGGGAGCAGCTGCCGGCGATCGACCACCGCGATGCCGGTCACGCGATGATTTTCCGCGCCTTCGACGGTACGCCGATGCTGATCATGCACACGAACATGACCCGTACCGACGAATCGGGCGGAAAACTCCCCTCGCACGGCATCGTGTATGAGGTCGAGGTGACTGACGACGGACTGGTCCTGGGCCGGCACCGCGCCGATATCGACGGCATCGCCGACCCCGATCGTGACCGTTGACGCGTGACGGACCCATCGAATAGCCTGAAAGGAACCAAGCATGGCTGTGATGAACGGCGTGAATCTGTTCACCGATGACCGGGGCGCCGTGGCCCAGCTCCACGGCATTGGCGTGCAACGCTTCGGCGACCGCTGGTACGCCTACGGCGAGATCAAATGCGACGGGAACCTGTTCCAGGGCGTCGCCTGCTATTCGACCCTGGATTTCGTGGCTTGGAGGGACGAGGGCACGGTGCTGCCGGTAGGCGAACCCGGTACCATCACCGGACCCGAACGCATCATCGAACGCCCGAAGGTCATGCGCTGCCCCCTGACCGGCCGGTATGTGATGTACCTGCACGTGGACGGCGAGGGCGACTACTCGTACGCGCATATCGGCGTGGCGGTGGGCGCCACGCCGACCGGGCCGTACACCCTGCTCAACACAATCCAGCATCGCGGGTTTGAAAGCCGCGACATCGGCGTGTTCCAGGACGAGGACGGCGTCGGCTACATCCTGAGCGAGGACCGCCCCCACGGCACGCATATCTATCGCCTGAGCGACGACTACCTGACGATTGTGGAGGACGTTGCGTGCCTGAAAGGCACGGACTACTGGGCCGGTTACGAGTCGCCGATCATGGTCAAACGCGACGGCCTGTACTACTGGTTCGGCTCCCAATTGACCGGGTGGGATTGCAACGACAACATGTTCGCCACCGCAACCGACCTGCACGGCCCATGGAGCGACTGGCAACCGTTCACCCCGCTGGGCTCGAAAACCTACGAGTCGCAATGCGACGTCATCGTACCCCTGCCCGACGAGACGGTGGGCGAGGACCAGTGGCACGCCTCCCGCTTCCTGTACATCGGGGACCGTTGGCATCCGCAGGACCTGGGCAACTCGGAACTGGTGACCCTGCCGATCGACATCGGCGCGGGTCAGGCCCGTCTCGAATGGCACGACAGTTGGAACAACGGCCTATGAACGGAGGAACGGAACGTATGACCCCACACGACCCATACGGTTATCTGCTGGTGCATTTCATCGAGGATCCGGACCACTACGCGGAACGGATCTACCTGGACTTGTCGGAGGACGATGATCCCGAACGCTGGCATCCGCTCAACGGCGGCAGGCCGATCCTGACCTCGACGCTGGGAACCAAAGGGGTGCGCGACCCATACCTGGTGCGCAACCCCGAAACCGGCCGGGTCTACATCCTCGCCACCGACCTGCGGGTATTCGGCTCCGGACATGGTTCCGACGACGGCGCCGACTGGTACGGATGGTCGCACCACGGCAGCACCGATCTGATCGTCTGGCATTCGGACGACCTGGTGCACTGGAGCGCGCCGTACACGCTCGACGTTTCGGCCCGGGCCGACGGCACGCATGCGCAGCTCGGCATGGCGTGGGCTCCCGAGGCGATGTGGGTGCCCGACTATTATCCGAAGGGTCATCTGGGCGGCCGTGGCGCGTTCGTGCTGTACTGGTCGAGCAAGCTGTTCGCCGACGACGACGTCGACCACGCCGATCCGGAGGTGTACGACCGCATCCTGTGGGGCGCGACCACCGATTTCACGAACGCGACCTTCACGCTCGGCGGCGTCCTCGTCGACCGGGGCCACCCCACCATCGACACCACGATAATCCAGCGCACCATGCCGGACGGGCATCGGCGCACATACCGGGCCACGAAGGACAACGGACCCCGAGCTAACATCTGGTTGGACGCCACCGACGCCGAACGCTGGTGGGAACCAGGCGTCGAATGGAGGGAAATCCAGGAGAACATCGGTGCCGGGTGGACCGAGAACGGCAACCCGGGAGGCGTGGAGGGGCCGGCACTGTTCGCCTCGCACAGTGAGGAACGATGGTACCTGTACGTGGATGTGATCCCGTCGATCGGATACCGTCCGATGACGAGCACCGACCCCGACCAAGGGTTCGACTACCTGCGTTCCCGCGACTTCCGCATGGCACCGCACACCAAGCATGGCGGCGTGCTGGACCTGAGCCGGGAGGAATACGAACGGCTCCGCGCGGCGGACGGCACCATCGGGATCGCGGCTGGGGCACAGGGACGCGATGTAGACTAAGCGCGGAGACGATAGTGCCGTATGGCATGAAGCATGGAGGTATCCGGTGAAGGACCGTCAGCGCGAACGTGAAGAACAGACCGGCTCCGCGCAGCCGCAGGGAAAGGACGAAACCGTCGGCGGGTCCGACGTCATCGGTGCACGCGAGGGCATCGTCTTCACCGCCGAACAGCAGGAGGCCCTGGCGGGTCTGGCCAGCAGCAACACCTACGCCAAACAGTCGAAATGGAAGACGTTCCGAGAACTGCCGATGAAGGACAAGTGGCCGTTCTTCGCTCAGCACTTCCTCGGCGTCACCGTGGCCATTGTGGCGGCCGTGGCGGCCGTGATCGCATTCGTGGTGAACTACGTGAACCAGCCGCCGGATCCGCTGCTGTACATCGCTGGCGTGAACATGGCATCCGAATACACCGAGCCGATGGAGCGCTTGGAACAACGATTCGTGTCGGATCAGGGGCTCGACCCCGAGTTGGTCACGTACGACGCGAATTTCACCATCACCGAAACCGGCGTGAGCGGCGGCATGATGGACGGCAGCTCGCGATTGCTCACGATGGCCTCCGTCGGACAGGTGAACACCATCATCACTGATGCGGACACCTTCCAGGAGCTCAGCGCCCGCGGCTTGGTCACGCCGTTGGACGACGTTCTGCCCGATGCGCGGATCGACGCCCTTGAGGCGGCCGGCATCACCGTGGAGGCCGAATCCAGCGAGGCCCAGGGCGGCGACAACACCATCAAAGGCCTTGATCTGAGCCGGTCCGCTGCCTGGACGTCGCAGGATGGGCTGCCCGACGACGCGGTGCTCGGATTCTCCAACGTGACCGAGACCGGCGTGGACTACCCCCGCGCATTCGTCGAATTCCTTGATTTCTCCTGATCCCGGCGGCGTCGGCGCATCCAAACGGCCCGCCGGGCGGCCCTCTTGCGAAGTGGGCAATCATCGCGACGTGCGCGCGAATCATTCGTAAAACCCAGTTTGATGTATTCGAAAAACCCAGTTTGAACTATTTGAAAAACCACCAGTATAATAGTTGAAAAAGCTGGTTTGCGCCCGGGATCGCCGGTATTCCGCATCCGTGGCAAGGAGGGGTCATGTCGGAGTCATATGTTCCGCGGATCGTGGACGCCGCCGTCCGCGATTACCTCACAGCGTTCCCGGCGGTCAGCATCGAGGGTCCGAAGTGGTGCGGCAAAACCACAACGGCCAGTCGGCATGCGGCTTCACAATTCAGCCTTGCCGATCCGTCCGGCGGCTTCCGCAACCGGAGCATTGCCCAGCTTGATCCCGCTCTTGCGTTGGATGGGGCGGAACCTCGGATGATTGACGAGTGGCAGGAGGTTCCCGCATTGTGGGATGCGGTACGGTTCGAGTGCGATCGCGGCACCGGACGCGGGCGTTTCCTCCTGACCGGATCGGCTACGCCGAGAGCGACGCAACGACCGATGCACAGCGGCGCCGGACGCATCGCGCGGCTGCATATGTCATCCATGACATTAATGGAACAGGGAGTATCCTCTGGCAGGGTATCATTGCGAGGATTGTTCGCCGGGGAATCATATGCGGCGAATTCCGGCCTTGATTTGGGGAGGATCGCTTCGCTCGTGGTGCGTGGCGGCTGGCCTGCGAATTTGGGGATGGACGATCATCATGCCGAATTGACGGCGCGCAGCTATCTTGACGCCGTGGCGGATGACGACCTGTCCGCTGTTGACGGCGCAGCCCGTGATCCTGTGAGGATACGCAGGGTGCTGGCTTCATTGGGGCGCAATGAAGCCACGCTGTCCAGCAAGGTGGCGCTGCTGAGGGATACCGCCGAGTATTTGCCCGAGGATGCCGAGGGTAAAGGCGTCAAGCGCAAAGGCGGACGTGGTCCGGCTGCGTTGTCCGAAACGACGTTGGACGATTATCTCAACGCATTGAACCGTATGCATGTCACCGAGGATATCCCCGCGTGGCGGCCTGCTCTGCGTTCGCCGGTACGCATTCGTGCGGCCATGAAACGGCATCTGGTTGATCCTTCGCTGGCTGCGGCGGCCATTGGCGGCACCGTGGAGACACTGCGAACCGATCCGAAGACGCTGGGGTTCCTGTTTGAATCGTTGGTGACGCATGACGTGCTGGTATACGCCCGTGCGATGGACGCTCAGGTGATGCATTACCGGGATGATTCGGGATTGGAAGTGGACCTGATCGTCGAGACGAGGGACGGTGCGTGGGGCGCGTTCGAAGTGAAGCTGGGTGCCGCGCAGATCGATGAGGGGGCCGCGAACGTGCTGCGTCTCGACCGCAAAATGAGCGAGCGGGGACAGCGGCCGGCTGCGGTGAAGGCCGTCATCGTGGGGGTCGGAGCCTTCGCCCATCGTCGTGATGATGGTGTGCAGGTCATCCCCTTGGATACGTTGGGTGTATGAACGGTGTTGCGTGGATTCCCGCGCATTCGTCGAATTCCTCGATTTCTCCTGATTCCGGCGGTGCCGGCGCGTCCAAACGGCCCGCCGGGCGGCCCTCGACGTAATACCGCATGCAGTCCACCGCATCGACGATTTGTCCACCTATAAGGTATGTGCTGATTCGCTATGGTGGACGCAGCCGTTGTCCATGCGCACGACGTGCGGCCGCACCGGACCGCGGACGCCACGCACGCATGGCACTCACCGTGAGGAAGGACCCCCATGCAAGTACATAACCCGCAGCACAGCCGTCCGGTGGACATCTCCCGCGTCACCGTGACCGACACGTTCTGGCACACCGAACAGGAACTGGTGCGCACCGCCGTCATCCCCTTCCAGTGGAACGCGCTGAACGACAACGTCCCCGGAGCCGCCCCCAGCTACTGCATGCACAACTTCAAGGCCGCCGCGCGCCAGAACGCGGCCAAAGCCACGCAGGGCAAGGCGTTTGTGCCCCCGACCTACACGTTCCGCGGATTCGAGGCGCTGCCGGAAGACCCCGCGCACCCCGATTCGGACGCGTTCTACGGCTTCGTGTTCCAGGACACCGACTTCTCCAAGTGGATCGAGGCGGTCGGCTACAGCCTGGCCCAACACCCCGACCCCGAACTGGAAGCCACCGCCGACGCCGCCATCGACGTCGTCTGCAACGCCCAGCTGGACAACGGCTACCTGGACACCTACTACATCCTCAACGGCATGGACCGTGCGTTCACCAACCTGAAGGACCACCACGAACTGTACTGTCTGGGCCATCTGGTCGAGGGCGCCGTGGCCTACTACCAGGGCACCGGCAAGGACAAGCTGCTCAAGGCCGCCTGCCGCTTCGCCGACTACGTGGATTCGGTCTTCGGGCGCGAGGAGGGCAAGCTGCACGGCTATCCGGGGCATGAGATCGCCGAAATGGCGCTCGTGCGGCTGTACGAGACCACCGGCGAACGCCGGTACCTGGACCTGGCGCGCTACTTCGTGACCGAACGCGGCCGCTCCCCGCTGTACTTCGAGGCGGAGGACCGCCGCCGCGCCGAACTCGACGGCACTGCGGTCGAACCGAACACGAACCTGCCCAAGCCGTACGCCTACTATCAGGCGCACGAGCCGGTCGTCGAACAGGATGAGGCCGTAGGACATGCGGTGCGCGCCGCCTACTTCTACTCGGGCGTGGCCGACGTGGCCCGGCTGACCGGCGACGCGGACCTGCTCGCCGCCTGCGAGCGGCTGTGGCGCAACATCGTGGACCGCAAACTGTACGTGACCGGCGGCATCGGCGGCACCCACATCGGCGAATCGTTCTCCTTCGACTACGACCTGCCGAACGACACCGCGTATTCCGAGACATGCGCGGCGATCGCGCTCGCGTTCTTCGCCCGCCGCATGCTGCAGATCCGGCCCGTCGCGGAATACGCGGACGTCATGGAGCTGGCGCTGTACAACACGGTGCTGGCAGGCATGGCGATGGACGGCAGGAGCTTCTTCTACGTCAACCCGCTGGAGGTGGATCCGGTCGCCTGCCATCGCGACGAGCGCAAGTTCCACGTGAAATCCGTACGTCAGAAGTGGTTCGGATGCGCCTGCTGCCCGCCGAACATCGCCCGCATCGTCGAGTCGATCCAGCAGTACGCCTATACGGTGAGCGACGATTCGTCCACCCTGTACACCCATCTGTACATGGGCGGTGAGGCGACGGTCGAGCTCGGCGGCCGGGGCGTGACGCTGGCGATGGACGCAAACCTGCCGTGGCGGGGCGACGGCCGTGCGGTGGTGCGGATTGCGGACGGTGCCGACTTGCCGGCGACCCGGATCGTTTCGGGCGGCACGGGACATGCCGAGGTCGGACCGGACGGAACAAGTGCCGTGTCTGGACCGGACGAATCGGACGAATCGGACACGTCGGCTAACGCCACGGTCACCGCGACGCTGGCCTTCCGCCTGCCGTCCTGGGCGGGCGGCGAGGCGGCGGCCGACGCGATTCGCGTCGAGGAGGCCGACGGCCGCCTGTCGCGCGAGGTGCATGACGGTTACCTGTACCTCACCGGCGAATGGCGGGATGGCGATACGGTGACGTTCGACTTCCCGATGCCGGTGCGGATGCTCGCGGCGAACCCGAACGTACGTGAGGACGCCGGCAAGGTGGCGTTCATGCGCGGACCGGTGACGTACTGCGCAGAGGGCATCGATAACGGCGCGGCGTTGCACCTGTTGCACGTGGACGCTGCGGCGGTCGCAGCCGACCCGGACGCGGTGCGCATCGAGCGGACCGAGTTCCACGCCGGAGCCGAAGGTCTGGATGAGCGTGGAACCGGTGAGGTCGAATCCGTCGATCGCGACATCGTCCGGCTGATAGTTCCCGGCTGGCGTGAGTCCGGTGACGTTCGGAGTGTTACCGGCGGCCCGCTGTATGCCGCCTGGCGGCCGGCTGAGCGCGAGTCCGCGTCGATCACGCTGATTCCGTACTTCGCCTGGGCCAACCGCGGCGAGACCGAGATGACCGTCTGGCTGCGTGTGTGAGCGTATGGCGGTGATGGTTGGGCGGCTGGATGGGCCGGTGGGGTTCCAATCGGTCGGGCGGTTCGTGTCCGGGCCGGGGTGGCGGCATATGCGGCGCACGATGGACCAGCATGAACTGGTGTTCGTACGTCGGGGTGTACTGCCGATCCGCGTCGGGGAACGCCGGATGCACATCACCGCGCATGAGGTGGCGCTGTTCCCGCTTGGTGTGGAGCATGCCGGCACCGAGTCCATCACTGCCGACGTGGAGTTCTATTGGATGCATTTCCGATTGCCGGTGTATGCCGTTGCGCAGGCCGATGCCGGCCGGACGGTTGCGGGGTGTGCCGTCGGCATGGACACGGCAGCGGAGATGGGCACAGAGCATCGCGCGGTCGGAGGAAACGACGATGACGGGTTGCATCCCATGATATCCGGCAGTGCGCTGCCGAAGGATGACCGGTATCTTATCCTGCCTGATCTGGCCGAGGTCGCGAATCCGGATCGACTGTCCGTCATGTTCGCCCAGATGGTCGATCTGTTCGCCGAATTCGGCCCATATCGTAACGCGTACTGCGATTACTTCGCCACCAGCCTGTTGCTGGAGGTCTCGGCGCAGGAGCGGGCGCGGAGATCGGGGCGGACATCGGATTCCGGGCTGGCGGCCATGCGGTCGGTACGCGCATGGCTGAGGGCGAACGCGTATGAGGATGTCACTGTGGCCGGTGTGGCCGAACGGTTCCACTACACGCCCAGTTACCTGACCTCGCTGTACCGGCGGGTGTTCGGCATCGGCGTGGCCGAGCAGATCGCCGAATACCGGATTGACCGGGCGCGCGAACTGCTGTCGTCCACCACCAGTGCCGTGGCGGACATCGCCGGCGAAGTGGGATACGACGACCCTAAGTATTTCATGCGCGTTTTCAAACGCCGTACCGGCCTGACGCCGACCCAATACCGTGAAGCCTTCCCCGCACGCCTGTTCAACGCGGAGTGAGATTGGCGTTGAGGAGGGACCACGCAGCGTTGCCGTTACGGCAATCGTAACGTTGCGATTGCGGTTCGTGCGCATTACAATGGCGAACATCCGAGGTATAAGGCAGGTGGGTGTATGCAGCGCTTCGCGGTCGGGTACGAGTTCGTTTGCCGTGTGATTCTGATGGTGCTCGTGGTGCACGTGGTGTTTATCGTGCACACGGTGATGGGGTTGGTCATCGCCGGCCTGTTCCCCTCGATTGCGGCCAGCTGCTCGACCTACCGCACCTGGCTGCTCGATGTGCACGACCGGTCATGGACGATCAATCGGACCTGGACGGTATTCCATCGCGCGTGGAAGGCCGAGCTCAAAGGCGCCAACCTGTTCGGATGGCCGCAGTTCCTGGTGTGGGCGCTGCTGATCTGGGAATACTGGCTGGTACAGAACAACGACATGGGTGTAGTCGGCATCGGCGTCTCCGGCGCTCTGCTGGTGCTGAACCTGATCTACGGGTTGTTTGTGTTCGTCAGCTGGCCAGTACGTTCGAACTTCGACGAAGGGCCGTGGTGGACGTTGCGCACGTCACTCATGATGGTGATCGCCCGACCGCTGTGTTCCCTGATGGTGTTCATACTGTTTCTACTGACCATATGGGCGTATTACACGTGGCCTGGCCTGATGATGGCGTTTGGCGTATCGGTGCCCATGTTCGCCACCATGATGGCCGTGTACTCCTGGGGCAGGCTGCCAGGCATGGACGTCCACGTGTTGGAACCGCGCGATAAGAAAGCATGAGCTGCGTGACGGAACGAAGTGGTCCATGGACGTGCAGCCGTCCCCTCTCCGGACTCTGAACCATCGTAACCGTGGTGCAAGTCCCACAATCGTTGGGATTCCGGGACTTTGTATCAACAGGGTTGGGTGAAGATAGATCACAGTCCGGGAGGGGAGCGCGGCGGTCTCAGTCCTTGTATCCGAAGTCGGGGATCGACGTCCAACGCCGGCGCAGCCAGTGGGCGGCCATCTTGGGCTGACGGTCGCGTGTCAGGATGCCCTTGCGGTTGCCTTCCACGCGCATCGGCCCTTGGACGGTGGAGAAATCGGCGAAATTCCACAGTTGCTCGCCGATGAACCACGGTCGTTTGTCGATTTCGGCGTCGATTCGCGCGTAGAAGTCGCGCTGGAACTCCTCGCTGAACATCTCGCCGTGCGTGCCATGGTAGCCCTCGATGGTGTCCGCACCGTACTCGGTGAACATCACCGGCTTGCCGATGACAGCCCAGAAATCGAGTTCGATATTCAACGCCTCGCACGCCGCATCCAGGTCGCCGGACAGGTTATACCAGCCGTAGTATCGGTTCAGACACACCACATCCATCAGGCGCGTGGTGAGATCCTTCGCATAGTCGTTCTGACAGCATACGATGGTCACCGGACGGTTCTGCGGATCGAGTCCGTGCGCCAGGTCGTACAACGGCATGAAGTAGTCATGGGCCAGCTGCGATTGTGCCATGTCCCCGTGGTCGCCGTCCAACCGCGGTTCGTTGGCCAGCGACCACATGACCACGCTCGGGTGGTTCTTATCGCGGGCGATCATGTCGCGAATCACGTCGCGATGGTGCCGCTGGATCGTCTCGTTCGTGTACTGTGCCCAACCCATGCCCACGGCCGGCACCTCATCGATGATGACGATGCCCTCCCTGTCGCACAGGTCATACATGTTCTCCGCATACGGGTAGTGGCTGGTGCGGAACGAGTTCGCGCCCAGCCAGTGGAATAGCGAGAGATCCTTGACGTTGAGCAGCGGGTCGGTGCCGCGTCCGCGGAAGAACGAATCCTCATGCTTGGCGGCGCCCTTGAAATAGAACGGACGTCCGTTGATCAGGAACTGGGTGCCGTGCGCCGCCACCGTGCGGATGCCGAAGGTCTGCCGGTACTCGTCGATGGGGTGGGCCGGGCCGGCGCCGGCGTCCGAGTCGGCCGTGTGGCGCGGCGGCTCCAGGCGGATGCGCGCGGTGTACAGGTACGCGGCGCCGGGGTTCCACAGCCGTGCGTCCGTCACATTGATCGTTCCGTTGGCGTGCCCGTCGGCGGTGATGGCCGTTCCGTGGGCGACCGTCGTCCCCTCGGCGTCGACGATGGCGACCTCGATGGTCGTCCCTTCGGCCTGCGGTCCCGCCACGGTTACATTGTAGGAGAGTTCGGCCGACGACGCGGTGCGGCGCGGGGAGTGCGGATCGTCCGGTTGCGGATCGTCGGCGATGGACGCCGTGACGATCGCAACGTCGTCGATGTATGCGTCGCGCGGCGTGGTGTACAGCTCCACGTGCCGGTTCAGTCCCGCGTAGTTGAAGAAGTCGAAATTCGGCATGCTCTGCGGTTTGGCGTGCCGTTTGGCCACCTCGATCGAGGGGATGCCGGCGTTGTCCGAGCCGAAGAACGCCACGCCGCCCTCGTTGCCGACCGGCAGCGTCGACTGGTTGACGCGATTGTCTATCGCCACGGCGAGCAGGTTGTCGCCCTCGCGCAGACGGTCGGTCACATCGAATTCGAATGGCAGGAACCCGCCGACGTGACCGTCCAGATGCGTGCCGTTGAGGTAAACCTCGGCGGCGTGCGTGGCGGCGTCGAAGCGGAGGACGACGCGCTGGCCGTCGATCAGGCGCCGCGGCAGCGCGAATGCGCGTTGGTAGACGACCCAACCGTAGTGGGCGCGCAGGTTCTCGACGTCGCTCTGCTCGTTGTAGGAACCGGGCACCGCCATCGGCAGTGGGTCGGGCAACGGGTGATTGGTCCATTCCACGGGGTAGGCGTTCGCGCCGGCGGTGCGGAAGTCCCATACGCCGTCCAGGCTGAACGTCAGGCGGAGGACATTGGTTTGCGGATACAGCATGATGCGCTCCTTGCTGTTAATGGTGGGATAGGCCGGTGGATTCGCGGGCGATGAGGCGGTGACCGACGATAGCGCGGGAGACGGGGCGACGGCTCGTGCCATCGGCATGGTGCGTCTCGTCGATGCGCCGAATCAGTGCGTCCAGCGTGAACCGGGCCAGTTGGTCGAAATCGATGGCGATGGTGCTCAGCGAGGGGGTGGCGTACGCACCTTCGGCGATGCCATCGAACCCGATGATTCGGACGTCCTCCGGCGCACGCAGGCCGAAATCAGCCAGTCCGCGCATGATGTTGAGCGCCGCGTAATCGTTGGCGCAGCAGATGCCGTCGATGGGCGCCACGCCACGGTCCCGCGCATCGAAGATGGCATGTGCGATGCGGTGCCCTGTTTCCAGGCCGTCATCCCTGCCGCCCGCCGCGAACGTCCGTGCGGAATCGTAGGGCAGCCCCGCATCGAGCAGCGCGCCGCTGGCTCCGCGCAGGCGCAGGGCGAACGCGCCGTTGGCGTTGGCCAGCTCCGCTCGCGGCGTGTACGGTGCGCCGACGAGGGCGATGGTCCGGCAGCCGCGTTCGATGAGGTGCTGCACCGCCAGTCGTGCGCCTTCCTCGTTGGGCGGGTCCACGGCGTCGACGGTGGGTTCCTGCTCGCAGGCGTTGATCATGACGAACGGCCGTCCGTGGCTGAGCTCGGCCAGCGGGATGTCCGAGCCCATGACGTTGGCGTTGAGGATCTCGCCGTCGAACTGCTGGCCGGAGAACGGGGACGAGGCGAGCGCGCGTTCGGCGTTCTGCGTGGAATAGCCGGTCTGCTCGATGAACGGGATGAGTCCGCGGGCGGTGGTCTCCGTGCTGATCGCCTGCGCGAGTTTGGAGAAGTACGGTGTCTCGAAGTCGTTGATGACGATGTGGATGATGTTGCTTCGTCCCGATTTCAGGGCGCTCGCCGTCAGATTGATGCGGTAGTCGAGTTGCTTGGCGGCCGCGAGCACCTTCTGCCGGGTGGCTGATTTGACGCCGGGTTTGCCGCGCAGCGCGTTGGAGGCAGTCATGGGGCTGACTCCAGCCGCCGCAGCGACGTCGCGGAGTGTGACCTTGTCGGAACCCATGACGCTCTCCTCTTGGCAGTGAAACTAATATATCGATATATATCAGTGTACATGTGAGTGGCCCATGCGGGCTGTGGCGTGTTCGGCTTCTGCTGTATGGCGTTGTACGCCAACATGCCGATAGTCGACGCCTGTTGCACGGTGTGGTAAATGGAATAGTATATGTATCGATACATATATTGTTCATGAAGGATCGGCCATGACCATCGATCAGTCGCCCATCGCCGTCACCCTGCGCGCCGCCGACGTGGCAGTCGCCGCATGCAGCCGCCACGCCCTGACCTTCAAAGGATTCGGCGTGCTGTCCGGCAACTCCACATCCGCGCTGCTGCTGGACTATAAGGCCGAGCATCCGGACCGGTACTGGCAGCTCATCCGCACGCTGTTCGGCGGCGAACACCCGCTGATGACCTGCGTCAAGATCGAGATGGGCAACGACCGCAATACTTCGACCGGCCCGAACGCGGCCGCGATGCGCGAACGTGACGCCTACCCGAACGTCCTGCGCGAGCCCGGCTTCCATCTGGCCGCCGACGCGCGCCGCGTGCAGCCGGACGTGCATATCAGCATCTTGCGTTGGTGCGCGCCCACCTGGGTCAAGGATAATGACGACGTCTACCGCTGGTACAAGAACACCATCCTGGCCTGCTACCGCGAATACGGGTTCATGGTCAACACCGTCAACCCCGACATTAACGAACACAAACCCGACCTGGCGTGGGTGGCCGAATTCGCCCGTCGTGTACGCACCGACGCGGATGGGTTCCTCGGCAACGGTCCGGACGATCCGAACGCCGGCTGGCGCAGCGAAACGGAGCGCGACCTGTTCCATGCCATCCGCGTGATCACCTCGGACGAGGAATCCACCGGCACCTTCGGCCCCGCGCTGTTGGCGGACGCCGAACTGCGCGATGCCATCGACATTGCCGCCTACCACTACTCGTCCGAGGACGACGAGTCCGGCAGCTTCACCCGTCTGGCCGACGATTATGACAAGGAGATTTGGAATTCCGAGGCGCAGGCCGTGTTCTCGAACTCGGCGGACCGTCCGAACAACACCAACGACCGCGCCCTGGGCGACGGCTCGCGGGGCACCGGCATCGGCGGGCCCGGAGGACCGTTGGAGATGGCCAACACCATCATCAAGGGTTTCGTCACCTCCCGCCGCACCTGCGTGATCTACCAGCCCGCCATCGGCGCCTGTTACGGGCACCTGCAGTACGCCGCCAAGGAACTGGTGAGCATGCGCGCCCCATGGAGCGGGTGGATATATTACGATGCCGGCTGTGCCGTGCTCGCCCACTTCGCCGCATTCGCCCGGCTCGGCTGGGAGCCGCAATCCGGCGATCGTGACGCCGCCCGCATCCGGCTCGTCGGCGAGCCACGGGGCTGCGATCGCAACGTCGCCCCGATGGTTTGGCGAGCCATCCCGCAGGCCAGCGGCTGTACGGTCGCCGGTCGCAACCCGGTCAACGGGGCGCGCCACGGCGAACCCAGCTATCTGACGCTCACCGCGCCCGACGGCGGCGACTTCAGCACCGTCATCGTCAACGACAGTGCCCTGTCCCGCACCTACCGCATCGCCGTCGACCCCGCGCTCGCCGCCGCGGGCCGACCGTTGGCCGTCTGGCGCACCGCCGCGGCCAAGCCCGGCGAACGGTACGATGCCGGCTGGCTGCGCCGTGATGACGACATCGTCCCGGACCTCGTGCCGGCCAGTGGCCCGGACGTCGATTCTTGCGCAATCTCGCCTGTCGGTGCGGACTCGGCAGACGCATTGTCGAGTGGGTATACCAGATGGGCGACGGCCACGGTCAATGTTGCGCCGTGGTCGATGGTCACCATCACCACGTTGCGGGATGTGACACCCTCCCCGTTGCCAGCCTCCGGCGAGGACGACCGTCCGGTGCTGGACATGGACCCCGCCCGCGGCGTGCTGTACGCGGATGACTTCCGCTATGCCGACGCGCCTGATATGGAGGTGTCGCGTGCCGACGGGGCTTCGTCGATGCCGTATCTGGATGCGCGCGGTGGCGACGATGGTGCCGTGCCGCGGTACACCAACGACTTGAACGGTGCATTCGAGATCGTGCCCGATGTCGAACGCGGCCATGCCCTCCGCCAGCAGATCGACCGTGCGCATGTTGGCGCGGCATGGAACGACGGCGACCCGCGCACCGCGATCGGCGACATGCGCTGGACGAACTACCGGGCGTCCGTGGATGTCCGGTTCGAGACGGGAGCGACGGTCGCCCATGGAGCTCTGCGGCACGATGATGTCGTGGCCGGCGGGATCGGTACTGGTGGAATCGGCGTTGCCGGAACGGCCGCCGTGGACGCATCGCCGGCTTACGCGATGCTTGGCGTGCGCGAGATGGGCGGTGCGGCGCGGCCGGACGATACGTGTGCGTACGACCTACGGCTGCAGCCTGACGGCATGTGGACGTTGCGGCGGTACGGGACCGTGATTGCAGAAGGCGTCGTCCCGGCCAACGGACGGTCGTCCGGGGACAGGACGGCGTCGGTATTGGCGTCGGCGTCGTTGGACATGTCCGATGACAGCCCGGCGGCACCTGCGGCACCTGCTGAGTCCGACGACATCCCACCGGCATCAGCGGACGACTGGCATCGGCTCGAATTGCAGGCTGCGGATGCCGAGATCACCGCCTGGATCGACGTCGAGCGGGTCGCGCGATGGACCGATCCCGCGCCGCAGACCGCGGGGCGCGTGAATCTGGGGTCGAGCTTCGACTATGTGCGGTTCTCGAACCTGCGCGTCGAACGGGTGCCCGGATACGCGCCGACCTATACGGCGCTCATCGACGACATGCATATGGTCTCCTGGGCTGATTCCCGCACGCCGGTGCTGGAATACGCCGGCGAGTGGACGCACGAGAACGGACAGGACATGTTCACCTACATGCGCACCGTCTCGCGCACCGCGCAGCCCGGGGCGACCCTGACCCACACCTTCGAGGGCACCGGCATCGACCTGTTCGGGCGGTCCGACGGCGGTGCGCTGTTGGACGTCATCGTGGACGGCGCGACAATCGCGACCGCGCAACCTACGGTACCGACCGACGGATCGTTGCGCGCGATGATCCGCGTGGGCGGTCTGCCGCGCGATCGGCATACGGTTGCCATCCGGCTGGCCAACGCGCACGAGCTCGCCCTCGACGCAGTGGGGGTGCTGGCATGACGCGCCATATCGGACTGAAGGAAGCCATCGGGTACGGCATCGGCGACTGCTACGGCGGCGGACAGCTGACCCTGATCGGCACGTATCTGTCGCTGTTCTGGACGCGGTTCTGCGGGATGGACATCGCCGTCTCCCAGGCCGTCATCGGCTGTTCGGCGATCGTCAGCGCGTTCGCCGCGCTCATGCTTGGTGTGTTCGACGACAATCTGTACCGGTTCCGCGTCGGGCGGCGGTTCGGGCGGCGCCGGTTGCTGTTATTGGTGATGTCGCCGCTGATCCTGTTCGGCGTATTCCTCTGGATTCCGGGGTTGCCGCTCGCCGTGTATGCGGCGGTATACGTGCTGTGGGTGGTGTTGGCGCAGGTGTTCGCCACCGCCTACAACCCCCTGCCGGGGGAGATGACGGCCGATTTCAGTGAACGTACGACGCTGTCGACCGTGCGTCTGTTCATCTCCACCGCTTCCGGCACGTTGATTCCGCTGGTCGGTGGCACGGTGCTCGCGGTGACGGGGGAGGACCGTCCGGGTGGGTATATGGCGTTCACGATTGGTGTGACGGTCATCTTTGCCGTGGCCGTGTTCGCCGCATGGCGCAACACCTGGGAGATGACGCCGGGACAGGCCGGATTCGGCGCGTGGGAGCGCGGCGAGGTCGCCCCGAGGAAGCTGACCGCCGCCGACTGGGCGCGGCGTGCCATCCGAATCGTGTACGAGTATGCGTCCACACTGCGGATCTCCACGTTCCGCAAGCATCTGGCCATCTATCTGCTGGTGCAGGTGTCGATGGACGTGTTCGGGCAGACCTTCGTGTTCTTCGTGGTGTACGACTGGAACCGTACAGCGGCGTTCGCCTCGCTGTTGCTGGGATTCGCGGCGGTGTCGTTGCCGCTGATGCCGGTGTTCGCGAGGCTGATGGAACGCATCGGGCTGCGGAGGCTGTACGCCGTGAATTTCGCCGGCTGCCTGATTGGCACGGCGTGGCTGTGCGCGGCATGGGTACTGGCGAGCGTGTTGCCCGACCCGTGGTGGACGGTGCTGGCCGTGGCCGGTGCGCTGTGGTTCTTCGCATTTAAGTCGCTGTGCGGATACCTGCCGTGGGCGGTGTTCCCGTTCATCGCCGACGTCGACCAGATTGTCACCGGACGATACCGTTCGGCCACGTTCTCCGGCATCCAGGCGTGCTTCCGGCAGTTGGGCTCCGGCGTGGCCACGATGGCGGTCGGATTCATCCTGGCGGCGGTCGGGTTCGACTCCACGCTCACTGAGCAGACGCTCGCCGCGCGCATCGGTTTGGCTGCGGTGATGCTGGGATGGTTCGCGTTCGCGATGGTCGTCTGTTGGGTGGTGTCCTCGCGGCTGCGGATCGACCGGCATACCGACGGCGTGATTCTGGAGGAGATCGACCGTCTGCGCGCCGGTGGTGCCAAGTCGGATGCCGATGCCGAAACCCGCGCGGTTGTCGAGTCCCTGACCGGAGTCCCCTACGACCGCTGCTGGGCGCAGTCGCCGACGCCGACGGCTACGGCCGATTCCCGTCCCCAAACCAAACCCAAAGCCGTCTCCAACCCAACCCGTGACTCTGATACATCGTGACTGTGGCACATGGTCTCAGACCCGCGGAATTTCAACGGTCTTTGCGTTCGGGAACGTAGTCGTGATGTGTCAGAGTCACGAGATTATGGGCCCAATGTGAAGGGAGTGCGGCGGTAACCCGGAATGTGTTGTACTCGTAAGCTACTCATGAGTAGCTTACCCACAAGTAGCTTACGAATAAGTGCGGGCTGGCGCTGTGGCCGGATCAGTTGGCGAAGGTGTCCTCGATCGCCTCGTACTCGGCTTCGGTGATCGGCAGGATCGCGCCGTGGCGCTTCTTGATCCGGCCGAAGTCGATGTCATCGGCCGCCGCCCAATCCAGCGGGTCGCGCGACCCCAGATCCGCCGAGCGGAACGGCGTATACCCAAGACCCTCCGCATACCGGTCGCACATCAGGCCGTAGCGCATCGGGCGTCCGTTCACCGTCGCCACGTCGGCGTCGTTGAACACGAACAGCTCTGGCCCCTCCAGATAGTGCTCCGAATAGCGGCCGTTACCCAACAGATCGGTGAGCGTGCCGACGAAACTCCACTCGTTCGGGTCGTCGGTGCGCAGCACCTCGCGCGCGACCGCGTACGGGTTGCGGGTCCTCTCGATCGTGATCTCGGAATCCTTGGACACGCGGTACCACCAGCCGTCATCGTCGCGCAGCATGGTGGTGTCGATGATCACGTTCTTGCGGTCGATCCACTGGACCGGGTCGGAGAACGTACGGAAATCGGCGGTGGTGGCGTAGTACATGTTCGTCGGGTCGCCGAGTTCGTTGTTCAGTGCCGCCGCGTCGCTGCCCGCGGGAGCGTCCGCGTTTGTCTTGGTGGCCCAGAACACGATCCACTGTTCGCGGTCCGGATCCCAAGCGGCCTCGGGCGCCCATGCCATGCCAGCGCCGGGAATCTTGGACGCCACGTCGACCAGCCGCGGTTCGCTCCAGTGAGACAGGTCGGGCGAATCCCAGATCACCAGCCCGGTGGAGCCGTTCTCGGTCGCGCCGTCGTGCGGCCCCCAACCGCCGCGGTGGTAGATGCTCAGGTCTGTGGCGACGATGTGGAACCCGCCACGCGGGTCGCGCACGATATGCGGATCACGCACGCCACCTTCGCCGCCCTTCCAGGTCAGCACGGGGAACCCAGCCTCTCGCAGGTCGCGCCAGTGGCGGCCGTCGCGGCTTAGCGCGAAGTAGAGCTGTTCGTCGGTTTCGGACTGCTCCAAGCCGGTGAAATGCACGAACAGATAGGCGGTGGTGGGTTCCGTGGGCGGAGCGATCATCATGTCTCCTTCGTCGGTATCAATATGAATCGTAACTATACCGGGTATGACGCCGCCGGTCGGCCGACATCGGCGAACCGTCGTCCGGATGCGACCGGGTCGGCATGTGGGCGGGTGTCGTTGGTACTATATCAACTGCAATAGTACAACGTTTTCGTACAGGTCGCCGCCGATCGCCTGCATGGTGTGTGTTCGACGCGACGGAAAGGGCAGTAACATGACCGCACCGATAAAGGCATGGCGTCCGCCGATGGGCTGGAACAGCTGGGATTCATACGGCACCACCGTCACCGAGGCCGAGGTCCTCGCCAACGCGCGGTTCATGGCCGAACATCTACTGGACGCCGGGTGGGATACGCTCGTCATCGACATCGACTGGTACGACCCGACCGCCCGCGCCCACGGCTACAACGAGAACGCGCCGCTCATCCTCGACGAATACGGCCGGCAGCTGCCCGACCCGCAGCGGTTCCCGTCATCGGCCAACGGCCGCGGTTTCGGGCCGATCGCCGAACAGGTGCACGCGCTCGGCCTGAAACTCGGCGTGCACATGATGCGCGGCATCCCACGCATCGCCGTCGAGAACAACCTGCCGGTGCTCGGTACCACGGACACGGCCCGCGACATCGCCGACCTCGACCACGTATGCGTCTGGAACCCTGACAACTACGGCCTGAACCAGAACCATCCCGGCGCACAGGCCTGGTACGACGCGCAGATCGACCAGTTCGCCGCCTGGGGACTCGACTTCCTCAAGGTCGACGACATGCAGACCCCGTTCCATGCCGACGAAATCGCCGCCTACCATCGCGCCATCGCCAAAGCCGAAGCCAAATACGGGCGTGAGATCACGCTGTCGTTGTCGCCCGGCGGCTGGGTATCCACCGGCTACGTGGACTTCCTGCGCGGCAACGCCGAGATGTGGCGCATCTCCGACGACTTGTGGGACCGCTGGGAGGACATCTACCAGCAGTTCGCGCGCCTGGCCCGCTGGGCGCCATTCCAGACCACCGGCCACTGGGCCGACGCCGACATGCTCCCGCTCGGCCACATCGGCCTGCGCGCCGAGCGCGGCGACGACCGCGACTGCCGCCTGACCTCCGACGAGCGCCGATCGCTGCTCGCCCTGTGGTGCATGGGCCGCAGCCCGCTCATGGTCGGCGGCGACCTGCCCACCTCCACGTCTCAGACCATCGCCGCGCTCGCCAATCCCGCGCTGCGTGAGGTCACCGCCGGATCCCGCAACAACCACGAGACCGTGCGCGAGCGGATCTTCGCCAGCTGGGACGACGAGAACTCCTACCGCGGCGAACTCATCGTGTGGGCCGCCGACGCCACTGACTGGGCAGACGGCACGATGTCCGCGCACGACGGCGGCCACTACGCCGCGCTGTTCTGGACCGGCGACGACGCCTTTGAACTCGGCCGGAACATCGAACTGCAGTCGATCGTGGGACTGGACGAACGCGACGGCCGTTGGACGCTGACCGACCTGTTCGCCGGCATCGAGGACGGCGCCACGCCCGCCGACGTGCGGATCGAGGGCGAAGGAGCCGACCGTGTGATTCGCGGCACCATCCCGCCCCACGGCGTGCTGTGGATCGCCCTCGATCCCAAGTGAATCAGATCATGCTGTTCAGGCCGTGATCGGCACCGTTGCGGGCGAACAGCGGGAGTACGTCGAGCGGCGCCTCGACCGTGACGGTCTGCCCGCCGGCGTACTCGGCGCCATCGTGCAGATTCGTCCACGTGGTCGACTCGTCGCCCGGCAGGTAGACCTCGCGCGAGCGGGCGCCGAGCTCGGTGACAGGAGCGACCAGCAGATCCGGGCCGAACAGGTACTCGTCGGCCATGTCGGCCGCCGCCTCGTCATCCGGGAACTCGTAGAACAGGCCGCGGGCGACCGGCTGGCCGTCGGCGTGCGCCTGCGCGAACAGATCGCGCGTATACGGGCGTAGTGTCTCCCGCACCGCGATGTACTTGCGCACGATCCGTTCGACGTCTTCGCCGTAGCTCCACGGCTCGTTGTCCGCGCCGGTGTGGATGTGGTCGATCGGGTTGCCCTTGCGGTCGAACGTCGGCTTGCCGGGCACCTTGGTGGCGGGCGAACGGTCGCCGTGGTTGCGCATCACCGGTGAGAAGCAGGAGAACTGGCACCAGCGCACGTACAGCTCGCGGAAGTCCGGATCATCCGGGTTGCCGCCCGCGAATCCGCCCATGTCGGTGGTGAACCACGGGATGCCGGCCATGCCCATATGCACTTGGCAGGTGATTTGCGCCTTGAGGTCGTCGAACGTCGAGTGCACGTCGCCCGACCAGACCAGCGAGCCGTAGCGTTGCGAGCCGGCCCAGGCGGCGCGCGTCAGGTTCACGATCTCGCCTTCGCGGCCGATCTGCAGCTGCCCGTCGTAGAACGTCTTGTTATACAGCTGCGGGTACACGTTGCCGACCTTGTTCACCGGGCCGATGTGGTACAGGTAGTGGCTGTAGTCGTAGTCGCCGCCCCATTCGGGCTCGGCCTCGTCCAACCAGAACGCGTCGACGCCCATGTCGGTGTAGTTGCGCTTGGCCAGGCCCCACACGAAGGCGCGCGCCTCGGGGTTCGTGGCGTCGAGGAACTGGTTGTCACGCGGCCACCACATGCCTACATCCTTGCCCGAGGTCACGTGCGCCAGGTAGTTGTGGGCGCGCATCTCGTCGTAGTTCTCGGACTCCAGGTCGATCTGCGGCCAGACCGACACCATGAGCTTGATGCCCATCTCATGCAGTTCGTCGACCATGGCCTTCGGGTCGGGCCAGAACTCTGCGTCGAAGCGGAAATCGCCCATCAGCGGCCAATGGAAGAAGTCGATGACGATCAGGTCGATCGGGATGTCGCGGTGCTTGAACTCGCGCGCGGTCTCGAGCAGTTGCTCCTGGTTCCAGTAGCGCAGCTTGCACTGCCAGAAGCCCAGGCCCCATTCGGGCATGACGGGCGCGTGGCCGGTCGCGTCGGCGTACTGGCGCTCGATCTGCGCCGGGGAGTCGCCGGCGGTGACCCAGTAGTCGATCTGGTCGCAGGCCGCTGCCTGCCACTGCGTGCCGGTTTTGGCGAACGTGGCGCGGCCGACCGCCGGATTGTGCCACAGGAAGCCGTAGCCCTTCGAGGAGACGACGAATGGCACTGACACCTGCGAGTTGCGGTGCGCCAGCTCCAGCGATGTCCCCTTGAGATCCATGACGGGCTGCTGGTATTCGCCCATGCCGTACAGGTGCTCATGTGGGTCGGCGTCGAACGTGACGGTGGTGCGGGCGCCGCCGCCGGGCAGCGGCTCGTACTTGCGGGCCTTGAGCCGCAGCGCGCCGCCGTCGTCCGCCTCCTTGAACAGCAGCTTGCCCGCGGCGTCGGTGAAGGTCAGTTCGCAGCGGCCGTCCCATCGGGGCATGCGTGCGGTGACGGTGATGCCGCCGTTGGTCAGGGAGGCCGACATGCCGTCGTCGGCGATGGCGATGGTCGGTGCGGGCGTGCCGTCGGGCGGGGGTAGTAGCGCCCAGTCGGCGTCGGCGATCGGCTGCATGAGCCGGGCGCGCACGCGGATGCTGTTCGCGCCCCATGGTTCGATGCGGACGGTTTCGCCGTCGCCGACCCAGGTCAGGGCGCCGTCGGCGGCGGTGAATGGCGAGGTGATGGTCATGGAAGCTCCTTCGCTGTGTTGGGTGGAATGCGTCCGCGGGTTTATGCGGTCGGGGCGATGCTGCTCCGCCGGGATGCGCGGGATGCATTCCCTGTCGTCACGTGAATTGTAGCGCTAAAATTTCGGTGCGGCAAGCACGTGTGGCTTGGGAGGCGATATCAAGGGGTGCGCCTGCGAATCACAGGCGTTCACCGCTGCCACGCGATTCGAGCCGGTACCCGAGGGTGATCGTCCGCGGCGGTGCGGTTCCGTCATCCGTGGGGACGTCCGGCCGCTGTCCGATGCGTTCGATGAGCAGATCCAGGCAGACCTCGGCGGCCTGCCTCGGGTCGATGGCCACGCTCGTCAGACCGGGGGAGAGATATCGGCCGTCCTCCACGCCGTCGAACCCGATGACCGCCACATCCTGCGGCACGCGGATCCCGGCGTCGGTCAGCGCCGTGAGCGCGCCGATCGCGATCGGGTCGTTCAGACAGCAGACGCCGTCGAAGTCGCGGCGTTCTTCGAGGATGGCCCGCATACGGCGGTACCCCGCCTCACGCGTCCAGCCGCAGGGGTAGACGTCGTCGGCGCGGTACGGCAGGCCGTTCGACAGTAGTCCTTCGGCCGCACCCCGGATGCGGCGTCGTTCGGAGGTGTCGGCCTCCGCGAACCGTTCCGGCGGCAGATAGCTGCCGCCGAGCATCAGCACCCTGCGGCAGCCATGCTCGATCAGATGCCGCATCGCCGCCGCCATGCCTTCGGCGCAGGGGGTGAACACGCAGTCGCAGCGCCCTTCCAGGCCGAACCCGTCCAGCAGCACCAGCGGGTGGGCGCGGGCGAAGGTCTCCATCTCGGCGGAGGCGGAACTGGGCCAGCAGATGATCGTGCCGTCGCAGATCTGGCTGGTGGCGCTGGACAGCATGCGGCGTTCGAAGTCGTGCGAGAACCGCGTCTGCTGCACGATGACCTGGTATCCGAGCGTCTGGGCCCGGTCGGAGATGGCCGCGGCAAGGGCGGCGGGGAAGATCAGGTCGAAGTCGGCGACGGTCAGACCGATGACGTGGGTGCGTCCCGAACTGAGCTGGCGCGCCGCAAGGTTGGGGTGGTAGCCGAGCTCCTCGGCGGCCGCGATGACCTTGCGAGCCGTTTCCGGGCGCACGACCGTCTTGCCCCGGAGCGCGTTCGACGCCGTCATGCGTGAGACGCCGGCGCGTGCGGCGACATCGTCGAGCGTGACCATGGCATCTCCTTCCAAACGGCTCCGGCTCCATGGTATATCGCGCCGCCCCGCGGTCCGCGGCGGATACGGCATGCCGTACGACAATGATTGAATCGATTAGCGTGTTGTGTCGCCGTGGTCTACACTAGGCCGACGATACAACGTTGTCCCGAACGCCGTCGCCATACCGACGCCGCGTCGCGCCGTCGCCGACCGCAGCCCCGACCCGATTCTGCACATCCCCGCAAAGGAGTTCTGATGACCGACACCCTGACCGCAACCGTGGACACCTCCGCCATCCGCCGCATCAGCACCGACCTGTGGGGCATCTTCTTCGAGGACATCTCCTCGTCGGCCGACGGCGGCCTGGCCAGCGAACTCGTCCAGAACGGCGCGTTCGAATACTCTCGCGCCGATCATCCGGATTGGAGCAACTATACGGCGTGGCGCAAGCTGGTGCCGTCTGACTCGTTCGCCACGTTCGGCATCCGAACCGTCGAACCGGTGGCTGAGGAGAACCCTCACTATGCGCGGATTGAGATCCGTTCCGTAGCAGGCGGCCCAGTTGGCCTGGAGAACACCGGATTCGATGGCATGGTGTTCCATGCCGGGGAAATCTACCGGTTCTCCATATGGGCTCGCCTGGTATCTGGTGAAGCGATGCCGGTGCGTGTGTCGCTGGTGGACGACGACGGTGAGCCGGTGTCGGATGCCGAGTTGTCCGTGACTTCCAGGTCGTGGACGAAATATGAGACGACGCTGTCCGTCCCCTCTTCGACGGATACGGACAATGGTCTGCAGGAGGGAGACAATCGGAGGATTATCGCGAGGCAGGGCACGCTGCGGGTACTGTTCCAGGATGCCGGCGTGATGGATGTGGATTTCATCTCCTGCGAACCGACGACCACTTACAAGGGGCTGGAGCATTGCCGCCCCGATCTGGTGCAGGCGCTCGACGAGCTGCACCCGCGGTTCATGCGGTTTCCCGGCGGCTGCATCACCCACGGCCTGGGATTGGACAACATGTATCGGTGGGAGCGCACAATCGGCCCAGTCGAACATCGCCCTCACAACTTCAACGTCTGGGGCTATCATCAGAGCTTCCGCATCGGCTTCTACGAGTATTTCCGCCTTTGCGAGACGATCGGCGCGAAGCCGCTGCCGGTGCTGCCCGCCGGCGTGAGCTGCCAGAACACCAGCCAGGGGCCGGTGCCCATCGCCGACGAGGACATGCCCGGCTACATCGACTCCGTCATCGGCCTGATCGACTTCTGCAATGCGGACCCCGAGACCAACGCGTGGGCGGCGAAGCGCGCCGCAATGGGGCATCCGGAGCCGTTCGGGTTGGAATACCTCGGCATCGGCAACGAGGACCGGATCGATCCCGTTTTCGAGGACCGGTTCCGTCGTATTTATGACGCGGTGCGTGCCGCGCATCCCGAGATCACCATCGTCGGCACGGTCGGCCCCGACCCGAGCGGCCGCGATTACGACGAGGGATGGCGCATCGCCCGCGAACTGAGAATCCCGATTGTGGACGAACACTCCTACCGTTCGCCCAGCTGGTGGTTCCATCACCTCGACCATTACGACCACGCCGACCGGAATGGTTCGAGGATCTACCTGGGCGAATACGGTTCCTGGGACACGCGGCTGATCAACGGTTTGGCCGAGGCCGCGGTCATGGGCCGGATGGAGGCCAACGGCGACGTGGTGGCGATGGCCTCGTACGCGCCGCTGTTCTGTAAGAACGGCCATAACAGCTGGGACCCCGATCTCATCTACTTCGACAACGAGCGTGTGTTCCCTACCTACAACTATTGGGTGCAGCGCATGTTCGCCACCACCACGGCCGACACGGCATGGCCGGTCGCCGTGGACGGCGACATCCTGTTCCGCCGGGAACTGCCGCGCACGGTGGGCCTGTCCGTCACGGGCGGTGCGAGCGCGGACCTCACGGATATCGTCGTCACCACCGAATCGGGGGAGCGGGTCGAACTGCCGGACATCGCGTATCGCGGCAACGGGCCGGTCGTGACCGGGTTGGCGCTCGAAGCCGACTCGTACACGGTGGACATGACCGTGACCTACCACGAGGGCATGTGGGGCGTGCAGGTGCACATGGGCGATGTGGACGGTCCGGACCATAACGTCGCCTCGTTCGGGCGCAGCTTCGAACTGCAGCTGGTGCGCGAGGGATGCGGATCCACCCTCGCCGGCACCGAGGTCTCGATGGATATGGTGCGTCCGGGCACCGTCTGGCATGCGCGGATCCATGTGGCTGACCGGGGCGCGGACATGGCGTTGGAGATCGACGGCCAGCCGATCGTCGCGGGGCGGGAGGTCGCGGACGAGCCGCGACGCACGGTGTCCGTCGCCCGCGATTCGGCCGGCGGGGTGACCTATCTGCGCGTCGTCAACGCGATGGCCGATCCCGTGTCCGTGGACCTGTCGCAGGTCCTTGACGCGTTGGACGTCCCGGTGTCGTCCCGCGCCGCCGCCACGGCAACGGTATTGACTGCCGACGATCCATATGCGGGCGTCCACGGCGAGGAGGCCCCGACCCGTCCGGTCGAACGGCCGTGTGAGCTGATGTCCGGCATGTACGAGGCGCCGGCGTGGTCGTTCACGGTCATTGCGTTGAAGTGATACCCAACTGAGGTTTGCACTACCTCGACTTTCGGAAACGGAGGCAAGGAAAATCAAGGCCTCCTGATTTGAATCGCGAGGTAGTGCGAACCCCCTCCCGGCTACACTGGGGAACCATGAGCAAGCATCACCGCGACCGCAGCTGGGCACCGGCCCCCGAGCCGCTGCCCGAAGACGCCCGGACCATCGACAACCATACGCATGTCGCCTCCGTCGTCCCCTTCTCCAAGGCGATGAGCCACGAGGCGGAGATGAAGGGGCAGCCGGCGGTTCCCGTCTACAGCGTCAGCGAGCTGCTCGACCAGGCCGCGGCCGTCGGCATCGAAGGCGTCATCGACTCCGGTTGCGAGCTGCCGGACCTGATGACGGCTGTGCAGATGGCCCTGGACTATCCGGGTGTGGTGCACGCGGCTCTGGCCATCCACCCCAACGAGTCGGTGCTGCACGGGCACCGCGGCGTACCCGGGCCGGACGGGTTGGAACTCAAGTACAAGCCGCATCACGACGTGCCCTTCGACCAGGCGCTCGCCGAGGTGCACCGGCTGGCCGTCGCCTACCCCGAGCAGGTGGTGGCCATCGGCGAGACCGGCATGGACTTCTTCCGCACAGGCGGAGCGGCGCGCGAACTGCAGCGTCAGGCGTTCCGTGACCACATCGCACTCGCCAAGGAGCTGAACCTGCCGATGCAGATCCACGACCGCGACGCGCACCGCGAGGTCATCGAGACGCTGCTGGCGGACGGCGCCCCGGAATTCACCGTGTTCCACAGTTATTCGGGCGACGCGGAAATGGCCAAGGTGGCTCGCGAGCACGGCTGGTACCTGAGCATGTCCGGCACGGTGAGCTACAAGGGCAACGACGGCATCCGCGAGTCGGCGCGCATTGTGGGCCTCGACCATGTGATGGTGGAGACGGACGCGCCGTATCTGGCGCCGATGCCGTATCGCGGCCGGACGAACGCTCCGTACATGATTCCCTACACGCTGGCCGCGTTGGCGGACGTGTTCGACCTGCCGGTAGCCGAGGTCGCGCGCGCCACCCGCCGCGTGACCCGCACCGTGTACGGGGTGTGAGCGGTTACCGCAACGCGCTGAGGTCTATCTCGAACGGCATACTTGCCGGCTGCTGCGGCGGCTTGATGAACATCGTCATGTACAACGGCAGATATGTCACATTGCCGTCTTGGCTGAGGTTGCCGTTGCATAGCACGAGTGCGCGGTCAAGATTCCACTCGTGCACGGCCATGACGTTGTCCAGCGCCGTATGTTGAGTCCAGTCCCTGCCTGATTTGACTTCGATGGGCAGCACCGCATTCCCGGTTTGCACCACAAAGTCCACCTCTCCCAGGCGTTTGGTGTGGAAATAATGCAGGGCGAATCCGTTCGCCGCCAGTTCCTGCGCCACCACGTTTTCCGCGATCGCCCCCATGTTGATGTCGATCTGACCGTTGAGAATGGCGAACTGCACGTTCTCCATCGACGAGGCGCAGAGCAGGCCCGTATCCGCAAGGAACAGTTTGAACAGGCTGTATTTGCGGTTTGCCTGCAGCGGCACGGTGGGAGCGGTGACGTTGTAGCAGGGCAGGGTCACGCCTGCGTCGGCCAACCAGAGGAAACTGCTGGCGTAGCGGTTTTGGCGTGCGGTCTTGCCAAGGTCCGCGAGGACGAACCGGCGATTGCGGTCGTCGAGCTGTGCGGGCACCGCGTCGAAGATGGCACGTATCTTCGGCATGTCGGTTTTGTCGGCGTATTTCGTGATGTCGATGCGGTAGAGGTCGAGCAGATTGTGCTGCAAATCAACGACCTGGGCTATGTCATGGGTGTCGACGTAGCGTTGCACAATCTCCGGCATGCCTCCGACCACGATATACGACATGAACAGTCGTTGCATGGTGTTGTGTATGGCGTCGCTGACGGGGGTGGCCGTATCGAAATGCTCCCGGAGCATGGTCAGGGTGGACTCGGGTACGCCGTTGGCCAGACAGTATTCGGCAAAGGTCAACGGATACATGCGGAAGGATTCCTCGAAACCCACCGGGTATGAAGGGACCTCCTTCGTTCGCACGCCGAGCAGCGATCCGGTCTCCACGTAATCGAATCGTCCGTCCTCCACGAGGAATTTGATGGCCGTTCGCGCTCGTGGGCATTCTTGTATCTCGTCAAGGAGGACCAGTGTCTCGCCAGGGGGAAGCGTCGTTTTGAGATAGGCGGTGAGATTGGCCGTCACGCTGTCCGCGTCGAGGGCCCCGTCGAAGACGGTGGCGGCTACCGGGTCGGTGAGGAAGTTCAATTCCGCGAGGCGCTTGTAATGTCGGTTTCCGAATTCCCTTACCAGTGTGGTTTTTCCGACCTGGCGTGCGCCGGTGATCATCAGGGCTTTGGTGTGCCGGCCATGTTTTCTGGCCGCGGTATTGCCGGTTCGCCAAGTCTCAAGCTGCTCCCATGCATTGCGGTACAGCATGTCGTCACCTCGCTTGTAACGTTTTCCTGCGTTTGGTGTGTCTCTATTGTAACGTTTTTCCGACGGCGGAGAATGTCTGTTGTAACGTTTTTCGCATACATGGAGGGTGGTTTTGTAACGTTTTTCCGAGGCGAGGCGGATGGGTGTCCGTCTGCCGTCGCGTGGATTCGCGCACGACCAGCTCGTAATCGGCGGTCAGACGCACGGGTGCGTCGTCGGTTTCGACGCCCACGGTGCAGGCGCCGTCGGCGGACGATGGGTTCCCGTCGTCCCGCCGACGGCTTCTTCACATATGGGCGCGGTGTGTTGCCGAAGCTCGGAAGACGTTGCGGGACAACGGTTTTCGGGGTCGTCTTCACAATTCGATTCGCCAATGGTGAAGGAACCGTATAGACTATCCAACAGTGCAGGGAAGCGGCGTCGAAAATCGGCGCCGTTTCTCGTACTAGTGAGAGAAACTCGCGTGCGGGGAAGGTCCCCGGCGATGGAGGATATGTACTATGGCGGAATCACGTCAGCGTGGGTCGTCGCAGAACGAGAAGCAGTCCGGGAAACGTAACGGTGCCTCCCCGGCTAATCGAAATGCCGAGAAACCCGATCAAGCCCTGCTCAGGGCGGATTCATTCACTAACGCGCCGAAGGTCTCGCGCAGCAAGCTGACCAAGGAAGAGCGCGAGGAAATCACCAAGCAGCAGGAGGCCGAACGCAAGGAGGCCGAGAAGCTCGACAAGGTCGCCGCCCGCGGCCCGATCGGTCGCTGGTGGTGCAAACTGCAGTCCAGTCCGGATAAGGTCAGCCTCGGCATGGCCATCGTGGCGCTCGGCGTCGTCTACGGCGATATCGGCACCTCGCCCCTGTACACCGCACAGACCTTCCTGTCCGGTCAGGGCGGCCTGGCCAACACCGGTCGTGAGGCGGTGCTGGGCATGCTGTCGCTCGTGTTCTGGTCGATCACGCTGATCACCACGGTCAAGTACGTGCTGATTGCCATGCGCATCGACAACAACGGCGAAGGCGGCATCTTTGCTCTGTACTCGTTGATTCGCAAATACGGCGCATGGCTCGTCATACCGGCCATGCTCGGCGGCGCGGCCTTCCTGGCGGACTCGGTGCTGACGCCGGCCGTGTCGATCTCGTCCGCCGTCGAAGGCCTGAAGACGCTGCCGGCGTTGGAGCATCTGTTCACCGAGAACAAGGATCTGACGATGATGATCACCGCGGTGATCATCGTGATCCTGTTCGCCGTGCAGTCGCGCGGCACCGAATCGATCGGCAAGGTCTTCGGTTCGGTGGTGATGGTCTGGTTCGCGTTCCTGGCGATCGTCGGCGTGGTGGCCATCGGCAACGACTGGTCCGTGCTCGCCGCGCTCAACCCGTACTACGGCATCAAGTTCCTGTTCAGCCCGAATAACGCCGCCGGACTGGCACTGATGGGCACTGTGTTCCTTTCGACCACCGGTGCCGAGGCGCTGTATTCGGATATGGGCCACGTGGGCCGCGGCAACATCTACTTCACCTGGCCGTTCATCAAGGTGGCCCTGGTGCTCAACTACTTCGGCCAGGGTGCCTGGATGCTGCGCAACCAGAACAACCCCGAACTGGCCGACGCCGAGGGGATCAACCCGTTCTTCCAGATGATGGATCCGAACGTGCGCTATGTGGCCGTCGTGCTGTCGGTCACCGCCGGCATCATCGCCTCCCAGGCGCTGATCACGGGCGCGTTCACCATGGTCTCCGAGGCCACCGGCCTCAACTGGATGCCACATCTGCAGGTTCGTTACCCGGCCCGTACCCGCGGCCAGCTGTACATTCCGGTCGTCAACGTGGTGCTGTGCGTGGCCACGCTGGCCGTGCTGCTGCTGTTCCGCGATTCGGAACATATCTCGGCGGCCTACGGCTTGGCACTGACCATCACGATGATCACCACCACGATCCTGCTGGGCATCTACCTGTGGCACCGCAGCAACAAGTTCGGCGCCGTTGTGTTCACCATCGTGTTCCTGGCGATCCAGGTCCTGTTCTTCGCCGCTTCGATGGCCAAGTTCCTGCATGGCGGCTGGTTCACGCTGCTGCTCACGCTGGCGATTCTCATGGTCATGTACACGTGGAACGAGGGCACCAAGCTGGAGCGCTCGCAGCGTCGGCACATGATGCCGAAGGACTTCCTCCCCGCGCTGGACAAGCTGCACGGCGATAGCCGCATCCACCGGTTCGCGGACAACATCGTCTACCTGACCAGCGATCCGGACCTGAAGCGTCTCGATACGGACATCTTCTTCTCGATCTTCGCCGACCACCCCAAGCGCGCCCGCGCATGGTGGGCGGTGGCCGTCGAGACCACCGACGAGCCGTTCACCCGTGAGTATTCGGTCGAGAGCTTCGGTACCGACTACTTGTTCCGTGTGCGCATCCGGCTCGGCTTCAAGGTCTCGCAGTCCATCCCGGCCTACCTGCATCAGATCATGCACGATCTGGAGAAGACCGGCGAGCTGCCGAACCAGCAGTCGATCTACCCGAAGCTTGACGCCGATCCCGGCATCGGCACCATCCGCTACGTGGTGATCCACAAGGCGCTGATGCCCGAATCGAAGGTCTCCGGCCGTGGCGCCCTCTCGCTGCAGATCAAGTACGCGATCCGCCGCGTGGCCGGTTCCCCGGTCAAGTGGTTCGGCCTGGCGCCGTACAACCCGCTGGTTGAGGTGCAGCCGCTGTTCGTGTCCACGCGCCGCCCGCCGCGCCTGACCCGCGTGGCCAGCCAGGCGCCCAAGCGCGAGGGCTGAACCGGCAGACCGAACAGCCGGTGCGAGCCGGGTGGCCTAATGGCATGTCAGGGGGCCGCGAACCGTCATCGTACGGTTCGCGGCCCCCTGTCGTATCCCGATGCCATGCCCTGTGGCCTGACGGATGGGACGTTCTGGAGTTCCTTTTGGCGCATGTGGGCGGTGATTCTGCGTGCGATGGGACTAAGACGTGCTGCTGAGTGGTCCGTTTGCTGCATATTCACGGTGATTTTGCGTCAGATGGGACCGTAAAGCGGCTTCTCGGGGTCCTTTTGCCGCAGCTTTATGGTGCCAGTGCGTCATTTGGACCCGTTGATGAGGTCTAAGAGGTCCTTTTGTAGCAGTGGCGCGGTGATGGTGCACCGGAAGGGCCTCAGCCGACTCTGCGACACGTCTTCCGGCAGTCAGTGCAAGGTTGTACTACACTGGTGGCTGTCACGCGGATGTCCTCGGTCGCCCGCGCTTCCGCGGTACATCGTTGTAGGGATACGTGTCACGTATGCAGAGTGCATGCAGATATGTAGAAAGGAATCCCATGCCCCAGCAGGACCATCTGACCGCACGTCTCGTCGTCGATGACGATTTTGAGGTCGCTCCGGTCAACAATCGTCTGTTCGGTTCGTTCGTCGAGCACCTTGGCCGTTGTGTGTACACCGGCATCTACGAGCCCGACCACCCGACCGCCGACGAACACGGCTTCCGCAAGGACGTCATCGACCTGGTCAAGGAACTCGGTGCCACCACCATCCGCTACCCGGGCGGCAACTTCGTGTCCGGCTACCGCTGGGAGGACGGCGTCGGCCCCAAGGAGAGCCGCCCGCGCCGTCTGGATCTGGCCTGGCATTCCACCGAAACCAACGAGTTCGGCCTGCACGAGATGGCCGAATGGCTTGAGGCCACCGGCGGCAACGAACTGATGGAGGCCGTGAACCTCGGCACCCGCGGTCTGGAGGAGGCGCTCGACCTGCTGGAGTACGCGAACATGCCCGGCGGCACCGAGCTCTCCGAACGTCGCCGCGCCAACGGCGCCGACAAGCCGTTCGATATCCGCATGTGGTGCCTGGGCAACGAGATGGACGGCCCGTGGCAGCTCGGCCACAAGTCCGCCGAGGATTACGGCACGCTCGCCGCCTCCGTGGCCGCCGGCATGCGCCAGATCGACCCGAACGTGGAGCTGGTGGTCTGCGGTTCCTCCGCCCACGGCATGCCCACCTTCGGCAAATGGGAGCAGACCGTTCTTGAGAAGACCTACGAGAACGTGAACTTCATCTCCTGCCACGCCTACTACCAGCCGTTCTTCAAGGAGGACGGCACGCGCGACATGGCCAGCTTCCTGGCCTCCGGCGTGGACATGGACGGCTTCATCAAGGACGTCGCCGCCGTCATCGACGCCACGAAGGCCCACCTGAAGAGCACGCACGACGTGTACATCTCCTTCGACGAGTGGAACGTCTGGTATCAGGGCGAGGAGCCGAGCAAGACCCCCGAAGGCATCGGCAACTGGCCCGTGGCCCCGCGCCTGCTCGAAGACATCTATACCGCCGCCGATGCCGTGGTGTTCGGCGACCTGATGATCACCCTGTTGAAGAACGCCGACCGTGTGCATGCCGCCAGTCTGGCGCAGCTGGTCAACGTCATCGCCCCGATTATGACGGAGCCGGGCGGCCCGGCCTGGCGCCAGACCACGTTCCACCCGTTCTCCGTCACCGCGCGCCTGGCCAAGGGCGGTACCGTGCTGGAGCCGAAGCTGGCCGCCGGTGCGGTGGATACGCCGCGGTACGGCGAGGTCGACGGCGTGAACGCCGTGGCCGTGCGCTGTGCCGACGGGTCCCTCGCCGTGTTCGCGGTGAACCGTTCCCTCGAGTCGACCGCCGAGTTCGAGGTCAAGCTGCAGGACGGCGCTGCGCCGGCATCCGTGGAGGCGCAGACGCTGCACGACGACGACCTGTTCGCCGCCAACACGCTTGACGATCAGAACCGGGTGACCCCGCACGCCAACGAGTCGGCCGCGTACGACGCCGAGACCGGCACGGTTCGCGTCTCGCTGCCCCCGGTGAGCTGGACCGCCCTGCACATCAAGTGACGCGAGCGGCCGTGCGGTCCGGTCCGCGGAGGATCGGACCGCACGGCCTCGTTTTCCCCGGACCCGGCGGCAAGGAACGGATTGCGCAGGGGAAAACGCGTTATGCTGGAATCAGACGGGCGTTCCGGCCGAGCCGTGCGAACATGCCCGAGGTACGACGAGAGGGGTGCTGTGGCGAAACGGGTGACCATCACCGACGTGGCGCGCGAGACGGGCGTCTCCATCAAGACGGTGTCGAATGTGCTGAACAACACCGGCAGTATGCGCCCGGAGACGCGCCAGCGTGTCCAGGATGCCATCGAACGCCTCGGATACCGCGTTAACGTGTCCGCCCGCGCCATGAAAACCGGCGGCACGAAGCTCATCGGACTGGCCATCACCGATTTCTGCCAGCCGTTCATGCCCTATCTTGCCGACAGCATCGTGGCGGCGGCCCGTTCCCGGGGGTATGCGGTGATCACCGATACCTACAACAGCGCCGGCGGCTTGGCGCAGGCGATCCCGGAGACGAAGAAGCTGGCCGCGGACGGCTGGATCTTCTTCATGGGCTCGCCGATCGTGGACCGCACGATACTGCATCAGCCGTATCCGTTGGTGATTGTGGGCGATTACGATACGCAGGGGCTGGCCGATTGGGTCACGATGCCGAACGTGGAGGCCGTGCGTACCGCGGTGGGGTCGCTGCTGGATTCGGGATGCCGCAGGATCGCGTTGATCGGCGGCACCGCGGAGAACGCGTGCCCGGACGCCGACCGCGAGCCGTTGCCCGAAACCACCAGCACGATGCGTACCCGCGGATATGTGCTGGCCCATGAGGAGCGAGGCCTGCAGGTCGACTGGCGGCTGGTCCGTAACGCCGACTGGGTGCAGTCCGGCGGCCGCGACGCGGTGGCGGGGCTGTTGGACGATCCGGATGCGCCGCGTCCGGATGCGGTCATGTGCCTGAACGACGCGCTCGCCATCGGGGTGATCCACGAGCTGCAGCGGCGCGGTGTGCGCGTGCCGCAGGATATGCAGGTCATCGGGTTCGACAACGTGCCGGATGCCGAGTACTGCATGCCTGGATTGACGACGATCGACCCGCACGTGGACGATTACGCACGGCATGCCGTGGACATGCTGATCGCGCGCATCGAGGGAACGACGGAACCGGCACGCCGGTACGTGACGTCGTTCGATCTGGTGCGTCGCGATTCCACACGGTAAGAGGCGAAGGAAAAGCGCCGAACCGTGAAAGCGCCTGTCGGCGCAAACGCCGCTCGCGGCGGCAACAAATGGAGCCCGGGGCTTAAGCACGGTCCGGCGCGGATTTATATTGTACCGGTTCGCGGCATATGCCACGCCGGGCTATTCGAGCTTGCCGTGACGCCAGAGGACGGCGCCGCGATGGAACACCTTGGCGGTGCTCATCAGGTTGGCGGCCGTGTGCATGAGCCGTGCGGCCTTGGCACGGGTCGTCTTCTCCTCGTCGGATGCGGCGGCGGAGTCGTAATCCGCCACCATCCCGTGTGCCCGGATACGTAGACCGTTGGCGATCACGTCGGTGAACACGGCGGCACGATCCATCGCCACGGCGAAATCGCCGGTGAACGCACCACCCAGAATCGAATCGGCGGTGGCCGCGATGTCGTCCTCGGTGGGAGCCTGGTTCACGCCCGCAATCACCGAGGCCGAGGTCGCAGTCGGCTCCCCCAGCCGCCATAGGACGGCAAGGGTCGTGTCCTGCTTGCGCATCCATGTCCGAAGCATGTACAGCCGCCACAGCACGCCCGGCAGCGAATCGGGCTCCGCGTGGCTCCACAGCTCCGCGATGACGTCCACGCCCTCGTGGTCGACCAGCGTCAGCACGCGTGCGACCACCTCCGGGTCCTCGGTGTGGTGCACCCGGTCGAGCAGGGCCGCCGCCGAGGTGTGGCTGAGCTCGCGGATCGTTTCGGGATCGGCGCCGCCTGCCAGACCGTCCAGCAGCCCTTGGCTGAGCTGGCCGGGGCGTGCCGGGCGCATGCCGCCCGTGGACGCGACGAACCCGGAGCGGCTGGGCAGGATCGATCCGGAACCGTAGTGCAGTGCGCTAGTAGACAATGGGGGCCACCTTTTGGATGTCGATGATGCGGGGACCGTTGGGTGAATCGATGACATACAGTACCACGGCGTTACCGGTGGGCATATACGGGGATTTGGCGATGAGCCGTTTGCCGAGCAGCTTGGTGGCGCACATGCCGCGCAGGTGGTCGAACATGCCCCCGATGACCGGACGATGCATGCAGATGGCCGTGTTGCGACGGTTGTTGAGGGTGTCTTGGATCTCCTGCAGGAACCGCCGCCATGTTGCGTCGGGGTCCTCCGCGAAGGCGTCTTCGGTCAGCTCGTCCACGTGGTTCATCGGGCGGTCGGTCTGCCAGGAGAGCACCTGCAGGGTTTCCTGGCAGCGCATCCACGGCGACGTGGCCAGTTGTGTCGGGTTGTAGCAGGCGAGTTCGCGGTTCAGGGCGAAGGCATAGGCCGCGCCGCGAGGGGTGATCGGGCGGTTCGCGTCGGTGCCTTTCCATACTTTGCGGGCCTCCGCCTTGCCGTGCCGCACGATGATCATCGCGTGCGAGCGAGCGGCGCCTTCCCTGACGCGGTCCACGAAGATCGCCAACAGGTCCTTGTCGGTGGAATGGGTCAGGATGCGCCGCGCCTCGCGTACCGACATCCAGCTGATGCCGTCGATCTCGCCGACGTCGGCGCGGTGCACGGGGCCGAAGGCGTCGATCAGGTGTTCGGCGTCCACGGCCTCGACCGGACGCGCCATCCAGAACATGACGTGCTTGGTGTCGACGGTACGGTCCTTGGACCGCCGGGTTTTCTTGCCCTCCTCGGACAACGGGTATTCGACCTCGCCGAGGTATGGGCCGAGCTCCACGGTGGTGCCGGTTTCCTCGCCGAGTTCGCGGACCGCGGCGTGGCGATGCGACTCGTTGGGATCGAGTTTGCCCTTCGGCCAGCTCCAGTCGTCGTATTTGGGACGGTGGACGATGCAGACCTGGAGGTTGTCGAGGTCATGCTCCGGGGAATCGGATGCGTTCGGCGGCGTTTCGCGCCAACGGTAGAGAATGCCGCCCGCCGCTTCCACGACTCGTCTGACTTTGTTTCCCATTCCTCTCATTGTAGGTTACTCCTGGGTTGCGGCTACGTAGTTTTCTTAAGAAACGACGATGGCCGACCCCGTGGGGCCGGCCATCGTGCGGTATGCGGAATACGGCGTCAGCTGTTGCCGCGCGGACGGCGCTGATGACGCTTGATCAGGTAGTCCTGGCTGTCGACCAGCGGACGGCCCTCCTCGTCACGGGAGTGGCGGATGTAGGTGCCGTCCGGCTGCATATGCCAGGAGGCGGTGCTGTCCGCCATCTGCAGGTCGACGTAGCTGATCAGCTCGTTGATCTGGTCCGGGTTGGTGATGCGCACCAGCGCCTCGACGCGGCGGTCCAGGTTGCGGTGCATGAGGTCGGCGGAGCCGATCCATACCTCGGGGCCGGAGACCGGGCCTTCGCCGATCTGCGGGCCGTCGGAGTTGCAGAAGGCGTAGATACGGCTGTGCTCCAGGAAGCGGCCGAGAATCGAGCGAACGCGGATGTTCTCGCTCAGTCCCGGCACGCCTGGCTTGAGCGCGCAGATGCCGCGTTCCACGATGTCGATCTTGACCCCGGCCTGGCTGGCGCGGTACAGCGCGTCGATGGTCTTCTCGTCCACGATCGCGTTGACCTTGATCTTGATCCACGCCTCCTTGCCGGCGCGTGCGGCGTCCTCCTCGCGGCGGATGCGCTGAATCAGACCGGTGCGGATAGTGCGCGGCGCCACCAGCAGGCGGTGGAAGCTCGACTTCGGCGCGTAGCCCGACAGCTGGTTGAACAGGCGGGTCAGGTCCTGGCCGACCACCGGGTCGCAGGTCAGCAGGCCCAGATCGGTGTATTGGCGCGCGGTCTTCGGGTTGTAGTTGCCGGTGCCCACATGGCAGTAGCGCTTGAGACCATCGGCTTCCTGACGGACCACCAGCGAGATCTTGCAGTGGGTCTTCAGGCCCACGATGCCGTAGACCACGTGCACGCCGGCTCGTTCGAGCTTGCGCGCCCAGGCGATGTTCGCGTCCTCGTCGAAGCGGGCCTTGATCTCGACCAGCGCCAGCACCTGCTTGCCGGCGTGGGCGGCGTCGATCAGCGCGTCGATAATCGGGGATTTGCTCGAGGTGCGGTACAGCGTCTGCTTGATGGCCAGCACCTTCGGGTCGGCCGCGGCCTGCGCCAGGAACGCCTGCACGGAGGTCGAGAACGAGTCATAGGGGTGGTGCAGCAGGATGTCGTGCTGACGGATCGCGGCGAAGATGTCCTGCGCACGGCTGGACTCGACCTCGGCGATCTGGCGGTTCGTGGTCGGCACGAACGGACGGTACTTCAGGTCCGGACGGTCGATGCCGCCGAGCTCGAACAGTACGGTCATATCCAGCGGGGCCGGCAGACGGTACACCTCGTCGGCGGTCACGCCGAGCTGGTCGGCGAGCAGCTGGGAGAGGAACGGGCTGGTCGCGTCGGAGATCTCCAGGCGGATCGGCGGTCCGAAGCGGCGGCGCAGCAGCTCCTTCTCCATCGCGTTGAGCAGGTTCTCGGCGTCGTCCTCCTCCACGTCGATGTCCTCGTTACGGGTCACGCGGAAGGAACGGGCCTCCTTGATGATCATGCCCGGGAACAGCGACTCCAGGTGCGCGATGATCAGGTTCTCCATCGTGATGAAGCCGTAGCGCTCCTCGGCGCCCTCCTCGTCGGTGCGGTCGTCGACCGGCACCAGACGGTTGAGGTTGTCCGGAATCTTCACGCGAGCGAAGTGCGACTTGCCGGACGTGGGGTTCTCCACGATGACGGCCAGGTTCAGCGACTTGCCGGAGACGTACGGGAACGGGTGGGCCGGGTCCACGCCCAGCGGGGTCAGGACCGGGAACACCTGCTGACGGTAGTAGCGCGACAGACGCTCCTGTTCGGAGGTGCTCAGCTGGTCCCAGTTGAGCAGCACGATGCGTTCGTCGGCCAGGGCCGGCAGCAGCGTATCCACCACGTAGTGGGCGTGCTCGTCCTGCATGGCGTGTGCCTGCTCGCCCAAGGAACGGAGCAGCTGGCGGGGGCTCAGGCCGCTTGATGAGGTCACGGCGATGCCGGTGTCGATGCGGCGCTTCAGGCCGGCCACGCGGACCATGAAGAACTCGTCCAGGTTGGAGGCGAAGATCGCGGCGAAGCTGGCGCGTTCGATCAGCGGCAGGCTTTCGTCCTGGGCGAGCTCCATTACACGCCAGTTGAACTTGAGCCAGCTCAGCTCACGCTCGAAGAAGCGGTCATCGGGCAGCGGGGCCTCGCCGTCGCGAGCCTCGCGCCTGTCGTCCTTATCGGTTTCGGCGATGTGCTCAGCGATTTGGCTGCGCAGGATCGCCTTCGATGATGCGTCGAATATTTGTGCCATAGTCCTCTACTTTAGGATGACAACGATTGCGGCGCACGCGAAAACGCAAGAATTCAACCGCTGTTTACATAAACTGTCTCGTTGGGGGCATGGTTGGGCGATCGGGCCGCAGGACGGCGCTGCGACACGCCGCGCTGCGGCGATGCGAACAGAAATGAACATCGGAACCCGTTCGATAGTCGCAGGACCTCTCATGGAGGGCGTGACGATGTTCGGTTGCGGAACACTTCGGCAAAAAAGAACACATTCGCGGTTTTCGGGTTGCGCCTCGCGCAGCGCCGAGCATAATGGCAAGTACAAGGACAACTGAACAGGTGGAAGCCCACAAAAGTGTATGGTCACAAAGGACTGTTACGTTGAACGGGCATTGGAAAGACTTACCGTTACAACGATGATGTTGTGTTGCGATTCCGCCGCTGTTGGACTTGTCGGAAGACCCGCTTCGGCGGGTCTTCTCGTTATGTGTCATTATGTGCGCGGGCAGTCGGGGTTATAGGCCAGATTGTGTGTCCGGTGGTGAGGTCATTCGGCCTATAGGGCCTATAGGAACTTTTGTGGTGTTTTAGACTGGTTTTCGTTGTCAGTCGGTGGTGTTGGGGTATCGCGTGGTGGTGTGGAATTCGTTCCAGTCGATGCCGGTGCCGTATCTCGCGGGGATGCCGTAGGTCTCCCATGCGCCCTGCGGGCTTGATTCCCACGCGTGCCTGTAGAGCTCCTCGATCCGCTGGTCGGTGATCGCGTTCCTGACGAGCCACGCGGCGGTCTCGGGATGTTCGGTCCTGCTGTGGCACCACCAGCAGATCGCCTTGATCCTGCGCAGGAGCCCGAGCCCGCGGTGCCTGCGCAGCATGTCGCGGATGCCCGCGTTCCACGACTCGATCAGGTTGTTCGTGGGCGGTATCGGCGTCGAACAGCCCTCGGGCGGCCTGAGGAACGTGAACAGGTGGCCCTCCTTGATGCGCCTGCGGATCATGCGCCGGGCCTTGACCAGCCGGGCGTGCTGGTCGGCGACGGTGCCGTCCCGGTACTCGCTCTTCTCCCCGAGAAACCCGGCGAAGTCGCGCTCCCACTGGTTGTAGGAGGCCATCCACGCGGCCGCGGAGTCCGCGTCGTGCACGCGGCTGAGCGCCACGGCGACCCTCCGGAGCCGTTTGCCGGCCTCGAGCCGGGGCCTGACGCCGGTCAGCTCGGTGATGTTCATGCACACGTGGAACAGGCACCGCTGCACCGCGGTGTCCGGCCACCGGTCGCGCAAGGCCTTGAGCAGGCCGCCACCCCCGTCGCACACGACCGCCAGCGGCGGCGCGATCCTGGACATCAGGCACGACCATGCGGCGCCGGTCTCGCGCCTGGCCACGTACCAGCCGATCACGTGCCCGCCGGCTATCGCGATCAGCACGACCGCCTGCCGGTGCAGGTGGATGCCGTCCAGATGCACCACGTCATGCACCTGGTCGGCCAGCGGGACCGGCGGCCACAGCCCCCACATCAGCTCGTTGCGACGTCTGAGCGTGCGTGCGGGCACGGGACGCTCCTCCTGCGTGTCCTTCGACAGCAGCCACGCCAGCGACGACCCGAGGTCCGCGGCCCGCCGGTCGTACGAGCGCGTGCGCGACGCCCCGCACGACCGGTCCTTGCACCGCCACCGGGTCCTTCCCGACGATGTGGAGCCGTTCTTCTTCATCGGACCATGGCACACGGGGCATAAGGGAGCGTTCATGCCATTCAGGCAACCACATTCGAACACCCCGCACCCATACGCGCGCAACGCGCCACGCCACCGAACGGACACGCAATCCGGCCGGCCGCGAAACCCCGACCCGACACATTCGACCAGCCGGAAACCCAAACAGGACAAGACCGCACGGACAATCACGGACACACAAACTGGCCTATAACCCGGCAGTCGGCCCATAAGCCATAACCCCATGGCCGTTCGGAGGCGTGTTGTCTTATGGGACGTCATATGGGGGTGCCGCGGTGGATGACACGCCGGCGGTGTGGATAACCCGGCATCGTTCGACCACATTGGCCCAGCGGGCTTGAGCGCGAGCCGGGGCAGGGCATTCAATCGTCGTATGAGCACCACATCAGGAACCACATCACCGCCGCGTAGCCGGCGGGACAAGACCACGGACGTCGCCGTGCAGGCGCGGCACCGGACGGTTTCCGCCATGGCGTTACCCTCTGTCGGCCGCGGCGGGGGCGTTCGTCCGCCGGCGCTGGCCACCGCCACGCTGCGCGCCAACCTGGTCGCGGTCACGGCCGTCAGCGGCGGACTCGGCGCCAGCACGGTGTCGGCCATGCTGGCCGCCGAATTGGATCGGCGCGATCGCCGGTGCACCCTGATCGATGCCGATTTCGACGGCGGCGGCCTCGATGTACTGCTCGGACTGGAAGGGGAATCCGGTCTCCGCTTCGAAACGGTGGAGGCCCCGCTCGGACGTATCGACGGCGGGGCGCTGGCCCATGAGCTGCCGCAGTGGGGGCGTATCGGTGTGCTGGCATGCAACCCATGGAGCGGCGATGCTCCGGGCTCATGGGAGGTGGAGGCGGTGTTGCACGCCCTGTGCGAGTCGAGCCAGGCGGTGGTGGTGGATGCCGGGCGTGGTCCTCTCGGCCAGAGGTTGCCCGGTGTGGCGGCCGGGGTTCAGGTTGTGGCGGTGGAGCTGTCGGTGTTGGGATTGGCCAGGGCCAAGGTCTGGCTGGAGCGCGTCCCCGGCACGCTCCGCAAGAGGACGCTGCTGGTTGGCATCCATCCCCATGGCGCGGGCGGCAAGGGCGTGGTGAGCGGCGCGGAGGCCGAGGACTATCTGGATGCGCCGCTCGAAGCATGGGTGCGGTATGACAGGCGCCTGCACGACGACATGCTCCAGGGGCTGGGGCTGCGCGCGCTCCGAGGCCGCAACCGTCGTGCCATCCGGCGACTGACGGACAGCGTGGAGTCGATGATGGTCCGAGGGGGTGGGGATGGATGACCGATTGATGCTGGGGCCGTTGGAGGATGTGGCGCATGATCCGTATATCACCGATGTGGCGGTGACCTGTGACGGGCGTGTGTGGGTTGATCGCGGCAACGGGATGGACGAGTTTCATCCGCATGCGGCGTTCCGCTCCCCGCAGACCGTGCGCGACTACGCCGTGCAGCTGTGCGCGCAGCTTGGCCGACGGCTGGACGATGCCTGTCCGATCGCCGATGCCTCGACCGCCGGCGGCATACGCGTGCATGCGGTGATCGCGCCGTTGGTGCCACAGGGCGCTGCGATCTCGATCCGTTTCCCCGAATGCGGCGTGCCCAGGTTGGAATCGTTGGCGGTCCGGGGCGCTATGCCGGAGGCGTGGCTGCCGTTGCTCAGAGGGCTGGTATCAAGGCGCGCGACCATCCTGATCACCGGAGGTACGGGCACCGGCAAAACCACATTGATGAAGGCACTGCTCGCCGAGTGCGGCGCGAGCGAACGCATTGTAACGGTGGAGGAGGTGCGTGAGCTCGGCATGCTGGGGCTGGCGAACCATGTGTCGCTGGTCTCGCGCGAAGCCAACGTGGAGGGTGCGGGCGCGGTGGGATTGCCGGAACTGGTGAAGGCCACGCTGCGTATGCGTCCGGACCGTGTGGTGCTGGGCGAATGCCGGGGCGAGGAGATCGCCGATCTGTTGCGTGCGCTGAACTCCGGGCATCATGGCGGTATGACGACCCTGCACGCCGATGGTGTGGCCCGTGTGCCGGCGCGGATGGAAGCCCTGGGACTATTGGCGGGATTGGCTCCCCAGGCGTTGGCGATGTTGACGGCCGGTGCCTTCGACGTGGTGCTGCACCTGGAACGGCGCAATGGCCGACGGTATATCGGCCAGATCGGTTGCCTGGTGTATGACCGCGGCAGCCTGTCCGGCGTGCCGATCGCCGCATGGGATGGCCGCCGCGCCGCGTATGCGCCGGAATGGGAGCCGTTCCGGCGTCGATGGATGGCGGCGGGGTCATGACGGGCTGGGCCGTGTGCGCGTCCGTTGCGGTTGCCGCCGCGGTGGCCGCCGCATGGCGCCCAAGCGCGGTATGCAGATTGCGGCGGCGGAGCTGCGGCGGTGGCGGCAACGCCGGTGCCGGTGCGCCGACGGGCGAAGGCATGGGGGAGTTCCTCGCCCAGGTCCGTGGCCGCCTGCGCGGCGGTGGGACGGTGCAGGAGGCATTGGGGAGTCATGGAAGGTATCCGTTCGCCACACGGTCCATTACCGTGGCCAGGATGGCTGCGGTGCTGCGGCGTACCCGGAATCGTGACGAGACCATGCGGCAGGTGGAGTCGATGGCGTTCGAGTTCACGGCCGCGTGTCGGCTGAGCGAGCGTTCGGGCTGCGAGATGGTGCGTTGCCTCGACGTGGTGGCCGACGACTATCGACGGCTGCGCATGATGGAGGACCTGCGCCGTAACGCCTTCGCCATGCCGTTGGCCACGGTCAGGTTGTTGTCGGCGTTGCCGTTCCTCACGGTGGCGATGGGCATGCTGCTGGGGGCCGACCCGGTGGGGTTCCTGCTCGGTTCGGCCGGCGGGATGGCGTGTCTGGGACTGGGAGGGGTCTGCTATCTGATTGGTCTGGTGTGGCTGCGCGCTTTGTTCGAAGATGAGGGGGATTCATGACGATGGGGTGGTGGATGTGGGGTGCGGCGGTCTCAATGGGCTGCATGGCGTGGATGCTGCTGGAGCGACGCCATGGCCGGTTGCCGGACGGCGGATCGTCGGAGGCGGTGTGGGAGGACCCCTCCGTGACTGCGGTGATGGGGATGCTGGCCGTGGTGATTCGGCAGGGGTCATCGATCCCCACGGCATTGGACGAGGTGGGGAGGGCGGTTGGCGGGGAGTTCGGCGGCGATCTGTGCGGAGTGGCGGATGGGCTGCGCCGCGGCGTGCCATGGCATGAGGCGTGGGTGGTGCCGTGCGGTCAGGAACGGCGGCATGGGGTGAGCTGCCGGCAGGTCAGGGATGCGTTGGAGGACGCGTGGCTGTACGGTGCTTCGCCGGAGGAGCGATTGACCGCCGCCATCGAACGCGTCGATGGGGCCGCACGGGCCGGCATCGAACGGCGCGCGGCGAAGCTGTCCGTCCGTTTGCTGATGCCGACCGGGCTGTGCTTCCTGCCCGCGTTCATCTGTGTCGGGGTGATCCCCTCGGTGGCGTCGTTCCTCTGACCCGCCACTGTGGTGCGGCTTCCGTGGAACGCGCCACGCGGTTCATCCTGATGATGGCGGATGTCGGAGCCGCCGGTTATTCCCATGGGCCGTGCCTGGTGATTGGCGCTACGGCGGCGAATGCGGTTCCTGGGTATGAGCCATCCGTCCACAATATCGGTGGACGACATGCCCGAGGTGTGGATAACCCGGTATCGTTCGACCACATTGCCCGGATGTCATGGCGCCGGAATCCGTTGTGGTCCATAGTGGTGTGCACCCGGTCATCCGATCGGGCGCACTACTACGTAAGGGGACATCATGAGCAAGCAGACGGATGCCATCGGCGCGGGGACCGGCATATCGGTGCCGTTGCGCGAACGCGTGGCGGGATGGCGTGAGCGGGCGGAACGCGGGATCTGCCTGTTGGACGCACGGATGAGAACGTTGACGGCGGAGCCGGAGGAGGGCGCGGCCACCGCCGAATACGCGGTGGTGTTGGTGGCGGCCACCGGATTCGCGGCGCTGCTGGTCGCGATTCTCAAATCCGGAACGGTGAAGAACCTGCTGACGGATATCGTCAAGCAGGCGTTGAACGTGGCATGAGCCAGCGGATGAATCGGCGGCGTGGTGCCTGGCGGATTCGCTTCGGAGTCGCTGGGCAACGTCGGCGCAACCATCGACTGTGGCGGGGCTGGCGTCTGGCGGCGGACGAGGGAGCGGTCACCGCGGAATTCGCGGTGGTGCTCCCCGCCGTCATCTTGGTCGCCGTGGTACTGATCGCGCTCGCCCGTACGGTGACGGTATCGATGAGCTGTCAGGATGCGGCGGCCGTTGCCGTTCGCGAGATCGTCGTCGCCGGTGACGAGTCGGACCCGGTCGGAGCCGCCCAGGCTGTGGCCGGAGCGGACTCGTCGGTGTCGGTGACGTATGGCAGCGAAGCGGTGAGCGTCACGGTGTCCTGCCCGGTCATCCCTGATCCGCTGGGTGTGCTGCCCACTGTGGTGACGGCTGAGGCCACCGGCGTCGCACAGTGACAGCGTTGCCGCTGCCGATCCGGTGGATGATGGAAAGGGGTGTTGATGGTGGACGAATCGAAATACATGGCCGTTGAACGAAAGTGGCGTCGTGGCCGCGGTTGGGGCGATTGCGACGAGGGGTCGGGCACGGTGGCCGGCGTCATGCTGATCCTGGTGGTCGCCCTGCTGATGGGGGCGCTTGCGGCGGGAGGCGCCGTGCTGATCGCCGGGGCGAAGGCGCGTGGCGTGGCCGACACGGCCGCGGTATCCGCGGCGCGGATGCTGTTGGAGGGCGGCGCCGACCCATGCGCGGCGGCGCGGACAATCGCCTCCGCACAGGATACGCAGCTGGAGTCCTGCATCATCGAGGATGAGGATGTGACGGTGACGATCCGATCGCCCACGGGCGTTCCCGTGGCGGCGTGGGTGGAACGGCGATCCCGTGCCGGTCCGCAACGGTGCGACATTCCGTGAAACACTGGCGTGGAACCACCGGTATCGGATAAGGTGACGGTATGGCAGAAACGATCGGAACGGTGGCATGCATCGGCAACCCCATCGCGGATAAGGGTCATGGCGAGGAAGCCTACGAGCGGGCGTTCGACCTGCTGGGTCGGGAGGGCGAACGGTACGGCTTCGCCGTCATGGATCTGACCGGCGGCAGCTTCGAGGAGTCGTTGGCGAACGCGCGGCAGCACGCGGAACTCTATGATGCCTTGGTGGTGGTGGGCGGCGACGGCATGATCGCGCTCGGCGCCAACGTCATCGGAGGCAGCGGCAAGCCGTTGGGCATCGTGGCGGTGGGGTCGGGCAACGACTTCGCCCGTGGACTGGAGCTGCCGGTGAACCGTATCGAGACGGCGGTCGAAGGCATTGTGGGCGCGATCGCATGCGGCACGTCCCTTGATGTGGACATGGGGCATGTGACCGGCATCGGCGAATCCGCGTCCATCGACCGCTACTATGCGGGCATGCTGTCCTGCGGGGTGGACGCCAGCATCAACGATCGGGCGAACCATTCGCATCTGCCGAACGGGTCGTTGCGGTACCTGGCCGCCGTGGCGGTGGAACTGACCCGGCTCAAGGCATACGGATACCATGTCCGTGCCGTGCTGGCCGACGGCCGTGTGGATGAGCGGGACATCGTCTCGCCGCTGCTGACCGTGGCCAACTCGCGGCATATCGGCGGAGGCATCGAGGTCTGCCCGTACGCGAGTTTCGATGACGGGCTGCTGGACCTGGTGTGGCTCGACCACATGCCCAAGCTCGGGGAACTCGCGCGGATCGTGCCGAACGTCTACAACGGCCGGCTGCTTGCCCACCCGCTGTTCGGATGGCGTCGCGTCCGTGAAGTGGAGATCTCCCGTATCGAGGGATACCCGGTGCCGCCCATGCTGATGGCGGACGGCGAATACGTGGGTGATCTGCCGGTGAAGGTGACGGCCATGGACCGGGCGCTGCGCGTGCTGGTGCCCCCGGCGGTCGCGGATCAGCAGCTGCGCCGGCTGGATGATCGGTCCTCGGTGGTCATCCGCCGCGACGGCCGTGATTCGCTGACCGGCGAATTCGTCTGCTGACGGCCGCCGTGTTCGGCGGCGAGCCTCCGCATGACAGCGCGTATGGATGAGGGTCTTCGCCGTGGCCCGTTCCCGTCGGTGGGGTAATGTGAACACACTACAGGAATCGACAACGGCGGCACGGGGATGTGAAAGGCAGGCGGCCATGGCACTCGCACTGTATCGGCGGTATCGTCCGGACACCTTCGACGGTGTGATCGGCCAGGACCAGGTCACGGTGCCGCTGATGCGCGCCCTCGACCAGGGCAAGCTCACCCACGCCTACCTGTTCTCCGGGCCGCGCGGCTGCGGCAAGACCAGCTCCGCCCGCATCCTGGCGCGTTGCGTGAACTGCGCGCAGGGCCCCACGTCGCATCCGTGCGGCGAATGCGAAAGCTGCAAGGACCTGGCCACCGGCGGCCCGGGGTCGATCGACGTGGTGGAGATCGACGCGGCCAGCCACAACGGTGTGGACGATGCCCGTGAACTGCGCGAACGCGCCGGCTTCGCCCCCGCGCGCGACCGGTACAAGATCTTCATCCTCGACGAGGCGCATATGGTCACGCCGCAGGGCTTCAACGCCTTGCTGAAGATCGTGGAGGAGCCGCCCGAGCATGTGATGTTCATCTTCGCCACCACCGAACCGGAGAAGGTCATCGGCACCATCCGGTCGCGCACCCATCATTATCCGTTCCGGCTGGTGCCGCAGGAGGTCATGGGGCCGTACCTGGAACGCATCTGCGAGCAGGAGGGCATCAGGCCCGAGCCTGGCGTGCTCAAGCTCGCCATGCGTGCGGGCGGCGGTTCCATGCGTGACACGCTGTCGGTGCTCGACCAGCTGATGGTCGGCGCCGTGGACGGTGCGATCCCCTATGATTCGGCCGTGGCGCTGCTGGGGTTCACGCCGGAGGAGCTGATCGGCGAAGCCGTCGACGCGGTGATCGCCAAGGACGGCGAGGCCCTGTACGGCGTGGTGCAGAAGGTGGTGATCGGCGGGTTCGATCCACGCCGGTTCGTGGAGGATCTGCTGGCTCGCGTCCGCGATCTGCTGGTGCTCACGTTGGGTGGTGAACGCGCCGAACACGTGCTGGGCGACGACGCCGCCTCGGATATGGATGGTCTGCATCGTCAGGCCGCCGCGCTGAGTCTGCCGGAGCTGACGGCGATGGCCGAGATGATCAACACGACGTTGGGGTCGATGTCCGGCGCCACCTCGCCGCGCATGCGGCTTGAGCTGCTGGCCGCGCGACTGCTGGCTGGCCGTGAGCAGGGATTCGCGCCGTCTGCACCCGCTGCCCCGCAATCATCTGGTCCCGTGGGAACCGCAGGTCAGGCGACGTCCCAGCCCACGCCCCGCGTCGGGTTCGTCGGTGCCGCGCGCAATCGCAAGCCGCAGCCGGCGAGTGTCCCGAGCGCATCCACGGCGTCCCCGCAGGAGGGTGCCGCCACGGCGGCGCAGCGTCCCGTCGCGGGCGCGTCGTCCGATGCCGTGGCCGGGCACCAGGGACCGGCCGGCACTTCGCAGCCGGCCGCGCAACCCGCTGCGGAACAACCGCGGCAACCCGACGCGCGCACGCCGGAGCAGAAGTGGGAGGCCGTGCTGGCGGCGCTGCCCGAGGAGATTCGCGAGTACGTGGATCACGGCAAGGTGCCGACCGTCTCCTACGCCGTGGACGCCTCCGGCAAGGGGCGGCTGTCGATGACCTTCGACAGCGCGCTGAGCCAGCACGCGTTCTCGCTGGCTGTGGCCACCGATGCGGAGCACGGCGGCAAGAAGGCCGCCAATGTGGTGTTGGATGAAGTGCGCCGCACCTTCGGCGCGCATACGATGATCGCGCCCACGGGCGTGGCCGCGAACGGCGAACACGTGGTGCCCATCAAGCGTCTGAGCCCCGAACAGGTCAAGCAGGTGAAGACGCAGATCCTCATGGCCAAGGCCGAGGCTGCAGCGGCCAGCACGGCGGCCATGACCGCCGGTCGCGCCGCGGCCGAACCGGGGAGCCACGCGGCTCACGATGGCGAGGAGCCCTCCGAATCCGACGAACCCGGGCATCGAGGAGCCCCGTCGCACCCGGGCGCATCGTCGCCCGTCTCCAATGCGGAGGCGCCGGACGATGATGACCCCTGGGCACACCCCATGCCCGCCCAACGGGTCGAATCACCGGCTTCGCAACGTGCGAACGCCGAGCAGAGGCCGACTGCGGGTGCGCCCATGGCGTCACCGGCATTCGGCGCGGAGGACGACGACCCTTGGATGACGCCGATCACACCGGTGCCACCGATGTCGTCCCAGCACAAGCATGTCGCGGTTCCCGACCTGATCGATGACGACGATCCCTGGGCGCATCCGCTGCCGGCGCCGCAGGCGCCGGAGGCCGTGCTGGACGGGGGCGTATCGCAGACGTCACCGGCCCCACGGCAGGCGTCGCAGCCGGCCGCGGCGTCGCAGCCGGCTGCGGGCCATGAGCGGCATTTCCTTGCGGGCGCGGCCTCGGATGCCACCGCGGACGATCCGTGGTCGGCTGTTCCGGCCGCAGGCGGATTCGATGCGCACGCGGCCGAGACCGCCGGACCCGGCGAACCATCCGGACCCCAGGTCGATCCGGACGAGGACGAATACTCGCTGAGCGACGAATCGCTGGGCACGGCCGCCGCGCTGAGCGTCGAGGAGCTCTCGAAGATCTTCGAGGTCAAGAAGGTCGAGGAATTCGCCGCGGACGACCCGAAGAACCCGAAGAACGCCCAGCCGTCCAAGCACGGGTCGAACTGAATCGACGCGGTGGTCCCCACGGACGGGAACGGAGAGGAGTGCGACGATGGCACTGGTGTATGACGGCGCGATCCAGCGCCTGATCGACGCGTTCGCCAAACTGCCCGGCATCGGGCCGAAGGGCGCGCAGCGCATCGCCTTCTATCTGCTGTCGGCCTCCGACGAGGAATCGCAGAACCTGATCGACGCGATCGACGAGGTCAAGACCAAGGTGCGGTTCTGCGAGGTGTGCGGCAACGTCTGCGAATCGAGCCCCTGCCCGATCTGCGCGGATCCGCGGCGCGACCGCGGCGTGATCTGCGTGGTCGAGGAGGTCAAGGACGTCATGAGCATCGAGCGCACGCACACGTTCCACGGCCTGTACCACGTGCTGGGCGGCGCGATCAACCCGATGGCCGGCGTGGGGCCGGAATCGTTGAACATCCCCAAACTGCTGGAACGGCTGAAGGAAGACGGCGGCGTGCACGAGGTCATCCTGGCGCTCAACCCGAATATCGAGGGCGACGCCACCACACGGTTCCTGTCCGCGCTGTTGCGTCCGTCCGGCATCACCGTCACGCGATTGGCCAGCGGCCTGCCGGTCGGCGGCGATCTGGAATACGCCGATGAGATCACGCTGGGCCGTGCGCTGGAGGGCCGCCGGGAGGCATGAGCCCGCACCGCGGCCGCCGTGTGTTGTCTGACGACCGTCATCCATGGATTGCCGGGCATCCCGGTACTGCCCGGTATACGGGCGCTCGCGGCCCGCATCGTGGTCTTGGTGCGGTCCGCGCCGTCGCGACGTCCATATAATCGTGGCGCTTGCGTAGAATCGTGGGCGGTATTGGAAGAAGAGGATTGGACCAACTGTGGCTCTTATCGTGCAGAAGTACGGCGGCTCCTCGGTGGCCGACACGGATTCGATCAAGCGCGTCGCGCGGCGCATCATCGAAACGAAGAACGCCGGTCATGACGTGGCCGTGGTGGTCTCCGCCATGGGCGACACCACCGACGATCTGATCGACCAGGCGCTCAGCATCGACTCCAACCCGCCGTCGCGCGAGATGGACATGCTGATGACCGCGGGCGAGCGCATCTCGATGAGCCTGCTGGCCATGGCCATCCATGCGGCCGGCTCCCACGCCTATTCGTTCACCGGGTCGCAGGCCGGATTCATGACCGACGCCCAGTTCGGCGCCGCCCACATCAAGGCCGTCAAACCCGACCGCGTGCAGCGCGCCCTGGACAAGGGCAGCGTGGCGATTGTGGCCGGCTTCCAGGGCGTCAACGAGGGCGGCGACGCCACCACGCTCGGTCGCGGCGGCTCCGACACCTCCGCCGTGGCGTTGGCCGTGGCTCTGGGCGCCGACATCTGCGAGATCTACACCGATGTGGACGGCATCTTCACCGCCGATCCGCGCATCGTGCCGACGGCCCGCCGCATCCCCGTCATCGACTACGACTCGATCACCGAGATGGCGTCCTGCGGGTCCAAGGTGCTGGCCCTGCGCTGCGTGGAATACGCGCAGCGGTTCATGATGCCGCTGCATGTGCGCAGCTCCTTCTCCCACCGGCCCGGCACATTGGTGGTGCCGGACGGCGTGGACCCCCGCACGCTTCCCAACATCGACTGACAACAACCCACCATCGGATAAGGCGGACCAATGAACGAGAATGACAACAAGTCCATGGGCGATCTGTTCCCCGACCTGGGCCCGGAGGCCCCGGTCATCTCCGGCGTGGCGCACGACCGCACCGAGTCGCTGGCCACGCTGCGCGGCGTGCCGAACGAGCCGGGCATGGCGGCCAAGGTGTTCACCCAGCTGGCGGAGGCCGGCGTGAACGTGGACATGATCGTGCAGGCCGGTGCCTCCACCGGCACCGCCGACATCTCCTTCACCGTGCCGGAGACCACGGTGCGCAGCGTGCAGGAGGTGCTGGAGGTCAAGCAGGACGAACTGGGCTATCAGGCGTTCGAGATCAATAACAACGTCGGCAAGGTGGCTGTGGTCGGCGTGGGCATGAAGACACATTCGGGCGTGGCGGCCAAGTTCTTCAACGCGCTGAGCGACCATGGCATCAACGTGCTGATGATCTCCACCTCCGAGATCCGCATCGCCGCCCTGGTGCCGCTGCCGGAGCTCGACGACGCGGTGCGCGCCCTGCACACCGCCTATGGGCTGGACGCCGATCAGGTGGAGGCCGTGGTCTACGGCGGCACCGGTCGCTGAACCGGTCGGTTTTCCCGAAACAGAACGGCGGGAGGCAGTCATTGCCTCCCGCCTCAGCATACCGACCTACTTGGCGGAGATATAGCCCAGCGCCTTGAGCATCTCAGCGCTCTCCAATGCGCCGCCCGCCGCGCCACGCAACGTGTTATGGGCCAGACCCACGAACTTGAAGTCGAACAGCGTATCTTCGCGCAGACGACCGATGGACACGCCCATGCCGCCCTCATAGTCCACGTCAAGGCGGACCTGCGGACGGTCGTCCTCGGTCAGATACTGGATGAACTGCTTGGGCGCATGCGGCAGCCCCAGACGCGACGCCTCGGACGTGTAGTTGACCAGACGGTCGATCAGCTCGTCCTTGGACGGCTTCTTGCCGAAGTTGATGAACACCGTGGCGGTGTGGCCGTTGAGCACGGGCACACGGATGCACTGCGAGGTGATGCGCAGCGGCCCGTCGAACGGCACGATCTGCCCCTTGGACTCATCCACATGGCCGAAAACCCGCAGCGGCTCGCGCTCGCTTTTCTCCTCCTCGCCGGAGATGAACGGGATGATGTTGCCCTCCATCTCGGGCCAATCGGCAAAGGTCTTGCCCGCGCCGGAGATGGCCTGATACGTGCTCACCACCACTTCGCGCGGCTCGAACTCGCGCCAGGCCGCCAACGCCGGCGTATACGCCTGGATGGAGCAGTTGGGCTTGACGGCGATGAACCCGCGCGTGGTGCCCAGACGGGCCTTCTGGTACTTGATGACCTCGTAATGCTCCGGATTGATCTCCGGCACCACCATCGGCACATCCGGGGTCCAGCGGTGCGCGGAATTGTTGGAGACCACCGGGGTTTCGGTCTTGGCGTACCGCTCCTCCAGCGCGCGGATCTCGTCCTTCGGCATGTTCACGGCGGAGAATACGAAATCCACGTCGGCGGCCACCGATTCCACATCCTCGGCGTCCCGCACGATCATGTCCTTGACGGCCGCCGGCATCGGCGTCTCCATCTTCCACCGGCCACCCACGGCCTGCTCGTAGGTCTTGCCTGCGGAATGGGCGGATGCGGCGAGCGTGGTCACCTCGAACCACGGATGATTGTCAAGCAGCGTCACAAAACGCTGGCCGACCATACCGGTCGCGCCGATGATGCCGACCTTGAGTTTTTCGGACATATCTCACCTCTGGGATCGTGGGGATGACGTGCCCTCATTGTAGGAGACGGCGGGAACTTCGTTTTCGCCCTTTTCCACATGCTGGCCGTGGGAGCGGGCATGTGGGATACTGGAGGCATGTCGAAGGCATCGGAAGAGGCGTCGAGGCAGCTCGACCGTATTGTGGCGTTGGGATATGCGGACGTGGCCGACATGAGCGAGGACGCGTTCCGCGCGCTCGCGCAGCCGCTGATCGCCGCGCTGGAACACAGCGATCTGGGTAGCGACATCCTTCTGATCCCCACACGCGAGCTGGTCTCCCCGGAATCGCTGATCGCCCGGACCAGCATCAACCGCATGGCCGGATTCACCACCATGCCCCCGCGCGACATCGCCAGCTTCCTGCCGCAAGACGGGTTCACCCCACCCGAGGGGCCGTTCTACCTGGTGGTCGAACCACACACCGGCACCTGCTACATCAACCGCGAACCCGACGTGGCGCGCAAACTCATCGACTCCGACGAGCGACTACCGCTCACCCTGGAGGAGGGGCTCGCCATCGCCACCCAACATCCGGAATGGCTGTTGGAGAAGAATGGCTTCAACCTGCTGGGGTCGCGCAGCGCCGACGGCCGCGTGCCCAGCATCTGGATGAGCCAGAACGCCCCGCGTCTGGGCGCGGTCTGGCCCAACTCCCGTCACACCTGGCTGGGCAACGCGTACTGCATGGCCCGCCGAGGCGTGAGCCTCTTCCCGTGATCAGCGTTTGAACAGGCGGGTAATCATCGCAGCGACGCCGACCAACGCGGCGGCGCCAAGCCCCGCCAGCGTGGCCAGCACCGACGGACGGCGTAGCTCGTTGCGCAGGCCGATGGCGTCGGTTATGCAGTGATCCTCAACGAACACGCGCAACTCGTTGTGGGAATACCTGCCGATCAGATCGCCCCAGGTCAGCATCCGCGTCTCATAGGCGGCCGGATCGGATTCATGGAACTCGAATAGTCGCACCCCGCGCAGCCGCGACTTCGGGCCATAGCATTCGAATCCGCAGGTCGGCGCATACCCCAGGTCCATGCCGTGCACATGTCCGACGAAGGCGTTCTTGTGGTCGTGCCCGCAGAACAGCGCGAAATAGCCGCCCGCCTGGCGCATCGCCTCAACCTGCCCGACATTCTCGTCCGCGCAGCCGATCGCCTCGCCGAGTCTGGATCCGGGACGGCAGACCGCATCGTTGAGCACGTAGCAGTGGCCGGCGTGCGTGCGTGCGCCCTCCACGGCGTTCGGGGTCCACGCCGGCACCTCGGTCAGGCAATCGTAGAACTCCTGCGGGGGAATGTGCTGGAACGCGATCGCCGGCACCGGCTGGCCGTCGCCGTTGCGCGCGCCGAGTTCGTGCTGCACGCCGCCCAGCCAGGCGATCGCTTCGGGGGAGGGGGTGCCGTAGCCGTCGGAATCGGCGAGGTCCAGTCCTCGCGAGTTGGCGATATACGCCGGATACTCGGCGTCGTTCTCCTCGGGCTTGCCGGCGTAATCGCCGGAGTTGACCATCATCACCGCCATCGCGATGCGCCCCGAGCCGTCCGCAGATTCGATCGGCAGCGCGAACGTGCCCGGCTCGAATCCCAACGATTCGGCCGGGGACGGTGTGCCCGGCTTGTCCGGGGTTTGGCTTGCCATTCCATCTCGGCTCAGGCCATCCGCCGTGTCCACTGCATCCGCCGTTGGTCGCGCCGAGGGTGCAACCGGGTTCATGCAGCCGGGGAGTTCGCGATACATATCATCCTGTTCATCGGGCAGGATGCCGCATTGGAAGTCGTGGTTGCCGTAGGTCACGGCAAAGGGAACCCCCGCATCCACAACCGGCTGCAGAAACGCCTGGATGGTTCGGCGGACCTTGCCGGCCGATTCGGCCATGAGCTCGTCGATGCTCGGCGGCTCATCGCCGGTGAGCACCGCCGGCGCGGTATGGCCGCGGTCCTCCAGACGGTCGGCCATCCGTTCGGCTAGTTCGGCCGCCTCGGGGTACCTGCGCTTGACGCCGTAGATGCGGGCCTCGATTTCGGTGATGAGCCGCACCCGTGCACCCGGCTTCTCGCCGCGTCGGCGCAGGAACGTGTCGATGTATGCCGGATCGTAGCCGCGGATCTGATCGCCGGTGAGCACCACCAGATCCGGTTTGGTCTCACGGATTGCGGCCTCGATAAGACGGATGGTGTCCCGGTTGACCTCGGGCTTGTCCTGGATGTCGGCCATCTGCAGCACGCGGAACGTGCCGTCCTCGTTGAATCGCAGCGTCATGGTTCCACTGTAGCGGCGTGGCCGCGCGTATGCGTGTGTCGCGGTCCACTGCATAGGGTGCGGTCAGGATTCACCATAGAACGATTCCTTGTGGGAGTTGTTGACAATAATCGGCGTGTCCAACTTGTCCGGAATGCCATCGAAATACCATGCTGTGCTCCAGCTGAGCACGTCCTCGTCGATGCGCGACGAATCATATCCTTGCGGGTACACGGTGAACGTCGTGCACGGTGCGATGCCGTAGGGTTCGGAGATGGTGACCAGCGTGCCGTCCTCGATGCGACTGTCACCAATGTTGCCTTCGATGTTCAGTTTGTCGGCATCGCATTGCAGCGTGTAGGTTCCGTCGTCGTTGGCCTTCGCTTTGGAGAACACGCCTTGGAATGTGGACTCGGTGCGGATGCCGTTGGGATGCTCGTCGGAGACATCGCCGAGGTCGGTGTCGCTGTAGTAGCCGGAGAAGGTGCCGTCACGGTTGACCTGCAATGTCGTGGTCCACCCGCCGGATCCGGACGCGAATCCGTAGCTGCCGGCGATGTCGTTGAAGATAGCGCCGCTGGCTGCCGTATTGTCTTTGTTGCCAGACTTGCCGTTGTTGTCCGTGCTGTCGTCGCTTTCGACGTTAAGGTCGGGCAGTGTGTTCCAATCCGGCTTCGACTGCTCCACCAGATAGTAGACGGTGTCGTTGCTGACGGCCGGTTTCATCGGGACCAGCGGGTTGACGCCATGATCATTTCCGGGAACGAACGGATCGCCATGGGGTGCGGTGTCGGTCGATACTGAGGTCTGCTCGTACTGGCTGGGGTCGCGTAACAGGATGAACGGTCGGTCGGTGTCCACCGCATCCTGCTGTCGGGCGACCGCCAGTGCCTCGGCGTCAAAGTAGCCGCTTGCCTCCAACTCGTTGATATCGGAGCCGACGGGGAAATACACGAGGAAATCCTGCATATCGTAGGTCAGTCCAGTGTTTTCGGTCGGGTACCAATCGCCGGCTGGGTCATAGGTTCGCAGAATCCCGTTGTCGCAGTATTCGCCGGGACCGTAACTGATCGGCTGCGTGCCGCAGCGCATGATGCCCATGCCCGCATAGACCTCGAACATGCCCCAGTCTTTGAGCAGCAGATGGTTGCGCATTGGCAGATTGTTCGCATCGAACAGATGGTTGGCATCCGGTTCGACCACCATGCCGGAGATGTCCTGGCTGAAGTTGTACAGCGTCATCGGCTCGTCGTGCCCGGCGATGCGGATGGCGGTGTCTTCACCGGCGGAATACCGGGACGAAGTCGCCTCAAGCGTGACGCAATCCTCGTCGCCGCCATCCGCTGACGCCTTGCAGTACCGGCCGGCGAGCACACTCAGATCGCCGGTGGCGGTTCGGAATCCGTGGTCGCTGGCGGTGAGCATATCCCGGTCGGCTGAGGCGTCCACGCCGTAATACAAGGTGATCGCCTGGCCGGGGTCGAGCGCGCTGCCGGGCCCGGGTGCGCTGCCGGAGATTTTGCCGATGTATGTGCGCGACGAGAACCGGGGTTCAAGCGTGACCTGATACCCCTGAGACGTGAGCTGGTCGCTGGCCTGTTGCGCGTCCTCGCCGACGATATCGAAGGGGACGCCGTTGCCTTCCGCAGCCACGCCGACGGTGATGCCCTGCGCCATCTGGTCGTCGGGCACGGCCTGACCGTCGGCCGGATCGGTTGCCACAACCTGTCCGGCGGGATACCGGGTGGTATCGGACACTACAACCTGCTTGTACTGCACCGGTACATGCATCGACTCCAGGGCGTCGATGACGTCGGCGACCTGTTGGCCAACGGTGCCTTCCGGAACCCCGGGGCCGGCTGATACCCGTACGCCCACCGTGGCGCCGGAATGCAACCGTTGCCCGGCATGGTGATCGGCGTATCCGAGGAACAGTCCGCGCGTCTTGGCTGAGAATTCGCGAATCAGTTCGGGGCGGAGCCCTCTGCCGGCGAGCACCCGTTTGACCTGTTCTCCGGTGAGCCTGTCCTGATACGTGGATTCACCGCCGACGCTGGCTTCCGCGGCGATGGTGGCCGTGTCGGGCAGCGATCTGCCGCCCCACATCTCGGCCCGGTACGTCAGGAATGCGACGCAGAGCGCAATCGCGGTCAGTGCGGCGACGAGGGCGATGATCCATGGCAGCCACCTGTGTCGCGCGGGTGCTGCGGCGGTTGCGACGGGCCGGACCGCCGCAGCGTCGTACGGAATCGGAGTCGAGACGGACGGCGGTATCGTATTGTCCTGCTTCGCGGCTGTCCGCGTACCCGATTCCGGCATATCAGTCGCCTCCGTCGGCGGAGTGATCGGCGCGCCGCATTGCGTGCAGAACTGGTCGTCATTATCGTGACGTGCGCCACACTGCGTACAGAACATGATGTCCCCAATCTCGTGTTCCAAGTTCGCGGCCACGCTGCAATCGGAACGACGATCCGCCGTGCCGTCTCCATGATGGCCTCATCTCCACTCTAACGGCAGGTATTCTCCGCGTTCGTGGTACGAAACGCACGGGTTCGGCGACGGGTTGAGGCGCTAGTATGAGGCATAAGCGTGCATGCACGTGGCCAACCCATGCAACGGTCCGCCATGTCGGCGGCGCTACCAAGCAAAGGAGGAGAGATGGGTCAGGATCAATCATCGGTATTCGATCTTGCGGCGTTGGCCGCCGCATCCAACGGAGGGAACAACGACCCGCTGCTGCCTCCGGCGCGTTTCATCGGCGAACCCCAGAAGCCGAGCAAGATGCCGTACAACAAGTACGTGGCGTATGACAAGCAGGTGCCGTTCGACTATCCGGAGCGCACGTGGCCGGGTAAGCGTCTGCAGCGCGCGCCGCGCTGGTGCTCGGTGGATCTGCGCGACGGCAATCAGGCGCTGGTCAACCCGATGGATTCGGAGCGTAAGCTGCGCTTCTGGAACATGCTGATCTCGATGGGCTTCAAGGAGATCGAGGTGGGCTTCCCCTCGGCCTCCGAAACCGATTACGACTTCATCCGACTGCTCATCGAGCGTGAGCTCATCCCCGACGACGTGACGATCGTGGTGCTCACCCAGGCGCGCGAGCACCTGATCCGCAAGACCTACGAATGCCTGCGCGGCGCCAAGCGCGCGGTGGTGCACTTCTACAACTCGGTGTCCGTGCTGCAGCGCGAGGTGGTGTTCCGCAAGGACAAGGAAGGCATCAAGAAGCTCGCTACCGACGCGGCCGAGCTGTGCAAGGAGCTGGAGGGCGAGGCCGGCGAGACCGAGCTGTACTACGAGTACAGCCCCGAATCGTTCACCGGCACCGAACCGGAGTACGCGGTTGAGGTGTGCAATGCGGTGATCGACGTGATCAAGCCGACGCCCGAGCACAAGATGATCATCAACCTGCCGGCCACGGTGGAGATGACCACGCCGAACGTGTTCGCCGATGAGGTCGAGTACGTCTCGAACCATCTGCAGGACCGCGATTCGGTGGTGCTTTCGCTGCACCCGCACAACGATGAGGGCATGGCCGTGGCGGCCGCCGAGCTGGGCATCCTGGCAGGCGCGGACCGCATCGAGGGCTGCCTGCTCGGCAACGGCGAGCGCACCGGCAACGTGGATCTGGTCACGCTGGGTCTGAACATGCTGACCCAGGGCATCGACCCGCAGATCGACTATTCGAACGTGCCTGAGATTCGCAAGACGGTCGAGTACTGCAACCAGATCAAGATCTCCGAGCGTCACCCGTACGCGGGCAGCTTCGTGTTCACCGCGTTCTCCGGTTCGCACCAGGATGCGATCAAGAAGGGTCTGGAGGCCCGCCAGATGGCGGCCGACATGGCCGGCGCCAACCTGGAGAACTTCGTGTGGCTCGTGCCGTACCTGCCGATCGACCCGAAGGACGTCGGCGGCAGTTACGAGGCGATCATCCGCGTGAACTCCCAGTCCGGCAAGGGCGGCATGGCCTACCTGCTCAAGACGAACCACAACCTCGACCTGCCCAAGCGTCTGCAGGTGGAGTTCGACAAGATCGTGCAGAAGTATGCGGACGAGACCAAGAAGGAAGTCAAGGACGCGGACATCTGGCGTCTGTTCAAGGACGAGTACCTGCCGGTCGAGGAGACGGGTGCCACGGCCGCCGGTGCGATCGTTGGCGACAGCCATGACGAGACGCTTGAACAGTGGGGCCGCCTGAAGCTGCTCAAGGTGCAGGTCTCCTCCGGTGAGGATGGCTCCGACACCGTGCTCAAGGCCAGGCTGCTCGACCGCGGCGTGAACGTGGGCGTGGATGAGCCGGTCGAGCGCGAGCTGATGGGCGTGGGCAACGGCCCGATCGCCGCGTTCATCAACGCGATCGCCGCCATCGACATCAACGTGTCGGTGATGGACTACGTGGAGCATACGATGACCGCCAGCACCGACGCCATGGCCGCCTCCTATGTGGAGTGCGAGATCGGCGATGAGGCGGACACCACGGTGATTTGGGGCGTCGGCATCGATTCCTCGATTATCACCAGCTCGCTGAAGGCCATCATCTCCGCCATCAACCGTTCGATGCGCTGAGCATACGGGCCGTCGTCAACGACGGCGTACCGAGGCTTCTGAAGGGTCCTGCAGCTTCAACGGCTGCGGGACCCTTCGTTATGTCCCTGTCTGAAAACCGGGGAACGGTAACAGGCGCGATCGTGATGATCCGCCAATGCCGGCTTCGCACATACTTACCACTTACTTACCACATCTGGTAAGTAAGTGGTAAGTCAAGTGGTAAGTCAAGTGGTAAGTTGCCACGTGCAACGGGCTATCGCTTGAGTCGGTAGCGTTGTTTGGGGCTTCGCGCGATGTGTGTCGGCTCGATGACGTCGGCCTTGATAAGGCGATTGAGATGATTGACAATGGCCGACCGTGAGAGTCCTGAAAGCTCCACGAGCTCGCGGGTGCTTGCCGAACTTTGCTCGTGCAGCAATGCGATGATGGCCGTTTCGACATCGTCCGAGGCGATGACTCGGCGTTCGCTTTCGCTGACGCGACGTTTGGCGAACGTCAACGAGAAATACGTCAGCGTATTCGACGGTTCGGGCGGCGGCATGAGGGCTTCCTGCAGCTCCTCTTCGATTACCTGATAGCCTGTCCCACGGTTCTCCACCACGTACCCGCCCCCGGGGTACGGGGTGGTCTCCAATATGTTGGAAAGGAACTGGTTGCGCGAGGCGGAAATGCCGGCATGCCCCAGAGTCTCTATGGTCACATTGCCGAACAGTCCTCCCGGATTGAGGATTTCCAGACGGTCGAGATACATATTCACCTGCACCTGCGAACCGCGTGCATCGGGGGAGTAGTCGCGGTGCATAAGAGCGTTGGCTATGGCCTCTCTGACCGCTTTATCCGGATAATCGGGCACATCCTTGCGGAATGCTCCGTCGATGATGGCACCGGTGCGCATGTTCTTGACCACTGCATTCACGGCATCGTCAATCATGAGGGGAATGGGGCCCACCAAGGTCTGTGCGTCGAGGAATCGTCTGCCGTCGGACGTGGTTTCCGCCTTGGTGGTGCCGGGGAACACGGTGAAGGTCACGTTCAGGCGTGGGAAGAATTGTTGGGGGAATATGCCCAGCGACATCAGTCCGCCGAGAGTAGGGCGGAGCATGTCGCCGTCGCGGTGCACAACGTGCATGCTGGTAAGGATGGTTTCATCGTCCCTCGACGCGAACACCCGTGGGTGCAATGCGCGTTGCCGCGCGATGAACGCGGATACCAGATCTCTGTCGAGGTCGTCGAGCGTGGCGCCTGTAACGATTTCGTCGTCATAGGTCGGCTGGGTGTGTTCCTCGATAAGGCGGTCGATTTCATACTGGGTGAGTTTGCGGTCGCCGTCTCCCGTGCGGATGTATGAGCCTTGATACCGCCCGCGTGTGGTCACGTAGCAGGGTTTGTCTTTCTTGGACATGGCCGGTATCTCGGCAACCAGGAGATTGATGCCCTCGAAGGGCAGGATTTCGGTGATGGGCCGAACCGGAGGCGTCATCTTGGCGCAGGCCGCAGCCAGCGATTCCTGCATGGCGGTGGCGTTGAAGTTGCTGACCGGCGTAAAGCCGTTCTTCTCCGACAAGCCCAGAATCAGTGTACCGCCGGTGCCGTTGGAGAATGCGGACAAGGTCTCGACGACGGACTCCGGAAGTTTGGACGACGCTTCCTTGACTTCACACGTTTGGGTGTCGTTGCCGATCTGTCTCATATGTGCGATGAGTTGTTCAAGATCCTCGGTGCCCATGTTGTCTGCTCCGTGTTCGTTGCCTCTTGGTGTTTCAACTTACCACTTAACTTACCACTTACTTACCAGATGTGGTAAGTAAGTGGTAAGTTAAGTGGTAAGCTTGCCGGAATCGTCGGATGCAATGATGCATCGAGAGTCCTCGTATGTTCCGGTTTCTCGACTGTGCGTTGCGAACTCGGGTGCACTGGGGGTGGTGTTGTTGCCTGTCGGCCGAGTTTGTCGTGTGTTTTGCGTTCTGCTCGCCATGCCTGAAAACCGGAACGACGACGGGCATAATCGGGAACAAATGCGGGGGATAATGGTGGGCATGGGCAACGTCAGTGTGGTCATCACCAGCTACAACCAGAACGAGATGATTCGCGAGGCCGTCGATTCGGTCCGGCGGCAGAAGCTGCGTCCGGACGCGATCATCGTGGTGGACGACGGGTCGACGGATCCGGCATCCGTACAAGTGCTGGACGAACTGGAACAAGCGGAAGACATCACCGTCATCCGGCAGGGGAACGCCGGACCGTCCGCCGCGCGCAACGTCGGCATCCGAGCGGCGCGGACCGACTGCGTGACCGTGCTGGACGGCGACGACCGGCTGCTGCCGACGTTCCTGGAGACGACGGTCGGTCTGTTGGACGGCGATGCGTCCGTCGTCGCCGCGTCCGGCTGGCTGCGGACCTTCGGTGTGCTGGATGCGGTCGTCAAACCGACCGGCGGCACGATCGCCGACTTCCTGTCGCGCAACGCCTGCCCGGCGACGTTCACGTTCCGGCGAACCGTCTGGGAAGCATGCGGCGGCTACGACGAGTCGATGCGCTCCGGATTCGAGGACTGGGACTTCTGTCTGTCGCTGCTCGCAGCCGCGGCAACGGCGGCGGACACAACCGCGACCGGGCAGGAGCCTCGCATCGCCATCGCCCCCGAGCCATTGATCGAATACCGCACCGCGCCGGCAAGTCCAAACATCACCAGCATGGACAAACGCCTGGAAACGATGCGGTACCTCATCAACAGACATCATGCCGCATACGCCGCTCATCTCACGGATGCGCTCCTGGGCATCGAGGCCACATCGATTAGCAGGCTCAACCTGTGGGAGCGCACGGTCCGCGAACACCCCGCGTTGCTGGAGAGCCAGCCGGATTCTCGCGCCTTCATGGCCTCTCCCACATACGGCGACGGCGGCATGGCCGCCGCCGTCCGCTTGCGCTCGTGATAGAACGATGCGGATGCCTTTGACGAGAAGAAGGCATCCGCATCAGGCGTTGAAGGGCGTCGTCACGTCAGACGTGCGCCCCAGATGGTCCGGTTGCCGCCGATCGCGGAGAACGTCAGCATCGTGCGGCCGTCGGTCTCGCGGGGGAGTTCCGCGAACACGCCGGTGTAGGTCACGCCGTCGAGCGTGATCGCCATGTCCGTGTCGCAGCAGCGCACGCCGGCGGGACCGCAGTCGCCCAGCATCCGCCAGGTGCCGCGCACGGCCGGGCCGTCGGTCGACCGTGGCAGGTTCGCCTCCGGGGTATCGAAGAACGAGACCGCACCGCCGCTGGTCACCCGGCCGTCCGGCTGCAGCGTGATTGTCTCCGGCCGGTTGATGCCGACGAACTCGCCGTCGGCATCGCGCTCGCCGTTGTAGAACGTGTGCGGGTCGTGCCGGACCAGATCGTAGTCGCCGGACAGCCATGACGGATGCGCGGCCTTCGCCGTCCAAGGGCCGGGCGCGTCGTCCGACGAGCAGGTGTCGGGGCGACCGGTTGGATGCGTCGGCGGCGTGGCCACCTGTCCTTGGTACTCGTACGGCGCGGCGACCAGCCAGCCGTCCTCGGTCGGTAGCAGCTCGCGGATGTGCGTCTCGTAATCCTCGCCCTCGCGTTCGATGAACCGCGTGTGGTAGGTCAGGAACAGCCGTCCGTCGCTACGGCGGTGCAGCACCGAGTTGTGCCCCTGCGAGACCTCGACCGACCCGATCCGGTCGGGGCCGCCGCTCCACAGCACCGACGACGTCAGCCGCACGCCGGTGTCCTTCGTCAGGTTGTCGGGGATCTCGCCGGCGCAGATCGCCGGATTGCCGTTCTGGTCCACGTACGGGCCGGTCAGATGCTTCGAGCGGAAGATGCGGATCTGGTAGCCGCCGGTCGTGCCCAGCCAGCCGTAGGAGAGGAACAGGTACCACCAGCCGTTCTTGCGCACGAAGTACGAGCCTTCGCCGGAATTCCAGTAGCCGCCGGCCGCCTTCACGCCGTAATACGGGTCGCAGGCGTCCTTGACGAATGGGTACGCGGCGGTGTAGTCGCGCAGGCCGGTGGCCGGGTCCAGCCTGAACATCCAGATGCCGCCGAACCAGGAGCCGACGCTCATCCACATCTCGCCGTGCTCGCACAGGATCGGCGCGGCGTCGATGGCGTTGATGCGCGTGTCCTTGAGCGAGAGGTACCGGTCGGGCAGATCGTGCGCCGCCTGTTCGCCGAGCACGCGCGGCACGTCGGTGCGGTCCACGTTCGACGCGTCGAACCCCGAGTAGACCACCGGGCCCACGTAGGTCCAGTCGCCGTCGAGTCGGTCCGCGGTCAGCAGCACGATCACCGAACGGAACTCGTGGCCGTTGACGGACAAGTACATGCACCATTTGCCCATCACGGGGTTCCAGATCACATCCGGCGCCCAGGTGTTGCCGTTGAGGTCCGGGTTCTCCGGCTGCTTGGGCCACGCCTCCCAGATGTTGCCGAGCACGGATTCGGGGTTGCGGCTCAGGTTGTTCTCGAACCGTTCCCAGTGCACCAGGTCGGTGCTGCGGGCGCAACGGCGGTGGGTGCCGAAGATGTAGTACGTGCCGTGGTCCTCCACAATCGCCGGATCATGGATGGCCACGCGGCCGGGGGACAGGGGATATTGGGGAATGGCCATGGATGTTCCTTACTGCTGCGAGCCCCAGATGCACAGGTTGCCGCCCAGGGCGCTGAAGGTCATGACCTCCTTGCCGTCCAGGTCGCGCGGCAGCTTGGCGAAGTCACCGGTGTAGGTCACGTCGCCGAGCGTGATCGTCATCTGGTTGGATCCCTCGGACGCCTCCCAGGTGCCGGTCTGGTCGCCGGAGACGGTGCCATCCTCGTTGAGCGTGATGTTCACCGGCTTGTTGACGCCGCGGTAGTCGGTGCTGTCCTTGTCGGTGACCTTCTTCGGGCCCTTGAAGTAGGTGCTCTTCTCGTGGGTCACCAGCTCGTAGTCGCCGGCCAGGTCGGCGGCGTCGTAGCCGGCGGTGTCGGCCTTGGTGCCGGTGTATTCGTACGGCGCGGCCACCAGCCAGCCGTCGGCGGTGGGCATGAGCTCGCGCACGCGCACCTCATGGACCTCGCCGCGGTCGGAGAAGCGGGTGTGGTACACGATGTACGCGGTGCCGTCGTCGTCCACCAGCACCGAGTTATGGCCCTGGGAGACCTCGATGTCGCCGTTGTCGTTTCCGCTCCACTGGATCGAGCTCATCAGGCGGATGCCGGTGTCTCCCTGCCAGTTGTTGCCTTCGGCGCGGGTGGCGATGGCCGTGTTGCCGGCCTGGTCCACGTAGGGGCCGGTGATCGAGTCGGAGCGGAAGACGCGGACCTGGTAGCCGCCGGTCTGCTGGAGGTGGCCGTAGGACAGGAACAGGTACCAGTGGCCGTTGGTGTGGGCCAGATACGCGCCTTCGCCGGAGTTGCTGAAGCCGCCGGCCACCTTGATGCCGTAGTAGGCGTCGGACTGGTTCTCGACGGTCTCGTAGGTGGCGGTGTAGTCACGCAGGCCGGTGGTCGGGTCGAGCTTGAACATCCAGACGCCGCCGAACCAGGAGCCGTACACCATCCACATCGTGCCGTCCTCGTCGGTTTTGACGGTCGGGTCGATGGCGTTGATGCCGGTGTCGCTCTGCGACTGGTACCGGGTCAGGTCCGCGTCCTCGCCCAGCACCTGCTCCACGTCGGTGCGGTTCACGTTGACCTTGGTGAATCCGGAGTAGACGACCGGGCCCACGTAGGTCCAGTCGCCCTCGATGTCGTCGGCGGTCAGCAGCACGATCACGGAGCGGTAGTTGTCGCCGTTGACGGACAGGTACATGCACCACTTACCCATCGTCTCGTTCCAGAACACGTCCGGCGCCCACATGTTGCCCTCCACATCCGGGTTCGTGGACTGCTTGGACCACTCCTCCCAGATGTCGCCGAGGATCGTCTCGTAATCGGTGCTCAGGTTGTTCTCGAAGGTCTCCCAGTTGACCAGGTCGGTGCTCTTGGCCCAGGCGCGGTGGGATCCGAAGACGTAGTAGGTGTCGCCGTCCTTGACGATGGAGGGGTCGTGCGAGGAGATGCGTTGGATCTGCGAGGTCTGGGTGTCGCCGCCTGACTGTTCGGAGGACGACGGGGCGCCGGTGCAGCCGGCGAATGTCGCGACCGCCAGTGCCGCGGCGGCCAGCGCCGCCGTCAGCCGGCGAAGCGTGGTGGATGCTGTCATGGATGTGTTCTCCCTTCCGGGGCGCTGCCGTGCGCCTTGTTCCGCATCGCTGCGTGTCGGATGTACAACGATGTAATACACTATACTGTACAACGATGTAAAACATGCCGCAACCGAAAGGTCCCCACCATGTCCCGCTCCTATTCCCTGCTGTGCTACACGCGCAAACCCACCAAACGCGAGGAGGCGAACAACGCCGACATCGCCCTGAGCATGCACCTTGCCCTGCGCTCCCACATCGATAGCGCCTGGACCCCGCTGAACGAGAACTATGGCATCCTGTTCGCCGCCGGCGTGCCCGCCGCCTCCGTGCCGTCCGCCGCTCGCCGCGCCTGCACCGCAGCGCGCCGCTTCAAGGCCGACCGGTTCGACGCCCCCCGCCCCGCCAGCGCCGCCGTTGACGTTGACGCGGTCATGCCGGACGTCGACATCGTCCTCAAAAGCCTGAAGGACCCCTACCTGTTCCGCCTCAAGGACGGCCGGTTCGCCGTCGCCGCCACCCGCACCGCGCGCGGCGGCGACCCCGACGGGTCCGAGGCCTCAGCGTTCCTGCTCGTGGTCAGCCGCGATCTGACCTCCTACGACCAGCTCGGCTTGGTCCGCCTGGACACCGTCGCCGGCGTGAACCGGCCGGGCGTGGAATACGACGCGCAGTCCGGGCAGTACGTCATCCGCTGGCGTGACGACGAGGGGCACGCGCTGTATGCGGTCGTCGACGACATCGAATCCGCCGTGGCCCGCACCGTGCCCGTGGCCGGCGCGGACCGCGATGCGGCGACGGTGCGGCACGACGCCGCGTGCTACGGCATCGACGACGTGGTGCCGGGCAACGTCATCACCATCAGCGACGTGGAGGCCGCCCGGCTGATCGAACGCTTCGGCCGCGTCTACAACACCGGGTCCTCGGCGCCCACCTGCAGCCTGATGGCGTCGCTACGCGGCCCCGAGGCGCGCGAGGCCGTACGCTGGTTCGCCGACACCCGCGCCGACCTGACCTACTCGGACGGCTCCAAGGCCACCCGCGCCGTCGACTGGGACACGGACGCGCTCGCCCGCTTGGCCGACGACGCCGCGGAAGGCCGCCTGAAGCCGGGCGAGAGCCGCACGATCCGCGGCCGCATCCGCCAGACCGCCTACCCGGTGCCGTTCGCCGTCGAGCGCGCCGACCCGTCGGTGTTCGCCTGGAACTTCAACGGCAAGCCGATGTTCCTGTTCATCGCCACCGAGGACGCCGACGGCAACTGCATCGACCCGCGCGAGGGCCGCACCCACATGCCGCTGCGCGTGGCCGACACCATCGAGGGCCTCTCCGACGCCGCCGGCGGACGCGAGCGCGAGATCGACCTGCTCGTCCGCGGCGACCTGAACTCCGAGGGCCGCGCGATGACCGGATGCTTCTGGGCGCCCGAGCTGCACGTCATCGACGGACGGCTGTCCATCCTGTTCATGCCCTGCTTCGACGGCGAGCCCACGCACGCGGACGGCACCCCGAACGACCGCGCCGGCAAGCCCGACATGTGGACCGGACGCTGCCACATCATGCAGCTGAAGAAGGACGAGGCCGGCCTGGACCTCGATCCGCGCGAGCCCGCCAACTGGACGGTTCCCGAGCCGATCCTCGGGCCGGAGGGCGACATCCTCAACCCCGTCCAGCTCATCTCCCTGGACATGACCGTCATCGGCGACTCCGGCAACTGGTACTACGCCTGGCAGCAGGTCGGCAGCGTGTGGATCGCCCGCTTCGACCCGTCGAACCCGGCGCGGCTGACCAGCCGGCCCCGGCAGATCGTGGTCCCCGAATTCGCCTGGGACAACCTCATCGCCGAAGGTCCGAACGCGGTGATTCGCAACGGCCGCATCTTCCTGATCTACTCGGGATCGTCGGTCGGCATCGACTACACCACCGGTCTGGTGACCGCGCCCGCCGGCCAGAACGCGGATCTGACCGATCCGGCCTCCTGGGCCAAGCTCGACTACCCGCTGCAGAAGTCGGGGCTGTACAACGGCCAGTGGCAGCTCGGCACCGGTCATGGCATGTGGTCGCGCGACGAGGACGGCAACATGATCTACGTCTTCCACAACGCCGAGTACGTCAACGGCCGCTATGGCGGGCGCGACGCCCAGGTGCGGCGCGTGCACTGGTCCGCGGAGGGCATGCCGCTGCTGGACGTGGAGACCTGCGAGGAACTCGCCCCGGCGTATGCCGAGGTCGTGATGGAGATCGCCGTGGTGTGACCCCTGCGAGAATCGGGATTGCGGCCATCGGCCCGGCGTCCGCGCAACGGCGGCGCCGGGCCGATTGTACTATCGTTGTAGATGAATGAGCGTACGGAACGGAGGGAACCGATGGCGCGCAGGGAGAGCGATCATGCCGTGACGATGCGTGACGTGGCCGAGGACGCCGGGGTGTCCGTCAAAACCGTGTCGAACGTGGTGAACAACTACCAGTTCGTGTCCGCGCGCACGCGGGACAAGGTGATGGCCTCGATCGACAAGCTCGGATACACGCTGAACGTGACGGCGCGCAACCTGCGCACCGGGCATACGGGCATCATCGGTCTGGCCGTGCCGGATCTGGTGATGCCGTACTTCGCGCAGCTGTCGTCGCTGGTTATCGGGGAGGCCAAGAAACTGGGCATGCGCGTGATCGTGGAACCCACGCTGTACTCGCGCGAGGGCGAGCTTGAGGCGTTGCACGGCGCGCAGCAGGCCATGCTCGACGGGCTGATCTTCAGCCCGCTGGAGCTCGGGCAGGATGACGTGGCCGAGCTGGATGTGGACTATCCGCTGGTGCTGATCGGCGAACGGATCTTCACCGACACGGTGGATCATGTGGCCACCGAGAACGTCGAGGGCGCCAAGCGCGCCACCAAGTACCTGCTGCAGACCGGGTGCCGACGGCTGGCCGTGGTCGGCACGCATCCGGGGGAGCAGGTCGGCTCGGCGGCGCTGCGCCTGCAGGGCTATCGTGAGGCGCTGGAGGAGATGGGCGTCCCCTACGACGAACGGCTGGTAGTGCCCTCGAAGATGTGGCACCGTGATGACGGCCTGCACGCCATGAATATGCTGCTCGACTCCGGCGTGGTGCCGGATGGCGTGGTGGCGTTGAACGACATGCTCGCCTCCGGCGTCATGCATTCGATCCAGCTGCACGGGTTCCGGGTTCCCGACGACATCTCGGTGATCGGTTTCGACAATTCCGACGATTCGCAATACCTGACCCCGTCGCTGACCACCATCGCCCCCGGTCTGGAGGCCGTGGCGCGGCTGTCCGTGAGGGTGTTGCGCGACCGGATCGACGGCGTCTCGCCGTTCGGTGCCCCCGAAGGCACCTCGGTGTTCCGCAAGGTATCCTCCACGCTGGTTGTGCGCAACTCCACACGCCCGATCCCCGACGGTGGTCTGCGGCTGTAGTCGGACGGGCGGTGGCTGCGCCTGTGGGGCGTATCCAACCGTGAAAGCGGGCAACCAATGGGCGTGTTGTCGCGATTGCACGACAACACGGACGCAGAGCAGATGGTCAATGGGCGTGTTGTCGCAGCTGTGCGACGACACGGACGCGAGGCAAGTGGCTGGAGGGCGTGTTGTCATAGCCGTGCGACGACACGGACGCGAAGCGGATGACTGGGGGCGTGCCGTCGCATGACGGCGGCGTATCTGCAACAAAGGCTCCGGCAATCGTCCCGCGACACTCTGACCGATTTGTTCCAACGATGTAAACCGACTATATTCAACGTTGTAAACAACGAAACCGATGGATTGATGAGGTTGAAACAATGGCTGTTTACAACAATCCGATCGTGCTTCAGCGTGCGGACCCATGGGTGCTCAAGGTCGACGGCGAATACTACTTCACCGCGTCGGACCCGGAGTACAACGTCATCGCGATCCGCCACGCCTCCGCGATCAACGACCTGCAGAAGGCCCCCGAGACCATCGTGTGGCGCAAGCATGAGTCCGGCCCCCAGAGCAAGTACATCTGGGCCCCGGAGCTCCACCGCGTGAATGGCGCGTGGTACGTCTACTATGCCGCCGCCGAGCGCGAGTTCGAACCCAACGGCATGCCGACGCACCGCATGTACGTGATTGAGAACACCGACGCCGACCCGACCACCGACAACTGGGTGGAGAAGGGCCAGGTCGTCACCCAGTTCGACACGTTCTCGCTCGACGCCACCACCGAGGTCATCGACGGCGTGCAGTACCTGGTCTGGGCGCAGAAGGATCCCGATATCCCGGGCAACTCCAACCTGTACATCGCCCGGATGGAGAACCCGTGGACGCTCGGCGGCGAGCCGGTCATGCTGACCAAGCCCGAGTACGACTGGGAATGCATCGATTTCCTGGTCAACGAGGGCCCGGCGTTCCTGTTCCACGACGACAAGATCTACATCACCTACTCGGCCTCCGGCACCGGCGTTCCCTATGCCGTGGGCCTGTTGACCGCCGACCGCGGCGCCGATCTGCTCGATCCGAACAGCTGGTCCAAGAGCCCGGTGCCGGTGTTCAAGACCTGCGCCGAGAACGGCCAGTACGGCCCCGGCCACAACTCGTTCACCAAGAGCGAGGACGGCACCGAGGACCTGATGGTCTATCACTGCCGCAACTACACCGAGATCAAGGGCGACCCGCTGTTCGATCCGAACCGTCACGCCCGCGTCGGCGTGGTGCGGTGGACCGAGGACGGTCCCGACTTCGGTGTGCCCGCCCCCGACGACGTGTGGACGCCGACCTCGACCGAGGTGCTGCCCGCGGACGGTGGTCCGCTGGCCGGCACGCCCGTCTCCCGCGACTGATGTCGCCGCCGTCGGTTTCGTCGGCGGCGATCGCAGATGCCCGCGGAGCCGTGGGCTAACTCTCTTTCCGCAAGGTGCCGTTTCGTCCGGGGTCGATTGGTGTCCCCGCGATTCCCGACGGGGCGGCATCCGAGTTGGCGGTTGCCGGTGGTCGTCCGACGCGGTCCATTGCAGTGACGGTGGCGTCGAGATGCGCCGCACCGGACCGGAGATCCGGTCGGTGTCGATTGCCGCAGTGCGATGGCGCCGGGTGTTCCCCGTGAGCGACGCCAACCCCGCGTCCGCCTTGGTATTACACGGCGTGTCGCATAACTTGTACAACGATGGAAATCGCTGTACAATGCATATTACAACGTTGCAAAAAGCGTTGAGGCTACAGCAGCAGACAACGGTGTTGTAAGGCGCAAAACCGTCCGTTCGGTGGACCGCAAGCCGGTGGGATGGTGATATGGCCTGGCAGCTTCGAGCAGCGTCGATACAGTTCTGGTATCAATCCAGGAGATAAGGAGAAATCCATGAACATGAAGAAAAGCCTCGTCGCCGGCGTGGCGCTGACGATGGTCGCCTCGCTCGGCCTGGCCGGTTGCGGCTCCAACGGCGGTGTCGAGAAGACCGAAGACGGCAAGATCAAGATCACGATGTGGCACGGCTTCTCCGAGGCCGACGGCAAGACCCTCGAAGGCATCGTTGACGACTTCAACAACTCGCAGGACGAGTACTTCATCGATGCCCAGCTGCAGCCGTGGTCGACCATCGGCGAGACCATGGTCACCAAGGTCACTTCGGGTGATGGCCCGGACTTCGTGACCACCGGCGCCGACAACGGCCAGGGCTGGTCGCTGGACGGCACCTTCCAGTGCGTCACCGACTTCTATGACGATCCGGAGAACGAGACCGAGAACTACATCCCGAACGTCGTCGACCAGATTACCTTCGACATCGACGGCTCCGAGGAGAAGTGCGCCGTTCCGATGGGCTACGCGCCGACCGCCGTGTGGTACAACACCGACATGTGGGCCGAGGCCGGCCTGACCGAAGCCGACATCCCGACCACCTGGGACCAGCTGCTTGAGGTCGCCAAGAAGCTGACCAAGTCCGACGGTACGCAGTACGGCATCGCCCTGCCCGATCTGGGCTGGGGCTCCTTCCTCAAGGGCAACGGCAGCGGCGTGTACACCGTGGACGGCGAGGTCTCCATCAACACCCCGGAGAACAAGGCCTTCCTGGAGAAGATGCGTGACTTCTACAAGGGTGGCTACACCATCTCCGGCATGGACGAGACCGCCGCTCGCGAGTCCTTCGAGTCCGGCCAGTCCGCGATGGTGATCGTCGGTCCGTGGGAGGACCAGGCCGCCACCGACAAGGGCATCGCCCACGACCTGTTCCCGGTTCCGGCCGGCGATGGCACCTACGTCTACCCGGACGGCACCTCCGGCTCCAACACCGGTTCCACCGGCCTGTACTGGTGGGTCACCTCGCAGGTCGGCGATTCCGAGAAGCTGCCCGGCATCTACGAGTTCTTCAAGTTCTACAACAACCATGACAACCAGGTGACCTGGTCGCTCGGCTCCGCCTACCCGCCGAACAACACCACCGTCACCGAGGAGGAGCTCTCCGAGCGTCCGCTGATCGCGAAGATCGCCCAGTACACCGACCAGTCCTTCATCGCCGTGGCCGGCCTGAAGGGCGGCTTCGGCGACATCATCGCCACGATCGACACCCTGACCTCCAACACCACTCGTACCGACGACGACATCCAGACGATGCTCGACGAGGCCGAGACCAAGATCCAGGGCTACCTCGACGAGTACGCCGAGTAATCGCCCCCGGATACCCCAACATCGCGGTCCGGCCCATCCGGATCGCACCTGACACGCAACGGCCGCCGACGGCGCTCCGCCAGCCGCGGCCGTTGCCGTGCCTTATCCCGTTCCATCCAGACAAAGTCGTTTACTGGAGGAGTGCATGACCACCGCATCTTCTAAGGCGAACAAGCACACCGCAGTGGCGCATCAGAACAAGAAGGCCATCGCGCGCCGCAACCTGCGCGTCGGCCTGACGTTCACCGCCCCGGCCCTCATCGTGCTCGCCATCTTCGTCTTCTATCCGGCGATCAAGACGTTCATCACGTCGCTGACCACCGACCGCATCAACCGTTCCGGCAAGTTCGTCGGCTTCCAGAACTACATCGACCTGTTCCAGAGCGACGATTTCTGGACCGATGTCATCAACACGCTCGTCTACGCGGTGCTGTACGCGCCGATCGTCGTCATCGTCGCGCTGGCGTTCGCGCTGCTGCTCAACCGCAAGGACCTGAAGTTCGTCGGGTTCTTCCGCACCTGCATGTTCCTGCCGTTCGTCATCTCCCTGACCGTGGCCGCCATCGCCTGGCAGTTCATCCTCTCCCCGTCCCTCGGCCTGGTGCCCTACTGGCTGGACCAGCTGTTCGGCATCGAGGGCCTGAACCTGCTCGGCACCCGCGAGACCGCCATGGCCACCATCGTGTTCATCACGGTGTGGAAGAACTTCGGCTACTTCATGGTCATCTTCCTGGCTGGCCTGCAGGGCATCTCCGCCGAGCTGTACGAGGCCGCCAGCCTTGACGGCGCCAGCGCCTGGCAGAAGTTCCGCTACATCACCCTGCCGGCCCTGCGCCCGACCTTCAACTACGTCGTCATCTTCGGCCTCATCGGTTCGTTCCAGGTCTTCGACCAGGTCTTCATCCTGACCTCCGGCGGCCCGGCCCGCGCCACCGAGACCATCGTGTACCGCATCTACACCGAGGCGTTCGGCAACGGCAAGCTCGGCTACGCGTCCGCGCTGTCGTACGTGCTGCTGATCATGACGCTGATCGTCGGCCTGATCCAGCTGTACACCAACGCCAAGCATGAGAGGGAGGAGATCGCATGAGCTCCGCAACCATTTCCGCTGCGCAGGAGGCCGAGAACAAGCGCATCAACGCCGAGAACGAGCGTCTGCGCCGTAAGGCCACGACCCGCCGCCGCGTCGGTCTGGGCTTCAGCTATCTCGCGCTGATCCTGGTCACCATCCTGATGCTGTTCCCGCTGATCATCGTCGTGCTGGTCTCGTTCACGCCGAACGAGATCACCCAGACCTGGCCGCCGAAGCTGATCCCGAGCGCCTTCACCCTCGACAACTACATCGATCTGTTCGGCCGTCTGCCGATCGGCCGCGAGCTGCTCAACACCATCGTGTTCGCAGGCGCCGTGACCATCATCTCGGTGTTCTTCGACTCGCTGGCCGCCTACGGCCTGTCCCGCGTGGACTTCAAAGGCCGCGGCGTGCTGCTCGGCGTGCTGATCGCCACGATGATGATCCCGGGCATGGCCCTGCTCATCCCCGTCTACAAGCTGCTGGCGGACATGGGCCTGGTCAACAGCTACCTGGGCATCATCATCCCGCGTATGGCCGATGTCGGCGGCATCTTCCTGCTGCGCCAGTTCTTCATCTCGATCCCGAAGGACCTGGATAACGCGGCCCGCATCGACGGCGCCGGCGAGTTCCGCATCTTCGCCCAGATCGTCCTGCCGAACTCGATCCCCGCGATCCTGACGGTCGGCATGTTCAACTTCATGGGCAACTGGAACGACCTGCTCTGGCCGTTGATTATGACCTCCCGTCCGGAGACCCGCACCATCACCGCCGGTCTGGCGATGCTGACGGGCCATGGTTCCTCGGTCACCCCGTACGGCGTCGTGATGGCGGGCGCGCTGATCTCCGCCCTGCCGCTGCTCATCGTGTTCTTCTTCGTCCAGAAGAGGTTCGTCGAGGGCATCGCGATGACCGGTATGAAGTAATCCTCTTCCCTTCCTTTCCTCCTTCCGATACCGTTGGGCCGGTGTCGTCAGCAATGACGGCACCGGCCCAACGGTTTACAGGGTGAGGCAATTCACTGTTTGGGCCTTCGCAACACCGTGAATTGGGGCGGTCGCTACGGCAGCGAATCGGGCGCGCTGGATTCGCGCTCCACCAGCCTGGACGGCACCACCACTTCGGCGTATCCATTGGGCCCCGCCTCTTCGGGCACCCGTCCCTCGATGCGGTCGCAGAGCAGTTCCAGCGACATCCGTGCCACTTCCCGCAGGTTCGGATCCACGGAACTCAGTGAGGGGGAGAGATACTGCGAATCGGTCGAATCGTCGTAGCCGATGACTTTCACGTCCTGGGGCACGCAGATGCCGCGGCGCGCCAGTTCCTGCATCGCGCCCATCGCCAGCAGGTCGTTCATGCAGACGATGCCGTCGGGGCGGATGCCGCCGTCCAGCATCCGGGCCACCGCGTCGGCGCCGTCCGGCTGGTACCAGATGACCGCCGGGATCTCAAGCGCCGGATCGTTGGGCAGTCCCGCGGCGGCCAGCGCCTGCCGGTACCCCTTGAGGCGGTACGGCGACGAGCCGTAGTCCTGCTCCCACTCGTGCACGCCGATGATGGCGATGCGCCGGCATCCGAGTTCGATGAGTCGCGCGGTGGCGTTGCGGAAGCCGGTGGTGTTCTCGGTCAGGACGCGGTCGTAGGTGTCGAGCCGCAGGTGCTCGCCGATGATGACGAGTGGGTAGTCGACGTGGATGTCGGCGGCGTCGCTGGTGTTCAGGTGCAGCGGGCTGAAGATCAGACCGTCGGTCAGGGTGCTGAACGAGCCGTGGAGCACGTCGAGCTCGGTCTGGCGGTCCACGCCGGAGGGGTTGAAGATGACGTGCTTGCCCCGGGCCCGCGCCTCCTCCATGACATACGCGGAGAGTTCGGCGAAGTAGGGCATCCGCGGGTCGGGGATGGACAGGCCGATGATGTTGCTGTGCCCCTGACGCAGGTTCTTGGCCGTCATGTTGAGCGAGTAGCCGAGTTCGTCGATGGCGGCGAGGACCTTGGCCCGCGTGGAGTCGCGGACGAACGGGTAGTCGTTGACCACATTCGACACGGTTTTGACCGAGACGCCGGCGCGGCGTGCCACGTCGTGCATGGTGACGTGTCGTTGCTGTATCATGGACGTCTCCTCGTCGTGACGATGATGCGTGGTCAATACCGCTACAGTATACGGTGCGCGGCTGTGATTATGCGGTAACTTCGCGTTTTTCCAACGTTTATATCGTTGCAGTGATTCTCGCTGCGACGACGGAGAGACGCGTATCGCATCGTTGAATATCATGAGTGCGTCGTATAATAGTACAACGTTATATCCATCATCGTTCCACCTCGCAGACGGGAGAGCGCCATGGAAGCGCAACCAACCGACCCCTACGGCTACCTGCTCGTCCACTTCCTCGAAGACCCGGACGGCTACGCCGAACGCATCTACATGGATCTGTCGGACGGCGACAATCCGCATCGTTGGATCCCCCTGAACGGCGGCGAGCCGCTCCTGACCTCCACCATCGGCACCACCGGCGTGCGCGACCCGCACATCACCCGCAACCCGGAGACCGGCGTGTGGACCATCGTCGCCACCGACCTGCGCGTCTTCGGCGGCGCCGAAGGCCTCAACGGGCGCGAGATGTCGTCTTGGCACCACTGGTCGCGGCACGGCAGCACCGATCTCATGGTCTGGCAGTCGGACGACCTGATCCACTGGACCGGCCCGCATACGCTCGACGTGGCCCGCCGCCCCGACGGTTCGCGGCTGGAACTCGGCATGGCCTGGGCCTGCGAGAGCCTGTGGGTGCCGGATTACTATCCCGAGGGGCATGACGGCGGCCGCGGCGCCTTCGTCATCTACTGGTCGAGCACCGTCTTCCCCGACGACGACCGCGACCACACCACCGCCGACGTGCGCCCGCAGGTGCTGTGGGGCGTGACCCGCGACTTCACGCAGGACACCTACGAGTACGGCGGCGTGTTCATCGACACCGGCGGCGACTCGATCGACACCACGATGATCCAGCGTCCGCTGCCCGACGGCGGACGGCGGACCTATCGCATCACCAAGGACAACGCGTTCGGCAACGGCATCTGGATGGATTCGACCGACGCCCCGCGCTGGTGGGAGCCGGGGACGCCGTGGACGACCGTGCAGACCCGCATCGGCGCGGAGTACGCGGTCGGCGGCGACCCGGGCGGCGTCGAGGGGCCGGCCGCGTTCGCCTCGCACAGCGCCGACGAATGGTACCTGTTCGTCGACGTGATCCCGGAGATCGGATACCGGCCGCTGGTCACGGACGATCTGGACGCCGGTTGGCGACCGTTGCAGGCGGAGGACTACCACCTCTCGCCGCACACCAAGCATGGCGGCGTGATTGGCCTGACCCGCGCCGACTACGAGCGGGTCAGGGATGCGTTGATGCGGTGAGCATACGCTCGCTCGGACCGACCCGGTGCGGCGCGGTTGGCTGTGCGCGGCAGGCGACGGCCGGGAACAATGCGATGAGGCGGAATCATCCCGGAGAAGGATGATTCCGCCTCACCATAGTCGCACAGTTGATACTGACGTGGCGTCTATGACGCGACTACTCGGACTCCTCGGTGGCGCCGTCGCTGTCCCCGGTATCGCCTCCGGACTGGTCCCCGTCGGACTCCCCGGTGCCGGTGCCGGTGCCGTCGCCGCCGGTATTGCCGCTGCCTCCGCAGGATACGTCGTTCGGATTGTTCTGGCAGTATTCCAGACGTTCCTGTTCGGCCTGCTCCTGCTGGCGCCGCGCCTCCTCCTCGGCTTGACGCTGGGCCTCCTCCTCGGCCTGGCGCTGGGCCTCCTCCTCGGCCTTCCGCTGCGCCTCCTGCATCTGCTGCAGGGTCTGGGATCCCAGACCCCACGAGCCGTCGGAGCCGCCGACCTTGCCGTGGTCCACCGCGTTCGGGAAGGTCTCGTTGTCGGTGCCGGCCAGCGCCTGTGTCATGTACTGCGTGAACAGGTGCACCGGGTAGTCGCTGCCGCCGCTCCATCCGCCGAATGCGGGGACCTCCTGCGGGTTGCCGTTCGCATCCGGGTACCACATGGCGAACACGCTGACCACGGACGGGGTGAACCCGACGGCGCTGGCCGCGTAGGAGTCGTTGGCGGTGCCGGTCTTCATGGCCAGGTTATGCCCGACGGCCAGGGCCTCGGTGGCGGTGCCGTTCTGCACGGTGCCGGTCATCGCCTTGGTGACCAGCGCGGTGTCGTTCGCATCGAACACCTGCGTGGTTTCGGTCGGCGCCTTGTAGATGTCCTCGCCGTCGGTGTTCTTGACGGAGGACACGATGTGGATGTTCGGACGGTTGCCCTGGTTGGCGATGGTGGCGTACATGCGCGCCACATCCTTGGTGGTCAGCGCGTTGTTGCCCAGAACCGTGAAGGGGTTGGTGCCGTCCAGCGAGTCGCTTTCGGCGCCCGCCTCCTTGGCTATCTCGGCGATGCGCTGGGTGCCGAGCTTGGCCTGCACATCCATATAGACGGTGTTCAGCGATTGCGCCGTGGCCGTGTACAGGTTCACGTTGCCGTAGCTCATATTGCCGAAGTTGCCGACCGGGTCGGCGATGCCGTCGAACTTGCGCGGCGAGTTGCCGTTGAATACGGTGTCCAGGTTCACGCCCTCCTGGATGGCGCCCAGCAGCGCCATCGGCTTCATGGTGGAGCCGATCTCATACACCGACTGCGTGGCCTGGTTGAGCTGCTTGGTCAGATAGTCCTCGCCCGCGTACACGGAGATGATCGACCCGTCCTTGGCGTTGACGGAGATGCCGCCGAACTCCATGCCGTCGGGGATGACGCCCTGCATGCCGTTCTGCGCGGGGCTGACCACCGAGTACATGAGATCCTGCTTGGATTTGTCGATGGTGGTGACGATGGCGTAGCCGCCGGTGTCCAGCTGTTCGGCGCTGAACGTGCCGTCGCCGGTCAGTTCGTCGCGCACCATCTGCAACAGGAAGCCGTTCGCCCCCTGATAGGAGTTCTGCTGCGTGTACTCGATGGTCTGCGGGAACTGGGCCTCCTGCTGCTCCTGCGCGGTGATGTAGCCGTCCTCCTGCATGATGCGCAGCACGCGCGTGAATCGGGCCTGCGCCTGTTCGGGATCGACGGCCGGATCCCAGGACGACGGTGAGGGGATGATGCCGGCGAGCATGGCCGCCTCGGCTACGGTCAGATCCTTGGCTTCCTTGCCGAAGTAGGCCTTGGCCGCGGCCTGGATGCCATAGGTGCCGCGTCCCAGATAGATGGTGTTCATGTAGTTGCACAGGACCTGGTCCTTGTCCTGCGCCTGCGCGATCTTGAGGGCCAGGATGGCCTCGCGCGCCTTGCCGAGGTATGAGGTGGTCTCGCCGAGATAATAGCGTTCGGCGTACTGCTGGGTGATGGTCGAACCGCCCTGCCTGGATCCGGTGGTCAGGTTGTTCCAGAACGCGCGGGCGATGCCGACGAGGTCGATGCCGCGGTTGGTATAGAACGACCGGTCCTCGGAGGCCACGACGGCCTGCCCCACATAGTCGGGCAGGACCGAGCAGTCGATGATCTCACGGTTCTGCTCCGAGAACGTGCCGATGGGGGTGGTGCCGTCGGCGTAGTACACCGTGGTGTTCTCCGCCACGGCGATCGATTCCGGCTGGGGGATCTCGGTGGTGGCGTACAGATATGCGAACGCGCCGATGCCGAGCGCCAGCAGGGCGCCGATGATGCCGAGCACCCATTTGAGGATGAGGTGCTTGCTTTTGCCCTTCGGCTTCGGGCCCTTCGAGCCGTGCGAACGGTGGATGCCGCCGCCGAAATGGCGTGCGGCCGGCGTGCGTTTGGCGGTACGAGTCTGTGAAACCATGAAGTCCAAGGTAGTAGCCGCCCCTGAGAATCCGCGGCGCTTGAGGCGAAAAGCGGCTTGCGGACGCGGTTTTTTACGCCGAACCCTCACAAATTTGGACAAATGATGAGGGATTGACCAGCATTGCCGTGCGGTTTCCGGGAAAATGATGGGAATCTGGAATCCTACGTCATGTCGGTGTCGCGGCTGGGTAAGCTAGAGCGGTGATATTGCCAATCACACTATGAACGGACAGAGAGGTGTCGATGAGCATTCGTGTGGCGATCGCCGGCGTGGGCAACTGTGCCTCATCGCTGGTGCAAGGCGTTGAATACTACAAGGACACGGCCGACGATGAGAAGATCCCAGGCCTGATGCACAACAACTTCGGCGGGTACCGCGTGCGCGACATCGAGTTCGTCGCCGCGTTCGACGTCGATGCGCTCAAGGTGGGCAAGGACCTGTCCGAGGCCATCTTCGCCTCGCAGAACAACACGATCAAGTTCTCCGATGTGCCGGACCTGGGCGTGGAGGTGCTGCGTGGCCCGACCTATGACGGTCTGGGCGAGTACTACCGCCAGATGATCGACGAGTCGGACGCCGAACCGGTCGACGTGGCCTCGGTGCTGCGTGAGAAGCAGGTCGACGTGCTCGTCTCGTATCTGCCGGTCGGCTCCGAGCAGGCCGATAAGGCGTACGCCCAGGCCGCGATGGATGCGGGCTGCGCGTTCGTCAACTGCCTGCCGGTGTTCATCGCCTCCGACCCGGAGTGGGCGCAGAAGTTCCGCGACGCGGGCGTGCCGATCGTCGGCGACGACATCAAGAGCCAGGTCGGCGCCACGATCACCCACCGCGTGATGGCCCGTCTGTTCGAGGACCGCGGCGTGCGCCTGGACCGCACCTACCAGCTCAATGTGGGCGGCAACATGGACTTCATGAACATGCTGCAGCGCTCGCGGCTGGAGTCCAAGAAGATCTCGAAGACCCGCGCCGTCACCTCCGTGGTGCCGCATGAGATGGATGACTACAACGTCCATATCGGCCCGTCGGATTATGTGGCGTGGCTGGACGACCGCAAGTTCGCCTTCGTGCGCCTGGAGGGCACCACCTTCGGCGATGTGCCGCTGAATCTGGAATACAAGCTGGAGGTGTGGGATTCCCCGAACTCCGCGGGCATCGTCATCGACGCCGTGCGTGCCGCCAAGATCGCGCTCGACCGTGGTCTGGCCGGCCCGGTGCTGGCGCCGAGCTCGTACTTCATGAAGTCCCCGGCCGTGCAGCATGAGGATAACGAGGCGCGCGAGCTGGTCGAGCGGTTCATCGCCGGCGAGGTGGAGGCCGACGAGGCCCAGCTGGATGCCGACGTGGCCGCCGCCAAGGCCGCAGGCAAGGACGTCTGGCGCGCCTGAGCCGATAGCGGCCACTAGCATGTGACGCCTGCCGGGGATGGTGTCCTCGGCAGGCGTCACGTCATATTGGTCCTGTTGAAAAGGTTGCGGGAATGGCCAGGTTTACGCACCATATTCAACAGTTGAGCCCGTTGCCTACTTGGTGAGCATGGGGTGGATTTGTTGTTCGTAGGCGGTCAGTGCGGTGTCGATGACCTGGTGCATGTCGTAGTACTTGTAGGTGCCCAAACGGCCTCCGAACACCGTGTTCGGCACGGTCCTCTCGAGCTCCACGTACTTGGCGTACAGATCCTTGTCTGCCTCCGTGTTAATCGGGTAGTACGGCTCGTCGCCGCGCTCTGCGAACCGGCTGTACTCCTCCCAGACCACGGTGCGCTCGTGGTTCTGCGAATCGTGGCGTTCCGGGTTGAAGTTCTTAAACTCGATCGCGCGCGTGTACGGCACATCCGCGTCGGAGAAGTTCATCACCGGGCATCCGAAATGGTCGTCCTCGTCGTAGCGGACCTCTTTGAAGTCCACCGTGCGCCACTTCAGGTCGCCCAATTCGTAGTCGAAGTAGCGGTCGACCGGACCCGTGTACACCACCGGCACGCCCGCCGCGTTCAGCGCGGCCTTGTTGTACGGCTGGAATGCGTCGAAGAAATCCACGCCCAACTCCACGGTGATGCGCGGATCGTCGATCATCCGCTCGAACCAGGCCGTGTACCCATCCTTCGGCAGGCCCTCCCAGGTGTCCTTGAAATACCGGTTGTCGTAGTTGAATCGTACCGGCAGACGATTGATGATCGACGCGGGCAGCTCGCTGGGGTCGGTCTGCCACTGCTTGGCCGTGTAGTTTTTGATGAACGCCTCATACAACGGGCGTCCAATCAACGAGATGCCCTTGTCGTTCAGGTTCTGCGGATCCTTGCCTGCCAGTTCGCCCGCCTGCTCCTCGATCAGCGCCTTGGCTTCAGCCGGCGTGTAGTGTGCACGGAAGAACTGGTTGATCGTGCCCAGATTCGTCGGCAGCGGATATACCTCGCCGTCATGTGTGGCGTACACGCGATGCACGTAGTCCGTGAATTCGGTGAAACGGTTGACATACTCCCACACGCGCTGATTCGACGTATGGAACAGATGCGCACCGTACTTGTGGATTTCGGCACCGGTCTCTTCGTCGAAGTACGAGTACGCGTTGCCGCCGATATGGTCGCGCACGTCGATGACACGGACGCTCGCCCCGGCCCTCTCCGCCGCCTGCTGCGCCACCGTCAGACCGAACAAACCGGCCCCCACCACCACCAAATCCGGATATTTCACATCCACAGCCATCATCACTCCTTCAGTCGTAGGGCTGTTGTCGGCCGGCCGCGGAACGGCACGGACCCCGTGTGCGTTTTCCTCCATGCTACCCACCGCCTTGGCCCAACCGCGGGTGGCACGGTTGGCTGCGCATGGAACGGACAAGCGGAAACGGCCACGGCATCGCGCGGTCGGCGTGCGGAAGGCACGCGGAACGCAAAGTCTTCGTCCCGGCATGGTGTACACTGGTGCAAGCCTCCATGTGGCGTTATGTCACCCAACTCCCCCAGGGCAGGAATGCAGCAAGGGTAAGTGGCCTCTGACGGGTGCGTGGAGGTTTTTCCGTATCCGATCGCTGTTTGTGCGGATTCCGACGCAAGGAACGGTAGATATCTACCCTGTCGGGAGTCATCTCGTAGAGTCGTGGGTATGACAGACGAACAGCAGATGCATTCAGAATCGCCACAGGCCGAGCAGGCCGCGCCGGCGTTGGATTTTGCGCCGATGACCACGCCGGAGTCCCCGGTGGTGGTCGATCCCGCGGCGCCGGTGAATATGCTGGCGTCCAATACCGGCGAGCATGGTTCGTCCGCGGTGCCGCTGCCGGCATCCGCGGCCGTGTTGGATGATGCGACGGTGGAGCAGGGGCTGGCGCGGCTCGACCCGTTGACGGTGCGGCCTCGCATCTCCAGTCGCGTGCTGTGCGTGGTGTTCGCGTTGATGATGGCGGCCATGGCGGCGGGCGTCTGGTGGCTGGGGGTGTGCACCGAGGATGGGCAGGCCTATGACGATATGGTGTGGAGCCATTTGGCGGAGCGGCTGCCGGATTGGCTCGACCCGGTGGTCGGTGTGTTCACCGTCTCCCTGGTGGTCCAGATCATCAGCGCGGTGTTGGCTGTGGGGGCCGTGATCGTGGCGATTGTGCGGAAACGCTGGTGGTTGCTGGGGCAGTCGGCGGTGTTTGCAGTGCTGTGCTTCGCGTCGTCGCTGCTGAAGGAGCAGCTGCCGCGTCCGTTCATCATCCATGTGGAGGCGCCGGAGGCGAATTCCGCGCCATCGGGGCATACGATACTCGCCGCGGCGGCGGGCATCGCCCTGCTGTGCGTGGTGCCGCGGGCCTGGCGCGCGCTGACGGGCGTGATCGGCGCCGTGTTCGCGCTGCTGGTCGGGGCCTCGGTGGTGGTCGGGAAGTGGCACCGCCCGACGGATGTGGTGATGGCGTTGTGCATTGCAGGGGCGATGGCGATGCTGACGCTGGCGTTCACCCGGACCTCCGGCATGGACGAGCCCGGTAAACGCGCCTCGTCGCCGACGGTGCAGATCGTCGGCACGGTGATGATCACCGGTGGCGTGCTGCTGCTGGCCTATACCGCGTATGTCATCTGGCAGATCGTGCCGGGGCTGGAACTGAGCGCCGAATGGTGCATCGAGGGGGCATGCGTGTCCGCAATGACCGGGGTGTCCGGCATGGCGTTGCTGGTGTTCGGCATGACGTTGGCCATGCGGCAGATCACGGCTTCGCCGTTGACCAGACTCGGCCTGGTCGGGGCTCCACCGGCGCCGCCCCGCCGGTGACGCCGTGCCGACGGCGGCCGTTCGCCACACTGGGATTTGCCGATAGTTGTCGGGACATGAGTAAGATGACGTGCAAACGCAAGTCGTAAGGAGAAGACATGGGTAACGGCACCAAGCTCGTCATAGTGGAGTCTCCCACCAAGGCCAGGAAAATCGGGGGATACCTGGGCAACGACTATACCGTGATGGCATCGGTGGGCCATATCCGCGATCTTGCGCAGCCCAGCCAGGTGCCCGCCTCCGCCAAGGCGAAATTCGGCAAGTTCGGCGTCGATGTGGAGGATGGATTCAAGCCGTACTACATTGTGGGCAGCGAGAAGAAGAAGACGGTCGCCGAACTCAAGGCCGCCCTGAAGGACGCCGACGAGCTCTATCTCGCCACTGATGAGGACCGTGAGGGTGAGGCCATCGCCTGGCATCTGGTGGAGACCCTCAAGCCCAAGGTTCCGGTCAAGCGCATGGTGTTCCACGAGATCACGCCCGAGGCCATCAAGGCGTCGTTGAACAAGACCAGGGATGTGGACGCCCATATGGTCGACGCACAGGAGACCCGCCGCGTGCTCGACCGTCTTTACGGCTATGAGCTTTCCCCGGTGCTGTGGCGCAAGGTCGGGCCGGGCCTGTCCGCAGGGCGCGTGCAGTCCGTGGCCACCCGCCTGATCGTGGAGCGTGAGCGCGAACGTATGGCGTTCGTCCGTGCGCCGTACTGGGATGTGAGCGCCACGCTCGCCGCTCCCGATGCCGAAGGCCAGGAGGTGCGCTTCGCCTCGCGCATGGTGTCGTTGGACGGCAGGCGTCTGGCCGGTTCCAAGGACTTCGATACCACCGGCCAGCTGACGCCGGACGGGTTCGCCGGCAACGTGCGCCAGCTGGATGAGGCCCAGGCCACGGCCGTGGCCACAGCGCTTGAACAGGCCGCGTTCACCGTCATGTCGATGGAGACCAAGCCCTACCGCCGTCGTCCGCAGCCGCCGTTCACCACCTCCACGCTGCAGCAGGCGGCCGGCAACCGGCTGGGCATGAGCTCGCGCCAGACCATGCGCGCGGCGCAGGGACTGTACGAGAACGGCTATATCACCTACATGCGTACCGATTCGGTCACGCTCTCGCAGGAGGCCATCGAAGCGGCGCGCAATGCCGTGGAGTTCCATTTCGGCAAGGCCTTCCTGTCCGATGGGCCCAAGCAGTACACCACGCGGACCGCGGGCGCCCAGGAGGCGCACGAGTGCATCCGTCCGGCCGGCGCGCGGTTCCGTGACCCGCAGGAGCTCGCCACCAAGGTGCCTGCCGACCAGTTGAAGCTGTACACGCTGATCTGGCAGCGCACACTGGCCTCCCAGATGGCCGACGCCACCGGTTCGACCGCCACCGTCCGGCTGTCGGCGCCCGCCGGAACCTACGGCGAGGCCGTGTTCCAGGCCTCCGGCACGGTCATCGAATTCCCGGGCTTCATGAAGGCCACCGGGGAGGGCCGTCGCGCGTCCGCGGAACCCAAGACCGAACAGGCCGCGCAGCCGGCTGGCGGCGCGGAACCCTCCGCAAGCGCGGCTGCCGCGTCGCAGGCAACCGGCCGTACCGCCAAGCAGGCCGAGTCCGACGAGAACGCGTCGCTGCCCCCGATGCGCACCGGCGACGTGCTGCACGCGGTCGCCGTGCAGGCGGACGGACACGAGACCCAGCCCCCGGCACGCTACACCGAGGCGTCGCTGGTACGGACCCTGGAGGCCAAGGAGATCGGCCGCCCGTCCACATACGCCAGCATCATCTCCACGATCATCGACCGTGGATACGTGTATGAGCGCGGTCGCGCGCTGATCCCCTCGTGGCTGGCGTTCGCGGTCACCAAGCTGTTGGAGACCAAGTTCCCCAAGTACGTGGACTACCAGTTCACGGCCGATATGGAGAACGGACTGGACCAGATCGCGCACGGGCAGGAATCCGGTCGCGACTGGTTGACCCGGTTCTACTTCGGATCCGGCGATGGCGCGGCCGCGAACGCGGACGAGGCGCATGCCGGCCTGCAGCAGCAGGTCGCACAGCTGGGCGAGATCGACGCCCGGGCCATCAACACCATCGAGATCGGCGACGGGCTGCACGTGCGCGTCGGCCGGTACGGCCCGTATCTCGAGGACATGAACCATCTCGACGATCAGGGCAACCCGAAGCGCGCATCACTGCCGGATACGCTCGCCCCCGATGAGCTGACCGTCGAGGTCGGCCATGAGCTGATCGAGAAGAACGCGGGCGGCCCCCGTGCACTGGGCGTGGACCCGGCGACCGGCGGCACCGTGGAGGTGCGCAACGGCCGCTTCGGCCCCTACGTGGCGTTGGTACCGCCCGAACCGGCCGCGCCCGCCGCCGAGGAGTCCTCCGAAGCGAAGCCCGCCAAGCGCGGCACCCGCAGCAAGGCCGCCGCGGCCCCCAAGCCCAAGATGGCGTCATTGTTCAAGACCATGACCCCGGAGACCCTGACCCTTGAGGACGCGCTGAAACTGCTGAGCCTGCCTCGTGAGGTCGGCACCGTGGAGGAGACGAACGCCGAAACCGGCGAGGTCTCGCAGGCCGTCATCGCGGCGAACAACGGCCGGTACGGCCCGTACCTGACTAAAACCGGCGCGGACGGCAAGTCGGAGACGCGCTCGCTGGGCAGCGAGGACGAGATCTTCACCGTCGACCTGGAGAAGGCCAAGGAGCTGTTCGCCCAGCCGAAGTACGGCCGCGGCCGCGGCCGGGGCGCCGCCAAGCCGCCGCTGCGCGAGTTGGGGCCGGATCCGGAGACAGGCAAGGCCGTGACCATCAAGGACGGCTTCTACGGCGCATACATCACCGACGGCGAGACGAACCGCACGCTGCCCAAGCAGTACACCCCGGAATCGATCGATCCGGCCGAGGCCTTCCGCCTGCTCGCCGAGAAGCGAGCGGCCGGCCCGACCAAGCGCCGGACCCGCCGCACGGCGTCGTCCAAGTCGTCCACGGCCAAGAAGACCACGACCCGCAAGACGACAACAAAGAAGAAGTCCACGGCCGCCAAGACCGAGGCCGAGTAGTTCGCGTCGGACTGACGGGAGCGTTGCGCGAACCGTGGTGTGTCGTCTTGGTGGAACCGTATGAAAGGGAAGTCGATGGCAGGGCTGTTCATCTCGTTCGAAGGGGTCGACGGCGTGGGCAAGACCACGCAGGTCGGCCGGCTGCGCGACTACGCCCTGTCGCTGGGCTATGACGTCGTCGTGACCCGCGAACCCGGCGGCACGCCGCTGGGCCGGGCCCTGCGCCAGCTGTTGCTGCATGGCGTGTCCTCCGGCGCGGATGACGATGCCGCGGCAGCGCCGCAGCCCGCGTCCGCCGCCGACATCGCGCCTCGGGCCGAAGCCATGATCTTCGCGGCCGACCGCGCCCAGCATGTGGCGGAGAAGATCCGGCCGGCGCTGGAACGCGGGGCCGTGGTCATCACCGACCGGTACCTCGACTCGTCGCTGGCCTACCAGGCGGGCGGGCGTGAGCTGACGCCCGCGGAGATCCGGAACCTCAGCCTGTGGGCCACCGACAACCTGCTGCCCGAGCGCACCTATCTGCTGGATATGGACCCCTCGCAGTCGCATGAGCGGCTGACCCACAGCGCCGATCGCATGGAGGCCGCCGGCGACGACTTCCAGAAGCGCACGCGGCGGGCGTTCCTGGACCTGGCCCAAGCCGAGCCGGAGCGGTTCCTGGTCGTCGATGCCGCGCGTTCCGTGGAAGAGGTGTGGCGGACGATCCGTGCCGATGTCGATGCCGTGCTGGCGCGTCGGACCGTATCCTCGTCCGACACGGGCCGTACGCCGGGGGACGCCTGCACGGGGGCTGCGGGAGGTGCACGATGAGCGTGTGGGATGCCATCGTCGGACAGAGGCAGGTCGTTGAGCAGCTGAAAGCCGTCGCCGCCGGCGACCCCGCGTCCATCGCCCAATCGTGGCTGATCTGCGGGCCTCCCGGATCCGGACGCTCCAACGTGGCGCGCGCGTTCGCCGCCGCATTGGAAAGCCCCGACCACGGGCTCGATGACGTCCCGACGCGCACGACCGAGCAGATTCTGGCCGGCACCCATCCCGACGTGACCGTGCTGGCCACGAACAAGGTCACGATCGGCATCGACGAGGTACGCGGCCTGATCGCCAAATCCGAGCAGATGCCCAGCACGGCGCCGTGGCGGGTCATCATCATCGAGGATGTGGACCGCATGCTGGAACGGTCCACGAACGTGCTGCTCAAGGAGATCGAGGAGCCCAGCGAGCATACGATCTGGCTGCTGTGCGCGCCCAGCGCCCAGGACGTGCTGCCGACGATCCGCTCGCGCACCCGCATCGTGAACCTGGCCGTGCCGTCCACGCCGGCGGTGGCCGAGTTCCTGCAGCGCCATGACGGCGTGGACCAGCACCTGGCCGCGCGCGCGGCACGCCTGGCGGAGGGCCATATCGGGGTGGCGCGCCTGTACTCCACGAACGAGCGGGTCATGACCGACCGCGACGAGCTGGTCGTGGGCGTGTTGAATCTCAACCGCGCCTCGGATGCCGTGCTGTTGGCCGGCCGGCTGATCGAGAACGCGCAGGAGCAGGCGCAGGAGGATGTGAACAGGCAGGCCGTGGCGGCGGAGGCCGATTTCCGGCGTGTCAACGGGCTGGGGGAGAAGGACCGCATCCCGCCCGCGCTCCGCGGCGCGTACAACGCCATCGCCAAGAAGGACGAACTCAAGCGCCGCGCAACCCGTCGTAGCCGCGATGTGCTGGACCGGGCCCTCAACTCGGTCGCCAGCATCTACCGTGACGTGGCCGTCCTGCAGAACAACGCGGAGGATGCGGTCGGGCTGATCAACCTGGAGAACCGGGCGTCCATCACCGAACTGTCGGTGAGACTGAGCCGTGCGGACGCCGTGCGGCGCCTGGAGGACATCGCCACGGCGCGGCGCAGGCTCAACGGCAACGGCAACCCGACGCTGGTGTTCGAGGCCCTGTTCTGTGCGTTGATGCCGTAAGGCGGTTCGCACTACCTCGGGGTTCGGATCCGGGAGGGGCCATATTCCGGGCATCCGATATTGAAAACCGAGGTAGTGCGAACCTATACTTGGGCACATGAGAGTCACAGCCGATTTCACCGTCATTCCGGACGTGTTCGCCAAGGCGGCGGACCCCGAGTACAAGACCGCCGGCACGCCGGTCGTGTCGTTTCCCTTCTACATCGAGGACTTCGACAAGTCCCGCATCAAGTACCTGCATTGGGAGTTCCTCGACCCCGACTCGATCCCCGTGTGCGGCTTCGAATGGATCCATTGGTCGGTGGCGAACCTGCCGGTGGATGCGCTGATGTTCGACTTCAACGATTCGCGTGCGCTGCAGATCCCGCCGGACTTCTCCCGCCAGATGCCCGCGATGATTCCCGAGGCCGTGCAGGGTCGCACCTCCGCCGCCTCGCGGTTCGTCGGCGAAACCGATCCGGCGGTCACGATGCGCTACAACGGTCCGAACCCGCCGGACAAGGACCACGAGTACTACCTGCACGTATGGGGCACGGCCAAGCCGCTGCCGGGCCTGAACCAGGGCTTCTGGCTCAACGAGCTGCAGCACGCCATCCGCGATTGCGGCGAGACTCCGGACCAGGGTGGCATCTTCCTGACCGGCAAGGCCTGAGCCGCGTCTGCCGGTCGTGGCGTCCCGTCGTGGAACCGCGGTCGCATCTGCTGTGCCGTTGGTCTAGAATCGTCTCGGTTCTGTCTGCAAGGCCGCATGGCGGTCGGCCTCCCCGGGGCGGGGATGGCGCACAACGAAAGGAAGCAAGTACATGGCCTGCACCACGATTCTGGTCGGCAAGGATGCCAGCTACGACGGCTCCACGATCATCGCCCGCAACGAGGATTCGGCGAACGGCGAGTTCTGCCCGAAGCGATTCATCGTCGTCAAACCCGAGGAGCAGCCGCGGCGGTACCGCAGCGTGCTGAGCCACGTGGAGATCGACCTGCCGGATGATCCGATGCGATACACCGCCGTGCCGAACGCGGACCTCAAGGAGGGCATCTGGGGCGAGGCCGGTGTGAACGAGGCCAATGTGGCGATGAGCGCCACCGAGACCCTGACCACCAACGAACGCGTGCTCGGCGCCGACCCGTTCGTCGAGCTCGTGCCGGCCAAGGGGCGCAAGGGCGAGGACGGCTACGTACCCGAGGTCCCCGGCGGCATCGGCGAGGAGGATTTCCTGACGCTGGTCCTGCCGTATGTCAAGACCGCGCGTGAGGCTGTGCTGCGCCTCGGCGCGCTGCTGGAGGAGTACGGCACCTATGAGATGAACGGCGTCGCGTTCTCCGATGTGGATGAGATCTGGTGGCTGGAGACCGTCGGCGGCCATCATTGGATCGCCAAGCGCGTGCCCGACGAGGCGTACGTCACGATGCCGAACCAGCTGGGCATCGACGAGTTCGACCTGGAGGACGCCCTGGGCGATCAGGAGAACCACATGTGCTCCGCCGACATGGCCGAGTGGATCGCCGAGAACCATCTGGACCTGTCCGTGGAGGCGACCACCCCGTTCAACCCGCGCGACGCGTTCGGCTCCCACTCCGACGCCGACCACGTCTACAACACGCCGCGCGCCTGGGTCATGCAGCGCTTCCTCAACCCGTATGACGAGGTGTGGGACGGCCCGGACGCCGACCACAAGCCGATGAGCGACGACATCCCGTGGGCCCGCCAGCCGGAACGCAAGATCACCATCGAGGACGTCAAGTACGTGCTCAGCTCGCACTACCAGGGCACCCCCTACGATCCGTACGGCAAGCTGGGCGACGAACACACCCGCCACATGTTCCGCCCGATCGGCATCAACCGTCAGAGCCAGCTGGCCGTCATGCAGATCCGCCCGTACCGCCCGCAGGCCAGCCGCGCCCTGCAGTGGATCGCCTACGGTTCCAACCCGTTCAACACCCTCATGCCGTTCTACGCGAACATCGACGCCACCCCGAAGTATCTGGAGGACACCACCACCCGCGTGACCACCGAGAACTTCTACTGGGAGAACCGCATCATCGCCGCGCTGTGCGACGCCGCGTTCGCCGACACCTCCAACGCCGTGGACCGCTACCAGGAGAAGACCGGCGGCTGGGGACACCGCCATGTGGCGCAGACCGACGCCGCGATCGCGGATCTGCTCACGTTCGAGCCGTTCGAGGCCGAGGCGGATGACGACGATCTGGACGACGTGCAGCCGATGGAGCCGGACGACATCATCGCCGCCGTGCGTAACGACGAGGTCCGCGCCGCGCTGACCGACGCCAACCAGAAGCTGGCCGACTTCCTCAAGGAGGAAACGGACAAGCTGCTCGACTCCGTGCTCTACACCACGAGCATGAAGATGAAGAACGGTTTCCACATGTCCGACTTCTGATCCGTCTTCTTCGGGGGCGGTGTTCCCTCCGGGCGGTAGTCTGGTGGCATACCCGTATATCCGCATGAAAGGACGGCAATGACCGGTATCGAAGAGTTCACCAGCCAATACGGCCTGGTCAGGAAGATCGACGCATTCGGCTATCTGGATTACCTCAAGTCCAACCCGGATACGTCGCGCAAGCACGGCAAGGTTGTGCTGGTCACTGCGGATACCCCGCTCAAGGCATCCCGCGGCGAGGGCAAGACCACCACCACCATCGCGCTGATCGATGCGCTGAACGCGCGCGGCATCGATGCGGCCGCGGTGCTGCGCCAGCCGAGCATGGGCATCACCGCCGCCGGTTCCAAGGGTGGCGCGTCCGGTGGCGGCAAGGCGTCGCTGACCCATCCGGAACTCATTGACTGGGGTCTGACCGGCGAGATGGCCGCCATCGCCGCCGCGCAGAACCTGCTGGTCTCCTTTGCGGAGAAGGCCGTGGACGAGGGCCGTATCGACACGATCCTCGTGCCGCGCGTCTCCGAGGTGCCCTCGCGCTCGCTGCGCCAGATCACCGTGGACAGCGGCAAGAACAACGTGGCCGAGCGTGTGGTGCTGACCCCGACCTGCGAGATGATGCAGATCGTGGTCGTCTCCCGTTCGATGGAGGAGATCGGCGAGCGTGTGGCCGCCATGATCGCGGGCACCAAGGACGGCAAGCCGGTGGCCTTCGGCGAGTTCATCGACCTGTGGCGCATCACCAACATGCTGGCCGACGCCGTCAAGCCGGCCCTGACCGAGACGCTCAACGGTTCGCCGGTGTATGTGCACGGCGGACCGTTCGCCAACGTGTCGCTCGGCATCCCGACGCTGGTCGCCGTGGAGATGGCGTGCGCGCTGCACGACGTGGTGATCGTCGAGGCCGGTTACGGCGCCGACGCGGGTGCGCAGAAGTGGCTGGACATCGCCTGCCGCGAGTACGGCGCCCAGTGGCCGTCCGCGGCCGTGGTCGTGACCCGCGCCTCCACCTGGCGTGACGATCCGGCGCTGTCCTGGCGCTACCCGTTCCATGTGCAGCGTCTGGAGAACTACGACATCCCGACCTTCCCGCTGATCAACCTGTGGGAGGGCGAGGACGACCAGATCGAGGGCCTGAAGGCGGTGGCCGTGGAGCAGCGGTTCCGCGAGCCGATTCTGGGCAACCTGTTCCGCGACGGCGGCGAGGCGCTGGCCCCGCAGCTTGACGGCTTCATCGAGGCGCTGACGAATGCGCCGATGGCGCCGCAGTTCCACAGCCGCAAGGGCATGGACCTGGTGGAGAATGTCAAGTGGATCGCCAAGAGCGCGTATGGTGTGCCGGAGGATCGCATCCTGCTCAAGGACGGCTTCATCGACTCGCTGACCGCCGCGCGCGAGCTGTGCCGCGAGGCGGGCGTCAGCTTGGATGATCTGGCGGTGGTGGCGGTCAAGTCGCCGGCCACGATGACCGACGACGACACCAAGCCGGAGGAGGAGCGCACGGTGACGCTCAAGAAGGTCGAAGTGCATGCGGGTGCCGGCGTGGTGCACGTGAACCTGACCACGTCGCTGACCACCCCGATGCCGAAGATCGTCTGATCGCTGCGACTACGCGAAACGGCCTCCCACCCCCGATGGGGCGGGAGGCCGTAATCGTATGGGGTGAGGCCGGGACTAGAAGTTGCCGCCGTTCCAGCCCCAATCCGTGGTGGCCGTATAGCGGATGTAGGTGCGATCCTGTGGAATGCCCAGCTCCTGCTCCAGCGCGGCCATGATCTGCCGGGTCAGCTTCTCCCATGCGGAGCCCGGCACGGAGGAGCCGAAGACGTTGACCTCCACATAGGCGGCGGGCTTGGAATCGTCGCCGGCGAAGTAGATCGGCATATTGTCCTCGAACGGGCACATCAGCCAGCCCTCGGACTTGCCGGGCACCGCGGTGATGGCCTTGCCATAGGCGGACTTCAGCGCCTCGCGCTGCTCGGGCGTGGTGGGAACGGACACATGGGTATGGATGACGGGCATGGGAACCTCCTTTATCAGCTGCAATGATGCTTACCCGCCAGTGTAGTCCCGCATGCTGCACGCGCGTTGACTTGTCGTTTTGTCCGAATCGGGGGATTCTTTCGATGGTAGCGTTCCCATAGAGCCCAGAACGTAAGAATCCCCCGAATCGGGCAAAAGGCGTGCGGGCGCCACCCGGTCACTGCCGCCTAGTTAAATGGGCGGATGTGAGAAAGCTTATTGAACAGTTGATGAAGTTCGGTGTGGTGGGCGTGATCGCCGCCGTCATCGACTTCGGCGTCCTGAATCTGCTGGTCGGCGTCTTCCATATGCACAACGTGATCGCCGGCACCATCTCGTTCCTGGTTTCGCTGGTCTTCAACTATCTGGCCAGCATGAAATTCGTGTTCAAGCACCGTGAGGATATGGCCCGCTGGATGGAGATCCTCATCTTCGTCGGCGCGTCCCTCATCGGCCTGTTCATCAACGCGGCCATCATCTGGCTGTCCACCTACGGCATGAACCGCGATGCGTTCATCAGCCAGCACGCCGAGTACTTGCTGCGCACCAACATCGGCAAGATCGTGGCCACGGTGGTGGTGGCGATCTGGAACTTCGTGATCCGCAAGTGGCTGCTGGATGATACGCACACCAACGCCATGAACCGGTTGAAGCGCGCGGACAACCGCCTGACGGCCGAACAGCTGGAGGAGAAGTGGCAGAACAGCTTCTCCCACAAGCTGGGCGTGTGGTCGCTCGAACACACCCCCAAGGGTTGGCCGAAGTAACCCCGGTCCCTTAGCCTGTTCCGCCCCGCAACGGCGCTCAGGCCGCCAGTTCGGTCAGATCCGGGGTCTCGGTGCTTTCCTTGATCTGCTTGAAGCCCACGAACGCAATAGCCAGCGACGCCAGCGCCAGCACGGTCACCACCATGAATCCGCCATGTGCGCCGAACCGGTCGATGAACTGCCCGGCGATGGCGGAACCGGCCGAGGAACCAATCGAGTTCATCGCGCCCATCCAAGCCATGCCCTCGGTGAACCGGGTCGGCGGCACCAGATGCAGCATGAGCTGGTTGCCGTTGACCCAGGTCGGCGCCTGGCATACGCCGATCAGCAGGTAGATGAGCATGATCACCCACAGGTGCTTGGCGAACAGGAACGATCCGATGCCGATGTTCACCACGGCCAGGCAGAAGTAGAAGCGCTTCCACAGCGGGATGCGCCAGTTCTTCGCGCCGTAGACGAGCGCGCCGACCAGCGAGCTGAACGAGAAGCAGGCGAACACGAACCCGGTGTACTGCTTCATGTTCTGCTCGGTGGCGAACGCGATGATCGAGATGGATGTGGCCGACTGGAATGCGCCGATGGAGAACCAGGTGACGCACACGGCAATCAGACCGGCGCTGATGATCGACCCCTTGGCGGCCTTCTCGCCGTCCTCGTCCTTGCCGCGCAGCGCCGCCGCCTGAGCCGCCACGTGCGCGCGGTATTCGGCGCGGGTCATGCCGGCCTCGCGCGCCAGCTGCGTCTGCGACTTCGGCTCGGTCGTCAGCTCGGTCAGGAACATGAGCGCGCCGACCAGCACGCACACTCCGGTGAACGTGAAGGAGAGCACGCCGGAGATCACCGCCAGTGTGGAGGCCAGCGGGTTGCCGATCACCCACATGCATTCGTCGAACACGCCGCACAGGCTTAACGCGCGGTTGGTCTTCTCCGGCTGCCCCTTGAGCAGGTGCGTCCAGCGGCTGCGGTTCATCGCGCCCCACGGCGGGATGGCGGCCATGAACGGCACGATGCAGAACAGCACCCATTCCGGGGCGTGCGAGGTGATCGCCGTCACCAGCGAGAACGCGGCCACCATCCACACGCAGATTGTCGGAATCGAGACCTGACGCTGGCCGAACTTATCGACGAGTTTGCCGAGCATCGGGCTGGCGATGGCCAGCGAGATGGCCTGCACGGCGGTCAGCGCGCCCGCCAGCGAGTAGTTGCCGTAGTAGTGCTGCACGGAGATCGTGATCGTCATGCCGACCATCGGGAACGGCATGCAGGCGATGACCGCGCCGATGGCGTACCGTGCGGTGTGGGGTATGCGCAGAAGCTCGGCGTACCCGCCGAACACGCGACTGCCGACATCCTTGATGCCGGCGATGACAGGATTGGCCATAATCGTCTCTCTTCGAATGACTGATGTGCGCCCGGAATGAAACACCGTCAGTCTAACGTTGTCCTACAACCGACACGCTGTAGATTTGACGGTGAAGCCGGAAGTTTTCCGAACGTTCGGCCACATCGTCCCGAAGGAGTTTCAGATGCAGGCGACCACCATCCATTTCGTCCGCCACGGCGAGGTACACAACCCCGACCACATCCTCTACGAGCGGCTCCCCGGCTTCCACCTGTCCGACCGCGGCCGGCGTATGGCCGAGGCCACCGCCCGCTACCTCGCCGCCAACCTCCAGACGAACACCGCGGCCGCCATCTACTCGTCGCCCCTGGACCGTACGCGCGAAACCGCGCAGGCCATCCTCACAGCGCTCAATGAAACCCGCACGGCCCGCAACGAGGAGCCGCTCGAACTGGTCACCGACCAACGCATCATCGAGGCCGGCAACAACTTCCGCGGCACCCGCATCGGGCATGGCGAAGGCGCGCTGTGGCGCAACGGCAACTGGAAACTCGTCACCAACCTGTGGAAACCCAGCTGGGGCGAGAGCTACAGGCAGATTGCGGCCCGCGTCGGCGCGTTCGCCCAGGAGAAGGTCAGGGAGCACGCCGGACAGCAGATCATCGTCGTCAGCCACGAGTCGCCGATCTGGTCCTACCGGCACCTGCTGGAAACCGGCCACCCCGAGCACAACATGCTGCTGCGGCACACGGCGCTCGCCTCCGTCACGTCGATCACCTATGACTCCCAGACCGGGAATGTGATGAGCATCACCTATGTCGACCCCGCGGCGAGCGTCAAGTGACGGCACAATGGAACATAGGTCGCCGGCGCGACGGATGACGGATTACAGTGGAAGGCAACGGCTGCTGCCCCAAGGCAAAGGAGCGAACATGACGGCGGAATTCCAGTTGGATGAGACGGTGGTTGATCGGATCGCGGCGCTGCCCGCCGTGCGCGAGGCGGCGCAGGCTGCGGCGGGGCTGATCGCGCTGTGGCCGCTGACCGACGCCATGCAGATGGACAACGACGCCAAGTACGCGGAGAACCTGCAGGTGCGCATCACCCGCACGATGGCCGCGATGATGACCGGCGAGGACGTGACTGTGCCCGACGCCGAATACGTGTACGAGGGTGCCGACTGGATCCCCGGCCGTCCGCAGACGATTGTGGACGCGCTGCTCGCCGCGAATGACGCCTACGACATGATGGCCGACTACAGCGAGACCGGCGACGTGACGCTGGTTGCGGACGCCGCTGCCACACTGGGCGATGCCGGTGCGGCCGACAACGCCGACGTGCGTGCCGTGTTGGAGGCCGTGGAGACGTCGATCGCGCCGAAGGCCACCGACGAGGGGCACGTGCCGCCGAGCGGCGACGAGGATGAGATCGCGCGCAGGTTCGCGATCGTGATGGTGGCCTGCGAGACGCTGTTCCGCGTGCTGGCCGGTCAGGGGGCCGCCGACGCCGCCCGTGCCCTGCCGGTGATTCTGTACGCCAACGAACTGGGAGAGCGGCTGGCGATTCCGCGCGTCTGCATGGACGTGGACGCGTTCCGCGGTCTGTTGGACGCGGTGGCGGGCGCGGACGATGCCGGTGCCGCGGCTGTGGCATTGGCGCAGACCGTCGCACCGCTGGCCGCCGCCGAATGGACCAGGCACCGCGAGGACGTGCTGTGGGATCCGGAGGAGGCCAAGAAACGCGCCAAGGAGGAGGACGAGCGCAAGAGCAAGGAGGCGCTCGCCGCCAAGTTCGCGCACGTCAAGGACGACCCGACCAAGGAGACGGTCGAGCTGTAGGTGGCCGGGGCTGGTGTTCGGGCGGACGGTGTGAGCTGGACCGGGCAGGTGTAGCCGTGCGATGCGGTGAGGATACGTCGTTGCCGGTCGAGTGCCGCGGGCTACTCGGGGAAGATCTGTTCCGCGGGCTCGTCGTTGCCGTCTGGCTCGTCGTACTGTTCGCCTTCCGGGTCGCTGGCGGCGGTGAATAGCACAAGGGCGATGATCAGGCCGGCCAGCGAACAGATCAGTCCCAGCGTGTACAGCAGGTTGACGGTTCCCGTGGCGGTGTCATCCGTGAGGAACAGGCTGTCCAGCCCGGAAATGCCGCCTCCGAGGAATATCAGACCGTAGATGAGCACCAGCCATGTGCCGGGATGGTTGGAGTCGTGCAACCGTCTGACACTGATGGCCAGCGTCGGGATGAACGTGGCCAAGCCCCACAGGTTTGACAGGATTCCTCCGGACTCGTATCCCAGTGCCGAGCCGACAAGTTCGCACGCGAGGTCGACGAGGCACAGGAACAGCGTGGCCCACCAGAACTCGCCGCGGGACGCCCGGCCGCCGAATGTGCCATATTTGGTGAAGAACCGCACAATGGCTTGTGAGAATGAGATGCCGTACCACGGCATCCATTGCGGTGGCTCCCTGAGACCGTCTGCCATGATTGCCCCCTTCTTCAGCGATGGCGCGTCATTGCCGCCATACTGCCGATTATAGTCGGGAAACCAGGCTCAGCGCGGCTTGTCGAAGCGCGCGCCGTCCGGGTTGCTGGGCCAGGCCATGCAGACGGCGTAGGCGATGCCGGCGACGACGGTGATGACCGACCCCAGCAGGATGAAATCGAATCCCTGCCGCACCACATCCGGCACGAGGAACAGTACGAGCAACGCCGCCATCGCACCCATGACGGATAGGGCCGAACCGAGGACAGTCAACCCCACAAACGGGATCAGCCACGCACCGTTCAAGTTGATGTCGTGCAACCGGCGCACACTGACCGCCAGCGAGGGAATCAGCAACGCAAGGGACAGCACGCCCTGTATAGCGCCGAATACGCCGACATCGGACATCACATCGAGCGCACCCAACGCGGTTTCGGCGATGCCGGTCATCAGCATGGGCCACCAGAACTCGCTGCGGGAGGCGCGGCCGGAGAACACGGCGTAGTTGCGGAAGAACCGCTCGATGGCCTGTACTGGCGGGCAGCCGGGATACGGGCGGTCAAGGGGATACGCGGAGGCGGTTGGCCGTCCGGAAACCGGGGCGATGGGGGTGTTGCCCCGGTCCGGCGTATCGGTGCCGTGCGAACCACCATCGGCGGCGTATTGGCCGCTCCATGAGGGTTGGCCGTCGGCGGACGGGTCGTCGAACGGCACCTGATACTGGCTGCGCATGATCGCCTCTGCGGGTATGAGCCGCCGGGGGTTGGCCGGCGGCTGTCGGCTGTTGGTTACTGGTTATTGGTTCTGCGGTGTGAAGGGGTTGCCGCCCGTGGCGTACGGGTCATTGCCCGGCTGGGAGCCGGCGTTATAGCCGGAGGTGCTGGGGACGGGCGTCTGCGGGGTCGACGAACCGGAACGAGGGGCATCGAAGCGCGCGCCTTCCGGCTTCGGCGCGCCGCACATGAGCACCAGTCCGGAGATCAGGAAGATCAGGCTGCAGATCGTGACGAGCGCGGACGGGGCCGCGAGCCCGTTCATCTGGCTGATGAGCTGTTGCGTGGCCACGTCCTCATCGAGTCCTGCGGCGACGCCCAGTATGGTGTCGGTGATGCGGTCGGTGGCGGGCATGATGGCCGTGTAGTTGACGATTTCGCTGATCACGTACGGAATGCCGGGCAGCAGCACCCACCAACCGGACTTGTTGGTGTCGTGCACACGGCGGACGGCCAGTGCCACATACGGCACGATGGTGGCCAGCGTCCATACCACGCTCAGGATGGTGGGCACGGCCGTGGAAATGAAGGCGAACATGCCGCCGATGATGCTCAGGGCGATGTTGCACAGCACGAAGAACAGGATGACCCACCAGAACTCGCGGCGCGAGGCACGCCCGGAGAACACGGCGTACTTCGTGAAGAAGCGTTTGACCGCGTTGCCGAAGGTGCAACGGTAGTCGGGCTGATCCAGCGGCACCATGCCGATCGACTGGTCGCCGGGCATGTATCCGGGCACGCCCTGAGGCAGCGGAGCGCCGTACTGCGGCGCTTGGCCGTACGGGTTGGCGTACTGGTCCTGGTACTGGTTGGCGGTGCCGGTATAGGGTGCACCCTGCGGCTGGGTGTATGGGGCGCCAGTCGGAGTCGGTCCGGCATACTGGCCGCCGGCGTAGGGATTGCCGGGCTGCTGGCTGGCGGAGGTGTTGGCCTGGCCGGTGTATTGACCATACTGGCTATACTCCGGGGTCGGCAGAGCAGGTTGAGGCGGTGTGGCCGGCTGAGCCGGTGCGTAGCTGCCGTATTCAGGCATCGGCGGGTACGCCGGGGTGGGTTGGGCTGCCGGCTGGGCGGGTTGCTCCGGCTGCGGATTCGGCTGGTTGTTCTCGGGCGTGGCCCCGAATTGGTTGGGATCGGTCATGATCTCCCTTTCATTGACTGGCGTCTTCACCACCATTGTCTCAGATTCCAGGGCGTTTGAGGCGGCGATGTTCATTCGGTAGGGGATTTTTGCGTTCGGTCGGGAACCGTTGCGGGATTCGGTCGCCGGAATGCCGGTGTTACCGGTGTTTGAGACGTGCGATATCCGGAGAAGTTTCCGACCGAACGAGAAAATCCCCAACTGAGTGGGATGGAGATAGTCGTCCGCCTCCGCACCTGTTTCACTGTCCGTCTGAACCCAACGTTACCGTGTCATCCCCGCCCAGCAGCAGGCGTTCGGCCAGCGCCACCAGCCCCAGCAGAATCGCGGTCTCGGCCACTACCACCACGGCGGCGGCGAAGATCAACGGCGTCCGGAACGAGTTGAATGCGGCCTGCAGCCAGATGCCCAGGCCATCGACGGCGCCGAGGTATTCGGCGGTGACGGCCGTGCCGAACACGTAGGCGGCGGAGATGCGGATGCCGCCGAAGATCTGGCGCGCGGCCACGCGCAGCTTGACGTGCCAGAGCGTCCAGGAGCGGGTGGCCCCGCAGGTCAGTGCCACGTCCTCGTAGAACCGCGGCACGGCGTCGAGCCCGCGCGTGGTCTGCACGGCGATCGGGAACACCCCCAGCACCGCCACCAGCACGATCTTGCCAAACGGCTCGAATCCGAACCAGATGACGAACAGCGGCGCAATCGTGATGAGCGGAATCGTCTGGGCAGCCACCAGCAGCGGACTGACCGCGCGGTCCAGCGTCTTCGACAGATGCAGACCGATGCCGATGATCACGCCCGCCGCCACGGCGATCAGGAATCCGGCCACCGCCTCCACCGTGGTTACGGCGGCTGCCGCCATCAGATCGGGCCAGGTGCGGACCATCGAGGCGACGATCTGGCTGGGGGCGGCCAGCGTGCGCTCGGAAACCCCTCCGACGCGCACGCACAGCTCCCAGGCCACCAGCAGTCCGCCCACGGTCAGGACGGGCGGCAGCGCCTTGCGCCACCACGGTTCGGTGCGATGCTCGTTCATGGTGTGTCTCCTGATGTGCGTTTACCCCAGATACTCATTGGTGGCCAGGTCGGCGGCTTGCGGGGCGGCCGGCAACGGCGAGCCGCCGGCGTCGGTGTAGGTGTCGTTCTCGTAGAGGAAGTCGATGTACGCCTGCGCGGCCTCCAGATTCACGGTGCCCGGCACGGCGGTCGGGTCGTCGGTGGTCCAATAGTTGCCGTCCACGATCTCCTGCATCGAGGCGTGCGTGAGTTCCGGGTCGAGTTGTGCCTCGCCGGCCTGGTCGACCAGTATGTCCGCCGCCTCGTCCGGGTTGGCCAGCGCGTAGTTGTAGCCGCGGCGCACCGCCGCCAGGAATCGGCGCAACGTGTCGCCGTGGGAGGCATCCTTCAGCCACGCGGCGTTCACGGCGAATCCGAGCTGGTCCGGGTTGCCCGGCACCCCCCAATCGGAGGCCACGAAGCAGTGCAGCGCCGGCCCGTGCAGCTCGCTTTCCACGTTCTCCCACGTGGCGTAGAAGCCGCCGAAATCGCCTTGTCCGTTGGTCAACGCCTGGAACGTGTTGGTGCCTGCGGTCGCGGTCTCGAAATCGCCGGTGCCGCCGGCGGTGCGGATCATCTGCCGCAGCACGGCGGTCTGTTCGGCGGATCCGAAGCTCACGAAGGTCTTGCCGTCGAAGTCCTTCGGCGTGGAGATGTCGGTGTGCGAGGCGAGCGCGCACCAGCGGGCCACCGGTTGCTGTGTCAGGTCGAACACCATCTTCAGGTTTGCGCCCTGCGCGTTGAAGGCGGCGACATTGCTCAACGTGGTGAACCCGACGTCGGCCACGCCGTTCTCCACCGAGGTCTCGGCCCCCGCCTGCGCGGTCGGCAGGATGGTTACGTTCACGCCCTCGTCGCTGAAATAGCCGAGTTCCTGCGCCACATACAGGCCGATGTGGTTCGTGTTCGGCGTCCAATCCAGCATGAACGAGATCGACGAATCGCCGTCGGAATTGCCGGACGTTCCCGCGTTGTTGCTTGCGCAGCCGGCCGCTCCGAGGAGCAGGCCGATGCCCAGTATCAGGGCGGTTGCGTTGCGTGCCATTGTCGTCAGCCGCGCCGTCAGGTTCTTTGCCGTACAGCGTGCCGCCGCGGACGGCCGCAGTGCTGCTCGACGGAACGTCTGCGATGTGTTCGGAATCCTCAGCCTCATGTCTTCACCTTGCCTTTCGCGCTTACGGTTCGAGGCGATGGAGGCGGGAAGGTGAGGAGCCCGCGCGTCGCATCGAACCGGCATCCGCCGCGGCTCTGCTGTTGGACGTGGGGCCCGGCATATGCCGAATCCGTTACGTCAGACGCAGACCGTCACCATGGATGCGTGAGTGGTCGATGTGTGGCACGGCTGCTGCCACCAACCGCGCGAACAGGTCCAGTATAGCCGTCCCGCATACTTTTCCACAGGGCAGCCTGTTCGACTGTTGAATAGTCGACTGAAACGTCCACTCCGGCGTCACCTTTTCCACAGCAACAACGTGGGGCCGGCGAGGAGGGGGCGCGTCCCGGTTGCGCGGCACAATAGGGGCTATGACTGAAGCTGAAAACATGGAAAAGACCGACGGCAAGCCCGAGCTGCCCGCGAACGTGCGCGTGCGCTTCTGCCCCTCACCGACCGGCACCCCGCATGTGGGCATGGTCCGCACCGCCCTGTTCAACTGGGCCGAGGCCCGCCACACCGGCGGCACCTTCGTGTTCCGCATTGAGGACACCGACGCCGCCCGCGATTCCGAGGAGAGCTACAACCAGATCCTCGACGCGCTGCGTTGGCTCGGCCTGGATTGGGACGAGGGCGTGGAGGTCGGCGGCCCGCACGGCCCGTACCGCCAGTCCGAGCGTTCCGCCATCTACAAGGAGGTGGCCGACCGCCTGCTTGAGGCCGGGTATGCCTATGAGTCGTACTCGACGCCGGATGAGATCAAGGAGCGCAACATCGCCGCCGGCCGTCCGGCCGAGTTCGGCTACGATGGGTTCGACCGCGACCTGACCGAGGAGCAGAAGGCCGCGTTCCGCGCGGAGGGCCGTCAGCCCGCGCTGCGCATCCGCATGCCCGACGAGGACATCGTCTTCGACGATCTGATCCGTGGCCGCATCGAGTTCAAGGCCGGTTCGGTGCCGGATTACGTGATCGTGCGTCCGAACGGCGATCCGCTGTACACGCTGACCAATCCGGTTGACGACGCGATGATGGACGTGAACGTGGTGCTGCGCGGCGAGGACCTGCTGAGCTCCACCCCGCGCCAGATCGTGCTCTACCGGTATCTGATGGAGCTGGGCGTGGCCAAGGAGATGCCGGTGTTCGGCCATATGCCGTACGTCATGGGCGAGGGCAAGAAGAAGCTCTCCAAGCGCGACCCGGAGTCGAACCTGTTCCTGCATCGTGAGAACGGCTTCATCCCCGAGGGCCTGCTCAACTATCTGGCGCTGCTCGGCTGGTCGATCGCCCCGGACCGTGACGTGTTCTCGATGCAGGAGATGATCGAGAAGTTCGACGTGCGCGACGTGAAGGCCAATCCCGCCCACTTCGACCTGGACAAGGCGATTTCGATCAACGCCGAGCACATCCGCATGCTCGATGCCGACGATTTCCTGCGCCGTTCCGTGCCGTACCTGCACCGCGACGGCGTGGTGTCCGCCGACTCGTGGGATGCGCTGACCGACCGTGAGCGCGAGGTGCTGACGGCCGCCGCGCCGCTAGTCCAGCCGCGCGTGCGTCTGCTGGGTGAGGTGTCCGGCATGGCGGGTTCGCTGCTGTCGACCGAGGGCTACATCGAGCCGGACGCGGACGCCCGCAAGCAGCTGAAGGATTCCGCCGGCGATGTGCTGGACAAGGCGATCGCGGCGCTGCGTGGCGTGGATGAGGCCGATTGGAAGGCCGAGCCGCTGCATGCGCTGCTGGACAAGGCGCTGGTGGAGGAGGGCGGCTATAAGCCGCGTCTGGCGTACGGCCCGGTGCGTGTGGCGATGTCGGGCCGCCGCGTGTCCCCGCCGCTGTTCGAGTCGATGGAGATCGTCGGCAAGGATGTGTCGCTCGCCCGCCTGGAGGGTTTGCGCGCACATCTGTGACCGGATTGGGGCCCACCGCCGTGGGGCGGTGGGCCCCGTATATCCGGCATGGAGCCATCGGAATCGTTGAAAAATAAGGCGACACGCCGTGGCTTGCGCTGGCGAGGAAACCTCTGTATATTAATCATCTGTTGCCGCTCAGCGAGCAACGAAAACTGAACAAGCCCCCATCGTCTAGCGGCCTAGGACTACGCCCTCTCACGGCGCCAACACCGGTTCAAATCCGGTTGGGGGTACGAAGACGACGCAGCTGGTAGCTGTATCGCCTCCCATTGGGGTGTGGTGTAATTGGCAACACAGCTGATTCTGGTTCAGCCATTCTTGGTTCGAGTCCAGGCACCCCAGCCAAGGACCCTCGCAACAGCGAGGGTTTTTTGTTTTCACAATCGTCACCTGTGGTTTACCCTGTAACCATGAACGAACAGCAGCACGGTGAGAAAGCCACGCAGTCCTCGCGTCCGCGCATCCGCCCGGCCGACACCACCGACGAACGCCCGGTGTCCGTGTCCGCGCGGCTGGGACGCCTGCAATTCCATGAATCCGGCAAGTTCCGCGTGCTGCAGTTCGCCGATATCCAGGACGGCCCCAAGGTCTCCTCGGACACGATCCGGTTGATCGAGGCCTCCCTGGACACCACGCGCCCCGACATCGCGATCTTCACCGGCAACCAGATCGCCGGGTACGACACGGCCTACGCCGACACCTTCCGCAAGCGCAGGTGGTCGAACGGGTGGGCCGCCGTCCAGCAGTCCACCGACCGGCGTGCGGCGGAGCGCCATGCCGCCGACCTGGAGCGCACGCGTGAGAAGGTCCGCGGCATGATCGCCCAGTTCACGGCGCCGCTGGTGGAACGCGGCATCCCCTGGGCGGTGACCTACGGCAACCATGATTTCCAGTGCGGTCTGGATAACGCCGAGCTCGACGCCATCTACCGCGAATTCCCCGGGTGCCTGAATCCGGAATCCACCGCGGCCAGCATGGACCATCCGCGCACGATGCCGGGGTCCGGTCTACTGGACCAGATGGTGTACCCCTGCGAGCCGGGTACGTTCGCGTTGCCGGTGTCCGACGTGGACCACACCCATACGGTGCTGGGGCTGGTGCTGCTGGACTCGGGCGATTACGCGCGGTCCGGCGGGTACGGGGCCCCGTCCGGCAAGGGGTTCGAATTCCTGCGCCGGGTGCCGGAGCTGCTGGGGGAGCAGTCGATGCTGTTCCAGCATCTGGCGCTGCCGCAATACTACGATCTGCTGCGTGAGGTGCCGGCGAACGCGGCGAATGCGATCCAGGGGTATCGCGCGTTCGACGGGCACAGCTACGTGCTGGATGAGACGAAAACCGAGCCCGGCAGCTATCTGGGTGAGGGTATCAGCTGCTCCGACCACGATTACGGCGAATTCGCGCTGCTGAAGGAGACGCGCGGGTATTTCGCCGTGACGGTCGGTCACGACCATCGCAACGGGTTCGTGGGCACGCATAACGGCGTCATACTGGTGGCCACACCCACCTGCGGGTTCGGCTCATATGGCCCGGTACCGGAGAAGCGCGCCGCGCGCCTGTTCGAATTCGACATCCGCCATCCGCACGAGCCCAGAACCCAGCTCCTGGAATTCGGCAGTCTGGTCGGCAAGCCGAATTCCAAGAAGGCGTACGCCTACGGCATGACCAGTGTCAAGCCGGACAGCGAGGGCATGGATCTGCTGCACAAGCCCGGCCTGTGGTCCTGGCTGACCGGCGTCTTCCGCCGCCGGCGCTGACCGCAGGAACGGGCCCGGCTTCAGCGGCTGGCGCTGGCCTTGACCAACGCGTCGGTCAGGTACTTGCCGGCGGCCATGACCAGCGGCGCATACCGGCGGCCGGGTGCGGCGCCCATGCGGCTGTTCGGGCCGGAGATGGAGATGGCGGCGATGACCTGTCCGGAGGCGTTGCGGATCGGCGCGGATACCGAGCACACGCCCTCGTCGCGTTCGTTGATCGACTCCGCCCAGCCGCGCTTGCGCACGGCGGCGAGCTTGGCCGCGGTGAACTTGGCGTGACGCAACCCCTGATGCAGCCGCTCCGAATCCTCCCATGCGAGCAGGATCTGCGCGGCGGAACCGGCCTCCATCGAGAGCATGGCGCCCACCGGAATCGAATCCCTCAGGCCGGAGGCGCGTTCCACGGCCGCAATGCAGACGCGCTGGTCACCCTGACGGCGGTAGATCTGCGCCGACTCGCCGGTGCGGTCCAGCAGGGTCTGCAGCATCGGACCGGCGGCGGTGAGCAGGCGATCCTCGCCGGCGGCCGCGGCCAGCTCAGCGAACCGCGAGCCGAGCGTGAACCGCCCGTGCTGGTCGCGCAGGACGAAACGATGCCGCTCCAACGCAATCGCCAGACGGTGTGCGGTCGGCCGTGCCAAGCCGGTCGCGGAGACCAGCTGCGCCAGCGTGGCCGGGCCGGATTCCAGCGCATCCAGGATCTTGACGGTTTTATCGAGCACGCCGACGCCGGAGTGGATCTCGTTATCCTGGACAACATTGAGCGCGGACTCGGCGGTCTGATCCGCAATCTGGTCAGTGGTGTTGGAAGCAGTCATACAGTGGATTATGCCATCTCATATTTCGAAACGCAAAAGTTCGCGCCCCCGTTCAGGCTCCATACTCGTACAGGAGAGGCCATGTGGATACCGCATGGCTGAAGTTTTTTACGGTGAGAAACCCAAAACGGTTGGCACCAAAGGAGACTTGGAATATGGGAAGTACGTTGGCCGAAAAGGTCTGGGCCGATCATTTGGTACGTAAGGGTGACGATGGCGCGCCCGATCTGCTGTACATCGATCTGATGCTGATGCACGAGGTCACCAGCCCGCAGGCGTTCGAAGGACTGCGTCTGGCCGGACGCAAGCCGCGCCACGTCGATCAGTTGATCGCCACCGAGGATCACAACACGCCCACCGTGGACATCGACCGTCCGAACCCGGACGAGACGAGCGCCACGCAGCTGACCACGCTGGAACGCAACTGCAAGGAGTTCGGCGTGCGCCTGCACCCGCTGGGCGACGCCGACCAGGGCATCGTGCACGCATTCGCCCCGATCCTGGGTCTGACCCAGCCGGGCATGACCATCGTGTGCGGCGACTCGCACACCTCCACGCACGGCGCGTTCGGCGCGCTCGCGTTCGGCATCGGCACCTCCGAGGTCGAACACGTCATGGCCACGCAGACCCTGAGCCTCAAGCCGTTCAAGACCATGGCCGTGAACGTGGAGGGCGAGCTGCCCGAGGGCGTGACCGCCAAGGACATCATCCTGGCCATCATCGCCAAGATCGGCACCGGCGGCGGCCAGGGCCACGTGATCGAATACCGCGGCGAGGCCATCCGCAAGCTGTCGATGGACGCGCGCATGACGATCTGCAACATGTCGATCGAGGCGGGCGCTCGCGCCGGCATGATCGCCCCCGACGAGGTGACCTTCGAGTATCTGAAGGGTCGTCCGCATGCGCCGGAGGGCGAGCTGTGGGACAAGGCAGTCGAATACTGGAAGACGTTGAAGACCGACGACGACGCCGTGTTCGACAAAGAGGTGACGCTGAACGCCGCCGATCTGCAGCCGTTCGTGACCTGGGGTACGAATCCGGGGCAGGGCGCGCCGATTACCGCCACGGTGCCGGTGCCGGAGCAGATCGCTGACGAGACCGCGCGCAATGCGGCCGCCTCCGCGCTGGCTTATATGGGACTGGAGCCGGGCACGCCGATCAAGGACATCCCGGTGGACACGGTGTTCATCGGCTCCTGCACGAACGGCCGCATCGAGGATCTGCGCCAGGCCGCCGCGATCATGAAGGGTCACCATAAGGCCGAGTCGATTCACCGCGTGCTGGTGGTGCCGGCCTCCTCCCGCGTGCGTCTGCAGGCGGAACAGGAGGGCCTGGACCGGATCTTCAAGGACTTCGGCGCCGAATGGCGCAACGCCGGCTGCTCGATGTGCCTGGGCATGAACCCGGACAAGCTGGTGCCGGGCGAACGCTGCATCTCCACGTCGAACCGTAACTTCGAGGGGCGCCAGGGCAAGGGCGGCCGCACGCATCTGGCCTCGCCCGCCGTGGCCGCCGCCACCGCCATCCGCGGCACCATCTCCTGCCCCGCCGATCTGTAAAGGAAAACACCGATGGAAAAGCTGACTGTGGTAACCGGCGTGGGCGTTCCGCTGCGCCGTTCGAACGTGGACACCGACCAGATCATCCCCGCCGTGTTCCTCAAGCGCGTGACCAAGACCGGGTTCGATGACGCCCTGTTCTACGCGTGGCGCCGCGACCCGGAGTTCGTGCTGAACAGGCCCGAATACGCCGGCAAGGGCCGCATTCTGGTGGCCGGCCCGGACTTCGGCATCGGCTCCTCCCGCGAGCACGCGGTGTGGGCGCTGCACGATTACGGCTTCCGCGTGGTCATCTCCCCGCGCTTCGCGGACATCTTCTACGGCAACACCGCCAAGAACGGCGTGCTGGCCGCCATCATGCCGCAGGAGTCCGTGGAGCTGCTGTGGAAGCTGCTTGAGGAGGAGCCCGGCCGCGAGATGACCGTGGATCTGGGCGAACGTACCGTGACCTGCGGCGACGTGACGCTGCCATTCGAGGTCAACGACTACACCCGTTGGCGCCTGATGAACGGCTATGACGACATCGACCTGACACTGCAGCACGAGGACGAGATCGCCGCCTATGAGGCGATGCGCGCCGAGAAGTTCCCGTTCAAGCCCAAGACGATTCCGGCCAGGCATCTGCCGGAAGAGCCGGTCGAGTCCGCGCGTGACGTGGAGTACCCGGATTGGCAGGGGCCGCTGTGCGCACGCTCGTGAGCGCGTGACGCGTTCGGCGGGCGTCCGCCGAGAGTAACGGAGAGGGTCGCTTCGGCGGTCCTCTTTGCGTATACGGTGACGGTGGGGATGGCAAGCCGGTTCGCGGACGTCACCGTAGGTTACGTCGAGTAACGGCCGACCGGTTCCACCGTGTCTACCGGCCATAACTGAGGCGGGCCCTCATCGCAACCGATGGGGACCCGCTTCGGTGTTTGCCGCCCTAGGGCCCTCAAATCAGATGGACTCGGCATGTATCGCCTGCCAGGAAACCTGTGCGGATTTTATTTGCTTGGTATTTGCTCCGTAACCGTCATTTTTGAGTTTGATTCCCGAAAATCGTTGGAATTCCGCCAAAATTTTATTTGACTGGTATTTGCTTCGTATGTGCGCGGTGGGCTATTATTGGAACCGCTAATGGAACGGAGCATGCCATGCCTGAGGACTATGAAGAGCTGATTGCTCGATTGATTGCGAACTCGTCGGAGTCGCAGACCGTGGAGTTCAAGGAATCCAATGATGACGCCTTCATGATCGGCAAGGACATCTCCGCCCTGGCCAACTCCGCTGTCATCGAAGGGCAGGATTACGCGTACATGGTGTGGGGCGTGCGCGATGACACCCACGAGGTTGTCGGAACCACCTTCAATCCGCTGACGGCCAAGCACAGCCGCCAGGAATTGGAGTTGTGGCTTCGGCTGAAGCTTTCCGAGAACGCCGAATTCCGGTTCATCCGAACCATGGTCCAAGGCAAGCCGATGGTGGTGTTGCGCATTTGGCCGGCCGCCGGATATCCGGTGTCGTTCGACGGTACGGAATACATCCGATCCGGCACGTCCACACAGCCGGTGGCCAAGAACTCCCAACGTGAGCAGCGCTTGTGGGAGATCACGAAGTCCGAATCGTTCGAAGATCAGATAGCGTTGCAATGGTTGCACGAGGACGAGGCGTTATCGCTGCTGGACTGGGACAGATACTTCAAACAAACCGATACCCCTGTTCCGGCAAGCCGGGCGGCGATACTGCATTTTCTGGAGACCGATCGGATCGTCAAACAGCTTGATAGCGGTCAATATGCAGTCACAAACCTTGGTGCGCTGCTGTTCGCAACGGATATGCAGCGTTTCCCTACAGTCGCACGCAAGGCGTTGCGGATCATCCGATACGACGGAAGCCGGCGTTCCGCGCCGAGCCGCAGCAAGATATGGTCGGCAGGGTATGCCGATATGGACGCCATCATCGACTATGTGGAGGCCCTGCTGCCCGAGCGTGAGGAGATCGGACGTGCCTTGCGAGTCACCCTCAAGGGGTATCCGACACTTGCGGTACGAGAATTGGTCGCCAACATGCTGATCCACCAGGATCTGACGATTCGCGGCGCGGGACCGTTGATCGAGATCTTCGACGGGCGAATCGAATTCTCGAATCCCGGCAATTCGCTGATTCGTGTGGAACGACTGGTGAACGACCCGCCCGCCACCAGGAATCCGAGGTTGGCCTCGCTGGCCAGGCGGCTGCATATGTGCGAGGAAGCCGGATCCGGATGGGACAAGATCATTGATGCGTGCGAGGAGGCGCAACTGCCGTCGCCGGAGGTTCAACAGTCGGAAGGCGACGCTCCGAGCATGAGCGTGAGGCTGTTGCAGCACAAGGCGTTCGCCGACATGAGCGGAGAGGAACGCCGGCAGGCATGCTACTGGCATGCCTGCATACAGTACGCGAACTCGCAATCGCTGACGAACGCATCATTGCGCGAACGTTTTGGCATGGCGGATTCCGGGGCCTCTCAGATTTCGAGGCTGATCAGGGAATGCGTGGATAACGGGTTGATCCGGCCGGTGGATGCCGGCGCCGCGCGGAAGAAAATGCGGTACGTGCCTGCCTGGGCATAGTGGACTGTTTATTTGCCTGGTATTTGCTTCGTAAGTGCATTTTCGGGGTCAATCTCGTAAAAACGTTGATATTCCGCCAAAATTTTATTTGCCCGGTATTTGCTTCGTTTGTGCCCGACGCGGTGTCAGCGCACGTTGCGAAACCGCGTAACGCCCGATAGTTGCCCAATAACGTGCGAATGCTGCGCGTTGGGCGTAACGGGTACCCCCGTATGCCGACGAGGGGTTCCGGACGGACTAGCCTGAGTGAAACTCAGCGATTCGAACTATCGGAAAGAACCCCATGCACGTCACCCCCTCCCGGCAGCAAGCCGGTCGCATCCGCTATCTGGCTGCCGTCATCATCGCCATCGCGGTGACCTTGGCGGCATCGCCCCTCACGGCGAGCGCAGCCGACGATCCACTCGCCCCCTACACCGTGGACGGCGTCACACCGCGCGGCACCACCATCAACCTCTTCGACTACTGGCTCACCGACCGTGGCGCAGCCGACAACATCGACCCCGACAACATCACCGACCTCGGCATCAACGCGGGCCACGTCCTCGACTTCAACAAAAACGCCAGCCGTTCCGCCGCCCCCTACGAGGCCAACCCCAGCAACGTCAACAAGTGGACGGCCAGCGCCCATCCACGCACCGCCATCGCGGCTCCCACGCTCGGCGCGGACGGCTACCCGACACTCTCCACAACCCTCGGCGGCGAATCGCTCGCCTACCTGTTCTCCAACACCGGCGGCCCTAGCAAACAGGCGTTCCCCGGCGTCACCGGCCTGCTCCGGGTCGACGACCAAGGCTATTACTCCTACAACAGTCAGACGAACTTCGCCCAATTCAACGAGTCGACCAACGCGTTCACCCTGTACAACGCAGGCGGCGTGAACACGGGCGGTGCCTCGCCCAACGGTCAGTTCTTCCCGTTCAACACGGGCGCGCAGGTATTCAACGTGTCCGGCGGCGCGCTGCAACGCAACGGCGTGACCTCCGTCAGTCCCGTCATCAACCACTACTTCGGCATGAGCATGGCCACCCGGTTCATCCAACAGTACGGCGGCCACGTCGACGAATCACAGACCACGCCCGTCACCTACAACTTCTCCGGCGACGACGATGTATGGGTGTATATCGACGACGTGCTCGTCGGCGACCTCGGCGGCATCCACAACGCCTCATCGCTCGAAATCGACTTCGCCACCGGCGCGGTGACCGTGTACTGGGACCGGAACAACAACAACGCATACGACGCGGGCATCGACACCCCATACCAGCAGATCACGCTGGCCGACGCGTTCGCCGCCGCCGGCTCGGACACGGCGCAGTTCGCCGGCCCCACCTTCGCCGACGATACCTACCACACGCTCGATTTCTACTATCTGGAACGCGGCAACACCGACTCGAACATGAGTCTGAAATACAACCTCGTCTCCATTCCGGAAAGCGGCATCCGCAAGGTCGACCAGAACGGCGCGGCGCTCGGCGGGGCGCAATTCCAGCTGTTCCCCGCCGACGCCCAATACCAGCCGATCGGCGACGCGGTGTACGAGGGGACCACCGACCCCAACGGCGAACTCGTGTTCACCAATGAGCGCGGCTTCCCGATCACCCTCGAACAGCTCGACGCGCAATACGACTACATGGTGCTGCGGGAGGTGGGCGCGCCCGCCGGATACCGGCACCCCGGAGACATGCACCTGCGATTCGAGAACGGCGTGCTCCTATCCACCAACGAGTGGGACACGGGTGCATGGTCGCAGGCCAAACTCACCGCCACCGCCACCGATCCGATCCGCATCGACAATGGCGACGGCACCATCAGCGTCGTCGACCCGTCCGGCGGCACCATGTTCGCCGTCATCATGAAGCGGCGCAGCATGAGCGCACCCGTCGACGACCCGGCCAACTGGGCGCCTGTTTCGGGGGACGCACTCGCCGGCTGGCAGGTCGGCGCAGACAACAGTCTGGCCTCGATCGTGCAGGCCGTGCGCGCCACCCCATACCCGTTCACGCTCGGCACTAACGGCGCCTATCAGGTGGAGGTCGACAACCTGCCCGGCGACGTGAACCAGTACTACGGCATGCTTGCGAACAACGGCGAGGACACGTCGGGTGCGCAGTACACGGTGCAGTACTACTACGTAGCCGGCAGTGGCGGGGCAGACGGAGCGTCCGCTCGCACGATTCATCGCATCCTCACCGAACCGGACGCGGGGTATGCGGGGTTCAGCTACGCGTACTCGGTGCGGCTGTATATCGCCAACATTCGCAACGGGTTCCTGGTGGCAAAAACCGACACCGCTGGCAATCCGCTGGCCGGTGCTACGTTCGCGCTCTACCGTCGCGCGGACATGGTGGACGTTACGGACTCTGATACATCTGATACAACCGGGGCGGCATGGACCGTGCGCGGGCCCGATGGCAATGGGACCGTGACCCTGGGCGTGGCGCCTGGCGTCTCGCCGGTGGACGAGGCGACGACCGGCGACGACGGTGGGGTGGCGTTTCCGACCGCCGGCCATACGCTCGACCCGGGCGACTACGTACTTGTGGAGACCGCCGCGCCGGACGGGTACGTAGCGAACGCGCGGGCGGTGCCGGTCGTCGTGAACGATCAGGGCGTATTCGCCGATGCGGGCGTAGCCGACGACGGGGTGCGCGTGGACCTTGGCGTCGGATACCTGGTGCGCAGCATGGTGCAGTTCGCGGCGGACGACGACATCGACGCGACGCTGCACGACGTGACCGCCGCGCTGCAGACCTCGGCGACGGCTCCGGGGGAGTCCGCCGCTTGGCGGTCGACCGGCGAGACCACGCATCTGCACTACGCGGGCGACGGCAATCTGCAGTACGTTCCGGACGGGACGGGATACCCGCAGACGTTGGGAGCGGATGCGGGATGGTCGCGTCTGACGGTGACGCAGTGCATGGAACACAACACGGCCAGCAGCCCCAAGCAGAATCTGGGCGGACAGGACCTGAGCAACCTGTTCACCGGGTCTGTAATCGTGCGCGTCGCCGACCGCCGCGTCGACGAGGAGGAACCAGACCAGCCCGACGACCCGATCGGTCCTTCGGATCCTTCGGATCCGTCTGATCCTTCGGAACCGTCGGAACCGTCGGAACCGTCGGAACCGTCGGAACCTTCTGGTCCTTCTGATCCGTCAGATCCCTCCGGCCCTTCGGATTCATCGGACCCCTCTGACCCGTCTGGCCCTTCGGACCCCTCCGGCCCTTCGGATCCTTCGGAGCCGGACGGTGGGGACGCGGATTCCGCGGAGCCGCCTGAGGCAATAGCGGACTCCGGCGCCAGCGTCGTAACGCCGATTGCGGTTGTCGCGGTGGCCGCCGCCATGGGTGCGATCCTGTTCGTGGTGGTCCGCCGTCGTCGGAAGGAAGCCTGACGGGCGTCGGGGCGCGGCCTCTACTGGTCCGCGGGCCCATCCTCCCCGCGGCGGCGGAAGATGCGCTTCCACGAGTCGCGCACCTCGTCGCCCGACATCGACAGGTACAGCCTGATGGCCATGGCGGCGATGTCGTCGTCGTACAGGGTCTGCGCCACGTTCATCTCCCGCAGTTCCGGCCAACGGCGCAGAATCGCCAGGATCCCGCCGACGGCGAAGTCAATGTATAGGTCGCTGCGCAGCGTCATATCGCTTTCGTCCAGCTTCAGCGCGGTGAACAGGGTCATACGCGTGAAATCGCGTAGCGAGTCCATCAGTTCGGGGGAGCTGTGCGGGCCGGCCAGAAGCGCCATGTGGTTGAGCCGTGTGCGGTGTTCGGAGGAGTTGATGGCGGCGCTGATGCGCTTGTGCCAGTGTTCGCGCACGGCGTCGTCGTCCATGGAGGGTATGCCGTGGTCGTCGGTGGTCTCGTCGACCAGTTGGGCGATGGATGTGTTCTCCACCTCCTGCAGGATCGCGTCGTCGGCCAACTCGTTGAGACTGCCGTAATGGTAGTAGAACGAGTTGCGGTTCACCTGCGCCTCGTGCACGATGTCCGTGACGGTGATCTTGCGGTATTCGCGGTCCTCCAGCAGCGCCCAGAACGCGTTGCGCATCCGTTCCTTGGCTGGCAGCAGTTCCGAATCGTGACGTGGGCGCGGCATGTGCATCATCTCCTTGGCCCAATTAATTAGACATACCGTCTATATGATACCCGCCCCGTGGCGCGAATCGGCTGCCGGCGAACCCGCCGCCCCGGATGGAACGCCGCCCCGTGCGGTAGGATGGGGCGCAACCCCGCTGACAAGGAGGTTGCCATGGCGGTACCGCAACGAGTGCTGGACATCATGCAATCCGGCGATGTCTATCTGTGCGATGACGTGATGATCGGCCCGAACGTGACGATCGTGACCACCGGACACCCGATCCGTCCCGACCTGCGCAAGGCGCCGACCGTCACCCAGTACTCGCTGCCGGTCACCATCGGCAGCAGTGCGTGGATCGGTGCGAACGTGACGATCCTGCCCGGCGTCACCATCGGCGAGAACAGCGTGATCGGCGCAGGCTCGGTCGTCACCAAGGATATTCCGGCGAACGTCGTGGCGTACGGGAACCCGTGCCATGTGGCGCGTGAGATCGGCGAGCACGACGACGTGTATTACTGGCGCGACCGTGTGATCAACGCGCCGTTCGAGAAGCCGGAGGCGTAGCGGACTGCCAGGGGAGCGGGAAGGAGGCCTTGAGCAGGATGCCGGCTGCCTCCAGGATGTGCTGGCGCTCCTCGTCAGTCAGCCCCGCGAACGCGCCCAGCATCGCCGGGATCGTCTTCGGACCCGCCTCCATCAGGCCGATCAGACCGTGCTCGTCGCTGGCGGCGAGCACCTTGAACATCGCGTCCACCGCACGTTCCAGCTGCTCGGGCGTCATCTCATTGAGCATCCGGTCCAGCGAACGTTTGAACTCGCGTGACGTCACCGAAACCTCCGGCACGGTCACGAACCGGTCGCGATCCACCTGCCAGGAGAACGCCAGATGCTGCATCGGGCCGTACTCATTCGACTTGACCACCACGCAATGCTCCGGTGAATCCAGGATCATGCCCACGATCGACGAATCCGGAATGATCTTGACGATTCTGTCAGCCACGGCGCGGTACCGGTCGCCCGCCACCACGTCGGCGGGGAATCCGGGGCCGTCCAGCGAATAGACGCGGCGGATGCGCGGCAGCACGTCGTCACCGGCCTGCAGCGCCGCATACACGGCCAGGTTCCCGCCCTTGGAATGGCCGAGCAGCACCAGATCGCCCTGCCAGAGCCGCGCCACGCGCGTCACGTAGTCGGCCGCAAGCTGCTGGGCGGGCACCGGATACTGGAAGGCCATGTTGAAGTCCTCCTTCCAGCCGACGAACGAGGTGTCCGTGCCGCGGAACGACACCACCAGCGTGCCGTCGGGCAGCAGCAGCGTCATCGCCGCGAACTGGGTCTGGTGTTCGCGGCTGAACCGCTCGTCGACCGCGCCCACGTGAATCGACGAGAAACGGGGGTTGCGGGCCATTGCGGCGAACAGGGCCTCGGTGAGCTTCGGGTCGGCCAATCCGGTGTAGCCGGCGTTGTAGTCGAAATCCTGCGGGTGCAGGTCGGCGGCTGCGTCGGCCAGCGTGGCGGCGGGGAAATCGGGCTGGCGCAGCGCACGCAGCGAGTTCAGCGGGTGGCGCAATGCGGTCTTCGGGTCGGACATCAGGGTTCGCCATCGGGCGGTGGTCGTGCCGTAACGGCGCTCCCAATCGGCCAGCGTGGGCACCACGTCCGGCATCGTCTGATAGGCGAGCGAGGCCAGCACTAGCGCATCTACATCGTTGAACGGGCGCTCGTCGAACGACCCCGTGCGCGTGCGCGCGTAGTCGATGATGTTGCCAGTGGCTCTTGAGGTCTGGCTTGCCATGGCGGCCTCCTTCCTGCCCACCATCTTAGCCGGGACGTCCGTAAGTCCTTCGCCGGACCTTCACGGACTCTGACGCATTGTGACTCTGAACCATCCTCCTGAATGGCGGAATCCCAAGGACGAGGGACAGGAGATGGGAGTGAATGTGTCAGAGTCCGGAATCCCGACGTTCGCGGCAGGTCTGACCCAGGCGGCGGGAAAGGGCGATCGGATCCAGCAGGGCGTCAAGCTGCTCCGCCGACAGGTCGGTGCGCTCGCCGGCCACCTCGCGCACCGTGCGGCCCGTCGCCACGGCCTCCTTGGCGATCGCGGCCGCGCGCTCGTAGCCGATCGCGTCGTTCAGCGCCGCCGAGATGGACGGCGAGCCCTCCGCGTACCGGCGTCCGGTCTCCAGGTTCACCTCGATGCCCTCCACGCAGTTCTCGCGGAAGATGCGCATCGCGTTGTCCATCAGCTCCATGCCGGTCAGGATCTCGTGCGTCATCACCGGGTCGAACGCGTTGAGCTGCAACTGGCCCTCGGCGGCGGCCCAGTTCACGGTCACGTCTATGCCGAAGATCACGAAGCAGCATTGGTCCACGCATTCGGGAATCACCGGGTTCACCTTGGCGGGCATGATGCTCGAACCGGCCTGGCGCGGCGGCACACGCAGATCGCCGAAGCCGGAGCGCGGGCCCGAGTTGAGCAGACGCAGGTCGTCGGCGGCCTTCTTCAGGTGGATCGCCAGGTTCTTCAGCGCGGCCGACGCGGCGATGTACGCGCTCATGTCGGTTACGGCGGCCAGCGGGTCGGGGGCGGCGGTCACCGGCAGGCCGGTGATGCGGGCCAGATGGTCGATCGCGGCCTCGCGGAACCGCAGGTCGGCGCAGATGCCGGTGCCGATGGCGGTGGCCCCCAGGTTGAGCACGGCGAGCTGCGGAACCAGGGCCTCGAGCGCGGCCACGTCCATCTTGAGGAAGGTGGCGAAGGTGTGGAACTCCTGGCCGAAGGTCATCGGCACCGCATCCTGCAACTGGGTGCGGCCGATGGTGACGTCGTGGATGTGCTTGTCGGCCAGGTCGTGGAAGGCGCGGGCCAGGTTGCGGCACTGCTCGGTCAACGGGCCGAGCGCGTCGATGATCGCCAGTTTGCAGGCCGCGGGATAGGTGTCGTTGGTGGACTGCGAGTGGTTGACGTGGTCGTTGGGGTGGATGAACGCGTAGTCGCCGCGCGGATGGCCGGCCAGTTCGAGCGCGCGGTTGGCGATGACCTCGTTGACGTTCATGTTGGTGGATGTGCCGGCGCCGCCCTGCAGCACATCGACGGGGAACTGGTCGGCGAGTTTGCCTGATTCCACCTCCAGACAGGCGGCTGCAATATATCGCGCGCGCTCGTGGTCGAGCAGGCCGAGCTCATCGTTGGCTTCGGCGCAGGCGCGTTTGACGGTGGCGTAGGAGCGGATCAGACTGGGGTGCTGCGAATCGGTGATGCCGGAAACCGGGAAGTTGCTGATGGCGCGTTGCGTGTTGATGCCCCAGTAGGCGTCGGCCGGTACAGGCAGTTCGCCCAGCGAATCGTGTTCGATGCGGTAGGCGTGGGCGAGCGTGGTCTTGGAATCTTCGGTCATGACGATCTCCTGCTGGTTGGTTTGGAACAATCATGGCGCGGAAATCGGAGAAACGCCATAGCGGTGGGGGATTATGCTCAGGGCTGGTGCGCACTGCCGCAGGCTAAATCATTCAACTTCGCGGAAAAACCTAGTGAGATCATCAAACCTGCAGTAGTGCGCACCACTGTCCGTTATCTCGCCGTCGGATCCTTCTGCACGAGCAGCAGCACGAGCGCCGCCGCCAGCAGCACCGCGATCGACAGCACGCCGGCCGACGCGTTGCCCGTCACGGCCGTGGTCGTGGCCACCAGGAAGGTGCCCAGCACCGAGGCGGTCTTGCCGAAGATGTCGTAGAAGCCGTAGTACTCGTTGGCGTGGTCCTTCGGAATGATCTTGCCGTAGTACGAGCGCGAGAGCGCCTGGATGCCGCCCTGGAACATGCCCACCAGAATTGCCAGGATCCAGAACTCCACGGCTGTTTTCAGGAAGAATGCGGCGAACATCACAATACCCAGATAGGCGATCACCGCGATCACGATCATCCGCTTGGCGCCGAACCGTCCGGCCAGACGTCCGTACAGGATCGCGCATGGGAACGCCACGAACTGCGTGACCAGCAGCGCGATGACCAGCTGCGTGGAGTCGATGCCCAACTGCGTGCCGTACGAGGTGGACATCGAGATGACGGTGTTCACCGCGTCGATGTAGAAGAAGAAGGCGATCATGAACAGCAGCAGCGACCTGTCGCGCGCGATCCTGCGGAACGTGCCGGCCAGCTCCCGGAACGTGCCGCGAACCGCCTCGGCCGTATGATCGGCGGTCGTGCGGTAGTGGACCTGCCGGTAGCTGCGCAGCAGCGGCACGGTGAACGCCACCCACCATACGGCGGTGATGAGGAACGAGATGCGCGTGCAGGTGGCCGTGTCCAGGCCCAGCAGCGACGGCCCGCCGAAAATCACCGCGATGCACACGATGAACGGGATCGTGGACCCCACGTAGCCCCACGCATAGCCGTGCGAGGACACCTTGTCCATCCGCTCGTTCGACGTGGTGTCGATCAGCATCGAGTCATAGAACGTCAGCGACCCGTTCAGACCGATCGTGGCCAGCACGTACACGACCAGGAACGCCAGCCACCCCAGCGGCAGCGCCATGCCCATGCACATCACCACGCCGGTCAGGAAGAAGCCGAGGAAGAACTTGATCTTCATGCCCTGCACGTCGGCGATCGACCCCAGGATCGGCATCAGCAGCGCGATCACCAGCGAGGCCACGGTCTGCGCGTACCCCCATGTGGACACGATGTTGTCCTGTCCCGCGGCCTCCAGCAGCGAGTTCGCGTAGATCGGCACCACCGCGGTGGACAGCAGCACGAACGCGGAATTGCCGACATCGTACATAATCCACCGCTTCTCGCGCGGCGTGAGTCTGCCCGCCGGCTGCACCGGAAACTCCCCGGTCGAAAGCGCTTCGGGGGCATCCTGCCCTTTGAGGGCGCCGGCCAGGTTACCGGTGTTCTGAGTGTGTTGTTCCATAACGCTCCTTTGTCACTGTTCATCCTAAATGGTGTGTCGCCGCCGTGCATGCTCAAACATGAACGTCGGATGAATTTCCGTGCCGCCTTCGGTCGATCGGGCCGGAACCAAACGGGTTGGGGGACGCCCGCCAAGTGGGCCGGAACCGGCTAGGATGGAACAGCATACGAGGACAAGGAGGTCGTCATGGACCGGGATCCAGCCGTCATCAAACTGCCGTTATTCTCCAAGACGAGCAAGCTGGCCGCCATCCCCGGCCGGCCCGAAGGCGTGACCTATGGCGTGGTGTGGGACGCCTGCCGCGATCCCGAGCACGGCTTCGGCTATGTGGCCGAGCTGCTGCCCGGCCGCCGCGCACGGTTGCTCGCGTGGCTGGCCGCTGACGGCAAGGTCTATTCGTGCGATCGACCGCTGACCGGTCTTGCCGGCCTGCGCCCGTCGCTGGAACTCGCCCAATGGCAGGACCGGAAGGGGCAGGGTGCCATCCGCGTCCCGGACCCGAACGGCGGCGGTCAACCGGTGATCGTGGGCGAATACCAGACGACATGGGACCAGAGATACGGTTTCGTCAACCCAACGCGTGATCCGGGGCGATTCTTCCTCACCCGCAACTGGGAACTGCGGTACTTCCTGGCGGTCAGCTGGCTCACCTTCGTCCATATCCCGCAGACGCAGGGCGTTGCGGCCGGCTCGGGCGGTGGGCGCATCGGGGAGGTTATCCTCAACCTGCTGGACGGTCCGCTGCCCGACGCGCTCGACGCGTTGATCTGGCGGGGCACCACCCAGCAGGGGCAGACGAGCGGGTTCGAGCGCTTCGCCGCCCGCCAACTGGTGGAGGCGGGGGCGGCCGACGTGCGTGCCATCGCCGCGGCACACAACGTGACACTGGTCCGTCTGGGCTCCACATCGCTGTTCTGGCTGCGGTTCGACGACGACGTGTCCCCGGAGCAGCGGGCAACGTTGCTCGCTGTTGAGGCGGCGCTGAACCGCCTGTGGTTCGTGGAGTGGGCGGCGGGCGCGGCCGATGGCGGCACCGGCATGCTCCACGCGTTCGACGATCGGTTCTGCGCGCAGGCCGCCCAAGGGGCGCTGCGCGAGATTTCGCGCAATGCGGGGGCGGTGGCGCAGCGCGAGCGCGCCGACAACCCGTACCGCACCATTCGGGGCGCGGAGGGCGCTCGCGGCGGCATCTGGGACGTATCCACACGATTCGTTGACACCTGCGAACGGCTGAAGCTGCCGTTCCGCCTGGAATACCGGTTCGACACGGATCTTGACGCCGGGGTGATGGCGGTGCGGTTCACCGTGCCCTCGGCAAACGCCTTCCCCGCTTCCCGCATGGGGGAGCGAGGCTGGTACGACGCCCGCGCCGGACGTCCGGCCTGCGCGGCGGCCTATGCCATACGATTGGCCGGTCTGATGGCGCAGGTTGCGTTTGCCTCCAGCGTGCGGGTGATGGCGGTGGATGTGACCGCGCATGAGGACGGGCTTGCGGGCCGTCCGCTGCTGTCATTGGGGTTTGACCGCACGCCGTTCCTGATGGAGGCGTTGCCGCCGCTCAAGGACGGCAGGCTTGATAATCCGATGTTCGACGATGATCCGCTGGCCGTGTTGAATGTGTTGAAGCCCGTCCGTCATGCTGTGCGGTTTGCGGGCGATCGCGGGTTGTGCGAGATCACGCCGTTGCCGGTGCACGCCTCATTGGAGGCAAAGCGCAAGGAGGTGTGGCGTGATCGGCGCCCGTTGTCCGAACCGCTGCGCGGGTTGCTCCGCGCCGACACGGTGGCGGAGCTGGATGTCATGCACGATGACGCGGTCGTCGGCGACGACGAGGTGCGGGCGATCCTGGAGGAGAACGAGGAATCGCCGCTGATCGCCTCGGTACAGCTGGAGGCGGTGCTGAGCCGAATCGGCGAGATCGGTTTGGACGAGCAGGGGCGGCTGCCGTTGTACTGCGCGTATCCGATGGCCCGGCTCATCGTGTCGCTGGACTCGGGGATGGGCGCAGGGTCGGTCCTGCCGGACGCGGAACCGTTGAGGTCGGCGGACACCCGGTATTGGAAGGCGCCTGATGCGGCGTACGGGGCGCACCTGTGGCTTTCGAGGTTCGCGCGGCAGGAGGGTGACGCAGACCGTGGATTGGCCGAGGCGTTGCAGTGCCTGGCACTTGCGCCGACGACCGCCAGGGCGTATATCGAGGTGGCGGTGTGCCATGCCGAACAGGAGCAATACGCGCAGGCCGCGGAGACGTTGACCCAGGGACTTCGGGTGGCGTTGCTGCCGGGGGACTTCCTGTACATGTACTATCGGCTGGCGTACGCGCTGTGGCGCATCGGTCGGACGAATGAGGCGGTGGCCTGCTACACGATGGTGCTGCGAGAACCGAACACCGCATTGGCGGAGACCGCGCGCGGCGAGTTGGCGGAGCTGCGGCAGCAGATCGACGACACGCGGCCGCCGATGGCGGTGGCCGAGGCGGAACAGGTGCTGCATGCCGCCAACATTCCGGTTTCGCCGACCGAAGCCGCGTTGGATGCGATGGCCGCTGCCGCGGTCGGGCTGACGGATGCCGGCGTGCCGATGGCCGCGCATGATGCGGTGTGGCTGATGAGCCGCCACATGCGCAATAGCGACGTGTACGACTCCATGGCTGCGAGCCTCCGTGACGGCGTGGCCGATCGGAGCTGACCGGCCACGCCGGTGCCGTTGTTCGCGGAATCCTTGAAATTCCGCGGATGCAACCTCAGGTTGCGAGGACTTTGGTTGCGTTTTGGCGGTGCAACCGAAAGCTGGTGGCAGGCAACCGAGGTCCTCGGGCAGAATGGAGACAACAGACGGCATGATTCAGTGGTTCAGTAGGAGGCACCCACGATGAGCTTTCGGGATAATCTGCAGTATCTGCGGGCGCAGCGCAACTTCACACAGGAGCGGCTTGCCATGCTGCTTGGCGTCTCGCGCCAAGCCATCTCCAAGTGGGAATCCGGCAAGGCGTACCCGGAGATGGACAAGCTGCTGATGATCTGCGACCTGTTCGGGTGCACACTTGACGATTTGGTGCTCGGCGATGTTCGCGCTCCTCGATCCGTGCCTGACGCAACGCCGGAACCGGCCGATGGCATGGGTGCGGCGGGTTTTTCCGAAGCAGAGCGTGAGATCTGCAATGGGGGCTTGGCGTCGGATGCGACGTCGAGCAATACGTCCGCGAAACAGTCCGCGGCATACGGCCTTTCGCCGAACCTCGCCGCAGGGCAGCAGGCCGTATCGGTGGCGCTGCCGGAGGACCTGACCGGTTACGACGCCCATATGAACTCGTTCGCCTGGAAGGTTGCGGCGGGGATCGCCGCCATCATTGCCGGTGTGGCCGTGGGCGTGCTGTTCGACAGCAAGGGTGAGGTTTCCGGCCTGCTGGCCAGAAGCGAGTTCCTCACTTTCGTCTGCACCATCATCGGGGTGATCATCGGTCTGGCATTCCTGATTCCGGCGGGTATGGCGCATGCGGAGTTCGTGCGCAGGCACCCGTTCATTGAGGACTTCTACACCGATGATGACAGGTCCCGCCGCGCCAAGGAATTGGCCGTCGGCGTGGTGGGCGGCATCGGGCTGATTCTTCTCGGCGTGGCCGTCACCGTTTACGGCGAGGAGGTTCTGGGAGTCGAGGAGGGCTGGCCGGTAAGCGTGATGCTGCTGTGCGTGGCCGCGGGTGTGTTCTGTTTCATCTACTTCGGCATACGCTACGGCATGATGAACGTCGACGCCTATAACCATGAGGCCGAATCCGAGCGCAGGGAACGTGAGCGCGAGGCTCGGGGCGGCGATTTCTACGACAAGCTGACCGGGCTGGTGTGCGGCATCATCATGCTGATCGCCACGGTTGTCGGACTCTGGATGCTGTTCACCGGCGGACCGATCGACGGTGGTGGCCATGAACGGTGGTTGTCCGGCAACGGCCTGTTCTGGCTGGCCTGGCCGATCGGTGGCATCCTGTGCGGCGTGGCCACCTGCATCATCCAGATATTCCGGTCATTCCACGACCGTGACCGCTGAGCCCCTGTCTGCGGAACCGTACGCGCCAGCCGGGCCGGCTCCGCAGACTACTCAACAGCTGAAAAGCTGGCGTCAAGAGGATCGGTCAGGCGAGTAGATCGACCGTGGAAAAATGCGCCCTGACAATCAACCGGTGCCGCCCCGCCGCCCTACTCGGCGTTGCGTGCGATAAGTTCCAGCACCTCGTCGCGTGTGGGCGGAACAGGGATGCCGTTTTCGCTGTGCTCGATCGACAGCGACGCCGCCGCATTGGCGACCTGTGTCGCCTCCACCAGCGACCTGCCGGCCGTCAGCATCGCACATAGCACGCCGGTGTGCACGGTGCCGGCCGACCGCTTGTGCACGGCCTTGGTCGGGAACCCGTCCACATGCGTCACCTCGCCGCCGGGCAGACGCACCCAGGCGCCGCGGGCACCCGCGCGAATGATCAGCGGGGCGCGCAACGTGGTGCCCAGATTGTCGCACAACACTTTCATCTCATTGTCGAACGTGCCGCCCACGGTTACCGGCACTTCGTCGAGCGGCGCACCCAGCCGGTCGGCCAGCTTGACCGCGGCCTGGCGGTTGCAGGTCCAGATCGGGCGCGCCAGCACCAGATCCTCAAGCAGCCTGTCGTTGACCCGTTCTAGGGAACTGGTCGGGCTGAGTACGATCTGATACGGGCGGGCATCCGGGTCGCTGCCGGACTGACGTATGAACGCGTCAACGCCGGCCGCGGTCGCGTCCATCAGCGAGTTGCTGCTGATCGAGACCACGTCGCCCGGCTGCAGGTCGACGCCGTCGAACGTGTCGGCGCCGCCCTGCGCTTCGGCGCCATACGTGGCGATGAACGTCTTGCCTCCGTTGGCGTCGTTGAGCACCAGCCGGAAGCCGGTGTCGATGTCCAGCCGGTCAGGGCCGATATGCGCAATGTCATGTTCGTAGAAGGCGTGGCGAATCATCGAGGCCCACGGGCCTGCGCCGATGATGCCCGCGTGGGCGGTCGGTGTTCCCATCAGCCGTGATGCGAGCAGCGCGCGGTATGAGCCGTCGATGGTGGGAATGGTGCTGCGTGAGGCCGCGAATCCGCCTGCCTTGGGGAGCGAGTCGACATCCATCATGATATCCACCCACACTTCGCCAAGCGAGATGACGCGGGCAGGGCGGGTGGCCGGGGCGTCGTCGGGGGCAGCTTCCCCGGATGTTGTTGGTGCGGATGGTGCGGGTGCCGGGACGGCGTCCGCACCGGTCGCCTCGACCGTTGTCGGCGCCGGCGTTACGGTTGCGGGTGCCGGGGAATCGGAAACGTTCCTCGCTTCGATGGCGTCGATGGTTTCCTGATTGGTGTCACCGGAGATTCTCGCGGCCAATCGCCGCCATGCCGTACGAATGTCGAACATCGTTGCCTCCTTACCCCAGGTGCCCCTTTACGCTGCAATGACAAAGTTGTATCGCAGTTGCATGAGTATTGCCTGAAAATGGTCCCTTTCCCTGATATTAGCGTGTTGGAGCGGTGGTGCGCTCATTCTTCGGACTGATTCGCGAGTGGCTGAGCGGGTGGGGAAATGGGCAAGGTGACGGCATGATGTATGTTTTTGCGGATTATCGGCGGTCTTCGGCACCGATTGCGAATGGTTCAAGGCGCTTGGGGCCAGTGGGATGGCGGTGCGATGAGACACCCGAAACGTGAGACGGCTGCGGTGTGCGATGGCATAATACACGCTGTATTTGGAGTTTGTCGGATATGAGGGATATATTTGTGAAGTTGTGTTCTGGCAGACGTGCCAGAGCAAAGACTTGCAAGCAAGTAATAAGGGAGTCCATTATGGCAGCTCGTTGCGCAGTGTGCGGCAAGGGACCGCAGACCGGTTACACCGTGTCGCATTCGCATATCCGCAATAAGCGCACCTTCCGTCCGAACCTGCAGCCGGTTCGCACCACGGTCGACGGCGAGAACGTCCGCGTCCGCGTGTGCGCCAAGTGCCTGAAGGCCGGTAAGGTCGCTCGCGTCGCCGCGTGAATCACGCGCTAACGCTTCAGAAGCCCCGGAGTCGCCCAGAGCGCTCCGGGGCTTCGTCATAGCTGTCGGCGCGAACGGGGAGAATAGGTGGCTATGAGCGTTACAGTGGGCACCCCGGTCTCGTCGGTGATGACGAATAAGCGACGTGTGGGCGCGCTCAAGTCGCTCGGCGTGCTGACCGTGGGCGATGCGCTGACCTACTATCCGTTCCGTGTCACTGACCCGGTGCCGCTGCGTGCGATCCGCGAGGCCAGGATCGGCGAGCCGATGGCGTTCGCCGCCGAGGTGCGCGCCGTGCGTGTGTCGTCTTCGGGGGCGCGCGGCAACGGCCGATTGGAGGTTGTGGTCGACGATTCGGCGTTCGCCGCCTCGCATCGACAGCCCGGCGCCGTGGCCCGTCTGGTGTTCTTCTCCCGTAAGAAGCAGTATCTCGACTGGATGAGCGGACGACTGCGCCAAGGGACGTGCGTGGTTGTTGCGGGCACGCCGGGCGTGTTCAACGACCAATTGCAGTTCACTCATCCCGAGGTGCTGACGGTGGGGATGCACCCTACTTCGAGGTACACATTTGTACGTGAGGAAAATCAACCCCTTGATGTGCGTAACGCGAGTTTGGGCGCACCGACTTCCCCGAGACCCGACGTGGAATCGCCCGAGGAAGGCCTGGCCCGTGTCTGCCGACCCCGACCGGTCTACCACGCCAGCTCCCGCATCTCCAGCGACCACATCCATGATTCGATCCTCGACATGCTGCGGCTCTTGGCCGAATCAGGGGATTCCGTCGCGCCGACGCCCGATGGCGCGGAGACCGTCGACAAAGCAGCCAATGTGCCGCAGTCCGGCGTGGCTGGAGCGTCCGGGACTCCCGAAACGGCCGAGTCCTTGGACATGCCGAGGGAGCCGGGCGTATCGGAGTCCGAGGAGGCCCGCGCTCGCTTGCTGTCCGGATTGGCCCGCGCCATCCCCGACATCCTGCCCGAACGCATCCGCGCGGACAAGGACCTCATGCATCGTGCCGAAGCGTTCCTGAACATCCACGACCCGGTCTCCACCAAGGAATTCCACCGCGCCATCGCCACCCTGCGCTACGAGGAGGCGTTCGTCTGCCAGACCGCGCTGTTGCAGGCCCGTGCCCATGCCGGCCGTGCTTCCGCCGAGCCCTGCCCCGACGTCACCCTGCGGGACGCCATGATCGCCTCCCTTCCGTTCAGTCTGACCGGCGGCCAGCGTGAGGTCATCGACTCAATCGCTACCGACATGTCCCGCGACCATCCGATGCAGCGTCTCCTGCAAGGCGAGGTCGGCTCCGGCAAAACGGTGGTGGCGCTCGCCGCCATGCTGCAGGCGGTCGGGTCCGGGCACCAGGCCGTGCTCGTGGCCCCCACGCAGGTGCTCGCCGAACAACATCACCGGACGATCACTGCAATGGTCGACCGGATGACGGAACAAGTCGTTTCGGATTCCGACGGCCATCCGCTATCCGCTCCGCCGGTGATCCTCCTGACCGGCGGTATGAAGCTCGCCGCCCGTCGTCGGGCGCTCGCCACTGCAGCCAGCGGCGAACCGTGCATCGTGGTCGCCACGCATGCCGCGTTCTCCAAGACCTTCCAGGCTCCGAACCTGGCGCTCGCCGTGGTCGACGAGCAGCATCGCTTCGGCGTGGAGCAGCGCGAGAGCCTGCGCGGCAAGGCGTTGTCCGGCAAGGCGCCGCACCTGCTGATCATGACCGCCACCCCGATCCCGCGCACCGCCGCCATGACCTGGTTCGGCGACCTGGATATCTCGTGGCTCACCGAGCTGCCCGGCGGTCGCAAGCCGATTCGCACCTTCGTGATTCCGGAGGCGGACGGTCATCTGATGGGGTCGATGTTCGCGCACATCCGCCAGCGCATCGACGCGGGCGAGCGTGCGTATGTGGTCTGCGCCCGCATCGACGACTCGGACGAGTCTGGCGAGGGTGATCTGCTGGACGAGACGATGGCGGAGCCCATGCGGCCTGTAGTCGGTGACGCGGCGCGGTCCGATGCTGGGACGGTCGCCCCGCCTCGCCCGCTGCACACGGTGGTCCAGATCGCGGAGCGACTGGCGAAACTGCCGCAGTTCCAGGGCGTGCGGTTCGCCACATTGACCGGTCGCGACGATGACGCGACCAAGCAGCAGGTGATGGCTGGATTCGCGAGCGGGGAGACGCCGATTCTGGTGGCGACGACCGTGATCGAGGTGGGCGTGGACGTGCCGCAGGCCAGCTGCATCGTGGTCTTCGATGCGGATCGGTTCGGACTGTCGCAGTTGCATCAGCTGCGCGGCCGTGTGGGGCGCGGCGGCACGCCGAGCTGGGCGTTCCTGGTTTCGCAGGCGGAGCCGGGGGGCCTGGGGGAGCAGCGGCTGGCGGTGATCCGCGACACGACGGATGGGTCGACGATTGCCGAGGAAGATCTGCGATTGCGTGGCGCGGGCGATGTACTGGGCGATGCGCAGTCGGGCGGCAAGTCGAGCCTGAAGCTGCTGCGTGTGGTCAAGGATGCGGAACTGATTGTGGATGCGCGGGAGCGCACCGAGGCGCTGCTGGCGGAGGATCCGGAACTGGCGGGCGAGGTGGAACTGGCCGGTGCCGTACTGGATTTCACCCGCGGCAACGAGACGTATCTCACCAGCAGCTGAGCGGGAATCCGACGGTCTTGCAAGAAAGTCCCGGGACTTTCTTGCATTGGCGCAATTTTCTCCCGGGACTTTTTTGCATATGGAGGGGTTGAATGATGTTGTGAGGTGGACGTGCTGCCGTTGTATATGGCCATGTTCCTGTGACGCGACACGGCCCCCACCCTCACCCCCCCCCCTATTGCCTAAGGGGCGGTATCGAGGGCATTGTAGGAGGGGATTGGTTTTTCGCGGAAAACCCATCAATATACTTGTCTCCGTCTATCTATATGGGCTGAAACCGTATCCAGATACGGAGACAAGAGGAGATGACATGGTAGGACGAGATTCGCTCAAGGCTTTGCAGGAGCGTATTCGCAGCGCGATGGAAAACCGTCGCGGGGGGGGGGTATAGGAATTTAGGCCACGCCGGCCAGAACCCGCATCATGCGCGCGCGATCAGCGCGAGCCGCTCCACAACGGCGTGGGCGGTTGCGATCGTTGTCGCGATGATTGCCGCCGTGACCGTGATGTTCGTGCCGGCGCCCGCCGCGCAGGCCGACGGCGCCACGGCGGTCGATCCGGATACCACAAATAACTGGAGCTCCATTGCGGCAAGTTCGACGAGCACCCAGAACATCGGCCGCATCTGGACCGACAAGAGCGTGTTCGACGACGATTACATGTTCAGCGGCTCCATCGGCGGCCAGACCGTCAGCAAGGGTGGCTCCGATTTCCTCGTCGGCCTTTCCGCGCTCTCCTCCACCTCGAATCTCAAGACGACCACCACGACCACCACGCCGCTCGACATCGTGCTGGTGCTCGATCAGTCCGGTTCGATGGCCGATTCCTTTGGCGGCAGGGGCAGCGGCACCCGCCGTGCGGCATTGCAGGAGGCGGCGAAGACCTTCATCAACGCCACCGAGGAGTCGAATCAGGGGCTCGACCAGAGCCAGCAGCACCGCATCTCAATCGTGACGTTCGACTCCGGCTCCAGTGTGTCGCGTGAATGGACCTATGTGTCCGGCAACGGGGCTGATCAGCTGCGTTCCACGGTTGACGGGCTGAGTGCGAACGGCGCTACCCGCGTCGACCTTGGTATGGACGACGCGAACGATCAGTTGAACAGCGCGCGTCAGGGCGCGATGAAGGTCGTTATCGTGTTCACGGACGGCGATCCGACCAGCGGCAGCTCCTTCGAGAACGAAGTCGCCGCCGACGCCATCAACACCGCACACACGATCAAGCAGGACAAGGGCGCCACGGTATACACCATCGGCATCTTCTCCGGTGCCAACCCGAACACCGACAACAAGGCCAACAATTACATGAACGCCATGTCCAGCAACTATCCGACGGCTACGGCGGTGGGAGAAAACCCCAGCATTTTTGATTGGTCGGGTGAGTTCTCTATCACTTGGGGCGATGGCTCCCGCAACGACGGCTACTACAAGTCGGCCACCAACTCCGAGGAACTGAACAAGGTATTCGAGGAGATTTCGGAAGATATCACGACCAACGCCGGTTCCGGTTCGCCGATCGAGGAAGTGACGCACGAAGGCGCTCTTAACCCCGGCACGCTGACCTTCACCGATGAGCTTGGCTCCTACATGGAGGTCTCCGGCGACACCATGACCGTGGTGTACGGCGACCGGATGTTCACCAGCACTAGCAAGACCACTGCGGGTAACGGCGATACCTATCACTTTGAGGGTAAGGTTGCAGGCAATGTCGTGTACAAGGAGGCGGACATCGCCGACCTCACGGTGACGGTCGCCCATGGCGATACTCTCGCTGCAGGCGACAAGGTGACGGTGCAGATTCCAGCCTCCCTTATCCCGATGCGCAACTATGACGTCGACACCGACGCGAAGACCATGACGGTGTCGGATGCCTACCCGATCCGTCTGTTCTTTGGCGTGAGCGTGAAGGATGCTGCGGAGAAGGCCATCGAACAGGGCTCCGGCGACGTGTACGACGCGATTGTCAAGACCAACAAGACCGACGATGGCAAGGTCGCGTTCTACTCGAACCTTTACAACAGCGGTTCTGGCGACACGACGGCCACTTTCACGCCGAGCGACGGCAACAAGTTCTACTACTACACGCAGAACACGAACCTGTATGTCGGACAGGATTGCACGCAGCGTGCGACGACACAGAATATCGGTAGTTATAACACCCTGTATTATTCCGAACCTTATTGGCAGACCACTTCTGGCAATAGCGCCGAGGAAGTAACGCGCGGCATTGCGATTAAACGCGATGGTCAGGACTGGAACAAGATGACGACCGATAGTCAGGGTAATTACTACATTCCTGCCGGTACGCAGCGTCTCGATCGTCCCGCATCGCTGAATGCGAATAAGACCAAAAATGAAACAGGCACAGCGGCAACCGTGTTGACCCCGAGCTGGGAAGGCACTGGCGTCACCCAGCGCTTGGGCAACAACGGTAAGATCACCTACGATCTGCCCGGCGAGCTGGAGATCAAGAAGAGCGTCAACTGGGGCAACGCCTCCGACGACACCAAGCAGAATCAGAACAGCTTCGAGTTCACCGTCAACTTCAACGGTAACGAGACGCTGGACGGAAACTTCGCCTACGACGTGTACGAGTCCGGCGAGGAACCGGTGGATAACGGAACGGTTGCCGACGGCGGCACCATCACCCTCAAGGACGGCCAGCGCGCCGTGATTAAGGGTCTGCCTACCGGTACCACCTTCACGGTGACGGAGACCAACGCCAACAAGAACGGCTTCACCACCACGGACACTGTGACCGCCGATCCGAACAACGACACGACCGATGGCATCGCCAATGGCACCATCGTCGGCGGTTCGCGGCAGTACGTTTCCTTCCAGAACAACTACAAGGCCGACGAACCGCTGACCTACGACGTCAGCGATGATCTGAACGTTCAGAAGATCCTTGATGGCCGCGACTGGCGTGATGGTGATGAGTTCACCTTCAACGTGCAGGCACTGGATGGGTATGCTCCTACGCAGACCGAGGTAACTATCGGTAAGGATACGCCTGACCACAAGGCGTCGTTCGGTACCATTACGTTCAACAAGGACGGCGAGTTCCGCTATGTCGTGCGTGAGGATAACGACATGGAGAGCCCCATTGCGGGTATCGACTACTCCAACGCCACCTATCGTCTGACCGTGAAGGTTGTGGACGCGGGCAATGGTGAGCTGAAGGTCGAATCTGCGAAGCTGGAGATGTTCCAGGACGACACGGGTGCCGAGAAGAACCCAGCGGTCGCTGTTGAAGGCGCTACCGCGACCTTCACCAACTACTACCTGTCCGATCAGGGCACTATCAACATCGATGGCAAGAAGGCCTACGACGACACTACTGGTGACAACCCCATCGCTCCCAACAAGTTCCAGTTCCAGATGGAAGCGCTGGGCGGCTATGTGACCGACGGCGGCTCCCGTGACAACCTGACCGTGTCCGCCGATGACACTCCGAAGCCGACGGAGAACACTCAGGGCAACGTGACCACCATCGGTAACGTGGGCAACGAGTTCCATATGCCGACCATCAACTTCGATGGCAACGATGTAGGCAACACGTATGTCTACAAGATCACCGAGGTCAAGGGTAGCGAAGCCGGCATGACCTACGACGAGAACTCGTATGAGATCGAGGTCACGGTTACCGAAGAAGCCGACCCCGAGTCTGAAGATGGTCATGTCCATATCGTTGCTAAGGCGAACAAGACTCCTGAGCAGCTCACGTTCACGAATAAGTACGAGCCGGCTGCGGCCGAACTGACGGGCGATGATGCCATCCACGGCACCAAGACCCTTGAAGGCCGCCAGATGAAGGAAGGCGAGACCTTCTACTTCCAGCTGAGCGCGCTCGACGACAACGCTAAGACGGTGCTTTCGGCCCCTGAGACGGTGATGGTCACCGATCAGAACTCGATGGACTTCACGTTCGCTGGCATGACCTTCACCAAGGTTGGTACGTACATCTTCCAGGTGAACGAGGTCGCCGACGACAATGGCACCGAGACCACCAACGCTAACGGCATGACGTTCGACACGAACATCGCCACGGTGACGGTTACGGTCACGGACGGCAACGACAGCGACGATCCTGCTGACCACGGCAAGCTGCTGGCTTCCGTGAGATACAGCAACGACAAGCACTCCAACGTGACCGACCATGCCCAGTTCACCAACGTCTACAAGGCGAACATGAACTACGGCGCTGGGGGCGCAGGCGGCATTGCTGTGACCAAGAAGATGGTCGACCGCACGATGGATGCCGGTGACTACAACTTCACGTTGACGGGTACCGGTCCGGACGGCGAGATCACCGAAATGTTCGAGAACACGGCGGCGGCTGCGAACGGCACCGTGACCATGAAGCAGCTGCAGAACCTGACGTTCGACGAGCAGGATGCAGAGAAGACCTTCACCTTCACGGTCGACGAGGCCGACCCGACTGACGAGAATCGTCTTCCGGGCGTCGAGTACGACCAGAGCCAGTATCGCGTGGACATCACGGTGCACGACAATCATGACGGCAACATGTACACCGAGACGACCGTCACCAAGATCAAGAACGCGGACGGCACTGAGGCCAACGAGATCGTTGTTGATAAGCTCAACTCGTCCACAGCCCGGGGCCAGGTTCCGACCTTCGGCTTCACCAACACGTATAAGCCGACTGAGGCAAGCCTGGACGGTGACACTGCGCTCAAGGTGACCAAGAAGGTTACGGGTGCTCCGTCTGCCGCGGACTATACCTTTACGCTGACCGCGCAGGAGACTCCTGATGGCTCGGTTGCCAATATCGGAGGCCTGACTGATGGCAAGCTGACCGTTAGCACGAATGGTGTCATCAACCAGGACGCTACCGACAACACGGACGACGATACGCAGACCGTCTCCTTCGGCAAGCTGACCTTTAGCAAGCCTGGCACCTACACCTTCACGGTGCAGGAGGATCAGCCCGGTGCTGATGACGGTTGGACGTTCGGTACCGACGAACATACCGTGACGGTTGTCGTCAGCGACCTCAACGAGAACAACGAATACGACGGTGCGCTGCACATCAAGAGCGTGACTCCAGAAGATCCGACCCTCATCACCAACAGCTACAAGGCTGACCCGGTGATCGTGGGTGGCGATGGTGCTCAGCAGAAGATTACGGTCCAGAAGTCCGTGACCGGCGCTGACTCCGATGCGGAGTTCACGTTTAAGATCGAACCCGTCGTCGATGACACTCACACCGAGAAGTGGTGGCGGGACCGCGTGAAGGCGACCGAGGGCTTCTCGCCTGAGTTGACCATCTCCGGCGTGACGCAGGAGCAGGCTGTAACCAAGGCGTTCGCTGGCATCCAGTTCAATGCCGTTGGCGAGTACACGTTCAACGTCACCGAGGTCGGCGCAGCCGACTTCAACGATGGCACCGACCGCAAGGGCTGGACCTACGACGAGCACACGGCTACCGTTACGGTTACCGTGACCGACAAAGGCAACGACGGCCAGCTCGACGCTGAGGTGAGCTACGACAACACCGAGGCCACTACTGACGCCGACAAGAACGAGACCGCTGTTGCCGCGTTCACCAACGCCTACAAGCCGAACGAGGTCACGACGGGTGATACGGAGAACACCGACATCCAGGTGACCAAGAAGGTCACCGGGCATGATGCAATCGAGCCCTTCAGCTTCTCTCTTAAGCTGAAGGAAGGTCAGGATAACTCCAACGTGTTCGAAGGCACGGGTGAGAACAAGACCGAGTTCGATGGCATGATGCTCACCACATCCGACGGCATCAAGGCCGGCGCGACCGAGACCGAGACGTTCGACGACATCACGTTCACCGCTGCGGGCGACTACACCTTCGTGATCGACGAGACCACGGAAAAGACCGATGGCGGTTGGAAGTATGACACTTCGACCCATGAGGTCATCGTTCATGTCAAGGACGATGGCAAGGGCACGTTGTCTATCGAAAGCATCGAAGACAACAACCCGACGTTCGAGAACGTCTACGAGCTCAAGCCGGCAATGTTCCGTGCCGCGCGCTTCCAGCTCCAGGGCAACAAGGTGCTGGATGGCCGCAATTGGGAGGCTGGTGACGAGTTCACCTTCACGCTGACTCCGGGTGAGGGCGATAACGTCGACGGTTCGAAGATGGCTGAGGGCGAAGTGGCGGCGACTATGCCCGTCAAGCAGTCCGATACCATCAAGCCGTTCGAGGACGACTCTAAGGTGACCGACAACTCTGCGCAGTTCACGTTCACCAGCGACCGCATCCCCGGTGGTAGCACGGTGGAAGAGGACACTTTCACCTACACCAAGCCGGGTACGTACCGCTACCTCATCCGCGAGACCAACCCCAACGCCAGCGCTGCAGGCTCCGGCATCCTGGGTGTGAGCTATGACCAGACGGTGTATCGTCTGACCGTGACCGTTACGGACAACGGTGACGGCACAATGAGCGCTACTTCGGCCTACTCCAAGCAGAATGAGGATAACAGTTGGACGGATCTTGGCGGTAGCGATCAGATTACGTTTACCAACAAGTACTCCTCCGATCAGGTGGACGTCACGTTCAACGCCTTCAAGGTGCTCCAGAACCGTGATCAGAACATGAAGGACAATGAATTCATGTTCCACATGGAGTTCGCTGGTTGGGCGGCTAACGATGCCAACGCTGATCCGAATGACGATGCCGCGTGGACTTTGGACGACACCACAAAGGCCCCTGCCGCCGCTAAGGATAAAGGCAATATCATTCGCGGCGACGTGACCTTCGGTAACGTGACCTTCACGTCCGACAACGTGGGCTACACATACCGTTACAAGATCACCGAAAACGAAGGCAACGTGCCGGGCGTCACTTATGACAAGACCGCCAAGTACGTAACCGCTAAGGTGACCAGCGTCCAGCAGGCCAACGACGACGGTACGTTCACCGAGCACGTGCGCGTGGAGACCTCTGGTGAGGCCGAGTGGAACAGCCAGACAAACACTGCTCCCACTACGGGTGCCATCTTCACTAACACCTATAAGGCTGGCGAAACTGCGGGTGTTCCCGCGAACTTCAAGCTGACCAAGCAGTTCACTGGTCATGAGTGGACGGATAAGTACAGTTTCGAGTTCACGCTCGCTGCACAAGACAGCAAGCTCGCCGACGGCACTCCTGTCGCAGCTGCCGACGTCCCCATGCCTGCCAGCGCCACGAAGTCCGTGAACGCGCCCGATCAGGAGGGCGGCGATACCGCCACCTTCGACTTCGGCAGCATCAGCTACGACAAGGCTGGTACTTACACGTACACGGTGACCGAAACCAACGCTGGTACGACGAAGGCCGGTATCACCTATGATGCAGAGCCGGCGACTATAACCGTCACGGTTGTGGAAGGCAAGGATGAGTCCGGCGCTCTGACCGGTCAGCTGGTGGCTACCGCTACGGTGTCCAACGGTGACTTCGTCAACGAGTACCACACCTCCGCTGAGTACAACGCCGGCGGCGCTGGTGGTCTGGACATCACCAAGCAGGTGACGAACCATGCTATGGCGGAGGGCCAGTTCAGCTTCACCATCACGGCGACCGGTGATAACGCCGACGCCGCGGCCAAGAAGCTCGATATCCCGAACGGTGTCTCCACCGAGGTCAAGAGCGCTGCCGCCGCTGCGGGTGTTGCGACGTCGGTGAAGAACAACCCGTTCGAGACCGTCAAGTTCACCAAGGCCGACGACGGTGTCACCTACACGTACACCATCGCAGAGAACGGCAAGACCGGCGAAGGCGACTACAAGAATTACGTGCTGGATACCAACACCTACACGGTCAAGATCACGGCCACCGATGATGGTGATGGCACCATGACGGTGAAGACCGTTGTGAACGGCGCGGAGACCACCGACCGGCGCGTGACCGTCGCGTTCGTGAACAGCTACCAGGCCGATCCGACGACCGTGGGTGCGCAGGGCGATGCCACGATTAAGGGCACCAAGACCCTGAAGAACGACGACCTCACCGACGGCCAGTTCACCTTCCAGGTGAAGAGCGGCGACGTGGTGGTTGCTGAGGGCACCAACGATGCCAACGGTAACATCACCTTCGGTGACATCACCTACACCACCGAGAACCTGGCGGCGGCCGTGAACGGCGGCTCCGATGAGGTCGGTACGGCCACGGCACAGACCACCGATGCCGGCACCGTGTACACCTTCAACTACACCGTGAGCGAGGTCGCCCCTGATCAGAGCACCGGCGTGACGGCGAACACCGGCGCGCAGAACATCACGGTTACGGTGACCGATGATGGCAACGGCAAGCTGACGCCTAAGGTGACCTACGGCACCGGCGACTCGCTCGCCTTCGTGAACACCTATGGTGGCGACGCGGACTACGCGCTCGACATCACGGGCAAGAAGAAGATCGTAGGCGGCCAGACCGAACCCACCGATGTGCCGACGCTCAAGGGCGGCGAGTATGAGTTCACCATCACCGGCAACGCGGCCCAGGACGGCACGCCCGCCCCGATGCCTGCAAAGACGACGGTGAAGAACGACGCCGCCGGTGGCGTGACCTTCGAGGACATCCACTACACGATGGAGAACACCTTCGGCTCCAAGCCCGCGACGGCCAACGCCGACGCTGCGGCCGACGAGGGCATCGAGACCTACACGGCCGGCCGCACCCAGGTGTTCACCTACACCATCAGCGAGTCCGGTTCGGTTGACGGCGTCACCAACGAGCAGGGCACCAAGACCGTCACGGTTATGGTGACCGATCTCGGCGGCGGCCAGCTCAAGGCCGAGGTGACCTCCGATAAGACCGATGAGGGCACCGACTTCACGTTCACCAACGTGTACGACGTGAAGCCGAACACCTCCAGCCTCACCGGCGACGGCGGCTTCACCATCACCAAGAAGCTCGACGCCACCACCGGCCGCAAGCTCGCCGAGAACGAGTTCACGTTCCAGCTCAAGAGCGGCGACACCGTAGTGGCCACGGCGACCAACGCCGCCGACGGTACCGTGAGCTTCGACGGCATCACGTTCACCAAGCCCGGCACGTACAACTACGTGCTCTCCGAGGTCAACGACGGCAAGCCTGGCGTCGACTACGACGCCACGAAGTACAACGTGACCGCCACCGCGGAGGACCAGGGCGACGGCACCCTCAAGGTGACGTGGGAGATGCCGCAGGCCGCGAACGACGCGGTGACCTTCACCAACGTCTACGACCCGGCCGATGCCACGGTCACGCTCGGTGCGGGCAAGACCTTCGCCGGCGCGGACCTGAAGGACGCCCAGTTCACCTTCCAGCTGACGGGCGCGGACGAATCGACCCCGATGCCGGAGGGCGCGAAGGACGGCGTCTCCACCGCCACGAACGACGAGAACGGCTCCATCGTCTTCGGCACGATCGCCTACGACAAGCCGGGTACCTACAAGTACACGGTTTCCGAGGTGAACGACGAGCAGGACGGCGTGACCTACGACGACACCACGTACGAGGTCACGGTCACGGTCACGGATGACACCGCAACCGGCACCCTCAAGGCCGCCGTGTCCTACGGTGACGCCGACGCCATGGTCTTCTCGAACCAGTACAAGAAGCCCGTGGAGCCGGCCAAGCCGACGATCCCGAAGACCGGCATCGACGTGATCATCCCGGGTGTTGCGGGCCTGGTCCTGCTGCTGGGAGCGGGTGGCGTCTACGCCTTCAAGCGCCGCAAGCGCAGCTAACCGGATCCGACGCGCGGTCTGACTGGGCCGCGCGTCGGGCCATCCAACCGTTGCGGGGGCGCCGGATCGCCGGTGTTCCCGCAACCGTATTTCCACTTCCGCAACATCTCGTAGCATTCAAAGGAGCGCCGCACGATGAGGAAAGGCAAATTCACCGCCAAGGAGCGTGCGTATCTGCTGACGTTGCCTGCCGTGGAATCGGTGACACAGGGGAGGATCTTCTACACGGAGGAGTTCAAGGCCGACTGCATGCGCCGCTATCACGAAGGCGACTCCCCGATGCGCATCTTCGCCGAGGCGGGGCTCTACAGCGATCTGATCGGCTACAAACGCATCGAACGGTGCGTCTCACGGTGGCGGGAATCCGAACGCAAGGGGCGGCTGGCCTACATCGCCTCGATCGAGGCCCGCGAGCAGGACCTGGACTCGAACTCGGCCGAATCGGATACGCCGGCGGACACGGCCGCACGTGGGGACGCAAGCGAGACCGTGGGCGAGGTTGAACCCCATCTCGATGCCCCGGCATCGGAGACGACGTTGGACGAGCAGGACCAGCAGATGTTGGACGAGGTCATCAAGCGTGGACGCCGCCGCTGGCGGGTCAAGGACCGGACCGTTCCCCCCGACCCCTCCAGCCACGCGGCGGACGTCAGCGGCCTGCTGTTGGTGCGCTACGAGGCGCGACTGCGGTCGTTGGAGCGGCAGGTGGCCGATCTGAAGGATGAGGTGCGTCGCCTGCGGCAGTAGGCACCCACAATGCACGATGACGACTAGGGGGAGGGCCAACAACCCTCCCCCTAGTCGTTTTCATTGCGGCGCAAGCATTCCAGCGTTGGTACGGGGGTATATGACCACCTACGCCCGCTACACTGATGAGCTACCCCGTATCCGGAATACACGGGTGTGAATCGACACGCGAGGAGAAGGATCATGGACGTACGAGCGCTACCTGAGCCTAGGTATCATCGGCGTCTCCCCGAGGCGTCCCACAACCACTGGCGTCGTTCCTGTCACAGTTGACACGGGCAACAGACACGGCTCGAATGTCGCATATTCTCCGCGGCAGGCTGAAATGCTCGACCAGGCCATACAAAGAGGCGTGTAATGGACTCCAACCCCATCCCCACGGGTGGGTCCTCTCGAAACAGAACAAGTGAATGCGCAGACCGAACCGCCGGCATCCGGCCACGGTCTGAGGCGGCAACGGCCGTCTGATTCGACATAACACCACATACCAACAACCGACAGTCGCACCGTACGGCGCAGTCGTAACCACCCACAGGGTCACGGCATCGCACGCGCGGCAACGGCTCCTCAATACCAACAGACCGTCCGCGGTCAGGGAGCAAAACGCATGAAGCAAGGAAAATTCACAGCGAAGGAACGGGCATACCTGATGTCATTGCCCGCAGTCGAATCGGTGACCTCCGAACGTATCTTCTACGCCGAGCGATTCAAAACGGAATGCATGCGGCGCTACCACGAGGGCGAATCGCCTACGAAGATCTTCAACGACGCGGGACTGTACTCCTCGCTGATCGGTTACAAACGCATCGAGCGGTGCATCGCGCGGTGGCGCGCCGACGAGCGGTCCGGCCGTTTGGGCGGCGAATACGAGACGAGTGACATGATGGTGAGCAATCTGCCCGGTGAGGCGGTAACGCCGCGGTTCCTCGGCAACGGCGCGAACGGCGCGAGGAATGCGCGCTGGCCAATCGACGCGCGTGCCCCACGACCGGTGCAGGATGTCAGCGGCCTGCTACTGATGCGGTACGAGAGTCGGTTGCGTACGCTGGAGAAGCGCATCGCCCTGATGGCCGAGCGTATCGACCGCTTGGAACGCTCCGTGGCGCGGTCCATGTCCGAGGTGCTGATCGAGGCGGGCGACGATTCCGCGGCCTGTACCGACGCCCGCATATGGATAATGGAAGATATGCGAGTGATTGCGGGACGATTCAAGGGACTGGAACTCAAAGCGGCGAAGAACGGCACGCGGCCGACCACCGACCGGACCAAGGAGGCGATCTTCTCACGCCTGGAATCCTGGGCCGTGCTGGAGGACGCGCGTGTGCTCGACCTGTTTGCGGGGACGGGTGCGCTCGGCATCGAGGCGCTGTCTCGGGGAGCGAGGGAGCTGGTGTCGGTGGAATCCGCGGCGCCGGCCGCCTCGCTGATCTCCGGCGCGTTCGCTGAGCTGAGGCATAACCGCGCTTGGGAGCGCGGCATGAGCGTGCGACTGGTGCGCAAGCGTGCCGAACAGTATGTGATCGGCACGATGCGCGTGCCGCAGGACGGTGCCGCGGCCCATCCGGAGTTCTCCGGCAAGCTGCCCGCCGGAACGGGGGCCGGTATGGAAGGCGTCGTCCCCAATACCGCGATTCACGATGGCGCGGATGGGGTCGCCGCACCCGGTGGGGTCTCTTCCGTCGTGGCCGCGGGAGGCGCGGCGAGATCACAGGCGTTCGACGTGATCTTCATCGATCCCCCGTATGCGTTCACCACCGAGGCCTGCAACCGGCTGCTGGCGGACCTGGTGGTTTCGGGTCTGGCGGTGCCGCATACGGTGATCGTGCTGGAACGTTCGACCCGCAGCGATGACCCGACCCCGCCCGAAGGCTGGCAGGTCACCGACCGCCGCGATTACGGCGAGACCGCGGTCCACTACATCGAAGCCGCCGTATAATCGCTGATTAGTCCAGACGGCGCGGATGGTCGCCGGACACCTCCCAGCCCAGCGCCATCAGCGTCTTCCGATCGGCCTTGTCGAGCGCACGGCAGTCGAGCCGCTCGATGAGGTCCGGGCGGATCTCATCGGTGCGACTGAGGGCCTCGTCGCGGCGGAACCGGTCCACCTTGCCGTGGTCGCCGGATAGCAGGATATCCGGTACGGCCATGCCGCGCCAGGTGGCGGGCTTCGTGTATTGGCGGTGCTCAAGCAGTGCGTTGCCGCCCGTGTAGGATTCCTCCACAATGGAGTCCGGATTGCCCATGAACCCAGGCAGCAGGCGGGTGATGGCCTCCAGCATCACGGACACGGCCACCTCGCCGCCGTTGAGCACGTAGTCGCCGATCGAGTATTCGCGCACGTCCACGCCCTGATTGCGGTAGTACGCGGGGATGCGGGCATCGTATCCCTCATACCGGCCGCATCCGAACACCAGACGGCCGGCATGGCTCAGCTCCGTGGCGTCGCGCTGGGTGAACAGGGGAGCGGAGGGATTCGGGAAGATGAGCACCGTGCTGCTCTGGGCTTCCGCTGTTGTGTCCGAATCGGGGGATTCTTGCGTTTTGCCGTCATATGCATCGTTGCAATTGAAAGAATCCCCCGATTCGGACAACATGGGGGCGACCTCTACCGGTGCCAGCCCAAGCAGGTCGTCCAGGCATTCGGCCCAGACCTCGGGCTTCATCACCATGCCGGCGCCGCCTCCGACCGGTGTGTCATCCACGGAATGATGCACGTCGTGCGTCCAGTCGCGCAGGTTGTGCGCATGCACCTCAACGAGCCCCTTGGACTGCGCCTTGCCGAACAGACTCAGGTTCAGCACCTCGAAATACTCCGGGAACACGGAAACGATGTCGATTCTCATGCCTCGCCCTTCAATCCGGGAATCAGTCCGCCGGGCGGATCCAGGGTCAGATAGCCCTCATCAAGGTCGATGTCGGGTACCAGCTGCTCAACGAACGGCACCAGCGCGGTCTTCTCGATGCGGTCCGATTCCGCCTGTTGGTCTTCTGCGCCCTTAGAAGGCAAAGAGGAAGGTTCGGAAGCTGCACCGTCCGCGGCAGGAGCACCGTCCGAGGCCAGCGACGCCAGATAGGCATCGGACAGTCGGATCTTGAGCAACGACTGCGCGCCGTCGATCACGTCCACAACCTTGCCGACCACCAGACCTGCCGGTGCGCCCAGCCCGTTGTCCTCGGCCATACGGGCCTCAAGCCCGACCAGGTCGCGCGGATACCAAGCGTCCTCCTCAAGCATGAGCTCGGGGTCGTCGGCCTCGCCGTACAGTTCGATCCCGTTCAACGCCTCGGAGGCGTCACGGTTATCGACGTCCTCGAACTTGATGATCCAACGGTCCTTGAACGTACGGGACCGTTCCACCACATACTCCTGCGAGCCGTCGCGGGTGTAGAGTACGGATCCGGGGGCGAACCGGTAGTCCGGATCGTCCGTGTACAGGCGCACGGTGACCTCACCCTTGAGTCCCTGCGCGCGACCGATACGACAGACCCGCAGCAGGTCGAGCTGCTGCGGGTCGTCAGAGTGTTGTTGACGCTCCACGCTACGGAACTCTCTTACCGACGCACGTCCATGATGTCGACACGCACCTTGTGGTCGGACAGAGCCTGCACCACGGTGCGAATCGCGTTCGCCGTACGCCCGTTGCGGCCGATCACCCGGCCGATGTCCTCGGGGTTCACGCGCACGCGCAGCAGTTCGCCGCGCGAGTTCTCATGCGACTTGACGGACACATCATCCGGAAAATCGACGATGTTCTTGATGAGATGTTCAACAGCCTGGGCGAGCATGATCACTCAGCTTCCTCTGCGGGGGCTTCCTCAGCCGGAGCCTCTTCCTCAGCGGTCTCGGCGGCCTGGGCCTCAGCCTCGGCAGCAGCCTTGGCGGCGGCCTCGGACTTGGCGGCCTTCAGCTTCTGGGCCTGAGCCTCAACGGCCTCGACACGAGCCTGCGCGTCCGGGCCAGCCTCGGCGGTCTTCAGCGTGCCTTCGGCACCGTCGATGCCCTTGAACTTCTGCCAGTCGCCGGTGATCTTGAGCAGGTTCAGCACCGGCTCGGTCGGCTGCGCGCCGACACCCAGCCAATACTGAGCGCGCTCGGAATCGATCTGGATCAGCGAGGGCTGCTTGTTCGGATCGTAGACGCCGATCTCCTCGATGGCCTTGCCGTCACGCTTGTTGCGGGAATCGGTGATGACCACGCGGTAGAAGGCGTAGAACTTCTTGCCCATGCGCTTCAGACGAATCTTGGTTGCCAAAATGGCTCTCCTTGTATCACTAGGGGTGCAGGTTTTCGGTTTCGGTGTGGGGCACGGAATCCGAGAACCCACGTGTTCCTCATGCAACGCGGGAGTAGAGGGCGCCGCGCCCATGAATAACCCGACGATTATAACCTCAGCCCCGCGACACGCCGTGTCGTGGGCGGTGCCGCGGCGATCGCGAAGCGCGACTGTCCGGCCGCATCGTGGTCTGGCGGCGGATGCCGGACGTCCGGCGTCGGCGTCTTCGCCGTCACCGAATGCGCAATGCGGCCACCGTGGCCAGGTGATCGCTGCCGTGGATGGTAAGGGTTTCGACCCGTTCGGCGTCGATCCCGCCGCTGATCAGCACGTGGTCCAGTTCGATGCGCGGCCAGGCGAGCCATGAGGGGAACGACACCATCGGCTTGCGCAGGGCGCTCATGCTGGCGTCGCGGAATCCGGCGGCCAGCAGTTTGCGGAAGCTCGGGTGGTCGATGCCGCAGTTGAGGTCGCCGAGCACCACGGTGGCGCGTTGTAGCGCCAGCCGGCCCAGTCCGACGATGCCCTGCGACCACGCGCGGCACCCGCGCATCGGCGATTTGGTATGCGCCGAGGCGAAGGCGATGGCGGAATCGGGGGCGTCGGCGGGCTGACCGTTCCGGGTGGGTGATGCGACGATCATCGGCACGTCCGCGGCCGGGATCTGGGCGGACGACGATGCGGCGGCGACCGGGGCGAACCGCGTCCACAGACCGTTGAACCCGCCGTTGTCGGTCGGACGGTCCTCGCCGAGCTGGCGATGGGGGAGCACGTCGCGGATCCCCGCGGCGTCGAGCGCACCGGTCAGGTCCGCCGTGAGTTCCTGGAGGGCGAGGACGTCGACGTCATGCGCGCGCACCGCATCCATGATGGCATCCGCGTCCGCGCGGCCGAATCGGCAGTTGAGCGTCATGACGGTGATCGGGGCACCAGGCTGCTCGTCATGTCCGCGAGCAGTTGTGTCGGACGTTTCGGGATGTGTTTCACAATATGTTTCACGCTTGGTTTCACGGGATGTTCCACGCAGGGAGAGCTGGTGGAGCGGCACGCGCAACGCGACAATCACCGCCAGCGCCACCGCGGCAGCCGCCAACGGCCAGCATCCCAGCACGGCCGCAACAACGGCGAGCAGCAGCGCAGGGATCCACAGGAACGGAATCAGCGCGATCAGATACGGCAGCGGCAGACGCCCTTCGGCGCCGGCCGGCAGGAACCGCAACGCCCACCACAGCACGAGCAGCGCCAATGCCGTCCCCAGTGCGATCGTCATGCCATCCTCCTTGCCGCGGTTGTCCGTCGTATCTCCGGGAGCTTACCAGAGGGCCGGCAGGTCCGCCCCACGCGGAACCGCGAACAGCCGTGACCGCACCGGTCATCGGCGGTTCCGGACCATGCCTTATCCCACGCGGCTCGGCATCGGGCGCATCCCGCCTTCGCGCGGGACCGGATGCTCCGGAACGAGAATGGTCCCGCAGCCCCAAGGGCGCGGGACCATCCACAGACGCATCAATCAGCGGCCGAAGAGACCGCCCAAGCCGCCACCGAGATTCGGCGGCACATCGGGCATGCCGTTCTCGCCGAGCATATCCTGCAGGCCGGCCGGCAACGCCGGATTCTGCGGCTTCTTGGCGAACGCCGAACCGCCCGAGCTGCCGGACGAGCCGCCCTTGCCGGACAAGCGGTCGCGCAACGCCTTCTCCTCGGCCTCACGCTTCATCGGGTTGCCGGACTTGGAACCCTTCTTCTTGCCTTTCTTGCCCTTCTTGCCGCCGGCCGCGGGGCCGCCGAACCCGGGGATGCCGCCCATGCCGGCCTTGTTGGACATGCGCTTCATCATCTTGGCGGCCTGCTCGAAGCGCTGCAGCAGCGCGTTGACCTGCGAGACTGTCACACCCGAACCGTAGGCGATGCGGGCGCGGCGCGAGCCGTCGATGATCTTCGGATTCCGTCGCTCGGCCGGGGTCATCGAACGGATGATCGCCTCGGTGCGGTCGATCTCACGCTCGTCGAACTGCTCCAACGCCTGACGATGCTGCGCCATACCCGGAATCATGCCGAGCAGGCTCTTCATCGACCCCAGCTTGCGCACCTGCTGCAGCTGCTCAAGGAAGTCGTCCAGACCGAACTCGCCCTCGGCCATCTTCTGGGCGGCCTTGCGGGCCTCCTCCTCGTCGAACTGCTTCTGCGCCTGCTCGATCAGGGTCAGGATATCGCCCATATCCAGGATGCGCGAAGCCATACGGTCCGGATGGAAGACCTCGAAATCCTTCAACCCCTCGCCGGTCGAGGCGAACAGGATCGGCTTGCCGGTCACGCTCGCCACCGACAGCGCGGCACCGCCACGGGCGTCGCCATCCAGCTTGGAGAGCACCACGCCGGTGAAATCCACGCCCTCGTCGAAGGCCTTGGCGGTACGCACCGCATCCTGGCCGATCATCGCATCGATCACGAACAGGATCTCATCGGGCTGCACGGCGTCACGGATATCGCGAGCCTGCTGCATCAGCACCTCGTCCACACCCAGACGGCCGGCGGTATCGATGATAACCGTGTCATACAGCTTCTGCTTGGCCAACGCAATCGAATCGCGGGCCACCTTCACCGGATCACCGGTGGTCAGGCCGGGGGCGGAGACCTCATCGCCGCCATCCGACTGCACGCCCTTCTCCGGCGCATACACCGGCACGCCGGCGCGCTCGCCGACCACCTGCAGCTGCGTCACCGCGTTCGGACGCTGCAGATCGGCCGCCACCAGCAGCGGCGTATGACCGGCATCCTTGAGCCAATAGCCGAGCTTGCCGGCCAACGTGGTCTTACCGGCACCCTGCAGACCGGCGAGCATGATGATCGTCGGCGGGTTCTTGGCGAAGTTCAACGGACGGTCCACACCCTGACCGAGCACGCCGGTCAGCTCGTCGTAGACGATCTTGACGACCTGCTGGGCCGGGTTGAGCGCCTCGGACACCTCGGTGCCCAGCGCGCGCTCGCGGATGCGGCCGGTGAAGGAGCGCACCACCTCAAGCGCCACGTCGGCGTCGAGCAGGGCGCGGCGGATCTCGCGGATGGTGCCGTCGATATCCGCCTCGGAAAGCTTGCCTTTGCTCTTCAAGTGCTTGAACGCATTCGAGAGCCTGTCTGTCAAAGAACTAAACGCTGCCATAATGTCCCCCAGTCTAGCCGTGCGTAGGGAGAAGCGGGTGCGCGGTGTTGGCCGGCGCACTCGCCGAATGGATCGTCAGCCGCCGGCATAATCCGGGCGTGTCGCATCTGGTACAATGGGAAGGCCAGTTTTTCAGGAGAATCCCTGGACACCCCTATCGCAGACATGCCATGCGCGCGGCCACAGTCTCGTGAACAAGACGGGCACAATCCGGGCCCGGCAACACGGACCGAGCCAACGGCGGTGCGACGCGTGACTGCCATGCAATACGGAAGGACCATCGATGCAGCATAAGCAAATCGAACGCAAAGCCCTTGGCGTGGGCATCATCATCAACATCCTCATGGTCGTCGCCGGCGCGATCGTGTTCTTCATGACCGGTCTGAAGGCCATGTTCCTCGATACCACCTTCACCGTGATCTCCGTGGTCTCGGGCCTGGTGGCCACCTATCTCTCCTCGCGCACCGTGCGCACCACCGAACGGTTCCCCAACGGCATGTTCGCGCTGGAGCCGATTTACGCGATCTGCAAGGCGATCTTCACCCTCTCCCTGCTCGTGTTCTCGTTCCTGGACGTGGCGCAGGTGGCTTGGGACTACTTCGTGCTCGGTGTGGGAGAGCGCGCGTCCTTCGGCCCCGTGGTGATCTATCAGATCCTGACCGTGGCCACCTGTTTCGGCCTGCTTATGTACTACCGCCGCCAGAACGCCCGCATCGGCGATTCGAGCATGATGCTGCGCGCGGAGGCGCAGAGCACCCTGGTGGACGGCATGATCTCGTTCGGCATCGGCTTGGCCGCGGTGGTGCTGGTGCTGCTGCCGGCCGGCGGGCCGCTCGACTTCCTGCACTACACCGGCGACTTCTTCATCACCACGGTGATCGTGATCCTGGCCATCAAGGAACCGGTCGAGGTGCTGCGCGACGCGTTCGTGGAACTCGTCGGCGGCGTGCATGACGACGACGAGACCAATACCTTCGTGGAACAGGCCGCGCAGCGGCATCTGCCGGCCAACACCGAATACGAGAAGACGATGATCTTCAAAACCGGCATGAACTACACGGTGGATGTGTACCTCGCCGGCACCGGCGAATCGATCGACGTGGCCGACCTGGTCGAATGCAAGCGATCGCTGGAACGGGAACTGAAGCGCAGACTGCACATCGTGGACGTCGATCTCGTGTTCGACTGAGCGTATGCCCGCCCCGTTCGGTAGTTGACCGGCACCCCGTACGCAATGGGGGCAGGACACGGCCGGGTGGCTCGCGGGCGATGGCTCCCTTGACGGCTCCCTCCATTGAGGGAGCCGTCACGCTGTGTGCGCTACTTCAGCGACCAGGTGGAACCCTGCGGGGTGTCCTCGATGATGATGCCGGCCTCGCCCAATGCATCGCGAATCGCATCCGCGGTATTAAAGTCGCGGGCCTTGCGCGCCTCGGCGCGGCGGGCCAGCTGTCCGGACACCAGGGCGTCGAGCGCCGCGTGTTCGGGGGACTCGCCGCCGTCGGCCGCTCCCGCAGCGCTGCCACTGACCCACGGTTCGGCCAGCGGGTCGAGACCGAGCGTGTCCAGCATCGCACGCACCGCAACCAGGACGCGGCGCAGCATCGCCTTCGCATCGTCGGACGTCGCCACGGCGTCGCCCGCACCCCAAGCGGCCGTGATCGCGGCGGGCAGATCCGCGCAACGGCCGGTGCCCACGGCCTCGACCAACGTGTTGCCCTCGCGGATCGCGGTGAAGATCGCGGCAGTGGCCCCGGAAACGTTGAAATCGTCGTTCATCGCGCCCACGAACGCGGCGGGCAGATCGTCGGCGCCCACGGCCTCGATCTCGTCGCGCGTCGGCTGTTCGCCGATCGCCGCGGCGGCGCGTTCGATGAAATTCGTCACGCGATCGTACGCGGCTGCGGCCTCCGCCAGCGTCTGATCCGACCATTCCAGCATCGAACGGTACTGCACCGAACCCAGCGCATACCGCACCACCCACGCCGGGTGCTCGGCAAGCACCGCCGGCACCGACAGGCCGTTGCCCAGCGACTTGGACATCTTCTCGCCCTTGGCCGTGACCCATGCCGAGTGCATCCAGTGGCGCGCGAACCCCCATCCGGCGGCGCGCGACTGCGCCATCTCGTTCTCATGGTGGGGGAAGCGCAGATCCAGACCGCCGCCGTGGATGTCGAACTCGTCGCCCAGGTAGCGGTGGCTCATCGCCGAACATTCCAGATGCCAGCCGGGGCGGCCCACGCCGAACGGTGTCGACCAGCGTGCGGTCGGCGGGTCGGTCGGCTTCGGGCGCTTCCACAGCGCGAAGTCGCGCGGATCGTGCTTGTCGGGCGAGGCGTCGGCGGGGTCGACCGGATTGTATTTGTCGTCGCCCGCGTTATCCACGCTCGGGCCCATGCGGTCGGCCACGGCGGCGGCCTCATCACCGGTTTCGGCGCCGGCCACGGTCTGCTTCTGGTGGGTCAGCTCGCCGTACCGCGGCCAGCTGGGCACGTCGAAGTACACGTCGCCGGTCGGGTCGCCGGTCTCATCGAGCACCATATAGCCGTGGCCGTTGTCCAGGATGCGCCGGATCAGGTCGATCATGTCCAGCATGTGGCCGGTGGCGCGCGGCTCGTAGGTGGGCGGCAGCACGCCCAGCGCGTCGTACGCCTCGGTGAACTCGCGCTCGTAGATGTAGGCGCGCTCCCACCACTGCTGGCCGGCGGCCGCGGCCTTGTCCAGGATCTTGTCGTCGATGTCGGTCACGTTGCGCACGAACGTGACCGTATAGCCCAGACGCAGCAGCCAGCGGCGCACCACGTCGAACGCCACGGCCGCGCGGATATGGCCGATATGCGGCGAGCTCTGCACGGTCGCGCCGCACACGTAGATGCCCACATGGCCCGGCTGGACCGGGACGAACGGTTCGACCGCATGCGAGGCGGTGTCGTACAGCTTGAGGTTCGCGGCGGCGTCGGACAGCATGCGGCCATCCGCGTCGACGGTGGGATTCGTGGTGTCGGTCATAGTTCGAGCGTATTCGCTTTGCCCGACAAGGTCGGGTGGCGCAAACCGCGCTTTTTCCGCGCCTTTTGCCGTGGTGCGGCGTGCTTTCTACGGTGCCGGTGCAACAATGGAATCTATGACGTCACCGCAAGTGCTTATTCTGCAGCACGTCCCGTGGGAGAAACCGGGGCGGATTCTGGCGAATCTTGAGGATCTGGGTTTGGAGACGCTCACGCTCAACGTGGCCAGGAAGAAGAAACCGGATATGCCGGATTTCGACGAGCTGGCCGGCGTGGTGATCATGGGCGGGCCGATGGGGGCCGCCGACTACGACCAATACCCGGGGTTGAAGGCGGAGGCCAAGCTGGCCAAGGCCGCGATCAGCGTGGGCAAGCCGGTGCTGGGCATCTGCCTGGGGCATCAGATCATCGCCACGGCGTTGGGGGCCAAGCTGTGCAAGGGCGAGGAGCCGGAGATCGGCGTGGGGCCGATCAGGCGCGTGGACAGGCACGACTACTTCTCGATGTGGGGCAAGCAGCTGGATGTGCTGCACTGGCACCGTGATACGGTGGGCCTGCCCGACGGCGCGCAATTGCTGGCGCGTTCGGCGCAGACCAAGGTGCAGGCGTTCCGGTTCGGCTCGGCGCTGGGGTTGCAGTTCCATTTGGAGGTGACCGCCGCCATGCTGGAGGAGTGGCTGGAGGAGCCCTCGATGGTCAAGGAGCTCAAGGCCGCCGGCGGTTCGAAGTCCAAGCTGCGGGAGGCGTTCGCGCAGGCCGATGCGCAGATCCAGCCGCTGGGCGAGCAGGTGTTCTCCAGCTTCGCCGCCCGGTGCAGCACCTACGCCAAGACCCTGAACTAACCGTCCCTTCCCCATCCCGGGTCCTTTTCCCGTCCCGGGTCCATCCGGCGCGTCTCCCGCCATGCCCGGATTCTCCGGACTCTGACATATTCGTGACTCTGACACAATTCAAGAACCTTGTAAAATCAACGATTTTGGAGATGGATCACGGTCACGATGCATCAGAGTCCGGAGAAGCCGGGCGTGGCGGGGCGGGTGGTAGATTAAGGGATTATGCCGATTTACGATATTGGGTTGGAACAGGTGTCGCTCGCGTTCGCGACCAAGACGATCTTCACCGACGTGACGCAGGGCGTGTTCGAGGGCGACCGCATCGGCATCGTCGGCCGCAACGGCGACGGCAAATCCACGCTGCTGCACCTGTTCAACGGCACGCAGGAGCCCGATTCGGGCCGCGTGACCAAGCGCGGGGGATTGAGCTTCGGCATGCTCGACCAGCGTGACCCGCTCGACGACAACGCCACCGTGCGCCAGGCCGCATTGGAGGGACGCGAGGACTACGAGTGGGCGTCGGAGACGCGCTCGCGCGAGATCGTGGAGGCGTTGCTCGGCGGCATCAGTCTGGATGCGCGCATCGGCTCGCTGTCCGGTGGCCAGCGCCGCCGCGCCGATCTGGCCCGCCTGCTGCTCAAGGACTGGGACATCCTGGCGCTGGACGAGCCGACCAACCATCTGGACGTGGTCACGATCCACTGGTTGGCCGAACACCTGAAAACCCGCTGGGGCAAGGGGCAGGGCGCGTTGCTGCTGGTGACGCACGACCGCTGGTTCCTGGACGAGGTGTGCGAGTCGATGTGGGAGGTGCACGACGGCACGATCGACCCGTTCGAGGGCGGTTACAGCGCGTACATGCTGCAGCGTGTGGAGCGTGACCGGCAGGCCGACGTGCGCGAGGCTCGCCGCCGCAACCTGGCGCGCAAGGAGTTGGCATGGCTGAGCCGCGGCGCCCGCGCGCGCTCCACCAAGCAGAAGTTCCACGTCAAGCAGGCACGCGAGCTGATCGCCGACGTGCCGCCGCTGCGCAACACGCTGGAACTGAAGCAGATGGCGACCTCCCGTCTGGGCAAGCAGGTGGTGGATCTGATCGATGTGACGCAGGTGTTCGCCGCCGAGAACGGCGTGACCGTGGACGGCACGCCGCATCCCGACGCCGCGCGACCGGCGTTCATGGGCGACGCCGACACTGCCGGTGCCGCCGCGATCGACCCGGATGTGGCCGAGATGGCGGCCTCCGCGTCCCGCGTGGATGTGGTGCGTCCAATGTATGCGGAGCCGCAGGCGTACGGTGCCGTCGAGTTGGCAGTTGACGACCTGTCAGCCGACCCGCGCCTGCGCGATGCCGGCGTCGCCTTTGCCCCGACTGTCACCTCCGACTCTTCCGCAGAGAGACCCGACGCCCCGAGTGTGACCGGGGGAGAGCCCTCTGCCTATTCCTCTCCTTCCGGAGAAGGGACCGCTGCTCAGGACGCGACCGGGGAAGCGACGGCGCTCCCTGCAACCTCCGCCGCGCACAAGGTCTCCGTCACCGGCCGCAAGGTGCTGGACGACGTGACCTGGCTGATCGGTCCCGGCGACCGTTTCGGCATTGTCGGCGCGAACGGCGCCGGCAAGTCCACGCTGCTGAAGATTCTCGACGGGTCGATCACCCCGACCGCCGGCTATGTGAACATCGGCAAGACGGTTCGTTTCGCGGTGCTCTCGCAGCGGCTGGACGAGCTGGAGGCGCTCGGCAAGTACAAGGTCAAGGAGGTGCTGAGCCGGTACAAGCCCAGCTACATCGTGGACGGCAAGGAGGTGACCCCGGGGCAGCTGATGGAACGGCTCGGCTTCGAGGCCGCGCAGCTGATGACCCCGATCCGCGACCTGTCCGGCGGGCAGAAGCGCCGCATGCAGCTGCTGCTGATTCTGCTCGATGAGCCGAATGTGCTGATCATGGACGAGCCGGGCAACGATCTGGACACCGACATGCTGGCCGTGATGGAGGATCTGCTCGATACCTGGCCGGGCACGCTGATCGTGGTCAGCCATGATCGCTACCTGCTGGAGCGCGTGACCGACCAGCAGTTCGCGCTGATCGGCGGCAAGATCCGTCACCTGCCGGGCGGCGTGGCCGATTATCTGGCGATGACGGAGGCGATCAAAGCCGGCCGCGACCCGTTCGCCGGCGATGCCGCGTCGAATCGGAGGAAGGGCTCTGCGGGGGCGACCAGCACTGCGACGCCCGCGGATGACGCAGCCGGCATCGCGGATGACGCCGCTGCTCCGGAGCATGGATCACAGTCCGGGAACGGCGGGGCGACCGGTACCGCGACCGTCGGGGGGACACCGAAGCTGACGGGCAAGGCGTTCCACGAGGCGTCCAAGCGCGTCTCTCAGATCGAGCGGAAGCTGGCCAAGCTGGAGGAGGAGAAATCCGAGCTTGAGACCAGGATGGCCGCGCATGACCCGAGCGACTACGCAGGCCTCAACGAGATGAACGTACGCCTGCAGATCATCGCCGAGGAGACCGAACCCCTCGAACTCGAATGGATGGAGCTTTCCGAGCAGTTGGAGTAGCCGTCACCCCTCCCACGGGTTGAACAGCTTGACGCCGGTGTGGTCGAAATCCTTGACGTTGCGTGTGATCAGCGTGGCGTCACAAGCCAGAGCGATGGCGGCGATCACCGCATCCTGAATAGTGACGGGTCGCCCTGCGGCGCGGCGTTGGGCGTAGACGGCGGCGTAATATGGCGCCGCGGCGGCATCAAACGGCAAGGTACGAGGAAGATAAAGGCTGATGAACCGCTGCACGGAGTCGCCAAGCCGCCGTTTCCGTGTTCCTTCGGGCAGCAGGGCTATGCCCGTCAGCAATTCGGCCGTGGTGACGGATGTCGTGTAGACCTCATTCATCGGAACACGGATGAACCAGTCGATGACACGGCGGTCGGCGTGATCCTTCTTGAGGATCTCGCTGATGACGTTGGTGTCGAGGATGATCATCGTCATCACCCCAATTCAATCGGACGGGCGTCGTCGGTGCGCGGGGGAGCGAGCTCTTCGTCGGCCTGAAGGGATTCGTCTCCGAGCAAGTCCCACATCTCCTGCACCAAGTCAGAGTTGGTCATGATGTCATGTGCCAGCACGCCTGCGGTGAAGTTCTCGATCAGCGAGCGTGCCTGGGCCTCCGCCGAGCGGTTGTTCTTCTTGGCGATGCGCTTGAAATCCTCGACGACCTTGTCGTCAAGCTTGCGGATGGTAAGCGTTGCCATGATGTGCCCCCATTGATTGATGATTCAATGATAGCACAATGCTAGCATATCTTCCGCTGTCAGACTGTGCGTGTCTTCGTTCTAGGAAGGAAGGGGAGAGAGGGTGCACGATACCCCTTGTGTAACCTCATATGTGATTGGTTGCGAATCCGCAACCAAACACATAGTGCGCAACTATACACGATGGGTCGGCCGGTCAGGACGAATCATACGCTAAACCGGGAGAGTCCTAACGGAACGGGTTCCCGTCGTCATGGTGCGCCTGACACCCCCGGAAGAAGAGAACAAGAAAGGGGCGGCACTTGTGTGCCACCCCTGCAATGGATACCGATGTTGCGTCGCCGCAACGCACGATGCACGGTTCCCGGAGGTTCAGCGCCCCTTGATCTCGGAGCCGATCACCTTCTCGCTCAGCGCCTTCGGGCCGCGGGTCAGCGCCACGGAGCCCGAGCGCACGATCTCGATGATGCCGTAGTCCTCAAGCAGCGCCAGCATCGAATCCAGCTTCGCGCCGGCACCGGTGGCCTCGATGACCAACGATTCGGGATGCATATCGACCACGCGCACGCGGAAGGTCTGCACGATCTCCAGCACGTCGGACCGGGTCTTGGCGTCGGCCGCCACCTTGACGAGCACGAGCTCGCGGTTCACGGTGTTCTCATCGTCCAGATCCACGATCTTCAGTACGTGGAGCAGCTTGTTGAGCTGCTTGATGATCTGCTCAAGCGGCACGTCCTCCACGTCCGCGGTCACCGTGATGCGCGAGATGTCCGGACGCTCGGTGGGGGAGACGGACAGCGAGTTGATGTTGAACGCACGACGTGCGAACAGGCCGGCGATGCGGGACAGCACGCCCGGGCGGTTCTCGACGAGCACCGACAGCGTATGGCGCTGCGATGTGGGCCGTGATGCGGGATACAAAGCCATGATTATCGCTCCTCTTGCCTGAAATTCCGTCAGTTCTCAGCGTCCGCGGCGGCGTCCGCGCCGTCCGTGTCCTCGTCCGGATCCATGTCGACGTTATGCCCCTTGAGCGGCTGGATGCCGGGCATGTAGATCACGTTGTTGTTGGACTCGCCGGCGGCGACCATCGGCCACACCATCGCATCCTTCCACACGCGGAAGTCGATGAGCACCGGACGGTCGTTGATCTCGTTCGCCTTGCGGATGCACTCGACGGCCTGCTCCTTGGTGAACGCGCGCATGCCGACGCAGCCGTAGGCCTCCGCCAGCTTGACGAAGTCCGGCACGTCGAAGAACCCGTCCGTCGGTTGCCCGTCGTTCGCGTAGTCCTCGGCCTTGCCGTCGCCGTCGTGCAGGTTGGTGGCCGAATAGTGGTGGTCATAGAACAGCGTCTGCCACTGGCGCACCATGCCGAGGGCCGAGTTGTTCAGGATCGCGATCTTGACTGGCGCATGCTCCAGGAACGCGGCCGTCATCTCCTCGCTGGTCATCTGGAAGCTGCCGTCGCCGTCGATCAGCCACACCGGCTTCTTGTCATCGAAGAAACGCTGCGCGCCGATTGAGGCGCCAATGGCGGCGGGCAGGCCGAAGCCCATCGTGCCCAGACCGGAGGAGGACAGCCACGAGTGCGCGTTCTCGAAGTTCAGGAACTGCGAGGCCCACATCTGGTGCTGGCCGACGTCGGTGACCCAGATGGTGGACGGGTCGGCGTACTTGCCGAGCTGCTGCACCACCCACTGCGGTGCGAGCGTGCCGTCGGTCGGCTCGGCGTACGTCATCGGGTACTTGTTGCGCCAACGGTCGATCGCGGCCCACCACGGCTTCAGATCCGGCTTGCCGTGCTCGGCCTGCAGCTTTTCGATCTGCGGGATCAGGTCGTCCAGCACCGTGGCCACATCGCCGACGATCGGCACGTCGGCCACGCGGTTCTTGCCGATCTCCGCCGGGTCGATATCGATGTGGATGACGCGCGCGGTCGGCGCGAACGCGTCGAGTTTGCCGGTCACGCGGTCGTCGAAGCGAGCGCCGATGGCGACGAGCAGGTCGGAACGCTGGATGGCGCCGGTGGCGGCGATGGTGCCGTGCATGCCCGGCATACCGAGATTCTGCGGATGTGAATCGGGGATGATGCCGCGTGCGGGCAGCGTGGTCACGACCGGTGCGCCGGTGACTTCGGCGAGCTTTTCGACCTGCTTGCGGGCGTCGGAACGCACGGCGCCGCCGCCGACATACAGCACCGGTCGGTACGAGCGCTCGAACAGGCGGGCGGCGTCGGTCAGGACGCGGCCATGCGCCTTCATGGTGGGGTTGTAGCCGGGCAGGATCATGCGCTGCGGCCACGAGTAGTACATCTCACCGACCTGCGCGGTCTTCGTCAGGTCGACGAGCACCGGGCCGGGACGGCCGGAGTCGGCGATGTAGTAGGCCTCGGTGAGCACGCGCGGGATGTCCTGCGCGTCGGTCACCAGATACGAATGCTTGACCACCGGGTAGGTGGCGCCTACGATGTCGGCCTCCTGGAAGGCATCGGTGCCGATGGCGTCGGTGCCGACCTGGCCGGTGATGACCACCATCGGCACGGAATCCATATTCGCGTCGGCGATCGGGGTCAGCATATTGGTTGCGCCCGGGCCGGAGGTCACGATGCACACGCCCACGCGGCCGGTGGCCACGGCGTATCCCTCGGCGGCGTGTCCGGCGGCCTGCTCATGGCGCATCAGTAGGAAACGGAACTTCGAATCGTCCTTGATCGCGTGGTAGACGGGCAGAATCGCGCCGCCCGGGATGCCGAACACATCCTGGACCCCCAGATCCTCCAGAGAACGGACCAGCGCTTCGGCGCCGGTCATCTTCTCGCCGTCTGCAATGGTCTGTTTGTCGGTGCCGGCAGCGGCCTTGGGCACGCTGCTGAACGCCTGCAGAGGTGTCGGTAGTACCATGATTCCTCTCTCAATCGTCGTGTGCTCGGGTCGGTTCGCGGTCCACGGGGCGCATCGGTGGGCGGCGCCGCGGGGCGCGACGTCGCGCCGGGGCCGGCTGCCGCTGATGGCGGCATGGCAACGGCGCATACTGCCACCATCGTAGTAGCAAAATATCGCGGAGTGCTAGCCGCGCCCACATACTGGCGTACCGCCGGCGTCCAGCGCATGCCATGCGGCTTCGGCCGCGGCCAGCTGCGCCTTGCGCTTGCTGGATCCGGTGCCGGTGCCGATCACCGTGCCCGCGTCGCCGAGTATGGCCCGGGCCGTGAACACCTGCGCATACTCCGGGCCGGACACCTCCATGCGGTACCGCGGTTCCTCCAACCCCAACTCATGCGCCTTGACCACCAGCGAGGTCTTCCAATCCAGCGCGGGGCCTTCGGTGGCCACCTCGCGCAGCGTGTCGTCGATCAGACGGTGCACAACCTCGCGCGCCGTCTCGATGCCATGCTCCACGAACGTGGCCCCGATCAGCGCCTCCACAATGTCGCACAGGATCGAGCTCTTGTCGGCGCCGCCGTCGTCGGATTCGCCGCGGCCGAGCAGGATGTACGGGCCCGCATGCAGCTTGTTCCGGGCTATGGCGGACAGCGACTCCTCGGAAACGGCCTTGGCCCGCATCTTGGCGAGCTGGCCTTCGGTCATATCCGGGTGCGCCGCGAACAGGGTTTCGGTGACGACCAGTTCGAGCACCGCATCCCCCAGGAACTCCAGCCGCTCGTAGTTCGCCGTGCCCGGGTGCTCGTGCGCGAACGAGCGGTGGGTCAGCGCCTCCACCAGCAGATCCGGGGTGATGGTGGTGCCAAGCGCCTCCAACAACGCTCCGGACGGCACCGGCAATGGCGCCGATGCGGTGTCGGTGTGCTGCGGCGTGGCGAATTCGCCCGATCGTGTGCCGTGATGATGACTCATATCACCGCTTCCCTCGTGGTTGTGTTGACCGGCTGCGCTGGCGCCCCGCCCTGCGTGGCCGGTCCGTATGATTCGCCGTCCCATTGTAGTCCGACGCCTCGGCGGGATCCGATGGCGTGGGCTGTGACGCGGAGGAGGGGTAAACAAAGAACCCCGCCGTCCGTCGACGGCAGGGTTCTCGGAATGCCTATGCGGTCAGCGACTCACTTGGTGTGGGCCGGCTGGATGGCGCTGCGGTAGGTGCGGCCGCGGAAGGAACCGCAGCTCGGGCAGGCCATGTGAGGCAGGGTCGGGGCGCCGCAGTTCGCGCAGGTCACGGTCTGCGCGGCGGTCGCCTTCCAGTTCGCGCGACGCGAATGCGTGTTGGCGCGCGAGGTCTTGTACTTAGGCAGTGCCATTGTTGTATCCTCTGTTTCGTTCGAACAATTGAGCTTAAGCGTTCAGTATCCTAGCGCAACCGTGGTACAAAGTCACATCGGCGCGCTCAGCCCCGACGTTCCTCCGCCTCCAGACGGGCTTTGAACTGCTCAAGCGCGGCGAACCGGATATCGGTGACGTCATGGTGGTGGTCGGGGTCCTCGTTGAGATCCACGCCGCACTGCGGGCACAGTCCGAGGCAGTCCTCCTTGCACAGCGGCTGCAACGGCAGCGCCTCCACCAGCGTGTCGCGCAGCGGCGATTCCATGTCGGCGAACGCGCCGTCCGAGCTCAGCGGGTAGACGTCCTCGGCCTCGTCCTCGCCGGCGATGATCTCGACCTCCCCGGTGCCCCGTCCGTCGTCGGCTCCGGGCGCGTCATACGGGAAGAAGAGGGTCACGTTCACGGTCCAGTCGGGGTCGATCGGCTTCAGGCAGCGGGTGCACTCGGCGGTCAGCGGGGCTTCGATCCGTCCGGTGAACACCAGTCCGTCCACAATCGAGTCGAACGAGCCGACCACACGTACATCGGCACCCTCCCTGACGCCGACGATGTCGTCACCGATGCCGCTGGGCGCGGGGAATACGGCGTCGATCGGCTTGCTCTGGCCGGGCCTGGACGCGACCTGCGCCACGGATACGGCCCACTGGGAATCTTCGGGACGGGGCATCGGCTCACTCCTCCGTAGTGGTTTGGGGACGGTTCATGTTCTGCGCCGCGGTGTGCTGGCGATCATACAGTACGTTCAGCCCGGCTTTGACGTCATGGTCGAGCTTGGTGATCTGCTGCTGCAGGCCTTCCATCACCGTGGTGCAGTACTGGTCGGCACCGCGGGTGAGACGGTCGGCCTTGGCCTGGGCCTGATCCATGATCTCGCGCGCCTTCTGCTTGGCCAGCGCGGTCACGTTCTCCTGCCCGGCCAGGAACTGCGCCTGCTCCTCGGCCTCGCGGATCGTGTCGGCGGCGCGGCTCTGCGCTGAGGCCACGATGGCGTTGGCCTGCGTCTGGGCGTTCTCCAGTCGGCGTTCGGCCTCGCGCATCAATGCGGACGCGCGTTCGAGCTGAACCGGCAGCATCTTCTTCAACGTGGCCAGGTGATCGGCGAACTCGTCGCGATCCACCTTGATCAGCCCCGGTGCGAACAGGGCGCCCTTGGCCTGGTCGAGCGACTGCTCCATCTGATCGATGACGTCATAGACCGTGGTGAATTCCTCGCGGCTGCGCGCCTCCTCGTCATCGGTCGCATCCTGGCGCAGGTCGGGCAGCGGGAACAACGGCTTGACCTGCGGCGTGACCTCGTGCTCGTCGGTCACGTCGTTCATGTTCTGGGTTTCGTCGGCCATCATCGACTCTTTTCTTGCTGCAGTGCCTCCACAAGCATCGGCGCCACGCAATCCGGCACCATACCGGTCACATCGCCGCCGTGTCGGGCAACGTCCTTGACAATGGAGCTGGAGATGTGCTCCAGCACGGGGTCCGCGGGCAGGAACAACGTCTCGACCCCGGAGAGTTTGCGGTTGACCAGCGCCATGCCGAGCTCGGCCTCATAGTCGCCGTTCTGGCGCAGCCCCTTGACGATGACGGTGGCGCCCACCTGCTTGCAATAATCGGTGATCAGCCCATCGGTCGATGCCACCTTGACGTCGGTGAACCCGTCCTTGTCCAGGGCGCGGCGGATCACGTCCACGCGGGTGTCGGGGGAGAACATCGGCTGCTTCGCCGAATTCACCGCCACCACCACATGCACGTCATCGAAGAATCGGGCGCACCGTTCGATGACGTCCAGGTGCCCTGCGGTAACGGGATCGTAGGATCCCGGACATACTGCGATAGTCATGCCTCAAGAGTACCGCGTGCCCGGCCGGCGTGTGTCCAATGCGCCGCGGTGTCGCGGCCGCGCGCGGGTGGACGTTGCCGTTTCGCCGCTTTCGGCTCTATGATGGTGGGCAACCGCAGGCAGTGATATATGAGGTGTAGGGAGTTTCGATGATGACCGATGCGATGTGGAACGACGCCGACCCGGTTTCCCCGCTGTCGAGCCCCGACGAGGGGACCGGCACCGCGGTGCTGGAGCGGCCGGAGACCCGCGAACAGTCCGACATGACCGACAACGGCGATGCCGACCGGTTCGCGCATTACGTGTCCAAGGACCGCATCCAGGAATCGAAGCTGACGGGCCGTCCGGTGGTGGCCCTGTGCGGCAAGGTGTGGGTGCCCAAGCATGACCCGTCGCAGTATCCGGTGTGCCCGGACTGCAAGCGCATCTACGACGAGATGCGCAACTGGTGACGGGCGGCGTGCTCGTTCATTGATCGCCGTGCGCGGAACCATGTCGTAAAAAGAGCCGGTGACAGGCGGAGTACGGATGGAGTCATCTGTACTCCGCCTGTCACCGGTTTGAAACGAGTCCCAGGCCATCGGACACGGTACCGATGGCGGTAGTGTGCTCGGACTTGGGCTTGCTCGAATCAGGCCAGTGAGATGAACTTGATGACGCTGAGTTCGCGGTCGGTGAACTCGGTATTCTCCAACGCCTTGAGGTTGGCGTTGCGCTCGGCGGAACCGGGTTCCGGCCCGTAGTTGTTGGCCAGGTCGAAGTGGGTGATGCCGTGGTCGAACGCGGTCCGGGTCAGCTGGCGCATGGTCTCGAACGGCGTGTGGTCGCCGAAGTTGTGCCAGCAGCCCAACGAGATGGCCGGCAGCTTCAGGCCGCTGTTGCCACAGCGGTTGTAGGTCATCGCGTCGTAGCGCGTGGGCGAGGGCGTGTAGGCGGAGGTCGGTCCCATCATGGTGGTTCTCCTTCGAACATCAGGTGTCGGTCATCGGTCCGCGGGTCTGGCGGACGGTGCCGTCCGGGCCTTACGGGGTCATCGTCCGACGCGGTGTCCCCGAACGGCCCGTCGGACCGGGCCCTGCGGGCTCACAGCACGGTGGTTTCGGTCGGAATCACCGGCTCGCCGCGCATCAGGCTCTGCGCGGTGATGGGCAGCTCGGCCAAGGCCTTCGCACGGTAGTCGTGGGCGGCCATGATCGCGTCATGTCCCTGCCACGTGGCGTCGATCTGGCCGTGGTCCACGAAGTCGACCAGCAGGTCCTTCCACCCCTCTTCGGGGTGGAAGGCGGCCAGCTGGTCCTCCGAACCGGAGATGACGTGCTCGCAGTCGGCCAGGTTGTATTCATAGGAGCGGAACGCCAGCTTGCGGCCCGGCACGGTGGCCTTGTCCTTCGACTTCTTGGCCACCGGCTGCATCACGCCGTCGGCGTTCTCACGCTCGGTGAGCTTGTAGACCATCGCGCAGGTGGGAGCGCCCGAGCCGGTGACCAGCCGGGTGCCCACGCCGTACGAATCCACCGGAGCGGTCTGCAGGGCGGCCAGCGCGTACTCGTCGAGGTCGTTGGTCACGGTGATCTTGGTGTTCGTGGCACCCAACGCATCCAGCTGGTTGCGCACGCGCTGGGCGAGTGCGGCCAGATCGCCTGAATCGATGCGCACGCCGCCGAGTTCCGGTCCGGCGACCTCCACGGCGGTCTTCACGGCCTCCTCGATGTTGTAGGTGTCCACCAGCAGCGTGGTGTTCTTGCCGAGCGCATCGATCTGCGAGATGAAGGCGTCGCGCTCGGAATCATGGACGAGCGTGAAGCAGTGCGCGGCCGTGCCGATGGCCTTGAGCCCGTACAGCTGCGCGGCCAGCAGGTTGGCGGTGCCTTGGAAACCGCCCACCACGGCGGCGCGGGAAGCCGCCACGGCCGACCACTCGTTGGTGCGCCGGCCGCCCATGTCCATGCACGGGCGGTCCTTGGCGGCGGTCACCATGCGGGAGGCCGCGGAGGCGACCGCGCAGTCGTAGTTGAGGATCGACAGCAGCAGCGTCTCCAGCAGCGTGCACTCGCCGAACGTGCCCTCCACCTGCAGCACCGGCGAATTCGGGAAGAACATCTCGCCCTCGCGATAGCCCTTGACCGATCCGGAGAAGTGGAAACGCTCCAGCCACGCGATGGTTTCGGCGCTCACGATCTTGCGGTCGGAGAGGAAGCGCAGATCATCGTCGTCCAAGTGGAAACGCTCGAGCGCGTCAAGGATGCGACCGGTGCCGGCCACCACCCCATACCGGCGGCCCTCGGGCAGATGCCTGGTGAAGATCTCGAAGACGCATTTGCGGTTGGCGGTGCCGTCCTTGAGCGCGGCGTCCAGCATCGTGTATTCATACATGTCGGTCATCATGGCCGGCGAATAATCAACCATCGTTGCCCCTCCTTCGGTGAGGAATATTACCCAGAAGCGTAGTGAATCGGGGCGACGGGTTGCATCCGGAGCTATGCCCCAGGTGCTAGGTTGGGTGGCATGGCTGAAATCAAGGATCTGCTGAACAATGTGGTGCTGCGTCCGGATGGGCGTGCGGCCGACGAGCTGCGCCCGGTGCGCATCACCCGCAACTTCACCGACGCCCCGGAAGGCTCGGTCCTGATCGAATGCGGCTCGACGCGCGTGATGTGCACGGCCACGTTCACCACCGGGGTGCCGCGCTGGCGCAAGGACTCCGGGCTGGGCTGGGTCACCGCCGAATACGCCATGCTGCCGCGCGCCACCGCCGAACGCACCGACCGGGAGTCGGTGCGCGGCAAGATCGGCGGCCGCACGCATGAGATCAGTCGCCTGATCGGGCGCTGCCTGCGCGGCGTGGTGGATATGAAGGCCCTGGGCGAGAACCAGATCCAGCTGGACTGCGACGTCCTGCAGGCCGACGGCGGCACCCGCACGGCATCGATCACCGGCGCGTATGTGGCGCTGGTCGACGCCCTGCGCTGGGCCGAACGCAACCGCAAGATCAAGCGCGCTGACAAGGTGCTCAAGGACTGTGTGTCCGCCGTGTCGGTGGGTGTGATCAACGGCACGCCGATGCTGGACCTGCCGTATATCGAGGACAGCCAGGCCATGACCGATATGAACGTGGCCATGACCGGATCGGGGCAGTTCATCGAGATCCAGGGCACGGCCGAGCATCGTCCGTTCAGCCGCGACGAGCTGAACCAGTTGCTGGATCTGGCCGAAAAGGGCAACAAGGAGCTTCAGGCCGCCCAGCGCGCGGCGCTGGCCGAATGATGAGGTTCGCACTACCTCGGGGTTCCGAATGAGAACGGTTGGAAATGGCCGCCTCGGAATCCGAAAGGCGAGGTAGTGCGAACCACCGAAAGGAACGACTCATGACCACCACTGACCTGACGATCGTCGTCGCCACCCATAACGAGGGCAAACTGGCCGAGATGCGCCAGATCCTTGAGGAGTGCCTGGGGGAGCGCGCCGCCGGCGTGCGTCTGGTGTCCGCCGGTTCGATGAATCTGCCGGACCCGGTTGAGGACGGTGTGACCTTCGAGGAGAACTCGCTGCTCAAGGCCCGCGACGTGGCCGAACGCACCGGACTGCCGGCCGTGGCCGACGACTCCGGCCTGATCGTGGACGTGATGGGCGGCGCCCCCGGCATCCTGTCGGCCCGCTGGTGCGGCCGCCACGGTGATGATGCGGCGAACAACGCATTGCTGCTCGCCCAGATCGAGGACATCCCGGACGCCAAGCGTACCGCCCGGTTCTGCTGCGCCGCCGCCCTGGTGGTGCCGGCTGCCGAGGCGGATGGCAACGGACGCCATCGCATCGCCCGGGAGATCGTCCGTACCGGTGAGATGCCGGGCGTCATCCTGCGCGCCGCCCGGGGCGAGCACGGCTTCGGCTACGATCCGCTGTTCGTGCCCGACGACCAGCCCGGCCGTACGAACGCCGACGGCGAGCCGCTTACCAGCGCCGAGATGACCCCCGAGGAGAAGAACGCCATCTCCCACCGCGGCAAGGCCCTGCGCGCCCTGATGCCCGAGCTGGCCGCCGCACTCCTTTGAGCCCAACCTTGCCGTCTTCGTCCCCCGTTCTCGGACTCTGATCTATTCCCCTCGTCGGCCGTGGGGTAAATCGTTGAAATACCGCGGTTCTGTGAGATGGATCAGGGTCACGATAGATCAGAGTCCGTAAACGGGACCGGGTTGGAGGGGCGTCAGGACAGCAGGAGGTGGGCGCCGGTCATCAGCGCCATCGCAATGACCGCGCTCAGTGACAGCGTGAACCCGGCCAATCGCGCGTTGCCCAGCACCTTGTCGGTGTACAGCGTGGCGAAGATCGCCGTCGGCGCCAGGCAGCACAACACCACGGCCTCGCGCGTGACGGCATCGAACGGCAGCAGGAACCATGCCGCCGCGGCGAAGAGCACTGCGAACGGCACGCGCCAGCCCAGAATCTCCAGCACGTCGCGCACATCGTGGCGCGAGGCGGGCAGATCCATCAGCATGCCGACCATCAGCATCGAACAAAACGCATTCGCATTGGAGAACGGCTGGCAGAACGTGCCCAACCATTCCGGCAGCGTCACGCCGGCGATCATCAGCACGATCATCAGCACATAGGTGTCGAACGACGGCGATGAAGCGAACCCCTTGACCACGTTGCGCAGCAGGGCGCGGCGTGCCAGACGTCGGGCGTCGCGGTCGGCGGGTCGGGTGTACGGCAGCGTCGGCGCCTCGCCGGCCCCCTGCTCGGCCAGCGTGCGGCCGGGCCGGATGTGCAGCAGCGTCTGCGTCATCACATTGGTGCCCGCCGAAACCATCACGCAGTTGCCGACGTCGAACATGGCCGCAGGCACGAGCGCCGCCGGGCCGATCAACGACTGCAGGACCGGGAAGCAGAAGCAACCCACGTTGTACCCCGACCCGTTGAGCATCAGGAACGCGCGGTCGGCCACGGGTCTGCGCCGCGAGTAGACGTACATGACCAGCGTGGGCACCAGCGCCGCCACGAACGCGAAGGCCGACACGACGAGCAGGCTCACGTCGTGCGGGTTCGTGGCGAAGGAGTAGATGATCGCGCCCGGCAGGATCAGGTTGAACTCGGCCTTCTGGATTACCCGGTAGTCGCGGTCGCCGAACAGTCCGAAGCGTTTGAACAGGTAGCCGGCGGCGATGATGAGCAACAGGGTGATCGGCTGGATGAGTGCGGACATGGTGAAACGCTCCCGGTTGGCCTGCGGCGTTGACGAGGTTTGGCAACGGATGACAACGAATGACGAAGGATGTGGTGCGCGAGATGGGACTCGAACCCACACGTCCGAAGACACAGGAACCTAAATCCTGCGCGGCTACCATTACGCCACTCGCGCGCATTGCCGACGGCGGTTGGAACCGGATCCGCCGGTTATGCAAAACCCTAGGCCGCGGATGTACCGTGCCTAGGGTTGTGGAGCCACTTGACAGAATCGAACTGTCGACCTGCTCATTACGAGTGAGCCGCTCTACCGACTGAGCTAAAGTGGCGTGGTCGTGCGGGCAGCATACGCGACCCGCGCACGAGAAATAGATTGTAGCGCAAGGTGGCGATTTGTCCAATTCGCCGTGTCACCGTGGTCGGTGCATGACGCGGTATGCTGTGAGGCATTGGTGTCGGACCGGCGGTATGGAGAGCGAGGGGTTGCCGATGGCGAACGCAGATAGTGGCCGAGCCAACAGCCGTCGCATGGCGGATGTCGGGGCCGACGGCGTGTCCCGCGACGGCAACGTGCGCGCCGCACACACCCCGCGCGCCGTGCGCAACGTGCGTGTCGAGGCGCTGCGTTTGGCGGCCATCGTCGGCATCTCCCTATTCCATACGATGATGCCGTGGACGGCCCAGGCGCTGTGCGATCCGGCGGCCGGCTGCAGCCGGATCGGCGACATGCTGGGTCGGACCCCACGGTGTTGGCCGTGCTGGGCGTCATCGCGCTGATGGGCGCATGGGGCAACCATGTGTTCTTCATGATCTCGGGGTTCTATCTGATCCCCTCGCTGGCGCGCCGGTCCACGCAGGCGGGGTATTGGCTCGACGCGTTGCGGGGCACCGTACGCCGTGTGCTGGTGATCGCCCAGTTGTCGTACAAGTCGACGTCCGCGGCGTCGATGGCGTTGGCGTTCCTGCTGGTGATGGTATGCGCGTCGGGGTCGTGCGGCGGGAGCGTGGACTTGGCTCGTGCCTCGCGCGAGGCGGGGACGTCCGGTTCCGTGGCGGCGCGGGCCGTGGCGTGGCTGGCCTCCGGCATCCTGGGGTTCTACATCGTGCAGTCGGTGTTCGGCACGGTGGCGATGGATATCGTGATTCAGGGGCTGCTGGCCGACGTGACGCGATGGGCCGCGTCCGGCGGCGGCGCTGCGGGGCTGTGGCTGCTGGCCGAGGGGACGGCGGTTTCGGTGGGGTATGTGGCGGTCGTGGCCGTGCTGGATGGGCTGATCCGCCGTCCGGTGCTGCGGATGCTGCGATTGGGGCGATAACGAACCGCTGCGGCGGTTCTGCGAACGTTTGCAGAATAAGTGGCGGCGGATGCGCGTCGCGCCGCGGGTCTGTCCAATTTCGTGGGTACCGTGGTGCTTGAAGAGCAACGGCGCGGAGCGACTTCCGTGCCGCTTCATTCGGAAAAGGAAAGGACCTGTTCACTATGGCCATCAATCCTCCTGTTGACGCCACCCAGACCCCGGAGTGGGCCGCGCTGCAGAAGCACTACGACGAGCTGCAGAGCGAGGGCGTCAGCCTCAAGCAGTGGTTCGCCGACGATCCCGAGCGCGTCGAGAAGCTGAGCTTCGACGCCGGCGACCTGCATTTCGACCTGTCCAAGAACCTCATCAAGCCGGAGACCCTCAAGCTGTTCGCCGACCTCGCCAAGGCCGTCAAGCTCGACGAGCGCACCAAGGCCATGTACACCGGCGTGCACATCAACAACACCGAGGACCGCGCCGTGCTGCACACCGCGCTGCGCCGCCCGGTCGAGGACGAGGGCAAGTACATCGTCGACGGCCAGGACACCGTCAAGGACGTGCGTGAGGTGCTCGGCCGCATCTACGCCTTCGCCGACAAGGTCCGCTCCGGCGAGTGGACCGGCGTGACCGGCAAGAAGATCGAGACCGTCGTCAACATCGGCATCGGCGGCTCCGACCTGGGGCCGGTCATGGTGTACGAGGCGCTCAAGCCGTACGCCGACGCCGGCATCTCGGCCCGCTACATCTCCAACATCGACCCGAACGACCTGGCCGAGAAGACCAAGGGCCTCGATCCGGAGACCACGCTGTTCATCATCGTCTCGAAGACCTTCACCACGCTGGAGACCCTGACCAACGCCCGCGGCGCCCGCACCTGGCTGCTTGAGGAGCTCAAGGCCTCCGGCGCCATCGACGGTTCCGAGGAGAAGAAAGCCGAGGCCATCCGCAAGCACTTCGTCGCTGTCTCCACCAACCTGGAGAAGGTCGCCGAGTTCGGCATCGACCCGGAGAACGCCTTCGGCTTCTGGAACTGGGTCGGCGGCCGCTACTCCGTGGACTCCGCCGTCGGCACCTCGCTCGCCGTGGTCTTCGGCCCGGCCCGCTTCGAGGAGTTCCTGCACGGCTTCCACGAGATCGACGAGTACTTCGCCAACACCCCGTTCGAGCAGAACGCCGTGGTACTGATGGGCATGCTCAACGTGTGGTACCGCAACTTCTTCAAGGTCGCCTCGCACGCCGTGCTGCCGTACGACCAGTACCTGCACCGCTTCCCGGCCTACCTGCAGCAGCTGACCATGGAGTCCAACGGCAAGTCCGTGCGCTGGGACGGCACCCCGGTCACCTCCGAGACCGGCGAGATCTTCTGGGGCGAGCCGGGCACCAACGGCCAGCACGCCTTCTACCAGCTGATCCACCAGGGCACCCAGCTGATCCCGGCCGACTTCATCGCGTTCGTGAACACCCCGAACCCGCTGAAGGACGGCGATCAGGACGTGCACGAGCTGTTCCTGGGCAACTACTTCGCGCAGACCAAGGCGCTCGCGTTCGGCAAGACCGCCGACGAGGTGCGCGCCGAGGGCACGCCGGAGGAGATTGTGCCGGCCCGCGTGTTCACCGGCAACCGTCCGACCACCTCGATCCTGGGTGTGGCGCTGACCCCGTTCGCCGTCGGCGAGCTGATCGCCCTGTACGAGCACATCACCTTCGTCGAGGGCACCGTGTGGGGCCTGGACTCCTACGACCAGTGGGGCGTGGAGCTCGGCAAGCAGCTGGCCAAGGAGATCACCCCGGCCATCTCGCAGGACGATGAGGCGCTGGCCGCGCAGGATGCGTCGACCCAGTCGCTGATCCGTTTCTACCGCGAGCACAGGGAGTTCTGAGCTTCGCTCAGAACGCTGTGCCCAGCGCGGGCGCGCAATACGGCGCGCCCGGCTACGGACGGTCCACTGGACCGTCCGTCATGGGAGTTCTGAGCTTCGCTTGGAATGCTGTTGAAGACCCCGGCTACGGCCGGGGTCTTCCCGTATCGGCCGGGCTTCTGCAACGGCGGAGGGCGGCCGCCATGCGTTCCGGGTATGCTTCGGCGTCGCTCAACGCATTGGTGATGCGTTCACATCCGGCGTATTGTCATATCGCTGGCGGTATCGTGAGCATATACAGCCAATATCGCAAGGAGGCAGCATATGGTGACGACCTATCAGACCGACTCGCCCACCGCATCGGTGGTCTACATGACCCGGGACATCAGCCCCGCCGGATTGATGAAGGCCTACGAGGCGCTCGGCGTCAAGCCGCAGGGCAAGGTGGCTGTCAAGCTGAGTACCGGCGAAGGCGGCAACACCCACTACCTGCAGCCGGCGCTGATCAAGGACCTCGTACAGCGTCTCAACGGCACAATCGTCGAATGCAACACCGCATACGCCGGCACCCGCAACGAATCCTCGAAGCATTGGGAGACCATCAAGGAACACGGCTTCATGGAGATCGCCCCGGTGGACCTCCAGGATGAGGAGGGCGAGATCGAGATCCCGATCGAGGGCGGCAAGCGCCTGACTAGCGACACCGTGGGCTCGCACTTCCCGAACTACGACTACTACGTGGTCCTCTCCCACTTCAAGGGCCATGTGATGGGCGGCTTCGGCGGAGCCCTGAAGAACATCTCGATCGGCATCGCCTCCTCGCACGGCAAGGAGCGCATCCATTCCGGCCAGGACGAGGCGCTGCCCAACGCGTTCGACGGCGACCACGACTCCTTCCTGGAGGCCATGGCCGAGGCCGCGACCGGTGTGTTCAACGCGCTGCACGGCAACATGCTGTTCATCAACGTGATGAACAACCTCTCGGTCGATTGCGACTGCGACGGCAACCCGCACGCCCCGCAGATGAACGACATCGGCATCCTCGCCTCGCTCGACCCGGTGGCCGTGGACCAGGCCTGCGTGGACCAGGTGTACCTGTCGGACGACAACAACGGTCCGCTCATCGAGCGCATGGAGTCGCGCCACGCGATCCACACGGTCGAACACGCCGTCGAGATGGGCCTGGGCAACCGCAACTACCGTCTCATCGACCTCGACGCCTGATTCGTGTCCGGAATTGAGCTTGCATAGAAGGGAAACAGATATGGCAACAACAATGAGCATCAGCCGCATGCGCGAACTGCCGTCCGTCAAGGTCCAGGCGCTCGCCACGCTCGCGGCCATCGTCGGCGCGGTTGCGATCCCGCAGATCTTCCACGTCGTCGGCGCGATCTGTGGCATGGGCACCGGGCTGGGTGAGGCCTTCCTGCCGATGCATCTGCCGATCATCCTCGTCGGCCTGTTGGCCGGCCCGTACGCCGGTGCGATCGCCGGTGCGTTCGGCCCGCTGGTCAGCTTCGCGCTGTCCGGTATGCCGGGGCTGGCGATGCTGCCGTTCATGGTGATCGAGCTGGCCGCCTACGGTCTGATCGCCGGCCTGCTGCGCACCGCCAACATGCCGACCATCGCCAAGGTGCTGCTGGTGCAGGTCGGAGGCCGCGTGGTGCGCGCCGCCGCGATCCTGTTCGCCGTGGGCGTGCTCGGCAACACGACGGTGGCCGTCGCCACGATCTGGATGAGCGTGCTCGCCGGTCTGCCCGGTTTGATCCTGCAGTGGGGCCTGATCCCGCTGATCATGTTCTGGGTCGAGCACCGCGCCGCCAAGGAGTGACGCCTGTCGTTACATCCGATGATTGATTGAAAGCCGCTTCTGCCCGTCGCATGCACGGGTGGGGCGGCTTTCAAACGTAAGGGTGCGGTCGCGCCGATCGGGACCGTCCGTCTGGCGTCCCCGTGGGCGGACGGTCGTAAGACAGACGCAAAGGAGAACACCTGATGACTATGAACGATGACTGGCTGCGCGCGCAACGCGAACTCAACGCCCATGATGAGCTCGGCTGTGTCGCCTGCCGTGGCGGCGAGACCCTCACCGGCACCGGCCGCGGCGTCAAACCGCTGCTGGCCTGGCTGGCCGCGGGGCAACGGCTCGACGGATTCTCCGCCTCCGACCGGGTGATCGGCAAGGCCGCCGCCATGCTGTACATCCAACTGGGCGCGGTGGCCGTGCACGGCCATGTGATGAGCGAGGCGGGCCTGGCCATGCTGCAGGCCCACCACGTCGAGGCCGCCTATGACGAACTGGTGCCGATGATCCGCAACCGTGCGAACACCGGCATGTGCCCGATTGAACAGTCGGTGCGGGACATTGACGATCCGGCGCAGGCCGAGGCGCCGATCCGGGCCGCGGTCGCCCAGCTCATGGCCGCGCAATCCTGACCCACTCGACCGCAGCCGTCGGCATGACGCATTCTGGGTGAAGTCGTTTCTGCCAGCGATGGTGTCCGCGTGAGCGGGTAGAGTGGAAAGTCGCTGTGCCGGGAGATTGGTCGCCGCATGAACCGCTCTCCTCACCAGGGTCCAGCCGGTCGGCCGCAAGGCTTGGCATCCGGCGGATTGGCAGGCTTCCCGCGGGCAGACCCAAAGGAATGACGACCCCGGGCGGGCTGAACGCCGCGCCCCGAACCGAGGCGCTGACATGCGGCAGCGTTGGAGGAAACCATTATGGTGAATGCTATCGAGGCATTTGACGCCAAGCACATGAAGCCGGCCGAGGAGATTCCGGACTTCCGTCCCGGCGACACCGTTGACGTGAACGTCAAGATCAAGGAAGGCAACAACTCCCGTATCCAGACCTTCACCGGCGTGGTGATCGCCCGTCAGGGCGCTGGCGTGCGTGAGACCTTCGTCGTGCGCAAGATCAGCTTCGGCACCGGTGTGGAGCGCCGCTTCCCGCTGCACTCCCCGTCCATCGACTCGATCAAGCTGGTCCGTCGCGGCCGCGTGCGTCGTGCGAAGCTGTACTACCTGCGCGCTCTGCGCGGCAAGGCCGCTCGTATCGTCGAGCGCCGCGACAACAAGGCCACCAAGGCCTGAGTCGTACGCCGACAACGTAAACGCGAATGCAACCCGGTGCGCCGCAAGGCCTCCGGGTTGTTTCATATGACCAGTCGCTATGATGGAACGCGACGCCGCCAACCGGAGACGCCGCCGACGCAAGGAGGACACGCGGATGCAAGCATCGCCCAATCCCGATGACGAACGGGACCTGCGCACCATGGTCGTGGCCGACCACGGCGTGGATCCCTCCCCCGTGCCCCGACATAAGGCACCGGCGCGTCAAACCGCGGGCATGGGCTTGCGCGACACCCTGATCTGGTGCGGCATACCGGTGCTGGTCATCCTGCTGCTGCGCGTGTTCGTATTCGGCATGTACGCCATCCCCAGCGGATCGATGGAGAACACCATCATGCCCGGCGACCGCGTGCTGACCCTGTCCCTGGCGCCCAAGGTCGTGGATCTGCGCCGCGGCGACATCGTGGTGTTCAAGGATCCGGCCAACTGGCTGCGCAACGAGCAGAGCAACGGTGTCTTCGGCAAGGACAGGCTCATCAAACGACTGATCGGACTGCCCGGCGACGTGGTCGAATGCGCGGGCGAGGGCAGCCCCGTGACCATCAACGGCGTGGCCGTCGACGAATCCTCGTACATCCGCGAGGGCGTCTCTCCCAGCAGCTTCCCGTTCCGCGTGGAGGTCACGGAGGGGCATGTGTTCGTCATGGGCGACAACCGTTCCAACTCCGCCGATTCCCGGTACCATCAGGATGATGAGGAGAACGGTCTGGTACCGTTGGAGGACATCGAGGGCGTGGCGTTGGCCACATATTGGCCGTTGCGGCGCATCGGCGGGCTGGACGCGCATCACGACGTGTTCGCCGACGTGCCGGGCAGGCAGTCGGTCGGACTGTGATCCATCCGGGCGGTGATTGCGGGATGCGGGAAGCGCATTCTTTCCGGACTGTGATCTATTCGGTATCGTGGACATCAACTACTACCGCGGTGGGAGCGAGATATGGTGCATGAGAGTCCGACGCTGGAGTTGGAACGGGAACTGGCCGCACAGGGGTATGGTCTGATTGTGGGGTTCGACGAGGTCGGACGCGGTGCGCTGGCCGGTCCGGTGATGGTCGGCGCCGCGGCGATACGCGCCTGCGACCTGCCGGAGCTGGCGGTTCCGGACGGCGTCGCCGATTCCAAGATGCTGACGGAACGACGCCGCGAGACGCTGTTCGAACCGCTGCAGGCATGGTGTGCGGCGAGCGCGGTCGGACAGGCCAGCAACAGTGAGATCGACGAGTGGGGCATCAGTCATGCACTCGGCATCGCGGCCCTGCGCGCGCTCAACGCCGTGGAACGGCAGCTGGGGCTTATGTCGCCTGCCGGCGGTGGGCGGGCCGTGTCTGCTGCCCAGGACGCGGCGACGATGCGGGTCGGGGCGATTCTCGACGGGCCCAACGATTACATCACCAAAGCGCTCGACACCTTCGACGCGCCGGATGTGCCGGTTCCGGCGCACGTCGTCACCCAGGTCAAGGGCGACCGCCACTGCGCCACGGTCGCCGCGGCGGCCGTCATCGCCAAAGTCACCAGGGACAGGCTCATGGTGGACATCGCCCGCGGCAACCCGCGCTATGCGCCGTATGAGTGGGACCGCAACAAGGGATACGGCTCAGCCGCGCACCGCCGCGCCATCGCCGAACTCGGCCCCACCCCGCTGCACCGCACCAGCTGGCACCTGACCGGCGAGTGACCGACGCGGCGTCGTATCGACCCCGGAACGGGAGGGCATGATTGTTCCGTACCGTACCACGGAGGTACCGAATCCATTTTGCGGGGATACAGCTGTTCCGTACCGTACCTTCGTGGTACGGAGTCCAGTTTGCGGAGGTTTGTGCATTCCGTACCGTACCACCGGTTGAAGTCGGTTCAAAGAATGTTGATATTCCGCGGTTCCTTCTTGTATCATCCGTCTGTGGTACGGTACTAAACCCGAGAAACGGCCCTTGACGCGTTCCGTACCACGGTGGCATATGGGGCGACGTTGCTCATTCGGGCTCTTCCGGTTTTCGTGTGTGTGATGGGGGAGCCGTGGGGCATCATGATTGGTTGTGAAGAAGATAACCGAAAACGATGTCCCACGGCCTGTACGCGAGTTTAGCAGGTTCGACGGGAACGTGCTGCTGGGGTTGGACCGGTTGGGTCTGCGGGGCTTGTCCCAGCGTCACCTGCCGGAGGGCGGCAGGGGCGGGGTGTGGGAGGTCCGCTGTGAGCCCGTGGAGCCGGCGAGGGTCTGCCGGGATTGCGGGGTGCCGGCGCCGGTGCGCAGCTCGCGTTGGCGCCGCTTCGTCCACGTGCCGTTGGGCAAGGCCGGGGTCCGGCTGCTGGTCCGCTGCCGGCGTTACGAATGCCGCGGGTGCGGCGGCGCGTGGGAGGATGATCTGTCGCGCGTGGCCGCGGACGGGCGGCGGCTGACGGAACGGGCCGTGTGGTGGGCGGTCGCCTCGGTGGTGCTGGACGCGATGAGCGTGCGCAGTGTGGCGGCGACGCTGGGGTGTTCGTGGGATTGCGCGGACGACGCGGTCCTGGCCAAGGGCATGAAGCATCTGGCCGGCGACGAACGCCGCCTGGACGGGGTCACCCGCCTGGGCGTGGACGAGCACGTGTGGCGGCACACGCCCCGTGGCTCCAGATACGTGACCGTGGTCGTGGACCTGACGCCCAGGAGGGACGGGCGGCCGGCCCGTCTCCTGGACGTGGTCGGGGGCAGGAGCGGCGCGGTGTTCGCCGACTGGCTCGCCTCCCGCCCCGAGGAGTTCAGAAGGAACGTGCGGGTCGTGGCGATGGACGCGTTCGCCGGATACAAGCACGCCGTCAGGAAGGCCGTGCCCCACGCCAGGGAGGTCCTCGACCCGTTCCACGTCGTCAGGCTCGCCGGCGACAAGCTCACCCAATGCCGCCAACGCCTCCAGCAGGAGGCCACCGGCAGGCGCGGCACGAAGCAGGACCCGCTGTACCGGGCCCGCCGAATCCTGCTCAAGACCCACGCCACCCTCACCGACCGGCAACGCTCCCTGCTCGACCGGCTCTTCGGGGACGAGAGGAACGAGCCGTTGAGGGTCATGTGGGGCTCCTACCAGAAGATCATCGCCTGCTACGCCGAGCCCGACCGGCGCAAGGCGCGCAGCATGATGCGCGAGCTCGTCGACAGCATCAACGCCAGACCCGCCAACGCGCCCGGCGAGCTCATGACCCTGGCACGCACCCTCAAACGCCGCCTGGGCGACGTCCTGGCCTACTTCGACCACGACCACTCCGGCAACGGGCCCACCGAAGCCGTCAACGGCCGGCTCGAACACCTGCGCGGCATCGCCCTCGGCTTCACCAACCTCGGCAACTACATCACCCGAAGCCTCCTGCACGCCGGAGGATTCAGACAAACCATACGGGAACGAATCTCACAACCATGAACCCGACACACACGAAAACCGGAAGAGCCCTCATTCGTTCCTCTGTGTCAGTGGGAGGGGGGACAATAGTCGTCAAACAGAAAGGTGGCGACATGGGCGTTGCATTGAAGCTGAACGACGTTCTTCATCTTACCGATGAACAGGTGGGTAACAGCAAAATCGAGTTGAACATGAGATCCGGTGGGAACGGGGAGCGATTCATTGATTTATGGCTTAGCCTTGAGGAAAGCAAGAGAGCATCGGGTATGATCGACTTCCCCTATTGGGGTTGGTATGGCAACAAACAGAGAAACTTTCACGAAGGTCAGTGGGTGTTCAGCTTCATCAGACTCAACGCAGGCAATGAATGGCTGTTCGTATCGGCGGCGAAGATTCTGAGCGTGCCTGAGCAAAGCCATGCCGAAATTGAAATTCTTGAACAGTATGAGCCGCTGTTCGGGAGGATGATTGTCCACCTCGAAAAAGGGCAGACATACAGCCGTTATGTGTTCAATTTGAGTAAGTACCTGGATAGCGCAACCATCAAAGAGGTGTTGCCGACTCTGTACAGTGGTGATACTTTCCAAGGATATGACTGCGTGCATTTGCCCTACGCGAAGTTGGACCGGATATTCAGCCGTCAGATTCTTCCGACCTACTATGATGCTTTGGAACATGCGACGGGTGTCTACTGTCTGACGGATACACGTACCGGCAAGCTCTACATAGGTTCGGCAACAGGTGAAGGCGGCGTCGCTCAGCGTTGGGGCAACTATCTGGACAGCAAACATGGCGGCAACGTGAAGCTGCGCGAACTTTACGACCGCGAAGGTGAGGAATACTTCAAGAAGTACTTTGAATTCACACTTCTGGAATACTATGGCATGAGCTACGACCCGCAACGAATCCTGGACAGGGAAAGCTATTGGAAGGATTGTCTCGATACGCGACGGCACGGCTATAACGACAACTAATGGGCCAAGGATTGAAGGCTGTTGAGTCTCACACCGTATGGCCTAATCCGCAAGGATGAGCCCGGCCGGCGCCGTCACGCGGAATCGTCCGTCGGCCCGATGCCGTGCGCGTGGCCGCGGCCGTAGCCTCAAGGTATGAGAAGCAAGAACCCCACAGCATTCACCGCGAACCCCGATATCGAGCGGACCGGCGCCATGCGACCGGACTACGCGTCCGGCGCTCCCGCCTCCGCGATTCTGAACGCCTCCGACCTGGTCATGGACTACGGTGCCGCCAACGTCCGCGCCGCCGCCGACCACGGCACCGCCGGCACAGGCCCCGCATCCGTGCATACGCTCGCACTCAACCACGTCGACTTCACCCTGCGCGAGGGCGAATCGGTCGCCGTCATGGGCCCCTCGGGCTCCGGCAAATCCACCCTGCTGCACGCGCTGGCCGGCATCATCCGGCCGACCGCGGGCACCGTGACCTTCCGCGGCGCGAACCTGACCGCCATGCCGGACGCGGCGCGCACCAAGCTGCGCCGCAGCGCCTTCGGCTTCGTCTTCCAATCCGGCCAGCTGCTGCCCGAACTGCCGGCGGTCGAGAACATCGCGCTGCCGATGATGTTGGGCGGCGTGGATTACCGTAGCGCCACCGATGCAGCGATCCTGTGGCTGGAACGACTCGGCCTGCGCGCGCTCGCAGGCCAGCGTCCGGGGGAGATGAGCGGAGGGCAGATGCAGCGCGTGGCCATCGCCCGCGCCCTGTGCGTGCAGCCGGCCGTGGTGTTCGCCGACGAACCGACCGGTGCGCTCGATCAGACCACCGGGCGCGAGGTCATGTCGATCCTGATGGAGGCGAGCCGCGCGAACGGCGCCGCCGTGGTGGTGGTCACGCACGACCCGAACGTCGCCGCCTTTTGCGACCGCACCATCACCATGCAGGACGGGCGTCTGGCGGACCTGCCCGGCGCCGCCGGCGGGCATGACGAACGCGTGGTGTCGGCCCCCAGCTGGCAGGGACGAACCCCGGCCGCGGGAACCGAGGTGGCCCGATGAGCACCTTCGCACTCTGGCGTCTGTTCCACCGCCCCGGCCGCAGCGACACGACCGCGCACACCTCAGCGCTCGCCATCATCGCGTTTGCCGCCGCCACCGCGATCTTCCTGACCGTGCTCGGCGGCCTGCACGGCTTCGTCTGGCGCGCCTCCGCCGACCACACCATCGGCTGCCTATTCAGTCCCGACGCCTGCGCGCCCGGCACCTACGAGGCGTTCTCCCGCCGGCTCGCGGACGACCAGATGACGCAGATGACCTCGACCTACGTGGTGCTGGCCATCTTCGCCTGCGTCCTGCTGGTCGTGCCGTTCGCCGCGCTCGCCGGTTCGGCCGCGCGGTTGGCGGCCTCCCGCCGTGACGCCCGTCTGGCCGCGTTGCGTTTGGCGGGCGCCACCACCGGCCAGGTGGTGCGGCTGACCGCGCTCGACGCGGCCGGACAGGCGTTGGTCGGTTCGCTGATCGGCATCATCGGATACTTCGCGATTATGCCGCTGATCATGCTGCTGAACTTCCAGAATCAGCGGTTCACGTTCGAACAGCTGTGGGTGGGGTCGATCGCGCTGGTGGCCGTGGTGGCGGGCGTGACCGTGCTGGCGTTGGTCTCGGCGCTGATCACGCTGCGCCGCGTGGCGATCACCCCGCTGGGCGTGATGTCCCGCGCCGCCGAGCCGCTGCCCGCCAAGTGGCGTGTGCTGATTTTCCTGGTCGTGGTGGCCGCCGCATACCTGGTGTTCTCGAACCCGACCATGCTGACCGGTCTGGGCGATGCGATGATCTACGCGGTGGTCATCGGGTTCTTCTTCCTGGTGTTCGCGGTGGTGAACCTGGTGGGTGCATGGGTGGTGGCCGCCCGCGCCCGCGTCAAGGCCCGTCATCCGAAGGACGCCGCCACGATGATCGCGATGCGCCGCATCCTCGACAACCCGAAGCGCGCCTGGCGCAACGTCTCCGGTGTGGCGTTGGCGGTGTTCGTCGCCGGCATCACCTCGATCTGCGGATACCTGTCGACCAGCGCGTGGACCTCGGGCGGCGCCGTGCCGCCGGCCGACGACCCGGGCGTGACGATGATGCGCGACATCGGCACCGGCGGTCTGCTGACGCTGGGGTTCGCCGCCGTGCTGGCCGCGGTCAGCTGCGGCGTGATGCAGGCGGGGTCGGTGTACGACCAGGCGGCCGAATACCGGATGCTGATGTTGGAAGGCACCGACGTGAAGACGTTGAACCGTGCGCGGTTCAAGGAGGTGCTGACGCCGCTGACCGCCGTGGTTGTGGTGGCGGGCGGATGCTCGCTGCTGCTCATGTTCCCGCTGTTCGCGGCCTCGATGACGCAGCCGGCCACGATCCTGAGCTTCGTCGGCGGCGTGGCGCTGTGCTTCGCGCTGGTGTCGGTGGGCGCGTTCGCATCCAACCGCGTGGCCGCCAGCCTGAACCTGACCGACTACCGCGCCGACGACTGATCGGGTCGGGTATCAGCCCAGCAGCACGGCGACCAGGGCGATGACGACGGGGCTGGTCATCGTGCTCAGCAGGATGCCGTCGCGCGCGAAGGTGGTGCCGACGTTGTATCGCGCCGCGTAGTTGTACACGTTCTGCCCGGTCGGCAGGGCGGCGAGCACCACGCAGGCGTACAGCGTCGGCCCGCGGAATCCCATCACGAAGTAGGAGAGCAGGAACGCCACCAGCGGCATGACGAGGTTCTTGAGCACGGTGACGGCGATGGTGGCCTGGCGCGCGGTCTTGTCCTGCATTGGCCTGGTGCCGTGCAGGGACATGCCGAAGGCCATCAGGATCATCGGCACCGCGGCATCGCCGATCATGTCGATCGGGTCGTAGAGGAAATCGGGGATGACGAACCAGCCGGTCTGCGCCGAGACCACCGACACCGCGATGCCGAGCAGCGAGGCGATGAGCATCGGCTGATGGAAGGGCTGCTTCAGCACCTCCTTGGCCGACACGCGGCCGGTGGTGGCCATATCGAGCACGGTCAGCCCGACCGGTGTGAACAGCGCCTGCTGCATGACCAGGATCGGCGCCACCAGCGCCGGATCGCCGAGGATGTAGGTGGCAATCGGCAGGCCGATGTTGTTGGAGTTCAGATACAGCGAGTTCAACGCACCGATGGTGGCGTGCGCCGCATCCATATGGAAGTGCAGGCGGTTGACGATCAGGAAGATCACGCCCACCGCCATGGCGGAGGCGAACGCCACCACAATCGACGAATGGAAGATGTCGAAGATCGGCTCCTTGGAGAGGATGGCGAACATCAGGCAGGGGCTGCACACGAAGAAGCTGAAACGATTGAGCACCATCTGCGCGCTCGACCCGCCGATGCGCAGCCGGGCCGCGATGTATCCGGCGAGGATCACGATGCCGATGACGCAGAATCCCTGCAGCGCGTTCAGCAGTCCCATATCGTCTCCTTGCCTGTGCCATGATCACGCTCGTGCGTGGCGTTTCGGATATGGTTACCAGTGTGTCATCGGCGTGCGGCCGTCACCGTTCCCGTCTCACATCTCGCCGCACGACACTCCCGGCCTTGTTCGGACCGTGCGACATCGTGACTGTGGGAGGAGTTTGAATAATGGCGAAATATCAACGTTTTGGGGACTTGTGTCACAGTCACGATGTCGCAGAGTCCGTAATAGGCCGGGCGTGTCGATTATCGGGACGGGGGCGGGTAGGCTGGGGGACATGAGTGATGAGATGATGCAGGCCGCGGCGATCGAGACGTCGGCGGAGATCAGGTTCGCGCCGGATGCCACGATGGAAGAGGCGTTGGCCGCGCTGATGGAACAGATCATGGCCGTGTATTCGGTGAGCGACGATGAGGGGCCGTTGACCGACATGGTGGAGCGGTTCCTGCGCCGCCAGCCGCATCTGACGGTCCGCAGGCACGGCGATACGCTGGTGGCCTCGACCGATCTGGGTCGCGACCGCAGGGTGATCCTGTGCGGGCATCTGGATACGGTGCCGGTGATCGACAACTTCCCGTCGCGTTGGTTGGAGCCCGGCGATCCGGCGATCCGCGGGGAGATCGCCGCCGCGCATCCGGACGAGCGTGTGATGTGGGGGCGCGGCGCCACCGATATGAAGGCTTCCGACGCGGCGCTGCTGTATCTGGCGGCCACACTGACCGAACCGAAGGTCGATCTGACCTACGTGTTCTACGACCATGAGGAGGTCGTGGCCGAGAAGAACGGCCTGCGCAAGGTGGTTCAGGCACACCCCGAATGGATCCGGGGCGATTTCGCGATCATCGGCGAGCCGACGAACTGCGGCATCGAGGGCGGCTGCAACGGCACGATGCGCTTCGACGTGGTGTCTCACGGCGTGGCCGCACACTCGGCACGCGCGTGGATGGGGGAGAACGCCATCCACAAAGCCGGCGAGGCGCTCGCACGTCTCAACGCCTATGAGCCGCAGTCCATCACCGTGGACGGTCTGGAGTACCGCGAGGGTCTGAACGCCACGCTGATCTCCGGCGGCAACGGCACGAACGTGATTCCGGATGAGTGCCGCATCCACGTGAACTACCGTTTCGCCCCGGACAAGGACATCCGCCAGGCCAAGGCGCTGATGATGGGCGCGGACGCCGGCGCGGAGCTGAACAACGGCGAGCATGCGGCCACCGGCGGCGTGTTCGAGGGCTTCGGCATCGAGATGAAGGACGAATCGCCGTCCGCCCGCCCCGGCCTGGACGATCCACTGGCCCAGTCGCTGGTCGGCCTGGTCCGGGAACGTACCGGCCGCGAACCGGTGGCCAAGCTCGGTTGGACCGATGTGGCCCGTTTCGCCGCGCTCGGCATCCCCGCCGTCAACCTGGGCGCCGGCGACCCGCTGCTCGCGCACAAGCACGACGAGCAGGTGCCGGAAAGCGACCTGACGCTGATGGCCGGCATCCTGCGCGACTGGCTCGGCTGATCGCATCAGGCGCGTCGGATTGGGGGCCGACGCGCCTGAAAACCAATGCGGGGTAAACGGTCGGCAAAAAGTGTGTCATACTTATGGATGGTGGTTCTGCACACCACCACCGAAGCCTGGAGATGGCGTCGATCCCCTCGCGTGAGTGTTCCGCGAGCGCCGGTGTCCGCCATCGAGCAGCAGAGACTTTTGCAGGATGAGCCTGTGCGGTGCGCGATTGCGCGCGACCACGGTGAGAGCGTGGGGTGACAGCCGCGGCGGGCCGGACTAAGGCGACGTGGTGCAGCGCGTCGTGAGGAGCATTGTGCCCAGAGCGAACCGTGAGGGTTTCGACGAGAACGAAACCGTTGATCAGTCATTGTCGGAAACATCGGCATCCGAAGCGCCGTCCGAACCGGCGACCCCGCCGCGCCGCCGTCGCGGACGCCGCGTCACCCGTGAGGTGGGTGCGGCCGGCGCCACCGTGGCGCTGCAGGTGCAGGATCATTCGATGCCGCTGTTCGAGGAGCCGCATCTGCCGAGCCACCAGGAGTCCAAGCCGGAGCCTGCGCCGTCCCATGACGAGGAGGAGCAGGTGGCGCCGCGTCGTCGTTCGCGCCGTGCCGCCGGTACTGCCGAGCGCCGCGGGACCGAGCGCGTCTTCCAATCGCCGTTCGACGACCCGTCCGGCGACGCCCGTGCGCTCGACGCGGTCGAGTCGTTGCCGGAGGGCCATGAGTCGCGTCGCCATCCGCGTCCGATGACGTCGTTGCTGTTCCAGGAGCCGGTGCTGCCGGAGCTGCGCCCGCGCCCCGCCGAGCGCGACGATGAGGACCGTGAGGAGGACGATGACGAGCGTCCCGCCTCCCGCCGCACCCGTTCGCGCCGCGCCCGCAGCCGTGAGGATGAGCGTGACGCGCGTCGCGACGAGGCCGGGGAGCGTGAGGAGGATGAGCCGCGCCTGTCGCGTCGGCGTCGTTCCCGCAGCCGCGAGGAGGAGCCCGATACGCGCCGCGATCGCGAGGAGCCGCGTGCCGAGGAGCGGGAGGGCGCCGATGCCGCCGACGAGGAGCCGACGCGTTCGTCGCGCCGTTCGCGCCGTCTGAACGCCCAGGAGCGTCGCGCCGCGGCCGAGGTCGAGCAGATCGAGGAGGACCTCGAACTCGACGAGATCACGTATCTGCCGATCGACGAGGAGCGCCCCGCCAAATCCGACGACGAGGAGGAGGGGACGACGCGCCGTCGCCGTCGCCGTTCGCGCGGCGGCAACCGCGAGGATCGTGCGAACGACGAGCGGTCGCGCGAGGAGCATGAGGAGCATCCCCGTGAGTCCTCCCGCGAGGATGAGGATGACGAGGAGCAGACCGTCACGCGCCGTCGCCGCCGTCGCCGCGGGGCCAAGTCCCCGGACGAGCAGGAGCAGCCGCTGACCCGCCGTTCGCGCAAGCAGCAGTACATCGACGAGATCACCGATGTGGAGGGCTCGACCCGTCTGGAGGCCAAGAAGCAGCGCCGCCGCGACAACCGCCGCGAGCGCAGCCGCCAGAACCAGCTGATGGAGCAGGATTTCCTGGCCCGCCGCGAGAACGTGGAACGCCTGATGGTGGTGCGCGAGCGCGAGCGCCACACGCAGATCTCGGTGATCGAGGACAACGTGCTGGTCGAGCATTACGTCTCCGACATCCAGGAGGTGGCGACCGTCGGCAACATCTATCTCGGCCGCGTGCAGAACGTGCTGCCGAGCATGGAGGCCGCGTTCGTGGACATCGGCCAGGCCCGCAACGGCGTGCTGTACGCCGGCGAGGTCAACTGGGACTCGACCCGTCTGGAGGGCCAGCCGCGCCGCATCGAACTGGCGTTCAAGTCCGGCGACCCGGTGCTGGTGCAGGTCACCAAGGATCCGATCGGCCACAAGGGCGCGCGCCTGACCTCGCAGGTCACGCTGGCGGGCCGTTTCCTGGTGTTGGTGCCCTCCGGCGGCATGACCGGCGTGAGCCGCAAGCTGTCGGAGCGTGAGCGCAGCCGTCTCAAGGGCATCGTCTCGAAGATCGCGCCGAAGGATATGGGCGTGATCATCCGCACGGCCGCCGAGGGCGCCTCCGAGGAAGCGATCGTCAAGGATCTGGAGACGCTGGTGCACCAGTGGGAGCGCATCACCGCCAAGTGCGACGAGTTCCTGCACGGCAAGCGCCCCAAGCTCCTGCAGGGCGAGCCGGATGTGGCGATCCGCGTGGTGCGCGACATCTTCAACGACGACTTCGACAAGATGATCGTCGAGGGAGACAAGGTGTACGCCCGCATCGAGGAGTACCTGGACACGATGGCCCCCGACCTGAAGGGCAAGCTGGAGAAGTGGGACCCGGCCGAGCACGAGGGCAAGGACGTGTTCGACAAGTGGCAGATTGACTCCCAGCTGCGCAAGGGCATGGAGCGTCAGGTCTACCTGCCCTCGGGCGGTTCGATCGTCATCGACCGCACCGAGGCCATGACCACGATCGACGTGAACACCGGCCGGTTCATCGGCCGCGGCAAGAGCCTGGAGGAGACGGTCACCCGCTGCAACCTGGAGGCGTCCGAGGAGATCGCCCGCCAGCTGCGCCTGCGCGATATCGGCGGCATGGTCATGATCGACTATGTGGATATGGTCATGCCCGCGAACCGCGACCTGGTGCTGCGCCGGCTGGTCGAATGCCTGGCGCGCGACCGTACCAAGCACCAGGTGGCCGAGGTCACCTCGCTGGGTCTGGTGCAGATGACGCGCAAGCGCATTGGCCAGGGTCTGGTGGAGGCCTTCTCCGAGGAGTGCCCGACCTGCAAGGGCCGCGGCTTCATCCTGCACGACGAGCCGACCGTGTCCGCGGACTTCGACGACCCGTACGCCCTGAAGGGCGGCGATCCGTTCGTCAAGACGAACAAGCACGGCCAGGGTACGCAGGTGCAGATGCCGCAGGGTTCCTCGCCGGACGTCAAGGCCAAGCTCGCCCAGATCGCCGCGGCCGCCGTGGCGGCCAGCACGGAGGAGTGACGGCGTGTCGAGTTGACACGCACGACTCGTCTGCTTGCGCTCGTACATGGGTCGGTGTAGATTAGATAGTCGGTGTCTGGCTGAGACGCTTTGCCGTGCCGGACAGAACAGCTTCCAAAAAACTAGCAAGGAACGGATTATGTACGCGATTGTGAAGGCCGGTGGCCATCAGGAGAAGGTCGAGGTCGGTGACGTCATCGTGGTGAACCGTCTCGATGCGAAGGTCGGCGATACCGTGGAGTTCCCGGTCGCCCTCGTGGTTGACGGTGCCAAGGTCACCCTCGGTGCCAAGGATCTCGCCAAGATCTCCGTCAAGGCGGAAGTGGTCAACGACTCTGCCAAGGGTCCGAAGATCAACATCATGAAGTACAAGAACAAGACTGGCGTCACCCGTCGCAAGGGCCATCGTCAGCAGCAGACCATCGTCAAGATCACGGCTATCGCCTGATCCGCTGACAGGTCAGAACCGAAAGGAACAGACATGGCACATAAGAAGGGCGCTTCCAGCTCGCGCAACGGTCGCGACTCGAACCCGCAGTACCTCGGCGTCAAGAAGTTCGGCGGCGAGTCGGTTATCGCCGGCAACATCATCGTTCGCCAGCGTGGCACCAACTTCCACCCGGGCCAGAACGTCGGCATGGGCAAGGATCACACCCTGTTCGCCCTGACCGACGGCAACGTGCGCTTCGGCGTGCGTCGTGACCGCAAGGTCGTCGACGTGGTGTCCGCCTGAGATTCCAGGCGCGCTATTTCGTTTGAGGCCGCATCCCGCGTTCACGGGATGCGGTTTTTCGTATCCTCGGCCGCGGGCAGGGGCACACGGTAAGGTAGGCAGCTATGAGTGATTTTGTGGATCGTGTGGTCGTCCATGTCAAGGGCGGCGACGGCGGTAACGGTTCGGCCGGCATCCGCCGTGAGAAGTACAAGCCGTTGGCCGGCCCGAACGGCGGCAATGGCGGCGACGGCGGTTCCGTCGTCTTCGTGGCCGACCAGAACGCCAACAGCCTGTTGGACTACCGGTTCATGCCGCACCGCTCGGCGGGCAACGGCACGATGGGCATGGGGGATAACAAGGACGGGTCCAAGGGGGATGACCTGATCCTGCCGGTGCCGGTGGGCACGGTGATCTTCGAGGCGCGCGGGGCCCAGGGCTCGCCGAAGAGGCCCGGCGAACAACTGGCCGACCTGCGCCATGACGGCGACCGGTTCGTGGCCGCGGCGGGCGGCGCCGGCGGTCTGGGCAACATCGCCCTGGCCAACAAGACGCGCCGCGCCCCGGGCTTCGCGCTGCTCGGCGAACCGGGCGAGGAACGCGACGTGATCCTGGAACTCAAGTCCATCGCTGACGTGGCGTTGGTGGGGTTCCCGAGCGCCGGCAAGTCGAGCCTGGTGGCCGCGATGAGCGCCGCCAAGCCGAAGATCGCGGACTACCCGTTCACCACGCTGGTGCCGAACCTGGGCGTGGTCATGGCCGGCGACCGCCGCTACACGATCGCGGACGTGCCCGGCCTGATCCCGGGCGCCTCCGAGGGCAAGGGCCTGGGCCTGGAGTTCCTGCGCCACATCGAGCGCACCGAGATCATCGCCCACGTCATCGACTGCGCCACGCTGGAGCCGGACCGCGACCCGATCTCCGACTACGAGGCGCTTGAGCACGAGCTGGCCGAATACGCCGACAAGCTGGAGCTGCCGCTGGGCGCGATCCCGATCCCGGAACGCCCCCGCATCATCATCCTCAACAAGGTGGATGTGCCGGAGGCCAAGGAGCTCGCCGAGTTCGTCCGCCCGGAGTTCGAGGCGATGGGCCTGAAGGTGTTCCCGATCTCCACGGCCTCGCATGCGGGCTTGAAGGAGCTGAACTTCGCGCTGGCCGATATGGTGGCGCGGATGCGCGAGCAGGTCGCCGAACGCGAGCAGGCGCAGGAGGCCGAGCGCGTGGTCATCAGGCCGCTGGAACAGCCGGCCCGCCGCCGGCGCGGCCAGGACGCCTCCGGCCCCGGCATCGACTTCACCGTGGAACGCCAGGAGGACGCCAACGGCGACTTCTGGTACACGGTCAGCGGCGCCAAGCCGGAACGCTGGGTGACGCAGACGAACTTCGACAACGACGAGGCCGTCGGCTACCTGGCCGATCGTCTGGCCAAGCTGGGTGTGGAGGATGAGCTGCGCCGGCAGGGTGCCAAGCCGGGCGACGAGGTGCGCATCGGCCGCGGCAATCGGGCCGTGGCGTTCGACTGGGATCCGACCATCGCCGCCGGCGCGGAGATGCTCGACGGCGCCCAGCTGGGCGCGCGCGGCAAGGACCTGCGCCTGGAGGAGAACGACAACCGTACCCGCCGCCGCACGAACGCCGAACGCCGCCGCCAGTACCACGAGATGATGGACGCACGCCAGGCCGTGCGCGAGGCGATGATGGCGGAACGCGCCGCCGGACACTGGGCCGATCCGAGCGTCAATGACGATCCCCACGACGAGCAGAGCCTGTTCGGCCGTGGCGAGGATGTCGAGGACATCGACGAGTAGCCGCGTGAGCAACGCTAAGGAGTGATGGTGTCCACACCGAGTCAGGCACAGGTACGCCGGTCCGTCGCGCAGGCGCAGACGATGGTGGTCAAGGTCGGATCCAGTTCGCTGACGCGGCCGTCCGGCCATCTGGACGCCGCCAAGCTGGAGGCCCTGGTGGCGTCCGTGGCGGCCAACGTGCTGTCGGGCGCGCGCATCGTGCTGGTCTCCTCGGGCGCCATCGCGGCCGGATTCGGCCCGCTCGGCTTCGCCGAACGCCCGCGCGACGTGGCCACCCAGCAGGCCGCCGCCTCGGTGGGTCAGGGGCTGCTGATGGCGCGCTACGAGACCGCGTTCGCACGGTACGGCATCCGCGTGGGCCAGATCCTCATCACCGCGGAGGACACGATCCGCGCTGCGCAGTACCGCAACGCCCGGCGCACGCTCGAACGGTTGCTGGACCTCGGCGTCGTGCCGATCGTCAACGAGAACGACGCGCTGGCCAGCAACGAGATCCGGTTCGGCGACAACGACCGGCTCTCCGCGCTCGTGGCCAACATCGTGCGCGCCGACGCGCTTGTGCTGCTCACCGACGTGGACGCGCTGTATACCGCGCCGCCCAGCCGTCCGGACGCGCGACGCATCGGGTACGTGCCCGACGTGATCGCGGCCCTGCGGGACGTGACCGTGGGCGGCAGCACCTCCGGTGTCGGCACCGGCGGCATGGTCACCAAGCTGGAGGCGGCGCGGATCGCCGCGGTCTCCGGCGTGCCCGTCGTGCTGACCAGCGCCGCGAACGCGGGGCCGGCGATGATGGGCGACCCGGTTGGCACCGTCTTCGCCCCGGTGCACGACCGCGGCTCCTCGCGTCGGCTGTGGATTGGATTTGCGGCGGAACCCCGAGGGACGATCGTGGTCGACGACGGCGCCGCACGCGCCGTACGCGGCGGACGGGCCAGCCTACTGGCGGCCGGCGCATTGGAGGCGCGCGGGGAGTTCTCCGCCGGCGACCCGGTGTGGGTGGACGCCGAGGACGGCACGCATCTGGCGCGTGGATTGTCCGGATACGATTCCGAGGAGATTCCGCAGATGCTGGGGCGCAACACGGACCAGCTCAAGCGCTTCCTCGGCGAGGCGTACGCGCATCCGCTGATCCACCGCGACAATCTGGTGCTCGTATAGCGGCGGTTCTCTGCGCGTGGGGCTAGCATGGGAGCCATGACTATGGCAGACTGGCAGACCCTGAGCGATCGTATCAACAATGTGGCGCCGAGCGCCACGCTGGCCGTGGATTCCAAGGCCAAGGCCATGAAGGCGGCGGGCATCGACGTCATCGGCTTCGGCGCCGGCGAGCCGAACTTCCCGACCCCGGACTATGTGGTCGAGGCCGCCGCCGAGGCGTGCCGCGACCCGCGCAACCACCGGTACACGCCGACCCCGGGCCTGCCCGAGCTGCGTGAGGCCATCGCCCGCAAGATGCTGCGTGATTCCGGCTACGAGGTGACCCCCGAGCAGGTGGTGGTGACCAACGGCGGCAAGCAGGCCGTCTACGAGGCGTTCCAGATTCTGCTCAATGACGGCGACGAGGTGATCATCCCCACGCCGTACTGGACCAGCTACCCCGAGGCCGTCAAACTGGCCGGCGGCGTGCCGGTCGAGGTGTTCGCCGGCGCCGACCGCTCCTTCGAGCCGGATATCGACGCCATCGAGGCGGCCCGCACCGAACGGACCCGCGCCATCATCGTCACCTCCCCGTCGAATCCGACCGGCGCCGTGTGGAGCCGCGAGACCATCGAGGCGATCGGGCGCTGGGCCGTGGAACACCATGTGTGGGTGGTCTCCGACGAGATCTACGAGCACCTCAACTATGACGGTGCCCGGACCGCGTATATCGGCCAGGTGGTGCCCGAGGTGCGCGACCAGCTGATCGTGCTCAACGGCGTGGCCAAGACCTACGCTATGACCGGCTGGCGCGTCGGCTGGCTGGTGGCCCCCGAGCCGGTGGCCAAGGCCGCCGCCAAGCTGCAGGGGCATATGACCTCCAATGTGGCGAATGTGCCGCAGCGCGCCGCCATCGCCGCCGTGGGCGGTGATTTGGACGCCGTCTACGCCATGCGTGAGGCCTTCGACGTGCGCCGCAAGGCCATCGTGGCCGCATTGAACGCCATCGACGGCGTGCATTGCCCGACGCCGACCGGCGCGTTCTACGCGTTCGCCGATGTCTCCGGCCTGCTGAACCGGCCGCTCGGTGTCAACGGTTCGGTGGCCACGAGCTCGGCCGAGCTGGCCGCCATGCTGCTGGATGAGGCCCATGTGGCGGCGGTGCCCGGCGAGGCGTTCGGCGCCCCCGGCTACCTGCGCTTCTCCTACGCGCTGGCGGACGACCAGCTGGCCGAGGGCATGCGCCGGTTCCAGGCCTGGGTGGGCTGAGAGGACACACCGGAGCAAACGGCGGAAAATAGCGGTTTATCGACGAGCGAACACCGGTGGGTGGACGAAATCGACGGGAACCGCTATTATTGCGTTTTGGCGGTTTTGCCCGCTGGTCGGCAGGTATTTGCTACCATGGGCAGAGTTCACCTAGGGATGTGGCGCAATTGGTAGCGCAACGGTCTCCAAAACCGTAGGTTGTGGGTTCGAGTCCCGCCGTCCCTGCCAAGTTTTTCCACTGCAAGCCGAAGACGAAGGACGGATATGGCGAAGAAAAGCATCAGCGCACAAGCCAAGAAGCCGAATGTCTTCATGCGCATCGGCATGTTCATCAAGCAGATCGTCGATGAGATGCGCAAGGTGGTGACCCCGACCAGCAAGGAGCTGTTCTTCTGGGCTCTGGCCGTGCTGGTGTTCGTGCTCTTCCTGATGGCAATCGTGACCGGTATGGATCTCGGCCTGGGCAAGCTCATGCTGTGGATGTTCGGCTGATTGATCCCGATCTGAAGGTGAATGCATGACTGACGAAGTGAATCTCGACAATCTCGACGAGCTGCCCGACGTTCCCGAAACCGGCGAGGAGCCGGCCGAGGATGCCGAGCCACAGCCCGTGGAAGCGGCACCCGTTGAGGAGGCCGCCGAGGACGCCGGCGAATCCGCCGACGAGGAGCTTGACCCCGGTGTCAAGGCCGTTGAGGAGTTCTCCAAGAGCCTGCGCACGCTGGAAGGCAAGTGGTATGTGCTGCATACCTACTCCGGCTATGAGAAGCGCGTGAAGACCAATGTGGAGTCCCGCGTGGCCAGCTTCGGGCTGGAGGACAAGATCTTCCAGGTCGAGGTGCCGATGGAGGAGGTCGAGAAGCACACCGACAAGGGCAAGAAGGTCATCACCCGCGTGCGTGTGCCCGGATACGTGCTGATTCGCATGTGGCCGGATGAGGACGCCCGCCGCATCGTACGCGAGACCGAGGGTGTGACCGGCTTCGTCGGGCCGACCAAGGATCCGGCGCCGCTGAGCCGCAAGGAAGTCGTGGCGATGATGGCCCCGATGATCGCCTCCGAGGCGCTGAAGAAGGCTGGCGACAAGCCCGCCGCCGCCAAGAAGCGCACGGTCGAGGTCTCGTATGTCGTGGGCGACCAGGTCACCGTCACCGACGGCCCGTTCGCCACCATGGCCGCCGTGGTGTCCGACGTGGAGCCGACCACGCAGAAGCTCACCGTGCTCGTGTCCATCTTCGGGCGCGATACGCCGGTCGAGCTGGGCTTCGACCAGGTCGAGAAGCTCAACTGATCGGCGCCGACCACCAATCGTTTCAGGACCCCGCCTCACGGCGGGGTCTTTTTGCGTATATCCCGGAGAGAATGTCCGACAGGGGCGGCATAATGGGAAAGCTTGTGTCTGGAGGGGAGACCCGCTAGCACAGCACAGCAATACCCGTTGCGGGAGGAAGCGGCCATGAGGCCGTTGCCGTTTGCACCGCTTCACAGAAAGAAGAACCATTTATGGCTCCCAAGAAGAAGGTCTCAGCGCTGATCAAGCTCGAGATTCAGGCCGGCAAGGCCAACCCGGCCCCGCCGCTCGGCCCGGCCCTGGGCTCGCATGGCGTCAACATCATGGACTTCTGCAAGGCCTACAACGCGGCCACGCAGGACAAGATGGGCCAGATCGTCCCGGTTGAGATCACCGTCTATGAGGATCGCTCCTTCACCTTCGTTCTCAAGACCCCGCCGGCCGCGGCGCTGCTCAAGCAGGCCGCCGGTATCCAGAAGGGCACCGAGAACCCGCTGACCCACAAGGTCGGCTCCGTCACCAAGGCTCAGATCCGCGAGATCGCGGAGACCAAGATGCCTGATCTGTCCGCTCGCGACGTCGAGGCCGGCATGAAGATCATCGAGGGTACCGCCCGTTCCATGGGCATCACGGTGACCGACTGAGAGGAGAAGGACAGATGGCTAAGCATTCCAAGAAGTACCGCGAAGCGGCCGAGAAGATCGATCGCAACAACCTGTACACCGGCGCCGAGGCTATCGCTCTGCTCAAGAGCATGCCGTCGTACAAGTTCGACCAGACGGTCGAGGCTGTGCTGCGTCTGAACGTTGACCCGCGCAAGGCCGATCAGCTGGTCCGCGGCACCGTCAACCTGCCTCACGGCACCGGTAAGACCGCCAAGGTTCTGGTGTTCGCCCGCGGCCCGAAGGCCACCGAGGCCACCGAGGCCGGCGCCGACATCGTCGGCGATGACGAGCTCATCGAGAAGGTGGCCGGCGGTTTCCTCGACTTCGACGCCGTGGTCGCCACCCCGGACATGATGGGCAAGGTCGGCCGTCTGGGCCGTGTGCTCGGTCCGCGTGGCCTGATGCCGAACCCGAAGACCGGCACCGTGACCATGGATGTGGCCAAGGCCGTCGCCGACATCAAGGGCGGCAAGATCGAGTTCCGTGTCGACCGTCACGGCAACCTGAGCTTCCTGATCGGCAAGCTCTCGTTCGACGAGAACGCCCTGGTCGAGAACTTCAAGGCCGTGGCCGAAGAGGTCAAGCGTCTGAAGCCGTCCACCGTCAAGGGCCGTTACATCACGAAGGTGACGATCACCTCCACGATGGCCCCGGGTGTCCCGGTCGACCCGATGTCGCTGGTCTGATTCATCGGACATTCCCGCTGAGGAATCGATGAACCCCCGCATCCGCTTCGGCGGATCGCGGGGGTTTGTCATATCCGGGGCGTCCGGGAGCTGTGCGACCGTCGTTCAGCTCTGGGCGGCGTCCTTCATCAGGCCCAACGCGATGGCGGTCTGCAGTACGTAGCCCTCGCGCGGGTCGGTGGCGTCCCAGCCGGTGGTTTCGGCGGCCCGCTTGAGCCGGTACCGTACCGTGTTGGGGTGCACGTTCAGTTCCTTGGCCGTGGTCTCCAGCGAATTGCCGGATTTCAGGAAGGTCGAGACCGTGGTCAGTGTGGGGTCGTCGGCATTATCCCCCCGTAGGGAACGGTAGACCTCGTTCACCAACTCGTTGCGCGCGTCCTCGTCGCCCAGCAACGCCCGCTCGGGCAACACGTCGTCGGCCCGCATCGGCCGCGGCAGCGCGGGCACCGCGGCGGCCGCCGCCAGCGCCGCCAGCACGCTGCGCACGCTGCGCTGCGCCCCCTCCACCCGGTGACGCACCGGCCCCAGGCACAACGGCAGCTGCGCGTGGAACGCGTCGGCCATGGCGGTGCAGGCCACCTCCGGCGTGACCGCGCTCTGCATCTCCACCAAGGCCACGCACCAGGTGCCGCGTACGCCGATGATGCAGTTGCTCCCGCCGAGATTTCGGATGGCCTCACGGATCAGCCGGGAGGAATCGCCGATACCCTTGGCCGGCGTACCGGCCACGGTGAAGCAGGTGAAATCGTCTCGCCAACCCAGCACGCGCAGCAATGACATGACGCGGTCGTCGGCCAGGCCATCCGCCAGGCATTCGAACGCCACCGATTCCACACGCGCGTCGAGGGTGTCGCCCTCCCCGCCCCGCAGTAGCGCCAGCATATCGTCCGAGGCGCCCTGACGGTGTTCGGACGAACGGCGATGCTGCGATAACGGCCAGACGGAAGGAGTCATGCTTCCACTGTATCCGGGTTCGGCGAATTCGGCGGCACGCCGTCCGCCGTGTGGCGCGACGCCAGGGACTCCCGCCAGAACGTCAGACACAGGAATCCGAAGCAGAACGCCACGGGCAGCATATGCCGCTCGAAGTTGTTGGCCGGCGCGGTGATCATGACCCCCATCAGCAACGCCAGGGGAATATGCCAGGCGAGCGTGCGCCAACGCCGCAGCACCACTTCGGCCGCTCCGATCAGCAGCGTCAACGACACATACAGATTGCCGTGCGTCAGCCATCCGAGCACCGGCACGGCACCCCAATCCCGCGCGAACTGGGCGACCGACGCCCGCCAGTCGTGGCACCAGTCCTTGATCCACTCGGTCTGGTTCTGCACGTAGATGCTGTCCACGTAGTAGTCCATCGAGGTGTACGGGCTGGCGGTCGCATCGAAATAGCCGTAGCACTTGGCCAGCAACGCGTCGAGCGCGATCACCGGGTTGGCGGCCACGATCTGGGCCCACGCGGTGTTGAACTGCGCCATGTCCTCCTCGGTCACCGTGCGCCACTTATAGCTGACCTTCTTGGACTGGATGCCGGAGGACTTGACCGGGTCGGCGTCATCCTGACGGTATGCGTCCGCCATCTGGTCCAGGTTGAAGATCGGCTCCAGCAACTCCGCGGCGGAATCCGGGATGCCTTCGGGGTTGAGCTTGGCCACGCGCGCGATCTGCTGGAGCTGGATGCCTCGGCTCTCGATCGGATCGCCGTTGATGATCAGGCCGGATTGGATCATCAGCACCACGCCGCCGTGGATCAGCACGGTCGGCAGCAGCAGCGCGGTCACGTAGACATGCCAGCGGCGGCGGTCGGCGATCAGCGCCAGCAGGATCTGCAGCACGATGATGTACCAGGCGTACTTGGCGGAGATCAGCATCACGCAGGACGCCGCGGCGAACGCCATCCAGGATCGGGTGTTCAGCCGCCGCGCCTTGCCGTCCGGCATCAGCTCGCCACGGGTCATATGCAGCTCGTACCACACGCCGAACCACCAGACGAACGAGAACGCGAACAGCGGCGACTTGGTCAGCGAGATCGTGGCAAACACCGCCAACGGGCAGACCAGGAAGAACAGGAGGATTACGAACCGTTGGAGTGCGCCCGCCGGTCGCGCCAGTCCCGTTTCGCGCAGGGCGTCGATGCGTTCGCCGCCGTCGGCCGGCCGCAGGAACGGCAGGTTGAAGAACCGGTTGGCGGTGGCCGAGCAGCAGAACGCGGCGAACACGAACTGGATCGCCGACAGCGCCACGAACCCGGCGTCGTTCGACCCGGTGAGATACCGGGAGACGGCCGTGGCGGCACCGTAGCACACGGTGAGCACGATGTTGTGCTGGTCAGTCAGATACGTCGGATCCTCCGGCCACAGGTAATGCGCGGTCGGGTAGATGTCCATCGGCACGAACGAGAAGAACCCGATGTACGGCTGGTCCACGCCCAGCCACTGGTTCAACGCCCAGCTGAATTCGCGCGCCTGCGACCGCACGTCGGCGCCGAACGCGCTCAGCAGCGTCGTCGGCACCCACAGCCAGCCGATGAGCAGGATCAGGAACAGCTTCCACCAGCGGTCGGTGCCGCGCAGGATCATCCGCCGGCACCAGTCGCCGGCGTGCGCCACGGCTTGCATCGGCGCGGTCAGGGCCAGATGCACGAGCCGTCGTTTTGCGGTCGCGGGCAGCGGCGGCAGGATCCGCCGACGCCTGGCCCAGCGGACCAGCAGGATCACAATGCCCAGATACGCGGCGAAGGAGATGAGGAAATACGCGGTGTTGGCCCATGACCAGTCGGCGATCGACCCCTCGACCCAGTACAGCGGCCCCACGGCTGTGCACAGTGCCATCCACAGGCAGGCGAATCCGGCCAGCCCCCAACGGGCGCCGGCGGCGAGCCCGGCCAGCCGAACGCGGCGGGGATGTGCGGCGACGGCGTCGGTGTGAGCGTTCTCAGCTGCGGATACGGGGCGTCGTCCATCGGCGGCATGCATGATATCCACACTGGAAGGCTCGGTCATGGATGGCAATTGTACCGTGCGCGGATGATTGCCGTGTACGAGTCCGCCGTACCCGCGCAAAAGTTTCGACGCATGCGGGCCTGCCACGATGGGGAGCGGGCGATCGGGCCGGTGCGCCATCCTCATGAATGCGAGGAACGACCGGTGGGGCGCCGGGACGTCTTATGCGCGCCGCATCGGTTGGGGACCGGTGCGATAGGGTGGAATCATGAACGGGAACGATTCCAAGGCGATGCGGCGTCTGCCGTGCACCTGCCGCGCCGCCGAACAGGTGCTGTGGTTCGACGAGGTGGATTCGACGAATACGGTGGCACGCCGGCTGCTGACCGAGCTGACTGAAACGTGGCGACCGGCCGGCGGCGCGGATGCCGCCATCGCCGCGCCGCCCATCGCCGTGATCGTGGCCGACGCCCAGACCGCCGGCCACGGCAGGCTCGGACGTCGGTGGGTGAGCCTGCCGGGGGAGTCGTCGATGGTGTCGTTCACCACGGTGCTGCCGCAATCGCTGGCGACCGACCCCCACGTCAATGGCTGGCTGCAGATGATCGCAGGCCTGGCCGCGGCGGAGGCAATCGACGACGTATGCGCGCGGATAGGGGCTGCGTGCACACATACGCCGAGTGATGGAGACGCCTCGCCCGCCACGAGCGATGCGGATGGGGACGGGCCGTGCGCGTTGATGCTGAAATGGCCGAACGACATTGTTCTGCACGGCCGCAAGTTGGGCGGCATCCTGCTGGAGCTGGTGACGCCCCTTGGCGGTGCCGCAACAGCCGGGTCGGGTGCGATTCCTAGGGCCGACGTGCAATCGCGCCCGTCGGGTCCCGACGGCGGACGGATGGTCGGACTGGTGATCGGCGTCGGCATCAATCTGGCGATCCCCGCCGACCGGTTGCCGACGGAGCTGGCGACCTCGCTGCAGCTGCATCGTGCGCCGTTGCCCGATCCGGAACGCATGCGGGATCTGATCGCCGCCGGCATGGCCGCCTCCCTGCGGTCTCGCTTGCGTGAGTTTATCGCGGATCCCGTAGGGTATGCCGCCGCATTGCGCGACGAGATGACGTCGAAGTGCTGGACGATCGGCCGGCGGGTAGAGGCGCGTCTGGTCGATGGCGGGACGGTCCGGGGCACAGCGATGCGTTTGAACGTCGACGCGTCGTTGATGGTGCGTGACGCCGGCGGTTATGAGCACACGATTACCACCGGCGACGTGGGCGTGCTGTGATCGGCGGCGGGCCGGACGCGGCGTTGGCTGCGCTCCGCGGTGGTACGGTGCGGAACGGTAAACACGCGGTGTAGGGCGTTCCGCACCGTGGTGCGGTGTCGACGGACATTCGGGCTGACCGTGGTGATACCGGAAGCGCGGACGCGCCCGGGATGCTGGCGATCAGCGGCGATTAAGAGCCGCGGCGGTCAGGGAGGCGACGGCCGCCTTGACCAGATCGCCGACGATGAAGCCGGCGGATGCGACTGCGATGGCGGCGATCGGGACGCCGGTGAGCACCGACTGCATGACGATGCCGAACGCATAGACGGTCAGAATGCCGCCGGCCACCGAGGCCAGGGCGTAACGCGGCACCGTCCAAAGGGCGGAGCCGGCACGGCGTCGGCCCTTGAGCAGCGCGATGACCACCACGCCCGGCAGGAAGCCGAGCAGGAACCCGCCGGTCGGGCTGATCAACGCGGCGGTGGACATGCCGCCGGTGAATACCGGAAGACCCGCGGCCCCCGCGCCCAGATACATGGCCACGGACATGGCGGCCTGGCTCGGGGTGAGCATGAGTCCCGCCAGCATGACCACCATGGTCTGCAGCGTGATCGGCACCGGGGTGCCCGGGATCGGCACGGCGCCGGCGGCGGTCGACGCCCACATCAGTACGGCGAACAGCAGCGGCAGGGCCACGGGCTTGGCACGGTCGGCCGTGGTGCGGGCGATTGCGGCGACATGGTTGGACATGGGAACCTCCATTCCGGATGGTCGGATCCTCCCGCGGCGCATGCGGCCGATGGGCGGCCGGACCGGTTGCGGGAGGACTGCGGTGCTGCCATTGTAGGGAGGGCCGTCAGGCGTGGGGCGCTGTGGGAGCCCACAAAAAAGCGGGTGCGGCGTTGTACCGGGGGATACGGGCCCGTAGGTTACGGCGGCGTTTGTGGAACCGTACAAAAGCGGGCGCGATGTTTTGTAGATTCCTGGCTGACCGCGCGGGGCCGCACCGGCATAAGTTTGGATACCATGGGCAAACGTATCGAAAAAGTGTTGGTCGCCAATCGCGGCGAGATCGCCCTGCGGGTGGTGCGCACCCTCAAGGAGATGGGCATCGCGAGCGTGGCCGTCTACGCCGAACAGGACCGTGAATCGCAGTATGTGAGCATGGCCGACGAGGCGTACCTGCTCTCGGGTGACACCTACAAGGACACCTACCTCAACGAGGAGCTCATGCTGGAGATCCTCCGGCGGTCCGGCGCCGATGCCGTGCATCCGGGGTACGGGTTCCTCTCCGAAGTCGCCTCCTTCGCCGAGAAGGTCGCCGCAGCCGGTGCGGTCTGGATCGGCCCCTCCCCGAAGGCCCTGACTGACCTGGGCGACAAGATCACCGCCCGCCGCGTGGCCACCCGCGCCAAGGTCCCGCCGGTTCCGGGCCTGTCCGAATCGGCCACCGACATCCACGCGCTGTTCGACTTCGCGCACACGCATGGCTTCCCGATCATGATGAAGCGCACCGACGGTGGTGGCGGCCATGGCATCACGATCGTGCGCAACGACGACGAGCTGCGCGGCTTCTACCTGAACCACGATTCGCTGCAGGGCGGCGACCTGAAGGAATACTTCATCGAGCGTTTCATCGACAAGGCACGCCACGTGGAGACCCAGTGCGGCCGCGACAGCCACGGCAACTTCACCGTGTACTCCACGCGCGACTGCACGGTGCAGCGCCGCAACCAGAAGCTCATCGAGGAGGCCCCGGCGCCATTCCTGGACGAGTCCGTGATCCGCCAGCTCACCCAGTACTCCGGCAACCTGTTCCAGGCGGTCGACTACGTGGGCCTGGGCACCTGCGAGTTCATGGTCACCCCGCAGAACAAGGTGTACTTCCTGGAGGTCAACCCGCGTCTGCAGGTCGAGCATACGGTCAGCGAGGAGGTGTGCGGACTGGACCTGGTGCGCGAGCAGATCACCATCGCCGAAGGCGGCGAGCTGACCCAGGCCCCCGAACCGCGCGGCCACAGCTTCGAGCTGCGCATCACCTGCGAGGATCCGGCCACCAACCTGACCCCGAGCTCGGGCACGCTGACCCGCATCGCCTGGCCGTCCGGCGCCGGCATCCGCATCGACTCCGGCGTCAAGGAGGGCGACACCGTCTCCCCGAAGTTCGATTCGATGATGGGCAAGCTCATCGTCACCGCGCAGGACCGCGCCGCCGCCGTGGCACGCGTGCGCCGCGCGCTGGGCGAGCTGGTCATCGAGGGCGTGCCCACCCCGGCCAGCCTGTTCGAACAGATTTTCAACGATCCGGACTTCACCGCCGAGAACGGCCACGCCTTCGACATCTCCACCAAGTGGCTCGAACGCACCTACCTGAACCGCGAACCCGGCTCGCTGAGCGCCGGCCAGCCCGCCTCGCTGAGCGCGGGAGCCGCGGAGACGCCGAAGACCGCCACCGAGTCCTTCGTCATCGAGATCGACAACCGCCGCGTCACGCTCACCGTGCCGCAGGACATCGTCGACAACCTGACCGGTTCCGCCCGTGCCCGCGGCGCCAAACTGCCGACCCAGCCGCTGCGCGGCCAGGGCCTGCACAACGTGGCCGCCAAGGCCGCGGCCGACGAGGGGCAGTCCGGCGTCATCGCCTCCCCGATGCAGGCCGTCGTCACGCGCATCAACGTGGCCGAAGGCCAGCAGGTGTCCAAGGGCGACCTGCTCGTGGTGCTCGAGTCGATGAAGATGGAGAACTACGTGTACTCGCCTGTGGCGGGCACCGTCACCAAGATCTTCGTGGGACCGGCCGCCGGCGTGGAGGCCGGGGAGACGCTGGTCACGCTCGACATCAACGGCGCGACCAAGCCCGAGCAGAAGGAGGACGAGGCCAAGTGACCGACATCATGACAGCCCCCGCCGTCGTCAAGGCCATGGAGAACGGCGTCGCCTCGGACAAGCAGCCGATCCGCGCGGCCATCGTGCGCGCGGCCGAACTCGCCCGTGACGCCGAGGAGCACGCCCGCACACGCCAGCACGCCAAAGGCAAGCGCACCGCGCGCGAACGCCTGGACCTGCTGTTCGACACCGGCTCCTTCCAGGAGATCGGCCGCTTCGCCGGCGGCGACATCAACGGCGGCAAGGCCGGTTCGGCCGTCATCACCGGCTTCGGCGAGGTCTATGGGCGCAAGGTCGGCGTGTACGCGCAGGACTTCTCCGTGCAGGGCGGCACGCTCGGCGCGGCCGAAGGCGCGAAGATCTGCCACCTGATGGACATGGCCCTGGAACTCAAGGTGCCGGTCGTGGCCCTAATCGACTCGGGCGGCGCCCGCATCCAGGAAGGGGTGGCCGCGCTCACCCAGTACGGCCGCATCTTCCGCAAGACCTGCGAGGCCAGCGGCTTCATCCCCCAGATCTCGATCATCCTCGGCCCCTGCGCCGGCGGCGCCGTCTACTGCCCGGCTCTGACCGACCTGATCATCATGACCCGTGAGAACTCCAGCATGTTCGTCACCGGACCCGACGTGGTCAAGGCCGCCACCGGCGAGACGATCAGCATGGACGACCTCGGCGGCGGCCTGGTGCACAACGCCACCTCCGGCGTGGCCCACTACCTGGGCGAGGACGAGGCCGACGCCATCGACTACGCGCGCACCGTGCTGGCCTACCTGCCGTCCAGCTCGGACAGCAACCCGCCGACCTTCGCCTACGCGGCCACCCGCGGCGATCGCGCCGTGGCCGAGCGCCTCGGCACAATCGTGCCGGAGAACGACCGCCAGCCCTACGACGTGCTCGACGTGATCCGCTGCATCGTGGACTACGGCGAGTTCGTGCAGGTACAGGAGCTCTTCGCCCCCTCGGCGGTCGTCGGCCTGGCCTGCGTGGAGGGTCATCCGGTCGGCATCGTGGCCAACCAGCCGAACGTGAACGCCGGCGTGCTCGACGTGGACGCCTCCGAGAAGGTGGCCCGATTCGTGCGCCTGTGCGACGCGTTCAACCTGCCGGTGATCACCCTGGTGGACACCCCGGGCTACAAGCCGGGCGCCGAACAGGAGCATGCGGGCATCATCCGCCGCGGCGCCAAGGTCATCTACGCCTACGCCAACGCCCAGGTGCCGATGGTCACCGTCATCCTGCGCAAGGCCTTCGGCGGCGCGTACATCGTCATGGGCTCCAAGTCCATCGGCGCGGACATGAACTTCGCGTGGCCGTCCAGCCAGATCGCGGTGCTCGGCGCGAAGGGTGCCGTCAACATCATCCACCGCAAGGAGCTGCAGAAGGCCAAGGAGATGGGCAAGGACGTCGAGGCGCTGCGCACCAAGCTCGCCGACGACTACGAGGCCACCACCGTCAACGCGAACCTGTCCCTGGAGATGGGCGAGATCGACGCCATGATCGACCCCGAACAGACCCGCGAGGCCATCGCCGAATCGCTGCGCCTGCTGGCCGGCAAGAAGCGTGTCCGCCGCACCACCAAGCACCACGGCAACCAGCCGCTGTGACCGACGACCCGAACAGACTTGAACCAAACAGAAGAAAAGGAACAGCAATGACCGATACCATGTTCTTCCTCAACCGTCTGGCGGCCGAGCCCCACGCGCTCGCCTTCGGCGGGCAGTCCACGCCGTGGACTGTTGCCTTGGCCGACCAGACCACCGACCCGATGCTGGAGGCGTCGCTCAAGGAGCATATGGCCGCCGCCAACCGGCTGCTCACCCCGGTGAGCGCCGACCTGCTGGCCGCCAACGGCCGCCCGGTGGACCTGTTCGGCTTCGACGCGAATCCGGCCAAGCTCGGCCCCGCCGCCGACGCCGCGGCCTCCGTGCCCGGCATCGCGCTGGCGCAGCTGGGCGCGCTGCTGGACATGGCCGGCCTGGGCTATGACCCGGCCGCCGCCAAGCCCGCCGCCGTGCTCGGCCACTCCCAGGGCGTGCTCGCCGTGCACATGGTGCAGGCCGCCATGGCCGCCGGTTCGATTGAGGCCGCCGCCGAGCAGATCGACGAGATCCTGGCCATCGCCCAGCTCATCGGCGTGGCCGGCGCCCGCCAGACCAAGCTCATCGCGCTGAACGCCAAGGTCGGCGAGGCCACCCCGATGCTGTCGGTCAAGGGTGCCACCGTCAAGCAGGTCGAGGCGCTGATCGAGCGCGTCGCCATGCCGCGAGGCCCGATCTCCATCGCCGTCACCAACGCCGCCGACAACCAGGTGCTCTCCGGCTACCCGGAGGATCTGGCGTCGTTCGTCACCGAAGCCGAGAAGGAGCACAAGCACCAGGCCAAGCTGCGCGAGGAGAAGGTCCGCGGCGGCTCGGTGTTCAACCCGGTGCTCGAATACCTTGAGGTCACCCTGCCGTTCCACTCCCCGCTGATGGCCGACGCGGTCGAGCAGACCGTGGCCTGGGCGCAGGCCTGTGGCCTGGACGGCGACCGTGCCCGCGCGCTCGCCGACGAGGTGCTGGTCAACCATGTGGACTGGGCCGCCCGCGTCCACGACTTGATCGACGCCACCGACCCGACCAAGCTGTGGGTGGTGGATATGGGCCCCGGCGCGACCGCCGGCAAGCTGATCTCCGCCAACGTGCAGGGCACCGGCGTCGGCATCGTGGAGGCCACCACCGGCACCGAACGCGCCGCGCTGGCCACGCTGGACGGCGACCCGGAGCGCACCCAGAACTGGAAGGATTTCGCCCCGAGCGTCATCCACACGCCCGCCGGAGACAAGATCCGTACCAAGTTCAGCGAGCTGACCGGCAAGGCGCCGGTGCTGCTTGCCGGCATGACGCCGACCACCGTGGACCCGGAGATCGTGGCCGCGGCCGCGAACGCCGGCTACTGGGCGGAGATCGGCGGCGGCGGCCAGGTGACCGCCGACGTGTTCGACCGCAACGTGGCCAAGCTCGAGGAACAGCTCGAAGAGGGCCGTACCGTTGAGTTCAACGCCATGTTCATGGACCGCTACCTGTGGAACCTGCAGTTCGGCTCCCAGCGCATCGTGCCGAAGAAGCGCGCCTCGGGCACCCCGATCGACGGCGTCGTCGTCTCCGCCGGCATCCCCGAGCTCGATGAGGCCAAGGCGCTGGTCGCCTCGCTGAACGCCGACGGCATCCCGTACGTGGCCTTCAAGCCGGGCACCGTGGACCAGATCCGCCAGGTGGTGCGCATCGCCAAGGCCGTGGCCCCGACCACGATCATCGTGGAGGTCGAGGGCGGCGTGGCCGGCGGCCACCACTCCTGGGAGTCGCTGGACGACCTGCTGCTCAACACCTACGCCGACGTGCGCGCCTGCCAGAACCTGGTGCTGGTGGCCGGCGGCGGCATCGGCACCCCGGAACGCGCCGCGGACTACATCTCCGGCCAGTGGGCGCGCGCCTACGACATGCCCGACATGCCGGTGGACGGCGTGCTCGTCGGCACCGCGGCCATGACCGCCAAGGAGGCCCACACCAGCCCGCAGGTCAAGAAGATGCTGGTCGAGACCCCGGGCATCACCGACTTCACCCCGGACCCGGACCCGTTCGCGCCGCGCGGCGAGAAGTGGGTGCCGTCCGGCAAGGCCGTCGGCGGCGTGACCTCCGGTCTGAGCCATCTGCATGCCGACATCTACGAGCTGGAGAACTCCTCCGCCCGCTGCGGCCGCCTGCTGGTGCGCGTCATGAAGCACCCGGAGGAGCTGGACGCCCGCCGCGACGAGATCATCGAGGCCCTGAACACCACCGCCAAGCCGTACTTCGGCGACCTCAAGGATATGACCTACCTCGAGTGGGCCGAGCGCTTCGCCGAGCTGTCGTTCCCGTGGGCCGACTGGACCTACGCCGAGCGCTTCCTGCACTTGCTGCAGCGCATCGAAGCCCGCGTCTGCTCGCAGGAGTCCGGCGAGCTGGATTCGCTGTTCGCCGACCGCGCCGCCGTGGAATCCGACCCGCAGGCCGCCATCGCCAAGCTGCGCGCCGCCTATCCGCAGGCCGCCGAGCTGAAGGTGACCGCCGCCGACGTGGCCTGGTTCCCGACCCTGGTGCGCGAGTTCCCCAAGCCGATGCCGTTCGTGCCAGTCATCGACAACGACCTGCTGCGCTGGTGGGGCCAGGATCAGCTGTGGCAGTCCGAGGACGCCCGCTACTCCGCCGATTCCGTGCGCATCATCCCCGGTCCGATCTCCGTGGCCGGCATCACCACGATGGACGAGCCGGTGGCTGACATCCTCGGCCGCTTCGAGCACGCCGCCATGGAGCGCGTCAAGGAGGCCAACAACGGCGAGACCACCGAGGCCTTCGCCGAGCTGGGCGCCTGCGCGGACGCCGAGGCGTTCATCCGCAGCTGCCCGAACATCTCCTGGGTCGGCCACCTGATGGCCAACCCCGCCTATGGCACCGCCAACGGCGACGCGAACTACGAGATCCGTCACGTCGGCACCGGCGAGGACGGCGAGCTGTTCGATCTGGACATCCATCTGGACACCTACTGGGACAACGATCCGGACGGCGGCCTGTCCAAGCACGCCGTGCGCGACATCGTCATCCCGCTGGTCGTCAACGGCGCCGAGTCCGGCCTGTTCCCGGTCGTGGACCGCAACCGCCTGCCCGAGCACGTCTACGCGATGCTCGCCGCCACCGCCGGCATCGGCAACACCGCCATCACCGGCGACGAGCTGACCGCCATGCCGGTCATCGAGGCCAGCGACGACAAGACCGCCCGCCCGTTCGGCGAGGCGCACGCCACCTACACCCTGTCCGCCAACCTCGGATTCGACCACGAGGCCGCCACCGCCGGCACCCTGCCGCAGAACCTCAAGGCCTCGCGCATCGCCCCCGACGCGCTGGTCGGCCCGGCCTGGCCCGCCATCTACGCGGCGCTCGGCTCCGTGTACGTCAACGGCTTCCCGGTCATCGAAGGCCTGCTCAACGCCGTGCACCTCGACCACCTCATCGAGCTCGAGGTCACCGAGGAGGAGCTGCTCGCCCACACCGGCGAGACCATCAGCATGACCAGCTGGGCCGAGGACTACTTCGAGTCCGCCTCCGGCCGCGTGGTGACCATCCATGTGGACCACGCCGCCGCCGACGGCACCGTGCTCGCCCACGAGACCGAACGCTTCGCGATCCGCGGCCGCGCCTATTCCGACGCGCTGCCCGCCGAGGCCCCCGACTACGGCGACTACCTGAACTTCCACCGCGGCGAGCTCGCCGCCAAGGAGACGATGTTCGCCCTCGACGGCATGGACGCGAACGAGTCGCTCACCGATTCGACCCCGCGTCGCCTGCTGCGCCGCGTCAAGGTCACCGCCCCGCACGAGATGACCGCGTTCGCGCGCACCTCGGGCGACTTCAACCCGATCCATACCTCGCACCGCGGCGCCGCCATCTCCGGACTGAGCGCCCCGCTCGTGCACGGCATGTGGCTGTCCGCCACCGCCCAGCACGTGGCCCAGGCCACCGACGACAAGGGCGCCCACTATGAGATCGCCGGCTGGACCTACAACATGTACGGCATGGTGCAGCTGGACGACGAGGTGGAGATCTCCGTCGAGCGCGTCGGCAAGGTGCGCCACGGCGGCATGCTGCTCGAGGTGACCTGCCGCATCGACGGCGCGATCGTCTCGCGCGGCACCGCGGTCACCCGCGCCCCGAAGGCCGCGTTCGTGTACCCCGGCCAGGGCATCCAGCAGCAGGGCATGGAACTCGACGCCCGCGCCAAGTCCCCGGCCGCGCGTGAGGTCTGGGAGCGCGCCGACCGGATCACCCGCGAGCAGCTCGGCTTCTCGATCATCGCCGTCGTGCGCGATAACCCGAAGGAGCTCGTGGCCAACGGCGTGCGCTACTACCATCCGGACGGCCTGCTCAACCTGACCCAGTTCACCCAGGTGGCGCTCGCCACCGTGGCGTTCGTGCAGACCGCGCGCCTGCGCGAATCCGGCAGCGACATCTGGCCCGCCTACTTCGCCGGCCACTCGCTGGGCGAGTACAACGCGCTGAGCTCGTTCGCCGGCATCATCCCGCTGGAGACGGTGCTCGTGCTCGTGTTCCACCGCGGTTCCGCCATGGACAGCCTGGTCGACCGTGATGAGAACGGCCGCACGAACTACCGCATGGGCGCGCTGCGCTCCAACCAGTTCGGCATCGGCGACGACGGCGTGAACGAGTACGTGCAGTCCATCTCCGAACAGACCGGCGAGTTCCTGCAGATCGTCAACTACAACCTCTCCGGTTCGCAGTACGTGGTCGCCGGCACGGTGGCTGGCCTGAAGGCCCTGGGTGCCGACGCCGCGCGCCGCGCCGCCGAGTATGGCGGACGCAAGCCGTTCATGGTGCTGCCCGGCATTGACGTGCCGTTCCATTCGCGCATGCTGCGCAATGGCGTGCCGGACTTCCGCGACAAGCTCGACGCGCTGCTGCCGCAGTACATCGACTACAGCCGCCTGGTCGGCCGCTACATCCCGAACCTGGTGGCCTGCCCGTTCGAGATGACCAAGGAATTCGCCGCCAAGATCCTTGAGGTCGTGCCCTCCGAGCGCATCAAGGCCGCGCTGGACGACCCGGCCGTGTGGGACTCCTACGCCGCCGACGACCAGAAGCTCGGCCGCCTGCTGCTCACCGAACTGCTCTCGTGGCAGTTCGCCTCCCCGGTGCGCTGGATCGAGACGCAGAACCTGATGTTCGGCGCCCGCGGCATCGGCGGCCTGGGCGTGGAGCAGCTCGTGGAGGTCGGCCTCGGCAACTCGCCGACGCTGGCGAACATGGCCGCCAAGACCCTGAAGCTGCCCGAGTTCTCCGGCCGCGACGTGACCGTGTACAACGTGGGCCGCGACGAGGCCCGCGTCACGATGGCCGACTCCGATTCGCTGGTCGTCGAGGAGGAGCCGGAGGAGACCGCGGTCGAGTCCGCTCCGGTCGCCCCCGCGGCTGCGCCGGCGGCCCCGGCAGCCGCGGCCCCGGCCCCGGTCGAGTCCGCTCCTGCGGCCCCCGCCGGCGCGCCGTCCGGTGCCGCCGTGGCGGACATCCCGTTCAAGGCCTCCGACGCGATCGCGACCCTGCTGGCCTACTCGGCCAAGGTCCGCCCCGATCAGATCGGCGACAACGACACCACCGATACACTGACCAACGGCGTCTCCTCGCGTCGCAACCAGCTGCTCATGGACATCAGCTCCGAGCTGGGCGTCGCGAGCGTGGACGGCGCCGCCGAGGCCTCGATCTCCGCGCTGAGCGCCCTGGTGGACAAGGTGGCCCCGAACTACAAGGCCTTCGGCCCGGTGCTCTCCGACATCGTGCGCGACCGCGTGCGCGGCATGTTCGGCGCGGCCGGACTCAAGGTGGCCGGCATCGAGAAGCGCGTGACCGACACCTGGCAGCTCGGCGCCGGCTGGGCCTCCAACGTGGTGGCCACGCTGGTGCTGGAGACCCGCGAGGGCGCCTCCGCCCGCGGCGGCGATCTGGCCGGCATCGGCAGCGAGCCCGCGTCCAACGCGGCCGCCGCCAACGCCATGATCGACGCGGCCGTGCAGAAGGTCGCCGCTAACCACGGCGTCTCCGTGGCCATGCCGTCCGCGGGCGGCGCGGCCGGCGGCGGCGTGGTCGACTCGGCCGCGCTGGACGCCTATGCCGCCCAGGTCACCGGTGCCGACGGCGTGCTCGCCTCCACCGCCCGCTTCGTGCTGAACCAGCTGGGCCTGAACGCACCCGCCGCCGTCGACGAATCCGACGACAACGCCGCGGTCGTGGCCGCCGTCGAGGCCGAGCTCGGCTCCGACTGGCCCAAGCAGGTCGAGCCGCGCTTCGACGCGAACAAGGCCATCCTGTTCGACGACCGCTGGGCCTCCGCCCGTGAGGACCTGGCCCGCGCGTTCTACAACGGCGACGACTCCGTGCTCGACTCCAGCTTCAAGGGCCTGGGCAAGACCATCGCCGACGAGGCCGCCTGGTTCGCCGCCAAGGCCAAGGAAGCCGGCAAGGACGCGTCCGCGTACGAGCGGATCGCGCAGGAGGCCATGGAATCCGTGGCCGATGACGCCGCCGCGTCCCGCTTTGCGGGCGACGTGGCCGTGGTCACCGGCGTGGCCCCGAACTCGATCGCCGCTCAGGTGGTCAACGGCCTGCTCGCCGGCGGCGCGACCGTCATCGCCACCTCGCACAGCTTCCGCGCCTCCGTCAAGGCGTGGGCCAAGCAGACCTACCGCGAGCACGCCACGGGCGAGGCCAAGCTGTGGCTCGTGCCCGCCAACCTGTCCAGCTACCGTGATGTGGACGCCCTGGTGGAATGGATCGGCAACGTCCAGAAGAAGACCACCGGCGCCACCACCACCATCCTCAAGCCTGCCTACCAGCCCGACCTGTTCTTCCCGTTCGCGGCCCCGCCGGTCCACGGATCGCTGGCCGATGCGGGCGAACTGTTCGAGTCCCAGGCCCGCCTGATGCTGTGGGGCGTGGAGCGCGCGATCGCCGGCCTGTCCGCCATCGGCGCGGATACCGACGTGGCGCACAAGCTGCACGTCATCCTGCCGGGCTCGCCGAACCGCGGCATCTTCGGCGGCGACGGCGCGTACGGCGAGGTCAAGAGCGCCTTTGACGCCATCGTCAACCGCGCCCGTGCCGAGAAGGTGTGGTCCAGCCATGTGACCTTCGCTCACCCGAAGATCGGCTGGGTGCGCGGCACCGGCCTGATGGGCGGCAACGACCCGCTGGTCGAGGTCGTCGAGCGCCATGGCCTGAAGACCTACTCCACTGCCGAGATCGCCGTCAAGCTGCTCGAACTGTCCGACAAGTCCGCCCGCGAGCAGGCCGTCCAGGCCCCGCTCGACGTGGACCTGACCGGCGGCCTGGGCTCCGAGCCGATCGACATCAAGGCGCTGCGCGCCGAGGCGATGGCCGACGCCGCAGCCAAGGCCGAGGCCGAGACGCCGGCGGACGAGCCGGCCGAACCGGTCACCACGATCAAGGCCCTGCCGACGCCGCACGTGCCGCGTCAGGCCGAGGTCGACCTGGACGATTGGCAGGGCGTGACCGCCCGCCCGGAGGACGAGATCGTCATCGTCTCGATCGGCGAGCTGGGCCCGTGGGGCTCCGGCCGCACCCGCTTCGAGGCCGAGCTGGGCATCCACTCGGACGGCACCGTGGACCTGTCCGCCGGCGCCGTGCTCGAGCTGGCCTGGAATATGGGCCTGCTGACCTGGCAGGATTCCCCGAAGCCGGGCTGGTACGACGCGGACGGCAACCTGGTGCCCGAGGAGGACATCGCCGAGCGCTACCACGACGAGGTCGTGGCCCGCTCCGGCATCCGTCCGTTCGACGAGGGCATGGGCAACGACTACAAGGACGGCGCCGACGAGGAGGAGGCCGAGGTGTTCCTCGACCACGACGTCGAGTTCTCGGTGCCGACCCGCGACATCGCCGAGGAGTACGTCAAGCTCGACGAGGCCCACACCTCGGTGCGCGCCGACGAGGAGTCCGGCGAGTGGATCGTGACCCGTCACGCCGGATCGATGATCCGCGTGCCGCGCCGCGCCACGATGACCCGCACCGTCGGCGGCCAGTTCCCGAAGGGCTTCGACCCGCTCAAGTGGGGCATCCCGGCCTCGATGGTCGGCGCGGTCGACCCGATCGCGCAGTGGAACATCGTCACCACCGTGGACGCCTACCTGAACGCCGGCTTCACCCCGGCCGAGATCCTGCAGGCCGTGCACCCCTCCAAGGTGGCGAGCACGCAGGGCACCGGCTTCGGCGGCATGCAGTCGATGCGCAAGCTGTACCTCGACCGGTTCCTCAACCACGAGATCCCGACCGACATCCTGCAGGAGGCGCTGCCGAACGTGGTCGCCGCGCATGTGATGCAGTCCTACATCGGCGGCTACGGCAACATGATCCAGCCGGTCTCCGCCTGCGCCACCGCCGCGGTGTCGCTGGAGGAGGGCTTCGACAAGATCGCCCTGGGCAAGGCCGACTTCGTGGTCACCGGCGCGATCGACGACATCGGCGTGGAATCCGTGATCGGCTTCGGCAACATGAACGCCACCGCGAACTCGCAGGAGATGTACGCCAAGGGCATCGACGCGCGCTTCTTCTCGCGCGCCAACGATCGCCGTCGTGGCGGCTTCCTCGAGTCCCAGGGCGGCGGCACGATCCTGCTGACCCGCGGCGACATCGCCCTGAAGCTCGGTCTGCCGGTCGCCGGCGTGGTGGGCTACATCCACTCCTTCGCCGACGGCGCGCACACCTCCATCCCGGCCCCGGGCCTCGGCGCCCTGGCCGCGGGCCTCGGCGGGCGCGACTCCAAGCTGGCCAAGGACCTGGCCGCGCTCGGCGTGACCGCGGACGACATCGCCGTGGTCTCCAAGCACGACACCTCCACCAACGCGAACGACCCGAACGAGTCCGAGCTGCACAACACGCTGGCCCACGCCATCGGCCGTGCGGACGGCAACCCGCTGTTCGTCATCAGCCAGAAGACCGTGACCGGCCACGCGAAGGGCGGCGCCTGCATCTTCCAGGTCAACGGCCTGACGCAGCTGTTCAAGTCCGGCGTGATCCCGGCGAACGCGGCGCTCGACTGCGTGGACCCGAAGCTGGAACGCGACGACCACATGGTGTGGCTGACCAAGCCGCTGCACGTCGGCAAGGTCAAGGCCGGCCTGGTGACCTCGCTGGGCTTCGGTCACGTCTCGGGCTTCGGCGCGATCGTCAACCCGGGTGCCTTCGAGGCCGCCGTCGCCCATACGGCCGGCATCGAGGCGCTGGAGGAGTGGCGTCGCCGCGCCAACGAGCGTCTGGCCGCCGGCCAGCGCCGCCTCGAGGAGGGCATGATGGGTCATGAGGCGCTCTACGAGCCGATCGACAACCGTCGCTTCCACGAGACCGGCCGCGGCTATGACGCGCACGAGGTCGAGAAGGCCATGCTGCTCGACCCGAACGCCCGACTGGGCGAGTCCGGCTACTACGAGGTCTGACCGGACCGCTGAACGGTCCGTCGGCGCACCCGACCGGACCGTGAGCGCATGACGATGTCCCCGCCACCTTCACGATGGCGGGGGCATCGTCGTCTTCGGGGAGGCCTGGTGCGGTGCGTGGCGCGGCACTGTGCGTCGAACCGGTTTGATATTGTGATGCCTGGCGATACACCCCGATGGACGAAGGAGTTTCATAATGGTTTCCGCCGCAATCGACAATACGTTCGGCAACCGTCTGGCCCGGCATCACGACGAACTGGACCAGCTGTTCATGAGCCTGTACGACGACCGTGCCGCGCTCGAGGACCTTGAACAGGCCATGGCCGCCGCCTACGAGGCCCGCCCCGACGACCTGAAGAAGCTCGACAAGCAGCGCGAGGCCGACCCCGACTGGTACAAGCGCGGCACGATGTTCGGCATGACCATGTACACCGACCTGTTCGCCGGCAGCCTGCGCAAGCTCGCCAACCGCATCCCCTACCTGGAGGAGCAGCATCTGACCTACCTGCACCTGATGCCGCTGCTCAAGATGCCGCACCCGCAGAACGACGGCGGCTACGCGGTCGAGGACTTCAACACCGTGGACCCATCTCTTGGCACCAACGCCGACCTGGCCTCCCTGACCAAGAAACTGCGCAAGGCCGGCATCAGCCTGTGCCTCGACTTCGTGATGAACCATACCGCCTCCACCCATGAATGGGCCATGAAGGCCAAGGCCGGCGACCCCGAATACCAGGACTACTACTTCTGCTACGACGACCGCACGATCCCCGACGAATACGAGAGGACCACCCCGCAGGTCTTCCCGAACACCGCGCCCGGCAACTTCAGCTGGTGCGACGAGATGCACAAGTGGGTGCTGACCTCCTTCTACCCGTTCCAGTGGGACCTCAACTACCGCAACCCCAAGGTGCTGGTGGCCATGCTGACCAGCGCGCTGAACCTGGCGAACCTGGGCGTGGAGGTGCTGCGCATCGACGCCGTGCCCTACATCTGGAAGCAGTTGGGCACCACCAGCCGCAACCTGCCGCAGGTGCACACTATCGTCCGCATGCTGCGCATCGCCCTCGAATGCGTCTGCCCGGCCGTGGTCCTCAAAGGCGAGGTGGTGATGGCCCCCAAGGAGCTCGCTGCCTATTTCGGCACCCCGGAGCACCCCGAATGCCACATGCTGTACAACGTCTCCACGATGGTCAACCTGTGGAGCGCGCTCGCCAACGGCGACACCCGCCTGCTCAAGGCGCAGATCGACGCGTTGGACGCCCTGCCCGAGAACTGCTGGTTCGTCAACTACCTGCGCTGCCACGACGACATCGGCTGGGGCCTGGACGAGCCGCAGGAGTGGAGGCTCGGCATCGACCCGTTCCGCCACAAGGAGTTCCTGTACCACTTCTACGAGGGTTCGGTCCCCGGCAGCTGGTCGATGGGCGAGCTGTACAACTACGACGCGGCCAGCGGCGACGCCCGCAGCTGCGGCACCACCGCCAGCCTGTGCGGCATCGAGAAGGCGCTGTACACGCATGACAAGCCCTCGCTGGAGCGCGGCATCGACCGCGACTTGCTCATGCACAAGGCCATGGCCTTCCTCCGTGGCTTCCCGATGCTCAACTGCGGCGACGAGATCGCCCAGCTCAACGGGTGGAACTACAAGGAGGACCCGGACCGCGTGGAGGACAGCCGCAACCTGCACCGCAGCAAGTTCAACTGGCGCGCCGCCGAGAAGCGCAACGAGCCGGGGACGCTGCAGAACCGCCTGTGGGAGGGCATGGCAGAACTGCGCCGGATGCGCGACGACCCGTGCTTCGCGCCGGACGCGTGGGTGACGACCTGGGACACGCACAACCAGTCGGTGCTGGCCATCGTGCGCAAGGCAGGCGACGCGGTGCTGCTGGGCCTGTTCAACTTCTCGCAGGCCGACCAGACCGCCTACCTCGACAGCATCGAGGGCATGGCCCTGCCCGGCAGCGAAACCCTCAAGCCGTACGAGGCCAGAATCATCCACTGCTGATGCGGCAGATGGACGGCATGCGGTAGCGTGGCGGTATGGATATCGGACGGATCGCCGACGCCCTGCCCTCACAGGCCGCGGTGGCGGGGCTGGGATACGACGTGGTGGACGTGGACGCGTTCGCCGCACAGTTGGCCGAGCCCGGCTCCCGGATGAGACTGTTGTTCTCCGCGCGCGAGCGACGGCAGTGCGCCATGCGTGCGCAGACGAAGAATGACGGCGAGGCCGTGCACTACGCGGCCCGCTGGGCGGGGAAGGAAGCGGTGCTCAAGGCTTGGTGCGATGCGCTGGGTGGTCGTCCGGCGCCGTATACGCTGGACGACTACCCGTGGTCCCGCATCGAGATCCTCAATGATGCGTTGGGCTGCCCGCGCATCGTTCTCTCGCCTGATGTGCATGAACGGCTGGTCGCCTCGTTGGGGGAGCGCGATGTGACGTGGCACGTCTCCCTGAGCCACGACGGGCCGATCGCCGCAGCCGTCGTCATACTTGCCAAAGACGCATAGTCATGTATAATGGCTCACGTTGTCTCGAAAGAGGCGGCACGCGGACGTAGCTCAATGGTAGAGCCTCAGTCTTCCAAACTGATTACGCGGGTTCGATTCCCGTCGTCCGCTCCACTCGAAAGGCCGCGGAATAGTCCGCGGCCTTTTGCATTGACCGCCCCGGCTCTGCCGATACGTCGCGGTATGGTGGGACGCAGTGACTGCATACCGTCGAACCGGCAAGGGTGGGATATGAGCGAGGATGTCAGCATGCGGGAGAGCTCGGAGCGTGCGATGGAGGGATCTGCGCGCGGCGACGGCGGGCAGCCCGTCGACCCGGCGGCCAACGGCGTGTCCAAGCATCCCGTCGCGTCCATCCCCACAACCGACCTGTCCTTCGCGGATATCGAGCGCAGCCGGTCCCATCCGGTACGTTGGGCGTGCTACATCGTTGCCGTGCTGGCCGCCATCATCGCCCCGTACTGGCTGGGGCGCATGATAGCGGTCGAGCATACCGCGTGGCTGGTCGGTCATCTGAGCGCCTTCGAGCCGCGTGGCGTGGCGCTGGTGTCCTGGGCGGTCACGGTGCTGGCGTTGGCCGGATTGGGCATGATCATCGTGGAGTCGCATAACTGGCTCGGGCGGATCATCTTCTTCCTGGGGCTGGTGGCCGAACAGTTCATTGCGGGGTTGTGCCTGCTGCGGTTTGATTTCTGGTATGCCACCTATGTGGTGTATGGCGATGACGCGGCCGTGCCGAACGCCGCGAACCTGGGCATCATTGCGGCCGGCGTGGCGGTGGCCGTGTACGCCGTGCTGTTCGTGGGGCTGCTGGTGATGATTCGCAAGGATTCGCCGTTGAATGTGCTGACGCGCAGCTGGGCTTCGTTCATCCTGTTCTTCGCGATCGAGGCGATCGCGCTGCTGGTGGTGCTGTTCGGCGGTCTGCTGACGGCGGTGTGAGTTGGTCGCACCCTCCTGTATACTGGTCATTTGGCGTGTTTCGCCCGCGGATTGAGAGCGCCGCGACATCGGGTCGCAGGCACCGCGCAACGGGATATATAAGGAGGATGCCGTGGCACTTACGGCTGAACAGAAGCAGCAGATCATCACCGAGTACGCGACGCACGAGGGTGACACGGGCTCCCCGGAGGTCCAGGTCGCGCTGCTGAGCAAGCGCATCGCCGACCTGACCGAGCACCTGAAGCAGCACAAGCATGATCACCACTCCCGTCGTGGTCTGCTGCTGATGGTCGGCGACCGTCGCCGTCTGCTCGATTACCTGAAGCGTGTGGACATCAACCGTTACCGCTCGCTGATCGAGCGGCTGGGTCTGCGCCGATAATTGAATTCTTCCGCCCGGGCACGTGTGCTCGGGCGTTTTGCATGTCGGCTTTCTGACGAGGGATGAACGGCAACTGAGGCCCGGAACGGGCATGGATGATGAGGAAATCTGACACGAGGAACGCGCGGCCAGGTATGCCGCGCACGGCATGCACATGTGAAGGCAAGAACCAAGAAGCAAGTAGGAATTAGAACACAAAGGAGAAACCCTTGGAGGGTCCCGAAATCAAGGCCGTTGAGGCCGTAATCGACAATGGTTCGTTTGGCAAGCGCACGCTGCGCTTCGAGACCGGCCGCCTCGCCCAGCAGGCCGACGGCGCCGTGGCCGCGTATCTGGATGATGATTCGATGGTGCTGTCCACCACCACCGCCGGTTCCAGCCCGAAGGAGAACTACGACTTCTTCCCGCTGACCGTGGACGTTGAAGAGAAGATGTATGCCGCCGGCAAGATCCCGGGTTCGTTCTTCCGCCGTGAAGGCCGCCCGAGCTCCGAGGCGATCCTGGCCTGCCGTATCATCGACCGCCCGCTGCGCCCGCTGTTCCCGCACACGCTGCGCAACGAGGTGCAGGTTGTGGAGACGATCCTGGCCGTCAACCCGGATGACGCGTACGACGTCATCGCGCTGAACGCCGCCTCCGCCTCCACGATGATCTCCGGTCTGCCGTTCGAGGGCCCGGTCTCCGGCGTCCGTCTGGCGCTGATCGATGGCCAGTGGGTTGCGTTCCCGCGTTGGAGCGAGCGTGAGCGCGCCGTGTTCGAGATCGTGGTCGCCGGCCGCGTGGTGGACAATGGCGACGTCGCGATCGCGATGATCGAGGCCGGCGCCGGCAAGAACGCGTGGACCCTGATCTACGACGAGGGCCAGATCAAGCCGGACGAGGAGGTTGTGGCCGGTGGCCTGGAGGCCGCCAAGCCGTTCATCAAGGTCATCTGCGAGGCTCAGGCCGAGCTCAAGCGCATCGCCGCCAAGCAGACCAAGGAGTTCCAGCTCTTCCCGGAGTACACCGACGAGCTGTACGCCCGCATCGACGAGATCGCTCACGCCGATCTGGACGAGGCGCTGTCCATTGCGGAGAAGCTGCCGCGTCAGGACCGCATCGCCGAGATCAAGCAGCACGTCAAGGATGTGCTGGCGAACGAGTTCACCGACATGGACGAGGCCGAGAAGGAGAAGGAGCTCGGCAACGCGTTCAAGGAGCTGCAGCGCCAGATCGTGCGCCGCCGCATCCTGACCCAGGACTACCGCATCGACGGCCGTGGCCTGCGCGACATCCGCACGCTGTCCGCCGAGGTCGACATCGTCCCGCGTGTGCACGGCTCCGCCCTGTTCCAGCGCGGTGAGACCCAGATCCTGGGCGTCACCACGCTGAACATGCTCAAGATGGAGCAGCAGCTCGATTCGCTGTCCGGCCCGCAGTCCAAGCGTTACATGCACAACTACGAGATGCCGCCGTACTCCACCGGCGAGACCGGCCGCGTCGGCTCCCCGAAGCGCCGCGAGATCGGCCACGGCGCCCTTGCCGAGAAGGCGATCGTGCCGGTGCTGCCGAGCCGCGAGGAGTTCCCGTACGCCATTCGTCAGGTCTCCGAGGCCATCGGCTCCAACGGTTCGACCTCGATGGGCTCCGTGTGCGCCTCGACCCTGAGCCTGCTCGCCGCCGGTGTGCCGCTGAAGGCCCCGGTCGCCGGCATCGCGATGGGCCTGGTCTCCGGCGACGTGGATGGCCAGCACATCTTCAAGACCCTGACCGACATCCTGGGCGCCGAGGACGCGTTCGGCGACATGGACTTCAAGGTGGCCGGCACCTCCGAGTTCATCACCGCCCTGCAGCTGGACACCAAGCTCGACGGCATCCCCGCCGACATCCTGGCCGCCGCCCTGCAGCAGGCCAAGGAGGCCCGCACCACCATCCTCGAGGTCATCAACGAGTGCATCGACGGCCCGGCCGAGATGAGCCCGTACGCGCCGCGCATCATCACCACCACCGTTCCGGTGGACAAGATCGGCGAGGTCATCGGCCCGAAGGGCAAGATGATCAACCAGATCCAGGAGGACACCGGCGCCGAGATCTCCATCGAGGACGACGGCACCGTCTACATCGCCTCCGAGGGTGGCGAGGCCGCCGAGAAGGCCAAGCAGATCATCGACCAGATCGCCAACCCGCATGTGCCGGAAGCCGGTGAGACCTACAACGGCAAGGTCGTCAAGACCACCAGCTTCGGCGCGTTCGTGAACCTGACGCCGGGCACCGACGGCCTGCTGCACATCTCGCAGATCCGCAACCTGGCCAACGGCGAGCGCATCGACGCCGTCGAGGACGTGCTCAAGGAAGGCGACACCGTTGAGGTGATCGTGCAGGGCGTCGACGACCGCGGCAAGATCAGCCTGGCCATTCCGGGCTTCGAGGATCAGGAGTCCTCGGCTCCGCGCCGTGAGCGTGGCGACCGCGAGGATCGCCGTGGTGGCCGTGGCCGCCGTGACGACCGTCGTTCCGAGCGTGAGGACCGCGGCTACCGTTCGCGCCATGACTACGACGATGACCGCGATTACGATGATCGTCCGCGTCGCCGCCGCGATCGCGACGACCGCTACGATGACCGCGACTATGACGATCGTCCGCGTCGCCGCCGCGAATCCCGCGATTACGATCGCGACGATCGCCGCGATGACCGTCGTTCCGAGCGTGACGACCGCGGCTACCGTTCCCGCCGTGACGACCGCAACCCGCGGTACGCCGCCGACGAGAACTACGACGAGTACCGTTCCGAGCGCGAGGAGCGTTCCGAGCGTCCGCGTCGTCGCGTCCGCCGCGACTTCGACCTGTTCGAGGACTGATGCGGTCGATGGTCGGTCGGCGGATCGGACCGCTGACCTGACCCTATGACGTCGGGAGCCCGCTGACCATGAGTCGGCGGGCTCCCTTGCGTATGCGGGTGTTCGATGGGGAACGCCGCCGCTGGTGTGCGGATTTTGTATGCTCTCGGCGTGTTTTCTGCAGAAAACTGCAGATGAGCTTGACTCATGCCGAATGATTGCCGAATCTATAACAAGCTTGGGTAAGGGAAGGCTTGTTGATTGGACGGTCCGCGAGGGGAGGCGCGGGCCGGCGTGGAGGATTCACCGCTTCAGTCACCGGACGGCTTGAGCGGTAACGCTTCAGACGGCTATGCAGCAGATGTTATAGGACATGCAGCGCATGGCATTGCGCGATGACCTCATGCCATTCCCTGACGCCGAATTTGCGTTTGATGTTGCGCCGGTGCGAGAAGACCGTGGCGATGGATATGCCCAGTTCATCGGCTATCTGCCGCGACGTGCGGTGCCCCATGCTGAGCATGATGATGCGCTGCTCGGCCGAGGTCAGGTGGATGGCGGCGCTATGGGTGGTTTCCGTGGATTCCGATACGTTTGGGAATGCGCTGTCTTCCGGATAGTGCTTTCCCTCGGCGACTGCGGCGATGGCGTCGATCAGCGTGGAACGGAGCGTGCTTTTGTCGAGCAGGGCCTGCGCCCCGGCGTCGGCCAGGGCCTGTTCGTAGACCTCCGGTGTGTATGAGGTGATGCCGATGATGCCAGTATCCGGAGAGATCTTGCGGATTTCCGCGGCGACCTGCGCTCCGGTCAGACCGTTGAGCGCCATATCGATGATGAGGATATCGGTGTGCTGCCCGAACCGACATTCCTGCACTGCCTGCGCGGGTTTGGTATAGGCCCAGATATCGGCGATGTTGTTCTCCGATCCCATGGACTGTTTCAGCATGGCCACGATATATTCCAGCGCGCAGGAATCGTTGTCCAACACGCCGATGCGTAAACGGCGCGTTCTGCCGGTTGTCGATGATTCGCTCATCGTGTTTCCCTTCCGTTGACTCCGATTGTAATGCACACTGAAGGACGGCGTTGCACGAGTTCGGTATCATCTGCAGCTCGAGGGGGCATCCCTACCTGTTGAGAGAATGATGGTATCGGCTCGTCGAAAGGAATGCCATGATCGTCGGTATCGTCATCGCAGTCATCGTTGTCCTGCTCGTCCTGTGGGCGGTGGGCTCCTACAACTCCCTCGTGACGCTGCGCAACCGGGTGGCGAACGGCTGGGCGCAGATCGATGTGCAGCTCAAACAGCGCGCGGATCTGGTCCCGAATCTGGTGGAGACCGTCAAGGGGTACGCGGCGCATGAATCCGAGGTGTTCACGCAGGTCACCGAGGCCCGCGCCGGCGCGGTGGCCGCGGCCGCCGACCCCAAGGCCGGGGCTGTCGAACGTGCCGCCGCCGAGAACAAGCTCAGCCGTGCCCTGGTGAACCTGCAGGCCACCGCCGAGGCCTACCCGCAGTTGCAGGCGAACCAGAACTTCATGGATCTGCAGAACCAGCTGAGCCAGCTGGAGCAGAAGATCGCCTACGCACGCCAGTTCTACAACGACGTGGTGCTCAAGTTCAACACCGCCATCGAAACGGTGCCGTCCAACATCATCGCCGGACTGTTCCATTTCACCCAGGCCCAGTACTTCGAGGCGGACGAGCAGTCGCGCCAGGTGCCGCAGGTCAGCTTCTCCAAGTGAGTGGCCGGAGCCGGCGGCGTCGTACCGGCTGAAAGGGGATGACAATGTCCGGGAAGCATGCATTCGGTGCCGCCGCGGCCGCGGCGGTGATCACGGCGATTGCGGCCCTGCTCGCCACGTTCATCATCGTGTTCGGTGATGACGATGCCGCCATGAGCTACCGTTCGCTCGATTACGAGGTCACGGTGCAGCCCGACGGCGATCTGGAGATCACCCAGCACGTGGATCTGCGGCTCAACGAGCGTGAGGACGATGACGACAACACGGTGCCGTGGAAGCAGCTGTACCAGCAGTACCGTCTCAACCCCGACAACCTGACCGCCATCACCGGCGTCAGCGTCACCGACGCCTCCACCGGCGAAACCTACGCGCAGACCGACCCGCGCACCCCGTCCGGCATCGGCGACGACGAGTGGAACACATCGTACGCGCGGCACTGGTACATCGCCGACGTCACCGATGGCGCGGACGACCCGCAGCCCTATGCGCCGGGCGACGACATCGGCGAACAACGCATGGTGGAGATCGGCTGGAACATCCCCGTCACCGTGGAGGCTGACAGCATGCGCTTCGACATCACGATGACGTTCGAGGGCGTGACGACCGCGTACGACGACGTCGCCACGTTCCAGTGGGAGCCGTTCGGGCCGTCCAACCAGATGCCGATCGGCACCGTCACCGGCACGGTCCGGCTGCCCGACGGCGGCGACAGGAGCCTGAGCCGCGCATGGCTGCACTTCTCCGGCACGTCGGAAACCTCGCGCAGCAACAACGTGCTGCAGTTCACCGCATACGACGTGCGCGCCGGCCAACATCTCGACCTGGTCGCCATGGTCGACGTGAACGCCACCGACGGCGTCGTCCGCACCGCATCGGAGCGGGCCGCGGACCGCATCATCGACGACGAGAGCCGGCAGGAGCGCCAATGGCATGAGTCGCAGCAGGCTGCAGCCATCCGTCGGGTGGTGATCTGGGCGGTGCTGGCCGTGGTCGGCGTCGCGCTGATCATCTGGGGCGTGATCGCCTCGATCCGCAGCAACCGTGAGGCCGACTACCGTGGCGGCATCGAATACTGGAGGGATCCGCCCGAGATCAGCCCCGCTTCGGCGGCGAGGCTGCTGTCGATCGTGCAGCCCGATGCCGCGGGGGATCTGCAAACCCGGCAGATGTCCTCCAGCGTGCTGTCGCTGGCGGACAAACGCGTGATCGGCGTGCGTCCGGGCCCCGCCGACCTGTACGACGGCAGCGCCGCAGGCGACCGGTCGGCCGCGATATCCGCCGCGCAACGGTTCCCCGCGTTCTCGCAGACGGGCGGGAAACTCGACGACACCGCCACCATCACGCTCGATCCGGCGGTCGCATCCGGCGGAGTTCCGGCGGCGGATCTCAGCCAGTCCGAGGAGGCGGCGCTGAGCATGCTGCAGGCCGCATCCAAACGCTGCGGGTCCGCGACGTTCGACCTGGAACGGATGAACGCGGCGTTCGAGGACGATGAGGACGGCTACGAGCTGCAGGAGGCGTTCGACACGGCCTGCGCCAACGAGTTCGCGCTGCTGGGCGCCACGCGCGCCGTGGGCGGACAGGCGCTGACGGCGGGCATCCTCGGCGTTGCCGTGGCGTTGGCCACGTTCCTGTTCAGCGGCGCCGAACAGCAGCTGGCCGTGGCCCTGGTGCTGGGGTGCCCGCTGTTGTTCGGGTCGGCGTTCGTGCTGTGCAGCATGCGCCGCACTGGGCTGACCGAGGAGGGCCGACGGTTGGCCGGACAGGTGGTCGGTCTGAAACGGTATCTGGAGGATTTCAGCGACTTCTCCGACCGCGGTGTGGCCGATCTGACCCTGTGGGACCGTTATCTGGTCTATGCGGCCGCCTTCGGCATCAGCGACACGGTGCTGAAGCAGCTGGCCGAGGCCTATCCGGAACTCTGCGACCCGAGTTGGCTGGACTCGTACGCCACGGGGCATGTGGTGTACTGGGCCTATCGGCCCTACTGGTATGCGCACACATGGAGTGCGGGAGCCGTGGCCCCTGTGGCCGACATCGCCTCGTTCAGCGCCAATGTGGGGAACATCGGCGCCCATCTCGACGCCGGGTTCGCCGATATCGCGAGCACGTTCCAGGCCGCCGCGCCGGGGTCGTCCGGCGTCTCCGGAGGCTCGTTCTCCGGCGGTGGCTTCGGCGGGTCCGCCGGCGGTTCCGGCGGCGGCTCGTTCGGGGGCCGATGACCGCGGATCCCACGCCGGCAAGGGTAATCTGGACGAGGACGATCATCTTACGACGAAGGAGCAATCATTATGGTGATGCATCGCAATCTGGGGCCGTTCGACACCACGGCCATCGGTCTGGGCGAGATGCCCCTGACCATCGAGAACAACCTCGGCTGGGCCAAGGGCATCGAAACCATCCACGCCGCGCTGGATGCCGGCTGCCGTCATATCGACACCGCCTGGTCCTACTACTGCTCGGGCGGCGAGGAGCAGACCGGCGAGAAGCTGGTGCGCGAGGCGATGGACAGCTGGAAGGGCCCGAAGGACGAGGTGCTGATCGCCACCAAGGTCGGGCATTACCGCAACTTCACCGACGGCGTGCCCACCTGGGGCAAGGACGGCAAGCCCGAACACCTGATCCGCTACGCCAAGCAGTCCGCGCAGACGCTCGGCGTGGACACCATCGACCTGCTGTACTTCCACCGTCCCGACCCCGAAGTGCCGTACAACGAGTCCTGCGAGGCCATCAGGCAGCTGCTGGACGAGGGCGTGGCCCGCTGGGCGGGCATCTCGAACGCGTCGGTCGAGCAGATCGACATCGCCCGCGATGTCCTCGGCGACAGGCTCGTGGCCGTGCAGAACCAGTATTCCCCGATCTATCTGGATACGCAGGACACGCTCGAACACTGCGCGAAGCTCGGCATCGCCTTCGTGTGCTGGAGTCCGCTCGGCGGCTTCCGCAAGCCGAAGGACGAGAGCAAGTTCGACCCGTTCCGCGAGGTGGCCGCCGCCCACAGCGTCAGCTACCAGCAGGTGGTGCTCGCCTGGGAGCTCGCCAAGGGCGACCACATGTTCGTCATCCCCGGCGCGCACCGGCCCGAAACGATTCTCGACAGCCTCAACGCCGGCGACCTCGAACTGACCGACGAGGAGCTTGCCAAGCTCGGCTGACGGCAGGGAGAGCCCAACCCGTGGTACGCAACCGTATGGTTTAGGATTGCCTGCGGCATCGCCTACACTGGGATGCGCTATGAACGAAGAACACATGATGCGCACCCGCAACAAGCCTGAAGTGTTGGCCCCCGCAGGCAACCTGCGCGGCCTGAAAACCGCCGTGGACTACGGGGCGGACGCCGTGTACTGCGGCGGCAAGGCGTTCGGCATGCGTTCGGCGCCCAGGAACCTGAGCCTGGAGGACTTCGAGGAGGGCTCCAGGTACGCCCATGAGCGCGGCGCGCGCGTCTATGTGACCTGCAACGTGCTGCCTCGCAACGCCGAGGTCGAGGACCTGAAGGAGTACCTGGGCCAGCTCAAGGACACCGGCGTGGACGCGCTGATCGTCACCGACATCGGCGTGATGATGGCCGCCCGCCGCATCGCCCCGAACCTGGAGATCCATATCTCCACGCAGGCCGGCGTGACCAACTATCTGGCCGCCAACGCCCTGTACGAGCTGGGCGCCAAGCGCGTCGTGCTCGCCCGGGAGATGGACCTGCAGGCCGTGCGAGACATCCGCGCGAACATCCCCGAGGACATGGACATCGAATGCTTCGTGCACGGCGCGATGTGCATGGCGTTCTCCGGACGCTGCCTGTTCTCCAATTACCTGACCGGCCGCGACGGCAACCACGGCGAATGCGCCCAGCCCTGCCGCTGGAAGTACTCGATCGTGGAGGAGAAGCGCCCCGGCCGCTACTTCCCGATCGAACAGACCCAGGACGGCGCCTATCTGTTCAACTCGCAGGACATGAACATGCTGGAGCATCTGGACGACCTGATTGACGCGGGCGCCACCAGCCTGAAGATCGAGGGCCGTTCCAAGAGTGCCTACTACATCGCCGCCATGACGAACGCCTACAAGAGCGCCGTCAACGAATACATGGTCCAGCGCGGCTTCGAGGACGAGGACGGCACGCCCCTCGCCCCGTTCCACGACCGCGTGCACCGCACGGCGCCGGGGGAGAGCCCCCGCGTCGGCGAGGCGGCCATCGAGACGTCCACGCCGGCCCCCGCCCCGGTCAGCCTGCCGCAATGGCTGCGCGAGGAACCCTACAAGGTCGCCCATCGCGATTACAGCACCGGCTTCTACTATCCCGAACACCCGGTCACCCAGAACACCGACCGCAGTCACTACTTCCGCGAATGGCTCGTCGTCGGCGAGACGCTCGGCTGGTCCCCGGAGGAGGGCGGCCGCCTGACCATCATGAGCCGCAACAAGATCGAAGCCGGCCAGTTGGTGGAATTCGTGCTGCCCGGTCGCGCCCCCTACGCCTACACGGTGCCCGGCGACGGCTTCCGCGACGAGCACGGCACGTGGGTGCGTGAGATCAACAACCCCGCGCACGTGTTCTCGATGCCCTGCCCCGAACCGATCCCCGTGAACGCCGCGATGCGTTCGCGCACCAAACAGGCCACGATGAAGGCCGAGTAGGTTCCCCGGAACAGACCCAAGCAACGTATCAAGGAGCACACCGATGAGCACAGTCGACACCACCGACGGCATCCTGGACAGCAACGCCATCAGCCCCACCGACAAGAACGGCCGCCCGATCCCGGTGACCATCCCCGTCATGCTGGCCCCCGGCGTCAGGGTGGTGTACACCACGCGCCTGGGCGGCGTGAGCCAGGGCGACGCGGCCGGGCTCAACCTCGGCGGCAAGAACGGCGACGATCCGAAGCATGTGGCCGCCAACCGCGCCGCGCTCGCCGACGAGATCGACGCGCGGCTGTCCCTGGTCAGCCAGATCCACTCCGGCACCGCCATCGACATGGATGAAACGTATGCACCGAACCGCGACTACGGGTTCGACGCCACCGGCGGCGCACTGCCCGACGGCGGCGAGCCGGAGGCGACGGTGATCGAGGCCGACGCCCAGGTCACGACCCGGCGCGGCGTCGCCCTCGGCGTCTTCGCCGCCGACTGCCTGCCGGTGCTGCTGGCCGACGCCGAAGCCGGCGTGATCGGCGTGGCCCACTGCGGCCGCCGCGGCCTGCAGCAGGGCGTGATCGGCGAAACCGTGCGGATGATGGTCGGCAAGGGCGCCAGCGTTGAGCGCATCGTGGCCACACTCGGACCGTGCATCTGCGGTGACTGCTATGAGGTCGGCGAGTCGATCGCCGCCGAATTCGACGCGCGGTTCCCTGGCACGGCCACCACCACCCGTTTCGGCGGCCCCGGTATCGATATCGCCGCCGCCGCGCTGCAGGAGCTCGCCGCCGCCGGCATCACGGACGATCGCATCGTGGAATCCCGCCCGCGCGTGGCCGCCGCCACCCAGTACCTGTCCGAGGACGATGAGCTGGCTGCGCTGTGCCGCACGGACGGCGAGGGCGAACCCGAGCTGGCCGCCCGCATCGACGGCGTGCGCCATAGCCTGTGCACGCTGGAGAACCCGCTGTGGTACTCGCACCGCCGCGCCGCGTTGGCGGACAAGAGTGGCGAGGGCCGTATGCTGGCGCTTATCGTGCGCGAATAGCGCGAATAGCGCAAGTGGCGCAGGGCGACCGCATGCCGACGCATGTCGAGTCCGGTCGCTCTGTGAACGGGACGCGGTTCCGCCGTGCGGTCGGGCCGCATGGATTTGGTGCAGAAGCTGTCCGGCGATGTGACCGGGCGGCGGACAAGGCCTTACGGTGGTGGATATGAGTCAGAGAGAGCAGAGTGCGGTGCCCGTGGTGGCTGTGGTGCTGGCGGCCGGATTCGGCACGCGGTTCGACCCGAACAACCCCAAGCAGCTGGTGTCGGTCGGCGGCAAGCCGATCGTGTGCTGGAGCATCGAGGCGTTCGAGGCCAACCCGCAGGTCACCGACACCGTGGTGGTGGTCAATCCGCAGGTGCGCCACGCCGTGGAACGGCTGGTGGATCAGGCCGGCTATCCGAAGGTGCGGATGATCCTCAACGGCGGCGCCGAGCGTGTGGACAGCACTGCGGCCGCGCTGGATGCGCTCGCCGCGGCGGGCATCCCCGGCGACGCGAAGATCCTGATCCACGACGCGGTGCGTCCGTTCGTCGCCCAATCCTCGATCGACGGGTGCGTGGATGCGCTCGACCGGTTCACGGCGGCCACCGTGGCGTTCGCCTCCACCGACACGGTGCTGCTCACCCGCGACCTGGGCGACGTCAAGGTCGTCCAGTCGGTGCCGGACCGTCCCCAGACCTTCCGCGCCCAGACCCCGCAGGCCTTCCGGTTCTCCACCATCCGACGCGCCTACGCACTGGCCGCGCACGATCCCGACTTCCACCCGACCGACGACACCCGCGTCGTCGTCGACTACCTGCCGGACGAGCCGGTCGCCATCGTGGCCGGCAGCGAAACCAACCTGAAGGTCACCACGCTCGCCGACATGCCCACGGCCGAGCGCATCGCCGCCGATATTCTCACCCAACGCCGGTAGACTGGACGCTATGCAGCAGTTCAGCGTGGTGATCTCCGGCTTCGACCGGTACGACGGCATCGATGTCAACCCGTCATTCGAGGTGCCCCGGGCGCTGGCCGAACAGGGACTCGGGATCTCCACCGACATCGACGACCCGCTGTCCGACGTGTCGGTGACCATCCACACGGTCAGTCTGCCGATCAGCTTCACCGACTCATGGCCGGAGCTCAAACGGATGCTGGACGCGGTCCGGCCGGACATCGTCATCGCCACCGGCCTCAAGCGTTCCGCACGCGGCATCGCGCTGGAACGGTGCGCCACGAACCTCATGGACGCCGCCAACCCCGAGGACGCCGCGCCGCGCCGCACGCCGATTGACCCCGAAGGCCCGGCCGCCTACTGGACACGACTGCCGCTGCGCTCGATCCTGCGGGATTTCACCGTCGAGGACATCCCCGCCACACTGAGCTCGGACGCAGGCACCTACGTGTGCAACTCGCTGTTCTACCGGCTGATGCACTGGAACGCCTCGCAGGAGCGCGTGCTCTCCGGATTCGTCAGCTTCCCCAAGGTCGTCGAATCCGCCCACTCGCCGCAGGGCCTGCCGCTGGACCGGCAGATCGCCGCCTGCCGTGCCGTCGTGCGGGAGGCGATCCGGTATCACCTGCGACCGTCGTCCGAAGAGATTCTGCTGGACTGACCGGGGACGCGCCCGAAGGTTTTCTTGAGCGCCCTGTGAGAATGTGGACGATGCCGGGGCGCGCGCCCGCGCCGTCGGCTAGAGTACACAGCGGAACCCGTTCGAAGGGTGGGACGGGATGGTGCCGAAAGGAAACGGTGATGGCGGAACGATTCCCGATCGTGTTACGCGGATATGACAAGGACAGCGTCGACGAGGCAATCCGGTCGACCCAGCAGACCATCGTCCGGCTGCGTCAGCAGGTCGAGGCGAGCGACAAGACGATTCTGCAGTTGCAGGCCAAGTTACAGGAGGAACGCAGCAAGGCCGCCGGACAGGGGACGAGCTACGCCTCGCTGGGCGCCAACGCGCAGCAGATGCTCGCCTCGGCGGAACGCACCAGCACCGACCTGCTGGAACGCGCCAAGCGTGAGGCCGCGGCCATCAAGGCCGCCGCTCAGGAGCAGGCGGAGACCCTGGTCAACAACGCCAAGCTCGACGCCAAGCGTGTGCTGGGCGAGGCCAACGCCAAGGCCGATACGCTGCTGACCAACGCGCGGCATGAAGCGGAGAGCCTGACGGCTTCGGCCCAGGAGGACGCCGCCCAGTTGCGCGCCGAAACGGCGAAGGCCGTGGGCGAGCAGCGCCAGGCGATCGACATGGAACTGACGAACTCCCGAGAGGAGCATCTGAAGCGCCTGGCTTCGGAACGCGCCACGCAGGAACGCGAGATCGCCGACCTGCGCACCGAGGCCACCCAGCAGATCGCCGACCTGCGCAAGACGGCCAATGAGGAGATCTCGCGGCTGAAGAGCGAGAACAACGACCAGATCGAGGCGGCGCTCGCCGATGCGAACAAGAAGCTGGCCGACGTGCGCGAGCAGGTGTCCAAGCTGATCTCGGACGCGCAGCGCCAGGCCGCGGAGATCGTGGACGCGGCCAAGGCCAAGGCGCAGGAGATCAAGGACGAGGCCGAGGTGCACCGCACCCAGACCATGAGCCAGGTCACTGCCGAGGTGGAGCAGATCCGCGCCGACATCGCCAACCAGCAGGAGGAGGCCACCACCAAGGTCAACGAGCTGCTGGCCCATCTTGAGGAGCGCCGTGAGCAGACCAAGCGGGAAACCGATGAGCTGATCGACCAGGCGCGGTCCGTGCGCGATCAGGCCGATGCGTATGCGGCCTCCCGCCGTGAGGAGGCCGATGGACAGGCCACCGAGATCCTGCGCAAGGCGAACGAGGAGGCCGACGGGCAGGTTGAAGAGCGCCGCCGCGCCGCACAGGCCGAACTGGACGGCATGCAGGCGCGCATCGTCGAGATGCAGGCGCAGGAATCCACCATCGCCCAGCGGGTCAGCGAGCTGCGTGCGCTGTTCTCCAACGCGTTCAGCGGCTTCGACGGCAAGGCCGAAGCGCCGGATGTGCCGGTGGTCAACGCCGTCGCCGACCTTCCCGCACGCGGTGAGACGGCGTCCGACGCCATCGACGAGGACCCCCACCCCATCGACCAGGACTCCGCCACATCGGTCCTGGATGCCGTCGCCGGCGAACCGGAGGATACCGTCGCCATCGCGTCGGTCTCTTTGGTCTCTTCGGACTCCGATGCACCCGAACCGGACGACGGCACCGTGGTGATGCCGGCCGTGCGGAGCGAGGAACGCTCCGGGGATGCGGACGAGGACGATATGCCGACCGTGGGCATTCCGGTGGGTGATGGCGGCACGGACTCGGAGGATCAGCCCTCCGGGGAATGACCCCCACCGTTTTCGACCAGTGAGGATAGACTCGTAACGACTGTTGCTTCGCGGCGCCACGCTTCCTGGAAGCGGGTGCCGCGAAATCATGCTCCGGCCGGCCTGCCGCGCACGGAGCCTCGGATTGAAGAAAGGAACGATATGGCTGAACTCACGCCGCTGAGCGCCGAGACCCTCGGCACGCTGTGCGCCGATTTCGAATCCAATGCCGCGAACCGACTGGCGATGAACGCCGTTACCGCCGCGGGCATCGACAAGGTGGCCCGCAACTATGACCGCGCCCGTCTGCTGCAGCGCCGATTCTCCGTGACCGTGGACAACGGCACGGTGACCCATCAGGATCGTTCCGGCCGCTGCTGGCTGTTCAGCTCCCTGAACGTGGCCCGTTTCGTTGCCAAGAAGAACATGGGCCTCAAGGAGTTCGAGTTCTCGCAGAACTACGCGATGTACTTCGACAAGCTCGAGCGCATCAACTACTTCCTCAAGGACATGGCCGCGCTGGTCGAGGCCGGCGAGCCCGCCGACTCCCGTTTGGTGCAGCATCTGCTCGCCGACGTGATGGGCGACGGCGGCCAGTGGACGATGGCTATGAACGTCTACAAGAAGTACGGCGCCGTGCCCAAGGACCTGTTCCCGGAGACCGAGTCCTCCAAGAACACCGGTCCGATGAACACCCAGCTGCGCTCGATGCTGCACACCGAGGTGGCGCGTATGTTCGCCGATCCGTCGAAGATCGACGAGATCGTGGCCGAGGGCGTGGCAGCCGGCCACCGCATCCTGACGATCCACCTGGGCGAGCCGCCGAAGAGCTTCGACTGGGAGTGGACCGACGAGAAGGGAGAGTTCCACCGCGACGGCGAGATCACGCCGGTCGAGTTCTGGGACAAGTACGTGGACGCCGGTCTGGAGGATTACGTGTGCCTGGTCGACGACCCGCGCGCCGAGCACCCCAAGGGCAAGAAGATCGCCATCGAGCACCTGGGCAATGTGGCGGGTGGCGACCCGACCGAGTACCTCAACGTGCCGAACCGGTTCATGAAGGACTGCGTGCGCCGCATCCTGTCCGAACAGGGCATCCCGGTGTGGTTCGGCGCCGACTGCCATCCGATGATGGACCGTGAATCCGGCGCCTGGGCTGCCGACCTGTTCGAGTACGGCCGCGTCTACGGCTTCGACTTCGACCTGGACAAGGAGCAGCGCGTGCGCTTCGGCGATTCCGCGATGAACCACGCGATGGCCTTCGTCGGCGTGGACGTGGACGAGGACGGCACCACCACCCGCCGCTGGCGCGTGGAGAACTCCTGGGGCGACAAGATCGCCGACAAGGGCTACTTCACGATGAGTGACGACTGGTTCACCGAGTTCGTGTACGAGGTGGCCGTGCCCAAGAGCATGCTGCCCGAGGAGTACCGGAAGGCCCTCGAGGAGCCCGCCATCTCCCTGCCCGCCTGGGATCCGATGGGCGCACTCGCATAAGGAAGAGCCCGGTGGGCTCTTCCGCGAGTGCGCCTGAGCCGCGGCAGCGGCGAAGGTCGGATTGAGCCCGGCCGTAGGCCGGTCCGTAATTGCAGGGGCCGGAGGCCGCTCGCATAAGGAAGAGCCCGGTGGGCTCTTCCGCGAGCCCGCCCGAGCCGTATCGACCCGCCGGTTGCATCCCACGATGCAGTCGGCGGGTTTTCATATGCCGGTCCTATCTATTATGGTGGGGTGTTCAGTACGACCGTGGGCGGTGCACCGCATCGTCAAGATGAAGAGAGGTGAAGGATGGCGGGTCTGCGTGGTCCGGACAGTTCCGAGGACGAGCATCGTTTGGATGAGCGCGCCGTCTTTCCCGAGACGGTCGATGTCAACATCCGCCAGCTCGATCCGATTCCCGCGCCGCGTGCGTTCCTGCGCGAACTGCCGTTGACCGAGGAGATGAGCGATCTGGTGCTGCGCTCCCGGCAGGAGATCCGCGATGTGCTGCACGGCCGCGACGACCGTCTGCTGGTCATCGTCGGTCCCTGCTCGATCCACGATCCGAAGGCCGCACGCGAGTATGCCGAGCGTCTCGCCGCCGTGAACCGCGAGCTCAACGACCGTCTGGTCATCGTCATGCGCACCTATTTCGAGAAGCCGCGCACCACCATCGGCTGGAAGGGACTGATCAACGATCCGGATCTGGACGGCCGGTTCAACATCCGCAAGGGCATGTGGCTGGCGCGCAAGGTGCTCACCGACGTGCTGTCGCTGGGCCTGCCCACCGCCATCGAATGGCTGGATCCGATCACCCCGCAGTATCTGTGCGACCTGATCTGCTGGGGCGCGATCGGCGCGAGGAACACCGAGAGCCAGGTCCACCGTGAACTGGCCAGCGGCCTGTCGATGCCGATCGGCTTCAAGAACTCCACCGACGGCTCCATCAAGGCCGCGGCCGACTCCTGCTACACGTCCGCGTTCGAACACCATTTCCTGTCCATCAATCTGGACGGTCGCGTCATCTCCGCCGAAACCAAGGGCAACCCGGACTGCCATCTGGTGCTGCGCGGCTCCTCCCATGGCCCGAACTATGATCCGGAGTCGGTCGCCGCGGCCCTGGAGGCGCTGAAGGCGTCCAAGGCGTCCGGGCCGAGCGAGCACGGTCTGGTCATCGACGCCGCGCACGGCAACTGCGGCAAGGACGAGAACCGTGAGGCCGAGGTGATCGAGGAGATCGCCGCACGCATCGCCGACGGCGAGCAGGGCATCCTCGGCGTCATGATGGAGAGCTTCCTGAAGGGCGGCCACCAGAAGCCGGCGCCGTTGGACCAGCTGGTATACGGCCAGTCGATCACCGACGCCTGCGTGCCGTGGGACCGTACCGAACGGTTGCTGCACACCCTGGCTGACGCCGTCGCCACCCGTCGTTCCGCGCGCTGACTGCTATCCTTGTGCGCAGACACAAGGAGGAACGTGGAGTCATGCAGCCGGAACCGCAGCCGTTGAACAGTCCCGAGGATGTTGAGGCGATTCGCAGGGTCATCCGCCAGGGCGGCAACCCGCTGGTCGATACCGACGTGCCCCGCTGGGAGGATCAGGTCGGCGTCAGCCGCATCGTCAACCGCCGCGTCGTGGAGATCGAGCCGTTGCCGACGCCGGCGCAGGTGCTTGCCGACATGCCGCTGTCCGAAACGGCGCAGCGCGTGGTGGTCGAATCGCGTGACGCGATCCGCGGCGTGCTGCACGGCCGTGACGACCGTCTGCTGGTGATCGTCGGCCCCTGCTCGGTCCATGACCCGCGGGCCGCGCTCGACTATGCGCGCCGGCTGTCCGCGCTGAACGGCGAACTTAAGGACGAGCTGCTGATCGTCATGCGCGTGTATTTCGAGAAGCCGCGCACCACGGTTGGCTGGAAGGGGCTGATCAACGATCCGGATATCGACGGCAGCCACAACATCCGCAAGGGGTTGCTGCTGGCCCGCCGCGTGCTGCTGGGCGTGCTGGACGAGGGCGTGCCCGCCGCCACCGAGTTCCTGGAGCCCACCAGCCCGCAGTACATCGCCGATGCGGTCAGCTGGGGCGCGATCGGCGCCCGCAACACCGAGAGCCAGATCCACCGTCAGCTGGCCAGTGGCCTGTCGATGCCGATCGGCTTCAAGAACGCCACCGACGGTTCGGTCAAGGCCGCGATCAACGGCTGCTACGCCGCCGCCCAGCAGCATGGGTTCTTCGGCGTGGACCACCTGGGCCGTGCCTGTGTGGTCGAAACGCTGGGCAACCCCGATTGCCATGTGGTGCTGCGCGGGTCAAGCCACGGCCCGAATTACGACGCCGGTTCGATCGCGGCGGCGATGGCCGAGGCCCGCGCCGAGATGCCGGAGGGCTCGGCCGCCGTCTGCGGCCTGGTCGTCGACTGTTCGCATGGCAACTCCGGCAAGGACGAACGTCGGCAGGCCGATGTCGTGCGTGAGCTGGCCGCCCGCATCGCGGCGGGGGAGCCGGGCATCGCCGGTCTGATGATGGAGAGCTTCATCGAAGGCGGCAACCAGCCGGCCGGCCCGCTGGACACGCTGGTCTACGGCCGGTCGATCACCGACCGCTGCATCTCCTGGCCCGACACCGAAGCCCTGCTGCGCGACCTGGCCCGCGCGGTCGCGGCCCGTCGGTCCTGAGTGGGCCAGACACATCGAGGCCTGCGGGTTGCATCGATGGGAATGACCGTGGCGAGACCGCCGGCCGGTGTAGGCTGAACGCAACGCAACCCTACCGACCGAGAACAGGAGCCAGCATGACCACCATCGCCATCATCGGTGCCATGGACGAGGAGGTGGCGCATATCGCCGCCTCGCTCGACGCCGCGACCCACACCGCCGCAGCCAGCCTGGACGTGGTCCGCGGCACGCTGGCCGCCGCGGACGGCGGAACCATCGAGATCGCCGCCACCGTCGGCGGCATGGGACTGGTCAACGCGGCCGCCACCACGCAGTACCTCATCGACCTGTGCCATCCCGACGCCGTGATCTTCTCCGGCATCGCAGGCAACCTCAACAAGGCGCTGCACGTCAACGACATCGTCCTCGGCGGCACGCTGCGCTACCTGGACACCGACATGCGGCTCGTCGGCCAGTGGAAACCCGGCACCCCGGATCATCAGGCCACCGAGTTCCACTCCGATCCGCGCCTGCTCGAAGCGGCCGACGCGGCGCTGGACGAGATGGGCATCACCCATATCACCGGCACCATCGCCTCGGGCAACTACTTCGTGGACACCCCGGAGCAGGTCGAAGCCGTCATCGCGGCCACCGGCGCCGACGCGGTGGAGATGGAGGGCACCGCGGTGGCCCATGTGGCGGCCCGCAACGACGTGCCCGCACTGGTCATCCGCGCGCTGAGCGACAACGCCGACACCGACTACGAGGAGTTCCGCACCTTCGACATCACCGAATACGCGAACACCGCCGCCCGGCTGGCCGTCAACATCGTGCGGCGCCTGTAGGCGGATCCCCGCGCGTCATGCGCCGCGACGCGGCCGGGTGAACTTTCGGAGAACCGGCGGTGGACAGACGGTACGGCGTTCGCGGTCGAACGCAAGTGCCGCTACTGTGGTGTCCGGAACTACGTAGTGGACCTCGGAAAGGCGCGTCGACGATGGAGATCTGGCAGGTGGTGGTGCTGGTGGTGGCCGTGGCGGTCACGGCGGCGATCGGTGCGGCCGTGGCGTATGGCCGGGGCCGCGAGGCGGGCGAGGCCGAGTCCCGGCCCCGGCCCGCGGAGGGCGACCACAGCCTGTTCGGCGAGGACCTGCCGGTGCTGCCGACCGAACGTCGGTTCGTGGAGGTGATGCCGTACGCGCTGATCGTGGCCGATTCCGCCGGCGCGGTGGCCTACGCCAGCAAGGGCGCGGACCCGCTGAATCTGGTGCGCAACGGGCGGCTGGTCGCCGAGGACATCGGCGAGGTGCTGGCGCTGGTGGTGGCCGACGGCCAGGTGCGCGAGCGCGAGCTGAAGGTGACGCTGCCCCGGCCCGACCGCAGGCAGGACGGCCGCGGTGTGCGCGCGGGGGAGGCGGTGCCGACCGACACGTTGTATCTGCGGGTGCGCATCGGCGCGATCGCCGATGACCTGTTCGCGATCTTCCTGCGCGATATGAGCGAGCAGCGGCGGTTCGAGGCGATGCGTCGCGATTTCATCACGAATGTGTCCCACGAGCTGAAAACCCCGTCCGGCGCGATCTCGCTGCTGGCGGAGACGATTACCGACGCGGCCGACGACCCGGATGCGGTGCGGTATTTCGCGGGCCGCATCACCAAGGAATCGCAGCGGCTGACCGAGCTGGTGCACAAGCTGATCGAGCTGCAACGCGCGCAGGATGCGCCTGCGATGTCCGATGCCAAGCCGATGTCCGTGGTGGCGATGACGCGCGAGTCCATCGCCGCGAACGAGGTGCAGGCCGACGCCAAGCGGATCGGCATCGTGCTCTCGCTGAACGGCCGCGTGATCCCCGTGGAGGTGCCCGAGGGCGAGTCGGAGACGCTTGACGACGACGTGCTGGTGCGGGTCGGTCGCGAACCGTTCACCACCGCCGTCAAGAACCTGGTGGAGAACGCCATCCATTATTCGCCGGCCCACACCACCGTGAGCGTGGGCATCGGCGTGGTCGGCGATCGGGTGCGTATCCGTGTGGTCGATCAGGGCATCGGCATCCCCAAGGAGTCGCTGGGCCGTATCTTCGAACGGTTCTACCGGGTGGATCCGGCGCGCTCCCGTGAAACGGGCGGTTCGGGCCTCGGGTTGGCGATCACCAAGCACTGCGTGCAGGAGTGCGGCGGTACGATCTCCGTCTGGTCGCGCGAGGGCGAAGGGTCCACGTTCACCATCGAGCTGCCGGTCGCGTAGCCGTTGCCGAGTGCTACGTAGTTGATCCGTCGGAAGGCAGGAAGGCTGCCGAACCGGTACGATTACAGATAACGCATGTCGAATCCATCCCCGTTGAAAGGCAATCATGACGCGCATTCTTATCGTGGAAGACGAGGAATCCTACCGCGAGCCGCTGGTCTATCAGCTCACGCGTGAAGGATACGACGTCTCGTCCGCGGCCACCGGCGAGGAGGGGCTGGAGCTGTTCACCAAGGGCGGCATCGACCTGGTGCTGCTCGACCTCATGCTGCCCGGCATCGACGGCATCGCATTGTGCCGCCGCATTCGCGAGCAGAGCCGTGTGCCGATCATCATGCTCACCGCCAAGAGCGCGGAGATCGACAAGGTGGTCGGCCTGGAGATCGGCGCCGACGACTATGTGACCAAGCCGTACTCGTTCCGTGAGCTGCTGGCCCGCATTCGCGCCGTGCTGCGCCGCAACCAGCTGTCCGGCGAGGGTTCCGGCGCCGCTGACGACGATGTGCCGCTGGTGTGCGGCGACATCTCGATGCTGGTGGGGCAGCATCAGGTCACCGTGCGCGGCGAGAACGTGTTCTTCCCGCTCAAGGAGTTCGAGCTGCTCGAATACCTGATGCAGAACAAGGGACGTGTGATGACGCGCCATCAGCTCATCGACCGCATCTGGGGTTCGGATTACGTGGGCGACACCAAGACGCTCGACGTGCACGTCAAGCGCGTGCGCGCCAAGATCGAGGAGGATCCGGCGCACCCGAGGTACCTGACCACGGTGCGGGGACTCGGGTATAAGATCGCCGATCCCGAGTGAGGGAACCATCCGCCATGCCGCCCTTCGGGGCGGCATTGTCGTATCCGGAACGCTACGTAGCCGAGCTTGTCTAACTGTTCATCTTCCGTTCACCAATTTCGGTCATCGGCACTCCCAAACGCCCATAGGCTGGATAGTGCCATGAAGAAATAACCGCCGCGGCCGCGGGCCGCAGGCAAGAATCTGATAAGAGGGAAAACCATCATGCGCAAGAATCTTCTGACCCGTTCCATCGCCGTGCTCTCCGGCGTGGCCATGCTGACCGCCCTGGCCGCCTGCGGCGACAACACCGCCGCCCCGACCGGCGACAACACGGGCAACTCCAACACCTCCTCGGCCGAGGCTATCTCCGGCGAGTTCAAGGGTGCGGGCGCCTCTTCGCAGCAGGCCGCCGTTGAGGCCTGGGTCGCCGGCTTCCAGGGCACCAATCCGGATGCCAAGATCGGCTATGATCCGTCCGGCTCCGGCGCGGGCGTGAGCACCTTCCTGACCGGTGCCACCGCGTGGGCCGGCTCCGACGCCGCGTTGAGCGCCGACCAGATCGAGCAGTCCAAGAGCGTGTGCGCCAGTGGCACCGCGTTCGACATCCCGGTTTACATCTCCCCGATCGCCGTGGTGTTCAACCTGAAGGGTGTCTCGGACGAGGGCAAGCACGTGAACATGGACGCCGAGACGATCGCCAAGATCTTCGACGGCAAGATCACCACTTGGAACGATCCGGCCATCCAGGACCAGAACCCGGATCTCGAACTGCCGGCCACCCCGATCACCGTGGTGCACCGCTCCGACAAGTCCGGCACCACCCAGAACTTCGTCAGCTACTTCATCGACACCGTGCCGGACGCTTGGCCGTATGAGCTGAGCGAGAACTGGCCGAACGAGGTCGGTCAGGGCGCCAAGGGCACCTCGGGCGTGATCTCCACCGTGCAGCAGGCCGATGGCACCATCGGCTACGCCGATTTCTCCCAGGTCGGCGATCTGGGTACCGTGGCCGTCAAGGTCGGCGAGGAATATGTGGAGATCTCCGCCGAGGCCGGTTCCAAGGTCATCGACGACTCCGAGCTTGATTCCTCCGCCGAGGGCGAGAACCGCGTCGTGGTCAAGCTGAACCACAACACCTCCGCCGAAGGCGCCTACCCGATCGTGCTGGTCTCCTATGACATCGCTTGCCCGGCCTACAAGGATGCCGACACCGCCAAGTTCGTGAAGTCCTGGCTGACCTATGTGGTCAGCGAGGAAGGCCAGCAGACCGCCTCTCAGAACGCCGGCTCCGCGCCGCTGCCGGACTCGCTGCGCGAGACCGTGATGCAGTCCATCGACGCGATCGAAACCGAGTGACCCACGAATGGTCGCCGCTTCGGCTGAAACCGGACGGTGGCCATCCGCTTCAGACCAAGAGCCGCAGTCGCTTTCGGCGGCTGCGGCTCGAAGCGAGTAAAACCACAATGCGGCCTGGGCCCGCCATACGGTCGGGAACCGCCGCAGATTGAAGGAGAACCTGTGAGTTCACAAGTCAAATCGGCCGAACCGGTCGGAGGCAAGACCGCAGATAAGGTGTTCAAAGGCATCGCCTACGCCTGCGGCATCCTGATACTCGTAGTGCTCGCCGCCGTCGCCGTGTTCCTGCTGTTCCGCGCTTGGCCTCTGATCGGTGGTGACCAGCAGGCCAATAGCGAAACTATTTCCAACTTCACCGGCGGCAAGGCCAGCAACTTCTGGACCTATGTGGGTCCGCTGCTGTTCGGTACCGTGCTCGTCTCCGCGCTGTCGCTCGTCATCGCGTTCTTCATCTCGATCGGCATCGCGCTGTTCATTTCGCATTACGCCCCCAAGAACCTGGCCACCGTGCTGAGCTATGTGGTCGACCTGCTCGCCGCCATCCCTTCCGTCATCTACGGTCTGTGGGGTGGTCTGGTGCTGGTCCCCGCCATCTTCCCGTTCTGGAACTGGGTGGCCACCTATCTGGGGTGGATCCCGCTGTTCGCAGGTCCCGCCGCGAACCCGTCACGAACCGTGGCTACCGTATCGGTGGTGCTCGCCGTTATGATCCTGCCGATCATCACCTCGCTGTCGCGCGACATCTTCCTGCAGACCCCGCGTCTCCAGGAGGAGGCCGCCCTGGCCCTCGGCGCCACCCGCTGGGAGATGATCAAGCTCGCCGTCCTGCCGTTCGGCGCCTCCGGCATCGTCTCCGCCTCCATGCTCGGCCTGGGCCGCGCCCTCGGCGAGACCATGGCCGTGCTGATGATCCTGTCGCCGGGACTCAACTACTCGTTCAAGATCCTGCAGGCTTCGCAGAACCAGACGATCGCCGCCAACATCGCGGCCCAGTACCCCGAGGCCAACGACCTCGGCGTGTCCGTGCTGATCGGCACCGGCCTGGTGCTGTTCGTGATCACCTTCGTGGTCAACTACGTGGGCCGTAAGATTACCGAGAAAGCGAGCGCATGATGACCGCAGCACAGAACACCCCCATGGATAAGGCCCCCGTCATCGACTTCGACAAGTTCAAGCCGACGCGTTCGTTCATCGCCGCGCGCAAGCGCAAGGACATGGCGATGCGCGTGCTCATCGTGCTGGCCTTCGTCATCGCGCTGATTCCGCTGATCTCGGTGCTGTGGACCACGATCGCCAACGGCATTGAGCGGTTCAACCTCGACTTCCTGACCCACAACATGACCGGCGTGGTCGGCGGCAACCCGACCCCGTCCGGCGGCTACGGCGGCGTGCTCCACGCCATCATCGGCACGCTGGAGATCACGCTGGGCGCCATGGTCATCTCGATCCCGATCGGCCTGATGTGCGCCGTGTACCTGGTCGAGTACTCGAACCGCGGCAAGCTCGCCAAGTCCATCTCCCTGCTCGTCGACGTCATGAGCGGCATCCCGTCCATCGTGGCCGGTCTGTTCGCGTTCTCGATGTTCACGATCCTCGTCGGCCCCGGCTCCACCAGCGGCTTCCAGGGCTCCGTGGCCCTCTCGCTGCTGATGCTGCCGACCGTGGTCAAGTCCTGCGAGGAGATGCTCAAGATCGTCCCCGGCGATCTGCGCGAGGCCTCCTACGCGCTGGGCGTCACCAAGCAGCGCACGATCACCAAGATCGTGCTGCGCACCGCCCTGCCGGGCATCGTCTCCGGCGCCATCCTGGCCATCGCCCGCGTGGTCGGCGAGACCGCCCCGCTGCTGATGACCGCCGGCTACATCGTGAACACGAACTTCAACCTGTTCGGCGGGCAGATGACTACGCTGCCGGTGTACGTCTACCAGGAGTACAGCAAGCTCAACGCCAACTGCCCGGCCGGCGCCGACGCCAGCTGCGTGACCACCATCCCGATGGAACGCTCCTGGGCCGCCGCCCTGGCCCTGATCCTCATCGTCCTGATCTTGAACCTGATCGGACGCATCGTGGCGAAGGTCTTCGCCGTCAAGACGGAACGGTAAGCCGTAACAAGCTGCCCTATAGCAACTAAGGAACAACAATGGGACAACGCATTGATGTCAAGCATCTGAACATCTATTACGGCGACTTCCTGGCCGTCGAGGATGTCAACCTGAACATCGAGCCGAACAAGGTCACCGCCTTCATCGGCCCGTCCGGCTGCGGCAAGTCGACCGTGCTGCGCACGCTCGACCGCATGCACGAGATCATCCCCGGCGCCCACGTCAAGGGCGAGGTGCTGCTCGAAGGCCGCAACCTGTACGCCAAGGACGTCGACCCGGTCGAGGTCCGCCGCGACGTCGGCATGGTCTTCCAGCGCCCGAATCCGTTCCCGACGATGTCCATCCGTGAGAACGTGCTCGCCGGCGTACGCCTGAACAACCGCAAGATCTCCAAGTCCGACGCCGACGATCTGGTCGAGTGGGCCCTGCGCGGCGCCAACCTGTGGAACGAGGTCAAGGATCGTCTCGACAACCCGGGCATCGGCCTGTCCGGCGGTCAGCAGCAGCGTCTGTGCATCGCCCGTGCTGTGGCCGTGCACCCGCAGGTCCTGCTGATGGATGAGCCCTGCTCCGCTCTGGACCCGATCTCCACGCTGGCCGTGGAGGACCTGATCAACGAGCTGAAGAACGAGTACACGATCGTCATCGTGACCCACAACATGCAGCAGGCCGCCCGCATCGCCGATTACACTGGCTTCTTCAACCTGAAGGCCGTCGGCCAGCCGGGGCATCTGGAGTACTTCACCGACACCTCCACCATGTTCAACAACCCGCAGAACGAAGAGGCCGAGCGCTACGTCTCCGGCCGTTTCGGCTGATCGGCAGATCGGCCGAAACGGAGCGACGGTCCGGTGGACCGTCGCAAGCCGGCTTCAGTCGGCCAGCAGCTTGTGCGCCGCATTGCGGCGCTCCGCAGTTGCACGTTTCGGCTGATCGGCTGATCGGCAGATCGAACATCCCAACCGCCCTGTTCCCCGCAGGGCGGTTTTCTGTGTTGCGCGGCTGACTTAGGCCGGTGCTATGGTGAACCTCGTCCGGGATGCATCGTTGTTCCGGATGAGTCGCAGTAACCTCAATGCGGGTTGACCGCCCGCTCAAATCCAAGAAAACAAGAAGAAGAGAGCATAATGGAGAAGTTCTTCCATTTGAAGGAGAACGGCACGACGGTCTCGACCGAGATCCTGGCCGGCCTGACCACGTTCTTCGCGATGGCGTACATCATCGTCGTCAACCCCCAGATCCTGAGCCAGACCGGCATGCCGTGGGGCGGCGTGTTCCTCGCCACCATCATCGCGGCCATCGCGGGCACCCTGGTCATGGGCCTGTTCGCCAATGTGCCGTATGCGCAGGCCGCCGGCATGGGTCTGAACGCGTTCTTCACCTACACCGTGTGCTTCGGCCTCGGGTTCACCTGGCAGCAGACGCTGTGCATGGTGTTCCTGTGCGGCATCATCAACATCATCATCACGGTCACCAAGATCCGCAAGATGATCATCAAGTCCATCCCGCCGATGCTGCAGCACGCCATCGGTGGCGGCATCGGCCTGTTCGTGGCCTATGTCGGCATGCTCAACGTCGACCTCATCACCTTCACGCCGGATGCCGAGACCACCGCCGCGGTCGGCGCGACCCCGGGCCTGGCCACGTTCGACAAGCCGGTGCTGTGGGTGTTCCTCATCGGCCTGGTGCTGGCCATCGCCTTCACCGTGCTCAAGGTCAAGGGCGGCCTGCTGCTGGCCATCGCCATCACCACCGTGGTCGGCATCCCGTTCGGCGTGACCACCATGGCCGACTCCGTGTCCATCTCCGAGACCTTCTCCCAGCTGCCGCAGACCTTCGGCGCCATCTTCTCCGCCGAGGGCTTCCCCGCGCTGTTCTCCGATCCGGCCAAGCTGCCGTTGGTCATCGTGACGATCTTCGCGTTCTCGATGTCCGACACCTTCGACACCATCGGCACGTTCATCGGCACCGGACGCCGCACCGGCATCTTCTCCGAGGATGACGAGAAGTCCCTGGAATCCGGCCACGGCTTCAGCTCCAAGATGGACAAGGCCCTGTTCGCCGACTCCATCGCCACCTCCATCGGCGCGATCTGCGGCACCTCGAACACCACCACCTACGTCGAGTCCGCGGCCGGCATCGGCGCGGGCGGCCGCACCGGTCTGACCTCCGTGGTCGTGGCGGCCTGCTTCGCGGTCTCCGCGTTCCTGTCCCCGATCATCTCCGCCGTGCCGTCCGCCGCCACCGCCGGTGTGCTGGTCATCGTCGGCTGCATGATGGCCTCCAGCCTCAAGGAGATCGACTGGTCGGAGATCTCCGAGGCGATCCCGGCGTTCTTCGCCGCCGTGTTCATGGCCTTCTCCTACTCGATCAGCTACGGCATCGCCGGCGGCTTCATCACCTACTGCATCGTGATGAGCTGCAAGGGCAAGGCCAAGGACGTGCACCCGGTGATCTGGACGGTCGCCGCGCTGTTCATCCTGGACTTCATCTTGCAGGCCGTGCTCGTCTGAGCCTGGCCTGCGACACGCCCGGGTTGCGTGTTGTCTCGCAACCCGGGTACATTATCGATTCTGTAAACCACAGACCGTTGGTTGGAATACGCGCGAGCGGATTCCCGAAGTTTGGTTCGCCAAGCCAGCGCAGGTTGAGAGATATCGGCCCGCAAGGGTCACGCAAGTGAGCTTGCGGATAGTTGTTGCTCTGCCTGTGCGCAGGGCTTTTTTGTTGCCTGAACGGCACAAGCCCCGGCAATGCGTTCCGAACCGGACAAGTCAACGGCCGACTTAGGAAGGAACGCCATGAAGAGGCCCGAAAAGGAAGCGGTGGTCGCGCAGCTTACGGAACAGTTCCGTAACGCTGACGCCGTCTACCTGACCGAGTACCGCGGGCTTACCGTTCCGCAGATCTCCGATCTGCGTGAAAAGCTAGGCCGCGATACTTCCTACACCGTGGCTAAGAACACGCTGGCTCGCATCGCCGCCAAGGAAGCAGGCATCGAGGGCCTCGACGAGATTCTCGCCGGCCCGACCGCCATCACCTTCGTGAAGGGTGACTTCATTGAGGCTGCGAAGATCATCCGTGACTTCGCCAAGGAAAACAAGGCCCTGGTCATCAAGGGTGCCGCCGCTGACGGCACTGTCTACGATGCCGAGGGTGCCGTGAAGCTGGCGGATCTCAAGTCCCGCCCGCAGCTGCTCGCCGAGTTCGCCGGCGACGTCAAGGCTACGATGGCCAAGGCCGCGTACCTGTTCAACGCCCTGCCGACCAAGGCCGTGCGTACGATCGACGCGCTTCGCGAGAAGCAGGAGAAAGCTGCCTGATTCACTTGCGGCTCGCCGCATGAATCACCACGCTTCAATAACTGAAAACAACCAAGGTTTATTCGGTGGCGGGTTCCACTTCACCGCCGCCAAGTATTGAAAGGAAGCCATTATGGCTAAGTACACCAATGAAGAGCTGCTCGAGGCTTTCGGTGAGATGACCCTGGTCGAGCTCTCCGAGTTCGTCAAGGCCTTCGAGGAGAAGTTCGACGTCGAGGCCGCCGCTCCGGCCGCCGTCGCCGTTGCCGCCGCTCCGGGCGCCGCTGCCCCGGCCGAGGAGGAGAAGGATGAGTTCGACGTCATCCTGTCCGCCGTCGGCGACAAGAAGATCCAGGTCATCAAGGCCGTGCGCGCCATCACCTCCCTGGGTCTGGCCGAGGCCAAGGCCCTCGTGGACGGCGCTCCGAAGCCGGTTCTGGAGAAGGCCAAGAAGGAAGACGCCGAGAAGGCCAAGGCTCAGCTGGAAGAGGCTGGCGCCACCGTCGAGCTCAAGTGATCTGTGCGGTCTTGGACCGCATGATGCTTGCTGTGACCCCGTCCGCATGGTTTATGCGGGCGGGGTCCGCTCATATGCGGCGCAAGGAGGCGTTTTCGGGGGTATAGTGCCGTTGTACCCCTAGGGGTGGAGCGCGATGACGCGGACTATCCACTTTGGGCACCTACAATGGTCGGAAATTGTTGATTTCCGGCATGATAATCCGCCGCGTTGCGGGGAAGCATGACACAATGGCAGGTAGTGTGACTACCTGTGGCAGGGTGTGAAAGGAAGGCGATCCGGTGAACGAGGAAACGACGCTGCAATGGGTCATCAGGGCGAACGGCTCTGAGGTGGGGCGGGTCAGCCCGTCCCACAGCGTGGAGATCGGCCGTAAGCCGTTGCGCCCGCTGGCGGATGACGGCATGTCGCGGATCGATGTGCCGGATGAGACCCGTTCGATGTCCAAGCGTCACGCCGTGTTCAGCGTGAGCGAGAACGGCGCGGCCAATGTGCGTGACATGGCGTCCACCAACGGCACGTACGTGGTGCGTGACGATGGCGGTCTGATGCGCCTGCCGCAGAGCGTGGATTTCCTGCTGCCCACGTCGCCGGTGCGCATGCAGTTCGGCGATGTGCCGGTGGATTTCACCCGGGTGGAGCAGGAGGCGCCGGAGGAGCCGCAGCCCGCCGTGCCCGATCTGTTCGACTACGCCGTGGGGGAGGGCCGGCAGGAACCCGATGCCGCCGATATGTCAGTGGACGACATCCTGGATCTGCGCGCCGGGGAGCCGACCAGCATGTTCCAGGCCGATAGCGTGAAGCATCGCGCCCAGGAACTGGATGCCGCGCAACATCAGACATTCGAGCCGTTCCCGTTCGAGCAGGCTGCGGTGCCGCTGACGATCATGCCGGAGACCGAACAGGAGGGGGCCCCGCGCGATCTGTTCGAGGACGCGCAGTCCGCGGGGGTCGACGCCGAGAACCTGCATCTGGACGAGGAGCCCGTTGACGACAATCCGACCGCGCCCCAGAGGGTGGATTCGGTGTGGACGCTGGTTGCCGAACAGCAGGATGGTCAGGCGGAATCCGAGCCGGCTTCCGAACCGCAGTCCGCATCCGAGGAACAAGCCGTGCCGGATACGCAGCCGGCCGTCGAGGAGGCCCGGCCGTCCGAGGAACCTGCGGACGATCCGGCCGCAGGCGCCCCGCTGGTGTTCACTGCGATGACGGCCGACCAGCCCTCGTCCATGCCGGACCTGGACCGCGAACCGGCCGCGCGCGAGGAACCCGCATCCACGGAACCCACGCACGAGGAATCCGAGTCTGCGGAAATCGCGGAATCGTTCACGCCGGCGTTCGAACCGGGTTCGGTGTTCGAGCGGGTGTCCCAGGGTGGATTCGCCCCGCCCGAACCCGCCGTGCAGATCGACGGCATGACCTCCGACGATGCCAAGCGCACCACCGATTTCACCATGCAGTTCGAGATGGCGCGGCATCCGCAGCTGCTGCCGTTCCTGGCCATGAATCCCTCGCTGTATGACGATCTGTACGCGTGGCTGGCGGCGCAGGGCAACCAGGACATCGACGAGGCGTTGAGCCGTAACGAGGGCTATCAGGAGTACCGCCGAGCGGTAGGGAAGTGAGTGAAGCGATGAGTGAGAATATGCCGCATACCGGTACCGGTGTGGAGCGGTTGCGTCTCTGGCGCGAACGCTTCCGCGAAACGCTGGCGCCGTCGCCGCTGGAGGATGCCGAACAGCTTGCCGCCCGTCTCGACCTGACCCACGCGCATCCGTCCGGCATCGCCAAACTGTTCGCCAGCGGCCAGGTTTCGCTGGATTCGTTGTTCCGGGATAACGGGATGTTGCGTGCCGCGGGCCGCCGCATCGAACGGGTGCTGGACGACCGTGCGGCGAAGAGCCGCGTCAGCGGCATGGCGGAACTGTCGCTGGTGGTGGGCATCGCCACGTGGTCGGGCCGGCAGATGCCGGTGCTGCTGTACCCGGTGGACGTCGAACGCCGTGGCGATTCGGTGACCACGGGGACGACCATCCGGTTCACCGGCAGGGTGCATCTGAATTCGGCGTTCGTCAATGAGATGCGCAACGGCGGCGTCGAGCTGGACGAACGCGACCTGTTCGACGGCTCCCACTACGCCACGGGTTCCCCGGAGACGTCGACCGTATTCTCCGCCATCACGAATCTGGCGACGCAGGTGTTCGGTGATTTCGCGATCGAACGGCATATCGTGATCGGCTGCTTCTTCGACCCGTCCACGCAGATGCTGCTGGAGAGCCAGCGCATCATCGACGCACTGGCCCAGGGCCCGACGGGCAACACACTGCTGGATGCGCTGGCCGGGTACGGGAGCGCCGCGGATGCGCTGCGCAATGATGCGATCGCCGAGTTCAGCCCGTTCGATGGCGACCCGCACTCGGAATTCGAGGCCGGGGATGTGGATAATACGACGCGCTACGCGGCCTCGGTGGCCGCGGGCGGGCATTCGGTGGTGCTGGATTGCGCGGCCGGCGTGAACACCGCGGAACAGGCGGTGGCGTTGGCCTCGCGGTGTGTGATGAGCGGCCGCTCGGTGCTGTATGTGCCGTGCGTGTCCGATCAGAAGCGCCGGTTCATGCAGGCGATGCGCGCCAACGAACTGGGCGGCCTGGTGTTGGACTTGGCCGATCCGGATACCAACGGCGCCATCGACAAGCAGCTGATCACGGCGGTCGGCTTCCAGTCCGGGGTGGCGACCTCCCGTTTCGACCAGCTGTCGGATGAACTGGTCGGCGTGCGTTCGCGCCTGACCCGGTACCTGGGCGATCTGCATGGGGTGAACCAGGATTGGGACGTCTCCGCGTATCAGACGATCCAGCATCTGGCGAATATCGCGGAACTGCCGACCCATCCGGCCACCCGGGTGCGGCTGTCGAAGGAGTCTGCGCGTGCGTTGAAGGGGCGTCTGGACGAGTGGTCCGACCGGTTGCGCCGTGCCGGAGAACTGGGCGAGTTCGTGATCGGCCCCGCCGATACCGCCTGGTACAAGGCCTCGCTGTTCACCGAGGAGGAGGCCGTCGCCGCGTACCAGCGGGTCAGCGACGTGCTGCTGAAGATGCTGCCCGCCACCCGCGAGCAGGTGACGAGCGTGGTGCAGACCTGCGGGTTCCCCGTGCCGAACACCGCCAACGATTGGGCGCGTCAGGTAACGGTGCTCAAGAACCTGCGTCGTGTGCTGGATGTGTTCCAGCCGGAGATCTTCGAGCGCGACATCAACGCCATGATCGAGGCGAGCAAGTCCAAGGCCGCCCGTAAGGCCGAGGGCACCACGTTGGGCTTCTGGGAGCGGCACCGCCTGCTCAAGGAGGCCAAGAGCCTGCTGCGCGTGGGCGCGCAGGTGGAGAATCTGCACGATGCCCTGCAGGTGGTGGCCCGTCAGGCCGAGCAGTGGCGCGTGTTCGTGCCTCACGGCGGCTGGCCGGTGCTGCCGCCGCATCTGGACGACATCATCGACACCCAGGAGCAGCTTGCGGCCGATCTGACGGCGCTGGACACGGTCCTGGCCACCACGCCGTCCGGCGGCGATCTGCAGTCGTTGGATCTCAACCAGGTCGAGACCCGTCTCAAGGCGTTGTATGACGACCGTCTGGCGTTGGACACGCTGCCGGAACGCTGCCGCTTGGAACGCGATTTCCAGACGGTCGGACTCGGCGAGCTCGTCGGCGATCTGAACGCCCGCCGGGTGGATGTGGACGCCGTGGACGGCGAACTGCAGCTGGCCTGGTGGACCACGGTGTTCGAGGACATCGTCCGCTCGTCGGCGATCATCTCGAATCAGGACGGTCTGGCGATGCAGGCCGCCGCGGACCGGTTCGTGCAGGTCGATATCGAGCATGTGCGCTCCGCGGGGCCCATGGTGGCGCAGGAGACGACCCGTCGGCTGTGCGATATGCTGTTCGCCCGCACCCAGGAGGCGAATCTGCTGCACACCACGTTGGCGGGCAGCCACAAGGTGCCGTTGAGTCGCATCCGCCGCGACCATGCGGAGATCTTCGCGGCCGCCAAGCCGGTGCTGGTGGCCACGCCGGCTGCGTTGTCCGCCACCACGGATCCCGAACCGGTGGCCGATGTGGCGGTGATCGATGCGGGGGCCCATATGCAGCCTCTGGAACTGCTGACGATCGCGAGCCGTGCCCGGCAGGTCGTGGTGCTGGCCCACTGCGATACGACGAGCTGCGAGGGGCTGAAGATGTTGGCGGACATGCTGCCCCGCATCACGATGAAGCCGTCGTCCTCGCGCCGGTCGCCGCGGCTGACGGCGTTCCTGGAAGCCGAGGGGTACGGCGCGCTGTCCTATGATGTGGCCAAGGCCGGTGGCCAGGGGCATGTGCTGTTCCACCGCATCGAGGCCAACGGCGTGCCGGTGATGACGAGCGGACTGGTGGAGAGCAGCCAGCAGGAGATCGACGAGGTCGTCAGGCTGATCACCGAACGCGCCGCCGAATTCACCATCGTTCCGGCCGGTTATACGCTGACGGTGGTGGTGCTGACCGGCGTCTTCCGGTTGAGGCTGGGCGCCGAGCTCAAGTCGTTGGCGGCCAGGAACAAGTCCATGGACCGGTTCCTGCGCCATGTGCGGCTGGTCGACATCGACGAGGTCACCGGCGCGTACGCCACGGATGTCATCCTGTCGCTGAGCTACGCCAAGACGGCGCACGGCAGGCTGCTGCAGCAGTTCGGCGACGCCGGTTCCGCCGGCGGACGCGGCATGCTGCTGGATGCGCTGGCCCTGACCAGCCGCCATCTGGACATCGTCGCCGCCTTCGGTTCCGAGGACATGGAGGATGAGCGTCTGCACCAGCCCGGCGCCAAACTGCTCAAGTCCATACTCCAGTGGGCCGAGCAGCTGGACGATCAGCCCGTGCTCCCGCAGTCGCTGGACGCCGGCTCCAACGTGCTGTTCAACGACCTGGCCGAGCGCATCCGCAAGCGCGGGCTGGAAGTGGCCGTGGACTACGGGTTCGAGAAGGGTCTGCGCATCCCGATGGTGGTGGGTTTGAAGAACCGTCCGTTCGCGTTGGCGGTGATGACCGACGACACCGGGTTCATGGGCATCCAATCCACGCGCGAACGTCACCGTGTGCTGATGCAGCGGATGCAGACATTGGGCTGGTCGGTGATGACGGTATGGAGCGTGGGCGCGTTCGTCAACCCGGAGAAGGAAGTCGACCGTATCATCGCCCGGCTGGGCGAGCTGTACCGGGACGTGCAATGAGCGGGGAGTATTCGGCAACGCGCCGTACGCCGCGGCGCCATAAGCGCGTGGTACGCCAGGGCAACGAGCTGTTCGACGCCGACGGCGTGAAGCTGGAACCGGGCGATATGCGCACCGAACAGCAGCGCCAGGCCGATGACGACCGTCGGATCCTCGGCGAACTGCCGCCCCATTGGGCGGTGTTCGAGTCTCGTCAGTAGCGCTCCTCGGTGGCCACGGCCACGATCATCCCCTGATCCTGCAACGTCAGGATGCGCAGCGCCTCGTCGGAAGGCAGCGCGAATGGCACCAACGCGGTGCCGCTGCCCGCCTCCGGTTCGGCCGGCATCCCCATCGTCACCGCGCGGGCGGCGATGGCGCACGTCTCCCCGGTATTCGGGACGTCTGCCGGATACGCGGAGCAGATTCCCGAGGCGGTCAGCCCCACGGCATCGCCCGGCAGCAACCCCTCCCATCCTCCGGACAGCCGCACGTCGATAACCGTGTGCCCCGGCGGCGTCGCCGGACGTTCGCCGGCCAGCGTACCGAGTATCGGCATCCCCTCGGCGATGTCGACCCGCGCGATGAGTCCTTCGGCGTCGGCCACATGCCGCAGCGCGCCGGCGAAGGCATCGGAGGCGGGAACGCTGACCGCCTCCACGTCACCGGCGCGGATGGTCTGCCCGCGGTCGATGTCCGCCGCGGCCAGCAATACGGTCTGGGTCGCCACGGTGGATTCAAGGCATTGCAGGACGGCCAGCACCGCCAGCCCGGCCAGCACGGACGCCAACAGCCGCCGCCCCCGGTCGATGAGTCGCCGCCGCTCCAGACTGGTGCCGGTCCTCGGCGGGCGCATATGAAAACAGTCCATCATGCAAGCATGATGGACTGGCAGGCCGGTTGGGCGCAAGCCGTCGGCGGCAATGTGGTCGAACGGTTCCGGGTTATCCACACCGTCCGTGTCGTTCGGTCACTTGCCCGACGACTTGGACGCACCGTCGGTGCGGTAGAAGCCGCTGCCCTTGAACTCGATGGGCACGGCCGAATAGATCTTGCGCACCTGCTCCTGTCCGCATTCGGGGCAGACCGTGATCGGGTCGTCCTCGAACGACTGGTGCGCGGTGAAATCGTACGAGCAGTTCTTGCAACGGTAATGATAGGTAGGCAACGCTTATCCTCCACAGGTCATCCACGGGCGCGGCATACGGCCGACCCGTACATATCCTAGTCGTCGCCCTGACAGCGGTGCGCGTATGGCAGAATGGAGCCGTGTCCGTATTCCAACTCTTCCGTGGTGGCCTCCGGTCGTCCTCGAACGCCATCCGCATGCCCCATGAACTGAACGCGCCGGAAGGTTGCCCGCCCATTCGGCTGCGTCCGCTGACGGTGGAGGACTCCTCTGAGTGGAACGAGGTCCGGTGGCGCAACGACGACTGGCTCTCCCCATGGGAATCGGGCGATCCGATGCACGGCCCGGGCATGAGCTACAACGCGTGGATCGCCTGGCAGCGCCGCAGCGAGCAGGCGGGCACCGGCGTCATCTTCGCGATCGAATACCAGTGGCGGATCGTCGGTCAGATCTCGATCGGGGCGATCTGCTACGGGGCGATGCGCAGCGGCGTCATCGGATACTGGGTGGACGAATCGTATATCGGCAGGGGATTCGCCCCGACGGCGGTGGCGGTGCTCGCCGATTGGGCGCTGGCCGATGCCGCCGGTCCGCGGCTGCACCGCCTGGAGATCGCGGTCCTGCCGGAGAACGAGCGCTCGCTGGCCGTGGCGCGGAAGGTCGGGGCCCGGTACGAGGGTACGCGATCGCGCTATATGTATGTGCGTGGGCAATGGCGGGATCATGAGAGCTTCGCGTTGCTGGCGGAGGACGCGGGGGAGGGGTTCGCGAGGCGGCTTTCGTCCCGACACGCCCGGAGCGAATAGCGCGAGATTTGCCAAAGTCTCCTATTCTTAGGGGATATGGGTTACGAATCGCTGAGCACCGTCATCGTGCTGGTGATCGTCGTACTCATGTTGGCCGTATGGCTGCCCAGAAGGACGGTCAACGGTATGAAACATGTGATGGAGCATCGCGAGGACCGATATTCCTCGTCGCTGCATCTGGTGGACGCAGACAGCGGGACCAAGTTCTCGGATGTGCGCACGCCGCAGGCGAAAGGGGCAATCATGCAGCCAAGCCAGCCGCACAAGGCCATGTCGGCGGCGGAGCATATCGCACAGGTACGGCGTATGCGCCGCGAGGCCGCGCATCGCCGCGCCGTCATCGCTGGCGTGCTGGCAGCGGCCACGGTCGCGGTGGTCGTTCTGGCGGTGGTCCTGCATTTCAGCCCGCTGTTCGCGCTGATTCCCGGCGGACTGCTGCTGGTGGTGGTCGGGCTGGGCGTCAACGCCGCCCGCCACGCGCGCGCATGGGAGCGCAAGGTGGCGGAACGTCGTGCCAGGAGATCGCAGGCCAAGCCCGTCCAGCCGGCTGCCCAGACCCGTGAGCATGATGCGTCCGCGGCCCCGACCGAGGCGATGGAACAGCGGGAGATCCGCAGGGCGCTGCGGGAGTCGGAGGAGGAGAAGGCCCGCATCCAGGCGCGCCGTGAGGCCCGTCGTGCCGATGTCGTGGATGTCGAGTCGGTGGTGGTCGAGGAGCGCACCGACGACGACCGCATCGTCACGCAGCGGGATGACGTTCGGAGCGACGATACCCCGCATGCCGAGGCGCCTTACACCGAGAGCGAGCAGGCGGTGCCGGCCGATGCCACCACTGAACTCGACGAGGTCCGCCCCGCGCAAGCGTTGGACGCGTTCGAGGTCGCGGCGTCGCAGGATCTGATCTCCTTCACGCTGGGTGAGCCCCGGAATGGGTTCGATGTGCGCCCCGAGGCGCCCGAAAGCCTGGAGATCCGTTCGGCCCGTCAGGTGGCCAAGGCGGTGCCGGTGGAGGAGGAGCCCGCCGATGCCCAGCCTCAGCCCGCCGCGCAGGAAGAGCCGGCTGCACAGGATGCGCAGGACGACGTGGCCGATTCCGAGGGCGTGTCCTTCCATGATGCCGAGGTCTCGGCGCAGGTCGAGGCCCCGGTGGCGACCAGCGAGTCGCTCGGCACGGGCCTGGATACCATCCTGGCGCGCCGTGGGGCTTGATTTTCCAAGCTGTTCACTCTCAGCGTTAGCACTCAAGTTGGCAGAGTGCTAAAAATCGCGCTACGATGAGTCCTAGCGCGAAGGAACGGCAGCGCGGGTGTTCGTCAGCCTCCCGTCCTGCAGGACCGTCGCGGAAGACCATATCGTTACTCTTACTAGAAAGAGGAGGTCCACAGTGTCGATCTCACTCACACCGTTGGAAGACAAGATCATCGTCAAGCAGGCCGAGGCCGAGACCCAGACCGCGTCGGGTCTGTTCATTCCGGACAACGCCAAGGAGAAGCCGCAGCAGGGCGAAGTCCTGGCCGTCGGCCCGGGCCGTCGCGACGACAAGGGCGAGCGCATCCCGATGGACGTCAAGGTCGGCGACAAGGTGCTGTACTCCAAGTACGGCGGCACCGAGGTGCACTATGAGGGCGAGGACTACCTGATCGTCTCCTCGCGTGACCTGCTGGCCATCATCGGCTGAGTCGGTCCGAACAACCGTTGCAGTGGGCGCTCCGGAGGAATCCGGGGCGCCCACTGCCATATGCGCGGTGTGCATCCATCCATGCCTGTTTGGCATTGCACTGAATCAAGCATCATGCAGTACAGTGGGTGGCAACGGGACTGTTGAGGGGGGTGGCCATGGAACATTCCGAACCCGCGCCGACGGAGGAATCCACAACTCTGGCGAACGCGCTCATCGATGCGCTGGACGCGGTGCTGTCCTGCTCGCGCAGTGTGGTGGAGCTGGCCGTTGCCACCTTCATCGCCGGAGGGCACCTGCTGCTGGAGGACGTGCCCGGCGTTGGCAAGACCACGCTGGCCCGTGCGCTCGGCACCGCCATCGGCGGCGACACCCGCCGCATCCAATTCACGCCGGACATGTTGCCCGGCGATCTGACCGGCGTCAGCGTCTACAACCAACGCACCGGCAGCTTCGACTTCCACCCGGGGCCGCTGTTCGCCAACATCGTCATCGCCGACGAGGTCAACCGCGCGAACCCCAAGGCCCAATCGGCCATGCTGGAGGCCATGGGCGAAGGCCAGGTCAGCGCCGACGGCCGCACCTGGCCGCTACCCGATCCCTTCTTCGTGGTGGCCACGCAGAACCCCATCGAGCTGGAAGGCACCTACCCGCTGCCCGAGGCGCAGCTCGACCGGTTCATGGCCTGCACGGGCTTCGGATACCCCACGGCGGAGGCGGAATGCGCGATGCTGACCTCGCCGGATAGCGCGCAACCGCTGCGTTCGCTGCACGAGGTCTGCACCATCGAGCAGGCCCGAGCCATGCGCTCATCCGTGGCGCAGATCATGCTGTCAGCCCCGGTGGCGCGCTACATCGTGGACCTCGTCTCCGCCACGCGCTCGTATGCCGACATCCGGTACGGCGCCTCCCCCCGCGCCGGACTGCATCTGGCCGTCATGGCCAGGGCGAAGGCGCTGGTGGCGGGCCGCGGCTTCGTCATCCCCGAGGACGTGCGCGCCGTGGCCGTGCCGGTGCTCGGACACCGCCTGGTGCTGCAGGACGGCGGCTATGGTGTGGCCGTCATGGAACATGCCAAGCGTCTGGTGACGGAGATCCTCGACCAGGTGGCGGTGCCGCGCGCCGAACAGCGGACGGCCATCGACGGGTTCGTTCACCGCGCGAGGTGAGAAGATGGACATTCGGCACGGTGTGACAGGCGGCACGAGGCCCCGCCGCGCCCACTGGTGCCGATTTACGTTGATACGCCCGAGTATCGGCGGCTGGGTGCTGATACCGGTCGCCGTGGCGGTCTGGTACATGGCGTTGCTGCTGGACGAGCGCACGTTGGTGGCCGCTGCACTCACGCTCACCGCTGCATGGGGCTTGGACCTGGTGATGACGGTGGTGCAGGGCGTACTGATCGCCACATCGTCTCTCCCGCCGACGCATCCAACAACAACCGTGCAGATTGAACGGTTGGACGCGGACGGGCATCGCCTCGAACGGTATGTGGGGATGCCGCAGGATACGCGCGGCTGGTACCGGCGCGTGGCACGGGTCGTCCGATGGCGCTCGCCGATGCGACTGTTCGCCGGGCGTGTGCCGGTGCGCGACGGCGGCGAGTTCGTCATCCTGCCCGACGCCGCGGCCCCATCCGGGAGTCAACATGCCGCTGACGCCCGCCTGCAGGGGCAGGACCGCACCGAATCCACGGGCACGGTCCGCGCCTATACGCCCGGCGATTCGCCGAATCTCATCGCCTGGCGGCACAGCGCGCACCGCGGCATGCTGATGACCCGCGAAAGCGGACGCGACACGCGCGCTACGCTGATCATCGTCCTCGATACAACCGTGGATCGGGCCGCCGGCGATCGGGGATTCGACGGGCATGTCATCCGCGCGCAACAGTTGCTGCCGTCCATGCCGGCCACGGACCGCCTCGTCGTGACCGACGGCACCCATGTGGCGAACGACCACACCTCCGCCTTGCGATTGCTGGCCGCCGTCACACCCGACGGACAGCCCCGTCTCCAACCGGACGCCGATCGGTCGCCATCCGCCGCCAATCGGATGCCATCCGACCCCGCCGACGCCGCCGATCCGGCCACCCCTCAACGTGCGGCCGCGATCATTGCCGCGGCGGCCGCCGTACCGGGGCACGGGCCGGTCACCATCGCCGTTATCACCAGCCAGCCGCAAGGACCGCTGGTACAGGCCATCCGCACCGCGATTGCGGGAGCGCGGACCCTACCCGTGCAGCCTTGGCATGAGGCGGCGGAGCGCATGATTGCCACGTCGCTGCCGGAACGCCGCAGCAGTGCGCCAGCCGGCCATCGCCGTGACCGCAGCCCGGTCATCGACGCGCGCGATCGAACCCGCGGATCTCGCGCCCAAGGCAACCCGCCGTCGCCGACCATGGCCATGCGCCTGATCCGCGTCGGCGTACTGGCTGTATATGCCGCACTGACCATCATGGGCGCTGCCGGGCTGGCCGACGCTGGCGGATGGTGGCCTTGGACGGCTGGGCTGATGCTGGCGGCCGTCATCGTGGAATCCTCGGTTCTCAGCCGCACACCCCTGCGCGGCGCGCTGCGTGTGGTCGGCATGGCCGTGCTGTTGGCTGTGGCCGGACTGACGGCGGCGGGCGTGCGCATTGACGTCGGTTCCATGCTGGATACGGCGGGAACCGCGTCGGAAGCCTCGGCTGGCGGCGGGACACCGGGTATGTGGGACGTCATCCGGTTGGTGCCGGATATGGCGGCGGCCACTGTGCAGGGGGCGGCCACCGTCGGATTCGAGAGCCTGCGCAGGCAGCTGCCGCCGTTGACGGTGAATCCGGCCGGCGACGCATGCCTGATCATCATCTGCGCGATGGTCGCCATCGCGATCCGATGTCTGTTGTACTGGCGGGTCGGTGTGCCGCTGCTGGCGCTGCTGCCGCTGGCCGCGCTCGCCGCCGACTACAGCCTGGTCGGGCACGCGGCGGCTTGGCGGCAGGTGCTGCTGCTGGTCGTGGCATTCGTGCTCTCGCTGTTGACGGTGCGCGGCACCATCGGCGTGTCGCCGCCCACGTGTGCGGCGGCGCTGGCGGCGGTGACCGCGCTGGCGATGGCGTTGACGCCGGCCACGCTGTCGCTTGCCTACAACGTGCCGCTGTCCATCGGGGAGTCGACCGGCCTGTTCACCTCGAACACCGTCAACCCGATGGTTGATCTGCGCCGGACCCTGCAATCGCGGTCGCGGGCCGTGGTGCTCACCTATGAGTCGGGCACGCCGCTGACGCTGCGCATGGCCACGTTGGGCGATTTCGACGGCGACACCTGGAGCTATGAGGAGCAGTTCGCCAAGGACGGCAGCCTCTACGGCTCGGGCATCCAGCTCGGCCGTGACAGCAGCAACACGCTGAGCGACGAGGAACGTACGGCAGGCATGATGACGCCGTTGCCGCTGTATCTGATCGTCTCATACCTGACAAGGGGCGGCGAGACGCATGGCCTGCTCGGAGACGGCACCCCCTACTCCGAATTCGCGTTTTCCCCGCAGCACTTCGTCAACTATGCCACCATCACCATCGACCGGCTCAACTCCCGTTTCCTGCCCATGCCGGGCATCATCAACCCGAATTCATTGCAGTTCGGGTCGTCGACCCATACCGGATGGCTGTGCTACTCGGACGGCACGGTGTACAACCGCACAACGGTCGCCGCACAGGGTACGCGATATTACGCGGAGGGCCTGTATCCCGACCCCATCGGTGCCGACGACGGGTTCGCGCAGATCGACAGCCTCGATGATTGGCGCGAGCAGCTCCTGGACATGGAGCAGTCCCCGGACTGGCCGACCCGCACGGCGGCGCGACTGCGGTACATCGCGGCGGGCAACGCCCGGCAGGTCAACGGCTGGATGCTGATCCCCCTGACCGGGGACTTCGACAACCCGCAATCGGCGTTGATCTGGCGTGACGCGGCGGGCAATGAGGTGAGCCGAGACAACGAGGAATTCACCGACGCCGTTCAATTGAGTAGCGACGAATCGCTCATCGTGTTCCAGGGCAACGGCAACACGGCCACCGCCGCGCTGCCGTTGTACGATCCGTCCGAATACTACGGAGACGGTGCCGCTTCCGAGGATGGTGCCGTTGACGAGGACGGTACCGTGTCCGGGGACGGCGTCGTGTCCAGTGATCCCGTGCTGGATGAACTCCTCGGCATGACCGGGCGTTTCAACGCCGAAGGCGGTGAACGGCAACGTGCCGAGGAGGCGGCTTTCGCCGACCTGCAGGATATCAGCCAACGGGAGGGGCTGAGCGACAGCGGGGTGATGATTTATGACGGGCTTGCCCCGGTCGCCTCCCCGGCCGACTCGCCGTGGCTGCGCAAGGCGCTGTCCGAGGTGGAGCACAACCAGGAGCGCGTGCACGACCAGTACACGGCGTTGCCCGATGACCTGCCGCAATCCGTCCGCGCCGTGGTGGATCAGGCGCGATCCGATGGCGTGGCGGCTCCGGCGTCCGGCCATGACGAGCAGATCGCCGCCATGCGCTGGCTGGTCGACTACTTTACCGATCCGGCCAACGGCTTCGTCTACACCCTGGATGCGCCCGATGGCGACGGCCGCAACAACCTGGAGGTCGTCGGCGATTTCCTGGAACGCCGGTCCGGCTACTGCTCGCACTACGCCTCAGCGCTGGCTGTGCTCGGTCGCGCGCTGGGCGTGCCGACGCGCATGGTGCTCGGCTACAGCGCCAGCGGCGTTCAGGCCGAGGCCGATTTCACCTACGAGGTGAGCGCCGACCAGCTGCACGCCTGGGTGGAGGCCTACATCGACGACGTCGGCTGGGTGCCGTTCGACGTCACACCCGCCTCCACAGATGACGCCGACGCCGACGACACGGCTGATACCCCGGCGGCCCAGTCCGGGGATGACGCCGACGCCCCGGTACCGGGGGATGACGCCGATGCCGCTGATGGGGACGGCACCACCACGGACGACGACACGACGGATAGCGACGGGAACACGGGCGAGGACGGCGAGGCAACCTCCGAACAACAGGCCTTGGGCACCAGCGACACGTCACCGGCGACGTTGCTGGCATGGGCGGTTGGCGGCATCGGTGCGGTGCTGGCGGTCGTGGCGCTGTGCTGCCTGCCAGCGTTGGTGCGGCGGCGACGTCGGAGACGACGGCTGCACATCGCATCCGGAACCGGTGCCGACGGCGAACGGTGGATCGCCGCCTGGCGGGAGATTGCGGACAGCGCGTGGGACAACGGTGTGCGGTGGGGGGAGATCGAAACCGACCGCGACATCGCGCGACGTATCGTCGACTTGCTGGAATCCGGCTCGTCGGCGGGAGCGGAAACCGTCGAACAGATCAACCGCATCGCCGTCCAGGCAATGTCGGCGGCCTTCGGCGGGACGTCCGAACACGCCGGGGATCTCGCGCCCATCGTCGAGTCCGCAGTGGAGGAGATGCGGGCGGCCAACGCCGTGCCGCGGTATCGCCGCATCCTCGGCGTCCTGTGCCCCGCCTCCCTGTTCCGCGCACGCAAATAGTCCCGCTCTCATGCCGAGAACGCGGCGCTTCCGCGGCCGGCGGTGGGACTAGGATGGGGTTATGAGTTTCAAACATCGCAGCATTCTTGACACCATCCCCGGATACAAGCAGGGCAAGCCGGCGCCGGCCAAGCCCGGCCAGCGCACGTTCAAGCTGTCCAGCAACGAGAACGCCTTCGAGCCGCTGCCCAGCGTGGTCGAGGCCATCACCAGCCAGGCCACCGGCCGCATGAACCGCTACCCGGACATGCGCGGCTGGGCCGTGGTCGAACGGCTGGCCGAGCGCTACGGCGTGGAGGCGGAGAACGTCATGCTCGGCTGCGGATCCACCGAGGTCATCACGATGCTGGTGAACCTGGTGGCCGGTCCGGGCGACGAGATCGTCTACCCGTGGCGCAGCTTCGAGGCGTACCCGCTGATCGTGGCCGGCGCCGGCGCCACCAGCGTGCAGGTGCCGAACCTGCCGGACGGCTCGCATGACGTGGACGGTCTGATTGCCGCGGTCAACGACCGCACGCGCCTGGTCATCGTCAACAATCCGAACAACCCCACCTCCACGTCGATCTCGGACGCCGATGCGCGCCGCATCATGCAGGCCGTGCCCTCCGACGTGCTCGTGCTGTTCGACGAGGCCTACATCCAGTTCAACACCGCCGCCGACACGAGCGTGGCGATGGACCTGTTCCGCGAGTATCCGAATGTGGTGGTGGCTCACACGTTCTCCAAGGCCTACGGCCTGGCCGGCTTGCGCATCGGCTACGCGATCGCGCCCGCCGACGTGGTGGAGGGCATGAGCAAGGTGGCGCTGCCGTTCGGCGTGACCGAAACCGCGCAGGTGGCGGCCGTCGCCTCGCTGGACGCGCAGGAGGAGCTGGACGAGCGCGTGCGGGCGATCATCGCCGAACGCGACCGTGTGGTGACGGCGCTGCGCGAGCAGGGGTGGGAGTTCCCGACCCCGTACGCGAACTACTTCTGGCTGCCGCTGGGCGAGCGGACCGGGCAGGCCGCGGCCGCGTTCACGGAGCAGGGCCTGTCGACCCGCGTGTTCCCCGGCGAGGGCGTCCGCATCTCCGTCGGCGAGCCCGAGGCCAACGATCTGGTCATCAAGGTCTGCGCGGAGCTCAAGGCTCAAGGACTGTAATCCGACACGCCGAGGACGCCGTTCCGCATGCGCCGGTGGATGATCCGGGCCCTGGAATCCACCGGCGCGACACGCTGAATATGCAGGGTGCGACACGCTGAAATCAATGTCCTGAAAAGGGCATTATTCCAAGGGTTTCCATGTGGTGCGACCCGCGGGTTGGCGCGCGGGTGACTTGCGGATTTCCTCAGTCTGTGCCATGATAGCCAAGTTGCCGGTTGAGGCCACGGTCGCTTGCGGTAACAAGGCGGATTTCCCAAGCGGTCAAAGGGACCTGACTGTAAATCAGGCGCTTCGTGCTTCAGTGGTTCGAATCCACTATCCGCCACGCCTCGGTAGCTCAGTGGTAGAGCACTTCCTTGGTAAGGAAGAGGTCGTGAGTCCGATTCTCACCCGAGGCTCTCTGGCGGGGTAGCTCAGCTGGTTAGAGCGTACGACTCATAATCGTAAGGTCAAGAGTTCGAGTCTCTTCCTCGCTACAAGAGCCGGCGACCGTCGGCGGACAACGAACACAGAGGTGAATGACAATGGCAAGCAAGAGCGCCGACATCCGTCCGGGCATCACGCTGGCATGCACTGAGTGCAAGGAACGCAACTACATCACGACGAAGAACCGCCGTAACACGCCGGATCGTCTGGAGCTGAAGAAGTTCTGCTCCCGCTGCGGCAAGCAGACCGTGCATCGCGAGACCCGCTGAGCACATACAGGCTTTCAAACCCGACCCAACCGGTCGGGTTTTTTCGTATAGGATGACAGGCATGACGACTTTTGCGGAACTCACCACCATCGGCGTGGGCGGCCCCATCGCCCGTTTCATCGAACCCACCACGCGCGTCGGCGTCATCGAGGCCGTCGAGGAGGCCGACGCCAAGGGCCTGCCCCTGTGCGTGATCGGCGGCGGCTCCAACATGCTGGTGTCCGACGCGCCGTTCCCCGGCGTGGTGGTCCGCGACGCCCGCCGCGCCATCACCGTGCCCGACGAGGCGGCCCCGGTGGAGGGCGGCGACCGCACCGTGCACGTCAACGCCGAGGCCGGCTGCAACTGGGACGACTTCGTGGCGTTCACGGTCGAGCTGGGTCTGGAGGGTGTCGAGGGGCTCTCAGGCATCCCCGGCACCGTCGGCGCGTCCGTGGTGCAGAACATCGGCGCCTACGGTCAGGAGGTCGGCGCGTCCGTGGAATCGGTGGAGGTCTGGGACCGCCGGGACAAGCGCACCACCGATCTGACCGCCCAGGACCTGAAGTTCGGATACCGTTCGTCGGCGCTCAAATCCAGCATGTATGCGGCACCGGCCACCCCGGCCGGCGAGTTCTTCCCGACGCCGCGCTACGTGGTCCTCTCCGTCACGTTCGCGCTGCGGCACAGCGCCACCGGCACCGTCGGCTACGGCCAGCTCGCCAAGGCGCTCGGCGTTGAGGTCGGCGACCGCATGGAGACCCGCGCCATCCGCAACGCGGTGCTCAAGGTGCGTGCCTCCAAGGGCATGCTGGAGGACGCCGCCCGGTACCTGGGCCCGGCCATGGCCGGCACCAAGCGCGACGATCAGGTGCGGATCGCCCTGCACGCCCAGTATGGCGAGGCGGTCGCCGCGGCGGCATCCGATGCGGCCGGCGGCCCCTCTTCCCCCGTCGACATCACCCCTGATTTCGACCGTCACAGCTGCGGCAGCTTCTTCATGAACCCGATCCTGACCGCCGAGCAGGCCGCACGTCTGCCCGAGGACGCGCCGCGCTTCGATGCCGCGCTGCCCGACGGTACGCCCGGAGTCAAGACCTCCGCCGCCTGGCTGATCGACCACGCGGGCTTCCACAAGGGGTTCAAGACCGCCGAGGACGCCAAGGCGGGCCTGTCCACCATGCATACGCTCGCCCTGACCAATCGCGGCGGCGCGCAGGCATCGGACGTGGCCGACCTCGCCCGAGCCGTACAGGACGGCGTCGAGGCCGCGTTCGGCGTGCGTCTGGTCCCCGAACCGGTGGTCGTCGGCATGGACTTGCGCTAACGATACAGACTCTGATCTATCGTGACCGTGATCTATCTCCAAAAGTGGCGGAATAAAGCCGTTTGGGGAGATAGGTCAGAGTCACGATGCATCAGAGTCCGTAGAGGCCGGGCGTGTCGGGGCAACGGGGCAACGGGGCATCACGGGTCTATACTGTCTCCCAGCGAGAAGAAGGACGATCAAGGGGTGTCCCTGATGCTGCATCTATTCCGTACCAAATCCGTCGAGCAGACCATCGCCGAAACCGGCGAGGAAGGTCATGAGCTTAAACGTAATCTGAAATGGTGGGACCTGGCCATCATGGGCGTGGCCGTGGCGGTCGGCGCGGGCATCTTCTCCGTCGGTGCGCAGGCCGCGGCATTCCATGCCGGTCCGGCCGTCATCATCAGCTTCATCATCGCCGGAGTGGTCTGCGGTGCCGCCGTCATGTGCTACGCCGAGTTCGCCTCGATGATTCCGGTCGCCGGGTCCGCCTACACGTTCACCTACACCACCGTGGGCGAGATCGTGGCCTGGATCATCGGATGGGACCTGATCCTGGAGATGCTCATGGCCGGATCGGTGATCTCGAAATACTGGGGCGTGTACCTCAACGATTTTTTCGACCTGATGGGCTGGGATTTCGATACGCATCTGGCGATCGGACCGTTCACCATCGACGTGGCGCCGGCGGTCATCGTCGCGTTCTTCACCACGCTGCTGGTGTTCGGCACCAAGCTGGGCGCGCGTGTCGACGGGGCGATGACCGTGCTCAAGATCGCCATCGTGCTGTTCGTGGTCATCGTCGGTTTCTTCTACGTCAAGGCCGAGAACTTCACGCCATTCATCCCGCCGAGCGAACCGTCCACCTCATCCGAGGCCGTGATGAACCAACCCCTGTGGCAGTGGGTCACCGGCATGACCCCGTCGATCTACGGTGTGCCCGGCATCCTGTCCGGCGCGGCGCTCGTGTTCTTCGCGTTCCTGGGCTTCGACGTGGTCGCCACCGCATCCGAGGAGACTGAGAACCCGAAGCGCAACGTGCCGCTTGGCATCGGCGTGGGACTCGTGCTCGTGGTCGTGCTGTACATGCTTGTGGCCATCGTGACCACCGGCATGGTCTCCTACAAGGATCTGGCCGCGCAGCCGGACCCGTCGCTGGCCACCGCGTTCGAACTGGTCGGTGCCACCTGGGCGGCCAAGGTCATCAGCTTCGGCATCGTGCTGGGATTGGCCACCGTGATCATGGTGCTGCTGTTGGGTGTGACCCGCGTGGTGTTCGCCATGAGCCGCGATGGGCTGCTGCCGCGCGGCCTGAGCAACACCGGCAGGCACGGCACGCCGGTGGCCCTGCAGATCATCATGGGCGTGTTCATGGCCACCGTGGCCGCCTGCTTCGACATCTCGATGCTGTCCGACATGGTCAACATCGGCACGCTCTCCGCGTTCACGTTGGTGGCGATCTCCATCCCGATCATGCGTCGCCGCCGTCCGGACCTGCCGCGCGTGTTCCGCGTGCCGGGCAACCCGTGGGTGCCGATCCTCATCGCGCTCGCCAACCTGTGGCTGATGGTCAACCTGTCCGTGGTCACCTGGCTGCGCTTCGTGGTCTGGCTGGTGATCGGCTTCGCCATCTACTTCGGCTACGGCTACCGGCATGCGCTGCTCGGCACCGGCGAGCTGGCGGATGCCGACGCGCGCTGAGTCCCGCGTGGCCGCCGGCACGCCCCATCTTCCGGTGTCCGGCGTAAGCTGGTGGCAATGACCACTACCGGACTGTGACACATCGTGACGCTGGTGCAATCACCATGATGGCGGTTTTCCAAGGTTGTTCCGCACAGTGTCAGGGTCGCGAAACGCCACAGTCACATATCAGCTGGAGGTAAGCCATGCCGTACGTGATCGCGCAGCCCTGCGTGGATGTCAAGGACAAGGCCTGCGTGGATGAGTGCCCGGTCGACTGCATCTACGAGGGCGCCCGTTCCCTGTACATCAACCCGAACGAGTGCGTCGACTGCGGCGCCTGCGAGCCGGTGTGCCCCACCGAGGCGATCTTCTACGAGGACGATCTGCCGGAGGAATGGGCCTGGTACAAGGACGCCGCGGTGAGCTTCTTCGCCGAAGTGGGCGATTTGGGCGGTGCCAGCGCCGCCGGTCCGCTGGGCAAGGATCCCGAGCAGGTGGCCGCCCTGCCGCCGCAGAATGCCTGACATCGGCACGATCCGGCAGTCGATTCGCCCGGCTTGGCCCTCGACCCCGGCAGTCCCGTCGTTGAAGGCCGATGCCAAACGTCGATACCGATACCAGCCGTCTTGCATCGGCGTCGCCGCCGTTGTGTTGCCCTTTGGCCGTCGCGAGTGATCGCGGCGGCCTTCGTCGTATGCTGGAATGAGGGTTGTCGCCGTCCGCTGGCGTCGCCGCCGTCGAACAAAGGAGCGTCATGGGGTTCTACGAGTTTTCGTCGCCATACGATTGGTCCCGCATCGCCGAGTACAAGCGTACCGCGGCGTCCGTTCCGGGCGGCATGGTCGACCTGTCGGTCGGCTCGCCGGTCGATTCGGTGCCGCTGTCGGTCCGTGGCGCGCTGACGGCCGCCTCGGATGATCCGAATGCCTACGGGTACCCGGCGACGGCCGGCACCGCGGAGCTGCGTGCCGCGATCTCCGACTGGTTCCGTGACCGGCGCGGCGTCGACCTTGGTGCGATCAATGCCGGTGTCGTGCCGACGGTCGGCTCCAAGGAAGCGGTGGCGCTGATGGCGTCGCTACTGCGGCTGGGGCCGGGCGACGTGGTGGTGCAGCCGCGCGTCTCCTACCCGACGTATGAGATCGGCACGCAGCTGGCCGGTGCCACGGTGCTGAAGGTTGATGACGTCTCCGATGTGGAGCCGTGGCGTTCCGTGCCGAACGTGAAGGCCGTGTGGGTCAATTCGCCGTGCAACCCCACGGGGGAGACGCTGTCGCGCGAATGGTTGTATGAGATCGTGGCGGCCGCGCGCCAGATTGGCGCGGTGGTGCTGTCCGACGAATGCTATGCGATGCTGGACTGGCGCACCGGCCAAGGCGGGGTGGCGCCGTGCGCGTTGGACCCGCAGGTGTGCGAGGGGAGCGCAGACGGCGTGCTGGTGCTGTATTCGCTGAGCAAGCAGTCGAATATGGCCGGGTATCGGACCGCGTTCATCGCCGGCGACTATGCGCTGGTCGCCCGGATGACGGCCTACCGCAAACAGATCGGGCAGATCATTCCCGGCCCCGTGCAGGCCGCAATGGCGGAGGGGCTGCGCGACGGGGACGCCGTGCGTGAGCAGAAGGCACGGTATGAGCGGCGTCTGTCCGCTTTGGTCGGGGCGTTGCGGGCGTATGGGTATGACGCCGCGATGCCGCAGGGGGCGCTGTACGTGTGGGTGAAGGCCCGTTCCGGCGACTGCTGGCAGGATATGGCCGATCTGGCGCGGCTGGGCATTGTGCCGAGCCCCGGGGAGTTCTACGGCGCCCCGGATCATCTGCGGTTCTCCGCCACCGCCACCGATGGGGCGATCGCCGATGCCTGCCGACGGCTGGGCGCCTGACGTCGGTCCTACAATCCGATGCTCGCCGCTCCTTTGCCGTAACGTTGCCGGATGGCGTCGAGGGCCTGCTCCGCGTCGCGTAGCCGTGCGGAACGCGTCTGCCCGCTCGACGCGGTATCCTGCTCCAGCAGATCGTCGATGGACATCTGAACGGGTGTGCTCTCCCGTTCCGCCAAGCCACTGGCACTGACTCCCGCCAATCGCACCTGCCGTGGCAGCGGCGTGTCCTCGCCGGCATCCGGCGGCAGCCCCAGCATCGCCTTCAGCAACGCCGTCGATTGCGGGTACAGCACGCCCGCCGTATCGGTCGGACGGTCCATCGTATGCGCTTTGGTCCGGTAACTCAGGTCGTTGAAACGGAGCTTGACCGTTACGGTTCTGGCCATGAGTCCGCGCTTGCGTAACGTGGAGGCCACTTCGTCGCAACAGCGAAGGAGCAGGGTGTTCACGGTATGCATGTCGGTGGTGTCGGTGGCAAATGTGCGCTCCGAGCCGATTGATTTCTCCGGCGTGTATGGCGTGACCTCACGCTCATCGATGCCGTGGGACGCCAGCATCAGGCCGTGCGCCACCGTGGGCGAACCGGTCGCCTGGGCGAGCGTGGCCTCGGGCGTGGCCGCCAGATCGGCCACCGAATCGATGCCCCACGCGTTCAGCCGACGTTCCAGCGAGGGGCCGATGCCGGGGATGCCCCGCAGCGGCATGATCTGCACGAACTCGGCATGGCGGGCCTTCGGAATCAGCAGCATGCCGTCCGGCTTGGCGTTGGTGGAGGCCATCTTGGCCACCAGCTTGTTCGCGGCGATGCCCACCGAACAGGTCACATGGTAGCGGGCCGCCACCTGCCGGCGGACCCACGCGCCGATCGCGCTCGGCGACCCCCAGCGCAGCAGCGCACCGGAGACATCCATATAGCATTCATCCACCGACACCTGCTCGATGCGGTCGGTGATCTGGCTGAACACCTCGCTGAAGATGCGATGCGACATCATGCGGTAGTAGCGCATGTCCACCGGCAGGAACACGCCGTCCGGGCAGAGCTGACGGGCGCGGGCGCTCGCCATCGCCGAATTGATGCCGTAGCGGCGGGCCTCATAGCTGGCGGCCGAGACCACCGAACGTGGCCCGGTGCCGATGATGACCGGCTTGCCTTTGAGTTCCGGATGACGGGCGATCTCCAACGAGGCGTAGAAGGCGTCCATGTCGATATGCAGCACCGTGCAACCGGTCTCGTCATGACCCCAGTCGCGTTTCGCGGCCTCGACCCGTGGTGCTGTGCTCATGGTTCCATCCTACGGCGCGCGGAGCCGCGGGACCAGAGGCATCATGGTCGGGGCAAAACAAATTCGAGGCAAAACAAAAGGGTTCCGGGATGCTCCCGGAACCCTTGATGGCGGAGTCAGAGGGATTCGAACCCTCGAGCCGCAATCAGCGACTAACACCTTAGCAGGGTGCCCCTATCGGCCACTCAGGCATGACTCCTTTTATGTTATCGTGCTCCATCGGAGCAACAGCAATCTACCATATCACCCCGGATGGACTCAAGTCACCAAACCACGTTTCGTGTTTCCGTGGACGCCTGATGACCGCCGCATCCGCGCGGCGGATGCGGCGGTCTGGGCACCCGGATGGGTGCTTGCGGGGTGGTGCTCTCGGGCGGGTGCGACGGGTGCTTGTGGGTTAGTGCTTTGGGCTGGGGCTTGCGGGTTGGTGCTTGCGGGCGTTTGAAGCCGTCGGTGTGGTACGGAATCAATGGCAATCGATTGGGGTGGAGTTTGTACCTCGAGGCTGTGGTACGGAATCAATGGCAATCGGTTTGGGTGGGGTTTGTACCTCGAGGCTGTGGTACGGAATCAATGGCAAACGATTGGGGTAGGTTTTGTACCTCGTGGTTGTGGTACGGAGCCCCGATATGGGCGGATATGGTGTTCCGTACCGTACCACGGGGTGATGGCTGTTGTGGGAAGCTTGATGTTCCGCGGTTTCTGATTCGTCTGGCTGCCCGTAGTGCGGTACGGAACCACTCAAAGGCTCGTCCGAGCGCTGCGTACCGCTGCCACTACCGATGGTATGGAGAACGGTACTCGCTATATAGCATGGGTCGCTGAAATAACGGGGGGATATGAGGCGGGTGTGTTGCTGCGGTATATGAAGTAAAATATATACACATGAGGGGAAGAGGGTATAGGTGGGGGAGTAAAACGGGGGGTTCTGTTCATCTAGCATGGTCCTTGAAGTGCCGGAACTGTCGGCCGTTATGTAGATGTCGGGAAACGGCATTGGTGGAATCCCGTTAGGAGAGACAACACATGAGCGCGAACAATAAAACTCCGGGGGGGGGGCTTCGGTATAAGCTGGTCGCCCTCGTCTCGGCCGCAGCCATGCTCGTCGCAGGATTGGGGGCGGGCGTTGCGCTCGCTGACGAGCCGGAGGCTGTGCAGCAGATTCAGAATGCAACGACGCCGCAGGAATCCGAAAGCCCGCAGCCTACGGAGGATACTGGTGACATCGTCGACGAGACCGGTGCGAATCGCGATGAGCAGCCGGATTCGTCCCAGGATGTTGAGAGTACCGAGACGGAACCGGACAATGGCGATTTGGAGGAAGCCGATCAGCACGCGGAATCGGATGCGGATGCAATCGATGGCGATCAGGGGCGGAATGCCATGGACAGCGGCCAGTCGGTCGAGAAGCAGTCCGTCGCCGTCCCCGCACCTTTGGCGGAGACCAACGCGCTCGAGTCCGATGCGGGAATTGAGACTTTGGACTTGTCCGATTACACCGTGGCGGGCGTATCGCCGCGTGGCACCACCATCGACCTGTTCGACTACTGGACCGATAGACGCGATGAGCCGGACGATAATAACCCCTCGAATTATCAGAATCTGGGCATCAACGCCGGTCACGTGCTCAAGTTCGGCAAGGGCATGGGGCAGAACACCGGTACCAGTCTGAACTCCACCACCGTCAACGCATGGACGATGAGTGCGGCGCCGCGCAGCGGCATCGTGGCCTCGCGGCTGGGCGGGGATGGGTATCCGGTGTTGAGCGGCACCGGTGGGATCGGTACGGAATCGCTCTCCTACCTGTTCGACGGGAGTTCGGGGGAGGGCAAGCAGGCGTTCACGGATGTGGGCGATCTGCTGCAGGTGGATGCTGCCGGTTATTACTACTACGACAGCACGGAGAACTTCGCCCAGTTCAACGAAGGGTCGAACGACTTCACCCTGTATAACACCTGGGGCGTCAGGAAGGGCGGCGAATCGCCGGACGGCCAGTTCTTCCCGTTCAACACCGGCAGCCAGGTGTTCGACGAAGATGCCGACGGTCTCCAGCAGAAAACGGGTGTCACGTCGAAGAACGCAGTCATCAACCATTATTTCGGCGTGCGCATGGGCACACGGTTCATCCAACAGGACGGCGGCTATACGGGTTCGGGCGGGAACCGGCAGGAGGTGACCTACAACTTCTCCGGCGACGACGACGTGTGGGTGTTTATTGATGATGTGTTGGTCGGCGATCTGGGTGGCATTCATGACAGGACGTCGCTTGAGATCAATTTCCATGACGGCCACGTGTACGTGTATGACGATACGAACGACAACAACCGGTGTGATCCGGGCGAGAGGCGCTACCAGGACACCACCATCGCGGCGCTGATGAGCCAGGCGGGTGCCGACGACGGTCTGGATGGCGATACGTTTGAGGATGGTACGTACCATACGCTCGATTTCTTCTATTTGGAGCGGGGTAATTCGGATTCGAACATGTCGTTGAAGTACAACCTGGTCGTTCCCCCGGAGACCGATATCGTCAAGATCGATCAGGACGGCGAGCGGGTTGCCGACGCCGGTTTTGCGGTGTACGTCGCGAATGTGGGTTACGAGATCCAGAACGGCGACAAGCCGGTGTGCACGGCGACGACCGACGCGAATGGCGAGGTCGTGTTGTTGGATGACAATGACAATCCGATCACGTTCGACCGGTTGTGGGATCTGTACGGCGGTCGCGGCGATGGTCTGACGCAGGACGTGCCCGCTGCGGATGGCGGCGGTCGTCGTGTCAATCTGGTGTTGCGCGAGACCGTGATCCCGCAGGGGTATCGTTCGCCCGGCGACATGCGCATGTACCTGTGGCACAAGGACGGCGGCGAAGTACAAGGGGGCGAGGCGGTGAACCTGCTGCTGGCCGACATGAGCACGGCGCAGGCGGAGGGCACCACGTGGCAGACCGGCGTTTATTCACAACCGACCGTCCTTGCCACCGCGCCCGATCAGTTGACCTTCGATGACGACATTCCCCCCGTGACGACACAGACAATGGATGGTCGCTTGTTCGCCATCGTGGAGAAGCGCACGGACAACGGTTGGGTGCCGGTGTATGGCTCCCATACCGGCGGGTGGAAGGTCGCCCCGGATGGTGGGTGGGCGTCGATCCGGGCGGCGGACGAGGCCACGGACGCGACCTTCCTGCTCGCCTCGTCCGGCTCGCACCAGACGCTGATCGACGGCCTGCCCGGCCGTATCCAGGACTACGTGTTCTTCAAACAGGACGGCGAATATCGTGGCGCGTACTATTACACCACCGCCGCCGGCACCGGTGCCATGGACGCGTCCAACACGCACAGGGTTTCCAACACCAATGATTTCGGTCGTCAGTTCGCGGCCTACCTGTACGTGCCCGATATCAAGAACCGTGTAATCGTGCAGAAGACCGACGAAAAGGACAATCCGGTAAACGGGGCTGTGTTCACGCTGTACCGTTCCAACCCGGATGGTACGGGCCCTGCCAATGGCAATGATGCGGTTGTTGACACCAAGAAGACCACGGATCTAACTCGGGATAAAGACAAGATCGACCTTAAAGGCGCTGCGGTGTTCACCCACCTGAACACAGGAACCTATTGGATTGTGGAGACTGCGGCTCCTGCCGGGTATGCGATCAACACGACCCCAGCCAAGGTGATCGTGACGGATAATGGAGTGTACGCTGATGCCGGCAAGACTAATGACGGTGTCAAGGTCACCCGTGGCGTCGGCCGCATCGTGCGCTCGATGCTCCAGTTCGCCACAGCCGATGACATCGACGCGACGCTCAACCAGATCATCGCGATCCCGCAGACCGGCGTTGTGAAGGATAATGGCACGGTAGGCGATTGGAAGGATGTGCCCGGTGCCAAGAGGCTGCACCTGAAGTACGGCGGTAATGAAACCGTGCTCGACTACGGCGTTGAATATCCTACTAAGAAAGAGGACCGCCGCTTCACCGTTGACGAGGGCATCCCGTACCTCAAGGTCCAGCAATGCAACGAGGACACCGTGGCGAATAAGGACAACGTCCATGTGACCGATCCGCGCGTCTTCAATCTCGGCAGCACCGACATCAGCGGCCTGTTCACCGGCGTGACCATCGTGCAGGTCACAGATCAGCGGGTGGGATCGCTTAAGATCTCGAAGACCGTGACTGGTGAGAGCGCGCCGCAGGATGCGACGTTCACGTTCGACATCACGTTGACGGACGGCGCAATACCGGTGTCCGGTACGTTTACCGCGGGTGTGTACGACGCCAGCGGCAACACCGATGCCATGACGGAGCTTACATTCAATGCAGACGGCACTGCCGCCATCAAACTTCAGCATGGCCAGTATGCGGTCATTGAGGGGTTGCCGGTTGGCACTTCATACACCGTGACCGAACGGAATCCGGGCACTGGCTACGAACCCTCGTGCACGGTGAACGACACTCCATGCACCGGTGCGACTGCGTCGGGCAGCATCGAGGGCCAGGATACAAACCCGGGCGAAATCGGCTCTCAGGTCGGCTCCCAGGGCTGGGCCCCGAACCAGACCGTGGGCTATACGAACGAGTACACGCCGTCCGTCGAGGCGTCCTTCACCATCGCCAAGGATCTTCACGGTCGCGACTGGCAAGACGATGACTCGTTCTCCTTCCTGGTCTCTTTGCAGCACGGCGACGGCAGTGCCGTGACCATGCCCACTGATTCCGACGGGAATGCATTGGGCACCGCAGCCCATCCCATCGAAATCAATTCCAGTACCGACGGACATGCCGTTGTGTACGGCGGAATCACATTCACCCAGAAGGGCACATATGTGTTCGAGGTCACGGAGGTTGAGGGAGAGGCGGAGAACATGTATTACTCCGCCGCCCGTTTCACCGTGACCGTCACTGTGGATGGATTCACCGCCAAGCCGACTGTGGCCGTCGACCTTACGGAAGGCGACACCGCGGAGGGTGCCTTCGACGATGGCACAGACACGGTGACGTTTGTCAACACATACGTCAAGCCCGTCTCCAGCCTTCCTCTGACCGGTGGCAATACCACGGCGCGTGCATTGGTGTTGATCGGTGGCGGCGTGCTGCTGACGGCGGCCGGGGCATGGCTACTGGCCCGACGACGCATGATGTGAACCTTCACTGACGACCGGTGCGGCGGCCGCGAAGAACGTCCGCCGCACCGGCCCCGACCATCACACAGAATTTCCCGCCTGTCCACTGCTTTCCCGGATGGGTTGGGATCCAACAGGGAAAGCGACCCAACGATTTCCGAACACAACTCCCTCAGGGAGAGATAGGAGAACACAATGAAGGGCATGTTCAAGCGGGCCCTCGCCGGCGTTGCGGCCGCCGCACTCGCGGCGACCGGACTGGCGCTGGGCGCGGGTGCGGCGAACGCCGCGGTGGTGACTGATGACGGAACAAACACCACGGTGACCCTGAACGCCGAATACGCTGCTCAGTTCACCGGACACACGTACAAGGCGATCAAGATCGCGGACTACGACGTGTACGGTACGGTCCCCAAGCAGGTCTTCACGCTGAAGACGGTTGATGGCATCAAGACTCAGGTCACGGCGGCCGTAAACGCTGCGATTACTCCTGAAACCGTTCCTGCCGGTATCGATCCGTTGGCTTGGGCGCAGCAGCAGGATAAACCCAAGCTCGACAAGTCGGTTGACTCCCCGTATCTGGGTAACGGCACCACCCGCAAGCTCGCCGACGCGTTGCGTGATTCGATCGGTAATCAGGCCAAGGAGGTGACTCCGTCTGTCGCAGGCACCCAGGCCACGTTCAAGTTCGACACCCCCGGTCTGTGGCTGATTCTGGATCAGAACAAGGTGGATGCAACAGACACTGCGACCGGTTCCTCCAAGGCTGTCCCCATGCTGGTGGGCACTCCGCTGACCATCAACAAGACTAATACCAGCGAAGGAACCGTAATCAGCAATGGTACGGCCAATGTGAAGAACCAGGTTGTGAGCATCGCCAAGACCGTCGACGACAACACCGTGCAGCAGGGAGAAAACGCGAAGTACACGCTGAGCACCAAGATCCCGAACTACGTGGGCTACAAGGTCCAGGGCTACTCGTTCACCGTCACCGATAAGTTCGATGACGGCGCCCCGATGGAGTATGCCGCGGGCACATTGAACGTGTATGTCAACTCAAACGATGACAAGAACAAGCTCACTATTGGTACTGACTATACGGTGACCGGCTTCGACCAGAGCAGCAAGACCTTCACCGTCGACCTGTCCAAGTACATCAAGCGACTGGGCTTCGGCGCCGACGAGCCCGACAAGAACGACACGTTCAAGGATGGCACGTTGGTCGGCACACCTGTGATCGTGACCTACGAAGCTACGGTCACCGGTTCCACCGGTCCCGACGGCGCGCTCAATACGCCGTCTCTCACCTATCCGAACGACCCGACCAGCAAGGAGTCGAAGGACACGGTTCCCGGCCCCGGCGTCAAGGTGTTCAACTTCGACTACACCATCGTCAAGAAGGACAAGACCACCGGCACTCCGCTTCAGGGCGCGACGTTCGTCATCTACGCCGATGGCGGCAGCGCGGACAATGCCCTGCAGACCGTGACGACCGACCAGGACGGCAAGGCGACGTTCACCGGCCTCGAGGACGACGTGAAGTACGTCATCGAGGAGACCGGCGCTCCCAACGGCTATCTGGATGTGGACCTGAAGTTCAACCTTGAGATCGATGCGACCATCGAGGGCGAGCACGAGGCTGCCAAGGTTAAGGAAGTGACCTACAACGTTACGGACGACGTGCTCGACCTGGTCGTGGACGGCAACACTTCCACCGTCACCGTGAACAACGTGAAGTCCATCACCGAGCTGCCGCTGACCGGTGCCGCGGGCACGATGCTGTTCACCGTGCTCGGCCTGCTGATCGCTGGTGCCGGCGCCCTGGTCTACATGAAGTCCCGCAGCGTCAAGCACGCCCTGCGCGGCTGACGTGGATTAGGGCTTGCCGCCAATGAATTCCAAGGGGCGGCGCGGTACTTATCAACCGCGCCGGCCCTTTAACGCTTGTATGAAGGGGACATTATGTCGGACGATATGCGGTTCAGCAGTCGTGAGATACGCTATCTGGAATCTCTGCCTGCGGTGGAGAAGGTTGTGGGGGATCGGATTATCTACCGGGATGGGTTCAAGCGTGACTGCGTACGTCGGTACGCGGCCGGCGAATCGCCATCCCTGATTTTCAGCAACGCGGGACTGGACTCGTCGCTCGTCGGATACAAGCGGATTGAACGTTGCATCGCCCGCTGGAAACACACCATACGATTCGACGAGTCGGATGCCGTTGGGGACATGGACTACACAGTCCCTCCCGAACAACGTTGGGTTCCTGGGCTTCGGCATATTCAGGCGCGTGCTGCGGATACGCAGGCGGATATCGTGCTGCCCGCCGGCGAGACCGACGTACACAGGCTGATCATCGCTCAACAGGCACGCCGCATCGACCATCTTGAGCGTGAGATCGAGGCATTGCGCGAGCAACTGCGTCAGGAGAGGTTCGCACTACCTCAAGGTTCCGATTCGGAGGGTTGATTTTCCGGGCCCTCGTTTTTCGAACCCCGAGGTAGTGCGAACCGCCCTTGCGCTATGCTGGCCGCATGGAGACTTCTGTCATCGAATGCAACGCCGACCGTCTTGACCTGCCGCTTGTCGTCATCCCCGTCAGCATCCCCTCGATGACCACGCTGCTGAAGGCCCGGTTCGAGGCATTCGCCGGGCTGGCCCGTGTCCGCCTGCACACGGACTGGACCGATGACGAGAACGTCCTCGCCAGCCGTATGGCCGGCGCCACGGTGGTCATGTCCACCGGCTTCCGCGCGCCCGCGTCCCTATTGGAGCGCATCGCGCCCGGCGTGCGTTGCATCACGTTCTGCGGCACCGGCGCCGTCAGCTTCATCGACCTGGAGGCGGCCCGCCGCCTCGGCATCACCATCTGCAACGCCGTGCATTATGGGGACAACGCGGTGGCCGAGCACGCCATCGCCCTCATGTTCGAACACACCCATCGCGTCGGCGAGCTCAACGCCCGCACCCATCAGGGCGGCTGGCCCGGCGCGGACATCACGGAACTGTCCGGCAGGACGCTCGGCATCATCGGCCTCGGCGGCATCGGACGCCGTGTGGCCCGACTCGCCCACGGGATCGGCCTGCACTTGCTGGTCTGGGACCGTCATCCCGACGCCGCGGCGCTCGCCGCCCTGAACGCCGAATCCGCCGCCACCATGGACGAGGTCTTCTCCCGCGCGGACATCGTCAGCCTGCACCTGGCCCTCAACGACGCCACGCGCGGCATCATCGGCCCCGACCAACTCGACCTGATGCGCCCCGGCACACTGCTGGTCAACACGGCGCGCGCCGAGCTGATCGAACCCGGCGCGATGTTGCGCCGTCTGAGTCGCGGGGACATCGCCGCCGCCGTCGACGTCACCGCCCCGGAACCCCTGCCGGGTGACGACCCGTTGCGCACGTTGCCGAACCTCATCATCACCCCGCATGTCGCCTGGCGATCCGACCGCGCGCTGGCCGCGCTGGTCGAGCAGAACGTCCGCTCCGCGGTGGAATTCCTGAAGGGTGGGACATACAACGTCATCGTCTGAGGGTCGCCCTTTGTCACGGCAGTCCGGCATCGCGCTGCGCTTCGTCGCGCCGCACCTCGACTCGGCTGCGGGAGGGAATATCGTCGGATATTCGGTGACACCCATGGCGGCAGTCGCGTAAGCGGAGCCGGAGGTACGCCATTGTCCATCCGTCTCCGTGACACATTGTAGTGTCGTCGGGATTGGCATGCCACCCGTCACGGTGTTTGACCGTATGCCGGAGGCCGGCGTGCGGTGTCCGGCGGGGTTTCGCCGCCGCGCTCGTCAACGGCGTGCAGTGACCGTCGCACACGGGTAAGCTGGGGATACGGGCCGTTTGGCTGGCTCGTCTCACGAGCGGCATCGGGAGGGAAGAATGATGCAGGAACGATATGGCCGGCATGTGCGCAGGGATCCGCACGCCGCCGCACGATGGATCGCGCCGTTGGGTTTGTTGGTGGCCTGCCTGGCCTGCATCGCCGCATGGTTCGTGTTCGCCCAACCCCACGGCGCCGAACCGGCAGACCAGGGGCCGTCCGCAGTGGCGCTGGAACGCGAGTCGGCCGTGCCAACCCCGGTGGTCAAGCACCCCGGCAATTCCCCCGACTGCCCGGACGACGACTGCATCGCCATGCTGGTCAACGGCGACCTGCTCTTCCATCCCGAACTGTGGGTGAACTTCGAAGGCCCGGACACCACCGCCACCGACGGCACCGCCTTCAACTTCGACCCGCTGTTCGAGCCGATGCGCCGGTACATCGAGAAATCGGACATCGCCGTATGCGAGTTCGAAACCCCCATCGCCCAACGCGGCGGCCCCTACACCGGCTACCCCGTCTTCAACATCCCGCCCGAGGTCGCCGATTCCGCGGCCCGCGTCGGCTACACGGCCTGCACACACGCCACCAACCACTCCTGGGATCAGGGCGCCGAGGGCATCCAGCGGCTCACCTCCACGCTGGACAGCCTGGGCATCGCCCACACCGGCTCCTACAACACGGAGGCCGAATCCTACGAGCCGCTGCTCATCGAATCGCCCACCGGCGGCGGCACGCTCGGCCTGGTCGCCGGCACCGTGTCCCTCAACGGCTTCACCGCCGACTACGACTGGCGTGTCGACCGTCTGCGCGACTTCGGCGACCCGAACCATGACGCGGACATCCAGAAGGCCGTGGACAAGGCGAACAAGGCGCGCGAACAGGGCGCCGACGTGGTGGCCATGGCCATGCACTCGGTGCAGGAGTACCTGACCGACGCGGACACCTGGCAGGTGGCCGAGGCCCACGCGCTCGCCGACACCGGCGCGTTCGACGTGATCTACGGCGCGGGCTGCCATTGCGCCCAGCCGATCGAGCAGTACAACGACACCTGGATCATCTATGGGCTGGGCAACGCGCTGACGGTGGACGCGCCGCCGGAGAACATCGTCAACAACCAGGGCGTCACCGCGCGCGTGCAGTTCGCCGGCAAGAAGGGCCAGCCGGGCACATGGCGCGTCAGCCGCATCGACTGGCTGCCGACCGCCAACAAGCGGCAGGGCGTATACCAGTGGTGCCCGTTGTCCGACGACCATCCCGACGGCGCCTGCTGGTCGGAGGAGTACGACGCGCAGGTGCGACAACGGATCTGGGATGTGATGTATTCCATGGGTGCGGACCAGACCGTGGTACGCGAATGGAGGATCACCGACGAGCTATGACCGAGATGTTCACCCTGCTCAACACCCCGGACGACCCCGCGCACGATGCGATGGTGGAGAAGAAATCGGAGTTCATCGGCGACGCCTGCCATGTGGATTCGCTGGATGAGGCGCTCGCGTTCGTGGAGGCGATCCGCGAACGGCACCCCAAGTCGCGCCATGTGGCGTATGCGGCGATCTGCGGCGGGGCGGACGGCCGCCTGTCCGAGCGGATGAGTGACGACGGTGAGCCCTCCGGCACGGCTGGCAAGCCGATCCTCGATGTGCTGCGTGCGAACGGCCTGACCGACTGCGCGGTGGCGGTCACCCGGTATTTCGGGGGGATCCTGCTGGGTTCCGGTGGTCTGATCCGCGCGTATTCGACCGGTGCGTCGCTGGCGGTCAAGGCGGCGAGACGGGCGCGCATCGTGCCGTGCCGGATGTACCGCGTGCGGTTGGAGTACGCGCAGATCGGGTCGTTCCAGCGGATTGTGTCGGCGGTCGACGGCGAACAGACCGGACAGGAGTTCACCGACCGGGTGACGGTGGGGGTGTCGGTGCCGATGGAACGTGCGGAGACGTTCGAGACCCGGCTGCGGGAGGCGTTCAACGCGGCGGTGGTGCCGGAGGCGATGGGCGCGGTCAACCGCGCCGTGCCGCTGGCGGAGTAGATATCCGGTAGATATGTACCGTCGTTCGAAGTCCCGGCTAAGCTGGAGGGCATGACAGAGGCACCACAGACCCAGCAGCCGAAATTCGAGGCGTTGACGACCGTGTACGAACGGTTGCGGCATTCCACCGATGCGGCGGAATTGAGCGAGTTCGCCCGTCGTCCGTTGCCGGATAAATCCGATCAGGCCGGCTACTCGCGTGCGACGGCGTTGCTGGAGGCCGTGGCGGGCAATCCGCATACGCCGTTGGAGGACCGCATCGCCTTGGCCCAGACCATGCCGTTCCCGAACATCCTCGTGAAGCTGGCCCAGGATGAGTCGGTCGAGGTGCGCAAGGCCGTGGCCGCGAATGAACAGGACAAGAACTGGCTGGTCGGTCGGCTGACCAAGGACGAGTCGGCGGAGGTCCGGGAGGTCGCGCTGCGCAATGCGCGTACATCGTGGAAGATGCGGCTTGAGGGGGCGCAGGATCCGCGGACCAGTCCCGAGACCCTGGCGTTCCTGGCGGGATTCGGCGTGGACAGGGAGCCGGGAGGCCCCGCGGTGCTCACGTCGATGATCCGCCGCGCGGTGGCGCTGAACCCCAATACACCGGACGAGGTGGTCTCGGCATTGGCGCAGGATGCGTCCGAGGAGGTGCGCAAGGCGGCCTCGCGCCGGCTGTCACAAGGCTGAAAACGTTGGCATTCTCGGCATGTCCGCCGCGTGGCGCGGTTTGTGGCGTTTTACACTGGGATTATGACTGACCAGAGAGAAAACGAAGAACGTCTGGCCCGACCGCTGATCCGTCTGGCAAAGATGCTGGGGATCGGAACAAGCTACGTCGGTCAGAGCAATGATTATCACGAGATCGAAGACGACGTGCTGATCGACGTGCTGGCGGCATTGGGGGTGGACGCTTCCGACGACGAAGCCATCGAACGATCCATCAACACCATCGTGCACGACCGGTACAGTCGCCTGGTGGCACCCACGGTGCTCCATACCGCGGGCACGACCGACCACATCCGGGTCAATACGAGTATCATGTCCGTGCCGACGGCCAGCATCACGCTGGAGAACGGCGAGCCGTACGAAGGCACGTTGGCCGTGGTGGGCGACGGCAGCCAGCAGGCGCATATCATCGACGGCAGGTTCATCGCCTCCGCGCTGGTGGAGATCCCCGACGATGTGCCGGTCGGCTACCACACGCTGCATGTGTCGGTGGATGGCCGCACCCAGGATGCCACGCTGATCAGTGCCCCCAGCCGCGTGGAGCTGCCCGAATCGCTGAAAAGCGGCCAGCTGTGGGGCTGGATGGCCCAGCTGTATTCGATTCGTTCCGCGGGCTCGTGGGGCGTGGGCGACTTCGAGGATCTGAAGACGCTGCTGGTGGACGCCAAGCGGCGCACCGGTGCCGATTTCGTGCTGATCAACCCGATGCATGCGGCCGAACCGGTCTCCCCGCTGACCCCGTCGCCGTATCTGCCGGTGTCCCGCAGGTTCGTGAACTTCACCTACATCCGGCCCGAGTCCATCGAGGAGTACCGCACCGCGGACGAATCGATCAAGGCCCAGATCAACGATCTGCACGACGGCGTGGCCGCGTTGAACGGCGACCCGCAGATCATCGATCGGGACACGATGTGGCGCGCCAAGATGCACGCCCTGTGGATTCTGTTCAAGGTCGGGCGCAACGAAGCCCGACAGGCCGAGTTCGAGGCGTTCAAGCAGTCCTGCGGCGAGGAGCTGGAGGCCTACGCCACATGGTGCCTGTGCTATGACAAGTGGGGCGCGCCGAGCGAGGACCTGAACAACTGGGAGCGTTCGCTGACCAAGGACTCCCCGCAGATCGCGGACTTGCGCAACCAGTTCCCGGATACGCTCGATTTCTACCGTTGGATGGAGTGGGTCGCCACCCAGCAGTTCCGCAGCGCCCAGGAAGCAGCCAAGGAAGCTGGCATGCAGATCGGCGTCATGGCCGATATGGCCGTGGGCGTCCATCCGCTCGGCTGCGACGTCTGGTGGAATCCGGAGCGTTTCGCCAAAGGGGCGACCGTCGGCGCGCCGCCGGACTTCTTCAACCAGCAGGGGCAGAACTGGAGCCAGCCGCCGCTGAGCCCGATCGACTTGGAGAACAACGGCTACCGCACCTACCGCGACATCGTGCACGGCATGTTCGCCCAGTCCGGCGCCGTGCGAATCGACCACATCCTCGGCCTGTTCCGCCTGTGGTGGATCCCGGAGGGCAAGTCCGCCACGGAGGGTGCCTACGTCTACTACGATTCAAACATCATGCTGGGCATCCTGGCCATCGAGGCCTCCCGCGTCGGCGGCGTGGTGGTCGGCGAGGACCTCGGCGTGGTGCCGGAGTACGTGGCCGATTCGCTGGCCGAACACGGGCTGCTGGGCTGCGCCGTCGAATGGTTCGAGCAGACCGACGGCGTGTTCCATGAGCCCAGGACCTGGCGTCCGTACGCGTTGGCGTCGGTGAACACCCACGACCTGCCGCCGTGCGCCGGATATCTGGATTACGAGCATGTGCGCATCCGCGAACGGCTTAACCTGCTGACCTGCTCCGCGCAGGAGTTCCAGGCGAGCGCCGTCAAGGAGCACAACGCCATGCTGATGATGCTGGTGGATAACGGCTACCTGGACCCGAAGCTGCTGGAGGATGAGCATGCCAACGAACAGCAGATCGTGGAATCGCTGTACCGTGCGCTCAAGGCCGCGCCGTCCAAGCTGCTGGCCGCCTCGCTGACCGACGCGGTCGGCGAGCATCGCGCGCAGAACCAGCCGGGCACCAACAACGAGTATCCGAACTGGCGTGTGCCGCTGGCCGATGCGCAGGGGAACGTGGTCCCGCTGGAGACGCTGTTCGACAACGCCCGACTGCAGTCCCTGACCGCCATCATGCAGTCCTGAGCCCGGTGGCCTCGAACCGTACGCGTCAAGCCCCTCCGCAAGGAGGGGCTTGCGCTGTTGACAGACCGGAACTATTCGGCAACACGACGGTTCCGCAAAGTCAAGGGCGCTGATATACTAGTCGATTGTTGTGTTTCCCTACGGGGTCCTTCAAAGCGCTTTCCCACTCGCCATCGAGGACTTTCAGGGAGCCCACGGATAATGAGGCCGATGGCAGGCGCGACTGCTTCACGTGACTGGCTGAGGCCCGGAACACAATATATAGAAAAGGTACATCGTGAAAACTTTCACACCGAAGCCAGCTGATCTGACTCATGACTGGTACATCGTGGACGCCACCGACGTGGTGCTCGGCCGTCTCGCCACCCATGTGGCGACCCTCCTGCGCGGCAAGAACAAGCCGACGTTCGCTCCGCATGCCGATTCCGGCAACCATGTGATCGTCATCAACGCTTCCAAGATCGCGCTGACCGGCAACAAGATGGGCAAGGAACTCTATTCTCACTCCGGTCGTCCCGGCGGTCTGCGCCGTGACAGCTACGCCGAGCTGATGCAGAATAAGCCCGAGCGCATCATCATGGCCGCGGTGAAGGGCATGATGCCGAAGAACCGTCTTTCCAAGGTGCAGCTGGATCGTTTGCACATCTTCGCCGGCGAGGAGCATCCTCACACGCCGCAGAAGCCGCAGACCTTCGAGATCACCCAGGTCTCGCAGCAGGGCAAGTGAACCGAAGGGAGATAGAACATCATGGCTGAGAACAACAACTCCGCGGTTCTTGAGACCGAAGAGCTCACCTCCTACACCACCGAGACCAACTCCGGCGCTGGCACCGGCACCTCCACCATCGCCCCGGGCTACGGCACGGGTCGTCGCAAGGAGGCCGTCGCTCGCGTGCGTCTCGTCCCCGGCACCGGCAAGTGGACCATCAACGGCCGCACCCTGGAGGAGTACTTCCCCTCCAAGCTGCTGCAGCGTGAGGTCAACTCCCCGATCGTGCTGCTGAAGCTCGAAGGCAAGTTCGACTGCATCGTCCTCGTCGACGGTGGCGGCACCACCGGCCAGGCCGGCGCCATCCGCCTCGGCGTGGCCCGTGCGCTCAACGCCATCGATCGTGATGCGAATCGCGCCGCCCTGAAGAAGGCCGGCTTCCTGACCCGCGACGCCCGCGTCGTGGAGCGCAAGAAGGCTGGTCTGCACAAGGCTCGTCGCGCTCCGCAGTTCTCGAAGCGCTAAGCCTTACCGGCTATACGAAGCAGGGGTCCAATCCTCACGGGTTGGACCCCTGCTTCGTATTCACGGACTGTGATACAAGTCGGTGCGTTACCAGTCGATCTGTTGGATCAGGCTGATGCTCAACGCGGGCACGCGCCACACGTTGTCTTCGGGCGCGGTCGGCACGGCGGCGGCTGCGGCGCCCGCCGTCTTGCGCGCACGAACGGTCTTGCGCTTCGGCTCATCACCGCTGGTCACTGCCGAACTCCACAGGCACTTCCACATGCTGTCCGCGGGAAGGCGGAAATCCATCGCCTTATCGATACCGTTGATCACAATCAGCACGTCCACTTCCTCGTTGGACGTCAGCCGCATCGTGAAACTGCGGATCGAGGTGTCGAACCAGTCGCCCTCCATCGGCGTGGTGCCGTCCGGCAGGAACCATTGCACCCGGCTGGACGGTTTGAGCAGTCCGAGCTGGGTCAGGCGCGTGAAGAAGTCCTCGTGGTGGAACAGCTCCAGCGATTTGCGGATGGCGATGAGCTCCGACACCGCCTCGATGCGCCGGCGTTCAGGGGAATCGCTGTTCTTGCGCATCCAATCCCAGTTCAGCCAGGTGATGGCGTTGTCCTGGCAGTAGGCGTTGTTGTTGCCCTCCTGCGTGTTGCGGAACTCGTCGCCGGCCAGCAGCATCGGCGTGCCGAGCGAAAGCAGCAGCATGCCGAACATGTTCATGGCCGCCCGCTCGCGTTTGGCCTCCACCCTGGCGTCCACGCTCGGGCCCTCCACGCCGAAGTTCGCCGAATGGTTCGTGTTCGAGCCGTCGATGTTGTTCTCCCCGTTGGCCTCGTTGTGCTTGACGGCGTACCGGGTCAGATCGGTGAGCGTGAACCCGTCGTGACAGGACACGAAGTTGATCGACGCCGTCGCGCCGCGGCCGGGGTCGGTGGCGAACAGGTCGGCCGAGCCGCATAGTCGCGTGGCGATCTCCTGCATGCCGATGCTGCCGGACTTGGTGCCGGCGGCCACGTCGGAGAGCCAGAACGTGCGCGTCGTATCGCGGAAGCGATCGTTCCACTCGCCGAACGGCAGTCCGAACTGGCCGGTGCGCCAGCCCTGATTGCCCAGATCCCACGGTTCCATAATGATCTTGAGGTTGCCGAGCAGCAGGTCGCTGCGCAGCGCGTACAGGAACGGATGGTGTTTGGTGAATTCGCCGTCCAGACGCGCCAGCGAGGCGGCTAGGTCGAATCGGAAGCCGTCGATGCCGATACGCTTGGCCCAGTACCGCAGCGAGTCGATGGCGAACGCTACCACCGGCGTATTCGTGAAGTCCAGCGTGTTGCCGCAGCCGGTCGTATCCTCCAGCCGGCCGGGATTGCCCTTCTGCTGTCGGTAGTAGGTGAGCGTGTCCAGTCCGCGCCAGCAGACGGTCGGCCCCTCCACGCCGCCCTCGCAGGTGTGGTTGTACACCACATCCATGATGACCTCGAAGCCCGCCTCGTGCAGGGCGCGCACCATGTCGATGACCTCCTTGCGCACGGCCGCCGCACCCTTGCGTTGCGCGTTGCGGGTGGCGTAGGAGGGCTCCGGTGCAAAATAGCTCAGCGTGGAGTAACCCCAGTAGTTGGTGCCGCCGCGCTCCTGCAGGAACAGCTCGTCCTGCTTGGCCTGGATCGGCAGCAGCTCGATGGACGTCACGCCCAGCCGTTGGAGATAGGAGAGCGTGGTGGGGTGCGCCAGACCGGCGTAGGTGCCGCGCAGCTCCGCCGGCAGCCACGGGGCGTCGGCGGTGAACCCCTTGACGTGCAGCTCGTAGATCACGGTTTTGCTCCACGGGACGTGCGGGTGGTCGGGCTCGCCCTCGTGCTTGGACTCGTCGCGGTCGTCGATCGCCACCGACATCGGCACCTTGCCCAGTGAGTCGATGGTGCTCATCGCGCCCCACGCCGATCCCTTGACCTTGCCGTCCACGATGTCGCACTGGTAGGAGAACGCCGCCGGATCCAGCTCCATGCGCCCGTCGATGCCCTTGCCGTGCGGGTCGATGAGGAACTTGTACGGGTTGAACCGCACGCCGTGCTTGGGATCCCAGGTGCCGTCCACACGGAAGCCGTAGCGCATGCCGTCCCATGCCTTGGGCAGGTGCACGTACCACAGACCGTAGTTCGGGCCGCTCATGCGGAACAGCGTCTCGCGCAGATTCAGGGATTCGATGATGCGCGTGGACACGGGGTAGTTGCGGATCTGCGCCACGAACGGCGTGCTCGGATCGTCCACCAGGCGGATCGCCTCATTGAAGAAGGCCGTGGGGCGTCCCAGTGGTTCGATGACGCTCATCCATACCTGATCGGCGTTTTCGGATCGGACCACAACGTCGGCTCCACCATCGTCGGTGAAGTAGAATCCCGGACGCGTGGCATAGCGGTGCAGTGTCGGGTTCTTCATACGACCATTGTACGGAGTGCCGCCCGGGGTTGCCGATGCCGGAGGATGAACTGGCGTTTCCGCTGCATTGACTGTTCTCCGGGGTGCCGTGGTCCGGCTGCGGCCGGCGCATGCCGTCTGTTCCACTTGATGAGGCCCCAGTGAACTGGTAGCGATAACATGAAACGAAAGAAACAACAGAGAACATTCAATGAGCGTTTCAGCGGGAAAGCAAACAAAAAACTACCGTAATCGAACGTTTCTGGTCAGTCTTCAATCATGACACGCTCAATTCGAACCACCCGGCAAAAAGTAGGGTTTATCGGCTAGATTGTGATGCAGGTCACAGATTTTCGTGACGGTTCCGCCTTGGCATTCGGGGCGGGAGAGAGACACCTTTGCATCTATCAAGATCGAGGAGGACCGAAGTGGCAGAAGCAAAGAAGAACGCGGCACCGGCCAAGCCGACCCCCGAGGAGAAGCTCGCGGCGGCCGAGGCCGAGGTCGACGCCCTGGTCAAGAAGGGTCTCAAGGCCCTTGAGGAGTTCGAGAAGCTCGACCAGAAGCAGATCGACCACATCGTCGCCAAGGCGTCCATCGCGGCGCTGAACAAGCACCTGGTGCTGGCCAAGATGGCCGTCGAGGAGACCGGCCGCGGTCTGGTGGAGGACAAGGCCACCAAGAACATCTTCGCCTGCGAGCATGTGACCAACTACCTGGCCGGTCAGCGCACCGTCGGCATCATCCGTGAGGATGACGTCATGGGCATCGACGAGGTCGCCGAGCCGGTCGGCGTCGTCGCTGGCGTGACCCCGGTCACCAACCCGACCTCTACCGCGATCTTCAAGTCGCTGATCGCGCTGAAGACCCGCTGCCCGATCGTCTTCGGCTTCCACCCGTTCGCCCAGAAGTGCTCCGCCGAAGCCGCCCGCATCGTGCGTGACGCCGCCATCGAGGCCGGCGCCCCGGAGAACTGCATCCAGTGGATCGAGCACCCGTCCATCGAGGCCACCGGCGCGCTGATGAAGCATCCCGGCATCGCCACGATCCTGGCCACCGGCGGCCCGGGCATGGTCACCGCCGCGTACTCCTCCGGCAAGCCCGCCCTCGGCGTGGGCGCCGGCAACGCCCCGGCCTATGTGGACAAGGACGTGGACATCGTCCGCGCCGCCAACGACCTGGTGCTCTCTAAGCACTTCGACTACGGCATGATCTGCGCCACCGAGCAGGCCATCATCGCCGACAAGGACGTGTACGACCCGCTGGTCCAGGAGCTCAAGCGCCGCAAGGCCTACTTCGTCACCGACGAGGAGAAGGCCAAGCTCGAGCAGTACATGTTCGGCTGCACCGCCTACTCGGGCCAGACCCCGAAGCTCAACAGCGTGGTTCCGGGCAAGTCCCCGCACTTCATCGCGAACGCCGCCGGCTTCTCGATCCCCGAGGACACCACCATCATCTGCGCCGAGTGCAAGGAAGTCGGCGAGAACGAGCCGCTGACCATGGAGAAGCTGTGCCCGGTCCAGGCCGTGCTCAAGTCCCCGGACAAGGAGACCGGCTTCAAGATGTGCGAGCAGATGCTCGTGCACGGCGCCGGCCACACCGCCGTCATCCACACCAACAACCAGGATCTCGTGCGTGAGTACGGCGTGCGCATGCATGCCTGCCGCGTGATCTGGAACTCCCCGAGCTCGCTCGGCGGCGTCGGCGACATCTACAACGCCATCGCCCCGTCGCTGACCCTGGGCTGCGGCTCCTACGGCGGCAACTCCGTCTCCGGCAACGTCCAGGCCGTGAACCTCATCAACATCAAGCGCATCGCTCGGAGGAACAACAACATGCAGTGGTTCAAGATCCCGGCCAAGACCTACTTCGAGCCGAACGCGATCAAGTACCTGCGTGACATGTACGGCATCGAGAAGGCCGTCATCGTCTGCGACAAGGTCATGGAGCAGCTGGGCATCGTGGACAAGGTCATCGACCAGCTGCGCGCCCGTTCCAACCGCGTCACCTTCCGCATCATCGACTACGTCGAGCCGGAGCCTTCGGTCGAGACCGTCGAGAAGGGCGCCGAGATGATGCGCGAGGAGTTCGAGCCCGACACCATCATCGCGGTCGGCGGCGGTTCCCCGATGGATGCGGCCAAGATCATGTGGCTGCTGTACGAGCACCCGGAAATCTCCTTCTCCGACGTGCGTGAGAAGTTCTTCGATATCCGCAAGCGCGCCTTCAAGATCCCGCCGCTGGGCAAGAAGGCCAAGCTCGTGTGCATCCCGACCTCGTCCGGCACCGGCTCCGAAGTCACGCCGTTCGCCGTGATCACCGATCACAAGACCGGCTACAAGTACCCGATCACCGATTACGCGCTGACCCCGTCGGTCGCCATCGTGGATCCGGTCCTGGCCCGCACCCAGCCGCGCAAGCTGGCCTGCGACGCCGGCTTCGACGCCCTGACCCACTCCTTCGAGGCCTACGCCTCCGTGTACGCCAACGACTTCACCGACGGCATGGCGCTGCACGCGGCCAAGCTGATCTGGGACAACCTGGCCACCTCGGTCAACGCCGAGCCCGGCGAGGAGAAGATCAAGGCCCAGGAGAAGATGCACAACGCCGCCACCATGGCCGGCATGGCCTTCGGCTCCGCCTTCCTCGGCATGTGCCACGCCATGGCCCACACCATCGGCGCGCTGTGCCACGTGGCCCATGGCCGCACCAACTCCATCCTGCTGCCGTATGTGATCCGCTACAACGGCCAGATCCCGCTGGAGCCCACCAGCTGGCCGAAGTACAACAAGTACATCGCGCCGGAGCGCTACCAGGAGATCGCGCGCAACCTCGGCATCAACCCGGGCAACACCCCGGCCGAGGGCGTCGAGAACCTGGCCCGCGCCGTGGAGGACTACCGCGACAACAAGCTGCAGATGAACAAGTCCTTCCAGGACTGCGGCGTTGACGAGGACTACTACTGGTCCATCATCGACGAGATCGGCATGCGCGCCTACGAGGACCAGTGCGCCCCCGCGAACCCGCGCATCCCGATGATCGAGGACATGAAGGACATCGCCATCGCCGCCTACTACGGCGTCTCCCAGGCCGAGGGCCATCGCCTGCGCGTCGAGCGCCAGGGCGAGGCCGCGACCGAGGAGGCTTCGGAGCGCGTCTGAGCGTAACCGCCGATCATTGATCGGCTGATATGTGGGCCCCGGACGGATACCAGTTATCCGTCCGGGGCTATGTATATGTGCGCAGTGTCCCCACACTCGTCGTACTTGTTGCTTGCACCAACCCTGATGGTTCTTCCGGTGCAGCCCCGTGGTGCTTGCACCGTTTGGACTAGAACGTTAAGGCCATCGAAATCCATGGCGCGCAGAACGGCGCGTACGCGCATACTGCCACACTGAGCACCATCTCCAGCATCCCGACAGCAATCGGCTTGATGCGGATCCTGCGCCCCAACAACGGCATCACAACCGCTCTGAGCAGAAGGATTGCGGCAATGATCATCATCGGCACCGTGCGGCCCGGAACCGCGCAGGCCAACGCCAGCAACGCCGCATGCCAGATCCATGACGCCGCAAGGTATCGATTGTTGCGACGTTCCCGGATCATCGTCTTGACATACAGCACCGATCCGAACTGCGTCAGCATGAAGATGCCGGCGAGCGCGAGCCCCATGCCGGTCCGCTCCAACAGATCGGGGGCGTCGAAGGCATATACCACGTATGCCATCATCGACGTGGCGATCACCGCCGCCGCATTGGCCCACAGTGACCTTTCCCTGCGCAGCCATGCGCACAGGAATGAAACGCCGGCGCATACCGCATACAGCGGTGCCCACACCAGAATCAGCGGATGCATCGCCAACAGCGGCACGCCCGCAACCGCTAACAGCGCGGCGTAGGTCAGCACCGGCGGCAGGTATCGACGCTGGAATCGTGACCGTAGCCATCTCGCCGCCGTGAACTGCACGCAGTAGCACAGCAGCCATGCGCCCGTCAGCCACAGTCGGCCGACGTCGAACCCTCCAATCACCATGCCGGCCAAGGCGGGTAGCAGCGCCAAGGCCCATGCTCCGGGCTGATCCGGAACCCAGTCCTTCGTGGACAATGGTCGGGACGGTTCGCTTCGCTTCACGTTCATGCTCTCCAGTTAAGCAGCGTGCTCCGCCCCTGTCCAGACTATTTTCCTGCGCACTTTTCCCGGACTCTGATCTATCGTGACTCTGATCCATCATGCTAACCCCGGAATCTCAGCGTTTCCGGGATAAGCGAACAGGCCGAATAGATCAGAGTCACGGTGGCTGCGGTAGAGTGTGCGAAGAAACTGCCGACGATGGAGGAACGCAATGCCGACGCGTGAGGGACGTTATGACCTGATCGACACGATCCGCGGGATTGCCATCATCAGCATGATGATCTTCCACTGCTGCTACGACGTGTTCATGGTCTACGGACAAGACCCCTCCTGGTACTCGCGGCCCGCCGTGCACATCTGGCAGCAGTCGATCTGCTGGACATTCATCCTGGTCTCCGGATTCGTGTGGTCGTGGGGGAGGAGCGGCAACCTCAAGCGCGGCATCATGCTGAACGTCTGGGGCCTGGTGATCAGCGGGGTGACGGTGCTGGCCATGCCCGCCGAGGCGGTGTGGTTTGGCATCCTCAACTGCATCGGCTGCGCTGTACTGTTGATGATCCCGATGGAGCCAGTGTTGCGGCGGATCCCCGCGGCGATCGGTCTGGTTGCGGCCTTTGCACTGTTCGTGATGTTCAAGGATGTGCAGCTGGGATATCTGGGCGTGCCGGGAGTGTTCCGATTGGATTTGCCCGATTGGCTGTACGACTGCCGCGTGCTGACTCCGTTCGGTTTCCCGTTCCCGGGATTCCGCTCCAGTGACTACTTCCCGATTCTGCCGTGGCTGTTCCTGTATATCTGCGGGTATTTCCTGAATCGGATCGTCATGGCGGCGGAGCCGCTGCGGTCGGCGGCGAGGCATGGCGTGGCGCCGCTGTCGACGGTCGGTAGGTACAGCATCTGGATCTATCTGGTGCATCAGCCCGTCTGCATGCTCATCTGCATGCTCGTGTTCGGCTACGTCTGACGCATAGGTGTGAGGGCGACACGCCTGCGGAGCCGTGAAGGCGGCAGTCCGGTGGACTGCCGGTAGGCGACGCCGAGGCGACACCAAGGAGCCGAGGAGATGTGACAGTGTGAGGGCGACACGCCTGCGGAGCCGTGAAGGCGGCAGTCCGGTGGACTGCCGGTAGGCGACGCCGAGGCGACACCAAGGAGCCGAGGGGATATGACAGTGTGAGGGCGACACGCCCGAACTCCTTAAGGCCACCCCAGGTGGTTTAATAAACAAGTTGCCTGTTTCGGGCTCGCAAATTGAATCAAAAAAAGCGAGCGCAGGACGAGCACCTTTCACCAGTGGGATGCTCGCGGGCCTGCGCACTGATGTGGACCGCCATGGGAGGCTCTGCCTTCCGCGGTGTGGCTGCCGGTGCCCTGGAACAGGATGGTAAACAGTAAACGAATCGCTAGAAAGGGCGGACGGCAATGGCGGGACAGAAAATCCGCATCAGGCTTAAGTCCTATGACCATGAGGTCATCGACCAATCGGCGAAGAAGATCGTCGAAACGGTGACGAACGCGGGTGCCACGGTGGTGGGCCCGGTTCCGCTCCCGACCGAGAAGAACGTGTTCTGTGTCATTCGTTCTCCTCACAAGTACAAGGATTCGCGCGAGCATTTCGAGATGCGCACTCATAAGCGTCTTATCGACATCGTGGACCCCACCCCGAAGGCTGTGGACTCCCTGATGCACATTGATCTGCCCGCCGATGTGAACATCGAGATCAAGCTGTAAGGGAGGAGGGAACCGTCATGTCGTATCAAGGTAATCGCACCGCGCTGCTGGGCAAGAAGCTCGGCATGTCGCAGGTCTGGGACGAAAACGGCTTCTTCGTGCCCGTGACGCTCGTGGATGTGTCCACCAACGTGGTCACCGCCGTGAAGACCGAGGAGACCGACGGCTACAAGGCCGTCCAGCTCGGCTACGGCCAGATCGACCCGACGAAGGTCACCAAGCCGCTGGCTGGTCACTTCGCCAAGGCCGGTGTGACCCCGCGCCGTCACCTCGTTGAGGTGCGCACGGACAATGTGGACGAATTCGAGCCCGGCCAGGAGCTGACCGCCGAGCTGTTCGCCGAGGGCGTGCAGGTCGACGTGACCGGCACCACCAAGGGCAAGGGCTTCGCCGGCACCATCAAGCGTTGGGGCTTCGCCTCCTACCGTCGTTCCCACGGCTCGCACAAGAACGAGCGTCGTCCGGGTTCGGTCGGTGCTTGCGCCACCCCGAGCCGCATTCTCAAGGGCAAGCGCATGGCCGGTCGTATGGGCCATGTGACCTCCACCGTGCAGAATCTCACCGTCGTCTCGTCGGATGTCGAGAACGGCATTCTCGCCATCAAGGGCGCCATCCCGGGCCCCAAGGGCAGCATCGTTCTCGTCCGTTCGGCAGTGAAGGGAGCCTGATAAATCATGGCAAACGTTACTCTGAACGTCACTGACGCCAAGGGCCAGGCCACCGGCACCGTCGAAGCGCCGGCCGAGCTGTTCGGCATCTCCAACGAGGAGATCATGGCCCACGTGCCGCTGGTGCACCAGGTCGTCGTCGCCCAGCTCGCCGCCGCCCGCCAGGGCACCCACGCCGTGAAGAACCGCGGCGCGGTCTCCGGTGGCGGCAAGAAGCCGTGGAAGCAGAAGGGCACCGGCCGCGCCCGTCAGGGCTCGATCCGCGCTCCGCAGTGGTACCACGGTGGCGTCGTCCACGGTCCGGTTCCGCGCAAGTATGACCAGCGCACCCCCAAGAAGATGAAGGCCGCCGCTCTGCGCTACGTGCTTTCCGATCGTGCGAACGCCGGCCGCGTCGCCGTCGTCGACTTCGGCATCGGCGAGACCCCGTCCACCAAGGCCGCGGTCGCCGCCCTGTCGCTGACCGAGAACAAGTTCACCACCGTCGTGCTCTCCCGCGACAACGTGAACGAGTGGCTCTCCGTCCGTAACATCCCCACCGTTCACCCGATCTTCGCCGATCAGCTGAACACGTACGATGTGGTCACCGCCCAGTACGTCGTCTTCTCGAAGGAAGGCTTCGAAGCGTTCCTCGAGGCGAAGGGCGAGTCCAAGGCTAAGGAGGCCTGATCACCATGGTCGCTATTCACAAGCCCGCCCACGACGTCATCCTCAAGCCCGTCGTCTCCGAGAAGAGCTATGCCCTGTCCGATCGCGGCCAGTACACCTTCGTGGTGGCCCCGAACGCGAACAAGGTGCAGATCAAGCAGGCTATCGAAGAGATCTTCAAGGTCAAGGTGACGAACGTCAACACCCTCAACCGCGCCGGCAAGCGTCAGCGCACCCGCACCGGTTTCGGCCAGCGCGTCAATGAGAAGCGCGCCGTCGTGACCGTGGCCGAGGGTCAGACGATCGACATCTTTGGTAACTGAAGGCTAGCCGACAAAGTCAAAGGAAGAACTACATTATGGCTATCCGCGTTTATAAGCCGACGACTGCGGGCCGCCGCAACGCTTCGGTCTCGGATTTCTCCGAGATCACGCGCTCGACGCCTGAGAAGTCGCTGGTTCGCAAGCTCAGCAAGACTGGCGGCCGCAACTCTTACGGCCGTATGACCTCCCGCCATCGCGGCGGCGGCCACAAGCGCCAGTACCGTCTCATCGACTTCCGTCGCTGGGACAAGGACGGCGTGCCGGCCAAGGTCGCGCACATCGAGTACGACCCGAACCGTTCCGCCCGCATCGCGCTGCTGCACTATGCCGACGGCGAGAAGCGCTACATCATCGCGCCGGAGGGCATCAAGCAGGGCGACGTCATCGAGACCGGCGCCCAGGCCGACATCAAGCCGGGCAACAACCTGCCGCTGCGCAACATCCCGACCGGTACCGTGGTGCATGCGATCGAGCTCCGCCCGCTGGGTGGCGCCAAGATCGCCCGCTCCGCCGGTGCCGCCGTCCAGCTCGTCGCCAAGGATGGCGCCTACGCCCAGCTGCGTATGCCGTCCGGCGAAATCCGCAACGTGGACGCCCGCTGCCGCGCCACCGTCGGTGAGGTCGGCAACTCCGACCACGCCAACATTCAGCTCGGCAAGGCCGGCCGCGCCCGCTGGATGGGCAAGCGCCCGATCACTCGTGGTGAGTCCATGAACCCGGTCGACCACCCGCACGGCGGTCGTACCCGCGGTGGCAAGCCGCCGGTTTCCCCGTGGGGCAAGGGCGAAGTTCGTACCCGTCGTCCGAAGAAGGCTTCGAACAAGATGATTGTTCGTCGTCGTCCGAATGGTAAGAACCGCAAGTAAGGGAGTGTCGAGAAGATGACTCGTAGCATCAAGAAGGGGCCCTTCGTCGACGCCCACCTGCAGAAGAAAGTCGACGAGCAGAACGAGAAGGGCACGCACAACGTCATCAAGACGTGGTCGCGCCGTTCGATGATCACCCCGGACTTCATCGGCCACACCTTCGCCGTGCATGACGGCCGCAAGCATGTGCCGGTGTTCGTCACTGAGGCGATGGTCGGTCACAAGCTCGGTGAGTTCGCCCCCACGAAGACCTTCAAGGGTCACGTGAAGGACGACAAGAAGGCCCGCCGCTAAAGGAGAGTAAAGACTTATGGAAGCTAAAGCAATCGCCCGTCACGTCCGCGTGACGCCGCGCAAGGCTCGCCGCATGGTCAACCTCATCCGAGGCAAGCAGGCGACCGAAGCCATCACCATCCTCAAGTTCGCCCCCCAGTCCGCCGCTCTGCCGGTGCTCAAGACGCTGGAGAGCGCCATCGCCAACGCTCGCGTGAAGGCCGACAAGGCCGGCGAGCCGTTCCGCGAGAACGATCTGGTCATCAAGGAGACCTACGTGGACGAAGGCGTGACGCTCAAGCGTTTCCGCGCCCGCGCCCAGGGTCGTGCCGCTCGTATCAACAAGCGCACGAGCCACATCACGGTCGTCGTCGCTAGCAAGGAAGGAGCCCGCTAAAGATGGGTCAGAAGATCAATCCCTTTGGCTATCGCCTGGGCATCACTGAGAACCATCGTTCGCGCTGGTTCTCCGACTCCAACAAGGTCGGCGAGCGCTACCGTGACTTCGTCCTCGAGGACGATCAGATCCGCAAGGCCATGAGCAAGGACCTCGAGCGTGCGGGCGTGTCCCGTATCGTCATCGAGCGCACCCGCGACCGTGTGCGTGTGGACATCCACACCGCCCGTCCGGGCATCGTGATCGGCCGTCGCGGCGCCGAGGCCGAGCGCGTGCGCGCCAAGCTCGAGAAGCTCACCGGCAAGCAGGTCCAGCTCAACATCTTCGAGGTGAAGAACGCTGCGCTGGACGCCCAGCTGGTGGCCCAGGGCATCGCCGAGCAGCTGAGCAACCGCGTGACCTTCCGTCGCGCGATGCGCAAGGCCCAGCAGGATGCGATGCGCGCCGGCGCCAAGGGCATCCGTATCAAGCTCTCCGGCCGCCTCGGCGGTGCGGAAATGAGCCGTTCCGAGTTCTACCGTGAGGGCCGCGTTCCGCTGCAGACCCTCCGCGCCCTGATCGATTACGGCTTCTTCGAGGCCAAGACCACCTACGGCCGCATCGGCGTGAAGGTGTGGATCTACAAGGGCGACATGACCGAGCGTGAGTTCGAAGAGCAGCAGGCGCAGCAGGGCAACAACCGCTCCGGCCGTCGCGGCGATCGCCGCCCGCGCCGTGGCAACCGTCCGGCCCAGCGTCAGAACGCCGCCGTCGAGGCCGCCCCCGCGGCTGAGGCTCCGGCCGCCGCCGAGGCACCTGCCGCAACGGAAACGAAGGAGTGAGCTGATGCTTATCCCGAAGAGGACCAAGTACCGCAAGCAGCACCGTCCTACCCGTAGTGGTATGTCCAAGGGCGGCAACGAGATCGCGTTCGGCGATTTCGGCATCCAGGCGCTGGCTCCGGCCTATGTGACCAACCGTCAGATCGAGGCCGCCCGTATCGCCATGACCCGTTACATCAAGCGTGGCGGTCGTGTGTGGATCACCGTGTTCCCGGATCGTCCGCTCACGAAGAAGCCGCTGGGCACCCGAATGGGTTCCGGTAAGGGTACGCCTGAGTTCTGGATCGCCAACATCCACCCCGGTCGCGTGATGTTCGAGATCGGTGGTGTCTCGGAGGAAGTCGCTCGCGAGGCCCTGCGCCGCGCCATCGACAAGCTCCCCATGAAGTGCCGTGTTATTGCTCGCGAAGGCGGTGACATCTGATGTCGGTCGGAACTGCAGACTACACCATCCAGAATCTCAACGAGAAGACCAATGCCGAGATCGAGGGCTTCCTGAAGAAGTCCAAGGAAGAGCTGTTCAACCTGCGCTTCCAGTCGGCCACCGGTCAGCTCGAGAACACCGCCCGCCTCAAGGCGGTCAAGCACGACATCGCCAGGATGTACACCGTCCTGCGCGAGCGTGAGCTCGGCATCAGCCAGGCGCCCGAGGCGACCGAAACGAAGACTGAGGAGAAGTAAGCATGGCTGAAGAGCGCAACTTCCGCAAGGTTCGTCGCGGTTACGTCGTGTCCGACGCGATGGACAAGACGATCACCGTCGAGCTCGAGCAGCGTTCGACCCACCCGCTGTACGGCAAGGTCGTCCGCTCCACCCGCAAGGTCAAGGCCCATGATGAACACGGCGAAGCCCACGTTGGCGACCTCGTGAGTATTATGGAGACTCGGCCCCTGAGCAAGACCAAGCGTTGGCGTCTCGTCTCGATCATCGAGCGCGCCAAGTAAATAAGTTCGGCAAGGCTCCGCGAGTCACCCCGCCCGCTTTTCGCGAGCGGGCGGGGTGCTCGGGGAGAACCAGCTCGGCTAAGGAGAATCAATGATTCAGCAGGAAACGCGGCTTCATGTCGCCGACAACACGGGTGCCAAGGAACTCTTGGCCATCCGAGTGCTCGGCGGATCGAAGCGACGCTATGCCGGCATCGGCGACGTGATCGTCGCCTCCGTCAAGGACGCGATCCCTGGCGGGTCGGTCAAGAAGGGCGACGTGGTCAAGGCCGTCGTCGTCCGCACCGTCAAGGAGCATCGCCGTGTCGATGGCTCTTACATCAAGTTCGACGAGAACGCCGCCGTCATTCTCGGCTCCGGCCGTGAACCGAAGGGCACTCGTATCTTCGGACCGGTCGGTCGTGAGCTGCGCGACAAGCGCTTCATGAAGATCGTGTCCCTCGCCCCGGAGGTGATCTGAGCATGGTAGCCAAGATCAAGACCGGCGACCTGGTCAAGGTCATCCGCGGCAAGGACCGCGGCAAGGAAGGCACCGTCACCCGCGTGCTGCCCAACGACCGCCTGATCGTCGAAGGCGTGCAGATTGTCAAGAAGCACGTTCGCGCCACCCAGCAGGGTCAGCAGTCCGGCATCGTCTCCGTCGAGGCCCCGATCCATCGCTCCAACGTGATGCTGATCGACCCGGAGACCAAGCAGCCGACCCGCGTGGGCGTGATCGTGAAGGAAGAGGCTCGCGACGGCAAGGTCAAGACCGTGCGCGTGCGTGTTGCCAAGAAGTCCGGAAAGGAGCTGGCATGACCGATACCACTATCGAAGCGCCGGCCACCCCGCGCCTGAAGCAGCAGTACAAGGACCAGATCGTGCCGGAGCTCGAGAAGGAGTTCAAGTACTCCAACCCGATGCAGGTGGCGCGTATCGAGAAGGTCGTCGTCTCCATGGGCGTCGGCGCCGCGGCTCGCGACTCCAAGCTCATCGAAGGCGCGGTCAAGGACCTCACCCTGATCACCGGCCAGAAGCCGAAGATCACCAAGGCCAAGAAGTCGGTCGCGCAGTTCCACCTGCGTGAGGGCCAGGCCATCGGTGCCTATGTGACGCTCCGCGGCGATCGCATGTGGGAGTTCCTCGACCGTCTGCTGACCCTGGCCCTGCCGCGTATCCGCGATTTCCGCGGCATCAACGGCAACCAGTTCGACGGCAACGGCAACTACAACTTCGGCCTCACGGAGCAGTCCATGTTCCACGAGATCGATCCGGATGCGATCGATCACCAGCGTGGTATGGACATCACCGTGGTGACCAGCACCAAGGACGACACCGAGGCCCGCGCGCTGCTCAAGCACCTGGGCTTCCCCTTCAAGGAGAACTGATATGGCAAAAACCGCTCTGAAGAACAAGGCGGCCGCCAAGCCGAAGTTCAAGGTGCGCGCGTACACGCGCTGCCAGGTGTGCGGTCGTCCCCACTCCGTCTACCGCAAGTTCGGCCTGTGCCGCGTCTGCCTTCGTGAGAAGGCCCACCGTGGCGAGCTGCCCGGAGTTACGAAGTCCAGTTGGTAAACATCGACGCTGAAGGTCCGCGGCCCGAATCCCCGGCATGGGGTAAGGGCGGCGGAAACCACGGCGAGAAAGGGCGCTAGCCCACATGACAATGACAGATCCGATCGCAGACATGCTTACGCGTCTGCGTAATGCGAGCGCGGCGAAGCACGAGACCGTGGATATGCCGTACTCGAAGTTCAAGGCGAACATCGCCGAGATCCTCAAGCGTGAAGGTTTCATCCAGGACTTCACCGCCAAGGAGGCCCGCGTCGGCCAGACTCTTGAGATCACGCTCAAGTACGGTCCGAACGGTGAGCGCTCGATCCAGGGCATCAAGCGCATCTCGAAGCCCGGCCTGCGTCGTTACGCGAAGTCCGACGCGCTGCCCATGCCGTTGGGCGGCCTCGGCATCGCGATCATCTCGACGAGCTCGGGACTGCTGACCCAGAAGGAATGCCTCGACCGGGGCATCGGCGGCGAGATCGTCGCCTATGTGTGGTGAGAAAGGAGAGCTGACACATGGCATCGCATATTGGTAAGCTCCCCGTCGCCATCCCGGCCGGCGTGGAAGTCACTATCGACGGTCAGAACTTCTCGGCCAAGGGCCCGAAGGGTTCCGACTCCTACGTTATCCCGCAGGGCATCTCCGCCGCCGTCGAAGGCAACGAGATCGTCCTCACCCCGGCTGATGACACCCGTCCGACCCGCGCCATGCATGGCCTGAGCCGTTCGATCATCGCCGGTATGGTCAAGGGTGTGCACGAAGGCTACGCCAAGACCCTGGAGATCATCGGCACCGGTTACCGTGCCGCGATGAAGGGCAAGGGCATCGAGTTCTCGCTCGGCTATTCGCACACCATCACCGTCGAACCGCCGGAAGGCATCGAGTTCGAGCTGCCGAACCCCAACCAGGTGATCGTCAAGGGCACCGACAAGCAGGCTGTGGGTCAGGTGGCCGCGAACATCCGTAAGCTGCGCGCTCCGGAACCCTACAAGGGCAAGGGCATCAAGTACGCCGACGAGCGTATCCTGCGCAAGGCTGGAAAGGCTGGTAAGTGATATGACCGTGCAGATTATCGGTAAGGGCAAGAAGGTCGCTCGTCTGCGCCGTCACGCCCGTCTTCGCAAGCGCATCACCGGCACCCCGGAGCGTCCGCGTCTGGTGGTCACCCGCTCGAACCGCCACATGGTCGCCCAGGTCGTCGACGACACCAAGGGCATCACCCTGGTCAGCGCTTCGACGATCGCCGACCTGGCCGATTTCCAGGGCACCAAGGTCGAGGCCGCCAAGCAGGTTGGCGCGCTCGTCGCCAAGAAGGCCCAGGACGCCGGCATCACCAAGGTGGTGTTCGATCGTGGTGGCAACAAGTATCATGGCCGCGTCGCAGCTGTTGCTGAAGGCGCCCGCGAGGGAGGTCTGGAGCTGTGAGCGACAACGAGAAGGAAACCCAAGTGGCTGAAGAAACTCAGAACACTCAGGCGCCCGCCGAGGAGCGCAACGACGATCGTCGTTCGCGTCGTGGCCAGCGTGGTGAGGGTCGTCGTGGTGAGCGCCGCAACCGTCGCGAGGAGAACCGCGGCGACGAGCTGCTCGACCGCGTGGTGACCATCAACCGCGTCTCCAAGACCCACAAGGGTGGCCGTACGTTCAGCTTCGCCGCCCTCGTGGTGGTCGGCGACGGCAACGGCACCGTCGGTGTCGGCTACGGCAAGTCCCGTGAGGTTCCGGCCGCTATCGCCAAGGGCCAGCTGGACGCCAAGAAGCACATGTTCACCGTGCCGCGCGTGCGTGGCACAGTCGTCCACCCGGTGATCGGCCATGACGCCGCGGGCACCGTCCTGCTGCGCCCGGCCGCCCCCGGTACCGGCGTTATCGCCGGCGGCGCCGTCCGCGCCGTCATGGAGTGCGCCGGCATCACCGACGTGTTGACCAAGTCGATGGGTTCCGCCACCGCGGTCAACGTCGTGCGTGCCACCGTGGACGCCCTGAAGCAGCTCGAAGAGCCGGAGGAGATCGCGGCCCGCCGTGGTCTGGCCCTCAACGAGGTCGCTCCGGATGCGCTGCTGCGCTCCCGCGCTCAGGGCATCGCCGAGGCTCGCAAGGCCCGTGAAGAGGCTCAGGCCGCCAACGCTAAGGATGGTGAGTGATGGCTAAGAACTTGAAGATCACTCTGGTGCACAGCACCATCGGTTCCAAGCCGGCCCATCGCGCCACCGTCCAGACCCTCGGCCTGCGTAAGATCGGCCAGAGCGTGGTCCGTGAGGACACCCCGGGCAACCGTGGTCTGGTCAACGCGGTGCGCCATCTGGTGACCGTCGAGGAGGTTGACTGATTATGGCTACTGAGAACACCGAGATCCTGCAGATGCATGACCTCAAGCCGGCTCCGGGTGCCAAGAAGGACCGCATCCGCGTCGGCCGTGGTGAAGGCTCCAAGGGTAAGACCTCGGGCCGTGGCGACAAGGGCACCAAGAAGCGTTACCAGGTTCGTCCTGGCTTCGAGGGTGGCCAGCTGCCGCTGTACATGCGCCTGCCGAAGCTTCGCGGCTTCAAGAGCCCCTTCAAGAAGGAGTTCCAGGTCGTGAACATCGCCGCTCTGAACGAGCTGTATCCCAACGGTGGCGAGATCACCGCCGAGGATCTGGCCGTCAAGGGCGCCGTGCGCAAGGGCTACCCGGTCAAGGTCCTGGGCGACGGCGAGGCGACCGCTGCCTTCACCCTCAAGGGCGTGAAGGTCTCCGCCTCCGCCAAGGCCAAGATCGAGGCCGCCGGTGGCTCCGTCTCCGAGGACTGATTCTTCGGGGAATAAAGCCGATGGCTTGATATGACGTGGCCCTCCCCGCATGACGCGGGGAGGGCCACGTTGTGTTCAGTGGACCGGCGCAGGCCCGGCAAAAGTCGAACACGGCCGGAACGGATGTCTGGTCGGTAGGTACTCTGCGCTAGACTCGACCGTTAGAGTCTGTTTTGCATGCGTGCGTGCGGCGCACGACAAGGGAAGGAATCCAAGGTGAGGACGTTAATCCAGGCCTTTCGAACGAAGGAATTGAGGAACAAGATCCTCTTCGTTCTCGGTATGATCATCATCTACCGCATCGGCTCGTTCATCCCGCTTCCGGGTGTGGACTACACCGTGGTGCAGCAGTGCGCCAACGACATGACGAACAATCAGGAGAACTTCATCGGCCTGGTGAACCTGTTCTCCGGCGGCGCCATGCTGCAGCTGTCGATCTTCGCGCTGGGCGTCATGCCGTACATCACCGCGTCGATCGTCATCCAGCTGCTGCGTGTGGTAATCCCGCGGTTCGAGGCCCTGCACAAGGAGGGGCAGTCCGGCGAGGCCAAGCTCACCCAGTACACCCGTTATCTGACCATCGGCCTGGCCGTCCTGCAGTCCACCACCATCGTGGTGACCGCCAACTCCGGCGCGCTGTTCAACTACCAGTGCTCGGACGTGATCCCGAACGACACGCCGTGGTCGCTGATCGTCATGGTGCTCGTGCTCACGGGCGGCACCGGCCTGATCATGTGGATGGCCGAGCTCATCACCGAGAAGGGCATCGGCCAGGGCATGTCCGTGCTCATCTTCATGTCCATCTGCTCCGGCTTCCTGCCGCAGCTGTGGGAGATCGGCTGGGGCACCAACGGCACCGACGGCGATTGGCTCAAGTTCGGCATCGTCGTGGGCGTGCTGCTCGTCATCCTGGTCTTCGTCGTCTTCGTCGAGCTCTCCCAGCGCCGCATCCCGGTGCAGTACACGCGCCGTATGATCGGCCGTAAGATGTACGGCGGATCGTCCACCTACCTGCCGCTGAAGATCAACATGTCGGGCGTGATCCCGCCGATCTTCGCCTCGTCGATCCTGGCCATCCCGACGCTGATCGCGCAGTTTGCCTCGGACACCGACTGGGCCCAGTGGATCAACGACAACCTGGCCGACACCACGTCGGTGTGGTACATCGCGCTGTACGCGCTCATGATCGTGTTCTTCTGCTTCTTCTACACCTCGATCACGTTCAACCCGGACGAGACCGCGGACAACATGAAGCAGTACGGCGGCTTCATCCCCGGCATCCGCGCCGGCAACGCCACCAGCCGCTATCTGAGCTATGTCATGAACCGCCTGAACACGGTGGGTGCCGTCTACCTGCTGTTCGTGGCGCTGATCCCGACCGTGCTCATCATGGCCCTGGACCTGAACACCCAGCTGCCGTTCGGCGGCACCACCATCCTGATCATCGCGGGCGTCGGCCTGGACTCCCTGCGTCAGGCCAAGGCGCAGACCGAACAGTTCCAGTACGCCGGCTTCCTGTTCGAGGACACCGACCACGTCGAGGGCAAGTAACCAGGCCGCCCGTAACCGCAACAACAAGGAGACAACATACCAATGCGACTGCTGATCATGGGACCGCAGGGCGTGGGCAAGGGCACCCAGGCCGCGCTGCTGAGCGAACACTACGGCATCCCGGCCATCTCGACCGGCGACATCTTCCGTTACAACCTCAAGAACCAGACCGAGCTCGGCAAGGAAGCCCAGGCCTATATGGACCGCGGCGAGCTGGTGCCGGACGAGCTGACCAACAAGATCGTCAAGGACCGTCTGGCCATGGACGACGCCAAGAACGGCTGGATCCTGGACGGCTACCCGCGCAACGCCGCTCAGGTGCAGGCCCTGGACGAGATGCTGGCCGATCTGGGCACCCCGCTGGACAACGCCGTGGCGCTGGAGGCTGCCCGCGACGTGCTGCTGGAGCGCATGGCCAAGCGCGCCGCCGAGCAGGGCCGTTCCGACGACACCCCGGAGGCCATCGCCAAGCGTCTGGAGACCTACGAGCGCGAGACCGCGCCGCTGTTGGACATCTACGAGAACCGCGGCATGCTGGTCGTGGTCAACGGCGTCGGCGAAATCGCCGAGATCAACGCCCGCATCATCGAACATCTCGGCGAGTGAAACGCTAGCTTGCCGGCATAGGCATCAGGAGGGAGTGGTACGACACGCCGTGTGTCGTACCACTCCCTTTTGCTGTATTATTGTAAGTTGGTGTGTCTTCGGATGCACTGCAAGTAATCAGCCAAGGAACGGAACGAGGCTCATGGCAAAAGACGGTGTGATCGAAGTCGAAGGTCGGGTGGTGGAAGCCCTCCCGAACGCGATGTTCCGCGTCGAGCTTGAGAACAAGCACGTCGTGCTGGCCACCATCTCCGGCAAGATGCGCAAGAACTACATCCGCATCCTGCCGCAGGATCGCGTGGTGCTCGAGATGAGCCCCTACGATCTGAACCGAGGCCGTATTACGTACCGTTACAAGTAAGGTACAAGCAAAGGAAAACCATGAAGGTCAGCCCTAGTGTGAAGAGGATCTGCGAGAACTGCCGCGTGATCCGTCGTCACGGCCGCGTCATGGTGATCTGCATCAACCCGCGCCACAAGCAGCGTCAGGGCTGAGTCGCAGATTCCAGCGGCATAACAGTAGAGGCGCTGAGTCACAGCGAACAGCTGAACCCCGGGTACGCAGGCCCGGGCCGGGAAACCGGACGACTCGGCGCAAGACCTGCGGAACATGAGAAGGAATCGCAATGGCACGTCTTGCCGGAGTCGACATCCCCAATGAGAAGCGCATCGAGATCGCCCTCACCTACATCTTCGGTGTGGGTCGCACTCGTGCGAAGGAAACGCTTGCCGCGACCGGTATCAATCCGGACACCCGCGTCAAGGATCTGACGGATGAGCAGCTGATCACGCTGCGTGACTATCTTGAAGGCAACTACAAGATCGAAGGCGATCTGCGTCGTGAGATCGACGCGGACATCCGTCGCAAGATCCAGATCAACTGCTACCAAGGCCAGCGTCACCGTAAGGGACTTCCCGTGCGCGGTCAGCGCACCAAGACCAACGCCCGTACCCGCAAGGGCCCGAAGCGCACGGTTGCCGGAAAGAAGAAGGCCACCAAGTAATCGGTGGCAGGTTCTAGGCCACGGGGCGCAGGCTCCATCGCCTGGAACGGACAAAACAATTCGTTATTAGGAAACGAGGGTCAATGGCAGCGAACAAGCAAGCTGCGCGCAAGCCGCGTCGCCGGGACCGCAAGTCGGTGCCGGTCGGGCAGGCGCACATCAAGTCCACTTTCAACAACACCATCATCTCGATCACCGACCCGTCCGGCGCTGTGCTGTCCTGGGCGTCCGGTGGCGATGTCGGCTTCAAGGGCTCCCGCAAGTCCACGCCGTACGCCGCTGGTATGGCCGCTGAATCCGCCGCCCGCAAGGCGATGGAGCACGGCCTGAAGAAGGTCGACGTGTTCGTCAAGGGCCCGGGTTCCGGTCGTGAGACCGCCATCCGCTCCCTGCAGTCCGCCGGACTCGAGGTCGGTTCCATCACCGACGTCACCCCGCAAGCGCATAACGGCGTTCGTCCTCCGAAGCGCCGCCGCGTCTGAGCACTACCACCAACCATCCATCCAACCCGCTTTGGCTGGCGAGTGCACCACCGGCCGAAAGCTGAAAGGATACCACAGTGCTTATCGCACAGCGTCCGACACTTACCGAGGAATCCCTCAACCCCCAGCGCTCCCGCTTCACCATCGAGCCGCTTGAACCGGGCTTCGGCTATACGCTTGGCAACTCGCTGCGCCGTACGCTCCTGAGCTCGATTCCGGGTGCGGCTGTGACGTCGGTGCGTATCTCCGGTGCCCTGCACGAGTTCACCACTCTGCCGGGCGTTGAGGAGGATGTCACCGAGATCCTGCTGAACATCAAGGGCATCGTGCTCACCAGCGAGTACGATGAGCCGGTTGTCATGTACCTGCGCAAGAGCGGCGAGGGCGAGGCGACCGCGGGCGACATCACCCCGCCGGCCGGTGTGACCATCGCCAACCCGGACAAGCACATCGCTACCCTGGCCGAGGACGGCGAGCTCGAGATCGAGTTCACCGTGGAGCGCGGCCGCGGCTATGTGCCTGCGCAGATGAACAAGCAGGAGAATGACGAGATCGGCCGTATCCCGGTCGACTCGATCTACTCCCCGGTGCTCAAGGTGAGCTACAAGGTCGAGGCCACCCGTGTGGAACAGCGCACGGACTTCGACAAGCTCATTCTGGACGTGGAGACCAAGCCCGCCATCTCGCCGCGCGACGCGGTGGCTTCCGCCGGTTCCACACTGGTCGAGCTGTTCGGCCTGTGCCGCGAACTCAATGTCCAGGCGGAAGGCGTCGAAGTCGGTCCGGCCCCTGTGGTCGAGGAGACCAACCCCGAGATGGCCGTGCCGATCGAGGATCTGAACCTGACCCAGCGCAGCTACAACTGCCTGAAGCGTGAGGGCATCCACACCATCGGCGAGCTCGTCTCCCACACTGAGCAGGACCTGCTCGACATCCGCAATTTCGGCATGAAGTCGATCGACGAGGTCAAGGAGAAGCTGCAGTCCCTCGGGTTGCAGCTGAAGGCCTCGCCGCTGGGCTTCGACGCCAACAACCTTGAAGGTGGCACGTTCTTCTCGCCCGACGACGAGTGAACCCACACCTTTGACCAACCGCTTCGGAGTCCGGATGCTCGGGCAGATGCCCACCTGGGCTCCGGGGCAATAAGGAGTAACTAACTATGCCTACCCCGAAGAAGGGCCCGCGCCTGGCGTCCAGCCCCGCGCATGAGCGCCTGATGCTCGCGAACATGGCCACCAGCCTGTTCCAGTACGGCCGCATCACCACCACCCTGCAGCGTGCCAAGCGTCTGCGCCCGCTCGCCGAGCGTCTGATCACGTTCGCCAAGCGTGGCGACCTGCACTCCCGTCGTCGCGTGATGCGCGTCATCCGCAACAAGTCGGTCGTGCACGTGCTGTTCACCCAGATCGCCGAGCAGATGGAGCAGCGTGAGGGCGGCTACACCCGCATCATCAAGATCGCTCCGCGCAAGGGCGACGCTTCGCCGGCCGCCATCATCGAGCTGGTCACCGAGCCGGTGAGCCCGAAGAAGGCCGTGGTGAAGGAAGCCGAGGCCGCCGCCAAGGTTGCCGCCGAGGAGGAGACCCCGGTTGTGGCCGAGGAGACCACCGAGGCTCCGGTCGAGCAGGCCGCTGAGACCGAGGCTCCGGCTGAGGAAGCCGCCGAGGCCGAGCAGGCCGAGTGATTGTAGCCTGATAGGCTGATGGGTCGGGAACCGCCTGGTTCCCGACCTTTTTCGTTGTATCGCCGGTATCGGCACCGGTACCGGACTCTGATACATTGTGACTGTGATCCAAGGCGGCAGAACGTCGGTATTCCGAGGTTCCGCGGTGATGGTTCACGGTCACGATGGATCAGAGTCCGTAAAGAGACCGGAACCGGAGCGGGCGGCGCGAAAGGATGGACATGGTGAGACTGCGACTCGATCTGGCCTACGACGGTGGGGCGTTCTACGGTTGGGCCAAACAGCCGACGCTGCGCACCGTGCAGGGCGAGCTGGAACAGGCGCTGCACACGATCCTGCGCGTGCCGGCTGACGACCCGGACGAACCGCTGCGCCTGACCGTGGCCGGTCGCACCGACACCGGCGTGCACGCCCTGCACCAGGTCTGCCATCTGGACGTGGGGGAGGCGACCCTGGAACGCTGCGTGGGCCATATGGGCGTCCCCGCGCCGGAGGCGCTGTTCCGGAGGCTGTCCCGCATGGTGCCGGATGACATCGCCATCCACGCGGTGAGTGTGGCGCCGGAGGGGTTCGACGCCCGGTTCTCGGCGCTGGAACGTACGTATGTGTACCGCATCTGCGACGATGCGCGTTCGGTGGATCCCCGGATGCGCGGCTTCGTGCTGGCCCTCGATGACCGGCTGGATCTGGATGCGATGAACGCGGCGGCGGCGATGACGATCGGACTGCACGATTTCGGCTCGTTCGCAACCCCCAATCCGGGCGGCACCACGATCCGCGAGGTCAAGCGGGCCCACTGGTTGCGCATCCCCGTATCCCCCCTGGTTCCGGGACTGTCCGACTGCGACCGTGCCGCCGGCGATACGGTGCACGGCCGGCAGGGGACCGCCGGCGGGTACACCGTCCCCGCGGCCGAATCCGGACTGGTGTGCTTCACAATCGTGGCCGACGCCTTCGCTCGCAACATGGTGCGTTCCCTGGTCAACGCCTGCGTCAAGGTGGGACAGGGCAGGAAGGACCTCGACTGGTTCGCGGAGAAGATGGCGACCCCGCTGCGTGAGGGGTCGACCGGGCCGATCGCGCCGCAGGGCCTGACCCTGGAACATGTGGCGTATCCTCCGGACGACCATCTGGCGGCGCGCGCCGAAGCGATCCGCGCCAAGCGGACGCTGTAAGGCGTGACATGGTTGTGAATCCGTAACGGAGGTTCAGATGCGAAAAAGCCCTTACCGATGATTCTCGGTAAGGGCGATGGCGGATGAGGCGAGATTCGAACTCGCGGAGGGGGTTGCCCTCACACGCTTTCGAGGCGTGCTCCTTAGACCGCTCGGACACTCATCCAGATGCTGCATCAAGCAACTTGTCTATTATGCCATAGCCTCACGACGCGTCAAATCGGCGTGGCGCATAACCGGGCCGCGTCTATCCGGAGAGATGTGGATTGACGGTTCAGGGGAGGGCACACCGAGGCGTATACGCCGGGCGTGTCACCCGGCGTTGCGATTGGTCGTGGCTTCGGCGTCAAACAGCGCCTCATCGATCATGGGATACCCCAGCCGGAACGCCTGCAGCGCATGGTTCGCGGCCTGCACGGCGTAGGCACGCCACGCCTCGTCGGTCGGCATCGGTTCTGCCTGGCTGGTCTGGTCGGCGCGGGCGTCATGGGCGGCGGCTATAAGCGAGCGGGCGCAATCCATCAGCACGACGGCCGTCGTCGGTGCGCTCAGTCCGGTGGCAGCATCCGTCATCCGGCCGGGATGGTCGAGCAGCGGGGTCGGATCGTACACACCCTGCCGGGCATCGTCCTGCCCCAGCGACGCCAGCATCTGCGCGGCGGCCTTGCACCGGTCGCTCTGGCTCAACGTGGCACCGGCGACCTGCCGTGCCGCCAGCACCTCGAACGCGAATCCCGCAGTATCCTCCGCGTCCGCGGCGGCGGCCGTGTCGACCAGATCGTCGAGCGCGGAGCGGTGACGGTCGATATCCAGGGAGGTTACGCCGGCCTCATCCCATCCCGCATCGTCCTGGGTAAGGCCGAAGTATGCGGCCATCGTGTCGGCTCGGGCCGCGGATTGCGCTGCGCGCATAACGCCCTCGCCGAATCGCGCCGGACAGGAGACCGCCGCATCCAGCCAGGAGTCCCGGGCGGTTCGGGCCGCGTCATACCGCATCGGCAGCGGCAGCGGGGAACGCATCGTCTCATCGGCATCCATGGCGGTATACAGGGCCTGTTCGCATGCGCTGGGCTCGTATTCGGACTCGGCCCGGCCCTGGATGCGAGGCATCGTGCAGGCACCCGCCGTCAGGGTCAGCGCCAGCACAGCCGCAGCCGAAGCCCAGCGGCGGATATGCGTGAAGACCCGATGATTCTCGACGCGAAGTGTCTGCATAAACCACTAGACTAACGTTTGACTGTGACCAGTGGGCCAAGCGCTCGGATGATAACTTCATAGGAGGTCTTGAAGATGGAACTGGACCTGAATGCCATGCATCGGCTCGCCGCCGAACAGGGCATTGACGCTGAAACGTTGGACAACGCACTGACCGAGGCGCTGCGGCTCGCATATATGAAAACCCCGCATGCCGCCAAGCATGCGCGCATCGAACTGGACGACCGCGCCGGCACCTTCACCGTGTGGGCGCAGGACGAGATCCCCGTGGAACCCACCGAGGACGATCCGCACCCCGCCCCGAAGCTGGGCGAGGAGTACGACGATACCCCGCGCGACTTCGGCCGCCTGGCCGCGGCCACCGCGCGCCAGGTGATCTCCCAGCTGTTCCGCAAGGCCGAGGACGACAAGATCTTCGGCGCGTTCTCCGGACAGCGCGGCAAGCTGATCACCGGCGTGGTGCAGCAGGACGCCAAGGACACCGCGAACGTGCATATCGCGGTGGGTGATGTGGAGGCCATCCTGCCGCGCCGCGAGCAGGTGCCCGGGGAGCGCTACCGCCACGGCGAGCGTCTGCGCGTGTACGTGGTCAACGTGGCGCGCGGGCTGAAGGGACCGGAGATCATCGTCTCCCGCTCCCACCCGGAGCTGGTGCGCCGCCTGTTCGAACGCGAGGTGCCGGAGCTCAACTCCGGAGCCGTGTCGATCATGGCGATCGCCCGTGAGGCGGGCGCCCGCACGAAGATCGCGGTGCGCGCCAACACCGAGGGCGTCAACCCGAAGGGCGCGCTGATCGGCCCCGGCGGCGCCCGTGTGCGCGCCGTCATGGAGAACCTCGGCCCGGAGAAGATCGACATCGTGGACTGGTCGAACGACCCGGCCAAGTTCGTGGCCGCGGCGCTGTCCCCGGCGGTCGCCACCGGCGTCAAGGTCATCAGCGAGAAGAACAAGACCGCCATCGCGTTCATCCACGACGACCAACTCTCGCTGGCCATCGGCAAGGAGGGGCAGAACGCGCGTCTGGCCGCCAAGCTCACCGGTTGGAAGATCGGCATCGAATCCGCCGAGGCCCATCAGGGCGCACCGGCGGAACACGAATCCTGACCCGGGATTCCCCGCGCTCGCCACGCCCGGATTCTCCACAGCCACGAGTATGCTTGGGCTGCGGTAATCCGGGCGTTGAACTGCGGTTCGGCGAGCGGTACGAAAACGAGGTATAACGACCATGGTTGCACGATGAGACAGGGTAAGCTCGCCGTCATCGAAGCGTGACCGCCGGCATACGCGCGGTCGCAGAATAGGAGAATTGAGTGCCGAAAGCACGCGTGTATGATTTGGCCAAGGAACTTGGCGTCGACAGCAAGACCGTCCTTGAGAAACTCAAGGAGATGGGTGAATTCGTCAAGTCCGCATCATCGACCGTGGAGCCGCCGGTCGTCCGTCGCCTGAAGGCGGCGTTCCCCAAGGACGGCGGCGCACCCCAGCAGAACGCAGGTGCCAAGGATCATAAGCCCGCGGCCCCGAAGCCGGCCGCGGCCAAACCCATGCCTGCCGCCAAGCCGATGCCGGCGGCCAAGCCCGCGGCCCCCGCCGCCCATGCGGAGAAGCTGCATGCGGCCCCGAAGCCGGCCGCGCCCGGCCCGAAGCCCGCTCCCGCCGCCAAACAGTCCGGCGAGTCGGGGCATCATGGTCCGGCCCCGAAGCCCGGCCAGCGCCAGGGCGGGCATCAGCAGTCCCGCCAGCAGAACAACGGTCGTCCCTCCGCGCAGGGCAACCGCCAGCAGTCGCAGGACGGCGCCCGCCAGAGCGGTCCCCGTCCCGGCAACAATCCGTTCAGCCGCAAGCAGGGGATGCATACCCCCACGCCGAGCGACATCCCGCGTCCTCATCCGATGGCTCGCCCGTCCGTCGAGAACGGCCGTGGCGGCCGCGGCAATGGCCGTCCGGGTCAGGGCGGCGGCCGTGGAGGCTTCCGTGGCCGTCCGGGCCAGGGCTCGCAGGCCAAGCCTGGGCAGTGGGGTCAGCATCGTCCCGGTCAGGGCGGTGCCGGCAACCGTCCGGCCGGCGGCAACCGTTTCGGCGGCAATACGGCCGGTGGCCATCAGGGCAGTGCTCCGAACAACGGTCCCGCACGCGGCGGCGGTCGCGGTCGCGGTGGCGCGGCCGGCGCATTCGGCCGTCAGGGCGGCAAGTCCTCGAAGGCGCGTAAGAACAGGCTCGCGAAACGCCAGGAGTTCCAGGAGCTGAAGGCCCCGACCATCGGCGGCGTGCGCATCCCCGCCGGCAACGGCCAGACCATCCGTCTGCGCCAGGGCGCCTCGCTGGCCGACCTGGCCGAGAAGATCAACGTCAACCCGGCCGCGCTGGTCACCGTGCTGTTCCATCTCGGCGAGATGGCCACGGCCACGCAGTCCCTGGACGAGTCGACGTTCCAGATCCTCGGCGAGGAGATCGGCTGGAACATCAAGATCGTGTCCGCCGAGGAGGAGGACAAGGAGCTGTTGCAGCAGTTCGACATCGACCTGGACGAGGAGGAGCTGCAGGAGGACGAGGATCTGAAGCCGCGTCCGCCGGTGGTCACCGTCATGGGCCATGTCGATCACGGCAAGACCCGACTGCTCGACACCATCCGCCGCACCAACGTCATCGCGGGCGAGGCCGGCGGCATCACCCAGCGCATCGGCGCCTATCAGGTCACCGTGTCGTTGGAGGGCGAGCAGCGCAAGATCACGTTCCTCGACACCCCTGGCCACGAGGCGTTCACCGCCATGCGTGCCCGCGGCGCCGAGCTGACCGACGTCGCGATCCTGGTGGTCGCCGCCGACGACGGCGTCATGCCGCAGACCGTCGAGGCCATCAACCACGCCCAGGCGGCGCATGTGCCGATCGTCGTGGCCGTGAACAAGATCGATGTGCCCGGCGCGAACCCGGAGAAGGTCCGCGGCCAGCTCACCGAGTTCGGCCTGGTGCCGGAGGAGTACGGCGGCGACACGATGTTCGTCGACATCTCCGCCAAGCAGGGCACGAATGTGGACAAGCTGCTGGAGGCCGTGCTGCTGACGGCCGACGCCGAGCTCGACCTGCGCGCCAACCCCGACATGGACGCCCGCGGCGCCACCGTCGAGGCCCGACTGGACAAGGGCCGCGGCGCCGTGGCCACCGTGCTGGTGCAGCAGGGCACCCTGCATGTCGGCGACGCCATCGTGGCCGGCACCTCGTACGGCCGCGTCCGCGCGATGCTCGACGAGAACGGCAACCAGATGAAGGAGGCCGTGCCCTCCACCCCGGTGCAGGTGCTCGGTCTGACCTCGGTGCCGACCGCCGGCGACCTGTTCCTGGTGGCCCCGGACGACCGTACCGCCCGCCAGATCGCCGAGAAGCGTCAGGCCACCGAGCGCGCCGCGCAGCTGGCCAAGCGCCGCAAGATCGTCTCGCTTGAGAGTCTCAAGGAGCAGTTCGCCAAGTCCGAGGTGGATATGCTCAACATCGTCATCAAGGGCGATTCGTCCGGCTCGGTCGAGGCGCTTGAGGATTCGCTGATGAAGATCGAGGTCTCCGACGAGGTCGGGATCCAGGTCATCCACCGCGGCGTCGGCGCGATCACGCAGAACGACGTCAACCTGGCCACGGTCGACAAGGCCGTCATCATCGGCTTCAACGTGCGCCCGAACCGTCAGGTGGCGGAGCTCGCCGAGCGCGAAGGCGTGGAGATCAAGTACTACTCGATCATCTACAAGGCCATCGAGGACATCGAGGCGTCGCTCAAGGGCATGCTCAAGCCCGAGTACGAGGAGGTCGTCACCTCCCACTCGGAGATCCGCGAGATCTTCCGTTCCTCCAAGTTCGGCAACATCGCCGGCGTCATGGTGCAGGACGGCGAGGTCAAGCGCGGCACCAAGTGCCGTATCCTGCGCAACGGCGTGGCCACGGTCAACGACCTGGAGATCTCCTCGCTGCGCCGGTTCAAGGACGACGTCACCTCCGTCAAGGAAGGCTACGAGGCTGGTATCAACCTCGGCTCCTTCAACGACATCGAGATCGGCGACATCATCGAGACCTTCGAGATGCAGGAGGTCGAACGCAAGTAGCCGTTCGCACCAACGCATATGTTGACGGGCGTCCGCAGGCCGGTTTCCGGCGGCGGGCGCCCGCCGCGTTTTCCCCGGGCGTACGGGCCGCCGTGGGCGGGGCCAATGACCGTGGGATGTGCGACGATGGAACATCGGAACACACGACCGGCCACGGGACGACGCCGGCCGGGCCGGATTGACGGACGAGAACAACGAGGAACACCATGCCTTCAGGAACCAACCCCCGCGCCGCACGCATCGCGGCGCTGATCCAGCGCGTCATCGCCTCCTCGATGGAGGCCCAGCTGCATGACAAGCGTCTGGCGAACGTGACGATCACCGAGGTCCGCGTGACCAACGATCTGCAGCTGGCCAAGGTCTACTGGACCCAGCTCGGCCACGCCGGCAGGGAACAGGGCGAGCGCAAACGCGCCCAGGAGGCGCTGAACCAGGCCAAGGGCCGCCTGCGCTCGCTGGTCGGCACCAAGGCCGGCCTGCGCCTGACCCCGCAGCTGCAGTTCATCTTCGACGAGGTGCCGGGCGAGGCCCACGAGATCGAGGACATCCTGGCTATGGCCCGCAAGCGCGACGAGGAGCTGGCCAAGGCCCGCGAGACCGCCCAGTACGCCGGCGACGCCGACCCGTACAAGCACCCCGAACCCCGTGACGAGGACGCCGATCCGGATGAGGATGCGGACTGGGACGACGAGTCCGAGGACGACGACTGGGACGATCTCGACGACATCGACCTGGGCGGCGCGGTGTCCGGCGACTCCGACGTATCGGACGAGGCGTGACCTTGACGGATTCGGGTCTGCTGATCGTCGACAAACCGCAGGGCGTCACCAGCCATGACATCGTGGCCGCCGTGCGCGGCGCCCTGCATATGAAACGTGTCGGGCATGCCGGCACGCTCGACCCGATGGCCACCGGCGTGCTCGTTGTCGGATTCGGCAACGCCACGCGGCTGCTGAACGTCATCGTCGAGCATGACAAGACCTACGAGGCCACAATCCGGCTCGGCCAGCGCACCACTACCGATGACGCCGACGGCGAGATCGTCTCGACGCGCCCGGCTCCGGCCATGTCCCGTGAGGCGCTGCAGGCGGTGGTCGACGCGCGATTCACCGGAACGATCGAACAGGTGCCGAACGCGTATTCGGCCATCAAGATCAACGGCCAGCGCGCCTACGACCTGGCCCGCGACGGCCAGGAGGTGCGGCTCAAGGCCCGTCCGGTCACCATCCACGAGTTCGCGGTGCTCGATGCCCGGCCGGTGCTGGTAGCGACTGCGGCCGGCGAACAATCCGGCGGTTCGCCGGAGGGACGTACGCCGGGGGATGACGAATCCCGCGACGGTTCGGTGCCCGCGTTGGATGTGGATGTGCGCGTCGCCTGCTCGGCCGGCACCTACATCCGCGCCCTCGCCCGCGATCTGGGCGAGGCGCTGGGCGTCGGCGGACACCTGACCCGTCTGCGCCGCACCCGCGTCGGACGGTATCGTGCCGAGGACCCGCGCACGGTGACGGCGCACACCGAACAGCGCACGTTCACCACCCGCGACGGCGAGACCGTGACCCGCAGCCGAGCCGTGCTCGATGCCTCCGGGGACGAACTGGCCGCCCGTGCGCTGCCGATGGTCGAGGCGGCCTCCGCTGCGATGCCGGTGATCGAGGTGTCTGACGTTGAGGCCGCCGACCTGCGGTTCGGACGCCGCATCCGTGTTGCGGGGACGACGCCCCGTGGCGGGCGGCTGGCCGCGGTGATGCCGGAGCGCCACGACCTCGTGGCCATTGTGGAGCCGTGCGGCCGAGGCATGGCCAAACCCGTCACCGTATTCCCGGTAGAGTAGGGTGCCGAGCCGGTACCGCGCTTGAACAGCAAAGGACGATTATGGACATCAAGACGTTGACCCCCGATGACAACGGGCAGGTCGATTGGCCCGCACTCAGCCCCGACCGCAAGGCCGTGGTGACCGTCGGCGTGTTCGACGGCATGCACCAGGGGCATTGCGCGGTGATCGGCAAGGTGGTGGAACTGGCGCGGCAGACCGATTCGTTTGCCGTGGTGGTGCTGTTCGATCCGCGCCCCGGACTGGTGCATCGCTATGCGGCCGAGCACGATGGCGCCGAGCTGCCGGCGGACGCCGTGGATGTGGAGGCGCTGACCGGCACGGATCAGCGGCTGCGCATCATGCGGGACCTGGGCGTGGACGTGGTGCTGCAGGTCCGGTATTCGCTGGCGTTCGCGGCGAAGTCCTACCGGTTCTTCCTGGGGCAGATGGTCGGCCGCGTGGGCATGCGCACGCTGGTGCTGGGCGCCGACGCCGCGATGGGCAACAACCGCGAGGGCACGATCAAGGCGATCGACACGCTGGCGCAGGCCACCGGCGTCTTCGAGCTGGTGGTGGTGGACGACCGCGGGCCCGGCGAGGTGCGCATCCCGGCCGATGCGCGACCGGAGGCGCCCACGGAGCCGGGGGAGCCGCAGGACCCGACCGCCGGCATGACCAAGGCGCAGCTGCGCGCGTGGAGCAAGCGGCATCAGGGGCGCAGGACCCGCGCCTGGAGCTCCACGAATGTGCGGTATCTGCTCGGGCACGGCCGCATCAAGGATGCGAATGCGATCCTGGGGCGTCCGCATGCCGTCGAGGGCGTGGTGGTGCACGGCGAGGAGCGGGGCCGTATGCTCGGATTCCCGACCGCGAATCTGGGGGAGCGGCTGGACGGCTACCTGCCGGTGGATGGCGTGTATGCCGGATGGCTGGTCGATCTGGGACCGGAGGAATCCTTCGGATCGGCATCGGAGCAGGCTGGCCCGGATGCCGCGGGCGCTGAGGAGCCCGCGGCCAAGCTGCACCCGTATGACGACCGTGGCGTGAGCGCGCGATGCGCCGCCGATTCCCCGTACCGTTGGCCCGCGGCGATCTCGATCGGCACCAAGCCGACGTTCAGCGAGCAGACCGGCCTGCACGAGCGTGTGGCCGAGGCCTATGCGATCACCGAGGACGGTTCCTGGCTGGACCTGTATGGGCACCGCGTGCGCGTCGAATTCGCGGGGTTCCTGCACCCGATGGTCCGCTACGACGGCGTCGACCAGCTGATCGACGCCCTGAACTCCTACGTGGACCAGACCAGGCGTCTGACCGCGTAGGAGTTCAGCTGCGGAAGTGGCTGAAGAACTCCCGGGTTTCCGGATTCCGGGATTCGTCCATAACCTCCCGCGGGGTGCCGTTCTCGGCGATCACGCCGCGGCGCAGCAACACGATGCGGTCCGCCGCATCATGGGCGAAGCTCATCTCGTGCGTGGCCATCAGGATGGTGGTGCCCTGCTCCTTCAACTCGGAGACCATGTCCAGCACCTCGCCGACCAGCATCGGGTCCAGCGCGGAGGTGATCTCGTCCAGCAGCAGCAGCTCGGGATTGGTCATCAGCGCACGGGCGATGGCCACACGCTGCTGCTGGCCGCCGGAGAGCTGGTCGGGGTAGGCGCCGGCCTTGGCCCGCATGCCGATGCGGTCGAGCAGTTCCAACGCGCGCGCCTCGGCGCGGTCCTTGCTCCAATGGTGCACCTTGCGGGCGGCCAGGGTCACGTTCCTGATCACCGACATGTGGGGAAACAGGTTGAACTGCTGGAACACCACGCCGATACGGGCGCGGATGGCATCCTGGTCCGCGCGGGGATCGGTGATGTCGGTGCCGTTCAGCCAGATCTGCCCGTCATCCACCTGTTCGAGCAGGTTCACGCACTTCATCAGCGTGGACTTGCCGGAACCGGACGGGCCCAGCAGCGCCACCACCTCATGCTGATGGATGTCGAAGGAGATGCCGTTCAGCACATGGGCGTCGCCGAAGGATTTGCGGATGTTCTCCAGCCGCAGCACCACCGGCGCCTCGTCGAAGGCCTGCCTGGTTTCGGAAACGGTAGCCGTCATGCTCACACCACACCTCCGCTCTGTTCGCGCCTGCGCAGACGCTCGGAATACCAGTCGCTCAGCAGGATGAACGGCACGCTCATCAGGATGAACAGCAGGCTGGCCACCACATACGGGGTGAAGTTGTACGAGCTGGCCACCTCGATCTGCGCGGCGCGTACGGCGTCCACCGCGCCCAGCACGGAGATCAGGCCCACATCCTTCTGCATCGAGATGAAATCGTTCATCAGCGCCGGCGTCACCTTGCGCAGCGCCTGCGGGATCACCACCAGCCAGGTGGTCTGCCCGGCGGTCAGGCCCAGGGAGCGGGCGGAGGCGCGCTGCGAGGGATGCACGTCGTTGAAGCCGGCGCGCAGCACCTCGGCCACATAGGCCGCATACCCGAGCACGATCGCGATCGTGCCCAGGATCGCCGGGTCGATACGCCCGAACAATCCCAGGCCGGGGATGCCGAAACCGATCAGATACAGCAGCACGATCATCGGGATGCCGCGCATCACGGTGGTGTAGACGGCGGCGATGACGCGCAACGGGAACATCACCGGGTTGCGGCTGGTGCGGATCAGCGCAATCAGCGTGGCCAGAATCGCCACACCGATTACGGCCACGATCAGGATCCGCAGATTCAGCCACAGGCCGTCCAGCACTTCGGGAAAGCATTTGGCGAAGTATTCGGCGGAGAAGAACGTCTCCTTGACATGCGGCCATCCGGGGGACATCTGCAGACCCACCACAACCACCAGGGCCAACACCACCGTGCTGAGCATGCTGATCGCCACGGACCGCAACTGCCGTTTGCGCCGCCAAGCGCGGCGGTCCAGTTCGACGTCGCTGACCGACGCCGCCCCGGCAACGGGGGAAGGGGAGGGAAGACTCATGGTTCCTACTCTAATTCGTTGGCGTAACAAGTATGCGGGGGGACGATACGCAACGGCCGGGCGCACCGAAGGCGTCCGGCCGGAGTCGTCAGATCATGTTCGCCGGGCCGTCAGGCGAGCTCGGGCAGGTCGGAGGTGTACTCGGCGAGCCACTGGTCCTGCAGCTTCTGCAGCGTGCCGTCGGCCTCCAGATCGTCCACGGCCTTGGTGGCGGCCTCGGTCAGCGGCGAATCCTTCGGCAGCACGATGCCCATGCCGTCCTTGTCCTCGGAGCCGGCGATGCGGCCGATCACCACGCCGTCCGCCACCTGGCCGGACTGCACCATGTACACGCACACGGTGGTGTCGGCCACCAGCGCGTCGATCTGTCCGGCGTCCAGCGCCTGGGCCAGCGAGGCGTCGTCGTTGAAGGTCTGCACGTTGTCGTTGATCTTCTCCTTGGCGTAGGTGTAGCCCTGCGTGCCCACGGTGGCGCCGACCACGGCATCCTTCAGGTCGGCGAGCGAGGTCGCGTCGGCGAACTTGCCGTCCTTCTTGACGATCACGGCGCGGGTGTCCTTGTAGTAGCCGGAGGAGAAGTCGACGGCCTGCTTGCGCTCGTCGGTGATGCCGAACTGCTGGATGTTCATATCCCAGTCCTTCGGGCCGGGGGCGATGGCCGCGTCGAAGGTCGTGCGGGTCCACACCACGTCGTCGGCGTCGAAGCCGAGCTGCTCGGCCACCGCGTACGCCACGGCCGCCTCATAGCCTTCGCCGGACTCCGGATCGTCGTTGAGCACCCACGGCTCATACGCCGGATCGCCGGTGGCGATGGTCAGCTTGCCCGGGGTCACGGTCTGCTGCGTCAGATCGCCGCTGTTCGCCTGGGTGTTGTCGGCGGCGTCCTGCGCGGTGTCGGAGCCGCACGCGGCGGTCAGCGCGAGCGCGGCGATGCTGAGCGTCGCGGCGGCGCCGCGGATGAACTGCTTGCCGGAAATGGTCATGTCACTCTCCTGAACTCGATATGGTTGTGAACTCGATATGGTTGGCAATGCCTGCGTCCTTACGTATACTAGGACGCCGTTTGGCCAGAGGGAACCGTCCGGTCATCGGTTTTGCCGATAGCCGGTTATCAGCGCGATGTCTGCGGCTACTGCAGGGTGAACCCGGCGAATTCGAAACCGGGGCTGACCACGCAGGAGACGAGCGCGTCGCCGGCACCCGGCACGGTGCGCTGCCAGACGCCCGCGGGGATGACCAGATGGCCGACGGGTGCGGCGTCGCCGTCCTCGGACGCGGCGATGCCGGTGCCGAGCACGACGGTGCGGACGGCGGTCTCGTCCGGGGCCTCGCCGCTGCCGGCCATCTCGATGGTGACCGGCGCGGGGCCGTGCCACAGCCAGATCTCGTCGGCGTCGACCTTGTGCCAGGCGCTGGCGTCGCCTTCGGCCAGCAGGAAGTAGATCAGCGACGACAGCGGCCTGCGACCGGACTGGTCGTTGATCGGCGACTGCCAGTCGCGCACGTACCAGCCGCCTTCGGGATGGGGTTCGAGGCCGAGTCGTTCGACGACGGACCGGGCATAGGAGCTCATGTCAGTGAGGGATACGCTCATCGGGATGTCCTTTTGTGCTGTGGGTGGGGGCGCGCCGGCATTATGTCAGGCGCGTGGGTCGGCCGTCTCGTCGTCGGGCGCGTTGAAGGCGCCGTGGTTGTAGACGAGGCGACCGGAGATGACGGTGGCCCGGTTGGTGCCGGCACCGTGCCGGACCAGGGTTTCGATGGTGGTTTCGATGTCGGCCGGGGAGGCGATGTCGACGGGGATGTCGAAGAACGCCAGGTCGGCGGTGGCGCCGGCGTTGACCTGGCCGATGCGGCCGGCGCCCACGTGCATGCCCATCTCCTGCGCGCCGCCGATGGTGAGCATGCGGATGATGCGGTGGGACAGGTCGTTGGCCCGGTAGCCCTGCGCCCGCGCCAGGTCGTAGAGCATGGCCGCGTCATCGAGCACATCCAGGCTGGGGGAGCTGGACAGCGAGTCGGTGCCGATGGCCAGCAGGTTGCCCTCCTCCAGGTAGGCGCGCACGGGCGCATCCTTGCCGGTGACCGTGATGCGGTTCGACCGGGGGCACAACGCCACGCCGACCCCGCGCTGGCGCAGGATCCGCCGGTCCTCGGCGCTCGCCCACACGCCGTGGGCGATGTGCACGTCGGGGCCCAGGGATCCGAGCTGGTCGAGGAACTGGATGGCGGAGGCGTTGAGTCCCTCGCGTTTGAGTTCGGTGTAGCTGGTCCAATGCCGGTCGCGCCAGGCCGCGGCCGAATAGATGGTCAGGTCGTCGGTGTCCGCGCCGGCCTCCATCGGCGTTTCGGCCAGGTGGATGTGCAGGCGCATGTCCAGCTGGCGGGCGATGTCGGGCAGGTCCACGAACGGCGCGGTCTCCAGGGTGTACGGGGCGTGCGGGCTGATGCCGATGCTGGGCAGGCCCTCCTGCCGCATCGTGCCCAGATGGCCGACCAGTTCGCTGATGCCGGCGGTTTTCCAATCGCTGTTGCGCCAGTTCATCACCTCCCAGTAGGCCACTCCGTGCATGCCCTGCGAGGCGAGCGCGTCGGCCGCCTCCGGGTCGGTCACGATGTCGGCGGCCGCCGTGGTGCCGGCCTGAACCATCATGCGCGCGCCGGCTCGGGCCGAATCTCGCCACACGTTGCCGTCCAGCCCGTCGTAGACGTCGTCGAACGCGCGCTCCCAATCGTGGAAGCCGCCGTACGATCCGCGCCCCACCTCGGCCATCACCGTGTACTGCAGATGGGTGTGCGCGTTGACCAGGCCGGGGGTGATGACGCCGTGCCAGTGGCGTTCCTCCACGCGGGCGCCGGCGGCCAGTTCGGATTCGAGGGTGTCCCACACCCAACGACGGGTGCCGACGTGCACCACCCTGCTGCCGGACACGGCGATGGCGCCGTTGAGGATGACCGGTCCGGTGACCGGGATGATCAGGGGCGCCGAATACAGCGTGACCTGTGTGAGCGGCTCGGGATGTGCCGCGGCGTACAACGGGTCGTGGATGTTCACTGCCCCTCCTGTGTCTGCGATCGGCGTTCGGTTTCCGCGAACCGGGTCATCGTCCAGTCGTATCCGTTCTCCGCCACGGCATGGCTGGCGTGGAACCCGCGCACGGACAGGGCGACGGCGGCGATGCGGCGGTCCGCGTCGGCGTCCAGTCGGTGCAGTCCGGGGCGGAGGGTGCCCCTCGTGCGCCACAGGTGCGTGACGGCCGACACCTGCACGGCGAAGCTCAGGTCCATGATCTCGATCGGGTTGCCGCCGCCGGCCGTGTAGTTGACGCCGTCGCCCTCGGCCAGCAGCCGGATGACCGGACCATCGGGTACGGCCAGGTCGCGGATGCGGCATCCGGTCTCGCTGCGGAAGTCCGGGATGTCGTCCAGGGCGATCTCGTTGGCGATGCCGCCGATGACGGCCAGCGCCGCCCCCTGCCGCATGCGCTGGAGGTGTTCCAACGCGATGGTGTGCCGCACGCCGGTGGCCGAGACGACGATGTCCGCGTCGGCCAGTGCCTCGTCGATATCCGTTGCGGCGAATCCGTCGAATACGGCTTGCAGAGCGGCCACGGGGTCGGTGTCGCAGACGGCGACCCGTGCACCGAGCGCGCGGACGCGCAGGGCGAAGCCGCGGCCGACCGGCCCGTAGCCGACCACCGCCACCCGCGCCCCCTCGAACGCGTGGGCACCGAGGATGTCCTGCATGGTGGTCACACAGGTCTCGCCGGTACCGTGCGTGTTGTCGAATCCGGTTTTCAGGATGCTGTCGTTGACCGCGATGACCGGGAACGTCAGCGCCTCGGCATCCTGCATGGCCTGGAACGCGCGGACGCCGCTGGTGGTCTCCTCGGATACGCCGATCAGGCCGTCCAGCAGCTCCGGCCGTTCAAGCGCGGCGAGTCGAGCGAAGCTCGCGCCGTCGTCGATGATGATCTGCGGGCGGATCTCATCCAGCAGCCGCAGCGCCCCCTGATGCGCCTGTTCGGCGGTCCACCCTGCATCGGCCTGGACTGTGATCCCCTCCCGACGCAGCTGATCGGCCACACGCTGATCGGTGGATTCCGGCTCGCAGAATACGCCCACTGTGGCGCCCGCGGCCTTCATCAGCCGCAGCAGCACGGCCGTCTTCGGTTCCAGGATCAGGCAGACCGCAATGCGTACGCCATGCAGGTCCGTTTCGCGGGTCAGCTCGTCCAGCAGCGCGGCGGTCACCGGCATATGCGCCTGCGCGGCGTCCATCGCCTCCACGCCGTCGGCATGACGGGAATCGAACAGCCCCCCAACGGGTCGACGGGGGTCCAAGGGCGCATCGGCATCCGCTCGGCCGCACGGGTCGGCATCGTCGACCATGCCCCACTGCGCCGCCTGCAGCCGGAACAGGGGATCGCGGACGCCGGTGATCCGCCGTCCGGCCAACGAACGGTTCGTGCGCTGGGACACGGCGGCCGCCCACGCCGCAAAATCGGACTCAGAAGCCATCGTCATGTCAGCCATCATAACCGCACCGAATCACCGGCCCGTCAGACTCAGCGCCTCCAACGCCTCACGCAGCGCATCCACCTCGACCAGCCGCAGCCCGGGAATCGACGGACGCCTGCGGAGCCTGGGCACCACGACCGTCGTGAAGCCGAGCCGAGCCGCCTCGCGCAGCCGCTGCTCCAACCGCGGCGCGGGCCGTACCTGCCCGGTCAGGCTGATTTCGCCGATCGCGCAAGTCGTGCGCGGAATCGGACGGGAACGCGCCGCGCTCGCCAACGCCGCCACAATCGCCAGATCGCAGGCGGGCTCCTTCGCCACCCCGCCGGCGATCGTGGACACATACAGGTCATTGCCCAGCAGATTGATCCGGCCATGCCGGTACAGCACGGCCACCAGCATCGCGATGCGATTCGTGTCCACGCCGTTGACCGCACGTCGCGGCGTTGGCAGCACCGAATTCGTCACCAGCGCCTGCACCTCGATCGGCAGCGAACGATGCCCGTCCAGCGTGAACGTCACGCAGGTGCCCTCCACCGGCGTCTCGGCATCGGACAGGAACAACCCGGAGGGGTCGGCCACCTCCGCCACGCCCTCGCCGCTCATATCGAAGCAGCCTACCTCGTCGGTCGGGCCGAAGCGGTTCTTCACCGCACGCAGCATGCGCAGGGCGGTCTGGGCGTCGCCCTCGAACTGGCAGACCACATCCACCAGATGCTCCAGCGTGCGCGGCCCGGCGATCGACCCGTCCTTGGTCACATGCCCGACCAGCAGCACTGGCACGTCCAGGCTTTTGGCCGTGTCGATCAGGGCGCTGGCCACCTCGCGCACCTGCGTGGAGCCGCCGGAGATGCCATCGACCTCCTGGGAGACGATGGTCTGCGCCGAATCGACGATGGCCAGCGCCGGGTGCTCCCGCTCGATCAGCCCCAGCACGGTCGCCAGGTCGGTGGTGGAGGCCAGCAGCAGATTCGGGGTCACCGCGTCGATGCGGGCGGCGCGCATGCGCACCTGCGCCTGGGACTCCTCGCCGGACAGATACAGCACGGTGCGATCCGGGTGCCGCCTGGCCACGGCGCCGGCGGTCTGCAGCAGCAGGGTGGATTTGCCGATGCCGGGCTCTCCTGCGACGAGCGTGACCGATCCGGGCACGATGCCGCCACCGAGGACCCGATCGAATTCACCGAACCCGGTGGGCAGTCGATGGATGGATTCGGTGCCGACCTCGGTGATCGGCGTGGCGGTGCCGTCCCCGACATGAAGCGCCGTGGTGCGCGAGGTGCGTCCGGGCGTGGCCGTGCGCGTGCCGGCGGCGGGCCTCGACTCGCGGAATTCCTCCACCGTGCCCCACTGGCCGCATTCGGGGCAGCGGCCATACCATTTGGGGCCGTTCCATCCGCATTCGGAGCATACGTACTGCGTCGAGGTCTTCGCCATATCTCGACGCTATCGGTGTTCGCAGACAAGGTGTGCGACCGGTTGTGCCGTTCCGGGGCAAAACCGTGGAACTCCCCGGCGGCGCGTCATGCCGCTGTGAGAGAATCGGGAGCATGTCGAATACTCAAGGTTCCTCTTCTCATGGCAAGTTGATCGCCGTGGTCGTGGCCGCGGCGGTGGTGATCATCCTGGCGGTGCTCTCGGCGTTCGTATGGCCGGGCTGGGCTATTCGTCACGATGGCGGTCAGTCGGACGCGCAGACGCAGCAGACCGCTCCGGAGCGTCCGAAGACGCCGAGTATCGATGCCGTCGCGTTGCCGGAGGACGCCACCGAGCTGCTCAAGGCGATGCCCGACAGCGTGCTGAATTTCGCGCGTACCGCGGCCGCCGCCAGCACCAGCTGGGGATCCTCCACGCCGCTGGAGGAGTACACGATGACGTACTCCACCGGCCAGACTGCCGAGGACGTCACGCTGATCGCGGCGCAGTGGTCCACGGCCGATGCGGCCAAGACGCAGTATGACGCGCTGGCCGGCGCCCTGACCGGCGAGGAGCTGGGCTCCGGCGAGGTCAAGGTGTCCGGGGAGACCAAGGGCAGCTATGTGGCCAAGCTGGATGCCGCCGATGACACCAAGGCGGTGGCGGTGTGGCAGAACGATACGGTGGTGTTCCAAGCGACCGGCGCCAAGGATTCGGTCGTCGATTTCTACATGGAGTTCCCGCTGTAATCCCGCCGCAATTGATGATGCGACGCGGGTGCCGTTAGGCAAAGTCCCCGAAGCAGTGTACTATTGGGCAAGTTGCAATCTTTACGATAACTAGGAACGGAGGCTCACGATGGGTTCGGTCATCAAGAAGCGCCGCAAGCGGATGAGCAAGAAGAAGCACCGCAAACTGCTGCGTAAGACTCGTCACCAGCGCAAGTAGTCTTGAGCTGAGCTCGATGAGCATCAGAAAACCCCGCAGAATCCTGCGGGGTTTTTCCGTATCTGTGCCCGAGCCGTCCTTCTCGGACTCTGATCCATCGTGACTGTGATGCAAGTCGTCAACCGTTGGCATTCCGCCCAATGTACGGATGTCTCACGGCTGCGATGGATCAGAGTCCGGGGCGCTGGGCCTTACTTGTTGGAGTTGGTCAGCACGCGCGGGCCGTTCGGGTCACCCACGATCACCGTATCGACCATGTTGAGGAACAGGCCGTGCTCCACCACGCCCACGGTGGTGATCAGGTCCTCGGCGAGCTCCTTCGGGTGGTCGATGCGCTCCAGGTGCAGGTCCACTACATAGTTGTTCTCGTCGGTGCGCACCGGCTGGCCGTCGGCGTCCAGGCGCAGCACCGGCTTGTAGCCGCGGGCCTCGAACTTCTTGACCACCTGGCCGGCGCCGAACGGGATGACCTCGACCGGCAGCGGGAACTTGCCGATGGTGTCCACGATCTTGGATTCGTCCACGATCCAGACGATCTTGTTGGAGTTGACGGCCACGATCTTCTCCCACAGCAGCGCGGCACCGCCGCCCTTGATGCCGTTGAAGTTGTTGTCCACCTCGTCGGCGCCGTCAATGGTCACATCGATGTGGTCCACATCGTCGATGTCCACGATCTTGATGCCGTAGCTCTCGGCCTGCTCCTGGGTGCGGCGGGAAGTCGTGACGCCAGTGAACTGCAGGCCCTCTTCCTGCACGCGGCGACCGAGCTCGTCAACCAGGAACCGAACGGTGGAACCCGTGCCCAGGCCGGCGATCATGCCGTTCTCGATCAGCTTGGCGGCTTCGATGCCGGCCGCCTTCTTCAGCGCATCCTGCTGTGCCTTATCCATAATCTGCTCCTTCGGCGGATACTCTCCCCCGGACCCCGACACGGTCCGAAGCTCAGTACCCCATAGTATCGGATGTTGCGCCGCGATGCATACGTTTGCGATGATTCGTCCGATCGGCTGCATGAATGGTCGTGCGTCAGCCGCGGCGTACCGTGAATGGGATGTCGTCGAGCGCGAACGTGCCGTCGCCCTGCACGTAGCCTTCGACCTCGATGATGCCTCGGATGAACCGCGGTGAACCGTTGTAGGTGGGGGAGGATTCCGGCGGCGGCGAGAACCGCAGCGTGCCGGAGACCGTGAGTCCAGAACGGGAGCGGCGCGCGGTAGTGTCGGTCGCGTCATCCGTATTGGCGGCGAACGGGTAGTCCGGCACCCCCTCAGGTTCGGTCAGCATCTCGGCCAGCGACGGGCGTCGGTCGTGGTTCGTCGCATGCCGGGACTCGCCGTCATCATCCTGCGAGCCGCGGCCCAGATGGTAGTCGGCGTCGCTGATGGCCCCGTCGAGCAGCATCTGCGCGTCGCCGGGGACGTCGAGTCCATCCGCGTACTCGGAGGACATCAGCGACTGCCATCCCTCCTTCGGCAGGTAGCCGTCCCTGGCCTTGCTGCGGCAGTCCGCGGCGTACGTGCGGGCCAGCTCGTCGACCTTCTCGTTGCCGGCGTTGCCGGCGTGTCCCTTGACCCACACGAACTTGACCGAACCGGCACGCTTGGACAGTTCGGCATCGATGGCCTTGATGAGCGCGGCGTTCTTGACCGGCTTCTTCTGGCTGTTCTTCCAGCCGTTCCGCTTCCAGCCGTGCACCCACTTGGTCGAGCAGTTGATTGCGTACTGCGAATCGGTTTCGATGACCAGCGGTTCGCTGCCCGGGTGCGCGCGCAACGCCTCCAGCACGGCGCACAGCTCGCCGATCTGGTTGGTGCCGTTCGTGGCGCCGCCCGCGTCGCAGTCGCCGGGGTGCTCATGCCCGGGCTGGCCGCCGGCGTGCGGCGTATGATCGGCCCATGCCCAGCCCATCGGTCCATTGGGATTGCCGAGCGCCGAACCGTCCGTGGAAACCGTAATCGTCATGCGTCCCACCCTAAGGCAAGGTGCGGAGCGACCTCTTGATGTTGTAGCACGGGCCATTCAAGACGCGTTCTGGGTGGTGCGTACCTCATGGCTGTGGTACACAATCAATAAATGTGGCTTTTTGGTGTTTCGTACCGTACCACAAGCTCAATTCGTTTCAGAGAACGTTGGAATTCCAAGGATTCTTCCCTTGAGAATCTTGTGTGGTATGGTACGGAATTCCTCAAGCGGGATATTGGTGGTTTTGTACCACGGCGGTGCGGTACGGAAGCCCCGGGGCAAGGGATTGAGGATTCCGTACCACACTGGGCATGTCCGCCATATCATGTGAGGACCGGCGACCATAGATAAAGGGGCGCTCCCTGCCGGGAACGCCCCTCCTTCACGGTTTTGTCGAGAGGGCGGTTACTCGCCGAGCGCCTTGTCGACCACCTCGGTGGCCTCCTCAAGCACCTTGTCCAGCGCCTCGGGGGAGACGAAGGACTCGGCGTACACCTTGTAGATGTTCTCGGTGCCGGACGGGCGGGCTGCGAACCAGTTGTCCTTGGTCACCACCTTCAGGCCGCCGATCTTCGCGCCGTTGCCCGGCGCCTCGGTCAGCTTGGCCTCGATGTCCTCGCCTGCCAGCTGGGTGGCGGTCACGTCCTCGCCGGACAGGGCCGCGAACTTGGCCTTCTGCTCAAGCGTGGTCGGGGTGTCGACGCGCTTGTACCAGCTCTCGCCGAAACGCTCGACCTGCTCCTGATGCAGCTGGGCCGGGTTCTTGCCGGTCTTGGCGGTGATCTCGGCGGCCAGCAGGTCGGGGATCAGTCCGTCCTTGTCGGTGGTCCACACGCGGCCGTCCATGCGCAGGAAGCTCATGCCGGAGCTCTCCTCACCGCCGAAGGCCACCTCGCCCTTGAACAGCGGGTCCACGAACCACTTGAAGCCGACCGGCACCTCGACCAGCTTGGCACCGATGGAAGCGGCCACACGGTCGATCAGCGAGGAGGAGACCAGCGTCTTGCCGATGCCGGCACCCTCCGGCCAGCCCGGACGGTTGCCGCCGAACAGGTACTCCACGCACACGGCGATGTAGTGGTTCGGGTTCATCACGCCCCAGTTCGGGCACACGATGCCGTGGCGGTCGGCATCCGGATCGGTGCCGCCGACTAGGTCGTACTTCTCCCACGCGCCGGCGTTGAGCTCGTCGACCAGGCCCTTCATGGCGTAGGTTGAGCTCGGGTCCATGCGGATCTTGCCGTCGTGGTCGATGGTCATGAAGCTCCAGGTCGGATCGACCTCGGGGCGCACCACGTCGATCGTCAGGCCGTACTTCTCGTTCATCAGCGGCCAGTAGTTCACCGACGCGCCGCCGAGCGGGTCGATGCCCAGACGCACGCCCGAGGAGCGGATCACGTCGAAATCGATGACGTTGCCCAGATCGGAGACGTAGTGGTCGCGGTAGTCGAAACGTTCGACCAGATCGGACTTGACGGCCTGCTCGAACGGGACGCGCTTGACGTTCTTGTAATCGCCGAGCAGTTCGTTGGCGCGCGCGGCGATGGCGTTGGTCGCCTCGGCCGGGGCCGGGCCGCCGGTCGGCGGGTCGTACTTGAAGCCGCCGTCGGTGGGCGGGTTGTGCGACGGGGTGACCACGATGCCGTCGGCCAAATCCTCGCCGGAGAACCGCTGTGTGCCGTCGGCCGCGCGGTTGTGGGTCAGGATGGCCTGGGAGACGACCGGGGTGGGGGTGTAGTCGTCGCGCGAATCGATGCGCACGCGCACGCCGTTGGCGACGAGCACCTCGATGGCGGTCTTCCACGCCGGCTCGGACAGGGCGTGGGTGTCGCGGCCGATGTACAGCGGACCGGTGACGCCCTGGGTCTTGCGGTATTCGGCGATGGCCTGGGAGATGGCCACGATGTGGGCCTCGTTGAACGAGGTCTTCAGGGACGATCCGCGGTGGCCGGAGGTGCCGAAGGAGACGCGCTGCTCGGCGACGGACGGATCGGGGACAAGGTCATAGTACTTGCCAATGACTTCGTCGACATTGATCAGATCTGCTGGGGTGGCGGGCATACCCGCATTATTTGCTACCATGACCCCATTGTGCCACGTTTTGGTGGGTTGTCGGGGCACCGTTGTCGCAAATTGTGCGTTTCGTCTGACGAATGGTATGGAATTTCACGCGTCGTTCATGCCGATGTCGCCCGGAGGTCAAGCGGAGAGGGGCGTATCCGCCTCGACTGCGGCGGCCGTGGCGTCATCGGATGCGTCCGCTCCGGGAGCGGCATCGGCATCAGGGACGCGGTCGTTCGGCGTCGACGGTGTGCCCTCCGGCACGCGCACGGTGAGCGCCCGCCGTTCCACGGTGAACCGGATATGGCTGGTCTCGCGCAGGATGTCGCCGTCCACTTCCGCCAGGGCGGGCTTCTCCAGACGTACCTCGGCGCTGACGCCCTGGATCTGGTCCACGGTGGAATTGGTGGACAGCGGGCTCTGCTGGGCCTTGCCGGTCACCGTCTGGTGGAGCACGTCGCCGAACAGGTTGGCCCAGCCGATCAGACCGCCCGTGGTGTCGATGATCTCGAAATCGAGGATGCCGTCGTCCCACTTGGCTTCGGGCATCAGCGAGAACCCGGGGATCTGGCCGCAGTTGCCGGCCATCAGGGTGCGGAAGGTGAGCTTGGTGCGCGTGTGGGTGGAGCCGTCCGCGCTGGTGATGGAGACGCTGCCGCGGTATTTCGGGGCGAACAGGTGCTTGAACGCGCCCACGAAGTAGGCCAGCCAGCTGATGTTCTTCTTGAGTTCGGGATCGGTGTCGTCGATCATCTGCGCGTCGAAGCCCAGACCGGCAATGATCAGGAACGCGTGGCCGTGATCCTCCTCCTCGTTGTCCAGGATCGTCAGACGGCCCATATCCACCAGCTTCGAGCCGTGCGACGTGGCCACGGTCAGCGCCGCATCCACATCATCCACGGGGATGCCCATATTGCGGGCGAACAGATTGCCGGTGCCGATCGGCACGATGCCCAGCGCGTGCCCGGTGCCGGACAGCGCGCTCGCCACCGTGCGCACCGTGCCGTCGCCGCCCACGGCCACCACCACGTCGGCGCCGCCCTCCAGCGCCTCCTGCGCGCAGACGCGTCCGCTCTTGTCCAGCTGGGTGTCGATGAACTGCACCTCATGCAGGTTGTGCGCCTCGCAGAACGCCTTGATGTGTTCGCGGTACTGGTCGGCCTGCGGTTTGGAGGGGTTGATGATGAATGCGTAATGCACCTCGTCCTCGCGGCGCTCCACCAGGGTTTCGGCCAATTTGCGCCGCCTGCGGTCCTTGAGCATGGTCAGGACGGCGGTGATGGTCAGCGCGACCGCCGCGATGACGGCGACGACGATGGCGGTGGTGAGGACTGGTTCAGGCATGGTTCCCATTCTTCATACCGCCGCGACCGCGGCACAGGGAAAACGGTGTTCGTCAACGATACCTGCACGCATGGCGGACGGCCGGGGGCCAGTGTCGGCTTGCGGCACTAGTCTTGGAGCCATGCTTGATATCCAATTCATCCGTGAACATGCCGATGTGGTGCGCGAATCCCAGCGCAAGCGCGGCGAGTCCGTCGAACTCGTGGACGAGGTGCTGCGCTCCGACGAGGTGCGCCGCTCCTCGCTCAAGGAGTTCGAGGCCGCCCGCGCCCAGCAGAAGGAGATCGGCAAGAAGGTCGCCGCCGCGCCGGCGGACGAGAAGGCCGCGCTGATCGCCCAGACCAAGGAGCTCAGCCAGAAGGTCGCCGAGTTCAAGGCCGCGGCCGACGCCGCGTCCGAGGAATACACTACGGCCATGTGGAAGCTGTCGAATATCGTCGAGCCCGAGGCGCCGGAGGGCGGCGAGGACGACTACGTGGTCGTCAAGAAGGTCGGCGCCCCGCGCGACTTCGCGGCGGAGGGCTTCGAGCCGAAGGACCATATGACGCTGGGCACGCTGGTGGCCGGCATCGACACCCGCCGCGGCGCCAAGGTCTCCGGCTCCCGCTTCTACTTCCTGCGTGGCGCCGTGGCGCGCATGCAGATCGCCATGCTGACCATGGCCGTCGACCAGGCCGAGGCCAACGGCTTCACGCTGGCCATCACCCCCACGCTGGTGCGCCCCGAGGTCATGCGCGGCACCGGCTTCCTCAACTCCCACGCCGATGAGATCTACCGCCTGCGCGAGCCGGACGACCAGTACCTGGTCGGCACCTCCGAGGTGGCGCTCGCCGGCATGCACGAGGACGAGATCCTGGACCTGTCCAACGGCCCGCTGCGCTACTGCGGCTGGAGCTCCTGCTACCGCCGCGAGGCCGGCGCCGCCGGCAAGGACACGACAGGCATCATCCGCGTTCACCAGTTCGACAAGGTGGAGATGTTCGTCTACGCCCGTCAGGAGGACTCCTACAAGGAGCACGAGCGCCTGCTGGCCATGGAGGAGGAGATGCTCGCCAAGGTGGAGGTGCCGTACCGCGTGATCGACACCGCCGCCGGCGATCTGGGCTCCTCCGCCGCCCGCAAGTTCGACTGCGAGGCCTGGGTTCCGACCCAGGGCAAGTATCGCGAGCTGACCTCCACGTCGAACTGCACCGAGTACCAGGCCCGCCGCCTGAACATCCGTGAGCGCGTGGCCGACGGCGGCACCCGCCCCGTCTCCACGCTCAACGGCACGCTGGCCACCACGCGCTGGCTCGTGGCCATCCTGGAGAATCATCAGAACCCGGACGGCTCCATCGAGATCCCGCAGGCCATGCGCCCCTACATGGGCGGCCGCGAGGTCATCGAACCGAGTAAGTGGGAGGCCTGACCTCCGTCAGGCCTGCTGTGTTCTGCGGCGTGCGCCTGTGTGCGGCGCACTGCTACGAACGGTTCACCGGACCGTTCGTCACGTGGGAGGCCTGACCTCCGTCAGGCCTGCTGTGTTCTGCGGCGTGCGCCTGTGTGCGGCGCACTGCTACGAACGGTTCACCGGACCGTTCGTCACGTGGGAGGCCTGATTCCACGGGTCGTTGTACACTAGCGACTCGTCGCGCCGTTTCGGCGCCCATGGGCAGATGTCCGAGCGGTCTAAGGAGACGGTCTTGAAAACCGTTGAGGTGCAAGCCTCCGCGAGTTCGAATCTCGCTCTGCCCGCTTCAGAACGGCTCCCGTATGGGAGCCGTTCCCGTATTCGTACGTGGGCCGCCCGGCGGACGACGCGTTTCCCGCAGCCACGGCCCGCGAACCCGTTGGAGGCCCCATGAGCGCAACGATCACCGACGTCATCTTCGACTACTGCGATGTGCTGCTGGACTGGCGTCCCCGCATCCCGCTGGAGGGTCAGTATCCGCCCGGCGTCATCGACATGTTCTTCAGCGCCGACGACCCGCACGGCTTCCGATACTATGACCGGCTCTCGGACTCGGGTTGGGACGAGGAGCGCATCCTGGCCGATTACGAGATCGAGCACGGGCCGGCCGTGGCCTGGGTGTTCCGCATCTACTTCGAGCGGCAACGGCTTGCGCTCGCCGGACTGCAGCCGGGCATGGGGGAGCTGCTGCGGGAGCTGGACGCCTCGGGTGTCCGCCTGTGGGGGCTGACGAACTTCACCACCAAGTACGTTCGTGCGGCGCATGAGCTGTTCCCCGAACTGAACCTGCTGCGGGACACGGTCGTCTCCTCCGAGGAGGGCATCCTGAAGCCCGATCCCGAGATCTACCGCCGTGCCATCGCCCGGTTCGGCGTCAACCCCGCGCATACGCTGTTCGTGGATGACAAGCCGGCCAATGTGGCCGCCGCCCGGGAGCTGGGGCTGAATGGTGAGGTGTTCGCAGGGGCGGACCTGCTGAGGCGTTCGCACTACCTCGATCTCTCCTGACCGACCCAAGGTTTTGCAAGGGTCCAATCGTCGAACGTCGAGGTAGTGCGAAGCCCCTACTGCGGCTGGTCGGTGAAATTCACGAACAGGTTGTCCCGCCACGTCACGCGTGAGCCCTCCGGATGCCATGTGGTGGCCTTGGGCCGTTCGGTGTCGGATACGAACACGTTGTGCTCCACCACCGCCACGCCGTCGGCGCGGTCCAGCCGCAGCGGGTCGCAGTCCGGCCCCAGCACGAACACGTTGTCATGCACCCAGGCGTCCGGGTTGCGCGGGATGTCGATCGCGCCCATCCGGTCATGATGGGCCACGTTGTGGCAGAATTCCGTGTTGACCGCCATCTCGTTGCAGATCATCACGGTGCCGCCGCTGTTGCCGGATGAATAGTTGTACCGGTACACCGTGCCGTCGCCGTAATCGGCGTCCCAGGCCTGCCCGTCGCCGTTGCCGTTGTCCGCGTTCAGCGTGTCATAGGCCTGGTTGTGCTCGAACAGCGCGTTCTTGCACCGCCAGGGCCAGATCGCGGCGGCCACGCGCCCGTCGTCGGTGGCCGTGTACACGTCGGTGCGGATCTGACGGGCGGCGCGGCGGGAGATGTTGCGGCGGATGACCGGTCGGTCGCAGTACATCGTGGTGATGGCATCGCCGCCGGCGTCCTCGACCACGTTGTCCTCGACCACCACGTTCGTGGCGCCGTACCGTGCGATCAGCGCGTCGTCGATGGTACCGTCGCCGTAGTCGAAGGTGTTGTTCCACCGGCCGTCGGCGTCCTTGCCGCCGTGGTCGATCATGTTGAGGTACGCGGTGTAGCCGACGGCGATGCCCCAGCGGCTGGTCCGGCGCACGGTGTTGCCGCTGATGCGCACGTCGTCGAAACGGGCGATGTCGGTGTCGATGCGGGAAGGGTCCTCGGGGAAGTGGGCGATGACGTAGATGCCGCCGTTGGCCATGTGCTTGTCGTACACGTTGCCGTCCACGTCGTGGATGTACAGGTTCTTCAGAACCGTGTGGGTGATGGTGCCGCGGTTCTCCGCGATGACGGCCACGCCGGTGCGATCCATGACATCGCGGTCGTTGTACGCCATGCAGTCGGAGTCGTCGATGCGGCGGTTGGTGATCTCCAGGTCGGATACCTCGACGTACGGCATGTCGCGGAGCAATACCGCGGTGGACACCTCGCCGCGGTTGCGGTGCGGGGCGCCGCCGATCGGCGCCCGGTAGTCCTCGAACCAGACGCCCGTACCGTCGGCGTGGATGGCCGGCAGCGGACCCTGTCCGTAGGCACCGATAATGATCGGCCGTCCGAGGACGCCGGCGCCGGCGGGATGCAGATACTGCCCCTGGAACACCGAACCGCGTTCGAGCCGTACCTCGTCCGCCGGTTCGAGCGTGAGCGCGTTGATCGATTCGAGCGTGGCGAACGGATGCTCGGCGGACGTGCCGGCATTCGCATCGTTGCCGCGGATGGTGGAGACATAGTAGACGGTCATGGAACGCTCCCTTGCTGAACATGCCGAATAATCGGATTGTTAGGAAAGTTTACACGAAGTGAGGGGTGTCAAGGGGGCTTGATGCCGGCGGATTCGGCCTGAATCATAGGGACTCGCCTAATTTGTAAGGTTAGTTGCTGATTTGACGTAATCGAGGTATCCTGAGTCCTGTCACATAGGTGTGGCATCCACATGGAAGTGGAGTCATTTTCGGAAAGGAAGCGGAGAATGGCATTCAACAAGCGTGTTATGGCTGGACTGGCCGCAGTGGCCGTCCTGGGCGTCGCATTGTCCGGCTGCGGTGGCGATACCGCGGACGGCGGTTCCGGCGGCGGGGACGCCAGCGGTGAGCCGATCGAGATCACCTACCTGCACCGTCTGCCGGATTCGGACGGCATGGTTCAGGTCAATGACATCGTGGCCAGGTGGAACGAGGAGCATCCCGACATCCACGTCACCGCCACCAAGTTCGACGGCAACGCCTCGGACATGATCAAGAAGCTGGAGACGGACGTCAAGGCGGATAACGCCCCGGACCTGGCCCAGGTCGGCCTGGCCGAGGTGCCCGAGGTGTTCACCAAGGGCCTGCTGATGGACGTGACCGAGGAGGCCGCCAAGTACGAGGACCACTTCGCCGCCGGCCCGTTCTCGCTGATGCAGGTGGGCGGCAAGACCTACGGCCTGCCGCAGGACACCGGCCCGCTGGTCTACTTCTACAACGAGGCCGAATTCCAGAAGCTGGGCATCACCGAGGTCCCGCAAACCAAGGACGAGCTGATCGCAGCCGCCAAGACCGCCGCCGCGCAGGGCAAGTACATCATGTCCTACCAGGCCGATGAGGCCGGCAACATGCTCTCCGGCCTGGCTGGCGCCTCCGAGCCCTGGTACAAGGTGGAGGGCGACTCCTGGGTCGTCAATACCGAGACCAACGGCTCCGCCGAGGTCGCCGACGTGTTCCAGCAGCTGCTGGATGCCGGCGCCGCCACCACCAACCCGCGTTGGGATCCGTCCTTCGACGCCTCGCTGCAGGACGGTTCGCTGATCGGCACCGTGGCCGCCGCCTGGGAGGCCCCGCTGTTCATCGATTCCTCCGGCGGCACCGGTGCGGGCGACTGGCGCGTGGCGCAGCTGGGCGACTGGTTCGGCAATGACGGCAAGACCGGCCCCGACGGCGGCTCCGGTGTGGCCGTGCTCAAGGGCTGCGAGCATCCGGCCGAGGCGATGGAGTTCCTCGACTGGTTCAACACGCAGGTCGCCGACCTGGTCTCGCAGGGTCTGGTCGTGGCGGCCACCACCGAGGCGGCCGAGACCCCGTCCGATTGGGACGAGTTCTTCGGCGGTCAGGACGTGATGGCCGAGTTCGCCACCGCCAATGAGAACATGGGCGATTTCACCTACATGCCGGGCTTCTCCGCGGTCGGCGCCGCGATGAAGGAGACCGCCGCCAAGGCCGTGGACGGTTCCGGCAAGGTCGCCGACGTCTTCTCCGTGGCGCAGACCACCTCGATTGATACGCTGAAGAACCTCAACCTGTCCGTGGCTGAGTGACGGCGGACGGTCCCGCCGCCACGGCGGCGGGACGGATTCCGCCCCCGTACCATGTCGGGAAAGAGGCCGGGGTCCCTGGGGCTCCGGCCTCTTTCGGGTAGAGCAGGGCCAATGATGTCCTCTTCTCTTTGAAAGCAGGTTTTAGATATGACTGCAACCACACACGCGCCAAAGGCGGCGCGGCGGTCCTCCAAACCGAAGCGGTCCAACGCCGCCAAACGCGAGAACCGCACCGGATGGGCGTTCATGGCCCCCTTCGCCCTCCTGTTCGCCTTCGTGTTCATCCTCCCCATCGGCTGGGCCATCTACTCCAGCTTCTTCCGGCAGGTCGTCTCCGGCGGCGGCGCCTACGGCGGCGGCGAACTGGTGAACCAGTTCGTGGGCCTGGAGAACTTCCGCTACGTCATCACCTCCGGCGACTTCTGGGCCGGCGTCGGCCGCGTGGTCATCTACACGCTGATCCAGGTGCCGATTATGATCATCGCGGCGCTGGCGCTGGCCATGATCATCGACTCCTTCGTCGTCAAGCACATCTCAGGCTTCCGCCTGGGCTACTTCCTGCCGTACGCCATCCCCGGCGTGGTGGCCTCGATCATCTGGGTGTACCTGTACAACGGCCAGATCTCGCCGCTGGTCAAGGGCCTGGCGGCGCTCGGCATCAACGTGGACTTCTTCGCTGACAACATCGTGCTCGCCTCGATGGCGAACATCACCACCTGGACCTTCACCGGCTACAACATGCTGATCTTCCTGGCGGCGTTGCAGGCCATCCCGCACGATCTGTACGAGGCGGCCCGTATCGACGGTGCCAACGGCTGGCAGATCGCCATGAAGATCAAGCTGCCGAACGTGCGCTCCGCCGCGCTGCTGGCCATGCTGCTGTCGATCGTCGGCACCATCCAGCTGTTCAACGAACCCCAGATCATGCAGACCGCCGACCCGGGCATCTCCAAGTCGTTCACGCCGATGATGATGGCCATGAACACCTCGCAGGGCACGCTGACCCCGAGCGGTGACGGCCCGGCCTCGGCCGTGGCCATCATGATGGCGCTGATCGCAGGCGTGCTGGCCATGGCCTACGCCCTGGTGGAAAGGAAGGTGAACGAGGAATGAGCATGTCCATGAGCAAGGAGGCGCGCGCACGCCGCCGCGCCGACCGCATCCGCGACAAGCACGCGAACGACCTGCCCCGCTCGATGCGTCCGAACGCGTTCGTCAAGACGCTGACCATCGTCGTGCTCGTGCTGGTCTTGATCTACTTCCTGTTCCCGATCTACTGGGCCATCATCGCCTCCACCAAAACCCCCTCGCAGCTCACCGGCAGCAACGGCCTGTGGTTCGCGGTACCGCTGAACGAACTGCCCGCCGCCATCGCCGACAACTACGCCACGCTGCTGGGATGGACGCGCGGCCAGTTCTGGCGCTGGGTCGGCAACTCGCTGCTGTACTCCTGCACCTCCGCGCTGATCGGCACCATCGTGTCGGTGATGGCCGGGTACGCCACCGCCAAGTTTAACTTCCGCGGCAAGGGCGTGGCCATCGGCATCGTTATGGCCTGCATGCTCATGCCCGCGGCCCTGCTGACGATCCCGCAGTACTCGATCTTCCACACACTGCACCTGACCAACACGGTGGCCTCGATCATCATCCCGTGCTCGGTTTCGCCGTTCGGCTTCTTCCTGGGCCGCGTGTACGCGCAGACCTCGGTGCCGAACGAGCTGCTGGAGGCGGCCCGCATCGACGGCGCCGGCGAGGCCAGGATCTTCTTCACCATCGTGCTGCGCATCCTGGCGCCGGCCATGGTGACGATCTTCCTGTTCCTGTTCGTGGCGACCTGGAACAACTTCCTGCTGCCGTTGATGATGGTCTCCAGCGACGAGCTCAAACCCGTCACGCTGGGCCTGTACGGCATGGTCTCGCTGGCCACGTTCAACGACCGCGGCGCCCTGATGATGGGCGCGCTGCTCGGCGTGCTGCCGGTGATCGTACTGTTCCTGGGCCTCCAGCGCTACTGGCAGGCCGGTCTGGCCGCCGGCGCCGTCAAGGGCTGACGGCGGCGGCAAACCCCAAGGAGGGACGGCACCGCCGCCGTCCCTCCCGCCCAGTGCGCCCTTCCGCCGGGAGGGCCTGACCCCAAAATTCCCCAAAGGAGCATAAGTCCCATGTCTACCGGACGTTTCACCATCCCCAGCGAGGAGAACTTCGCCGAACAAACCAAGGAACTCGCCGAGCTGTGGGGCGCCGACGCCATCCGCAACTCCGACGGCACCCACCTGGACGAGGCCGTCCTGGCGTTGGGCAAGAAGGTGTACAGCGCCTACTTCCCGACCCGCGCCCACAACGAGTGGATCACCCTGCATATGGACGAGACCCCGCAGGTCTACCTGCTCACCGACCGGATCCTGGCCGAAACCGGCATCGTCACGATCCCGCTGATGGACGGCTTCTACGAGGAGCAGCTGCAGCCCAACCGCGACGCCGACCCCCACCGGTACTGGGAGGTCGTCGACCGCACAACCGGCGAGGTCGTCGACACCGCCGACTGGACCTACGATCCGGCCGCCGACACGGTCACCGTCTCCGGCGCAACCCCGATGCACGAATACACGGCCTCGTTCCTGGCCTACATCATCTGGGATCCGGTGGAGATGTACAACCACCTGACCAACGACTGGGGAGACAAGGAACACGAGATCCCGTTCGACATCTACCACGAGCAGACCCGGGACTTCGTATTCGACACGTTCTCCCGGTGGCTCAAGGACAGCCCCCAAACCGACGTGGTGCGCTTCACCACGTTCTTCTACCAGTTCACGCTGCTGTTCGACGCCAAACATCGCGAGAAGGTGGTCGACTGGTTCGGCTGCGCCTGCACCGTCTCCCCGAAGGCGCTCGACGACTTCGAGGCCCGGTACGGCTACCGGCTGCGCCCCGAGGACTTCGTGGACGCGGGCTGCTATAACTCGGCCTGGCGCGTACCGCGCAAGGCACAGCGCGACTGGATCGACTTCCTTTCCGACTTCGTGCGCGCGAACGTCAAGCGCCTGGTCGACGAAACCCACGCCGCCGGCAAGGAGGCCATGATGTTCCTCGGCGACCAGTGGATCGGCACCGAACCCTATAAGGACGGCTTCGGCGACCTGGGGCTGGACGCCGTGGTCGGCTCGATCGGCGACGGCACCACCACCCGCATGATCGCCGACATCCCCGGCGTGAAGTACACCGAGGGCCGGTTCCTGCCCTACTTCTTCCCCGACACCTTCTACGAGGGCAACGACCCGAGCATCGAAGGCCTGGACAACTGGCGCAAGGCCCGCCGCGCGATCCTGCGCTCGCCGATCTCCCGCATGGGCTACGGCGGGTACCTCTCGTTGGCCGCCAAATTCCCCAAGTTCGTGGACACGGTGGCGCATATCGCCGACGAGTTCCGCGACATTCACGACCGCACCGGCGGCAAACCGGCCGAGGGCGAGCTGAACGTGGCGATCCTCAACAGCTGGGGGCGGATGCGCTCCTGGATGGCGTTCACCGTGGCGCACGCCCTGCCGAACAAGCAGACCTACTCGTATTACGGCATCCTGGAGGCGCTCTCCGGCATGCGCGTCAACGTGCGGTTCATCAGCTTCGACGACGTGCTCGACCACGGCGTGGACCCGGACATCGACGTGATCATCAACGGCGGCCCGGTCGACACCGCGTTCTCCGGCGGCGACGCCTGGCGCGACCCGAGGCTGCTGGAGACCATCCGCGCCTGGGTGCGCGGCGGCGGCGCGTTCGTGGGCGTCGGCGAACCGACCGCGGTGCCGCGCTTCCAGGGCGGCCGCTTCTTCCAGCTGGCCGACGTGCTCGGCGTGGATGAGGAGCGGTTCCAGACCCTGTCGGTGGACAAGTACTTCCCCGAGGTCACGCCGGAACACTTCATCACCGCCGACGTGCAGCTGGCCGATGGCGTGCTCGACGCCTGGCGCGCGGCCGGCCGCACCCGTGACATCAGCGGCTGCGGCGGCGGCATCGGCGCCACGATCGGCGGCATCGACTTCGGTGAGCCGATCGCGAACACATACCCGGTCAACGAGGACGTGACCCTGATCCGCGCCGACGACGGCCAGGTGCAGCTCGCGGTCAACGACTACGGCAAGGGCCGAGGCGTGTATGTGTCCGGTCTGCCGTACTCGGCCGCGAACGCACGCCTGCTGGAACGCATCCTGTTCTACGCCAGCCACCACGAGGACCGGTACGATGCGTGGAGCTCGACCAACCCCGAGTGCGAGGTCGCGTACTTCCCCGATTCGCATCAGTACTGCGTGATCAACAACACCGACCGCCCCCAGTCCACCACGGTCCGTCACGCCGACGGCACCGAAGCGGTCTACGACCTGGACGGCAGCGGCATCGCCTGGCACGAGGTCTGAGCCGGAGGCATTATCCCCGCGGCCGCCCGCGAATCAACCGCGGGCGGCCGCGGACCACTCCCACATTCGAGAAGGGACAACCATGACGGGCAATGACGCCAGACTGGCCGCGGCGGCGGCCAACTTCGCCACGGACGGCACCGTGGAATCGATCACACGGTATGGCGACGGCCATATCAACGCCACCTACCTGGTCACCACTGACACCAACCGGTACATCCTGCAGCGGATGAACGCCGACGTCTTCCCGGACACGGCGGGCCTGATGCGCAACATCGAGCTGGTGACCGAATTCCTCGCCCAACGCGGGCAGGAGACGCTCACCATCATCCGCACGCATGACGGCGCGACCTACGCCGACACCGATTCCGGCGCCTACCGGATGTACGCGTTCATCGAGGACACGATCTCCTACAATCTGGTGACCGACGCCGCGGTGTTCCGCGAGGCCGGCGCCGCGTTCGGCGACTTCCAGAACCAGCTCGCCGACTTCGACGCCTCGCAGCTGACCGAAACCATCGCGCATTTCCACGACACCCCGCACCGGTTCGAGGACTTCAAGGCGGCCGTGGCCGCCGACCCGCTGGGCCGTGCGGACCGCTGCCGGGAGGAGATCGCGTTCTTCATGGACCGCGCGGACCGGTACCCGCTCATCGTCGACGACCTGGAGCAGGGCCGCATCCCGCTGCGCGTGACCCACAACGACACCAAACTCAACAACATCCTGATGGACGCCACCACGCACAAGGCCCGGGCGATCATCGACCTGGACACGGTCATGCCCGGCTCGATGCTCTACGACTTCGGCGATTCCATCCGTTTCGGCGCCTCCACGGCGCTGGAGGACGAACGCGACCTGCACAAGGTCCATTTCAGCACCGACCTGTTCCGCGCCTACGCCGAAGGGTTCGTGGGCCGGATGCGTCCGAGCATCACCGACCGCGAGGGCGAGCTGCTGGCGTTCGCCGGCAACATGATGACCATGGAATGCGGCATGCGGTTCCTGGCCGATTACCTCGTCGGCGACACCTACTTCGCCATCCGATACCCCGAGCACAACCTGGTGCGCGCCCGCACGCAGATCAAACTGGTGCGGGAGATGGAGGAAAAGGCCAGCGAGATCCGGGCCATCGTGGACGACGTGATGTCCGGGGGTGCGCGATGACCGGCGCCAACGGGGATCCGGCGCTCGACCGGCTCTATGCGGCGCTCGACGCGCTGGTCGACCACGCCCGGAACCATCTGGGACTGGACCCGCGTGACGGGGACTGGGCGCGCAACGGCATCCTGGGACGCTATGGCCTGGCCTCCTACCGTCCGACCGGCGCCGTCTGCGGCGGCAGGGGCGTCGACGAACTGGTGGGCGACCTGCTCTCGTGCGGCGTGGAGGCGGGCCTGTTCGGTCCGGAGGAGGCTGCCGGCGAGGCGGACGCGGTCATGGGCGTGCTGTCGGCCCGTCCCTCGGTGCTGCAGGACCGGTTCCTGGCCGTGGAGCGCGAGCGGGGCGGCATGGCCGCCATGCGCTGGTTCTACCGGTATTGCGTGGACAACACGTACGTCAAACGCGCCCAGCTGGACGCCAACCCGCGGTTCGACTCGCACGGGCTGGTGGTGACGATCAACCTGGCCAAACCCGAGTTCAAGAACATGGCCAAGGCCGCGGCCGGCAACGCCGTGGCCGGAGGCTATCCGCAATGCACGATCTGCCATGCCAACGAGGGCTTCGCCGGCCGCAACAAGCGCACGCTGCGCACCATGCCGGTCACGCTGGGCGGCGAACCATGGTTCTGGCAGTTCTCCCCGTACGGGTACTTCACCGAGCACGGCATCTGCGTGAACACCGAACACACCCCGATGCATGTGGACCGCGACACCTTCGTGCAGCTGCTCGACTTCGTCGACCGGTTCCCCGGCTACTTCCTCGGATGCAACGCCGCGCTCCCGCGCATCGGCGGCTCGGTGCTCGCCCACGACCATTTCCAAGGCGGCGGCGAACTGCTGCCGATGCACAAGGCCCCGGCGTGGGCCACGCTGCGGCTGCCCGCATACCCCGATGCGCTCGTCGAGATCCTGGACTGGCCCGGAACGGCCGTGCGCGTCGTCTCCGACTCCCGCACGGCGATCGTCGAGATCAGCGACCTGATCCGCCGGGCCTGGATCGCATACGACGACCCGGCGGCGGACATCGCCAGCCATGATGCGGACGGCAACCGGCAATCGGCGCTTTCGCCGAGCGCCATCGTCACCGACCGCGGCTATGAGATGAGCCTGATCTTCCGCAACAACGCGGTCAGCGAGGCGTACCCCGACGGCATCTTCCACGCGCATCCGGAATACTATCCGGTCAAGCAGGAACCCATCGGCCTGATCGAGGCGCAGGGGCTGTTCATCCTGCCCGGGCGACTGGTCGAACAGCTGCGGACGATCGAGGATGCGCTGGCCGACGGGCATGATCTGCCGGAATCCGTGAGCGAGTTCTCGCTGATATGGGAGGAGCTCAACGCGGCGTTGCAGGGCGGGAACAGCCGCGAGGCGATCCGCGCGGCCATCCGTGACGAGCTCGGGAGCGTATGCGAGCGGATCCTCGGCAACACCGCCGTGTTCAAAACCAAGGAACAGACCCTGAAGTTTATGAAAGGTTTGGGGTTTGGTCGGTAAGGGGCGTTCGCACTACCTCGGGGTTTGATTTCGGATTCGGCGGAATTCCTGCCTTCGGATTCGTAACCTTGAGGTAGTGCGAAGCCCATCCTCAGACAATCCGCCGATCCGCCGCCCAACGGGTCAACTCGGTGCGGTTGGACAGCTGCAGCTTGCGCAGCACCGAACTCATATGCGTCTCCACCGTCTTGATGGAGATGAACAGCTCGGAGGCTACCTCCTTGTAGGTGTAGCCGCGGGCGATCAGCCGCATGACCTCCTGCTCGCGCGCCGACAGGCGGTCCAGCTCGTCGTCGTGTACGGGTGCGCCGCCCATCGGCGCCCCCTGGAACGCCGAGAGCACGAACCCGGCCAGCTTGGGGGAGAAGACCGCATACCCCTCATGCACCTGACGGATCGAGGACACCAGGTCGTTCGCGGTGATCGTCTTGGTCACGTAGCCGCGTGCCCCGGCGCGAATCACCGCACCCACATCCTGCGGCGAATCGGACACCGACAGCGCCAGGAACGCCGACCGCGGGGACAACGGCAGCGACTTCGTCAGGATCTCGGCGCCGCCACCGCCCTCGCCGCCCGGCACATGCACGTCGAGCAGCACCACGTCCGGCTGCGTGTCGGCGATCATGGCGATCGAGCCCTCCACATCCGGCGCCTGCCCGACAATGCTGAGATACGGCTGCAACGTGGCGATCACGCCGGCACGGAACATCTCATGGTCATCGACCACGGCCACCCTGATCGACTGATCGGCGACGGGGGCGTGCCCCTCGTTGGTCGGGTTTCCTACATCACTCATGGCTGCCATCCGTTTCGTTGCTGTCCGTTGCGTCGTTGTCCGTCGTGTCGTTGCCGTTGGCCCGGTTCTCCGCGATATCGGCCACCGGCATATGCATCCGCACCTCGGTGCCCCAATGCGGCCGCGACACGATCTCCACCGTACCGCCACGGCGTTTGATCCGGCCGACGATCGACTCGCGGATGCCCAACCGATCCTCGGGGATGGTGTGCACATCGAATCCATTGCCGTGGTCGCGGACGAACACCTCCACGGTACCGCCCGAAGCCTCGCAATACACGGAGATCGGCTCGCCGCCGTGCGTGGCCGCGTTGACCAGCGCCTGCCGAGCGGCGTCCAGCAACGCGTCGGTCTGGGCGCTGGGCCGGGCGTCGCCCACCGTCACCACCTCGATCGGCTTGCCGTGCTCGTCCTCCACCTCGGCGGCGATCTGCTTCAACCCGGCGTTGACCGAGCGCTCCGAGGGGGTACGATCCTGGTACAGCCAGTCGCGCAGCTCCCGCTCCTGCTGCCGGGCCAGGGAGAACACGGTCTGCGGCTCGTCGGCGTGCATCTGGATCAACGCCAATGTCTGCAACACGCCGTCATGCAGATGGGCGGTCATATCGGCACGCTCCTCCTCGCGCTCCTTCAGCGCGCGCTCGGTGGCGAGCCCGCGGACCAGCGAGTTGACCCACGGCACGATCGCCAGCATCACGCCCACCATGGTGGACAGCCCCCCTGCGATCAGCACGCGCGGCGACGCCCCGTCGTATCCGGCCGCATTGCCCACGAACACCATGTACGCCAGCACGATCAGCGCGATGCCGCCGAGCATGGCCTTGAACTGGCCGTCCTCCTGGTTGAACCACAGCCAGGCGACGGCCAGGCCGCCCAGACCCAGGATGACCGGCAGGATATACAGCGAATCGATGCCGGTGGCCGCCATCAGCGCACTGACCGTCAGCAGCACCAAGCCGGCCATGGCCACCAGCGCCGGCTTCGGTGCGCGGGCGAGGGCGGCTGCCAGGCTCTCCGATGTACTGTCGCGCTCGCCGGCCGCTTCGGCGTCGGCGTCATCCGCCGATGCCGTGCCATACCCGGCGTTGCCGCGGGACAAGGGGGACTCGCGCACGGCATTGAGTCGGGCGGCCGCGGCGGCGACCGGATCGCCCACCGGCATCGTCAGCCATAGGAACACATAGACCACAATTCCCGCCCCGAAGACGAACGCGGCGGCGGTGAACAGCAGCCGGACCAGCGCCACCGACACCTGCAGATGCAGGCTGATGCCACGGCATACACCGCACAGCCAGCGCCCCTGCTTCGGGCGCATCAACGGCAGCGCGGCGGGGCGCAACGGTCGCGGGTCCGCGAGTGTCCGCGGATCATAGGGAATCGAGGAATCGGTCATGCTTCCATTGTGCCCGCGGCGGTGCCGACGCCGAGCGGATTCGGACGATGTTCAGGGAAGGTTCAGGGTGTTCCCGGATACGGTTCGGCTGTTCGGCTTGCTGTAATGGAACCATGAGCGATAATCATGAATCATGGCAGGGCGCGGCATCCGAGCATGCCGGTCGCGAACGGCGCCAGGGCCGTTTCTTCCCGTGGGTGCGCGAAAGCGGATTGGTCCGCAGCGCCGAGGAACGATGGATCGGCGGCGTCTGCGGCGGCCTGGGACGGTACCTGGGGTGGAGCCCGCTGCTGGTGCGGGCGCTGATGATCGGCGCCGCATTCGTGGCCGGCATCGGTGTGGTGTTCTATGCGCTCGCGTGGTTCCTGCTGCCGGATGAACGCGATGGTCGGATTCTGTGCGAGGAGCTTTTGGCCGGACACTGGGATTGGACCTGCCTGGGGGTGCTGCTGGGACTGGTGTGCATGATGTTCTGGCCGCCGGTCTGGCTGTTCGGACTCGCCGCGGGCGCGTTCGCGCTGTGGCTGGTCATCGAACAGGCCGGGCGTCGCAACCTGAGATACGCCGTGGCGCAATGGGCGAACCCGTCATCTCGTCCGCAGCCCGCGTCGGCCCCGCGGCAATCCGCGCCATTCGTACAGCCGCAGCCCGCGCCCTCCACACGGCCGGAGGCGACCGTATGGCCGCAGGCGTCTGCGCGGCCGGAAGCGACCGTATGGACGCAGGCGTCGGCGCGGCAGGATCATCCGGGTCAGTCCGAGACACCCGCGTCGGTCGGGGTGAAGCCTTCCGTCACGCCTTCGACTATGGGGTCGGGCGATGGTATGCCCACGGGCGGCGTGGCGACCGGTACGGGGCCGGCTGGTACGGGGTCGACCGGCGGCATGCCCATGGCTGACGCTTCGGCCGACGTTCCGGCAGGCGCGCCGACCGGGGCTGCCCCGGTCTCATCGGCGGCGGTGCCGCTGATGATGACCTCGCCCTATCGCGCCCCGCAGCCGGCCCCCAAGCCGCGTGTCGCCCGTCGCAAGCCGGCGGGGCCGCTGCTGGTGCTGATCGTGACCGGACTGATCTTCCTGTCGTTCGCCTGCATGTTGTTCTCGTGGGCCGATACGCGCGCGGATCTGGAGACGCTGCTCGGCGGGGGCATGATCTGGATTGGCGGCGTCTGCGTGGCGATCGGCCTGATCATCGTGATCCTCGGCTGCATCGGACGGCGGGCCGGCGGCCTGCATCCGTTCGTCTGGCTGGCTGGGTTCTTGGCGGTCACTCTGGCGTTCGGCGGACTGGCCTATTCGGTGATGTTCCAGCGGATGATGCGCACGCGCACGGAATACGCCTACGCCGACGGTTCCGGGATGGATCCGTACATCCAGGTGCACGGCTTCGATGCCATCGGCTCCGACAAGGCCACCATGCAGCGCCTTGAGGACGGCCTGTGGATGGAGGGTGACAACATCAACGACGTCCTGCACATCGACCTGAGCAACTACGCCGAGGACAACGGCGGCCATGAGGTCACGCTCAACGACGGCACCACCGCCACCTCAAGCTGCCCCGTGGGCACCATCCGGGTGATGCCATACCGCGCCAGCGTGGTGGTCACGATCCCGGACGGCTGCTCCTGGCAGCTGACCGGCGAGTCGTTCTGGTATGACGGCAATGATTCCTTCGGCAGCCTGTGGGCGGCCGCGACATCGCCGTGGAATATGGTCGGGATATACCTGCCGAGCACCGTGAACGGGCAGTGGACAGGCGCCGCCAGCATGAGCCCGCCCTGGCTGAACGCGGATTATGACGGCGAAGCCCTGTACTGGCCATTCGACCAGGGCAACCCCAAGGCGGTGGCGTCCCCGGAACTGCGTATCGACGTCGACGCGGCCGTGATGGGACAGGTCGTGGTGCAGTACGACTACCAGAACACCCTGCCCACCTATCAGGAGTGGGCGGACAAGACCACGGAGGACGACCATGAGTGACGAGACCCGCAACGAACCCGAAACCCAGGTCATCCCGCAGACGGATGACGCGGTCACCCAGGCCATGCCGATGGCGGAGACCCGCGAACTGCCGGAAACTGCCGCCCCCACGCAGGCGATGCCGGTGGATTCCGCATCCACGCAGGCGATGCCGCAAGCCGAACCAACGCAGAACGGAACAGCCGACGCGCCGAAATCTGGGCAGACTCCGGAACCGGAGCCTGCCACGATGCCGCAGCAGGTGCCGCTGTACAGCACCGCGCCGCCATCGCAGACCACCGCCGGCGGCGTCCCGACCGCGCCCGCCTACGTGCAGGTGCCGGTGGAGGCCCGCCACGAGCGTCCGGTGATTCGCAAAACCGGTCCCAGCGCGGCCACCATCGTACTCGGCGTGCTGCTGGTCCTGATCGGCGCGATGGTCCTGGCGTTCGGCATCGGCTTCCCGATGACGGCGCTGCCCGGTCTCGGCGCGGATCCGCGCGCCATCGTGGCGATCGTCTGCGGCATCGTCGGCGGCGTCCTGATCGTCGTCGCCATCATATGGGCGGTGGCGCGGATCATCGGCTCGATGCGGCACAAGGACGACGAGCCGCGGGAATAACCCCTACGCGGCCTGGGCGGCTTCGGCCTCCTCAAGATCGGCGAACCCGCCCAGGCGCACGGTATTGGCCACCGTCTGCTCGGTCAGGTTGCGGCCGGCGGCTTGCAGATCCTCCACCATCGCCTCGTACAGGGCCATCGTGCGGTCGGAGTACGTACCCAGTTCCCCGCGCAGATAGGTTTCGAACGACGTATCCTCCGGCGTGTCCTCGGCCGTGGTCAGCACCCGCATCGCCGCGCCCAGTTTCGGGTAGCGCCCGCGGAAATCGCGCGCCCACGCCACCTGCACGGCGATCACCCGCTCCTGCCGGGCAACGCGCTCATCGGACAGGCGGGGGATGAACGGCTCGATGCGCTCGCGGTACTCGTCGGGCGCGGTGGAGGCCATCATCCGGGCGTATTTCTCCGTCACCAGATTGCGGCCCACCCGGTTCGCCTCATCCAGATCGTCGAGATAGCTGCGCAGCAGATCCTCGGGCCAGGTCATGAACTGGCTGGCCCGCATCTGATGGAACATCGGCCAATTGCCTTGGCAGGAGGCGCGGCCGCCCTCGTTCTCGGTGCGTTGGAACTGGTCCCATTCGCGGCGGATGACCTCTTCGACAAGATCCATGACTGCTCCTTTCCGTACGGATTCCACTGCTGGTGCGCCGCAGGTCGCGGCTGATCTGCTGCAGGGCTTACAGACTCATCAGGCAGGCGTCCCGGTGCTCGATATGCTCCTCCACATAGGGGCGTTGCCATTCCAGGAACGTCTCATCGGAGTCGGTCAGCCCCTCGCGCCCGAGCTCGGCCACGATCTCGGCGCAGATCGATTCCACAATAGAGACGACCTGCTTTGCGGCCGGTGCGGCACCCTTACCGCCCTCGCCGAACCCGACGCCGCCGAAACACGCCGCCGACGCCAGTCGCAGGACATCCTCCAGCTGCGCGCACGCGTCCGGCAGGCGGGCGGCCATGCGGCGCGAGAGGCGGCGCAGCGCGGCGAACCGCCACTTGTAGTACGGCATGTATCCGGCGGAAACCGGCGTGTTGATCAGGAACACCAAGGATGCCACAGCTTCGGCGAACTCGTTGATTGCGCACCAAGCGGCCGCGCCATCGCCCCGCTGCAGCATCCGCGGCAGGTTGTACTGGCCCGCCTGCGCGATCATCCCTAGACGCCGGGAGATCAGCGAGAGGCGCACATCCTCCGGCATGAGCTTGAAGCCCTGACGGGTTTTGGAGAACGTGCCCAACGGATCGGCGAACACCTCGCCGTTCGTGGCCGCGGCCAATGTGGGTTCGTCCAGCATCAGCCACTCGTGCGGCCGGTCGGCGGGCGGGGCCTGACGGTAGCCGGTGATCGACTCGAAGAAAGCGCCGACGCGGAACACGCCGACACGGCGGCCGGTGCCCTGCGCGCGGGCGGTCTGGGATTTCGGCCCGAAACCCATGAACGTGTCCGGCAGCGACTCGTAATCGGCCTGCAACCGCTCGCCGATCGCCGCATAATCCTCGTCGGTCAGCCACAGGCAGAAGCCGGGGCCGAAGTCGTGATCGTGGGAGAGTTCGTCGTCGAATCCGTAGCATTCCGAACCGTGCCCCACCAGGCCGGCGGCGATGCGGCCCTGATACTCGGGATAGCGTTCGGCGATCAGCGGTTTGCCATACTCGTTCCAGTAGGCGCGGGCCAGCTTGAGTCCGGGGATGGTGTGCGTCGGCGTGGTGTCTGACGGCACGGTGCCTGAAGACGCGGCGGCATCGGGTGTGGCGGTGCCGGGCGTGGCGATAACGCCGGAGAGTTCGCTTTCGGCGGTCTGCTCCTGCGCCTGGACCAGATTGGCCGCGGTGATGCGGTAGTAGTCGTTGTCCCGGCCGTAGTTCTCCTCAATCACCGTCAGGGCCTGACGGTAGCGCCGGACGGCCTCATCGGCGTGTCCGGCGGCCAGACACACCTGGGCGTAGCCGGCCAGAGCCGAAGCGTAATGGCCGGCGTGCTCCTGGCCGGCGGTGCGGTAGATGTCCAGGGATCGCCGGGCGTGGCGCATCGCCTCGTCAAGACGCGCGGCGGCGGGGGTGCTGTGGTCGGTCGGGGAGCCCGGGGACGTGGCAGGCGTCGTCATGCGATTGGACGGTGCCCCGGCATGCTCGGTCTCGCCGGAAGGCCCTGTGTGTCGTTCGTCCGCGGGCAGTTCGAGCAGGATCAGCGCGATGTTCGTATGCGTGGCGGCGATGTCGATGTCGTTCGACGGGTCCACGCTGGCGGCTTCCAGCACCCGAAGCGCCGCCTCCAGTTCATGCAGGGCCTGTTCGGGGCGGCCGGTCTCGCTGTAGAGCATGGACAGGTTGTTGTGCAGGGCCGCCATGCGCCGGTCGGTGGGGGAGAGCGTGGCCTTGGCCGAGTCGATGGCCTGATGGTATAGGTCCTCGGCCTGGTCGTATCTGCCCGCGGCCCGCATGCTGGTGGCCGCGTTAATCAACGTGGTGGTCCAGGCCTCGGTGCCTTCCAATCGCATGCGTAGCGCCAGTTCGATGGAGCGCTGCACAATCCACTGGTTATCCTCATGCCGGCCCTGCGAGCGGTAGAACCCCATCGTCTCGTTGAGCACGGTGAGCAGACCGGCGTCATCCCCCGCGTTCTCCGCATCATCCATGGCCTGCAGCAGATAGGGCTCGGCCTTGGTCGCGCCTTCGTGCGCCTCGAAGATCGCGTCCAGCCCCTTGAGGAAGGCCTCGGCGTCAAACGTGGCGGCGGCGGAACGAGGGATCAAGTTGTCCGAATCGGCCGATTCGTGTGAATCGGTAGCTTGTGCATCGTTGTAGTCGGACGATTCCCCCGATTCGAGCAGCTCGGGCGTGGCGGAGACACCCGCGTCGTTATGTTCGCCTGCGGCCCACGCGGCCAACGCCGCCTGCAACGTGTCGTTATCCATCATCGCTCCTTGCCCGATATGGGTACTGACACCAGTGTACGGTCGGCGGCGGCTTCAGTGGGCGGATTTCGCGTTCAGTGGGCGGGCGGCTGCCGGGCATGCCGCCGGATAACGGCGATATATCAAGGCGGCCTGTGACGGAGGTCCGCCACAGGCCGCCCACTGAAGGTCTAACCCGCCCACTGAATCATCGTGATTGCTGAGCGGAGGCTACGTTGCCTTCATACCGGCGCGAGAACAGCACCAACAGCGCCACGGCGATCACCGCCAGCGGCAGACCGCCGAGCGCGGGGTAGTGGTAGTTCATACCGGAGACGGTCAGCATGGCGCCGCCGATAATCGAGCCGACCGCATTGCCGAAGTTGAACGCCACCTGCACGGTGGCGCCGCCGAGCAGCTCGCCGCCGCCCTTGCCGGCCTCCGCCATCAGCAGCTGCTGCGGCGAGGAGACGAAGAACAACCCGAACGCGATCCAGAAGGTCAGGATGGCGCAGATCGCCGGGGAGCCCGGAACAAAGAACACGAACAGCAAGCCGACGCCGGAGATCGCCTGCCCGAGCGCGGCGGTGCCCGCATGGCGCCAACGGTCGCAGATGCGGCCGCCGACCAGACCGCCGACCACCATGCCGAAGCCTGCGAGCATCATCAGCAGCGGCACCACGCCCGATGCGTAGCCGCCCACCTCGGTCAGCCACGGGGACACATAGCTCCACCAGCAGAAGATGCCGGCGTTGCCGGTGAACACGGCGATCAGCACCATCCACGGGCCGGGCTTCCTGAGGAAACGGAACTGGCCGGCCAGGCCCGCATCCTTGATCGGCTCGACGCGCGGCACCCACGCCAGCACCAGCACAACCGTCATGGCGGCCCATGCCGCCAGAATGCCGAAGGCCAGACGCCAGGACATGAACTCGGCCATCATCGTGCCCGCCGGCACACCGAGCATATTCGCCACGGTCTGACCGGTCACCATCATCGAGACGGCCTGCGCCTCCTTGCCCTTGTCGGCCAAGGTCTTGGCGATCAGCGTGGCGGTGCCGAAGAACGCGCCATGCGGCAGCCCGGAGATGAAGCGCCCCACGATGAGCATCGGCGAGTTCAGCGCCACGGCGCTCAGCAGGTTGCCGACCAGCGTGATCGCCATGAACAGCAGGATGAGCTTCTTCGGCGGCACGCGGCGGCCGAAGACCAGCATCAGCGTGCCGACGCACACGCCGATGGCATAGGAAGAGATGTAGTTGCCCGCGGTCGGGATGTCGACGCCCATTGCCGCGGCAGCCTGGGGCAGGATGCCCATCATCACGAATTCCGCGGCGCCGAGCACGAACGCGCCCGAGGCCAGGGCCAGGATGCTTCTTTTCATGGTGGTTCCCTTGATATTGCCGTAGTCATGGAAAAAGGGAATCACTGTAACCAGTGATTCCCTTTGAGTTGTCGGGCTGGCGGGATTTGAACCCGCGGCCTCTTCGTCCCGAACGAAGCGCGCTACCAAGCTGCGCTACAGCCCGTTTTGGCAACGCAGAAGATAATACAACGAAACCGGGGACAAATGCAACCGGCGTGTCTTACGGCGTGTATCGGCGTCTCGGTACACTGGACGCTTATGTGTGACATGACTGAAAACGTTGAGAATCAGAACGAGGAAGAGGCCGTTGCTCCCGCAATGACCACCATTGAGCGTGCCGAGATGCTGATGGCGCAGGACGCCGCCATCGCCGCGCGCGTGGATGAGGGCGCGACGCTGGACGAGGCCGTGGACCCGGGCAACAAGGAGTTCGGCCCGCTGGCGCACCCCGAGCAGGTGCAGATGCGTGTGGCCAAGCGCGCGATGATGATCAAGGACGGCATCAACCCGTACCCGGTTGAGGTGGGCGTGACCCACACCATCGAACAGGTGCGCGCCGACTATGACGGCAAGCTTGAGGCCGGCCAGGAGACCGAGGACGTGGTCGGGATCGCCGGTCGTGTGCTGTTCCTGCGCAACGCGGGCGGCCTGTGCTTCGTGCAGCTGTCCGCAGGCGACGGCACCACCATCCAGGGCATGATCTCCAAGAAGGAGATCGGCGCGGATTCGCTGAAGCAGTTCAAGCAGCTGGTGGATCTGGGCGACCACCTGTTCATCAAGGGCCGCGTCATCGCCTCCAAGACCGGCGAGCTGTCCGTGTTCGCCTCCGAGTGGGCCATCGCCGCCAAGGCGCTGCAGCCGCTGCCCGCCCTGCACAAGGAGCTCAACGACGACACGCGTACGCGCAAGCCGTACCTCGGCATGATCGCCGACGAGCGCATCCGCAACATGGTGCGCAACCGTTCCAAGGCCGTGGCCTCGCTGCGCCGCACCTTCGACAACCATGACTTCATCGAGGTCGAGACCCCGATGCTGCAGACCGTGCACGGCGGTGCCGCGGCCCGTCCGTTCACCACGCATATGAACGCATTCGACATCGACCTGTTCATGCGCATCGCCCCGGAGCTGTTCCTCAAGCGCTGCCTGGTCGGCGGCATCGACCGCGTCTTCGAGATTAACCGCGACTTCCGCAACGAGGGCGTCGACGCCACGCACGCCCCCGAGTTCACGATGGTGGAGGCTTACCAGGCCTACGGCAACTACGACACCATCGGCCAGCTGACCAAGGAGCTTGTGCAGCAGACCGCCATGGACGTGTTCGGCTCGCTGAAGGTCACGTTGCTGGACGGCACCGAATACGACTTCGGCGGCGAATGGAAGACCATCAGCATGTACGAGTCGCTCTCCGAGGCCCTCGGCGAGGAGATCATCCCGAACGGCGGCCCGGACGCCCCCGGCACCAGCGTGGAGCATCTGGGCGCGATCGCCGACAAGCTCGGCGTGGAGCGCGACGACGTGGAGAACCACGGCAAGCTCGTCGAGCACCTGTGGGAGCACTTCTACGAGGACAAGCTCTACGAGCCGGTGTTCGTACGCGACTTCCCGGTCGAGACCTCGCCGCTGGTCAAGTCGCACCGCACCAAGCCCGGCGTGGTGGAGAAGTGGGATCTGTACGTGCGCGGCTTCGAGCTGGCCACCGGATACTCCGAGCTCAACGATCCGGTCGTGCAGCGCGAACGCTTCGTGGCCCAGGCCAAGGATGCGCTCGCCGGCGACGCCGAGGCGATGGACATCGACGAGGACTTCCTTGAGGCCCTGGGCGTGGGCATGCCCCCGGCCGGTGGCATGGGCATGGGCATCGACCGTCTGCTCATCGCCCTGACCGGTGCCACGATCCGCGAGACCATCACCTTCCCGCTGGTCAAGCCGCTCAACCTGCAGTAGGAACGGCGGGAATCGCGGCCGCATCGCCGTGATGGTGCTCTCAACCCCTGCGGTCGTGCCATAGACATTGATTCGGGCCTTCCCGTCCCATGCGGACGGGGAGGCCTTGTTGTTGCCGCGGACTCATGCCGCGGACAGACTCTTACGTTCCATGCCGCCAGCCATCGCCGCGGGTGCATATGGGTCGCAGCGGTCCGACGCCGGCGATATCCATCCTCTGCGAGACCATGGCGGTATGGGAATCGCAATCTGGTTGAAGGGGATGCGGCCGCAGACGTTGCCGGCCAGTGTGGCGCCGGTGGTCATCGGCGCGGCCGCGGCATGGACTTCCATCCGACAGCTCGGCGTATGCGCACTGACCTACCCCGCGCCGGAATCCTGCGCAATCAATCGTGCCACGCAAACCACGCTGGAATCGCGGTTCTGGCCGCTGGCGATCCTGTGCACGCTGGTCGCCCTGTTCCTGCAGATCGCCGTCAACTTTGCCAACGACTACTCCGACGGCGTCCGCGGCGTGGACGAGGGACGCGCGGCGTCGCCCGCGTTGCCCGCGTCGCCGGCATCATCCTCGTCGGCCGTACCGACCGGCACCCCACCCGTGGCGGTCGTCCTCTCGGGCCGGCGCGACGGCATCGCGGCGACCTCCATCCATGCACCCGCGCGTCTGGTCGCCTCCGGCGTGCCGCCGAAACGGGTGTTGACGTCGGCCGGCACGGCGGCGGCGCTCGCCTGCCTGTGCGGTCTGGCAATCGTCGTGATCACCGGCCACTGGTGGCTGCTCGCGGTCGGCGTGTGCTGCCTGCTGGCCGGCTGGTGCTATACCGGTGGTCGGCATCCGTACGGATACACCGGTCTGGGCGAGTTGTTCGTGTTCGTGTTCTTCGGCCTGGTGGCGGTGTTGGGGACCCAGTTCGTGCTGTGCGGAACTGTTACCGCGACGGGGGTGCTGGGCGCGGTGCAGGCCGGCCTGCTCTCCTGCGTGCTGCTGATGGTTAATAATCTGCGTGATGTCGATTCGGACCGCGTGCATGGCAAACGTACGTTGGCGGTGCGGCTGGGGGAGCAGCGCGCACGCATCCTGACAGTGGCGTCGTACGCCATCGCGTTCGTTCCTGTGGCGGTGATGGCGTTGGTGCTGTTGGTGTTGTCCGTGGTGGGTTCGGCGGGGTCTCAGTACAGGTGGGCGATCGCGGCGTACGGCGTTATCTGTCTGGCGATCGCGGCCCTGACCATTCGTGCGATGCTGCGGCGCGACCATGCCCACGCGCTGCCGTTGGTCGGCTTGTCGCTGCTGGTGTGCGCCGTGGGATACGTCGGCCTGGCGGCGATCTGAGTCCTCGCCCCGCGATTCTGCGTCATCCTCCGGCCTATAATCGGTGGTATCGAGGGAAGGGGGATTCCATGCGGCGTTCGTATACGGTGTGGCCGTGGCTGTCCGCATCTGCCGTCATCGCGGTGCTGATCGGTGCCGGTACGTCGTTCGCACCGTTGTATCTGGACAATTGGGGAGGGGATGCCCGCCACTACATGTGCCCGATGATTGGCGGTCATAATGTCGATGATCCCCGTGTGGACGCGGGGCGGTGCGTCACCCCTCCGGCATGGTTCGTCATCGTCACGGCGCTGTGTCTGCTGCTGGCCGTGGTGTTCGCCGTGTATTGCGAGATGGCGGCGTATTTGGACGCCGCCGGTGGACTACGTGCGGGCGGTGTGATGACGCGTTCGGCGCGTCGGACGCGGAATGCGATGCTGTGGACGCTGCCGGCGTTCCTGGTGGTGGGGCTCGCTTTGGGGATATTGACCGCGGCGGCGTGGTTGCCGCTGGTATGGCTCGTGGCGTTCTTTGCGGTGTGGCTGCAGGCGGGATGGCATGTCTGCGACCGAATCGGGCTGCGGTTGACGACGCGGACGGCGAACGACACGTTGGCCGCAATCTGGGGGTTCGGCGTCGCACTGACCACCCATGCGCTGGTCTGTTATCACGTGACGTTCATCGGCGGCATACGCGGCGCGGCGTTGTCCGCCTGCTGCTCGTGGGCGATCGCCTCGGTATCCTATAACGGTGACGCCGTGGGGGAGGCGGCTGCCGCGGACCGTCGCATCGCCACGGCGCGGGGCGTCATCGCATCCATCATTCAATGGGTGATGGTGTACAACGCGGTCCGCGCCGGCGAATCCGCCTCAGACCAGACGACGGCCACTTGGTTGTGCCCCCATTTCTCGGTGACCGCCTCCGGCGCGCGTGTCGGCAGCTGCTCGCCCGAGGGATTGAGACCGCTGCTGTCGTCGGTGGGATTGGTATTGATGGTTGCGACGCTGCTGGCGAGCGTCTGCGCGGCGATGGCCTGCCATTTCGGGAGGCGATCGGTGTCCCGGGGGCTGTACGCCGCGGCGGGGTTATGCGCGGCTTCGGCATTCGTCATCGGCACCGTTGTGGCCTGATCGTCGGTCCAGCTGCGGCGCAACGCCGAACCGGTTCCATAATCCGGTTCGAGATGCACCGTATCGTCGGGTTTGTCGCGTAAACTGGGTGCATGTCTTACAAACTAGTACTGCTCCGTCATGGACAGAGCGCATGGAACAAAACCAATCAGTTCACCGGCTGGGTCGACGTCCCGCTGACCGAGCAGGGTGTCGAGGAAGCCAAGCGTGGCGGCCAGCTGCTCAAGGAGAAGAACGTCCTGCCGGACATCGTCTTCACCTCGCTGCTGCGTCGTGCCATCAACACCGCCAACATCGCCCTTGACGAGGCCGATCGTCTGTGGATTCCCGTCAAGCGCAACTGGCGTCTCAACGAGCGTCACTACGGCGCTCTGCAGGGCAAGAACAAGACCGAGATCCGCGAGGAGTACGGCGACGAGAAGTTCATGATCTGGCGCCGCTCCTATGCCACCCCGCCGCCGGAGATCGATCCGAACGATCAGTACGCCCAGAACAACGATCCGCGTTACGCCGGCGACCCGGTCCCGGAGACCGAGGCCCTGGCCAACGTGGTCGAGCGTGTGACCCCGTACTGGGAGTCGGAGATCATCCCGGAGCTCAAGGCCGGCAAGACCGTCCTGATCGCCGCCCACGGCAACTCGCTGCGTGCCATCGTCAAGATGCTCGACGGCCTGTCGGAGGAGGAGATCGCCAAGGTCAACATCCCGACCGCCATCCCGCTGCTGTACGAGCTGGATGAGAACTTCAAGCCGATCAAGCCGCGTGGCGAGTACCTGGATCCGGAGGCCGCCGCCGCCGGTGCCGCCGCCGTCGCCGCCCAGGGCCAGAAGTGATGATCTAAGCCTCACTGCTGCTTGATTAGGGGTTGCACGAAATCTCGTGCAACCCCTTTGTTGTATTCCGTACTGTCCCCTCCCTGTTCCCTACACTCCGCAGCCCTGGCCCCGATCTCAACAACACGCCCGGCCTCTGCGGACTCTGACACTTTTGTGACTGTGATGCAAGTTCAAAACCTTGATGTTTCAACGTTTTGTGGAATGTATCACGGTCACGATGTGTCAGAGTCCGCAGAGGCCGGGCGTGTTGCGGAATGACAGTGGGAACTACGTAGTGCATTGAAAAACCGCCGGGTGGATAACCACTCGGCGGTTGCGCTATGACTCGCGTTCGGCAACGCGTTGGCGACTAATGATTAATAGACGCTGCCGTCCTCGTCGCGGGACGGCTCCTTGGACGGATCGAAGCCGGAGACGATGAAGACCACGCGGCGGGCGGCCGACACGGCATGGTCGCCGAGGCGCTCCATGTAGCGGCCCAGCAGCACCAGGTCGATGAGCTGCTGCTTGGTGCCCTGCCACTCGTCGGAGAGCATCAGATCGAAGGTCTTCTGGTGCAGCGCATCGAGCTTGTCGTCATCCACGATCACCTGCTCGGCGATGGCGGTGTTGCGGTCCTGCAGCATGGCGACCATGCGATCGGCGGTCATGGTCAGGAATTCCTGCATCTCGGTGAACAGCTGCTTGGCGTCGTCGGTCAGCGGGGACTGCGGGTAGGTGCGGCGTGCGGTTTCCGCGATATGGCGGGCCAGGTCACCCATGCGCTCGAACGTGGCGGCCAGTCGCAGCGTGGAGACGACCACGCGCAGATCGGTGGCCACCGGGTTCTGCTTGGCCAGCAGCTTCACGCACTGGTCGATGACGCTCGACTCGAGCGCATCGATCTCGATATCGCCGTCGATGACGGCCTGGGCGGCTTCAAGATCCGAGTTCAGTAGCGCGTTGCCCGCGCCGTTGATCGCCTTGCGCACATCCTGCACCATGCGATCGAGGTCATCGGCAACGGCCTTGAGCTCCTCGTCGAAAATAACGCGCATTGTTCATGCCTTTCGTGGGTAGTGCTGTACAACCTCAACCAGTGTAATATTTTTGGCGGTGTTTTGCAGGCAACGTAGTCAATGGCTACCCGTTGTTGGCTGAGAATTCACCGGATGGTTCACCTGTCATTCATCTTGCCGCGGTTGTGCGAGAATGACCCTATGCCTGAATTCATCGATCCCAGCATCCTCATCTTCGTCGCGTTCGGCATTGTGGGCGTGGCCGTGGCCGTCACGGTCGGGTTCTTCGTGGTGGACCGGATCACCCCGGTGGTGACCAAACTGTTCGGGGGAGCGTCACCGGTGAGCCGATTGGAGGCGGAGGTGCAGCGTGTCCTGCCGCACCGTCGGCAAGCGGAGGAGAACGAGGACGATGATCTGGACGATTCCACGGCATCGCTGCTGTCGGTGCTGCCGGGGGCGTCGATTGTGGTGGATGACGACGACGAGGTCGTCCGGGCCAGTCCCGCGGCATATACCCTGGGTGTGGTGATCGACGACGCGATCGCCGACGAACGTGTGCTGGAGCAGATCCATGAGGTTCGCGAACATGGCGGACGCGCGCAGTTCAACGTGGAGACCCGCACGCCGTGGCAGTATGAGCATGCCTTCGACGATCTGGGCGCCGAAGCCAAGGAGCGTCGCCGCCGCAGGTCGGTGACCCGCCCGAATTGGCTGAAGATCACCGTGGGGCGCATCAGTGACCGGTTCGTGGTGGTGATGATCGAGGATCTGAGCGACGTCATCCGGTTCGCCCAGACGCGCGACTCGTTCATCACGAACGTCTCCGAACAGCTGCTGAAGCCCACCGAGGCGCTGATGAATCTGGCGGATTCCCTGGAACAGGGCGGGGGCGACCGGGAGCGTATCGCGCGGGATGCACGGCAGGTGCGGACGACCTGCGGCCATCTGAACCGGATGGTGTCGGATCTGCTCCTGCTGATTAAGGCGCAGGAGCCCATCACCCCGTCGGCCGCGAATGTCATTGCGTTGCGCGAACCGCTGGAGGCCGTCGTCGCGGCCGCGGAGGCGAGCGCTGCGGACCGCGGCGTTCACCTCTCGCTGACCGGGGACGTCGATATACGTGTTCACGGGGATACCGAGCAGATCCGCATCGCCGTTGCCAAGCTGGTGGACAACGCCGTGGCGTACTCCCCGGACGGTGGGTCCGTCACCATCGCGGTCCGCGCGGCCCAGGATGGCGGCACGGTGGAGATCCGGGTCATCGACTGCGGATGCGGCATCCCGCAGCAGGAGCAGACGCATGTGTTCGAACGGTTCTACCGGGGCAGCAACCAGAACGAGCGCACGCAGGACGGCATCGGCCTGGGCCTCGCCATCGTCAAGCATGTGGCGCTGACCCACCATGGTTCCGCATCGGTGTGGAGCCGTGTGGGGCAGGGTAGCACGTTCACGTTGTCATTGCCCGTCGCCCGGTAGGCGGCGGGCGTGATGCGGCCCGGGGCTATTCTCCCAGTCGGCGGTAGTCCCAGCGGTCGAAATGCTCCCAGACGAGCATCATCAGGCCGATGACCACGCCGATGCCGCATACCAGCGTCACCCTGATCGACACCAGCCCGAAGTGCTGCAGAATCAGGCAGATGATGACGGCGACGATCCACAGCATGGTGCCGATGGTGAATGCCTTGCGCAAATCGACGCGCACGGGCTTCGGTGCCGGTTTGCGCGCGTTGGGATCAATGATCGGGGCGAACTTCATGACAGTACTCTATCTCGGAACCGACACGGCCGGCAATCACTCCCACAGCTGACCGACAACGTAATCGACGCAGTTCGTCAGCGCCGCCACGTCCGCGGGCTCCACCGACGGGAACACGCCGACGCGGAGCTGGTTGCGCCCGAGCTTGCGGTAGCCGGAGGTGTCCAGGATACCGTTCTCCCGGAGCGCCGCGGTGACCTGCTTGGCGTTGATCCGGTCGTCGAGGTCGATGGTGACCACCGCGTTCGAGCGCAGTGCGGGGTCTGCAACGAACGGATGCGCGTAATCGGATTGCTCCGCCCACTGGTACAGCAATGACGCGTTCTTGGCGCACCGTGCGGTGGCCCATGCCATGCCGCCGTTGTTGTTCAGCCACTGCAGCTGCTCGTTGAGCATGATCAGCGTGGCGATGGCGGGCGTGTTGAGCGTCTGGTCCTTGCGGGAGTTCTCGATGGCGGATTTCAGCGACAGGAACGGCGGAATCCAGCGCAGCACGCCTTCCAGCGAGGTGCTCTGCGCGATGCCGTAGGCGCGGTCGATCGCCGCGGGGGAGAGCGCCGCGATCCACAGTCCGCCGTCGGAGCCGAACGCCTTCTGCGGGGAGAAGTAGTAGGCGTCGGTCTGGCTGATGTCCACCGGCAGCGCGCCGGCGGCGCTGGTGGCGTCCACGATGGTCAGCGCGCCCTGCTCCAGGCTGCCTGCGATGCGATGCACCGGGGCCGCGACTCCGGTGGAGGTCTCGTTATGGGCCCAGCAGTAGGCATCCACGTATTCGGTGTATTCGGGCAGTCGGCAGTCGCCGGGTTCGCACCGGTAGACGACCGGATCCTCCAGGAACGGGGCGGAGGCCGCGGAGTCGGCGAATTTGGCGCTGAACGACCCGTAGACGCCGAACGCTGCCCGCCGGGTGATCAGTGAGGCGCAGGCCATGTCCCAGAACGCCGTGGCGCCGCCGTTGCCCAGCACGATCTCGTAGTCATCGGGAATGCGGAGGAATTCGGCCAGCCCCGCGCGAATCGACCCGACGATCTGCTTGATGGTGGATTGACGGTGCGACGTGCCCAGAACCGTGGTGGCGCCGGCGTCCAACGCCTGCACCTGTTCGGGGCGAATCTTGCTCGGTCCCGAACCGAAGCGTCCGTCCTCGGGCAACATGGATGGGGGAATCGTGATGGTGGCCATGCGAACCAGCCTAGCCCTGTGGGCGGATTGCGCCATATTCTGACCGTTTGCTGGACACATGCTGTGCTGCGGGACGGCGGGTCCGAGGTGACACGCCCGGAATGCTCACAGGGGTCGGCACACGGCGGCCGGACCATGCCTGAATGGGACAAACGCCGCGATTGCAACGGTTTCGCCGCGATGGGCCGGTGTGGTTTCGGGGGATGTGCGTCGATGAGGCGACTGGTTTGGGCGGGGCTTGTTGTACGGTAAACAACCGTGACGGCAGGACGTCTCCATGGTGAGACGCCAGGAATCCGGCAAGGAGCAATTGAGATATGAGGCATGCAGCCCATCAGGCGGCCAATAACTCGCGCCAGTATATCCGCACGTCCCGTTCCCTGTTCTCGAGCGGCAGCGGTGCGCACAGCGCCAAGGCGATGCGCATGGCACAGATGACGCAGTCCAACGGTGCCGTCCTTGGGCTGGATCAGGCGGTTGTCGAACGTCTCAACGAGGTGGCTCCCCAGACCCGCCGCGCACTGCGTGAGGCGGCACGGGCCGCCGAGCGTCGTTCCCACATCCTTACCTCGGCCTCGCTCGCCGCGCTTGTCGGCACGGCGGCCACCGCCGTGGCATTGGCCGGGCCTGATGACATCAAGGGCAGCATCCTGGCCGATACCGCCACCACCACTACCCAGCTCAAGCGCATCACCACCGATGTGGTGTCCCGTTCCGAGGATCGTGCGCCGTTGAGCGCCCTGTCCGATGGCGCCGTTGCCGATACGGTTGCCGCGTCGCAGGAGACCGCGGCGTCCGCCGACACCGCCCAGATCTCCAGCGAAGGCGAATGGCAGGCCACCGGCGACGCCTCGCAGCTGGATGTGAATCAGATGTCGCGCTCCCTGGCGAACAACCCGCAGGTGGCGGCTCTGATGGATCAGGACTACAACGTGCTGCCCGCCGGGTTCAATCCGAACCACGCCACCGGCGACAGCGGCAACGCCTACTCGTTCAGCCAGTGCACGTGGTGGGTGTATGTGCGCCGCCATGAGCTGGGTCTGCCGGTCGGCTCGTATATGGGCAACGGCAACATGTGGGCGAATTCCGCTCGCGCCCTGGGCTACTGGGTGGACAACACCCCGCGTCATGTGGGCGACATCATGGTGTTCGCCGCCGGCCAGGCCGGCGCCGACGGCTACTACGGCCATGTGGCGATCGTCGAGCAGATCAACCCGGACGGTTCGATCGTCACCTCCGAGTGCGGCGCGTCGATGAACGGCAAGACCTACTCCAAGACGTACACCAATCCGAGCGACTTCCAGTTCATCCATTACTGACACGTATTGCGGATGGACGAGGGCCGTGGCGGCATCGCTGCGGCGTGTCGTTATGTCCCGCAATCCTTTCCCGCTCGCCGCACGCCCGATGTGATAGAGCTGTGATGATACGCTAAGGCGGTGATGACAAGCTTTACCCGATCCTGTGTCGCCGCCGCTGCAGTGATTGCCCTTGGCGTGGTTGGCGTTGTATCGTTGCCGTCCATGGCCGCGGCCGAGGAGGCTTCCCCGGTCACGTCCGTGCGCTCGTTCCGCGGCATGAACGAAGGCCGCACCCAATTGTTCGCCGAATCGTCCTCCGTGGCGGTGGACGAGAGCACCGACTGGGGCGGCGTGGAGACGTTGGACGTTCCCCAGACCAAGTCCCAGGCGGAGAAGGATGCCGAGGCCGCACAGCAGCGCGCCGAGGAGGAGGCCCGTCGCCAGGCCGCACAGCAGGCCGCTGCCGCCGCGTCGTCCACGGTGTCCCGTTCCCAGGTCCGCACCAGCACGGATTCCGGTCTGGCGAGCTACACGAACATCGATTACAGCATCGCGCCGGCGGGATTCAACCCGAACCATGAGATCGGCGATGTCGGCAACCGTTACGCCGCCAACAACTGCACGTGGTGGGCGTACGAGCGCCGCCACCAGCTGGGGCTGCCGGTCGGCTCGTTCTTCGGCAACGGCGCCCAGTGGGCGGCATCCGCGGCCGCGATGGGCTACTGGGTGGATAATACGCCGCGCATGATCGGCGACATCATGGTCTTCCAGGGTGGTCAGGCCGGTTCCTCGTGGGGCTACGGCCATGTGGCGATCGTGGAGGAGATCTATCCCGACGGCAGCGTGCGTGTCTCGGAGATGGGCTCCGGATTCCCCGGCTACTTCTCCAGCACCCGCGTATTCTCCGATACGGCCAATTACCAGTACATCCACTTCTGACCGCGGTCGCCGGATACGGCGTACGGACGGTTATGCCGGCGTGATTCCTTGGAATCGCGCCGGTTTTGTATGCCGGGGCCGGTGCGTTGGAATGTACACGGCGTGGGGTAGCTTAGTGAAACTGATGAGTATTGCACGTAAGACCGTTTCGTTCATGACCGCGCTCGTTGCCGCAGGTACGCTGTTCGTGGCAACGGCTCCCGTCGCCTCCGCCGAGGATGCGGAGGTCACCACCTCCTCTCGTTCATTCCCCAAGGTGACCACGGTTCGCAAGGATCTGTTCGCCGAATCCACCTCCACCTCCGTCGATCAGGATGCCGATTGGGGCGGCATCGAAGCGCTGGATGTGCCGCAGACCAAGTCCCAGGCGGAGAAGGATGCCGAGGCCGCCGAACAGGCCGCGGCCGAGGCCGCTGCTGCGCAGGCCGCCAGCCGTTCCGCCGCGCGTGAATCGCTGAGCGCCACCAGCTCCGCCGCGGCGTCCGTGCCGACTCCGCCGGCCAGCGCCACCGGCGCCGCCATCGCGGAGTATTCGCTGAATTTCATCGGTTATCCGTATCTGTACGGCGGCACCAGCCCGTCCGGCTGGGATTGCTCCGGATTCGTGCAGTACGTGTTCGCCCAGTTCGGCGTCTCGTTGCCGCGCACCTCGGGCGCGATGATGAGCGTCGGCTCGCCGGTGGGCAGTCTGGCTGAAGCCCAGCCCGGCGACATCATCGCCAGCGCCGGCCATGCGGCCATCTACATCGGCAACGGCATGGTGATGAACGCCATGGATTACGGTGCCGGCACCAACACCGCGGCGGTCGCCTGGGTGTTCCCGGGCGGCGGCTACGCCATCCGCCGTGTGGTCTGAGCCGTAAACCGTCTTCACACGAATGTCTCGACGCGCCTCGCCTGCGGGGCGCGTCGAGACGTTTGTGGAGGGTTTTCTCACAGCGTTACCGGAACTTCCCGGAATCCCGCGGTATTGTAGTGCTAAGGCGATGCGGAGCGGCGTCGCCAGTATTGCAAGGGAGGTCGTCATGATTAACGACAAAGCGATCCTCGTTGGCGTGGATGGCTCGCACGCCAGCTACAAGGCCACGTGGTGGGCCGCGAATTACGCCAAGCACGCCGGATTGACGTTGCAGATCGTCTGTGCGTATTCGTTGCCGAGCTACGCCGCGGTCTCATTCGACGCCACGTACACCGCCATGGGGGATGACAACGCGGCGCATAGCGATGCCCAGGAGATTCTGTCCAAGGCCAAAGCCATTGCCGACGAACAGGGCGTCGAGGCCGCCACACTGATCGTCACCGGAGACCCGGCCTCCGTATTCGTGGAACTGTCTCGCAACTACAACCTGATCGTCATCGGCAACCGCGGCAAGGGTGGTCTGGCCGAGCGTCTGCTGGGCACCACCAGCTCCAGCCTGCCGGCGTACGCGTACTGCCCGATCGTGGTGGTGCCGTATACCGATGATGAAGGCAACCCGATGCACCTGAACAACACGATCACCAAGGTGGCCGTCGGTTCCGACGAATCGAAGTGGGGCATCAAGGCGTTGGAGATCGCCGCCGACTTCGCCGCGACCTGGGATGCCGAACTCGACGTGATCTCCGCCGTGCCGAAGATGCAGGGCGTGGACGGCGACCAGGGCGTGATGGACGCCTTCAAGGAGGACTTGGACGTCCGTGTCTCGCCGATTCTTGAGAAGTACCCCAACCTCAAGCTGAACAAGTCCGTGGTGCCGGGTTCCGCCGTGGACGCGCTGACCAAGGCCAGCCATACCCATGATGTGGTGGTTGTGGGCTCCCGCGGCCGTGGAGGCTTCACCGGACTGCTGTTCGGCTCCACCAGCCAGGGATTGCTGCAGCACGCCGTCAATCCGGTGTACGTCGTGCCGCGCAAGTATGTGGAGGCCGCGGAGACGCGGCTGGACACGGTGCCCAGCTCGCCGGCGGAGGTGCCGACCAAGCCCATCGACGACATCAGCGGCGTCGAGGAGGTCTCGGTGCCCACGGCCGATATCGAGCAGGCTCACGACATCGAGTCCGCCATCGATCCGCTCCACAAGCGCTGAGCCGCACCTATCGGGGGCGGTCGATACCGACGCATAACGGTCGGTCGTCCCGTATATTCAATGGCGGTCGCACCGATCCTACGAACCGGTGCGACCGCCATTCATATACGGGTATACGGGGCGTCTCCCGGCGTGCGGGCCAGTACCCCGTGGACGTCCGTCAGTGACGCACGGTCACATCCAGACGCACCGGCGTGTCGTGCACGTAGGTGCGCGACACCGTGCAGCCCTTGTCGATATGACGGGTGATGCGCTCCTTGAGCTTGTCGGCGTCCGCGTCGCTCAGGCCGGCATCCACCGCGTCCACCACCAGCTGCTCGCTGAAGTTGATATAGGAGTTGTCGGCGTCATCGTAGGTGCCGTCGACCACGATGCGCGCGCCCTTGCCCTCGCCCAGCGTGTGCTCGATGGCGAACTGGCTGGAGAGCGCCGCGCAGCCGGCCAGGGCGATCTTCATCAGATCCCCCGGGGAGAACTGCCCCTTGCCCTTGCCGAACTTGATATGCGCGCCGTCATCGCTGAACGCGTCCCAGGAACCATCCTTGTTGCGTTCCACCCACAGTCGCTTGCCCATGCCTAAACCTCCTTGGTCGTTGTACGCAGGTACATATCCAATGTATCCGAATCGGCGCGCATCCATGGTGAGCCGTCCGCGAACAGCAGCGCCGTCGGTTGCGCCGTGGACGGACGGGCCCGTGTTCAGGCATGCGTCCCGCTAGACTGAGGTGCATGGCTTTGACACCCGAACAGCTCGCAGACATCCGCACCCGCATCCCCGCCCGTCCTCGCACGGACATCCCCATGCCGTATGAGGATCTGGTCAGGAGGATCCTGACCGAAGGCACGCTCAAATCCGATCGCACCGGCACCGGCACGATCTCCCTGTTCGGGCAGCAGATGCGGTTCGATCTGTCCGAATCGTTCCCGTTGCTGACCACCAAGCGGGTGTTCTTCAAAGGCCTGGCCTATGAGCTGCTGTGGTTCCTGCGAGGCTCGGACGGCGGCAACATCAACTGGCTGCTGGAGCACAACGTGCACATCTGGGACGAATGGGCCGACGAGAACGGCGACCTGGGTCCGGTATACGGCGTGCAGTGGCGCAGCTGGCCCGCGCCGACCCCCGAGGACCCGAACCGCACCATCGACCAGATCGCCAACGTGCTGGACCTGATCCGCAATCACCCCGATTCGCGCCGCATGGTGGTCAGCGCCTGGAACCCCGCCGAGGTCGAGCAGATGGCGCTGCCGCCGTGCCACGCCCTGTTCCAGTTCTACGTGGCGGACGGCAGACTGTCCTGCCAGCTGTATCAGCGCAGCTGCGACATGTTCCTGGGCGTGCCGTTCAACATCGCGTCCTACTCGCTGCTCACGCTGATGATGGCGCAGCAGGCGGGGCTGGAGCCGGGGGAGTTCGTCTGGACCGGCGGCGACTGCCACGTGTATGACAACCATATCGACCAGGTGCTCGAACAGCTGGGCCGCGACCCGTATCCGTACCCGCAGATCCGCATCCGCAAGGCCGATTCCCTGTTCGACTACGAGTATGACGACTTCGAGATCGTCAACTACCGGTACCACCCCACCATCAAGGCTCCGGTCGCGGTCTGAGCCGCCTTATACACTGAGTGCCAGTTCCACGTACCCAAGGAGTGAATGAAATGGAGCACGATAGTAGCCTCAGTGGCTATCACGAACCCGAGCCCGGGGCAGCCGGGCTTGAGGAAGAGGAGGATTGGGGAGACGATTTCCCCAAGACGTTCTCGGTGAATCTGATTTGGGCCGAGGCGCATGACAAGGAAGGTCATGCCGGCGCCATCGGCGTCAACGGCGGCATGCCGTGGCATCTGCCCGAGGACCTGAAGCATTTCACGGAGCTGACGATCTCCCATCCGGTCATCATGGGCCGGCGCACGTGGGAGTCGCTCAGCGCCAAGTACCGTCCGTTGCCGAATCGCGACAATATCGTGATCTCCCGCAACCCGAACTATGCGGCGCCGGGGGCCACGGTGGTGGGCGATCTGGAGGCCGCGTTGGATCTGGCGCGTCAGGAGGCGATTCCGGACGATGGCATGGACCGCAGCGAGATCTGGATCATCGGCGGCGCGCAGCTGTTCAACGAGGCGCTGCCGCAGGCGGATAAGGCGTATGTGACGCAGATTCGCGCCGATGTGGAGGCCGACACGTACGCGCCCGATATGGATGCATTGCTGGAGTCCGGGCTGTGGCGCGTGGCCGACACCTCGCCGTGGCTGATGCCGGCCAAGTCCGAGGGCGGCATCCGCGGCTTCCGCTACGTCACCTACCGCAAGACCCGTTGATTCGTACGGAGGATAGTACCGATATGAGCGTTCACCCGTATACCGTGATGACCGTGTGCACCGGCAACATCTGCCGTTCCCCGATGGCCGAGATCATCCTGCGCGCCGAATTCGAGCGCCGTGGTCTGGGCGACCGCGTGCGCGTGATGTCCAGCGGCGTCAGCGATGAGGAGTACGGCAACCCGATCGACCGCCGTGCCGTGCGCGTGCTGAAGGCGCGTGGCTACGAGCTGCCGGCCCGTCATTTCGCGCACCGCATCGAGGCCGACGAGATCGAGGAGACCGATCTGTTCCTGCCGATGACGGCCTCGCACATGCGGGCGCTGAAGCGTCAGCTGCCGGCCGACAAGCAGGCCGAGGTGCATATGTACCGCAGCTTCGATCCGGATCTGAAGCAGCCCGCTGCGGGCCGTGAGGACGAGATCGATCTGGTTGATCCCTGGTACGGCGGTTCGCATGAATTCGAGGTCGCCATCGACCAGATCGAGCACGTCGCCCCGTACATCGTGGATTGGGTGGAGCGTCAGCTCGCCTGACGATGTGAAAACGACGACGTATCAGTGATGGCCGGTCGCAGAAATGCGACCGGCCATCATGTATGGAGGGCGTGCGTACGGATATGTGCAGATGCTGAGCCACGCGCTCCACACGATGCCGGTGAGGTGTTGCGTTGTGTGCGGTATGAAAAAGCCCCGCACGGTGGCGGGGCGACGGTGGTGGCTCCGAGCGGCATCGATCCGCTGACCTAACGATTTTCAGTCGTTCGCTCTACCAACTGAGCTACAGAGCCATGAGCGACCCCGACCGGACTTGAACCGGCGACCTCCGCCGTGACAGGGCGGCGCTCTAACCAACTGAGCTACGGGGCCATGGCGTTCTTTCGGAAAAGAAGCCAAGAAGAGATATTACAGGGTTCTGCGTATTATGCAAATCGTGTCGTCGGCGTGTCGGAAACAAAAAGCCCCGCACGGTGGCGGGGCTGCGGTGGTGGCTCCGAGCGGCATCGATCCGCTGACCTAACGATTTTCAGTCGTTCGCTCTACCAACTGAGCTACAGAGCCATGA